>Ga0209793_1000015_pt1 | contig 452839 bp, 401 predicted proteins | sample EBPBio122009_DNA_FD_185863 | JGI IMG/M metagenome (GOLD analysis project Ga0209793, IMG submission 185863) | Wastewater treatment Type I Accumulibacter community from EBPR Bioreactor in Madison, WI, USA - Reactor 1_2/2/2009_ DNA (SPAdes) (version 2) | ecosystem: Engineered > Bioreactor > EBPR...
GATCCCGGTGACGCCGACGGCTGCGGCGCAGCCGAGCGTCACCAACACGGCGACGGTGTCCGGCGGCGGCGATCCGACCTGCCCGGCGGCGGCGCACTGCACGAGCACGGCCGGTCCGACGCCGGTCGGTGGTGCCGAACTCACGCTTGTGAAGACGGCGAGCGCCAGCCCGTGGACGGTCGGCGTCGCTGCCAGTTACACGCTGCAGGTGACCAACACCGGCTCCGCGGCGACGACTGCGGCGGCGACGATCACCGACACGCTGCCTGCGTCGTTGACCATCGGCACGCTGCCGGCGGGCTGCACGGCGGCCGGCCAGACGGTGACCTGCACGATTCCGAGCGGTCTGGCGACTTCCGCCAGCGCGAGCTTCGTGATCCCGGTGATCCCCACCGCGGCCGCTGCGCCGAGCGTCACCAACACCGCGACCGTCTCCGGTGGCGGCGATCCGACCTGCCCGGCGGCGGCGCACTGCACGAGCACGGCCGGCCCGACGCCGGTGGACCCGAGCGCGGACGTCGCGATCATGAAGTCGCAGGCCTCGCCGAACCCGGCGGTGCCCGGCCAGACCGTGACCTGGACGATCACGGTCACGAACAACGGCCCGTCGGATGCGGCGGGTGTGCAGACGGCGGACACGGTGCCCGCGGCGGTGACCGGCCTGACGGTCGGCGGTGCCGACGCTGCGTCGTGCGCGGTCGCCGGCCAGAGCGTGACCTGCAACTTCGGCACGGTCGCCAACGGTGCGACGCGTACGTACACGATCGCGGGCACGCTGGCCGCGAACTTCACGGGCAACCTGAGCAACACGGCGACGGTGACGTCGACGACGTCCGATCCGACGCCCGGCAACAACAGCTCGACCTCGAGCACGCCGACCGCGGCCAGTGCGGATGCCGCCATCAGCAAGACCCTGCTGACGGCGAGCCCGGTCGCGGCGGGCGGTACGGTGACCTACCAGCTGGTCGTCACCAATGCCGGTCCGTCCAACCTGGTGGGCGCGTCGGTCGCGGATAGCGTGCCGGCTGAACTGACCGGCGTGACCTGGAACTGCACGACGAGCGGCAGTGCGACCTGTGGCACGGCGAGCGGCAGCGGCAACGTCGCGCTGAACGTCGATATCGCCGCGGGCGCGGGCAATGCCGTCACCATCACGGTCACCGGCACGGCGCCTGCCACCACTCCGAACACGATCGGTGCGAACACCGCAACCGTCACCGTGCCGGCGGGCACGACGGATCCGAACCTCGGCAACAACACGTCGACCGTGCCTGCGATTCCTGTCACGCCGCTGGCGATCGACGCGGTGGACGACACCGGCGCGGTGGCGAGCGGTGCGGTTGGCGGTACGGCAGTGCCGAACGTGCTGGTGAACGACACGCTGAACGGTGCGCCGGCGACGCTGTCGACGGTGACGATCAGCCAGGTCTCGACGAGCAACCCGAACGTCACGATCAACCCGGCGACGGGTGCGGTGAACGTGGCCCCGGGCACGCCTGCGGGCACCTACACGCTGGTGTACCGGATCTGCGAGATCCTGAACCCGTCGAACTGCGACACGGCCACGGTGACCGTCACGGTCGGCGCGGCGGTGATCGATGCGGTGGACGACAGCTACGGCCCGGTGAACGGTGCGAGCGGCGCGACCACGCCGAGCGTGCTGGTGAACGACACCCTGGGCGGCAGCCCGGCGACGGTGGGCGTGGGCGGCAACGTGACGCTGACCCCGGGGGCGGCGCCGACGCCGGCCGCGGGTTCGATCACGATGAACGCCGACGGCACGATCACGATCGCGCCGGGCACGACGGCGGGGACGTACACGTATCCGTACACGATCTGCGAAGTGCTGAACCCGTCGAACTGCGACACGGCGACGGCGACGGTGATCGTTGCCGCGGCGGTCATCGACGCGGTGGACGACACCGGCACGGTGGCGAGCGGTGCGGCCGGCGGTACGGCGGTGCCGAACGTGCTGGTGAACGACACGCTGAACGGTGCGCCGGCGACGCTGTCGACGGTGACGATCAGCCAGGTCTCGACGAGCAACCCGAACGTCACGATCAACCCGGCGACGGGTGCGGTGAACGTGGCCCCGGGCACGCCTGCGGGCACCTACACGCTGGTGTACCGGATCTGCGAGATCCTGAACCCGTCGAACTGCGACACGGCCACGGTGACCGTCACGGTCGGCGCGGCGGTGATCGATGCGGTGGACGACAGCTACGGCCCGGTGAACGGTGCGAGCGGCGCGACCACGCCGAGCGTGCTGGTGAACGACACCCTGGGCGGCAGCCCGGCGACGGTGGGCGTGGGCGGCAACGTGACGCTGACCCCGGGGGCGGCGCCGACGCCGGCCGCGGGTTCGATCACGATGAACGCCGACGGCACGATCACGATCGCGCCGGGCACGACGGCGGGGACGTACACGTATCCGTACACGATCTGCGAAGTGCTGAACCCGTCGAACTGCGACACGGCGACGGCGACGGTGATCGTTGCCGCGGCGGTCATCGACGCGGTGGACGACACCGGCACGGTGGCGAGCGGTGCGGCCGGCGGTACGGCGGTGCCGAACGTGCTGGTGAACGACACGCTGAACGGTGCGCCGGCGACGCTGGCGACGGTGACGATCAGCCAGGTCTCGACGAGCAACCCGAACGTGACGCTGAACCCGGCGACGGGTGCGGTGACGGTGGCCCCGGGCACGCCTGCGGGCACGTACACGCTGGTGTACGAGATCTGCGAGATCCTCAACCCGACCAACTGCGACACGGCGACCGTCACGGTGACCGTGGGTGCGGCGGTGATCGACGCGGTGGACGACACCTTCCCGCCGATCGGCGGCGTGGCTGGCGGTACGACCGCTTCGGTGCTGGGCAACGACACGCTCAACGGCGTGGCGGTGACCCCGGCCGACATCACCCTGACCCCGGGCGTCGCGCCGACCCCGGCGACGGGCAGCATCACGATGAACCCGGACGGCACGATCACGATCGCGCCGGGTACCGAAGCCGGCACCTACACGTATCCGTACACGATCTGCGAAGTGCTGAACCCGTCGAACTGCGACACGGCGGTGGCGACGGTGATCGTGGCGGCGCAGCCGGGCCTGACCCTGGACAAGATCGCCGGGACGCCGACCGCCAACGTGGTCGGTGCGACGATCGCGTACAGCTTCGTGGTGACCAACACCGGCAACGTGACGGTGACGGGCCTGGCGATCAACGACGCGAAGCTGGATGCGGCGGCGGTCTGTCCGGTCACGACCCTGGCGCCGGGCGCCTCGACGACCTGCACGGGCACGCACACCGTGACCCAGGCGGAAGTCGATGCGGGCACGGTGGACAACACCGCGACCGCGACCGGCACCCTGCCGGGCAACGGCGGCACCACGGTGTCGCCGCCCGACAGCACCAGCACCCCGATCGCGCAGGCCCCGGCGATCAGCGCGACCAAGACGGCCACGCTGACCACCGACAACGGCGTGCCGGCGCTGGCCGACGAGGGCGACGTGATCACGTACGCGGTGTCGGTGACCAACACCGGCAATGTGACGCTGAACAACCTGGCGGTGAGCGACAGCTTCGAAGGCGGCACGCCGACGACGCTGAACTGCACGCCGACCACGCTGGCCCCGGGCGCCACCGCCACCTGCGCGAGCTACACGCACACGGTGACGGCGGCCGAGGCGCTGGCGGGCGGCACGCTCGACAACGTGGCGACCGCGCGTGCGCTGTCCTCGACCTCGGCCCAGACGGTGACTTCGACGAGCACCGCCGTGGTCGCGGTCAACGGCGCCCCGGCGACGATCCGCGTCACCAAGACCGCCAGCCCGCGCGACGTGCACGTGGGCGATCTGGTCCGCTACACGGTGACGATGGAGAACACCAGCCAGACGACGATGACCGACGGCACGCTGGTCGATACGCCGCCGGCCGGGTTCGTCTACGTCGACGGCTCGCTGCAGGTGGTCGATGCCGACAACGCCGGTCGCCTGGTCGGGACCAACCCGATCCGGGTCGACCAGATCGGCATCGCCGGCGGCGATCGCGCCACCGTCACCTACCTGCTGCGCGTGGGCGCGGGCGTGCGCGCCGGCATCCACACCAACAGCGCGCTGGTCGAGGACAACGGCGACGTGGTGTCGAACACCGCGACCGCGGACGTGCAGCTGGTCGCCGACCCGATGCTCGACGACTCGCTGATCCTCGGTACGGTGTTCAACGACCGCGACGGCGACGGCTGGCAGGATGCGGCGGCGCTGGGCGACGTGCGCGTCCAGGGCGGCTTCGCGCCGGAGGCCTACGTGCCGAACTCGACCACGGTCGATCGCGGCGCCGGTCCGAAGCCGGAAGCCGACGCCAGTTCGCCGATGCTCCACGGCATCGCGGTGGGCGACCTCACGGCGCGGCAGTCGGAAGGCGATGCGGTGGCGAACCACACCGTCGTCGTCCGCCAGAAGCTGCGCGAGCTGCGCTTCACCGACGACTTCGTGCTGACCTCCGCGCAGGGCGTGACCGTGCGCATGGCGGCCGACGGCAGCACCCGCGTCGAGAAGAGCGGCGACGCGGCCAAGGGCCTGAACGCGGCCGAGCCGACGGTGGAGCGTCGGGTCAGCCAGGTGGCCGACGGCTACGTGGTCGACTACGTGATCGCCAACGCCGGCATCGACGAGCGCGGCATCCCGGGCGTGCGCCTGGCGACGGTGGAAGGCCTGCTGGTCGAGACCGACCAGTACGGTCGCTACCACCTGGCCGGCGTCGACGGCGGCCGCTGGGAGCGCGGGCGCAACCTGATCCTGAAGGTCGATCCGGCCACGCTGCCGCCGGGCACCGTGTTCACCACGGACAACCCGCTGGTCAAGCGCGTGACCCCGGGCGTGCCGACCCGCTTCGACTTCGGCGTCAAGCTGCCGGTGTCGGTGCTGGAAGGCGCCACCCAGGCGGTCGAGATGGAGCTGGGCTCGGTGATGTTCGCGCCCGACAGCGCGGAGATCCGGCCGCAGTACCGCGCGGCGATCGACAAGATCGCCGACGCGGCCCAGGGCCACGCCGGCGGCGAGATCGTGATCGGCGCCGAGGGCGGCAGCGACCTGCTCGCCTTCGAGCGCGCGATCGCGGTGCGCGACGCGCTGGTCGCGAAGCTCTCGCCCGAGACCGCGGCGGGCCTGCGGATCAGCGTCCGCGCCAACCCGCACGACCCGGATTCGACCGTGGTCGGGGTGATGGAATGGCCGCTGATCGGCACCTTCCTGTTCGAGACCGCCCGCGCCGAGATCAAGCCGGAATACCGGCCGCTGGTGCGCCGGATCGCGGACTACCTGGTGGCGATCGGCACCACCCGCGTGGCGGTGGTCGGCCATGCCGACAAACGCGGTGCGGACGACTACAACGTGGCACTTGGCATGCGTCGTGCGAAGGCCGTCTACGACGCGATCGCGGAGGCGCTCCCGGCGAATGTCCGCGGAGGATTGCGTGTCGACATCAATGAGGATCCGGCTGCCCCTGCCGGAATGAACGGGCAGTGAGGGTCGCCAAGATGAAGATGAAACTGCTCGACTACACCCTGATCGGCATCCTCGCCGGCCTTGCCGGCTCCGCTTCCGCGCAGGACGCGCCGCCGGCGCCGCAGGACGCGACCCGCTGCGACGGCAGCGGCTGCACGTCCGACGAAGGCATGGTGTTCACCATCCGCACCCGCGGCGAACAGCGGCCGGTGACCAAGGACAGCAGCGACCGGTCCGATGCGAACGCGCTGCAGCCCGACCGCCGGGTGACGGTGGAGGCCGAACGCGTCGAATCGACCTGGAGCCGCGACCTGAAGACCGGCGAAGCGCTGGCGATCGGCAAGTGGTCGACCGACCTGCCCGGCGGCGGCGTGATCTGGGCCACCGAGGATCCCAACCTCGGCCAGCCCCAGTACAGCGTCTCGGCGCCGTCGATGGTCGCCTTCGACGGCGGCCGCATCACCAAGCCGGTGCGCTTCTACGCCTACAGCAACTATCCGGACTTCATCAAGCGCGCCGAAGTGCTGGTCTACCGCGCCAGCGACGCCGACCTGGTGACCCCGCTGGCGACGGTGCCGATGCCGGTCGGCGCGGTCACCGACGTCGAGTGGGACGGCGCGCTGCCCGCGGGCTTCGAGGCCCGCGCCGGCGACGAACTGGTGTACCTGGTCCGCGCCTACGGCGCCGACGGCAGCTTCGACGAGACCTGGCCGCGGCGCATGCAACTGGTCCGGCCGGAAGAGGCCGAGCGCGGCGCGCAACTGCTGCGCCAGTCGGTCGAGCGCAGCAACGGCCTCGCGCTGAGCGCCGAGGACGCGGAGCAGCGCAGCCTCGTCGACGGCATCTTCGGCGAGAACGCCCTGCACCGGCAGAACATCGCGATCTACGGTTCGCGCATCCGCATCCAGGGTCGCGACATCCCCGAGGGCTACTCGGTCAGGATCAACGGCCAGAGCCAGCCGATCGACCTGCAGCGCAAGCTGGTGGCCGAGTACCTGGTGCCGGTCGGCCGCCACGCGTTCGACATCGAACTGCGCGGCCAGGACCAGCAGACGCTGGACAAGCGCCTCGACATCGACGTCACCGGCAAGTACATGTTCGCGGTCGCGATCGCCGACTTCACGGCGTCCGGCAGCAGCGTGTCGGGGTCGGTGGAGCCGCTCAGCGGCGACGAACGCTACGACGACGGCTTCCTGCTCGAAGGCCGCCTCGCGTTCTACCTGAAGGGCAAGATCAAGGGCAAATACCTGGTCACCGCCCAGGCCGACACCCAGGAACGCGAGATCAGCGAGCTGTTCCACGGCTTCGGCAAGGCCAACGCGCAGGACGTGTTCCGGCGCCTCGATCCGGACCAGTACTACCCGGTCTACGGCGACGATTCGACCACGTACCGCGACGTCGACACCCAGGGCAAGCTCTACGTCCGCGTCGATTGGGACAAGAGCCAGGCGCTGTGGGGCAATTTCGACACCGGCATCACCGGCACCGAATACGGCCAGTACTCGCGCGCGCTGTACGGCGGCGCGCTGAGCTGGCGCTCGCGCCGGGCGACGGACCTGGGCGAAGCCGCCTCGCAGCTCAAGGTGTTCGGGTCCGAGGCGCAGAGCGCGCCCGGCCACAGCGAATTCCTCGGCACCGGCGGCAGCCTGTACTACCTCAAGCACACCGACGTGCTGCCCGGCTCCGACCGGGTGGTGCTGGAAGTGCGCGACCACACCACCGGCCGCGTGGAGAAGCGCGTCGAGCTCGCCCGCGGCGCGGACTACGAGATCGACGCGTTCCAGGGCCGGCTGCTGCTGACCCGGCCGCTGGCGCAGATCACCCGCGAGAACATCCCCACGCTCACCCGCGACACGCCGCTGGACGGCTTCACGCAGGTGCTGCAGGTGGACTACGAGTACATCCCCGACGGTTTCGACCCGGGGTCGTTCACCGCGGGCCTGCGCGGCAAGCACTGGTTCGGCGACCACGTCGCGCTCGGCGCCACGTACATCGACGAAAACCGCGGCGGCGACGACTATTCGCTCAAGGGCGCGGACCTGACCCTGCAGGCCGGTCGCGGCACCTACCTGAAGCTGGAGCAGAGCCGCACCCGGGCCACCAGCGCGCCGATCTTCTTCTCGGACAATGGCGGCCTGAGCTTCGGCCAGATCAACCCGGCCACCGACGCCCGCGACGGCGAGGCCAAGGCGGTCGAGGCCCGCGCCAACTTCAAGGAACTGGGCTGGACCGCGCTGGACTGGTCCGCCGGCGCCTGGTGGCGCGACGTGGACGCGGGCTTCTCGGTCAGCCGCTTCGACATCGGCGCGCGCGTGCGCGAGCAGGGCGCGGAAGTGCTGGGCCAGTTCTCGCCGAACGTCAACGTGCATGCCCGCTACAGCCGCGCCGAACGCGACGCGGAGTCGCTGACCCAGTCCCAGATCACCGGCGAATGGCGCATCGACGACCACGACAGCCTCGCCGCCGAGCTGCGCCGCATCGAGGAGAAGCGCATTTCCGGCAACGCCGCCGGCACGCTGGCCGCGCTGCAGTACAAGCACCGCTTCGGCAGCAGCCTCGACGTCTACGGCACCGCGCAGTTCACGGTCGACGACGACGGCGGCCGCTACGCCGACAACGACGCCTACACCGTGGGCGGCAAGTACCTGTTCGGCGACCTGTCGAGCATCGGCGCGGAAGTCACCACCGGCGACCGCGGCGATTCCGCCCAGGTCAACGCCGAGTACCGGCTGAGCCCCGAGCACACGTTCTACGGCGCCTACACCTGGTCCACCGACCGCACCGACTACGATCCGCTGTTCAACGACCGCCAGAGCACCGGCTGGACGCTGGGCCAGCGTTGGCGGCTGTCGAACCAGACCAATCTCTACAACGAGAGCCAGTACCTCAAGGCCCCGAACGAGAGCGGGCTGGCGCACACCTTCGGCATGGACTTCTATCCGGGCGTGGGCTGGACGCTGGGCTTCACCCTGCAGACCGCGAACCTCGACCGCGGCATCGGCAACGTCGACCGCAACGCGGTGAGCGTCAGCGCCGGCCGCACCTCCAGCGCCACCCAGTGGAACAGCAAGCTGGAATGGCGCGAGGACACCGGCGCCGAGCAGCGCACCCAGTGGGTGACCACCAACACCTTCACCCACAAGGTCAACGAAAGCTTCCGGATCGCGGCGCGCTTCAACTACTCGAAGACGACCGACGACCTGCAGGCGAGCGCCGGCGCCAAGTTCATCGAAGGCAACTTCGGCTTCGCCTGGCGGCCGTTCGATTCGGGCAAGTGGTCGCTGCTGGGCAAGTACACGTACCTGTACGACCTGTCGGCGCTGCCGCAGATCGGCACCAACGTGGCCAACTACGACCAGCGCAGCCAGGTGCTCTCGCTCGAGAGCATCTACCGGCCGAACACCGACTGGGAGTTCGCCGGCAAGCTGATGCGGCGCGAAGGCGAGGTGCGTTACGGCCGGCTGGCGGGGCAGTGGGCCGATTCCGGGGCGACCTTCGTCGCGGCGCAGGCGCGCTACGCCTTCGCCGACGACTGGCACGCGCTGGCGGAGTACCGCTGGCTCGGCGTGAAGGACGGCGGCGCGCGCCAGGGCGCGCTGCTGGGCATCGACCGCGACCTCGGCAAGAACCTGCGCCTGGGCGTGGGCTACAACTTCACGCAGTTCAACGACGACCTGACGAATTTCGATTACGACCAGCGCGGCTGGTTCGTCAACTTCGTCGGCTGGTATTGACCTGCGCGACTGACCTGCGCGACTGACGGCGACGGAACGCCGTGTCTGCGGGAAGGACGCGGGGTTTCCGCGCGTCCGGGCTCCGGTCATCGAACGATTCGATCGCCGCAGCCCAAACGATAGGCGACGCACGGAACGCGCCGCGATCGCACCAGAGGATCCGGCGCCGCCCGCCGGCCCGGGTCCGCGTCGTCCCCTGCTTGGTTCGGAGTTCGGTTGCAATGAAAGGCTTCCCGTCGTCGTCGAGTCCCGCCCCTTTCCGTCGCGGCGTACTGCTCGCGGGAGCGCTGGGTTTCGTCGCGCTGGTGACGTCGGGCAGCGCCGCGGCGCTCACCTGCGGCCCGGTCTACAGCTCGCAGATCATCAACGGCGGCACCTTCTCGCCACGGCTGTACCAGCTCAACGGCACCGTCGCCACGCTGGATTCGACCGCCGGCCAGAATCTCGACGGCATCGGCCAGGCCACCGACACCAACATTTATTTCGACAACGGCGCGAACACGACCATCCGTCGCTTCACCGGCGCCGCGACCACCGCGTTCGCCACCAACTGGACCAGCTTCGGCGGCACCCCCGGCTCGTCCGGCCAGGGCGGCGGCGCCGACGGCAACGTCTACTACGTCGGCAGCGACCGCCATCTGTACCGGGTCAGCACGGCCGGCGTGAACACCGACCTCGGCCTGGTGAGCGCCGCCGCGGCCGCCGACGCCACGATCTGGGCGAACATGAGCGCGGGCGACCTCGCCTCCGACGCCAACGGCCGCCTCTACTGGCTCGGCAGCAGCGGCAGCAGTTCCTATCTGTTCCGGATCGACCGCGCCACCCTGCAGGCCTACAACCTCGGCGTGTACGGCGCTTCCGGCGCCACCGGCCTGGCGTTCAACACCGCCGGCCTGCTGGTCAGCACGATCATCACCGGCAACACCACCTCGGTGTTCACCATCGACCTCGGCAGCCCCAACACCGGCGGCACCGTGCTCGGCAACGCCACCGGCTATTCCAACAACGGCGCCGCGCTCGACCTGGCGTCGTGCAACGCGCCCACGCTCAACCCGGCGCTGGCCACCACCAAGTCGGTCGCCAACATCACCCGGTCGCAGACCCCGGCGACGTTCGCGCTGCCGGGCGACGTGCTCGAATACACCGTCACCGTCAGCAACACCGGCAACCTGCCCGCGGAGCTGGTGACGCTCAGCGACGCGATCCCGGCGAACACCACCTACGTCGCCGGTTCGACCACGCTCAACGGCGTCGCCGTGGCCGACGCGCCCGCGGGCACCATGCCGTATTCGCCGGCCAGCAGCGGCACCCGCGAAATCCATTCGACCGGCCGTCCCGCCGGCGAAGTGCTCGCGGGCGGCGCGGGCGGCGCCGCGGTGGTGCGCTTCCGGGTGACCGTGGGCGCGGCGCCGCTGCCGGCGACGATCGACAACCAGGCCACGGCGTCGTACTTCACCGTGAGCGGCGGCGCCAGCACGCCGCAGACCGCGTCCTCGCCGCTGGTGCAGACGCCGGTGCCCAATCCGCGGCTCACCCTGACCAAGGTGACGCTCGGCGGCTTCGGCGGCCCGTTCACCTTCACCGGCGGCAACGGCTGGACGCCGCAGAGCATCGCCACGACCGCCGTCGGCGTCGGCGTCAGCGGGACGACGCAGACGTTCACGGCGACGGGCGTGGTCACCACCATCACCGAAAGCGCGGTGCCCGCCGGCTATGCCCTCACCGCGCTGACCTGCAGCAACCTCCCCATCGGCGGCGCCGCCACGGTCGATCTGGTCGCGCGCACGGTGACGTTCAACGCCGCGGCGATGGTGCGCGGGGCGGACATCGCCTGCACCTTCACCAATACCAACCTGCCGCGGCTGACGCTGGTCAAGACCGTCACCAACAACGACGGCGGCACCGCGCTGCCGACCGCGTGGACCCTGTCCGCGACCGGTCCGGCGACGCTCTCCGGCGCCACCGGGTCGGCCGCCGTCACCGCCGTGGCGGTGCCGGTCGGCACCTACGCGCTGGCCGAATCCGGCGGCCCGGCGACCTACGACGCCGGCGCCTGGAGCTGCACCGCGGGCACCCTGTCCGGCGCGAACCTGACGCTGGCCGCAGGCGCGAATGCGGTCTGCACGATCAACAACGACGACCAGAAGATCGCCGACGTCCGCATCACCAAGACCAATACGCCGGGCGTCAACGGCGAGGTCGACCAGACCGGCGACACCGTGGTTTCCGGCGCCGGCACGAGCTACAGCATCGTGGTGACCAACGCCGGTCCGTCCGCGGCGAACGGCACCGTGGTCAACGACCCGGCCACCGCCAGCCTGACCTGCGCCACCGCCACCTGCTCGGCCACGGGCGGCGCGGCCTGCCCGGCGCAGACCGGCGCGGCGCTGGCCGCGGCGCTGCAGGGCGCGGGCGCGACCGTGCCGACCCTGCCCGCAGGCGGCAGCGTCACCTTCCTCCTTTCCTGCCAGGTGCCCTAGCGATGACCGTACACCGTCCGTCCCGGATCTCCGTCCATTCCCGGCGCTTCGGCTTCTGGCTCGGGGTGGCGTCCGCGCTCGGCGGGCTGTCGCTGCCGACCGCGTCCGCCCAGGTCTGCGCCACGCCCGGCGGCGCCGGCGACGTGTCCAGCGTCTCCGGGGTGATCAACACCTACTGGACGCCCGCCACCGGCAGCTACAACGCGGGCAGCACCACGATCGCGCTCAGCGGCCAGCGCGGCGCCGCCGCGACCCTCGCCGAGGGCGATCTCGTGCTGGTCATCCAGATGCAGTGCGCGACCCTCAACAGCACCGACACGCTCGCCTACGGCGACGGCGGCGCGACCGAACCCGCCGCCGGCTACACCAACTCGGCGCCGGGCTGCGCGGCGGGTCGCTACCAGTTCGTGCGCGCCGGCGCCGGCAGCAACAACGGCAGCCTGGTGCTCACCGGCTCGCCGCTGACCGCGAACTACCAGCAGGCCGTCGCCACCAACACCAACGGCCGCCGCACCTTCCAGGTGATCCGCGTGCCGCAGTACGCCAACGCCACCCTCGGCGGCACGGTCACCGCATCGCCGTGGGACGGCAACAGCGGCGGTGTGGTCGCGATCGACGCGGCGTTCACGCTGAACTTCAACGGCCAGACCATCGATGCCGACGGCGCCGGCTTCCGCGGCGCGGGCGGTCGCAGCCGCGACGCCAACGATCCGGTCGAACGCTTCCGCTGGGACGCGGACACGCGCCACGGCGGCAAGGGCGAAGGCATTGCCGGCACCCCGCGTTTCGTCAGCGACAAGCGCAGCCCCGACAACGGCAACATCGCCACCATCACCGACCTCGGTGCGACCTGGGGCGGGTATCCCACCGGCACCGCCAGCACCGGCGACTGGGCGCGCGGCGCACCGGGCAACGCCGGCGGCGGCGGCGCGTACTGGGATGGCGCCAGCGACAACGGCGGCGGCGGCGGCGGCGGCAACGCCACCGCCGGCGGTCGCGGCGGCGTCGGCTGGCGGTCGGCCGGTTACGCCGGCATCCTCGCCGACTACAGCAACCTGCCCGACAAGAAGTGGGGCTTCGGCGGCGCCGCCTTCGCGCAGGCCGGCATCGCCCGGCTGGTGATGGGCGGCGGCGGCGGCGGCGGCGACAACAACGGCAACAGCCAGGCCGAACAGTCCAGCGGCGCGGCCGGCGGCGGCATCGTGATGGTGCGCGCGGTCACCGTGACCGGCAGCGGCACGATCCGCAGCCGCGGCGGGCGCGCCGCCGACAATCCCTCGAACGACGCCGCCGGCGGCGGCGGTGCGGGCGGCAGCGTGGCGGTGGTCGCGACCACCTGGAGCGCCGCGCTGTCGATCGACGTCAGCGGCGGCCGCGGCGGCGACGCCTGGGTCCCGGGCAGCTCCGCGCACGGCGGCGGCGGCGGCGGCGCGGGCGGCGTCGCGATCACCACCGGCGCGGCCACGGTGACCGCCAACGGCGGCGCCCCGGGCATCACCAACACCGGGCAGGGCCAGCCGGGCGGCGCCACCCACGGCGCGCAGACCGGCGGCAACGGCTCCAGCGCGGTCGTCGCGCCGGGCACCGATACCCCGGGCACCGATGTCGGCCGCACCTGCAAGTCGGAGTTGCGCATCACCAAGACCAACACGCCGGGCGTCAACGGCGAGGTCGACCAGAGCGGCGACACCGTGTCGTCCGGAACGACGACGGCCTACACCATCGTCGTCAACAACGACGGACCGAAGCCGGCGAACAACGCGCTGATCGCCGATCCCGTGCCCTCCGGCCTGACCTGCGCCACCGCCACCTGCACCGCGGCCGGCGGAGCGAGTTGCCCCACCGCCAGCGGCGCCGCCCTGGTCACCGCGCTGCAGGGCAGCGGCGCCACGATCCCCGTGCTGCCGGTCGGCGGCAGTGTGAGTTTCGTATTGACCTGCACCGTGCAATAGAACGCCGTTATCGAAAACGACGCTTGCGAACGAGGCGTTCCCGCAAAGCGTGACGCCCTCTGCGTTTCCGCGTCCGAAGCCCGATTAGCCTGTCATATGTGACAGCGTGAGGGGGGAGGTCGCCGCGCTTATCGTGTGCAGGCGTGATCTGCGCACGCCCTGCTGCACGTGAATCGAGCCCGGTGAGTCCGTTCCGTCGAGGACGGAGCGGGTGCGCACGAGAGCGTTCAGCCGCGCGGTGATCAAGGACGTAACAACGCAGGGCAGGGGTGTGGCAATGATCGGAATGGGGATGACTTCGCGCGCAGTGCGCGCGTGCCGCGCGATTGTGTGCGTGATCGCGCTCGCGCTGACGCCGGCCGCCTTCGCCGCGACGGTGCAGCATCTCGGCACCCAGACGTCCACCGCGATCGGCGCCGGCGCCGGCGGCACCCCGACCATCGCCAGCTTCAACATCCCCAGCGGCAAGAACCGCGCGCTGTTCATCTGGGCGACGTTCGAACGCGACCACTGCTCCCCGGCCGACGGGACCGGCGGCCTGTGCACCACCGCCAACACCTCCGGCACCGGCCTGGGCGACAACTGGCCGGAACCGCGCACCGGCACGCCCCCGGCCACCTCGACCAGCAACCAGATCACCGCGCGCGTCGTCGGCCCCGGCGGCACCATCGACAAGCAGAACGCGCTGGTGATCGGCGGCACGCCCAGCGGCGACACCCGCTTCATCGCCATCAGCACGTCGCCGAGCGGCTCGCCCGCCGGCACCGCGTTCTTCAGCCTCAGCAGCTTCCACATCGTGCTGTTCGAGAACGAGATCAACACGCTGCTCGGCGGCGCGGCCTCGGGCACGGTGTCGATCGCCTTCCCGGACGTCAACGCGCCGACCAACGCCGGCGACGACGCGCTGCTGCTGGCCTCGATCTACCAGAACGTCGAGCAGACCCCCAGCGGTTTCGTGCGCAACGCCACCGCCACCGCGCAGGTGACCACCGGCACGCCGGGCAACTCGACGCTCGCGCCCGCGGCCTACGACGCCGGCCAGGCGCCGAACGAGGCCGACGACGGCAAGCTGGTGATGGCCGCGAGCAGCAGCACCCAGGGCTTCGCGGCCACGCCCAGCGGCTACGCCTCGCTCAGCGGTTCGCTGGTCACCAGCAACGGCAACGGCACCTACGACACGCCCAACGGCAACATCAACAACGAGCCGAACGGCATGACCGGCGGCGCCTATTTCGGCAACGGCGGCGCCACCCCCGGCAGCCCCTACACCCTGCAACTGGGCGGCAGCGCGGCGACCCTGATCTACGGCGCCACCAACGCCTCGTTCCTGCTGGAGTCGGACAACGCCGACGTCGGCGATGCGCCGATTTCCTACGGCAACCCCTCCCACACCCTGTCCGGGATCCGCCTGGGCGCGACCGTGGATGCCGACTCCGGCCTGCTCAACAGCGTCAACGCCACCGGCGACGACACCAACAACACCGACGACGAGGACGGCGTCACCCTGACCCCGCTGCTGCCGGTGGGCGAGATCACGATCGTGCCGGTCAGCATCCAGAACGCCGGCGGCTTCCTCAACGCCTGGTTCGACTGGAACGCCGACGGCGACTTCAACGATGCCGGCGAGCGGATGGTGACCGACCAGGCGGTGGCCGTCGGCACGCTCAACCTCAACATCGCCGTGCCCGCGACCGCGATCATCGGCCCGACCTTCGCCCGCTTCCGGGTCTGCACGAACAACACCGCCATCGACAACTGCAACACGCCGGTCAGCACCGTCCAGAGCGGCGAGGTCGAGGACTACCAGTTCCAGGTGTCGCGCAAGCTGGTCCTCAACAAGGTCACCACCGGCATCGCCGGCGGCGCGTTCGGCTTCACCCTCACCAACACCGGGCAGATCAACGGCACGGTGACCACCGCCGCGGCGAACACCGCGACCCAGGTCGACGGCGACACCGGCATGGCCGGCACCCAGGTGTTCGCGATCGCCTCGCCGACCACCGCGGTCACGATCAACGAAAGCACGCTGCCCGCCGGCTGGTCGTTCAAGACCGCCACATGCGTCAATGCGTCCAACGCCACCGTCGGCAGCCTCGCCGGCGGCACCTACACCCTGACCGGCGCCGAGGTCGCGGCCAGCACCGGCTTCACCTGCACCTTCACCAACGACCGCCTGCCGATCCTGCGCCTGCAGAAGACGCTGCCGAGCGGCCGTTTCGTCGCCACCGACCAGTTCACCCTGACCATCACCGGCGCCGGCGGCCCGGCCACCGTCACCACCACCGGCGCCGGCGCCACCGCGACCGGCACCGCCACCCTCAACCCGGGCGCGGTGGGCGCGAGCTACACCTTCACCGAGACCGCCGCCGCCGGCGCGCTGCTGAGCAACTACACCACCACCTACAGCTGCACCAACGCGCTGTCCGGCGGCCAGGCGCCCAGCGGCAGCGGCACCAGCTTCGCCCTCGTCGCCGTCACCGGCGACGACCTGACCTGCCGGTTCATCAACACGCGCAAGAACCAGGCCGACCTGCGCCTGACCAAGACCAACACGCCCGGCGTCAACGGCGAGGTCGACCAGGCGGCGGACACGGTGGTCTCCGGGACCACCACCGTCTACACCCTGACCGTGACCAACCTGGGCCCCGACGCGGCGGACGGCGCCGTGCTGGCCGACCCCGCGCCCGCCGGCGCGACCTGCGCCACCGCCAGCTGCACCGCGACCGGCGGCGCGACCTGCCCGGCGCCGACCGGCGCGGCCTTGGTGGCGGCCCTGCAGGGGGCGGGCGCCGCCATCCCGGCGCTGCCGCTCAACGGGACGGTGACGGTCACGCTGACCTGCACCGTGGACTGAGCCGTCGCCGCCCGGCTGGAGTATGCTCGGGCCCTGCGCCGCGACTCCGGACGGGTCGCGACCTTGTTCGGGGAACGGGGGGGCGATGACCGCGAATGCAGGGAATCCGAAGCATGCCGAGCGCAGCGCGCGCGCGCTGCGCCATAACCACGCACTGGTCGCGCTGGCCAGGCAGGTGTGGAGCGACGACTGCACCCTGCAGACCGCGATCGGGCTGATCTGCCGGGTGGCCGCGGACACCCTCGAAGTCGAGCGCGTGAACGTGTGGCGGCTCGAGGCCGCCGGCGCCCGCCTGCACTGCGTCCACGCCTACCTGCGCGGCGAGGACCGGCACGATCCGCCCGGCTTCGACGAAACCCTGGTCATCGACCGCGAATACGCCGAGCAGCTCGAGGACGTGCGCGTGATCGACATCGCCGACGTCCGCACCGACGACACCGTCGCCGCCGACGACAGCCTGCAGGCCTATTTCGCACGCCATCGGGTGCAGTCGCTGCTGGACGCGCCGATCCGCAGCCAGGGCGAACTGCTGGGCGTGGTGTGCCACGAACAGGTCGGCTGCGCCCGAGTGTGGACGCCCGAGGACGAGGCCTTCGCCGGCAGCATCGGCGACTACGTGGCCATGGCCTACGAGATCAGTCGCCGGCGCGAGGCCGAAAGCCGCCTGCGCTACATCGAACGCCACGATCCGCAGACCGACCTGCCCAACCGCGACCACCTGCTCGAAGTCGCGCACAGCGCGCTGCGTCCGATGCACGAACACGACGGCGGCCTGGTGGCGGTGCACCTGCAGGTCGAACTGCCGCTGGAGGCGCTGCCCGGCGACGAGGCCCGGCAGCGGCTGCTGGGCGCGGTCGCCGCGCGCCTGCGCGAAGCGGTCGGCGAGACCGCCACGCTGGCCCGCGTGCGCGAGGACGCGTTCGCGGTGATCCCGCACCGGCACCTGCCGGAAGTCGAGGCGCTGGCGCTGGCCGAACGCTGCATCGACCTGGTCCAGGCCGGCTTCGACCACGGCGGCGTCGCGCCGCAGCCGGCGACGATTTCCGCAGGCATCGCGTTCTCGCGAGACCTGGCGGCGCCGTCCGCCGACATCCTGCTGCGCAACGCCGAGAACGCCAGCCTGCGCGCGCGCCAGGCCGGCTTCAACCGCTGCGAAGTGTTCGACGCCGAGCGCCACCGCGGCCTGCTCGACCGCCTGCGCACCGAGCAGGCGCTGCGCGAGGCGTTCGCCAGCGGCGAACTGCTGCTGCACTACATGCCGGAGATCGACCTGCGCGACGGTCGCTGGCGCGCGGCCGAGGCGCTGCTGCGCTGGCGGCAGCCTGACGGCCGGATCTTGCCGGCGGGCGAATTCATCGACGTCGCCGAAAGCTCCGGCCTGATCGTCCGCCTCGGCCGCTGGGTGCTGCTGGAGGCCTGCCACGCCGCGATGCGCTGGCCGGCCCGCGACGGCGTCGCGCCGATGCTGCGGGTCAACGTCTCCGCGCGCCAGTTCGAGCAGCCCGGCCTCGTCGCCGACGTGCAGATCGCGCTGGCCGATTCCGGCCTGCCGCCGCAGCGGCTGTGCCTGGAGCTCACCGAAACCCTGCTGCTGCGCGACCAGGACAGCGCCGCGCGCACGCTCGGCCGCCTGCGCGCGCTCGGCATCCACGTGGCGCTGGACGATTTCGGCAGCGGCTACTGTTCGCTGGGCTACCTCAAGCACCTGCCCATCGACACCCTGAAGATCGATCGCGGCTTCACCGCCGGCCTGCCCGGCAACCGCGCCGACCTGGCGATCGTGCAGGCCGTCGCGCAGCTCGCCCACACCCTCGGCATCGACGTCGTCGGCGAGGGTGTGGAAACCCTCGCCCAGGCCGACTGCCTGCGCGACTGCAACATCTTCGCGGTGCAGGGCTGGCTGTACTCGCCGGCGATCGACAACGACGCGCTGATCGCGGGGTTCGGCGACGCCGGCTGACGCGTTACCCTGTCGGCGGTTCCGGTCCGACCGAGGTCTGCCATGTCCCGCGCCCTGTCCTGCGCCACGTCGTGTGCCCCGCCCCGCCTGTCGCTGGCCGCGCTCGCGCCGACCGCGCTCGCCGTCGTGCTCGCCGCATGCGCCACGCCCGCCGCCGCGGCCGATCGCGTCACCGGCAGGCCGTTCGCCACGCGCAGCGAGGTCTACGCGCCGCACGCGATGGCCGCGACCTCGCATCCGCTGGCGACCCAGATCGCGCTGGAGGCGATGCGCAACGGCGGCAGCGCGGTGGACGCGGCGATCGCGGCCGATGCGGCGCTGGGGCTGATGGAGCCCACCGGCAGCGGCATCGGCGGCGACCTGTTCGCGATCGTGTGGGACCCGAAGACGCAGAAGCTCTACGGCTACAACGGCTCCGGCCGCTCGCCGAAGGCGCTGGCGCTCGCCGAGTTCCAGCGCCGCGGCCTGACCGACATCCCGGCCCACGGGCCGCTGCCGGTGAGCGTGCCCGGCTGCGTCGACGGCTGGTTCGCGCTGCACGACCGCTTCGGCAAGCGCCCGATGGCTGAGAATCTCGCGCCGACCATCCGCTACGCCCGCGAAGGCCATCCGGTCGCCGAGACCATCGCCTATTACTGGGGCCGCAGCGTGCCGGCGCTGTCGAAATGGCCGGGGTTCGCCGAGCAGTTCACCCTCGCCGGCGACGCGCCCGGTCAAAGACGCGGCCCGCGCACCGGCGAGACCTGGCGCAATCCCAACCTCGCGAACACCCTGGAGCAGATCGCCCGCGGCGGCCGCGACGCGTTCTACAAGGGCGAGATCGCGCGCACCGTCGACGCCTACTTCAAGGCCAACGGCGGCTTCCTGCGCTACGAGGACCTGGCCGAGCACCGCGGCGAATGGGTCGAGCCGGTCAGCACCAGCTACCGCGGCTACGACGTATGGGAACTGCCGCCGAACGGGCAGGGCATCGCCGCGCTGCAGATCCTCAACCTGCTCGAACCCTACGACCTCAAATCCTTCGGTTTCGGCAGCCCCGAACACGTGCACCTGTTCGTCGAGGCGAAGAAGCTCGCGTTCGCCGATCGCGCGGCGTCGTATGCCGATCCGAAGTTCTACGACACGCCGGTCGCGCGGCTGATCTCGAAGGGTTACGCGGCCGAGCGCGGCAAGCTCATCTCGATGGACAAGGCCGCGCGCAGCGTCGAGCCGGGCATCATCCCCGAGGTCAACGAAGGCGACACCATCTATCTCACCACCGCCGACGCCAGCGGCATGATGGTGTCGCTGATCCAGTCCAACTACCGCGGCATGGGCAGCGGCATGGCGCCGCCGGGGCTGGGCTTCGTGTTCCAGGACCGCGGCGAGATGTTCGTCCTCAAGCCAGGCCATCCCAACGCCTACGCGCCGGGCAAGCGCCCGTTCCACACCATCATTCCGGCGTTCGTGACGAAGGACGGCAAGCCGTGGCTGAGCTTCGGCGTGATGGGCGGCGCGATGCAGCCGCAGGGCCACGCGCAGGTCCTGATGAACCTCATCGACTTCGGCATGAACCTGCAGGAAGCCGGCGACGCCCCGCGCATCCAGCACGACGGCAGCACCGAACCCACCGGCCAGAACACCGCGATGACCGACGGTGGCGAAGTCGATCTCGAAAGCGGCTTCCCGATCGAAACCATCCGCGCGCTGATGCGCAAGGGACACAGCGTCCGTTTCGCCGACGGCCCCTACGGCGGCTACCAGGCGATCATGGTCAATCCGAACGGCGGCTACGTCGGCGCCAGCGAATCGCGCAAGGACGGTATGGCGGCGGGGTATTGAGCGGATGCGACTGGAGACGGCGTTCCGGAGATGGCGCACAACGCTTTGCGCCGTTTCGTTCATGGCGGCGATGGCGTCGGCGGACGCCGCCGGACCCGTCGAGTCGTGGTCGGATTCGGCGATCGAGGCCTGTGAAAACGTGCCGGATACCGAACAGGACGCCTGCATCCGCGACGAGGAAGCGCGAGAGCGGGCACGCGCAGCCGTGCAGCGCAAGCTGGAGGCCCGCTATCTCCGTCCCCTGGCCGAACGGCTTGCCGCCAGCGGCGATCCGCGCAAACTCGCCGTCGCAGCGAACCTGTGGCCGTCGAGGCAAGGCGACCCGGTCGGGAGCAAGGTCCGCCAGTGGCGCGAACGCGCCTTCGATCAGGGGGGCGACGATCCGGTCGTCGCAGTCCTGCTGCAGAGCGATCGGTCGGCAGACGCGGGCCCGGTTTCGGCCACGCCGGTCGCCGGCCGGGCCCTGGAACGCTGGCGCGCCAGCGAGCCGGGAAATCTGGTTCCGGCGATGGTTCCCCGCGAATCGATCGAGGTCCTGCTGGCCAGGGCCGACACGTTCGACCGGTTTTCGCTGCATTTTTCCGATCTCCTGTTGTTGTTCGACTCGGCATTTGCGGCGTTCCCGCCCGATCGCGCGCAGCGCAGGCTATTGCGCGCGCTGGAAGTCGATCCGGGGTCACTGTCGGCGCGCTACGCCCTGACGTCGGTGGTGGAGGCATCGCCCTCGTTCATGCCGCTGGTCAATGCCTGCAAGGGCGCTGCCCGGCAGGCCACGCCGACGCGCAATGCCGAATGCCGTCATCTTGGGCGGGTCATGCTGGCGCATTCGGACACGGTGCTGGGCGAGCTGTTCGGCGCCGCGCTGCTGCGATACGACGACGATCCCGCGCTGCGCGCCGAAGGCGATGCCACGCGGCGCAGGTGGCGGTGGCAGTCGGAACGCCTGCGGGCGCTCGGCGAACGCACCGGCGCCGACTGCACGCCCACGAAGATGCGCGCGACACCGGGCATGGGCGAGGGCGACGCGATCCGCGCCTGCCTGGCCGATGCGGGCGTTCCGCTGGAGCCTCCCGCGGACTGGAATCCCGACGCATCGCAGGCCGAGACGCACTGACCCATGGCCTTCGACGCCTTCGCCCTCATCCTCGCCATGCTCGCGCTTGGCTACGCGTTCCAGCGCCTGCGGGTGCTGCCCGACAACGCGGCGCAGACGCTCAATCTCGTCGTGCTGTACGTCTGCCTGCCGGCGGCGGTGCTGCGCTATGCGCCGCGGTTGCACCTGGAGCCGGCGCTGTTCGGCGTGGCGGTGGTGCCGTGGGCGCTGCTGCTGGCGACGGTCGTGCTGGTGACGCTGCTCGCGCGCTGGCTGCGGCTGCGCGACGACGAGCGCGCGGTGCTGCTGCTGACCGTGGCGCTGGGCAACACCAGTTTCCTCGGCTATCCGCTGACCCGGGCGCTGATCGGCGAGCACGCGTTGCCGTATGCGGTGATCTACGACCAGTTCGGCGCGTTCCTGATCCTCTCGACGTTCGGGCTGTGGGTGCTGGCGCGCTACGGCGGCGACCGCACCCCGACCGCGCGCGAGGTGCTGGTGCGGATCCTGCGCTTCCCGCCGATCTGGGCGCTGGTGCTGGGCTTCACGGTGATGCCGGCCGAGCCGCCGACGTGGATCGCCGGCGGACTGCAGCGGCTGTCGGAGGCGCTGCTGCCGCTGGCGATGCTGACCATCGGCCTGTCGGTGAAGCTGGCGCTGCCGCGCGACGAGCTCAAGCCGCTCGCCGCCGGCCTGTTGCTGAAACTCGCGCTGCTGCCGGCGCTGGCGGTGCCGCTGGTGCGCCTGCTGGGCCTGCACGGCGAGATGGCGCGCACGACGGTACTGGAATCGGCGATGCCGTCGATGGTCACCGCCGGCGCGCTGGCGATCGCCCACGGCCTCGCGCCGCGGCTGGCGGCGGCGATGGTCGGCTACGGCGTGCTGCTGTCGCTGGCCACCTTGCCGCTGTGGGCCGGGCTGGCGCTCGGCTAGGCGCGCGGATACGACGCCACGACCTCGACATCGGCCTCAACGGCTGCCGGCGCGCGCAGGCTGAAGGGTGGACTCAGCGCTGCGGGGCGTCGAACACCACGTCGGCGGTGTCCGACTTGCTGCGCACCTTGAACCAGTCGGCGACGCGCGCGCGCTCGGCGTCGGGCACCGGGCGCGAAGCGTGGACCAGCATCTGCAGCACCGGGATCTTGTCCGCGCCTTCGGCGATCCGGTAGCCCTGGCTCAGGGTCACCGAATCGACCTGCGGGAGCTGCGCGCGCAGTTCGGCGGCGATGTCCTGCGACTGGTCCATCAGCGCGTCGCGCGCGGCCATGCGGTTGCGCAGGTCGGCCAGTTCGGCGTCCTTCTTCTGCAGCGCTTCCTGGCTGTCCTTGTAGAGGTCGCTGAGCAGGCTGGACTTCAACGCGGTGACGTCGACCTTGTCGTTCTGCCCGGCCTGGTGGACCAGGATGCGGGCGTCCTTGAGCCCGGCGGTCGCCAGCCGACCCTCGATGGCCTTCAGCGTCGGCGTGTCCAGCGGCAGGCCGATCAGAGAGACCTCGATCAGCCCGGTCGCCGGATCGACCCGGGTGTCGGCGACGTGCGCGCTGTCGAACCGGAACTCGTCGCGCACGAACGCGTAGGCCCGCGATTTGAACACTTCCTCCTGCACCAGCCGGTAGGCCAGCCAGGTGCTCGGCAGCGCGGTGGCCAGCGCCACCACCAGCAGCCAGTTGCGCATCCGCCGCTCGGTGCGCGCGTCGACGAAGGCGTGGACCGGCACCCGCACCAGGCGCAGGCCGAGGATCGTCGCCAGCGCGATGAACACGCAGTTGATCGAGTACAGGTACAGCGCGCCGCCGAAATAGCCCCACTGCCCGGTCGCCAGGCCGTAGCCGGCGGTGCACAGCGGCGGCATCAGCGCGGTGGCGATCGCCACGCCCGGGATGACGTTGGACTTTTCCTCGCGGGTGGCGCCGATCACGCCGGCGAAGCCGCCGAACACTGCGATCAGCACGTCCCACAGGGTCGGCGAGGTGCGCGCCAGCAGTTCCGACTGCGCCTCCGCCAGCGGGGTGATCGCGAAGTACAGGGTGGAGACGGTCAGGCTGATCGCGGAGGCGATGGCGAGGTTGAGGAACGACTTGCGGATCAGCGGGAAGTCGTAGACCGCCACGCCCAGGCCGACGCCCATGATCGGCCCCATCAGCGGCGAGATCAGCATCGCGCCGATGATCACCGCAGTGGAATTGACGTTCAGGCCGATCGAGGCGATGAAGATCGCCGCCATCAGGATCCACGGCGTCGCGCCGTGCAGTTCGACGCCCTCGCGCAGGCGGCGTTCGATGACCGGGTCCTCGGCCTTGTCCGTCAGCAGGCTGAAGCGCTGCGCCAGCGAATGCCGCAGCTGCCGCAGATCGTGGGCGTGGCCGGAGGTGGCGCCTGCGTCGTCGTTCGGGGGTTGCGTCATCGAAATCGGCGGCGGCCGCGAGGGGAAGGTCGGGCTATGGTGCCGCCAATCGTCGGCGCTGGCGAGCCGAAGCTGCCGCCGGACAGGCGGCGAGGGGGGCGGCGGGATTGGAGGCGCCGTCTGATTGAAATCGTTTGCATCATTGATCTGCTTGATCCCTGTCATGCCCGAAAACGGGGTCCGCGCCTAACGTCGGCATGAGGGGGCGGGGGCCCCGGCGCATGCGAGGCATCCGATGTCGACGATCCTGTTCCAGAACGAAACGCACCGCTGCATCGCCTTCAGCGACCTCGTGCCGGGCGACGACGGCGTCCAGGCCAACCAGTTCCTGATCATCGACCACGGCGAGGCCGCGCTGATCGATCCGGGCGGCGACCTGCTGTACACGCCGCTGTGGCTGGGGATCACCGTCCACGTCCGGCTGCCGCAGGTGCGGCTGATCCTCGCCTCGCACCAGGACCCGGACATCATCGGCGCCGCCGACCGCTGGCTGGCGAACACGCCGGCGCGAATCGCGTGTTCGCGGCTGTGGGGCCGGTTCGTGCCGCACAGCGTGTCGCACGTGCAGGCCGGGAAGCTCGGCGAGGACCGCTACGTGCTGCTGCCGGACGAGGGCGGCGCGCTGGCGCTCGGGCGCAGCGCGCTGCACGCGCTGCCGGCGCATTTCCTGCATTCGGTCGGCAATTTCAGCTTCTGGGACCCGGTGAGCCGGATCCTGTTCTCCGGCGACGTCGGCAGCTCGCTGGTGCCGTCGGGCACGCCCTACGTCGCGGTCGAGGATTTCGCCGCGCACGTGTCGCGGATGGAGGGCTTCCATCGGCGCTACATGGGCTCCCGGCGCGTGGCGCGGCTGTGGGCGGACATGGTGCGCGCGCTGGATCCGGCGCTGATCGTCCCGCAGCACGGCCTGCCGATGGACGCCCGCACCATTCCGGCGTTCCTCGACTGGCTGTCGGACCTGCCCTGCGGCATCGACGTGCTCGACGAGGCGCTGTTCCGCGCGCCGCTGCTGCGCCTCGCCGCGGTCTGAGACGCGAAACCGCCATGGGTCTGCGGTAGGCTGCGCGCCGGATCACGGACGCCGTTCGGCACGGCGGGAGCGACGACATGCGATGGAAGCAGGGAGGCGCGTTGGCTTGGCTGCTCGCCGCAGGCGCGCTGTGCGCGGGCGCGTGGACGCCGCCGACGCGCGCGCAGGCGGCGGCGACCCTGGAGGAGCGCTTCGCCGCCGGCTGCGCCGACACGCCGCTGCCGATGCGGCCCGGTTGCATCGACGCCGCCCGCCGCGCCGACACGGCCGAGCGCGCCTACGCGCTGTGGCTGGCCGACCGCCTCGCCGAGGACGGCGGCGCCCGCCACCTCGCGTTCGCGCTGTTCGTCCGCCGCGGCGCGCTGCTCACCCCGGAGACCCTGGCCCAGGCCGTCGCCGGCGCCGCCGCGCCCGACGCCGCGCTGGACGCTTGGTACCGCCGCGCCCGGGACGCCGCCGGCGACGACGGCGTGGTGTGGTCGCTGCTCGCCTCCGCGCAGGGCCAGCCGCTGATGCCGGCCCCGGCCGGCGACGACGCCACCGCCGCTTGGGCCGAGGCCCAGCCCGACAACCTCGCGCCGCTGCTGCTGGCGCGCCGGGCCGACGCGCCGCTCGACGCGCTGTTCGCCGCGCTCGACGCGCGTCCGCGCAACGCCGTGTACTGGGATCCGGTGCAGGCGCTGGCGATGGACGCGGTGCGCCGGCATCCGCCGAAGGCCGAATGGCGCGACGCGATCCCCGCGCTGCGCGACGGCGCGCTCGACGCCTACGCCCTGGAGCTGGGCGCCGCGGTGGAACTGCCGCCGTATCGCAGCCTGATCGAGGCCTGCAGCCCGCCGGCCCGCGACGCCGTGCCCGAACGGCGCGCGCAGTGCCGCCGGCTCGGCACGACCCTGCAGGACGCCTCCGACGTGATGGTCGCGCGCATGATCGGCAACCTGCTGCTGCGCCTGAGCGCCGACGACGACGCCTCCCGGGCCGCCGCGCACGCCGCCTGGCGCCCGCTGTTCTGGCGCCAGCGCCTGATCGGCGAACACGGCGACGCCCGCTACCAGTCGGCGTACCGCGACGCCCTGCGCGCCGACCCGGCGCAGGACGAAGTGACGCTGATCGATCGCGCGCTGCGCGCGGTGGGCGTGGACCCGGCGCCGGCGGCGGACTGGGAAGCGGCGGCGCCCTGAAGCGCCATCCCCGGGCCGCCGCGGGCTTGCCGGCCCGAGCGGACCGGATCGGGCGGCGACTTCCGGAGGGCATCGCGAACCGGCTGCTGTTGCCGAGGCGAAGTTCCTCGCAACGGCAAGGTTCCCCGCAACCGATCGGTCGTCCGGACGAGGCCTTTGCAGAGGACTCGCCGATTCGCGCTGCGCTTTTTGCCGTCATCCTCGCGTCAGCGAGGACCCACGCCACAGCGGCGATCACGCATGGGTCCTCGCCTGCGCGAGGAAGACGGGACTTCGGGTGAACTTGCTGTCGGCCGTGGTCGGTACGGGGGGCGCTCCGAATCCGCGGCCGGCGTCGCGCCGCGCTTTTTTGCCGTCATCCTCGCGTCAGCGAGGACCCACGCCACAGTGACGATCACGCATGGGTCCTCGCCTGCGCGAGGATGACGGGAGTGCGGGCGAACTTGCTGTCGGCCGTGGTCGGTGCGGAGGGGCGCTCCGAATCTGCGGTCGGCTTCGCGCCGCGCTTTTTTTGCCGTCATCCTCGCGCCAGCGAGGACCCACGCCACAGTGGCGATCACGCATGGGTCCTCGCCTGCGCGAGGATGACGGGACTTCGGGTGAATTTGCTGTTGGCCGCCATCGCTGCGGGGGGCGCTCCGAATCTGCGGCCAGCGTCGCGCCGCAGCGGAGAGCCGGGTCGTTCCGGGCCTGCGTCAGGCGTACCTCAGGCGTACGTATGCACACCGACGTGGCGGTCGAAGGCGTTCCGTTCCGCAGGCGGGAGGCGCGAGCGGGCGAGGCGCAGCGAAAAACCGCCGTGCAGCGTCCCCGCATCGTTGACCATCCAGTCCATCACCTCCGCATTCGCCACCGTCACCCGGTCCTGCAGCGCGTACTCGGCGAAGTCGCCCGGCAGTTCGAAGATCTCGCCGACGAAACCGTCGGCGTCGGCGGCGACCACGATCAGCCACAGGTAGGCGCGATAGCCCGGATCCTGCAGCAGCGTCTTCACGAGCGGCGTCGCCTGGTCCTCGCGGGGGCGAGACAGCAGGCCGCGGAAGGCGCCGAGCGTCCGCTGCGCCCGTTCGATCGTTTCCAGGAACTCGGGATCGTCGTCGTCGACGAACGTGAACCGCGCGCCGGGATCGAGATCCGGCTTCCTGCCCAGTTCGCGCCGCAGCATCTGCCAGTCGTACCAGCAGTTGGCGGGGTCGATGTCCGCATAGCCCCGGCGCTCGGCCATCTTCGCGATCGCATCGGGCGGAAGCATCATCACCGCCGCCCCGTCGCGGATCGCAAGCACTTCGGCCTCGTCCAGCGGCTGGCCCTTCGCGTCCTCCGCCGCGACCAGCAGCGTGCACAGCGCGGGGATGAACAGCGGTACGAGCGCGTCGTCCTGCATGCCGTCGCTCCGCTCAGTCCGCCGCCACCGTGCGCGCCGCCGCCCATTCGCGGAGGGCGGCGACCTGTTCGGCCATCAGCACCGACAGCGGGCGGGTGGTCTTGAGTTCGGCGCGCAGCTGGAAGTCGCTCAGCGGCAGGTTCGCGGCGTGCGCGGCGTACAGCGCGGCGACCACGGCCTGTTCGATCTCGGCGCCGGAGAATCCGTCCGACGCGGCGGCGAGCGCGGGCAGGTCGAAGCCGGCCGGGTCCACGCCGCGACGCTGCAGGTGCAGCGCGAAGAGTTCCGCGCGGGCCTCGGGCGAGGGCAGGTCGACGAAGAAGATCTCGTCGAAGCGGCCCTTGCGCAGCAGTTCGGCCGGCAGGTCCTGCACCTGGTTCGCGGTGGCGACGAGGAACACCTGCGCCTTGCGTTCGGCCATCCAGGTCAGGAAGGTGCCGAGCACGCGCCGCGAGACGCCGCCGTCCTCGCTGCCGGTGCTGGCGAGGCCCTTCTCGACCTCGTCGATCCACAGCACGCAAGGCGCGAGCTGTTCGGCCGATTCCAGCGCCTCGCGCAGGTTCTTCTCGGTCTCGCCGTGGTACTTGTTGTAGAGCGCGCCGAAATCCAGGCGCAGCAGCGGCGCCCCGAAGCCGCCGGCGATCGCCTTGGCCAGCATCGACTTGCCGCAGCCCTGCACGCCGAGCAGCAGCAGCCCGCGCGGCGGGTCCAGCCCCGGCGGCACGTTGCCGTCGACGAATGCGGCGCGGCGCAGTTCGATCCAGCGCTTGACCCGCTTCGCGCCGATCACCTGGTCCAGTTTCACCGGGTCGAACGCGTAGTGCAGGTGGCCGCTGCGGTTGACCAGCTCGAACTTCAGCTTCGCCAGTTCCGGCAGGTCGTCGGCGTTGAGCACGCCGTCGCGGAAGATCAGGTGCCGGGCGATGCGGCGGGCGTCGGTCTCCGACAGCCCGCGCAGGTTGCGCACGATCTGCTTGGCGGCCTCGGCATCGACCTCCACCCGCTTGCCGCCGTGCTCGCGCGCGTAGGCGGCGGCCTCTTCCTTCACGATCCGCAGCAGGGCGTCGCCGGTGGGCAGGCGCGGGCGGTAGCGCACCGCGTAGGCTTCCAGGTCCTCGGGCAGTTCGACCTTGTGCCCGACCAGCACCAGCACGTGCGGCAGGCAGTTGCGGCGCTGCAGGATGTCGCGCACCTGGCGCAGGGTGCCGGCGTACTTGAGGTACGGGGCGAAATCCAGCAGCAGGTACACGCCACGCTGTTCGGCGCGATAGATCGCCTGCAGCGTCGCCCCGGCGTCGGGCGCGACGTGGGCCTCGTCCTCGCGATCCATGTCGATCCGGCGCAGGCCCTCGGTGATCGACCAGCGGAACAGCGCGCGCCAGACGTGCATCAGCGACTGGCGGAACAGTTCGACCACCCGCGGTTCGTCCGGGGTCTCGATGACGATCAGGGGGGTGTCGGCGCGGATCAGCGCCACGAGGTCCTGCAAGCCGCTCATGGGGTGTGGTCGGGGTCCTGGGCCGAGGGGAAGGCTCCCCCGAAGCCGCGAAACGATAGCAAAGCGAGGCCGTTCCGGGGGGCGGGCGACGGCAAGTGCCTGATCCGGCAGGGATGCCGGCCCGTGCAGTTGCCCGCGGCGGCCGGTTCCGGGCTAAGCTGCCGTCACTTCACTGCGGAGGTGCCGATGAAAACGGTTCTGGTCGCCAGTTCGAAGGGCGGGGTGGGCAAGACCACCATCGCCACCCATCTCGCCGCGCATGCCGCCCTCGACGGCCATCGCACGGTGCTGGTGGACGCCGATCCGCAGCATTCCTCCACCCGCTGGGCCGAGCGCCGCGCCGAGCTGGAGAGCGCCGTCCTGCCGCTGGACGGCACCAGGAAGAGCTGGGCCAGGCACCTGCCCGAGGACACCCAGCGGGTCGTGATCGACGCCCCGGCCGGGGCCACGGCCGACAGCCTCGAGGGCTTCCTGGAGGAGGCCGAGGCGCTGGTGGTGCCGGTGCTGCCGTCGACGCTCGACATCGACGCCACTGTCGGTTTCCTCAACGGCATCGCGAAACATCCCCGGGTCCGGCGCGGCCAACTGCGCGTGGGCCTGGTCGGCAACCGCCTGCGGCCGTGGACCAACGCGTCCCAGCAGGCGCTGGAACTGCTCCGGCAGTGGCCCTACCCGGTCGTCGCCGAACTGCGCGACAGCCAGGCCTACGTGGTGCTGGTCGGCCTCGGCCGCAGCCTGTTCGACTACCACTCGCAGAACGTCCGCGAGCACCAGGAAGACTGGGCGTCGCTGCTGAAGTGGCTGAAGAAGGGGTAGCGCGCCGCGATGGCGGGACCGACCGCGATGCTGCGGCCGCCGTCGCGAAGGGCATGGCGGTTCCCCTCGCCTGGGCGGGCGCGCCCATGACCTCGCGCCCATGACTTCAACACCGATGACTTCAGCGCCCATGACCTCGAAGCGCGCCCTGCCGGTCGCGCTCGGCATCGGGCTTGTGATCGCGCTCGCCGGCTACGCCCTGGGCTGGCGCCATGGCCTCGCCCGCGGCGCCGAGGCGATCGCGACCCTATCCGATCAGGTCGCGGCGGGCCGGGCGTTTTCGCAGGCGGAGCTCGCGCTGGCCGGGCTGGAGGATGCCGCCGCACCGGCGACCGCACGCCAGCGCGACGCCGCGCAACTGCGCATGGCGCTCGACGCGCTCGGCGGCATCGTGCTGTCCGGCCATCGGCCTCCGCCGTGCCTGCCGCGCGACGAAGCCGCGCAGGCGGCGATCGCGCGGCATTTCGCGTCGCACCCGATCGCCGCGGACGATCCGGCGCGGCCGATCCTGCAGGCCGCGCAGCGCTACTGCGCGAACGCCCCGGCGCCCCGGTAGAGCGACCTTCAGGCCGCTGCTTTTCTTGCCGGGCGCACAAGATCTTCCCGAGCGCACAACACAAGCAAGGCAGCGGCCTGAAGGCCGCTCTACCGGGCGTGGATGGCTCACCGCTTCGGCAGCAGCCCCGCATCGGCCAGCAGCGCCTTGCCCAGCGCGATGCGCTTCGCGCGGTCGTCGGGCGTCTTCGGGGTGGCGCCGAGCGCGAAGCTCGCGCTGCCGCGCGGACCTTCGACCCAGCCGATCCACCACACGTTGCCGCTGCGGTCGTCGGCGACGTGGGTGCCGGTCTTGCCGTAGACGCGCATCCCGCCGATGTCCTCGTCGCGCATCGCCGCCTTCACCGCGGCGAGGGTCTTCGCCGAGAACGGCAGGTCACCGCGACGCAGCCGATCGACGAACGCGAGCTGCTGGCGCGCGGTGACGGTGAGCACGCCGTCGTGCCAGGCGCGCGGCGCGTCGCTGCCGATGCGGCCGTTGCCGTAGCCGACCTTGCGCACCCACGCCGCCAGCCGCTCGCGGCCGATGCGCGCGGCGACGGTGCGGAAGAACGCTTCGCTGGAGGTCTGCATCGCCTCGCGCAGAGCCATGTCGCGCTGCCATTCGGGATGGTCGCGATACGGCGTGCCGTCCCAGCGCACGACCTCGTCCGCGCCCTTCAGCGCGCCGGTCTCCAGCGCGATCAGGCCCAGCATCACCTTGAAGGTGGACGCCGGCCGCAGCGGCACGTCGGCCAGCGCCGCGCCGTGGACGATCCGCGGCGCTTCGCCGTCGCGCTGCAGCAGGAACGTGCCGGGCGAACCGTACGCGGCGAAGCGCGCGTCGGCGGTGGAGGCCATCGCCGCGGGCGCGGACGCAGGCGTGGCCGCGGACAGCGGCAGGGCGAGGCCGGCGGCGAGCGCGGCGAAGAGGAACGACGTGCAGGACAACGGCATGCGGGACAGCGACATTCGACCACTCCAGCGTCGGGTGAGCCCGCAGTCTGGTGCGCATCGCGGCGGAACCGAAGGCGCGCCGGCGTCGCCCGCGTCACGTCCGTCACCGCCGTCACCTTCGACCGCGCGCGCATGCCAGACTGTGGCCATGACCACGACTGCGACGCCACGGAAACGCGCGTCGGCGAAATCGCCGGCCGCGCGCGAGATCGAGATCGAACTGGGCACGCCGGCGCGGGTGCAGGGCGAGCCGGCGCGGCACCAGTCGCTGTGGCTGCTGCTGCGGCTGTGGCTGGCGGCGCAGACCGGCGAAGGCTGGGTGCGCGAGGCGCAGGTGCGCGAGCGTTTCCCGAACGCGCGCAACCTGCGGATGATCGTCAGCCGCGCCTACACCGACTTCGCGCGCTGGGGCCTGCGCGTGGGCTGGGGCACCGATCGCACCCGCGCGCCCGACCTGCTGCCGCTGGCCGGGCGCAATCGCGGCCCGTACTGGCTGGCCGACGGCGAGGCCGCGCGCCTGCGCCTGCGCCTGCACGGCGAGCCGGCCGACGCGCAGGCGGTCAGCGCCTGGCTGGGCGCGACCGCGGCCGCGCAGGCGGCGTCGGCGCCGGAGACCGCGAGCCGGGCCTCGCCCGCGTACTGGCACGCCTGGGCCGGCGCGCGCCGCGACATGCTCGACGGGCGGCTGATCCTCGATCGCGAACACGGCGCGCTGGCCGGCTATCGGCGCGCCCAGCAGCTCACCGACGACCCGTGGCTGCAGGCGCTGGCGCTGCTGCAGCAGGCGATGGTCTGGCGTCGCGCCGGCAACGCCGACGCCGCGCGCGCGGTGCTGGCCGAGCTCGACCGCCACTGGCACGACGAGCAGGCGCCGGAGCACGCCTGGCTCGGCGCGATGGCCGCGATCGTGCGCGCCTGGTGCGCCTACGCCGGCCGCGACGCGCAGGCGGCGAAGCAGATCCTGCGCCAGGCCACCGAGGACCCGCGCTGGACCGGGCTGTTCCAGTACCACCCGCGGGTGCGCAGCGAGCACGCCAACCTGCAGGCGCTGATCCACCGCGCGCTGGCGCTGGACGAATCGGCCGAGCGCGACGCCCGCGCCGCCGCCGCGCGCACCGCGGTGCAGTACTACCGCGCCGCGCTGGCGCTGGCGAACGAGGCCGAACTGTTCGACGCCGCCGCCTCCACCGCCAGCAACCTCGGCTGGTCGCTGTGGCTGTTCCAGCGCTGCGGCCTCGACGCGACCGGCGCCGGCGCGCCCGGCGACGAGGGCGAACCGCTGCGCTGGATCGGCCTGGCGGCGTGGCTCAGCGGCCGCCACGGCGTCGGCGGCGGCTGCTGGAACACCATCTACCTGCTGCGCATGGTCCGCCGCGGCGGGTCGGAGGCGGTGCATCCGCGGCTCGAGGTCTTCCGCCGCTGGCCGGTGCTGTCGCCGGAGGCGTTCCGGGGGCTGATCGCGCCGATGACCCTGCACGTCGAATGGCCGTCGTGGCGCGAACTGGCCGCGACCATGCAGGCCGACGTCGACGCCGGCCGGGTCCAGGTCGATGCGCTGCAGCGCGCCAACGTGCTGCTGGAGGTGGCCTGGTACGAGGCGCACGACGGCGATCCGGCGCGCGCCGCGGAGGCGGTGGCGCGGCTGCGCCGACGGCTGCGCGAACTGACCCCTGCCGACCGGCTGTTCTTCCGCGATGCGCTGCGGCGGTTGCCCGAAACGGTGGCCTGACCCGATCGCGTGAACGGCCGTCCGCGCCGCGGCGCGCGCGCATGCGGTGCGGGACCGGTTCGCGCTAAGCTGCCTGTCCGTCCCTGTCAGAGCCGACGCGCGCCCGCGAGCCCATGAGAACCCTCATCCTGCTGCGTCATGCCCATGCCGAACCCGCCGCGCCCGGCCAGGCCGATGCCGACCGCGCGCTCTCCGCGGAAGGCCTGGCGGAGGCCGACGCCGCCGGACGCTGGCTCGCCGAACACGCGCTGGTGCCCGATCGCGTGCTGTGCTCGCCGGCGCGGCGCACCCGCGAGACCCTGGAGGCGGTGCTGCGCGGGATCGGCTTCGTCGAACAGCGCCTGGCCGACGGCATCTACGAGGCCACCCCGGGCGCGCTGGCCGAGCTGATCGACGAACACCGCGAGATGGACCGGCTGATGCTGGTCGGCCACAACCCCGGGCTGGAGCGGCTGGCGGCGCTGCTGCACAGCGGCCAGTCCGGCGACTACCGGGGGATGCCGCCGGGCAGCATCGCGGTGCTCGAGTTCTCCGGCGAAGCCGTGATCGAACCCGGCGCGGCGCGACTGTCCGCGTTCTGGTGGCCGTGAGGGTCGCGCAGGCGTCCGCCGCCACGTTCGCGGTGTGCGCGCTGCTCGCGGCGACGCACTGCGCGGCGGCGGCGGAGATCGACCCGGCGGCCACCCAGATCGGTTTCACCCTCAAGACCCGCTGGGGCCAGGTCCTGCGCGGGCGGTTCCCGGCCTACACCGGCCAGATCGAGACCCTCGGCGACGGCCGCCATCGCGTGCATCTGGTGCTGTCGACGCGCGACATCGAGATCGTCGGCCACCCGGCCTACACCGGCATGACCCGCGGCGACGGCTTCTTCCAGGCCGACCGCTATCCCGAGGTCACCTTCGTCTCCGACCCCTATCCGCTGTCGCTGCTGGCCGCGGGCGGGCGGCTGGGCGGCGAGCTGACCATCCGCGACGTGCGTCGCCGCGAGACCTTCCTGGTCGTGCCGTCGACCTGCCGCCGCCCCGCGCGCGATTGCGACGTCGTCGCCGGCGGCAGCGTCCGCCGCACCGACTACGGCGTCGACCGCTGGGTGCTGGCGGTGTCCAACATCGTGCGCTTCGACCTGCGGCTGCGCGTGCGCGAGGGTGGGGAGTGAGGGCAGGGATGTCCTGGCGCGCGGTGTTGCCGGTGCTGTGCCTGCTCGCGCTCGGCGCGTGTTCGACGCTCTCGCCCGCCGATCAGGCGCGGGTGGAGGCGGTGATCTCGGCCGCGCGCAGCAGCGAGGTCGAGTGCGCGCGCGACGACGCCTGCGCCCGGCCGTCGCCGCTGCGCGAGCTGGGCGTGCGCGCGGCCGGTCTGGCGGCGCCGTCCGCGGTCGCGCCGGCGCCCGCGCCGGAAGTCGCCACGGCATCGGCGTCGGCATCCGCGCCGGACCCGTCCATGCCCGCGCCCGCGCCCGACGCCGCCCCTGCGCCGCTGCCCGCCGCCGCGCCCGCCGCTGCGCCGCAGCACTACGCGCTGATCCTCGACTACGGCCAGGACGCGCTGATCGCGCGGCTGGACCTGATCCGCGGCGCCCGGCGCAGCATCGACCTGCAGACCTACATCTTCGACGAGGACGATGCCGGCCACCTGGTCCTCGACGAACTGCTGGCCGCGGCGCGGCGCGGGGTGAAGGTGCGCCTGCTCGTGGACCAGCTCGCCGCGCTCAAGCGGGTGGAGACGTTCGCGGCGCTCGCCGGCGCCCACGCCAACTTCGAGATGCGGGTCTACAACCCGGTGCTCGGCCGCGCCCACTTCGGCTACCCGATGTACGCCTGGGCCACGGTCTGCTGCTTCCGCCGGCTCAACCAGCGCATGCACACCAAGCTGATCGTGGTCGACGACCTGGTCGGCATCACCGGCGGCCGCAACTACCAGAACGACTACTACGACTGGGATCCGCGCTACAACTTCCGCGATCGCGACATCCTCGTCGCCGGCCCGGCGGTGGCCGACATGGCCGCCGAGTTCCAGACGTTCTGGAACGCGCCGCTGAGCACCCCGCTGAGCCGGCTGCGCGACGTCGGCCGCTACGTGCTGCGCCAGGGCGTGCCCGCGGTGTCGCATCCGCCGCCCGAGCTGCCGCGGCGCGTCGAGACGATCGGCCGTGACGCCGACGACACCGCGCTCGTGCGCAGCCGCCTCGCCGACGCGGCGATGCCGGTGCGCACGCTGCGCTACATCGGCGACACCCCGGAGAAGCACGGCGACGGCGACGCCACGCCCTCGCCGTCCTCGAAGCTGCTGCGCTCGCTGATCGCGTCCGCCGACGAGCGCGTGCTGCTGCAGACGCCGTACCTGGTGCTGTCCAAGCGCGCGCAGGCGCTGTTCCTGGACCTGCAGCGGCGCGAAAGGCCGCCGAAGGTGCTGGTCTCCACCAACAGCCTGGCCGCGACCGACGCCTTCATCCCGTACGCGCTGTCGTACAAGTACAAGCGTCGCTACCTGCGCGACTTCAAGTTCCAGATCCACGAGTTCAAGCCGTTCCCGCAGGACGCGCCGATCGACGTGGAGGCCACCGGCACGGTCGAGATCGCCTGGGACGAGGACGGCAGGCCGATGGTGCTGCCCGGCCCGCTCGCGGACGCGCCCTCCCGCTCGGTCGCGGTCGCCGGCAGCGGCCGGGGCAGCGCGGGCGTCGGCGGCAGCGGCAGCCGCTCGCCCGACCGGCCCACGCCGCTGGCCCGCGAATACTCGGCGCTGCGCTATTCCAAGCGCGGCAGCAACGAGCGCGTGCCGCTGCTGCGCGGCGGCACCCGCTTCGGCCTGCACGCCAAGTCGCTGGTGATCGACGAGCGGGTGGCGGTGATCGGCAGCCACAACTTCGATCCCCGTGGCGACCACTACAACACCGAGGGCCTGGTGGTGATCGAGGACCCGGCCTTCGCGCGCGCGCTGGCCGCGAGCATCGAGCGCGACATGCGGCCCGAGAACGCGTGGACCATCGCGCGCCGCGACAAGCCGCCGATCTTCTCGGGCCTGGAATACTCGCTGGCGAAAGTGTCCGAGCACCTGCCGCTGTTCGACTTCTGGCCGGTCCGCTACGCCACCAGCTACGAATTCGTGCCCGGGCCCGAGTGCCCCGAGCCGCTGTCGCCGCGCGACCCGGAATTCCGCCGCTGCTATCGCCCGGTCGGCGATTTCCCCGAGGTCGCGCCGGCGATCCGCCCGCTGACCCGCATCTTCACCGCGTTCGGGGCGGGGCTGGCGCCGATCCTGTAATCGGGGCGTGGCCTGCAGGGCGTGGCCTGCAAGGCGTGCGCTGTCGGGCGCGGCCCGACAGCGGGCTCAGCCCACCTGCGCGATCCAGTCCTGCAGGTTGTAGTAGTTCGTCACCCGGGCGATCCTGCCGTCGCGCACCTCGAAGAACGCGCCGCCCGGCAGCGCGTAGCGCTGGCCCTTCGCCGGCGGCAGGCCCTCGTCGTCGGCGAGGTATTCGCCGTGGACCACGTACTCGGCCGCGACCCGGCCGCCGTCGGGCGAGGCCATCACCACGATGTCGCGCAACTGCTCGCGGTAACTGCGGTCCATGCGCGCCATGAACGCGGCGAAGGCCTCGCGACCGTTTTCGCGCGCGCCCTGGTTGAGATCGTGGACGACGTCGTCGGTGAGCAGCGCCAGCATCGCGGCGCGATCGCCGCGGTTGAAGGCGGCGTAGTAGTCGAGCACGAGCGTGGTCGCGCGGTCGTGCGCGCGGGTGCCGTCGATGATCATGGCGAACTCCTGGTGCCGTCGTCGTCGAGCATCCGCTCGACCGCGTCGCGGTGGAAGAAATAGACCTCGTTGAGCAGGAACCGCCAGCGCGTGGCGAAACTGCGGTAGCGGGTGGTCGGCGTCGGCGACCCCAGGCAGCGGATGCCGATGTCGCGGCAGATCCGCAGCGCGCGCGACAGGTGCAGCGGGTCGCTGACCACGATCGCCCGGGTCAGCCTGCGCGGCGCCATCAGCGCCGCGGCCTGGCCGAGGTTCTCGCGGGTGTTGTGCGAGGCCGTCTCGATCAGGATCGCGCTGTCGGGCACGCCGTTGCGCAGCGCGTAGCGACGCCCGACCTGCGATTCGGCGAAGCGCGCGCCGGCGCCGCCGAAGCCGCCGGTGAAGATCAGCGTCGGCGCCAGTCCGCGCTTGTACAGGTCGATGCCGTGGCGCAGGCGCTCCTCGAACACCGGCGACGGCCGCGCGTCGTAGGCGGCGGCGCCCAGCACGACGATGGCGTCGGCGCGCACGCCGTCCGCGGCGGCCTCGTCGCGCGCGCCGACCAGCATGATGTAGGCCGCCACGCCGGCCAGCCACAGCAGCACCAGCAGGACCAGCCGGCGCAGCCAGCGCCAGCGGCCGCGCCGGCGCCGGCGGCGCCCCGACGCGCGCTGGATCAGCGGCGGCAGCGGCGCGCTCACGCCGTCGCCTGCCACGGCAGGGTGTCGAGATCGACGTTGCCGCCGGTGAGGACGATGCCGACCCGGCGGCCGGCGAAGCGCCCGGGGTCGCGCAGCACCGCGGCGAAGGCGATCGCCGACGACGGTTCGACCACGATCTTCAGCCGCTCCCACAGCAGCCGCATCGCGGCCAGCGTGTCGGCGTCGTCGACAATCAGGATGCCGTCGGCGTGGCGCTGCAGCAGCGCCAGCGTGCGCGGCGCCAGATGCCCGCGCAGGCCGTCGCAGACGGTGCGCGCGACGCGGTCGGTGATGCAGCGGCCTTCGCGCAGCGACGCCGCGGCGTCGTCCGCGCCCGCGGGCTCGGCGCCGAGCACTTCGATGCCGGGCCGCAGCGACTTCGCGGCCAGCGCGCAGCCGGAGAGCAGGCCGCCGCCGCCGACCGGCGCCAGCAGCGCGTCGAGGTCGGCGACCTCGTGCAGCAGTTCCAGCGCGGCCGTGCCCTGGCCGGCGATGACGTCGGCGTCGTCGAACGGATGCACGAGGTGGCCGCCGGTCTCGGCCAGCAGTTGCGCCGCGGCGGCCTCGCGCGCGGCCATCGTCGGCGCGCAGCGGACCACGCGCGCGCCGAAGCCGGCGATGCCGGCCAGCTTCACCGCCGGCGCGCCCTCGGGCACCACCACCGTCGCCGGCACGCCGCGCAGCCGGCTCGCCAGCGCCACCGCGGCGCCGTGGTTGCCCGAGCTCTGGGTGACGATGCCGCGGGCCGCGGTCGCCTCGGGCAGGGCGAAGATCGCGTTGCAGGCGCCGCGGAACTTGAACGCGCCGACCCGCTGGAAGTTCTCGCACTTGAAATGCAGGTCGCAGCCGGCGATCGCGTTCAGCGAATGCGAGCGCAGCACCGGCGTGCGCCGCGCGTGCGGCGCGATCCGGGCCGCGGCGGCGAGCACGTCGGCGAAGCGCGGTTCGGCGAAACCTCGCGGTGACGCGCCGGCCTGCGCATCGACGCGCCTCATGGAGTCGGCGGGGGTCATCGCCACATCGTATCAGGCCGTCGTGGGCGGTCCGGGCGTCTTAAGGACGGGTTCAATCCTCGCGGCCGATGCTGTCGGAGGCGGCGGGGCACGCCCGCCGATGATCCACAGGGGTGCACGATGTCTCGTCTTGGTCTGGTTGCGACACTCTCCGCGCTGATTCTGACCGGCTGCGTCAGTCCGTACGCCTATCGCGGCGGCGACGGCGGCGACTACTACTACGCCAGTCCCGAGGTCGAGTACTACGATCCCTACGGCATGCCCTACGGCACCCTGGGCTACGGCGCCCCGGGCGGCTGGTACGGCAGCTTTGGCTACGGGTTCGGCTACGGCGGCCCGCTGCCCTATTCGCGCTACGGATTCCCCTACTGGGGCTACGGCGGCGCGTACTACGGGTATCCCTACGGCTACTACGGGTACCCCTATCCGCCCTACGTGCGCCATCGCCCGCACCGTCCGCGTCCGCCGGGCAACGACCTGCCCCCGGGCACGCTGCCGCCTGGCGTGATCGTCGGCCAGGATCCCCCGGGCGGTGGCGGGTACCGCCCGCGGCAGCCCCCGCAGGACGGCCCGCGCCGGCGGATCATGGCGACCCAGCCCGGCCTTCCGGGCAACACGCCGCCGACGGTCGGCGCGCCCGGCGAGCCGGTGCGGGTGCAGCGGCCGCGGGTGATGATGTCGCAGCCCGGGCAGTCGGTGGGCGGCCCGCCTCCGCAGGAACGCATGCGCCGTCCGGCCCCGATGCAGAACGCTGCGCCGCCCGGCCCGCGCCGCATGGAGCGCATGGCCCCGCCCCCGCCTCCGGCGGCGCCGCCCGGCGGCCGAATCGAACGTCGGGAACGAGAATCCCGTCTCAATCCGTGATGCGCAAAGTGCTTGTCACGGGCGAAAATTGACCGCAAGCTAGCAGCCAATGACCGGTTGCGTCGCAATTCGACGTAGCAGGGTACGAATCGCCGACCCCGGCGGGGAAATCCGGATCCCCCCTGTTCCGCTCCCCGTCGGGCGTCGGCACCTTACCGAACGGCGCACTGCGCCGTTTTTTTGTGCCTGCAGTTCGATTCGGCGGGCCGAGCGCGCCCGATCCCGCGTATCCGCGCGGCATGCGGGCGCGAGCCGCGCGTAAAAAACGCCCAAAAAAAGGGGCCGAACGTCCCCCGACATTCGGCCCCTGGCTCCCTCGGCGCGCGCATGGCCAGCCCTGTTCCACCCCGGCCAGCGCTTTCGCGCTTGCCGCGCTGAGTGCCACTGGAGAGAAGCAGGGAGCGTGCCAACTTTCGCCTCGGGAATGCCCGTGCGCGACGACAACGCTAGACTTTCCGCCTGCGCCACCGTTCGACGATACCGGTTCATGCCATGAGCGACTTCCACTCCTACGACGTCATCGTGATCGGCGGCGGCCATGCCGGCACCGAGGCCGCGCTGGCGTCCGCGCGCGCCGGTGCGCGCACGCTGCTGCTGACCCACAACATCGAGACCGTCGGCGCGATGAGCTGCAACCCGGCCATCGGCGGCATCGGCAAGGGTCACCTGGTGAAGGAGATCGACGCGCTCGGCGGGATCATGGCGCGCGCCGCCGACGCCGCCGGCATCCAGTGGCGCCGGTTGAACGCGTCGAAGGGCCCCGCGGTGCGCGCGACCCGCTGTCAGGCCGACCGCGCGCGATACCGCAGCTTCATCCGTCGCGCGGTCGAGACACAGCCCAATCTGACCGTGTTCCAGTCGGCGGTCGACGACCTGGTCCTGGAAAATTCCCCCGAAGGCGACGCGGTGCGCGGCGCGGTCACCAACACCGGCCTGCGCTTCCGCGCCGACGCGGTGGTGCTGACCGCCGGCACCTTCCTCGCCGGCAAGATCCACATCGGCGAGACCCAGTACGCCGCCGGGCGCATGGGCGACCCGCCCGCGACCACGCTCGCCGCGCGCCTGCGCGAGCGGCCGTTCGCGATCGACCGCCTCAAGACCGGCACGCCGCCGCGCATCGACGGCCGCAGCCTCGACTACGCGGCGATGGAGGAGCAGCCCGGCGACGATCCGCGCCCGGTGTTCTCGTTCCTGGGCAGCGCCGCCGACCATCCGCCGCAGGTGTCGTGCTGGATCACCCACACCTCCGAGCGCACCCACGAGATCATCCGCGGCGCGCTGCACCGTTCGCCGCTGTACAGCGGGCAGATCGAGGGCATCGGCCCGCGCTACTGTCCGTCGATCGAGGACAAGGTGGTGCGCTTCGCCGAGAAGGCCAGCCACCAGATCTTCGTCGAGCCCGAAGGCCTCGACGTGTTCGAGATCTATCCCAACGGCATCTCGACCTCGCTGCCGTTCGACGTGCAGCTCGAACTGGTGCGCAGCATCCGCGGCTTCGAGCGGGCGCACATCACCCGCGCCGGCTACGCGATCGAGTACGACTTCTTCGACCCGCGCGGGCTGAAGACCTCGCTCGAGACCAAGCTCGTCTCCGGCCTGTTCTTCGCCGGCCAGATCAACGGCACCACCGGCTACGAGGAAGCCGCCGCGCAGGGCCTGATCGCCGGCCTCAACGCCGCGCGCCACGCACAGTCGAAGGACGCCTGGTCGCCGCGCCGCGACGAGGCCTACATCGGCGTGCTGATCGACGACCTGATCACCCACGGCACCAACGAGCCGTACCGCATGTTCACCAGCCGCGCCGAATACCGGCTGCAACTGCGCGAGGACAACGCCGACCTGCGCCTGACCGAACGCGGCCGCGCGCTCGGCCTGGTCGACGACGCGCGCTGGGAGCGGTTCTCGCGCAAGCGCGATGCGGTCGCGGCCGAAACCGCGCGCCTCGCCGCGGTGTGGGCGGCGCCGAACAACGCGCTCGGCCGCGAAGCGGTGGCGACGCTGGGCATCGAGCTCAGCCGCGAGACCCACGCGCTCGATCTGCTGCGCCGCCCGGAACTCGGCTACGCGACGCTGATGACGGTGCCGCTGCTCGGCCCGGGCGTGGACGACGCGAACGTGGCCGAACAGGTCGAGATCGAGGCGAAGTACGCCGGCTACCTCGCCCGCCAGCGCGAGGAGATCGCGCGCCAGCAGCGTCACGAACACACGCCGATCCCGGCCGCGTTCGATTACGCCAGGGTCCGCGGGCTGTCGAACGAAGTGCAGCAGAAGCTCGAACGCGTGCGCCCGCAGACCGTCGGCCAGGCGCAGCGCATCCCGGGCATGACCCCGGCGGCGATCTCGCTGCTGCTGGTGCACCTGACCAAGCGACGCGGCGCGGCCTGAGGGCGTCGCGACGGCCACGCACCAAAGGGGGAACGGCATGCCCAAGGCGAGCGAAATCGCGCGGTCGCGGGTCACCGCAGCCGACTGGAGCAAGTGGCTGGCCGGGATCCTCGGTTTTCTCGGGGCGATGCTGTGCGCGTGCGTCGCGGTGATCCTGGCGCCGGTCCACTGGGGCTTCTTCACGTTGCTCGCGGTAGGCGTCGCGGCGGCCGTCCTTCCGATGACCATCGCGCTGCGCGCCATGCGCAGCGGGTCGGCCGAGTTCAAGACCGCGTGGCTGGCGCTGCTGGCCGTTGCGCTGCTGGCCTGGGTGGCGGGTGGTGGTTGGATCAAGCGAAAGCCTGAAGACCCTGCGCGCCGACCTCGCCGCGCTGGCCCTGCCGGCGGCGCAGGCGCAGCAGTTCGAGGGGCGGGTGGCCCGTCTCGAGCACCAGTTGCGGACGCAGGGCTATTCCGAACGGCTGCTGCTGGATCGCGCGCATCAGATGGCGATCACGCTGGACACGGTCCGCTGGTCGCACGACACCGATGCGGTCCGCTTCCGCTCGCGGGAGGACTCGCTCGCCTACGGCGAGGCGCAGACGCTGCTGCAGCGCGCGATCAACAACCGGGAGTACGTGCGTCGACAGTTGCACGGTGGCGTCGGTCGCTGAGCGGGCGGATGCACGTATGCGTCGCATCCTGCTGATCGGCCCCGGTGGCGCGGGCAAGTCGACGCTGGCGCGGCGGCTCGCCGAACGGCTCGACCTGCCGCTGATCCATCTCGATGCGCTGTACTGGCGGCCCGGCTGGTCGGAACCCCCGAAGGACGCATGGCGGGCGACGCTTTCCGGCCTGCTGCAGGACGAGGCCTGGGTGATGGACGGGAACTACGGCGGCACGCTCGACCTGCGCCTCGCGGCCTGCGACACCGCGATCCTGCTCGACCTGCCGCCGTGGCAGTGCCTGTGGCGCGTGCTGCGGCGACGATGGCGGCATCGCGGCCGCGCGCGGCCTGACATGCCCCCGGGCTGTCCGGAGCGGCTGGACGCGGCGTTCCTGCTGTGGATCGCGACCTGGCGGCTGCGCCGCGGCGGCGACGTGCGGCGGCGGCTCGCGCGCGCGGCGCAGGCGGGCGTGGACACGCGCGTGCTGCGCTCGCAGGCGGCGGTGGAGGCCTTCCTCGCCGCGCTGCCGGCGCGGCGCTGACGACTCACGCCTCGAAGCGGTCGCCGTGCGCGTCGGGAGAGGCGTCGCCGTCGTCGGCGTCGCCGGTCCGGGTACGCTGCCACGGCAGCGGCAGTCCGAACAGCAGTCCGAACAGCAGCGCGAGCCGGCTCGACGGCGTCTCGCGATACGGCGGCGGCTGCCCGCCGGCCTCCGGCTCCAGCGAGAACGCGCCGCCGTCGAGTTCCGCGATCAGCGCGCGCGCCGCCTCGAACTGGTCCTCGGCCACGCGCACGCGGGTGCCGCCGATCGCCTGGCGCCACTCCCAGTTCGCGAGGTTGGTCTGGTCGTCGCTGACGATCGCGTCGATGCCTTCGGCCTGCAGCCGGCCGCAGACGATGTGGGCCTCGATCGGATCGAGATAGCTCGCGACGGTGCGGTGCATGCGGATGCCGGAGGAACGCGACAGGCGTACCCTAGCAGAATGATGCCTCTTCTCCGTCCGCTCGCCCTGTCCGCGCTCGTCCTGCTTGCCGGTTGCGGCGAGCAGGCGCCGCCCCCGAAACCGCTGCGCGTGGGCGACCTCGCGATCGAGGCCTGGCCGCTGCCGGCGATGCCCGGCTCGGCCCAGCCCGACCTGGTGGCCGCGCCCGACGGCCGCATCCTGCTGAGCTGGCTCAACGTCCAGGCCGGGCGCCGGCCGGCGCTGCAGATGGCCGAGCGCTTCGCCGACGGCCGCTGGGAAGGCCCGCGCACGATCGCCGTCGGCAACGCGATGTTCGTGAACTGGGCGGACACGCCGCACCTGATGGTCACCGGCGACCGCGCGCTGTGGGCGCACTGGCTGCAGAAGTCGGCCGACGCGCCGTACGCCTACGACGTGATGCTGGTGCGGTCGATGGACCACGGCATGAACTGGAGCGCGCCGGTGCGCGTCCACGACGACGGCACCGCGACCGAGCACGGCTTCGTCTCGTTCTGGCCGCAGGGCGAAGACCGCCTCGGCATGGCCTGGCTGGACGGCCGCCGGACCGGCGACCAAGCGAAGGCCGATGCCGGCGGCGATCACGCCGGGCACGATCCGGGCGAGGGCGGCGGTGCGATGACCCTGCGCGCGGCGGTGTTCGACGGCAACCTGCGCGCGCGCCAGGCGGCCGAAATCGACGCCCGCACCTGCGACTGCTGCCAGACCGCCGCCGCGGCGACGGCGGACGGCGCGCTGCTGGTCTATCGCGACCGCAGCGACGACGAGATCCGCGACATCTACGCCACCCGCTTCGACGGCAAGACCTGGTCGACGCCGGTGGCGGTGCATGCCGACGGCTGGAAGATGCCGGCCTGCCCGGTCAACGGCCCGTCGGTGGCCGCGCGCGGCGCGGACGCGGTGGTCGCCTGGTTCACCATGGCGAACACGGGCACGGGCACGGGCGACGTCCCGGCGGTGCAGCTCGCGCGTTCGACCGACGGCGGCGCGCGGTTCTCCGCGCCGGTGGTGGTGGATCGCGGCGCGCCGGTGCTGGGGCGGGTCGCGGTGGCGATCGACGCCGGCCAGGTCTGGCTGCTGTGGCTGCGCGAGGACGCAGGGAAACAGTCGCTGTGGCTGGCCCGCTACGCGCCCGACCTGTCGAAGGAACTGCAGCGCACCAAGCTCGCCGACCTGCAGGGCGCCGGCCATGCCACCGGGTTCCCGCGGATCGCGCTCGGCGCCGACGCCGCCTACGTCGTGTGGACCGAGGTCGTCGACGGCGCGCCGCAGTTGAACGGCGCGCGGATCGCACTCGCCGCGGCGCCCGCGCCGCGTTCCTGAACAGGCGCCCGCCGCGCCCGCCGCCGGCGATGGCCGGCGGCGGCGAACGGCGGCGTTATCCTCGGCATGGACGACCCCCGTCGGCGCTGCGCGATGTCGTTCCCGCGCCCGACGCGCACACCCGGAGGTGCCATGGCCACGCGATCCGCCACTGTCCGACCGTCGCTCGCCTCGATCGCCGCGCTGATCGTCGTCTCCGGCTGTACGTCCCTGTCTTCTCCGCCCCGCGTAGCCCAGGAGCTTCCCATGACCGTCACCGACGCTTCCGTGACTGCCGACGAGGTCGGTCGGCGCATATTGAAACTGATCGGGAACCTGCACGACGCCCGCGATCTCTCGCCGGAACGCATCGAGCAGGAGACGGGGTTCAAGGTCGAGTTCAATCCCGACGACCGCAACATCTACGGCTTCGGCGGCAAGCTCACGGACGCGTGGTCGTACAGCCTCGTCTCCACGCCGGACAAGCAGGGGGAAAAGCCGGGCAGCCTGCGCTTCTCCTTCGACGACACGACGGCGGCCCACGCCGATCCGGCGCCGGTCTGCAGGCTCGGTTTCGACGACTACTCCAGGGCGCTCATCGCCGCGGGCTACACCGGAAAGCCGCTCCACGGCTATCGCGGCGTGGAGGGCTGGTATTTCACCCGCGGCAACATCGGCGTGATGGCCTACACGATCGGCAAGGTCGATCCGTCGGCCGGCCCGGCATGCCTCTCGAAACTCATCATCAGCGCGTACGCGTGAGGAGGGCGGGATGGCGACGAAGGACGAAAAGAAGCTGGAAGCGCTGATCGCCGATTTCGAGAAAGGCAATCCCGCGGCCGCCAGGAATTTCCGGGACCTGGTCAACGACACGCCCACGCTGAAGGCCAACCTGCTGGACGCGATCCACAAGGGCAATCTCGACAAGATCGGGCCGTTGCCCGCCGGCCTGCCCGCGGGCGTGCTCGGAGGCTACGACCCGACGACCAAGAGCATGGTGCTGCCGGTCGATGTCCTCAACGTGATCGACAAGGATGCGAAGCTGTCGAACACGATGCGGATGGTGGTGACCCACGAATCGGCGCATGCGGTCAACAAGCAGTCGATCGAGAAGGCGGATGCGGCGTTCGACGCCAGTCTCGCGAAAATCGCGAAGCGCCCGTCGCCGCACGACTACACCAACGTCATCAAGACCCACAACGCCAGCGAGCGCCTGCGCGAAGCGGCCGACCAGATCGGCGGATTCAACGCGCTCGCGGCGCACGTCCGCAAACAGAATCCGTCGGCGAAGCCGGGCGAGCTCTACGAAAAGCTGTACCACTCCAGCGACCAGATGGAGCAGTATTTCGACGTTTCCGGCACGCCGCCCAAGCAGACGTTCGCGCCCAAGGCCGGCCTGACCGTGGACAAGAACGGGCACATCGCGCCGACCAAGGCGAACATCGACGCGATGGCCAGGCATTTCTACGACGCCAACGGGTACCAGGAGATCTACGGGGTGCGCGCGTTGCAACGGGCGGTCGCGGTGGAAGGCGCCGCCCAGTCCGCGGCGGCGGCCAAGGACCCGAAGTACACGCCGCCCGAGGTCCGGGTGAACCTCAAGGACCTGGGCCTGGACGGCAAGGTGGCGTTTCCGCCCAGTTCCGGGATCACCGACACCAGCCCCGGGCCGGTGGCGCCGAAGGCGCCCGTGTCGCCGATCGAAGGCGCGTCGCCGCGCGTCGCCGAACCGGCGCCGGCGCTTTACCAGCAATCGGTGTCCGCGCTGGAGAAACTCGGCGCCGGAACCGCGGCGCTGGGCAATCGCGAGCAATTCAACGCGGTCGCCGCGGCGATGGCGGTCAAGGCGCAGCACGACGGCCTCGAGCGGATCGATGCGGTCGTCGCGAGCCGCGACGGCAAGGGCCTGATCGCGGTCCAGGGCGACCCGTCGACGCCGCAGGCGAAGACCAGCTACGTCGACAGCGCGATGGCCGCGGCGCAGCCGCCGGAGCAGAGCCTGGCGCAACTGCAGCGCGAACAGCCGCAGGCGGCGATCGCGCAGCCGGCCCAGCAGGCGAGCGCGCCGACGCGCTGAGCGCGCTCAGCCGCGGTGTTCGGCGGCGAGGTAGTCCTCGCTCTGCATCTCGATCAGGCGCGAGGCGGTGCGCTCGAACGCGCCGACCAGGCGTTCGCCGCGGTACAGCGCGGCGGGCGCGGCGTCGGCGGTGCAGACCAGGTTGACATGGCGGTCGTAGAGTTCGTCGATCAGGGTGACGAACCGCCGCGCCGCGTCGTCGCTGCGCGCATCGAAGGTCGGCACCCCGCCGAGCAGTAGGGTGTGGAACTCGGTCGCGATCTCGATGTAGTCGGCGCTGCCGCGCGGACCTTCGCACAGCGCGGCGAAGTCGAACCAGGCCATGCCGGGGCTGCGCGCGCGCACCTCGATGCGCCGGCCCTCGACCACGATGCCGGCGTCGCGATGGTCGTCGTCGCCGCCCAGCGCATGCCAGCGTTCGTCGAGCCAGGCGTCGCCGGCGGCGTCCAGTGGCGCGCGGTACACCGGCGAGCGCACCAGCGCGCGCAGCCGGTAGTCGTGGTCGCTGATCAGGTGCACGACCTCGCAGTGGCGTTCGATCAGCGCGATCGCCGGCAGGAAGCGCACCCGCTGCAGGCCGTCCTTGTACAGCTCGGACGGCGCCGCGTTGGAACTGGTCACCAGCGCCACGCCCTCGTCGAACAGGCGTTCGAGCAGCCGTCCCAGCAGCATCGCGTCGCCGATGTCGCTGACGAAGAATTCGTCGAGCACCAGCACCCGCAACTGCGCGCGCCACTCGCGGGCGATCGCCGCCAGCGGGTCGCGCTCGCCGGCGTGCGCGCGCAGGCGCTCGTGCACGTCGCGCATGAAGCGGTGGAAATGGGTGCGCCGCTTTTCCCGGATCGGCAGGCCGGCGTAGAACAGGTCGATGAGGAAGGTCTTGCCGCGGCCGACGCCGCCCCACAGGTACAGGCCGCGGGGCCCGGGCGTCACCGGCTTGCCGAACAGCGCGTCGAGCAGGCCCTTGCGCGGCGGCGGCGCGGCGAGCGTCGCGTGCAGGCGGTCCAGCACCGCCAGCGCGGGATGCTGCGCCGGGTCGTCGTTCCATTCGCCACGGGCCACGCCTTCGGCGTAGCGCGCGGAGGGCAGCGCCGCGTCGCTCATGCCGCGGGGTCGGCGGGCGGTTCGGGCAGGTACGGCTGCGCGAAATGCTTGATCGCGCCGCGCAGGTCCATCAGCCGGCGATGGAAGAAGTGGCTGGTCTCGGGCATCCGCACCAGCTCGGCGTCGGGATGGTGCGCGGCGACCTTGCCGAACCAGTCGTAGACCGCCTGCGGATCGACCACCTCGTCTTCCTCGCCCTGCAGCACGCGCCACGGCATCGACGGGGTGACGATGCGGTCGAAGTCCCAGCGCCCGGCCGGCGGCGCGATCGACAGCAGCAGCGCCGGCTGCAGCTCGGCCGCGGCGCGCAGGCTGACGTAGGCGCCGAAGCTGAAGCCGGCCAGCCACAGCGCATCGGCCGGCCGCGTCGCGCGCACCCAGGCCACGACCGCGCGCAGGTCCTCGACCTCGCCGTCGCCGTGGTCGAACGCGCCGTCGGAGGCGCCGGCGCCGCGGAAGTTGAAGCGCACCGTGGTCACGCCCAGCTCGCGCAGGGCGCGGGCGGTCATGGTCACGACCTTGTTGTGCATGGTCCCGCCCTCGGTCGGCAGCGGGTGGCAGATCACCGCCACCACCGGCTGCGCCGGGACGTCGGCCTCGGGCGGATCGACCGCCGCCTCCAGCCCGCCGGCGGGGCCGGGCAGGGTGAGGGTGGTCGAGGTCTCGGGAAAGGCGGGCGACGTCATCGGGCCATGATACCGGGCGGGGCCGGCGGCGGCCCCGCCCGGTCCAGGGCGGCGCGGTTCAGGGGCGGCGCGGCTCAGGGTCGGCGCAGGCGGAAGCCGACCACCAGCGGATCGTGGTCCGAACTGCGCCGCGGCGAGCGGTCCTCCGGATGCGCCTGGTAGCCGCGGCCGTCGGGCTCGTCGGCGTTGACGTGCCATTCCGCCGCGCCGGCCAGCCGCGCGGCCAGCGCCGGACTGAGCAGGGCGTGGTCGAGGCGGCCGCTCTGGCCGGCGAAGACGTAGCTGTAGGGCGTCCCGCGCTGCCCGGCGAAGGCGTCGCGCCAGCCGGCATCGACCAGCGCCTGCACCGGATCTTCCTTGGCGTAGGCGTTCAGATCGCCGACGATCATCGCCAGATCGCTGCCGGAACGGGTCGGATCGGTGCGCAGCCAGGCGTCCAGCCGGCGCGCGGACGCGGTGCGGGCGGCGTTCCAGCAACCCTGGCCGTCGTGGCGATCGGCCTCGTCGCCGGTCGCGCCGCCGCAGCCCTTGGACTTGAAGTGGTTGGCGACCACGGTGAACACCGGGCCGTCGCCGGCGCGGAAGCTCTGCGCCAGCGGCGGCCGGCTGCGGCTGCCGAACAGGTCGTCGGCGAGGGTCGCCGCGGCGCCGACCGGCTGCACCCGCGAGGCCCGGTAGATCAGCCCGACCCGGATCGCGTCCGCGCCCTGGTCGGCGTCGGTGGCGACGAAGCGCCAATCGCCGTCGCCGGCGTTGTTCAGCGCCGCGACCAGCTGCGCCAGCGCCGAATCCGGCCCGAAGCCGTCGTTCTCCAGCTCCATCAGCGCCGCGATGTCGGGCTTGAGGCCGCGGATGGTCGCCACCAGCCGCGCCTGCTGGGCCAGGTGCTCGGCCTCGGTGCGCGCGCCGCGCGGGGTCGGGTAGCCGCCGCCGTGGCCGTCGCCGTTGAAGAAGTTCTCGAGGTTGAAGCCGGCCACGCGCAGGTCGCCGGCGACCCGCGGCGCGCGCGGCGGCGCGTTGCGGGCGAAGCGCGGGGCGGCGGACGGGAGCAGCAGCACTGCGCCGTGGCGGAGGTCGACCACGCCCTCGACCGCGCGCACCCGCGTGCCGGCGCGCGGCGCGCCGCCCGCGGGCAGCCAGGCCGGGGCGGCCGGCGATTCGGCGTCGCTGCCGTCCTCCAGCAGCAGGGTCCGCCGGGCGTTGTCCGCCGCGATCGCCTGCAGGGCCTCGCCCGGACGCGCGGCGTCGCTCGGGGTGCGCAGGCGATCCCCGAAGTTCACCGTCAGTTCGCCGTACTTGTCCAGACGATCGCTGCCGGCCACCGTCAGCGGCGCGGCGATGCGGACGCGCATCCCGGCATGGCGGTTCCAGTCGTCCGGCGGCGCGCGCAGCACGACCGGCTTCGGCAGCCGGCCGCGGCCGAGTTCGGCCACGTCCACCGCCTGCAGCGTGGTCCGGGTGCCGCGGCCGTTGTCCAGTTCGGCCACGGCGCCGCGGACCCGGACCCGCTCGCCGACCGCGGGCGCCGGCATCCCGGTGACGAACAGCGCATCGGAGGTGGCGGGATCGCCGTCGCCGCCGTCCTGCACGAACCAGCCGTCGCTGCGGAGCGCGGTGACCACGCCTTCGACCGTCGCCTCGCGGCCGGCCTGCGGACTGCGCGCGTCGCGGCTCTGGACGGCGCCGATCGGCAGGGTCTGTGCCTGCGCGGCGGACGCCAGCAGCAGGGCGGCCAGCAGGACGAACGGGCGGGTGCGGCGGAACGGCATGGGGGCACTCCGGGAGTCGGAAAGACGAACGCCGCCCGGAGGCGGCGTTGCGGAAACGGAAGGACCGGCGTCCGGGCTCAGGACTTGCCGATTTCGTCCAGCATCCAGTCGACGGCGGCCTTGACCTGCTCGTCGGTCAGCGCCGGGTTGCCGCCCTTGGCGGGCATCACGCCGGCGGCGCCCTGGAAGCCTTCGATCGCGTGCTTGTACAGCGTGTCCTTGCCCTTGGCGACGCGGGCGCCGAGCCCGGCGGCGTCGAGCTTCGGCGCGCCGCCAGCGCCCGACTTGTGGCAGCCGGCGCAGAGGTTGTCGAAGATCACGCTGCCGTCGGTGGTGCCGCCGTAGGCCACTTCGGCGCTGGCGGCGGCCTTGGCGGCCTCCTCGGCGGCGGCCTGCTGGGCCGCGCCGGTGGCGCCGGCGTAGACCTCGCCGGTGGGCGCGATGCGGGCGTCGATGCGGGCGGCCTGGACCGGGCTCGCGGTCTGCGGCACTTCCTTCTGCAGGTAGTGGGCGAACAGGATCAGGCCGAGCGTCAGCACCGCCAGGAAGGCGATGACCATGGAAAAGCGCTTGAGGAAATCCAGATCGTAGTTGCGCACGACTCACCCGCGGGAACGAAATTGGGAAACGGAAGACGGAGGCGGCGCCGTGGCGCCCGTGCGCCGGAGGCGGCGCACAATCGGCGCAGTATAAGGGATTCGCGCCCGGCGTCGCCCGGCCCCCCCGGGGGGCGCCCCGACGGCTGGGACGGAAGTCGGATTCGACCCGGGCCCCGCGCATGGCACACTAGCGCCCGCATGAGCGAATCTCCCGTCCTCGACCTGATCCAGCTGCGCCGCGGCTGCACCTACTGCTCCGTCCGCCAGCTGTGCCTGCCGGGCGGCATCGGCGCCGACGAGATGCTGCGCCTGGACCAGATCGTCCAGCGCCGCCGGCCCATCGCCCGCGGCGAGCGCCTGTTCCGCCTCGGCGACGCGCTGACCGCGGTCTACGTCACCCGCGACGGCGCGTTCAAGTCGGTCAGCATCAGCGAGGACGGCGAGGAGCAGGTGCTCGGCTTCCACCTGCCCGGCGAACTGATCGGCCTCGACGCGCTGGGCAGCGGCGAGCATCGCTGCGAAGGCGTCGCCCTGACCGCGGGCAACGTCTGCGAGATTCCGTACGACCAGTTGTCCACGGTCGCCGCGCAGATCCCCAGCCTGCAGCAGCAGCTGCTGCGCGTGATCGGCCAGAGCGTCGGCCGCGACCACGACCATCTCGGCATCCTCGTCCGTCGCCAGGCCAACGAACGCATCGCGCTGTTCCTGCACAGCCTCGGTGAGCGCTATCGCAACGTCGGCCAGTCCGATCGCCAGTTCCAGTTGCCGATGAGCCGCGAGGACATCGCGCGGTTCCTCGGGCTCGCGCTGGAAACGGTCAGCCGCGGCTTCAGCCGGCTCCAGGACGACGGCGTCATCGCCGTCACCGGCCGCCGGGTCGAGATCCTCAACGTGGCCGAGCTGATGCGCCTGGCCCACGGCGGGGATTCCGCCGGCGACAGCCGCCAGCGCCGGGCCTGAGCTGCCCCGGGTCCGGGCCGCGCGACCCTCAGCCGGCCGCGTCCCGCAGCGTCGCCCAGTCCAGCCCGAACTTCGCCAGGTACTTGCGCAGGCGGTCGGCGTCGTTGGTGCTGCTGCGCTGCGCGCGCGAGACGGCGAACAACTGGCGACCGGCCTCGGACAGCGACTTCGCGCGCAGGCAGACCCGCACCACCTCTTCGAGCTGCACGCGATCGAAGCGATCGAGCGCGCCGGCGTCCACGCCAGGCAGTGCATCGAGCACCGACGCCTGCGCCGGCGCGCGCCACAGCGTCCCCAGCCGCGCGATCTCCTCGTCCGCCAGCGCGACGTCGATGCGACCGCCTTCGGCCAGCGTCGCCATCCGCATCACCGACGCGCCGAGGTCGCGGAAATTCCCCGACCAGGCCGCATCGGGCGAGGTCGCGAAGCGCAGGTAGCGCTCGCGCGCCTCGCGGTTGAACGCGACCCGCGCGCCGTGTTCGCGCGACCACCGCTCCAGCTCGAAGTCGAGGTTGGGCTCGATGTCCTCCCTGCGCTCGGCCAGTCCGGGCAGGCGGTAGGTCCACAGGTTGAGCCGCGCCAGCAGGTCGTCGCGGAAGCGGCCGCGCGCCACCGCGTCGTGCAGGTCGCGGTTGGTGCCGGCGATCAACTGGAAGTCGCTTTCCACGTCGCGGTCGCCGCCGACCGGCGGGAAGCGCTTCTCCTCCAGCGCGCGCAGCAGCAGCGCCTGCTCGTCCGGCCCGAGTTCGCCGATCTCGTCGAGGAACAGCAGGCCCTTGTCGGCCGAGCGCAGCAGGCCGGCGCGATCGCCGCCGGCGCCGGTGTACGCGCCCTTGACGTGGCCGAACAGCGCGCTCATCGCGCCGTCGCCGCGCAGCGTGGCGCAGTTCACCTCGACGAACCGACCGGGCAACTGGTGCTTGAGCTTCTTCAGCTCGAACACGCGCCTGGCCAACTGGCTCTTGCCGGCGCCGGTGGGGCCCATCAGCAGCATCGGCGCCTTCGAGCGCGTGGCCACGGTCTCGATCTGCTCGATCATCCGGTTGAACGCGGGATTGCGGGTGGCGATGCCGCCCTTGAGCAGGTCGCGATCCTGCAGCCGCTGCTGCGCGAAGCGCTGGGCGATCAGGTCGTAGCGCGAGAGGTCGAGATCGATCACGGTGAAGCTGCCCGGATCGCCGCCGCCCTGCTTGCGCGGCGGCGAGGTCTGCAGCAGGCGACCGGGGAACCGCCGGCTCTCGGCCAGCAGGAACCAGCAGATCTGCGCGACGTGGGTGCCGGTGGTGATGTGGATGTAGTAGTCCTCGTCGTCCGGACGGAACGCGTAGTCGTGCACGAAGTCGTGCAGCGTCGCGTAGACGCCCTCGAAATCCCAGGGATCGGCGAGGTAGGTGTCGTGGCGATGCAGCGCGGTCTCCGGCGAGATCTGCGCGAAGTCGTCCTGCACCTGCTGCGCGAGCCGGTTGTAGCGACGCTCGTCGACCAGCAGTTCCAGCCGGTCGACCACGAAGTCCTCGTGCTGGCCGAGCGAGATCGTCGGCCGCCATTTCTCCCAGCGTCCCGGCCCCGCGCCCGCGTCGAGCTGGGTGCCGAGCATGCCGAACACCACCTGTGGTCTGCGCATGATCCAGTCCGATAAAAAACGATCCGATCATATATGAAATCAGCGATGCCGTCGGTCGGACCGCGGCGCAGGAAAATCAGGAAAATCCTTTTCAAACAATGGGATATGGGAATTTTTCGCAGGCTGGCACGATGATTGCCTTGTTGCTGTCGTCCCGACGGCATCCGGGCGCCGCATCAGGCGCTGCCCACGCCGGCGGGACCGTCTCGATCGAGGCGAGGCCAGGGCGCAGTCCCGGCCGGCAATGGGGCCGGCCGGGCGCAGCCGCCACCGGCGACGGGACGCGCGGCGACGGGACGCGCGGCGACGGGACGCATCGTTCGCGACGCTCGCCCCCGACGCCCGGCCCGCCTCCACTTTTTTCGCCATGCGAGGATTCCGACATGCAACCGTTGACCCACGACATCATCCACGAGCCGGGCGCGGCGCCGATCAAGCTGTGGACCCGCGGGGTGCCGCTGGAGGACGAGGCGCGCAAGCAGTTGCAGAACATCGCGAAGCTGCCCTTCATCCATCGCTGGATCGCGGTGATGCCCGACGTGCACCTGGGCAAGGGCGCGACCGTGGGTTCGGTGGTGCCGACGATCGGCGCGATCGTGCCGGCGGCGGTGGGCGTGGACATCGGCTGCGGCATGATCGCGGCCCGCACCACGCTGGTCGCCAGCGACCTGCCCGACAACCTCGCCGGCGTGCGCAGCGCGATCGAGCGCGCTGTGCCGCACGGCCGCAGCCCCGCACGCGGCGGCCGCGACAAGGGCGCGTGGGACACGCCGCCGGCGCTGGCGGTCGAGGGCTGGTCGCAGCTCGTCGCCGACTTCGAGAAGATCTGCGAGCGCCATCCGCGGCTGAAGAACACCAACCAGTTCAAGCACCTCGGCACGCTCGGCACCGGCAACCACTTCATCGAGCTGTGCCTGGACGAGGCGGATCGCGTGTGGGTGATGCTGCACTCGGGATCGCGCGGCGTCGGCAACGCCATCGGCACGCACTTCATCGAGCTGGCGAAGCAGGAGATGCGCCGCTGGATGATCAACCTGCCCGACCAGGACCTCGCCTACCTGCCGGAAGGCAGCCAGTACTACGCCGACTACGTGTTCGCGGTGGACTGGGCGCAGCGCTATGCGCGCATGAACCGCGAGATCATGATGCGGCACGTCGTCGAGGCGCTGCGCACGGTCATCAGCAAGCCGTTCGAGGCGCAGGCCGAGGCGGTGAACTGCCACCACAACTACGTGCAGCGCGAGCACCACTTCGGCAAGGACGTCCACGTCACCCGCAAGGGCGCGGTGAGCGCGCGCAAGGGCGAGCTGGGCATCATCCCGGGCAGCATGGGCGCGAAGAGCTTCATCGTCCGCGGCCTCGGCAGCGAGGACAGCTTCTGCAGTTGCAGCCACGGCGCCGGCCGCGTGATGAGCCGCACCCAGGCGAAGAAGCTGATCACGCTCGACGACCACATCGCCGCGACCGCGCACGTGGAATGCCGCAAGGACGCCGACGTGGTCGACGAGTCGCCGGCCGCGTACAAGCCGATCGACGCGGTGATGGCGGCGCAGGCCGACCTCGTCGAGATCGTGCATACGCTGCGGCAGGTGGTGTGCGTGAAGGGGTGAGGGGCCGCACGCCTGCACGGCGTCGCCGCGCAGCGGCCCCGAACGCCCGCACACCCGAGGCGCGGGTCGGGCGACCCGACGCCGGCCACGCATCGCCATGGACGGCATCGCGAGGCATGATCCGCATCCGCCCTTTTTTTGGTAGAGCGGCCTGACCAGCCAGTCGGCTGTTGAACACCAGGCCGCTGCTTCCGCCTTTCCCGGCGGCGTGCCTTCCCGATGGCCAAAAGCAAGAAGCAGCGGCCTGAAGGCCGCTCTACCCAGCCACATTGATGAAACGACCCATGGACATGATCGAACTCGACGGCGCGGCCGGCGGCGGGCAACTGCTGCGGACCGCGCTCAGTCTCAGCCTGTGCACCGGCACCGGCTTCGCGATGACGCGCATCCGCGCCAAGCGCTCGAAGCCGGGGCTGATGCGCCAGCACCTGACCGCGGTCAACGCCGCGGCGAAGATCGGCAACGCCTATGTGGAAGGCGCCGAACTCGGCGCGACCACGCTGCGCTTCACGCCCGGCCCGGTGACGGCCGGCGACTACGCGTTCGCCACCGGCAGCGCCGGGTCGGCGATGCTGGTGCTGCAGACCGTGCTGCCGCCGCTGTGGCGTTGCGACCGGCCGTCGCGGCTGCGGCTGGAGGGCGGCACCCACAACCCGCTTGCGCCGAGCGCGGACTTCCTCGTCGACACCTACCTGCCGTCGCTGCGCCGGTTCGGGATCGAGGCGACGCTGGAGATCGAGCGCCCGGGCTTCTTTCCCGCCGGTGGCGGCATCGCGCACGCGACCGTGCAGCCGTCGCCGTCGCTGGCGCAGCTCGACTTCGGCGCGCGCGGCGCACTCGAATCGATCGAGGCGACGGCGCTGCTGTCGGGCCTCGCCGCCGGCATCGGCACGCGCGAACTGGAGACGCTGGCGCGGCGGCTGAAGCTGCCGGCGACCGCGCTGCACCAGCGCCAGGTGCGGCCGTCGATCGGTCCGGGCAACGCGCTGCTGGTGCACGTGCGCCATGCGCATCACCTTGAGGTCTTCACCGGCCACGGCGAGCGTGGGCGGTCGGCGGAGTCGGTCGCGGAGCGGCTGGCGACCGAGGTAAGGGCCTATCTCGACGCCCGCGCCTGCGTCGGCGAGCACCTGTCCGACCAGTTGCTGCTGCCGATGGCGCTGGCCGGCGGCGGCACGTTCACGACCGCGGCGATCAGCGACCACCTGTCGAGCAACGCGCGGCTGATCGAGACGTTCCTGCCGGTGCAGATCGACTGGGCCGAGACCGGCGACGGCTGGCAGGTGACGGTCGCGGGCTGACGGACGGGCGGGTCGACGGCGGCGCGGGCCGGCGGCAGGGCGGGGCGAACCGCGCCCGGCTTGCGCATGATCAAGGCGCGGCGTCGCCGGGCTGCCTAGGCTGGCGCCCTCGTTCCTGTGCAGGGATCCGCCGTCGTGTCCACGTCTCCGTCCGCCGCGCTCGCCGCGCGCCTGTTGCCGCTGCTCGACCTCACCAGCCTCGGCGAAGACGATACGCCCGCGGCGATCCGCGCCCTGTGCGACGCGGCGCGCCTGCCCGCCGGGCTGCCGGCGGCGCTGTGCGTGTATCCGGAATACGTGCTGGCGGTGCGCGAAGCCATGGCCGGCGCCGGGGTGAAGGTCGCGACGGTGGTGAACTTCCCCGACGGCGGCGACGATGCCGCGCGCATCGCCCGCGAGACCCGGCGCGCGATCGCCGCCGGCGCCGACGAGATCGACCTGGTGCTGCCCTACCGCGCGCTGATCGAAGGCCGCACCGATGCGGCGCGGCGCGGGGTCGACGCCTGCCGCGAGGTCTGCGACGGACGCGCGTCGCTGAAGCTGATCCTGGAGACCGGCGAACTGGGGTCGCCGGCGCGGATCCGCGCCGCCTGCCGGATCGGCCTGACCGCGGGCGTGGATTTCCTGAAGACCTCGACCGGCAAGGTCGCGGTCAACGCCACCCTCGACGCCGCGACGATCATGCTCGACGAGATCGCGGCCGGCGGCGGCCTGTGCGGTTTCAAGGCCGCCGGCGGTCTCCGCACGCTGGCCGCGGCGCAGGCCTACGTCGCGCTGGCCGAGGCCCGGCTGGGCGTCGAATGGGTGACGCCGGCGCGCTTCCGCATCGGCGCCAGCGGCCTGTTCACCGAGATCGCCGACGCGCTCGCCGCGCCGGCCGCCTGAGCGGGGCCGGGCCGTCATGCCGCGCGCCGTGTGGGTGGTGCTCGACTCGCTGGGCCTGGGCGCGGCGCCGGACGCCGACGCCTACGGCGACGCCGGCGCCGACACGTTCGGCCATATCGCCGCCGCCTGCGCCGAAGCGCCGCGCGGTCCGCTGCGGCTGCCCGCGCTGACCCGCCTGGGCCTGCCGCAGGCGCACGCGCAGGCGCGCGGACGCGCGGCGGCCGGGTTCCTCGATCTGCCGCTGCCGCAGGCGTGCTGGGGCTTCATGGTCGAACGCGCCTGCGGCAAGGACACGCCGTCCGGCCACTGGGAAAGCATGGGCGTGGTGCTGGATCGCCCGTTCGGGCTGTTTCCGGCGCACGAACGCTCGTTCCCGCCCGAACTGCTGCGCGCCTTGATCGAGCAGGGCGACCTGCCCGGCGTACTCGGCGACTGCCACGCCTCCGGCACCGAGATCATCGCCCGGCTCGGCGCCGAGCACATGACCAGCGACAAGCCCATCGTTTACACCTCCGCCGACTCGGTGCTGCAGATCGCCGCGCACGAGGAGACCTTCGGCCTGCAGCGGCTGCACGCGCTGTGCGAGCTCGCGCGGCTGCTGCTGGCGCCCTACGACATCGGCCGGGTGATCGCGCGGCCCTTCACCGGCACCCCGGAGACCGGCTTCACGCGCACCGGCCATCGTCGCGACTACGCGCTGCCGCCGCCGGCGCCGACCCTGTTCGACGCCGTGGACGCGGCCGGCGGCGCGGTGATCGCGGTCGGCAAGATCGGCGACATCTTCGCCCACCGCGGCGTGGCGTCGGTGCGCCCGGCCAGCGGCCACGACGCGTTGTTCGACGCGACCCTGGCCGCGCTCGCGGGTGCGGGCGACGGCGCGCTGGTCGCGGTCAACTTCGTCGACTTCGACAGCGTGTACGGCCACCGACGCGATCCGCTGGGCTACGGCGCCGCGCTCGAAGCCTTCGACGCGCGCCTGCCGGCGCTGCTCGCCGCGCTGCGCCCGGACGACCTGCTGGTGCTCAGCGCCGACCACGGCTGCGACCCGACCTGGCCCGGCAGCGACCACACCCGCGAAACCGTGCCGCTGCTGGCGTACGCGCCCGGGCTGACGCCGCGCGCGCTGGGCCGCCGCGACTCGTTCGCCGACCTCGGCCAGGGCCTCGCCACCCATCTGCGCCTGCCGCCGCTGGCGGCGGGCCGCTGTTTCCTCACCGAACGCGCTCCGGCGCAGGCGCCTTCCGCATGAGCACACCGCACCTCGACGCCGACCCCGGCGCCATCGCCGACACCGTCCTGTTCCCGGGCGACCCGCTGCGCGCGCGCCATATCGCCCGCGAATTCCTCGACGGCGCGGTCGAATTCAACGCCCGCCGCAACATGCTCGGCTACACCGGCACGTGGCGCGGGCGGCCGGTGTCGGTGATGGGCAGCGGCATGGGCATCCCGTCGTCGGCGATCTACGCCACCGAACTCGCGCGCGTCTACGGCGTGCGCCGGATCGTGCGCCTGGGCACCTGCGGCGGCGTCGGCGACGTGGCCCTGGGCGACCTGCTGGTCGCGCAGGGCGCCAGCACCGACTCGCGTTTCAACCGCCTGCACTTCGGCGACCACGACCTCGCCGCGTGCGCCGACTTCGCGCTGCTGCGCGCGGTCGCCGACACCGCCGGCCGGCAGTCGCTGCCGGTGCGCGTCGCCCACGTCTTCAGCACCGACTGCTTCTACGACGGCGATCCGGACCTCGTCGCGCGGCTGCGCCGGCACCGCATCCTCGGCATCGACATGGAATCGGCCGGGCTGTACGGACTGGCGATGCGCGAGGGCGTCGCCGCGCTGGCGCTGCTGACCGTCAGCGACCATCTCGAACGCGACGAGCACATGCCCGCGGACGAACGCGAGCGCGGGCTCGCGCGGATGACCGCGCTGGCGCTCGACAGCCTCTGCGGAGCGCCGGCATGAGCGCCGATCCCGCGCTGTACCCGTGCTTCCTCGGTCCGTACGCCGAGAACGACGACCTGCTGGAATCGCTGGTCGTCGGCTTCCTGCGCGACCACGTCTACTGGCGCCGCAACCTGCATCCCGAAGACGCGCCGGCGATCCCCACCGGCGCCAACCGCCGCGCGGACTACACCGATTTCGAATCGCGGCTGCGGCACGAGCTGCACCAGTTGTCGGCGGCGCTCAAGCGCAGCGTGCCGTTCCACAGCCCGCGCTACATCGGCCACATGGTCAGCGACCTGCTGCTGCCCGGGCTGGTCGCGCAGATGCTGGCGCTGCCGTACAACCCCAACAACGTCAGCGCCGACGCCGCGCCGGTCACCATCGACCTGGAACTGAAGGCCGGCCTGCAGCTTGCGGCGATGGTCGGCTACGCCAGCGATCCCGCCCGGCCAGACTGCGCGTTCGGCCATCTCACTTCAGGCGGCACGCTGGCGAACGTGCAGGGCCTGCGCCTGGCGCTGGCGCTGAAGGCGTTCCCGGTGGCGCTGCGCGCGGCGGGCGCGCCGCTGCCGGACCTGCCCGACGACGACTGGGCCGCGTTCAACCTGCTGCCGGCCGAAGCGACCGCGCTGTATGCGCGCTGGGGCGATGCGCTGGCGGCGATGCCCGCCGACGAACGCGCGCGCTGGTCGCGCCGGGTCGAGGACGCGCGGCTGGAGACGCTGGGGCTCGCGGCGTTCCTCGCGCGGCATCCGACGCTGTCGACGCCGCTGGTGTTCGCGCCGGCCACCGCGCACTACTCGTGGAGCAAGGGCGCGAAGCTGCTCGGGCTCGGCCGCGCCCAGTTGCGGTTGATCCCCGGCAAGGCGATGCGGCTGGACCTCGACGCGCTGGCCGATGCGCTCGACGCCTGCCGCCGCGCGCGCCAGCCGGTGCTGATGACCGTCGGTGTGCTCGGCAGCACCGAGTTCGGCACGATCGATCCGCTCGACGGCCTCGCCGACCTGCGCGACCGCCTGCGCCGCGAGGGGCTGGGCATGGCGCTGCACCTGGACGCCGCCTGGGGCGGCTATCTGGCGACCCTGTTCCGCGGCCCCGGCGGCGGCCTGCGCAGCGCCGACGCGGTCGGCGCCGAGTTCGCGTCGTTCCCCAGTCCCGCGGTCCACGCCGCGATCGGCGCGATGCCGCGCATGGACGCGATCACCATCGACCCGCACAAGCTCGGCTATCTGCCGTACGGCGCCGGCGCGTTCCTGTGCCGCGACCAGCGCGCGATCGGGCTGCTGTCCGAAGGTGCGGACTACGTGTTCGACCGTGTCGCCGACGGCGACTACTTCCAGCGCCACCGCCAGCTCGGCCGCTACATTCCCGAAGGCTCCAAGCCCGGCGCGATGGCCGCGGCGGTGTACGTCACCCACCGCGTGATGCCGCTGGACCACGCCCATTTCGGCCGGCTGCCGGCGCAGAGCATCCGCAACACCGAGGCGTTCCTCGCCGCCGCCGACCGCTTCATCGCGCGGATCGCGCCGCGGGCGACGGCGGTGGTGCCGTTCGCGCCGGACAGCAACCTCGTCTGCCTCGCGATCAATCCGCACGGCAACCGCGACGTGGCGGCGATGAACCGTTTCGTGCGCGGCCTGCATCGCGCGCTCAGCGCCGATCCGACCAAACCGCTGCAGCTCGGCGAGCACTTCGGCTCGATCACCACGCTGCGCCGCGAGACCATGGGCGAGGCCGACACCGCGCGCGTGCTGGCGGCGCTCGGCCTGCCCGCGGACGCGCTCGACGACGCCGATCCCGACCGCGACCGGCTGGTGATCCTGCGCCACACGCTGATGAATCCGTTCCTGCTCGACGGCAACGGCGAGAGCGTCTACATCGAGGGCTATTTCGACTTCCTGGCACGGCTGATCGCGGCGCCGCCGGTCGACGTTTGATCGCTCGCCGCGGGGTCGCCCGTCGCGGGATCGCTCGCGGCGTCGTCGCGCCGGCGCGACGGCTCAGCGCCGCAGCCGCGCCGCCAGCGCCGGGTCGAGGCTCGCCAGGAATGCCTCGACGGCGCGGGTGTAGGCGTTGTCCTCGCCGAGCTCCTTGTTGATCGCGCCGTGGCCCATCGGCTCGGGCAGCACCTCGGCGCGCAGGCCGAGCGCGCGGCTCTTGCGGGCGTAGGCGTCGGCCTGGCCGCAGGGATCGTCCTTGCGCTGGGTCGAGCACACGCCCAGCCACGGCGCCGCGGTGCGATCGAGCCGGTGGTACGGCGACGCCGCCTTCCAGCCGGCCTCGTCGTCGCCGAAGGCTTCCAGGTAGCGCTGCTTGAGGAACGGATAGACGTTCGGCATCTGGGTCACGACGTCGATCGCGCCGGCGTCCAGCGACACCGTGCCCAGCAGCGGGCGCACCCCGGCCTGCCGCCGCAGCGCGTCGTCGGCGTTGACCAGCGACACCAGGTGGGCGCCGGCCGAATGGCCCATCAGCACGACCTTCGCCGGATCGCCGCCCCACTCGGCGGCGTGCGCCTGCACGTAGGCGGTCGCGCGCGCGATCTCGCCGCCCTGCGCGCGCGCGTCGGCGCCGTCGTTGACCATCGGGTAGTTCGCCGACACGAACACGACGCCCTGCGAGACCCAGCGCGCGACCTTGTTGGCGGTGACGCCGGCCATCGCCTTGTCGCCGACGCACCAGCCGCCGCCGTGGACCATCACGATCACCGGCGCGCCGCCGCGCGCGGCCGGCTTCGGCAGATACACGTCGAGCCGCTCGCGCGGCGCCGGCCCGTAGGCGATGTCGGCGCGATCCGGCGCCGGCCCCTGTTCGCGCCCCTGCATGCGTTCGCCCAGCCGGTCCACCCGCTTCGACCAGTCGGCGCAGCTCATCGCCCCGCCGAAGGCGCTGCCCATGCCGTCGTCGCCGCCCGCGCGCTGCTGCATGCGCTCGCGCATGCGTTCGCGCAGCGGCCCGGCGCGCAAGTCGGACGCGGACAGCGCGGCCAGTGCGGCGAGGGTGGCGACGGAGGCGAAGACGACGGCTTTCATGGCGGGCGCTCCCGGGGCGCGGATCGAGGTAGGTGCCAGCCTAGCGCGGGGCCCCGGGGAAAGGATGTCGAAATGTGTCCGGCGCGAGGCCCTCGCGTCCACGTCGTCGGACGCTGGCGATATTGCCGGCGCGCGCGCGCCGCGGCGTCGAGGTCAAGCGCCTTCACGGCAGGGTCGATGCGCAGGCGGAATGCGGGCGTTCCCGCGGCTTTTGACAGCAAAAACCCGCACGCATACCCTCCCGGTGCGCCTGCAACGAAGGATCGACATGCTCTTCCATCGACTCGCTTCCCACTTCTTTCCGGCGTGCCTCCTGCTGTTCCTGGCACTGGGTGCGTCCGCGTGTTCCCGACTGGAGCCCCTGTTCATGACCGACCACAACGCATCCGCCATCCCCGTTCGCGAGCAGCCGCATCCGCAGCAGGCGTATCGATTGACGATGACCATCGAGAATGCGCCGGGGCCGTTCGGCATGGTTACGGGCAATGCGCAGTACGACGTCTCGAACGAGGACGAATGCGGCAAGGTCGATCCAGCGGCGGGTGTTGCCGGCCGCATCACCCATCTGCCCGATCTGGCCTGGACGCCGGTCGGCGCCAATACCTACGAAGCCATCGTTTACGCGGACCGCCTGCTCGATGAGGATTACTACGGCAAGGGCGTCTGCCATTGGGCGTTCAAGGGAGCGGCCGGCATCCTGCGCGCAACGGGCGACGAGCGCGAGACGCGGTTCATGCCGGCGATGGACTTCGACGAAATCTTCGCCGAGAAGACGAAGGTGCTGTATTTCTGGAGCGGATACTACCCAAACGCAAAATATGCGAATTACGCCGATTACGGAGACGCGGACCTCTCGAAAGTGCCCGAAGAGGATAGAAACGATTTCTTCGTTATCACCCTTGCTGCCAGGAAGTTGCAAACATGAGCATGACTTCCCAGCAGTATGCCGATCTATCCAAAGATGCTTACGTCAATCGGGAGATCGGTACCCGGTCACCAGCCAGTCGCGAATTCGATACCGTCGATGGCGTCAAATACGAGATCCTCGAGCACTACCGAGACGCCTCGAACGGCTACGCCGGTACGATCTACCAGCGCATGGATACCGGCGACAGCGTGCGCCTGACGATCCGATCCAAGCTGTACAACCACTACACGGTGGCGATCGCCGCCCCGGATCACATCGCGATCCTCGACGAGGCCGATGCGGTCGTCCCGCCGCTCCATCGCAGGCCACATCGCAAGCACTGCTACCTGGTGTCGATGCTGTCCGGCGAGTCCCTGCGGATCGGCGAGGACGTGACGGTGTCGTTCGGCGAGGACCGCTACGGCGACCCGCAGCGTGTACGACTCGGCAACCAGGTGCGCATCGGCATCCATGCGCCGCGGGAGATGCCGGTGCATCGAGAGGAAATCTACTGGCGTATCCGGCACGAGGCGCATGACCGGCCCGGGAGGGCGGCTTGATGGCGGTGCCGAAGTCGGAGCGTCGAGGCGGAACGCGCCAGCGTCGTCGGGTTTGCAGGGCTTCTGTTCCGTTGGCGCACTGGGTGCTGGCTCTGGCGTTGTGCCTGTGATGCTGAAGCCAAGCTGCGATCGGAATCAGGCCTTGGATGAATGGCAAAGGCTCGCTAACGCTTCAGTGTCGCAGGCCTTGAGCGCGACAAGTTGGAAGATGTCATCTCCGGTCCCTGGTGTGCCAGTGCGCAGGAGCCTTCAGGCATGCGCTTGCTGGGCATGGATGGCCCATTGGGCACGACGATGCGGATCAAGGTCGGACGATGTCCGCGCCGACGAACGGGGATGATTGAGGCAATGACGGAAGCGGAGGTGAAGGAAACGGTGACGGCAGCGGCGGCTGATGCCGCAGGTTCCAGAACCTCGTTCCTGTCTTAGATACGTTGGTGTCCGCCCTGTGCAAAATGCGCATGCGCGGCAATCGAAGAAGGAGAAGTGCGATGAAGGCTGGCCCTGATTACATGCCTGCGCAAACGCGTAGCCCTTTGCGTCGGCGACTCGGTGCGCTGTCGATCCTGTTGCTCGCGACGCTGGCGGTCGTCGGCGCGGTGGCCCAGGTCGTACCGACCACGCCCCCGCCGACCTACTGCACGTCCAGCCATTGCTACGACACGATCGACCAGGCCGAGACGGGCTTGCGCAGCGGCAACCTCTACTACGGCGTGGATTCGCTGCTGGAGCACATGGCGACGGTGCAGATGACCGCCACCACGTTGCGGATGCAGTACTGGATTCGCAGGCGTCCGGCGACGACGTTCTACGGGCCGATGTATTACGCCGACATCGGCCTGTACGGGCAGGGCAAGGGCAGTTGCGCCACGTTGCCGCCCGACCCCAAGTATGCGACCGCCGACTGGTGCGGCGATGAAGCGGCGTTGATCGCATCCGTCGAGCAGCGGCTGGCGTCGAGCTGGACCGGCTGCACGATCACCGGCAGCACGCCGTTCCAGGACTACGCGGACCCCGTGATCAACCCCACGCTCAACCCGATCACGCACGCCGATGTCCTCTACGACCAGTCGAAGCGGTTGACGACCCAGGCGACCTGCACCAGCGGGGCCACCAAGTCCTGGAACTGGGTCATCACCAAGAAGGAGACGCTGTACTGCCAGGACGGCTTCAGGCCGGTCGGCATGATCGTGGACGAGGCCACGTACAAGCAGGCCAACGTCTGTCGCCCCCGCAATACCGACATCGCCTACATCACGGTGCCGATCCAGCAGTGCGCGACCTGTGCGGGCAGCCCCAACCCCGTCTACCCGGCGACCGGCGAGAAGCAGCGCCAGGAACCGGACTTCGTGTTCGCCGGCACCACCTTCACCCGCTACTACCGCTCGCTGCGCCAGTTCCGCAACAACCCCGGCTTCGCGGTGGCATGGAACCATACCTGGAGCGATCGCGTCATCTTCGGCGTCAGTGCGGGCCAGCAATTCGATCACATCGATGAGCAGGGGAATTTCGAGGGTTACTCGCTCGTCAGCGGTAACCGATACCGTGGGCAGACTTCCACCGACCGCGTCCTGGAATACCTGCGCAGCAACGGCGTCGGCTGGCGTCTGCGGATGCCGGACGGCGAGGTCCGGGAATTCGATTACGACGGCTACCTGATCGCGGTGCGTCATCCCGAAGACCCGCTCAACGACGTGACGATCGCTTACGTCGACAAGCTGATCTCGACGGTGACGGACGGGCAGGGGCGGGTGCTGCGCTTCGGTTACCACGACAACCTCCTGCAGACGATCACGCTGCCGGATGGCAGTCAGTACCTTTACACCTACGATGCCGACAACAACTTGGCCAGCGTCCTCAATCCGGACTGGTCGATGCGGTTCTACTACTACAACGAGTCGGGACTGGCGGGGGCCACGGACCAGAGGCACCTGCTGACCGGCATCGTGAACGAGTTCAGCCAGCGCATCGGTTCGTTCTCGTATGACGCCCGTGGCCGGGTGACCGCGAGCCGGATGCTGGGCAGTCCCAACGAACTGACCCAGGTCAGCTATCCGAACGAGGATGTTGCTGTCGTGCAGACAGCGTCCGGCGGTACAAGCAGCTATGATATTCAGTCGGGAAACTATCGCAGAATCTTGAACAAAACTGATAGTGCGGGTGCTCGCTCGTACACTTATGGCGCTGATGGCCGGATACAGTCGATGCTCGATGGCCGCGGCGTGGAGACGCGTTACGAGTACGCCGGCGCGTATCGAACCGCCACCATCGAGGCCTACGGCACCCCGGAGCAGCGGCGGACCGAGGTCGATCGCGATCCGGTCAGCGGGCGCATCCTCCAGCGCCGGGTGTTCGACGCGGCAGGAGCGATCCGCGCGAAGCTGGTCTGGACCTACAACACCCGCAACCAGCTCGCGACGGTCAGCCGGGTCGATCCGGCGACGCTGGCATCGAGGACGGTGACCTACACGTACTGCGAGTCGGCCGACGTGACCGCGGGCGCCTGCCCGACGGTCGGGCTGCTGACCGCCGTCGATGGTCCGCGGACGGACGTCCAGGACGTGGTGACGTACACCTACCGCATGACCGACGAAGCGACCTGTGCGACGGCGCCGACGACCTGCCCGTGGCGCAAGGGCGACCTGTGGAAGACCGCCAACGCGCTGAACCAGGTCGCGGAGGTCGCCAGCCGCGACGGTGCCGGTCGCCCGAAGTCGACCGTCGATGCGAACGGCGTGACCACGGACGTGGAGTACAACATCCGCGGCTGGACGGCGGCGCTCAAGATCCGGGGCACGAACGGCGCCAGCGAGAGCGACGACCGAATCACCCGGTTCTGGTACTACCCGTTCGGCGCGATCAAGCGCGCCCTGCAATCGGATGGCATGGATGCGGCATTCACCTATGATGCGGCAGAACGGTTGATCGCGGTCGGCGACAACCGCGGCAACACGATCCAGTACAGCCTGAACGCCGCGGGCGACCGGACCGGCGAGAACGTCGTCGATGCCAGCGGCACGATCCGCCAGACGCTGAGTCGGACCTACGACACGCTCGGTCGCCTGCAAAGCCAAGTCGACGCCTACAGCCACGCGACGACGTTCGAGTACGACGCGGAGGGTCTGCCGACGCGCACGACCGATGCGCTGCTGCGCAAGACCGACACCACGAACGACCCATTGGGGCGGACCACGCTGACGGTGGCCGATGTGAGCGGCATCGCCGCGCAGACCCACGTCCAGTACGACGCCCTCGACCGGGTTGCGCGCGTGACCGATCCGAAGGGGCTGGACACGGTCTACACCTACAACGGCTTCGACGATCTGGTGCAGTTGCAGAGCCCGGATACCGGCGTCGCGACCAGCGACTACGACATCGCCGGCAATCGCACGTCGACGACCGACGCCCGTGGCGTGACGACCGCCATCCTGTACGACGTGCTGAGCCGGCCGACGGCCATGGATTATCCAGGCACGGCAGAGGACGTGGCCTATCTGTACGACACGCCCACGACCGACTGCGCGGCGGGCGAGACGTTCCTGACCGGACGCCTGTCGAGGATGAGCGATGGTAGCGGCAGCACCAGCTATTGCTACAACCGCTTCGGGGATCTGGTGCGCAAGGTACAGCGGACGAACGGACAGGCGCTGACGCTCCAGTGGGCCGTCCTCGCCAACGGCCGACTGGCGTCGATGACCTATCCGGACGGCGCCGTCGTCGACTTCGTGCGCGACTATCAAGGGCGGACGACCGGTCTCGGTGTTACACCGCTGGGCGGCACGCGTCAGTCGTTGCTGGGATCAGCGACCTACCACCCATTCGGGCCGGTGGCGCAGTGGACGTGGGGCAATGCGCGGGTGATGAACCGGATGCTCAACCTCAACGGCCAGCCGGGCATCGTGCAGGACACGGCGCCGGGCGGCCTGAGTCTGGGCTACCAGTTCGACGAGGTCGGCAATCTGAAGTGGCTGCGCGACGGCGACCAGGCCGATCCGCCGCTGCGGGTGTACGGCTACGATGCCTTGAGCCGACTGACCAGCGCGCAGGACGGAACGACGAACGCCGTGCTGCAGGCCTACGCCTACGACGCGACCGGAAACCGCACCAGTCGCACGCTGGGCGCGTCAGCACAGACCTACACCTACGGAACGACGGACCACAAGCTGCAGGGCGTGGCCGGCGTGACGCGCGCCTACGACGCGATGGGCAACACGACCGCGATCGGCGGCACCACCAAGGAATTCGTCTACAACCAGGCGGGCCGGATGTCGGCGGTGAAGGCCGGTGGCGTGCAGACCGCCAGCTATGGCTACAACGGCCGCGGTGAGCGGGTGAGCAAGACGGCGGGCAGCCAGACGGTGCTGACGCTGTACACGCCGGACGGCCGTTGGCTGGGCGACTACGGCGCGACGGGACAGCCGCTGCAGCAGATGGTGTGGTTCGGCGATCTGCCGGTGGGCCTGTTGACGGGCGCCGGCGCCGGGCAGAAGCTGCATTACGTCGAGCCCGATGCGCTCGGCAGTCCGCGGGTCGTGATCGACCCGGTGCGCAACGTGACAGTGTGGCGCTGGGAGCTCGCGGGCGAGGCGTTCGGCGATACGGCCCCGGTGCAGGACCCGGACGGAGACAGCGTCGCGTTCGTGTTCGACATGCGGTTCCCCGGGCAGCGGTACGACAGCGCGACCGGGATGAACTACAACTACTTCCGGGACTATGATCCAGCGACAGGGAGGTATCTTGAGAGTGACCCGATTGGGTTGAGCGGGGGCATTGCAACTTATGTCTATGCAGAAAGCATGCCAAACAATTCTATGGACAGACTTGGCCTAAGCCCCCTGGATGGCGTTGGTGTAACTAACGCAAAGGATTCGTGCGATCTGTGCGCGCCTGGTAGAAAGCGCTTTGACAATAGAACAAGTGCTGCTCAGACAGTGTTGGCGGCCGTATATTTGATGTCCAAGAACAAAAATATTGAGATTTGCGGGCAGCTTTGCCGCGATAACAAAACAAGAAAATTTTTCATAGGGCAAGCGACCCTTGGAAACGGAACAACATGCAATCCATGGGACAAGATGTGCCCGTCATGCTCAAAGTCGGCTGGGTGGTGGCATACTCACGGTGCTCCAGATGGTCCTTATTCAGAGCAATTTAGTGTTGGCAGAGAAAGCGACGTTTCCATCACGAACTGGGCGGCAGGAATAGTGAAAGACCCTGATTTTACTGGATTTCTTGGGACGCCAAATGGATTCTTAATCAGCTACAGCGCGAATAGCGCTATTGGACCTATTAACCGGGGGGCGTTGAAATGAAGATGGACATGGTTATTTCGGTAATTTTCTTCGCGTTGCTATGCGCTGGATGTAAGGTTGATGGTGGAAAAGAGGGTGAAACGATTTCCTTGGTGGCAAGCAAGGCTTTTCGCGCGGCAGAAGCGGACTCAGTGGATTTCAATCAATATTCTCTCAAGTCGATCCAGATGCTAAGGGATGGAGAAATGGGGACGATTGATGACTCTGAAAGCGATGGATATATTTCTTCAGTCAGAAAAAAACTGAGAGGAAAAAAATACTGGGAAGCGTGCTACATGGTTTCTGCCGACATGGTTGCGGGAGCAAAATACTGTTATTACTTCAAAAGCGATGACTTGAGCCATTTTGCAACGTATAGCGTAAAATAATGCTGCGGACCAGCGCGCCACCCGTGTGGCGGGTTGTGCAATATTTCCCTCGTTTTCCAATTTTTATGGCCACCGGATCGGCGCACCGCGCACCGCGCGCCTTGCCCGCGCGGCCTGCCACAAGCCACATACGCGCTGCACTGCGCGCGCACCGAACGCGGGGCGCAAGGGCGAGGTGAGGCCCGGATACTGGTCGAGGGAGGCGCCGGAAGGCCGATCGTGGGCGGGTGGGCCGCAAACCCGCGACGGGATGAGCTGCGTACAACGGGCGCAGCACGGGCGGACTGTAAGGGACTCTTACGGCAGCGGGATAGCGGGCATCCAGCGACGAGCAAACCAGATGAGGTTATCGGCCCGTGATTTCGGCCCATGACCGAGAACGGCACGACGACCACCATCGGTTGCCGGCGCAAGGCGATCGGCCGGACGGGGCGGGATCACAGCAATCCGCTGCGCTTGATCGTCAGGTATTGCTCCACCAGCGCGGCGGGCAGTTGTTCGCAGGTCACGTCGAGCACGCTCACCCGGTGGTTGCGCAGCAGGTCGTGGGCGGCGGCGCGCTGGGCGATGTAGCGGGCGGCGGCGGCGGCGCGGACGGCGCCGCGGACGTCGGCGACGGGCTGGTCGAGCGCTTCGTCGAGGTCGCGTTCGCGCAGGCTGGCGACGACCACCAGGTGGCGGCGCTGGAGCAGGCGCACGGCGCCGAGCACGTCCTCGATGTCCTCGTCGCGCAGGTTGGTCACCAGCATCACCAGCGCGCGGCGGCGCTGGCGCAGCGCCAGTTCGGTGGCGGCGGACAGGTAGTCGGTGGCGACCGGCACCGGCTGCAGGTCGTAGCTGGCGCGCAGCAGGGTGTCGATCGCGCCCATCCCGCGCTGCGGTTGCACCCAGCGCTGTTCGCCGCCGGCGGTGAACAGGCCGACCGCGTCGCCGCGCTTGAGCGCGATGTAGGACACGACCAGGGTGGCGTCCAGCGCGCGGTCGAAGTGCGACAGGCCGCCCTCGTGCGCGAGCATGCGCCGGCCGGTGTCGACGACCATCAACAACTGTTGGTTTTTCTCGTCCTGGTATTCGCGCGAGATCAGCTTGCGCGCGCGGGCGGTGGCCTTCCAGTCGATCTGGCGCAGGCTGTCGCCGACGCGGTATTCGCGCATCTGGTGGAAGTCGGTGCCTTCGCCGCGGCGGCGCTTGATGTGCGCGCCGACCAGGCGCGAGGCCTGTTCGGCGCTGAACAGCGCGAAGCCGGCCAGCGGCGCGAAGTTCGGGAACACGCGCACGTCCTGCGGCGCGCCGACGATGCGCGACTGCCGCCACAGCCGCAGCGGCGAGGCCAGCCGCAACTGGGTGCCGGCGAAGGTGAAGTTGCCGCGGACCTCCGGCTTCAGCCGGTAGCGCAGCACGCTGACGCTGTCGCGGCCGAGGGTGAGGCTGCGCGGCATTTCGCCGTCGCCGGGATCGCGGTGCGCGTCCCAGTCGCCGGGGTGCAGGTCGTGGACGGTGACGCGCTGGGCGCGGCCGTAGTGCTCGATCCGCAGCTCGACCTCGCGCTCGACGCCGATCGGCCAGGCTTCGGGCAGCGCGCGCGCGACTTCCGGGGTGGGCGCGACCCGCAGCCGCCACAGATCGAACAGCGCCAGCGCCGCCAGCGTCGCGAACGCGCCGAGCCACGCCGTCGCCGACAGCCAGCCGATGTGGACCGCCAGGCCCAGCGCGGCGACGACGGCCAGCGCCGCGACCAGCATCGGCGCCGGGCGCGGCCACGCGCGCGCGATGCGCGCGGGCGCAGCCGCGGGCAGCGGCGGGCGGGCGCCGGAGGCGGTGGGCGGCAGGGGCGGGGCGGCGCTGTTCACGACGCGATCACTGCCTCGGCGCTTCGACCTTGGCGAGCAGCGCTTCGAGCACCTGGTCGGGCGTCTGGCCTTCGATCTGCATCTCCGGCGAGAGCGCGATGCGGTGGCGCAGCGCGGGCCTGGCGATCGTGCGGATGTCGTCCGGGGTGACGAAGTCGCGGCCGGAGAGCACCGCCTGCGCGCGCGCGGCGCGGACCAGCGCGAGGCTGCCGCGCGGCCCGGCGCCGAGCGCGATGCCCGGCCACTTGCGGGTGGCGGACACGATGCGCACGGCGTAGTCGACCACCGCCGGGTCCACCGTCACCAGCGCGGTGCCGAGCTGCATCGCGACGATGTCCTCGGCGGCGAGCACCGGGCCGACCTTCGACAGGTCGAAGTGCGCCGCGGCGCGGCCGCCGGCGACCGCCGCGACCATCGCCACTTCGTCGGCGTGCGAGGGGTAGTCGATCAGCACCTTGAGCAGGAAGCGGTCGAGCTGGGCCTCGGGCAGCGGATAGGTGCCTTCCTGCTCGACCGGATTCTGCGTCGCCAGGGTCATGAACGGCGCCGGCAGCGGGTGGCTGGTGCCCTCGATGGTCACTTGCTGTTCCTGCATCGCCTCGAGCAGCGCCGACTGGGTCTTGGCCGGCGCGCGGTTGATCTCGTCGGCGAGCAGCAGGTTGGTGAAGATCGGGCCGCGGCGGATCGCGAAGCGCTCGGTCTTGGGGTCGTACACGGCGTGGCCGCAGACGTCGCTGGGCATCAGGTCCGGGGTGAACTGCACGCGGCCGTGGCCGCAGCCCAGCGCCTGGCCCAGCGCCCGCACCAGCAGGGTCTTGCCGAGGCCGGGCACGCCCTCGATCAGCACGTGGCCGCCGGCCAGCAGCACGATGAGGATCTGTTCGAGCACGTCGTCCTGGCCGATGAAGGCCTTGGCGACTTCGTCGCGCACGGCGGCGGCGCGGGCGACCAGCGCCTCGCCGACGATCGGCTGCGGTGCGGACGCGGAGGTGGTCGGATCGGTCATAGTCGGTTTCTCAGCTGCAGGAGGCGGGCGACGCGATGCACGAAGTCGCGGGCGTCGCCGGGGCGGGGATAACGGAGGGCGGCCTCGATCTCGGCGACGGGCAGGCCGGTACGCCGGGCGAGGGCGTCGATCTGCGCCGCGCCTTCCAGCGCCGCGGCGTAGGGGTCGCGCTGGCGCAGCCGGCGCATGAAGGCGTCGTGGACCGCGCCGTACAGCAGATTGCGGCGGCCGTAGCGCCAGAGGTGGTCGCCGCTGGCCTGCACGTGCTCCAGCAGCGAACGCCGGTCCGGCGCCGGCGCCGGCCGCAGCGGGCCCAGCCGCTCCGTGCGCATCCACAGCCACAGCAGCAGTGCGAGCGCGGCCGGCACGATCGCGCGCCAGCCGTGGCGCCACAGCAGCTGCAGCAGCGAGGGCATGTCGGCGCGGTAGATCAACTGGAAGGTGCCGCCGGCGTCCCAGTTCGGCTGCAGGAGCTGGCGCGCGAGCGCGGCGTGGGTGACGCTCTCGAAGCGCTCGTTGTCGAGGAAGTCGAGGTCGGCCAGCAGGTCGACGCTGCCCTTGCCGCGGAGGATGCGGGCGTAGGCGTACTCGCCGCTGTCGTCGTCGCCCCACAGCGCGGCGACGTCCGGATCGGCGTCCTCGTCGGCGAAATAGAAGCGGCGGCCGTGGCAGAACTCGTGATGGGGTTTTTCCTTGCCCACCTGCAGCCCGTGGCACACCGGGTCGCCGTCCATCGCGACGACGCCCAGCTCCGACAGCAGCGGCACCTCGGCGGCGTTGAGCACGTTGCCCGGCGGCGGCGTGGCGAGGATCAGGTGGCCGCCGCGTTCGACCCAGCCGAGCAGGCGCGCGGCGTCCTCGTTCGACAGCGTGCGCGGGTCGCTGAGCATCAGCAGGGTGTCGGCGGGCCGCAGCGGGTGGCTGTCGAGATCCAGCCGCTGGCGCGCATCGACCTTGCGGCCGTCGGCGACCAGCGCCTGCTTGAGCGCGTACAGCGGGTTGTAGGCCGCTTCGCCCTGCGGCGGCAGGTCGATGGTCTCGGTCACCCGCTCGTAGGTGCGCAGCCACCACCACACGAACAGCGCGACCAGGCCCGCGCCGAGCAGCGCGAGCAGGCCGATGCGCAGGCCGTTGCCGCCGCGGGTCGCGCCCATCCGGTTCGCGCCGCCGCTCATGCCGACCACCGGAAGCGCTGCGCGAGCAGGCCGACCAGCGCCTCGAAATCGTCGCCGCCGGGCAGGCTGTGGCCGTAGGCGGCGTACTGCCAGACCCGGACCATGCGCTGGAAGGCGTCGCGGTCCTCGGCTTCGGGCAGACGTCGCGACAGGCGCAGGCAGTCGGCCTCGGTGGCGCCCGGCGGCGGATGCGCGTCGAGCCGCGCGACCATCGCCTCGACGCTGGCGCGATACAGCAGCGCCAGCGCGCGACGCGGCTGGCCCTCGGCCCACAGGCGGCGGGCGACGGTCGCCACGTCCGGCGGCAGCGGTTCGGCCTGGGCCAGCGCGGTGGTGTCGACCGGCGGCGGTTCGGGCGCCGGCATCGCAGTGACCGCGGCCAGCCACGGCAGCCAGTGGCGGCGGGTCGCGAACAGCACCACCAACAGCACGCCGAGCAGCAGCCACAGCAGGTTCTCGACCAGGAATCCGGCGATCTTCGACAACTGCCCCAGCCAGCCCGGCGGTTCGGCCTGGTCCAGGGTGCGCTCCTCCTGCTGGCGCGGCTGCCAGGTGGTGCGCTGGAGCTTGGGCCGCAGCAGCGGGTCCTGGTAGGCGCGGGCCATCGCCTTGGCGAAAGGACGGTGATCGACGGCGTCGTCCTCGAAGATCTCCGCCAGCCGGCGGGTCGCGACCTGGGGCGCGTCCTCGTCGACCTGTTCGTAGTAGTCGACGTATTCATCGTCGGACGGCGCCGCATCCGGCGCCGTCGTCGCCGGCCGGCCGCTCGGCTGTCCCGGCGTCACCGGGCAGGAGACGTCCGGCTCGCGTGCGGATTGGGCGGACGCCGTCGACGCGACCGGCAGCCACAGCGTCAGCGCCAGCAGCACCGCGGCCGCCGGCGCGGCCATCGCGTCCAGCCGCCGGCGCATGCGCCGGAAGGCGATTTCCAGGTCCCAGGCCTCGAGCTGGGTGCGGCGATTGAGGTACAGGCCGAAACCGGCGCCGATGTAGAACGGCTCGATGAAGGCCACCGCCAGCCAGTCGGCCGCGTTGAAGGTGACCTCCGCCCAGTCGGGCACGCCCTTGCCGAACTGGCCGGAGAGCGACTCGAACAGGTCCGGCAGCAGTTCGTTCGGCACGAACAGGAACACCGCCAGCATCAGCAGCGACAGTTCCAGCGCCAGCAGGAACAGCGAGCAGGCGGTGATCAGCAGCACCGCCGGGCCGCCCACGCCGCCGCCGATCACCCGCCGGCGTTCGCCGATCCGCGCCTTGTCGCCGCCTTCCAGCAGATCGACCGGCAGCATCGCCGCGCGGAACGGGCTGAGCCGGCGGAAGGTGAGATGGCCCAGCATCGGCCGCCAGCCCCAGCGCAACTGCGCGCGCAGGGTTTCGCCGACGCGCGGCACGTTGCCGAACACCGCGCGCGACAGCACGTACAGCGGGATGCGGTCGAACACCGGGCGCAGCCACCACATCAGCAGCCACGCCAGCCACGGCATCTCCAGCGCCCACGCCGCGAGGTTCAGCAGCGCGAAGCAGGTGCCGGTGACCAGCAGCCACGGCGCCCAGACCGCCGCCGCGTGGCGGCGCACCAGCGCCGAGCCCAGCTCCATCGCCTCCCACGACGAACGCGGGCGCAGTTCGACGGTGAGGGTGTCAAGGCGCATCGGGCGCCCCCGTCGGCCGGCTCGCCGCGGCGTTGCGTCCGCCCAGCCCCAGCCACAGCAGCACCAGGCTCCACATCGTCGCGCCGACGGCGTACTTCACCAGCGCCGGGATCCAGCCGATCGACGACCAGAACGCCTCGATGAACGCGGCCAGCACCAGCATCGCGAAGATGCCCAGGCACAGTTTCGCGCCGATCCGGCCCGCTTCGATCAACGCATCCACGCGGCGCCGGCGCCCCGGCGCGACCAGCGCCAGCCCCAGGCGCAGGCCGGCGCCGCCGGCGAGCACCACGGCGGTCAGTTCCGGCGCCGAGTGCCCGGCGACGAAGCGCCAGAACGGCGCGCCGTGGCCGACCGCCTGCAGGTGTCCGGCGACGCCGCCGATCATCAGCCCGTTCTGGATCAGCACGTAGATCGTGCCGACCGCGAACAGCAGCCCCGCGGCGAAGGTGCGCAGCGCGATGCTGACGTTGTTCCAGATGTAGACGCCGAACATCTGCAGGTCGTCGCCGCTCTCGCGGCCGATCCGGTGGCGGTCGTCGTCGGGGTCGTACATCTGTTCCATCTGCGCCGCCTGTTCGGGCGACATCACGGTGTAGACCAGTTCCGGTTGCACCTGCACCGCCACGAACGATCCGACCAGCGGCACCGTGAACAGCAGGAACGCCGCCAGCAGGCAGCCGCGCAGGCCGCGCACCAGGCGCGGGAAATCGGACAGGAAGAATTCCAGCGCGCGTCGCCACTGCGGCGGCGCGGCGCGGTAGAACACGGCGTGGCCGCGCTGGGTCAGCGCCTGCAGGCGCTCCACCACCAGCGGGCTGTAGCCGCGGCTGCGCGCCAGCGCCAGTTGCTGGCAGAGGCGGCGGTAGCGCGCGGGCATGTCCTCGTCGGCCAGCCCCTGCCAGCGGTCGCGCGACGCCCGGGCCTCGCGCGGACTGTCGCCGCGGGCGACCAGCCAGGCCTCGAAGGCGTCCCATTCATCCTTGTGGCGGGCGATGAACGCCTCCTGCCGCATCACCGCCTGCCTCATGCGCGCCCCAGCAGCCAGTTGGCCACGGCCTGCAGGCGCAGCACGCCGAGCGCGCCGCCGGCGCCGACCGCCGGCGCGGCGATGTCGGCCAGTTCCTCGCGGCGCTCCTGGGTCAGTTGCGGCGCGCGCTCGGAGAACGCGATCACCGCGGCCTGCTCCTGCGCCTGCAGCGGCTGCTGCGGCGCCTGCGCGCCCTCCACCGGCGGCCGGAGGTCGCGGCGTTCGCGCGGCGCATGCACCACCATCGTCCGCGCGACCATGTCGCCGAGCCGCCGGCCCCAGGGATCGGCATAGCTCGCCACCAGCCCGACGCCGTAGCCGATCGGCAGGAAGTCCACGGTGCGCAGCAGGTTGCGGACGATCGACGCCAGCCAGCCGACCGGCGCGCCGTCCTCGGAAATGACCCGCAGCTCGAGCGCGCGCTTGCCCGGGGTCTGGCCGTCCCACAGCACCTCGAGCAGGATCGGATAGCCCCAGAAGACGATGAAGTAGGCGATCAGGTACAGGCCCATCCCGGCCGCGCCGAACGCGCGCACCACGATCGAGACCGCGATCAGGATCGTCCAGCGCGCCGCGCAGTCGATCAGCCAGGCGATGGCGCGCGGCACCGGGCCGGCGGCGGGCAGGCGCAGGGCCACGCCCTCGGGCGTGTAGACCGGACGCGCGGTGTCCAGCAGCGGCGCGACGACGCTCACCCGGCGTGCGGCGCCTCCGCGCGCGCCACGTCTTCCCCTCGTCCTGCCGCCATCCGGTCTGTCCCCGATCCCGTCGTCTGTCTGCGCATGCGGCGCCTACTGTACCGTGCCCGGCCGCGACTGCGGTCGGTCCACGGTGTGTTCATCGCACGGGTCGGTCACACTGGCCGCCGATCCCGCACGGACTCCCCATGGACTGCCGACCCGGCTGCGGCGCCTGCTGCATCGCGCCTTCCATCGCCAGCCCCATCCCCGGCATGCCCCACGGCAAGCCGGCCGGCCTCCCGTGCGTGCAACTGGACGACGCCTTCGGCTGCCGCCTGTTCGGCCGCCCCGAACGCCCGGCCTTCTGCGCCACCCTGCAGCCGGAACCGGGCATGTGCGGCGGCTCCCGCGAGGAAGCGCTGTCGCTGCTCGACCTGCTGGAGATCGCGACGCGGCCGTGAGCGTGCGCCGCCGATCAGGGCGGCTGATGTGCCGCAACGGCCGTCGCGTCGCGATGGATCACGGCATCGCATCATGCCGACGGATTCAGGTACTGGTCCTTCAGCCGCACGTAGTGCTGGGCGGAGTAGTACAGCGCCTCGATCTCGGCGTCGCTGAGTTTGCGGGCGAACTTCGCCGGGCTGCCCAGCCACATTTCGCCCTCGCCGACGACCTTGCCCGGGGGCACCAGCGCGCCGGCGCCGACGAAGGCGTGCTTTTTCACCACCGCGCCGTCTAGCACGATCGCGCCCATGCCGATCAGCACCGCGTCCTCGATGGTGCAGGCGTGGATGATCGCCTTGTGGCCGATGGTGACGTCGCTGCCGATGCGGGTGGCGAAGCCGCCGAGCTTGGCGTGCGGGCCGTCGTGGCTGACGTGGACGACGCTGCCGTCCTGGAGGTTGGTGCGGTCGCCGATGCGGATGAAATTCACGTCGCCGCGGATCACCGTCATCGGCCACACCGAGACGTCGTCGCCCAGCACCGCGTCGCCGATCACGACGGCGGCGGGGTCGACGTAGGCGCGGGCGCCGAGGGTCGGGACGTGGTGGAGGTAGGGGCGGACGGCGGGCGTGTCGGAAGCGGTCATGCCGGCATTGAACCATGCGTCCGGCGGACGCGCACGCCGGGCGCGCGTCGCGCCCGTGCGGGGCAGGGACGTGGTGGGGACGTGGCGGGGATGGCGTCCGCGCGGCGGGATCGCGCGACCGCTGCCGCCGAATCGCCGCGCCGGGCGGCGCACGGCCGTCCCCGCCCGGCGGCGGGGCCGGTTTCCGCGTCGAAACCCACTACACTCCGCCGTATGGAGACCACCGCCGCCGACCTCGCCCCGACCCTCGACCGCCTCCGCGCCGCCTGGCGCGCGCAGCGCCCCGACCGCGTGCAGCGGATGGCGGATCTCGACCGGCTGAAGGCCGCGTTCAAGGCGCGGATGGGCGAGATGACCGCAGCGGTGCGCGCCGACTTCGGCCATCGCTCGGAACACGAGACGCTGGTCGCCGACGGCATGACCGTGCTCGCCGAGATCGACCACCTGCGCCGGCACCTGCGCGGCTGGATGCGGCCGCAGCGCGCGGCGGTCGGCTGGCGGCTGTGGCCCGCGCGCGCGCAGGTGCGGCGCGAGGCGGTCGGCGTGGTCGGGGTCATGTCGCCGTGGAACTATCCGGTGAACCTCGCGCTGGTGCCGCTGGCGACCGCGATCGCGGCCGGCAACCACGTGTTCCTGAAGCCGTCGGAGCACACGCCGCGCACCAGCGAATGGCTGCGCACCCTGCTCGCCGACGTGTTCCCGGCCGATCGCGTCGCGGTCGCGATCGGCGGGCCGGAGGTGGGCGCGGCGTTCTCCGGGCTGCCGTTCGACCACCTGGTGTTCACCGGCTCGACCGCGGTCGGGCGCAAGGTGATGGCCGCGGCCGCGCCGCACCTCACCCCGCTGACGCTGGAGCTCGGCGGCAAGTCGCCGGCGATCGTCGCCGCGGATTTCCCGATCGACCAGGCCGCGGCGCGGCTGGCGACCGGCAAGTGGTTCAACGGCGGCCAGACCTGCATCGCGCCGGACTACGTGCTGGTCGACGCCGCGCGCCGCGATGCGCTGGTCGAGGCGCTGCGCGCGCAGGTGCGCGAACGCTACGGCGCCGAGCTCGGCAACGCCGACGATTACACCCGCGTGGTCAACGACGGCCAGTACCGCCGCCTGCGCGGCTACCTCGACGACGCCCGCGCGCGCGGCCTGGACGTGATCGAACTCGCCGCCATCGATGCCCGGCGCGCCGACGCCGAACGCCTGCTGCCGCCGACGCTGGTCCTCGAACCCGGCGACGACGCGACGGTGATGCAGGAGGAGATCTTCGGCCCGGTCCTGCCGATCCGCGGCTACGCCTCGCTGGACGAGGCGATGGCCTACGTCGAAGCGCACGACCGGCCGCTGGCGCTGTATCCCTTCAGCCGCGACCGCGGCACGGTCGAACGCATCCTCGGCCGGCTCGTCGCCGGCGGCGTCACCGTCAACGACACGCTGTTGCATTTCGCCGCCGCCGACCTGCCGTTCGGCGGCATCGGCCCCAGCGGCATGGGCCAGTACCACGGGCGCGCCGGCTTCGACGCCTTCACCAAACCGATGCCGGTGCTGTGGCAGGCGCGCTGGAACGCGACCGATCTGATCAAGCCGCCCTATCGCGGCGGGATCGACCGCTTGGTGCGCTGGCTCGCGGGCGCGAAGTGACGACGGCGTGACCCGCCTGCGCGCGGCGGCGCGCCGGCCCTCGCCATGCCCGTCGCCCACGACAGCGCGGCGGACGTGATATAAGTCGCAGCGCCGGGGGACGCGGATCGCGTTTTTTTCTCGCGCCCGCGGATGCGGGCCGGGCCGGCCCGTCGATGGATGCGGCTCAGGGGCGAACGCACGCGACGGCAGCGAGGGAATGCGGGAGGGTTCCCGAGCGTCGAGCAACGCGCCGGCCGCGTTTCCGCTCGCCCCGTGGACAAGGAGTCCGTGGCCCATGAGCGCACTTCACGACATCATCTCGCCGGTGCTGGAAAGCATGCCGGCGTCCCATCTGCGACAGGAACTGATCCGCGGCTTCCGCGGACAGTCGCAACGCTTCGCGACGATCGAGGGCGCGTTCGTGCGCCTGACCGCGGGCCGCCACGATCCCGAGATCCTCCGCGACTTTTTCCATAGCTGGAGCCAGACCAACAACAGCGCGATGACCGTGGCCGGGATCGGCAACCGGCTGTCGCTGCTGGCGCGCGAGGGCCGCGACGACGTCGACGACGCAGCGCTGCTGCGCGTGATCGTCAGCCTCGACCGGATCGTCGACGAGGACCTGGCGGTCACCCATCGCATCCTCCATTCGCAGATGTTCTACGAGATGGCGACCGGCATCGTCGGCGACGACCTGTGGCTGTCGCACCGCCACAACCGGCCCGAGGCCAAGGCGTTCAAGGCCTGGAAGGACGCCAATTCGCTGCGCGAGGACGATCTGTTCACCGCGCTGCTGACCACGCTGGTGCACGAGATCTACACCCACGGCGAGGTCGAGTTCATCCTGCCGCTGTTCCGGCGCTGGCTGTGCGAGGACCTCGGCTTCGGCGAGCGCGACTGCACCCGCACGCTGGCCTGGATCAGCGTCCACTGCGGGCCGACCGAGAAGAACCATTTCTTCCACGCCCGCGACGCCATCGGCCACTACGTCGCCGCGACCGGCGTGCGCGTCGAGGACTACCCGCTGGCGGAGATCGTCGCCGCCTACCTGCAGCGCAAGGCTGCGGTGATGGGCGCGCTGTTCCCGGCGCCGCTGGAAAGCGCGGCCTGAGGCCGCGGCACGGGTCCGCGCAATGAGCGCATCGCTCGCGTTCGGCACCATCGCCCTGGCCTGCGCGGACGACGCGCAGGCCGAGGCGCCCATCCCGCTGTCGCGCTTCTCGCGGCTGCCGGTGACGGTCGCGGCGTCGCATCCGGCGGAACTGCGCCGCCTCGCGCGGGCGCTGGACGCGGCGTTCCGCGCGATCGTCGCCCGCTATTTCGACGATCCGCGGATCCGCGCGCTCTACCGCCTGCCCCCGGCGCTGGAGCGCGTCCTGTCGCTGGCCCGCGCGGCGCCCTACCGCGTCGGCTGCACCCGGCCGGATTTCGTCTACGACCGCGACGGCCATCCGCGGATCTGCGAGGTCGGCGCGCGCTATCCGCTCAACGGCTGGATGGTCAGCGCGTTCGCGGCCCGCGCGTTCGCCGCCGACGGCGCGCGCCACGGACTGCATCCGCCGCCGGAAACGACCGACTTCCTGCCCGCGCTGCTGCACGGGCTCGCGCCCGGCGACACCGTGGCCGTGATCCACGACCGCGAGCCGGGCACCGAGATCTTCGGCCTGCGCGCGCCGCTGGCGGCCCGCGGCGTCGATTTCGTCGATGCGCCGCCGTTGCGGCTGGGCGCGGTCGCGGGCCGGCCGGCGATCGACGGCGTCCCGCTGCGGCGGGTCTTCCTCGAACTCGACCGCAGCGAACTGCCCGGCATCCGCGAGAACGCGCTCGCCGCGCTGATCGCCGCCGGCGACTGCGTCAACGACGTGCGCACGGTCGTGCTGGTCCACGACAAGCGCGTGCTGGCGGTGCTGCACGACCCGGCGATCATGCGCGACTGCCTGCCCGCGGACGACTACGCCGCGCTGCGGCCGTACCTGATCCCGACCTGGGCGCCGACCTGCGAGGCCGACGCCGAGGCGCTGCTGGCGCGGCCGGAGAACCTCATCGCCAAGCGCAACAGCGGCGGCCGCGGCGTGGACGCCTGCGTGCGCGAGGCCTGCGACGAGGCGACCTGGCGCGACTTCGTGCGGTCGCAGTGGCCGGACTACGTGTTCCAGCCCTATCTGGAGCAGCGCGCGTTCACCGCGCCGGACACCGGCGAGACCGTGCACCTGGTCGGCATGCAGCTCTGCCGCGACGGCGAAAGCCACGGTCCCGGTGTGTTCCGCAGCTCGACCGAGCGCGTGATCAACCTCCACCAGCAGCGCGGCCGGCTGCATCCGGCGCTGGTGCGGGCATGAGCGCGCCGGCGCCGCTGCGGCACACCGTGGTCATCCCGCTGCACGACAAGCGCGAGTACATCGCCGACACCCTGGCGTCGCTGGCCGCGCAGGAGCGGCCGCCGGACCAGTTGATCGTGGTCGACGACGCCAGCACCGACGACAGCCTCACGGTCGCGCGCGCCGCGCTCGCGGCCCATGCGCACGCGCTGCGCGGCTGTGCGACCGAGGTGCTGGCGCTGCCGCGCAACGTCGGCCCCGGCGGCGCGCGCAACGCCGGGCTGGCGCGCGCCTGCGGCGAGATCGTCAGCTTCCTCGACGCCGACGACCGCTACCGGCCCGACGCGCTGCGCACGATCGGCGACCGGATGCGCAGCCACGCCCTGGAACTCGCGGTGCTCGGCTTCGACAGCGATCCGGCGGGCGAACGCTTCCCGGAGCCGGGCACGCTCGACGCGGAGCTGCGCGCGCTGGCCGACGACACCCACCTGCTGCCCGCGCCGCTGCGCGCCGCCGGCCATCCCGCGTTCCTGATGGGCCGCGCCAGCAACGTCGCGGTGCGCCGCCGCTGGCTCGACGGCCTGCGCTACCACACCGGGGCGCGGCTCAACGAGGGCATCGACTTCTGGTACCGGGCGCTGCGCGCGATCGTGGCGCAGGGCGGGCGGGTCGGCCTGATCGAAGCGCCGCTGATCCGGTTCCGGATCGTCGCCGACAGCCTGTCGCATCGTCCGCCGGCGGACTGGCGCGCGCTGCCGCCGCCGCCGAGCGTGCTGCGCTACCTCGACAGCGACGACGTCGACGACCGCCGGCTGGCGACGATGCTGGCCGCGCGCTGGCGCGAGCACGCCATGGCGGCGCTGGCCGACGACGCGCAGCGGCACGCGTTCCTCGCCCACCACGCGGCGCTGTTCGCCCGCGTCGGCGTGCCCGCATGACCGTCCATGCCGCCGCGGCCGCCGCGGCCGCCGCCACGACCGCCGCCGAGCGCGAGGTGCTGCGCGCCTGTTTCGAGGCCGCGCGCGCGCATCCGTTTTATCGCGCGCTCTACCGCGACTGCCGCGGCATCGACGACGCCCCCGCGATCGACAAGCGCGACCTGCTGCCGGCGCTGCAGGCGTTCTCGCTGCGCGACGAACCGCGCGGCGTCTACCTGGTGCGTTCCGGCGGCAGCACCCAGGCGCCGCTGATCTTCCCGGTGGACATCGCCGAGAACCACGCCCAGCGCGCGGCGCTCGCCGAACGGCTGCGCGCGGCCGGCGTGTTCGGCCCGGGCACGATCGCGCTCAACGTGTTCGGCTATTCGGACCTGTACCGCACCGCGGCCATCCTCGACGACCTGCTCGAACGCTGCGACGCCACCTCGCTGCCGCTCAGCGCGCATGCGCCGTACGCCGACATGCACGCCGCCGCGCAGCGCTTCGCCCCCACCCACGTGCTGGGCACGCCGTCGAAGCTGGCGCTGCTGGCGCACCACCTCGCCGAGCGCGACGCGACGCTGGACATCCCGCAGCTCGTGTACGGCGGCGAGGTCCTGCGCGCGGGCACGCTGGCGCTGCTGCGCGACGTGCTCGGCACGCGCCAGGTGTGGTCGCTGTACGGCGGCGCCGAGAGCGGCATCTGGGCCTGGTCCGACGCGACCCGGCGGCCGGGGCTGTTCGAGGCGCTGCCGGGCATCGTCGTCGAAGTGCTCGACGCCGACGCCGACGGCTACGGCGCGCTGGCGATCAGCAACGGCTACCGCCGGCGCTTCCCGCTGTTCCGCTACCGTCCGGGCGATGTCGGCCGGCGGGTCGAGATCGATGGCGTGCGCTACCTGCAGTTGCGCGGGCGCGACGGCCGCTCGTTCCACTTCGACGAACTGGCCTACGACCTCGACACGGTCGCCGCGCTGCTGGAGGGCGCGGACGACTGGCAGCTCGAACTGCGCACCGACGGCGGCGGTCGCGACTGCGCGACGGTGCTGCTGACCGACGGCGACGACGCCCTGCGCGCCCGCATCGCCGCGCGGCTGGAGCGCCTGTTCCGACGCAGCGCCGACGCCGGCGCGATCGCAGTCCGCATCGTCGCACCGGACGCGCTGCACCTCGATCCGGCGACCGCCAAGACCCCGGCGATCGTCGATCTGCGGCGTTGAGCGGCGGCGTTGAACGGCGAGCGGTCGCGCGCGCCGGCCGAGCTTGCCCGGGCGCCGGACGATCCGGCTACACTGCCGCGCATGAAGATCGCCAGTTGGAACGTCAATTCGCTCAACGTGCGCCTGCCGCACCTGGAACAGTGGCTGGCGGAGGCGCGGCCGGACGTGGTCGGGCTGCAGGAAACCAAGCTCGAGGACCACAAGTTCCCCGACGCGGTGCTCGCCGGGCTCGGCTATCGCAGCGTGTTCGCCGGGCAGAAGACCTACAACGGCGTCGCGCTGCTGGCGCGCGACCGCGCGCTGGAGGACGTGTCGATCGGCATCCCCGGCTTCGACGACGCGCAGCGGCGCGCGATCGCCGCGACCGTGGATGGCGTGCGCATCGTCAATCTGTACGTGGTCAACGGCCAGGACGTGGGCACCGAGAAGTACGACTACAAGCTGCGCTGGCTCGACGCCGTCCACGGCTGGCTGGCGGACGAACTGAAGGCGCATCCGAAGCTGGTGGTGCTGGGCGACTTCAACATCGCGCCGGACGATCGCGACGTCCACGATCCGGCGATCTGGAACGACGCCAGCATCCTCACCTCCACCGCCGAGCGCGCCGCGCTCGGGCGCCTGCTCGACCTCGGCCTGCACGACGCCTACCGGCTGCACCACGCCGAGGGCGGCTGCTTCAGCTGGTGGGACTACCGCCAGGCCGGCTTCCGCCGCAACCTCGGCCTGCGCATCGACCTCGCGCTGGTCTCCGACGCGCTGCGCGTGCAGGCCGTCGCCGCCGACATCGACCGCACCCCGCGCACCTGGGACCGGCCCAGCGACCATGCGCCGGTGTGGGTGGAACTGGCGGACTGACGGTGCCGCGGCAGCGCATGAAAAAGCCCGGCGCAGGCCGGGCTTTTTCGTTCGCGTCCGAAGGTGCGCTCAGCGCGCGCGGCCGCGGGTGATCAGGTTGACGATCAGCAGCAGGACGACCGCGCCGCCGAGCGAGGCGAGCAGGCCCGGGATCGAGAAGTCGCCGGTGTTGGCGGTGCCCGAGCCGAGCATCGGCGCGAGCAGGAAGCCGCCGAGGAACGAACCGACGATGCCGACGACGATGTTCAGCAGGATGCCCTGCTGGGCGTCGCGGCGCATGATGAGGCTGGCCAGCCAGCCGATGACGCCGCCGACGATCAGCCAGATGATGATGCCCATGAGCGTGCTCCGATGCGTTGTGAAGGTGGGCACGTTGTAGCGTCGGCGCAGCGATCGCGGCGGACGGGCGGCGGCGCGTTCAGCCGCGCGTCGAAAATCGTTGGAAGCGGCGGTTTTTCCGCCGTTTTCGCCGGGAAATCCATGCGTCGCGCATGATCGCCCGGGCGTCGCGCACGACCCGCGCGTCCGCGATCCGCGGGCGTCCGCGCCGCTGCGCGGGATTGCGGGGCATCCCTGCGGAAATGCCCCGCGGACATTCCCGCCGGAAAGCCCGCGGCCGCCGGTCGCCTCAGGCCAGCAGCCGCAGCAGTTCCGCGCGCGGCAGCTTGCCGGTGTCGTTGCGGGGCAGGGTGTCGACCAGGCGCAGCTTGCGCGGCAGGAAGATCGGGTCGACCGACTCGCGCAGCGCGGCGAGGATCGCGGCCTCGTCGAGCCCGGGCGCGACCGCGAGCGCGCCGATCCGGCGCACGCCGGTGACCTCGCAGGGGTCGAGCTGCAGGACCACGCCGTCGATCACGCCGGGGATGGTCTGCAGGCGCCGGGTGAGGTCGCCGAGGGAGGCGCGCTTGCCGGCGATCTCCAGCAGGTCGGCCTGGCGGCCGCACAGGGTGAAGCGGCCTTCGGGCCCGAGTTCGACCAGGTCGGCCAGCGCCATCGGCGCGGGCAGGTGCGCGGCGTGGACGAGGGTGCCGTCGGGCTGCGGCTGCAGGCGCACGCCGGGCAGGCACTGCCAGGCGTCCTCGCGCGCGGTGCGGCGGGCGGCGATGACGCAGGTCTCGGTGGAGCCGAACAGTTCGCGCACTTCGCAGGCGAAGCGCTGCTCGGCGGCGGCGGCCAGCGACTGCGGCAGCGGCGCGGTGGCGGTGACGATGCCGGCCAGCGGCGGCAGCGCGATGCCGGATTCGACCAGCGCGCGCAGGTGGACCGGGGTGGTGACCAGCAGCGGCGGATCGACCGCGGTGCCGACCGCGCGGGCCACGTCGTCGGGGAAGAACGGCCGGCCGCCGTGGACCGAGGCCGGCGTCAGCAGCGGCAGCAGGACCGACAGCTCCATGCCGTACATGTGCTGCGGCGGCACCGTGGCGATCAGCGGCAGCACGCCGCGCGCGGGCCACAGGTGGCGCAGCGCCTCGGCGTTCTGCGCGGTGCTGATGCGCAGCGCGGCCCAGGTCTTGGGATTGGCCTTGGGCGTGCCGGTGCTGCCCGAGGTGAAGGCGACCAGCGCGACGGCGCCGGCGGCGACCGCGGGCATCTCGCCGGCGACCCGCGGCAGGCGCTCGGGCAGCGCGTGCAGGCGCGGCGGCGCGGGCGAGAGCCGCACGTCGGAGACGCAGACGCTGTCGGGATACTGGCGCAGCACGTCGTCGATCGCGGCCGGCGTGCGCGAGGGCGGCAGCAGGGTGGTCATGCCGCGGACGGCGGCGGCGCAGAAGGCGACGAGGAAGCGGTAGCGGTCCTCGCACAGGTTCACCGCGCAGGCGGCGTCCGGCAGGCCGGCGGCGACGCCGCGGACTTCGGCGAGGAACACCTCCAGCGGAATCCGGCCGTGGCCGTCGAACACCAGGTCACGGGTGCCCGGCCCTTCGGCCAGCGCCAGGCGCATGCCCCTCGCCGCGCCCGCGGCGTTGGTTTCGATCGCTGCCCACATCGGTCTTGACTGCTCCACCCGCCACGCGGGATTGCGGTTCCCCTCCGACGCGGACGCCGGCCCCTCGGTAGCTTACGCTGTGCGCCGTGACCCCCTCAAACCCGCCGCATTCGCTGAACGCCGCACGTTTCGGTCCCGTCCGCTGCGCCTGGTGGCCCTACCGCCCCGGCGAGGACGCCGAGGCGCGGGTCCGGACCTGGCTCGGCGACCTCTGGGCGCTGCCGCCGGCGGCGCTGATCATCGCCCGCGACGGGCACGGGCGGCCCTACCTGGAAGCGGGCACCCACCGCGTCGACCTCAACTGGAGCCACAGCGGCGAGCGCCTGTTCGCGGCCTGCGCCGACCGGGTGCGGCTGGGGGTGGACATCGAACTGCTGCGGCCGCGGCCCAAGGCGCTGGCGCTGGCGCGGCGGTTCTTCGCCCCGGAGGAAACCGCCGTGCTCGCCGCGCTGGCGGACGACCCGGCCGCGCTGCAGCAGGCCTTCACCCGGCTGTGGTGCGCCAAGGAAGCGGTGCTCAAGGCCCACGGCCGCGGGCTGTCGTTCGGGCTGGAGAAAGTGCGGTTCGCGCTGGACGCCAGCGGCCTGCCGCACCTGGCCGCCTGCGACCCGGCGCTGGGCGCGGCGCCGGACTGGCGGCTGGATGCATGGGCGCCGGAGCCGGGCTACTGGGCGACGCTGGCCTGGCGGCCGCGGTAGGCGGGCCCTTCCGTCCGGGCAGGGGCGCCACGGTACGACCATCCTGCCGTGATAATCCCCTTCCGCCTCGCCAACTTCTGCCCGCAATCATGTACACCGATTCCGTGGAAATCTTTTCCGATCGCACGAACGCAGCGATCTTGCGACACCCAGGACGCCGTTTCCCCGGCGTCCTTGTGCAGGGCGATACGCTGTACGGCATGTGTTCGTCGGCGGACTTCGCTTGTGCGGCAGCGCGCGATTGCATCCCCGAAGAGGAGTACGAGGCGCTGAATGACCTGCGGAATCACCTCTGGTCGTTGCTCGTCCACTACAAGCAGGTACTCGGGGAACACGACATCCCGCTCCCCTTCTCGGAATATCCACGCCGCTGACCTCCCTCGCTGCTGCCCGCGGCGCTTTGCACTCTCGCCCGTTTACCCGATCGCACGATGACCGACACCCCGCTCCCCGCCGCCGCCCGCGACCACCTCGACGCCGGCCTCGCCGCCCTCGGCCTGGACGCCGCGCTGGCCGAACCGCTGGCGCGCTACCTCGCGCTGATGCTGCGCTGGAACGCCGCCTACAACCTCACCGCCATCCGCGATCCGCGGGAAATGGTGACCAAGCACCTGCTCGACTCGCTGGCGATGGCGCCGGCGGTGACCAGCGTGCCGACCCTGGCCGACCTGGGCACCGGCCCGGGGCTGCCGGGCATCCCGCTGGCGATCGCCACCCCCGGGCTGCGGGTGACGCTGGTGGAGTCCAACGGCAAGAAGGCCCGGTTCATGCGCGAGGCCCTGCGCCGGCTGGGGCTGGACAACGCCGAGGTCGCCGAATCGCGGATCGAGGCCCTCGACCGCCCCGGCCAGTTCGCCGCGATCACCGCCCGCGCCCTGGCCACGCTGCCGCAGATCCTGGCGCTGGGCGGGCACCTGCCGGCCGCCGACGGGGTGCTGCTGGCGATGAAGGGCGCGCGCCCGGACGACGAGATCGCCGCGCTGCCGCCGGGCTGGGCGGTGCGCGGGGTCCAGGCGCTGACCGTGCCCGGACTGGACGCGGAGCGGCATCTGGTGACGGTCGCACGGGTCCCGGCGGTCGCCGGATGAACCGCCGCGCCGGCAGCCGCCGCCGGCAACAGGCATAATCCCCGGTTCGGCCCGGGCCGCCCGGCCTTCGGGTTCTGCGCCCCCGCCCGTCCCTCCGCCCGCCGCACACGAGACCACCGGACGCCTCCATGGCCCGCATCATCGCCATCGCCAACCAGAAAGGCGGGGTCGGCAAGACCACGACCTCGGTGAATCTCGCCGCCGCCCTGGCGCAGGCGCCGAAGCGCGTGCTGCTGGTGGACCTCGACGCCCAGGGCAACGCGACCATGGGCAGCGGCGTCGACAAGCGCGAGGTCGCCGGCTCGACCTGCGACGTGATGCTGGAGGAGATGCACGCGGCCGACGTCGTGGTGCGCACGCCCGAGGGCTTCGACCTGCTGCCGGGCAACAACGACCTGACCGCGGCCGAGATCGAGCTGATGGACGAGCCCGGCCGCGAGCAGCGCCTGCGCCGCGCGCTGGAGTCGCTGCGCGAGCGCTACGACTTCATCCTGATCGACTGCCCGCCGGCGCTGTCGCTGCTGACCCTCAATGCGCTGACCGCCGCCGACTCGGTGCTGGTGCCGATGCAGTGCGAGTACTACGCGCTGGAAGGCCTCACCGCGCTGCTGCAGACCATCGACGCGCTCAAGGGCCGGCTCAACCCGGCGCTGGAGATCGAGGGCGTGCTGCGGACCATGTTCGACGTGCGCAACAACCTCGCCAACGCGGTGTCGGCCGACCTCACCGCCCACTTCGGCGACAAGGTCTTCCGCACCATCGTGCCGCGCAACGTCCGCCTGGCCGAGGCGCCCAGCCACGGCCAGAGCATCGTCGCCTACGACAAGGGTTCGCGCGGCGCCATCGCCTACCTCGGCCTGGCCGGCGAAGTGATCCGCCGCCAGCGCGAACGCACCCAGCAAGCCGCCGCCGGCGCCCGCGGCACCATCCCGGAGACCCGCGCATGAGCGCCCCCAAGAAGCGCGGCCTCGGTCGCGGCCTCGAAGCCCTGCTCGGCCCCAAGGCCGCGGCGGAAGCGCCCGCCCTCGAAGCCACGCCCGGCGACACGCTCAAGGTGCTGCCGATCGACGCCCTGACCCCCGGCAAGTACCAGCCGCGGCGGGCGATGGACCCGGCCAAGCTCACCGAGCTGGCCGAATCGATCAAGGCCCAGGGCGTGATCCAGCCGGTGGTGGTGCGCGAGATCGCGCGCGACCGCGGCGGCAAGGTCTACGAGATCATCGCCGGCGAACGCCGCTGGCGCGCCTCGCAGCAGGCCGGGCTCAAGGAGATCCCGGTCGTCCTGCGCGAAGTCGACGACCGCACCGTGGTCGCGATGGCGCTGATCGAGAACATCCAGCGCGAAGACCTCAACCCGCTGGAAGAGGCGCAGGCCCTGCAGCGGCTGATCGACGAGTTCGACCTCACCCACGCCCAGGCCGCCGAAGCGGTGGGCCGTTCGCGCGCGGCGGTGTCCAACCTGCTGCGCCTGCTGGAACTGCCGCCGGACATCCGCGCGCTGGTCGAGACCCGCGCGATCGAGATGGGCCACGCGCGCGCGCTGCTGTCGCTGGCGCCGCAGGCCGCGATCGCCCTGGCCCGTCAGGCGGTGGAGCACGGCTGGTCGGTGCGCGAGGTCGAGCACCGCGTGCAGCAGCTCAGCGCCGGCCAGGTGCCGGCCGCGGTCAAGGGCAAGCCGGTGAAGGCCGCGAAGGCCAAGCCGCAGGCCGACCTCGTCGCGCTGGAACGCGACCTCAGCGAATCGCTGGCGACCAAGGTCGACATCCTCCACGGCCGCGGCGGCAAGGGCCGGCTGGTGATCCACTACACCGACCTCGACACCCTCGACGGGATCCTCGAGCGGCTGAAGACGCGCGGCTGAGCCGGATCGGCCGCTGCGCGCGGTCGGCGTTGGCGCGGCGGTCGGGCTTGGCGCGGCGGTCGGCCTTGGCGCTAATGTGGGCGACCGTTCGCCCACCACGACAGGGATGCCCCATGCGCCGTTTCGCCTTGCTCTGCCCGATCGTCCTTGCGTCGCTGCTGTCGGCCGTCGCGCCGGCCGAGGCCGCCAAGGCCCCGTCCTACACCTACGTCCGCGTCGGCAACGCCGCCGACGTCGCGCCCACGCCCGTCCCCGGCGTGGTGCTGATGGGCGGCGGCACCGACGTCGACGCCGCGTTCCAGTGGCTGTGCCAGCGCGCCGGCAACGGCGATTTCCTGGTGATCCGCGCCACCGGCACCGACGCCTACAACCCCTACGTCCGCGCGCTCTGCCCGAACCTCAATTCGGTCGCGACCCTGATCATCCCCAACCTCGCCGCCGCCAACGACCCGGCGGTGGCGGACCTGCTGTCGCGGGCCGAGGCGGTGTGGATCGCCGGCGGCGACCAGTCGAACTACATCAATTTCTGGACCGGCACGCCGGTGCAGGCCACGCTCAACGCGCTGATCGCCAGCAACACCCCGGTCGGCGGCACCAGCGCCGGCCTCAACGTGCTGACCCAGTTCGTCTACACCGCGCAGGGCAGCAGCGCCACGTCGACCCAGGCGCTGGCCGATCCGTTCAACCGTACGCTGACCTTCGGTCGCGATTTCGCGAACGTGCCGGCGTTGCAGGGCATCCTCGGCGACCCGCACTTCGCCGCCCGGGACCGCATGGGCCGCGAGCTCGCCTTCCTCTGCCGCGTGGCCGCCAACGGCTGGAGCGCCGCGCCGCGCGGCATCGCCGTGGACGAGCAGACCGCGCTGCTGATCGACGCGCAGGGCGCCGCCAGCGTGGTCGGCAACGGCCGGGCGTATTTCCTGCGCGCGCCGGGCCTGCCGGAAGTGTGCAAGGCGAAGACGCCGCTCACCTACCGCAACATCGCCGTGGACCGCGTCGCCGCCGGCGACGGTTTCAACCTCGCCACCTGGCAGCGCGTCGGCGGCACGGGTTACACCGTCTCGGCCGAGGCGGGCACGCTGCGATCGACCCAGGCCGGCGGCGCGATCTACTGACCGCGCCGCGCTTCCATGCCGGGCCGGCAGGCCCGGCATGGCGGCATTCCGGAGGAGATCAACGCCCATCCAGGGCGTTCCGTCGTCGCGCCGGTCTTCGCCGAACGCGATGACGTCCGGCCTGTCCGCGACATCGTCGCCAACATCCTGGTCGCACTGCGGCCCATCCCCCGCCGGAGACGGCGATGGCGGATCGTCCGCGTCGCATGACGCCTCCCGCCGCGCTTCCGGGCCTGATGCCGACGATCCCGGCGCTGCGGGTCCTGCATCACGCCAACCCCGGGGCAGCGCGCCGCCGGGATCGATGCCCAAGGGAAGGGGCCGGGGGAAGCATGCCCGGGTGGAGAGGGGGCAATGGCGCATTCCGGCGGTCTCGACGCGGAGGCGCATGGCCCTGCAGGCGACCGTTCGTCGGCTGAAATTTCGCCGGACTCATTGAAAATCAACGGCTTGGCTATGCCTCCTCGGTTGGGTGACTTCCGGCACAGGTGATTCGCTGGATAGGTGTTGTACTTTACCAACACACCGAAGCACACACCCCAACCCGGAGCCCGCCATGAACCGCCTCGACACCCCCGTCCGTTCCTCGACCTCCGCCGCGGTCGCCGGCGCCCGGGTCGTCCCCTTCACCGCAGCCCGCCGCGAACGCGATTTCGGCGTGGGCTACGGCCGGAGCAGCGGTTACGCGACGGATCGCCGCTACACCAGCGACTGGGGCACGCCGCGCTTCCGCTGCGCCTGACCCGCGATCGCAGCTTCCCTCCCCACGACCTCCCCCCGCAACGCCCGGACGTCACGTCCACTTCCCACCGGATTCCGCCATGAACGCCCCCCGCCTTCCCGCCCCGTCCCCCCTGCCGCGCCCGGGCCTGGCCGCCGCCCCGGTCATCCGCTATCGCGAACGCGATTTCGGCATCGGCTACGGCAGCAGCAGCGGCTACGCCGCCGACCGTCGCTACGCCAGCGACTGGGCCGCCGCGCCGTTCCGCTGCCGCTGACCGCGCGACCGCTCCCCGGCGGTCCTCCACCCGACCGCGGCGCGCGTCCTCCCTCCGCGCCGCCGCGGTCGGGTCCGGCAGGGGCTCGGGTATCCTTGACCGGATGAATGCCCCCGCCCCCGCCGTCTTCCGACGCAGCGTCACCCTCGAACAGCTCAACGCGCTCAACGCCGGCACGGCGATGGCCTCGCTGGGCATCGCCTTCATCGAGATCGGCCCCGACTACCTGCGCGGCACGATGCCGGTCGACGCGCGCACCCACCAGCCCTACGGCCTGCTGCACGGCGGCGCCTCGGTGCTGCTGGCCGAGACCCTCGGCAGTTCCGCGGGCAACCTGTGCACCGTGCCGGGCCGGCGCTGCGTGGGCATGGAGATCAACGCCAACCACGTCGGCGCGATCCGCCGGGGCCACGTCGTCGGCACCGCGCGGCCGCTGCACATCGGCCACAGCTCGCAGGTCTGGGAGATCCGGATCGAGGACGCCGCCGACGGCCGGCTGGTGTGCATCTCGCGCCTGACCCTCGCCGTCGTCCACGACCCGGGCGCGGCGCAGGGTGAAAAGCTCTAGACGAGCGGGCTATGGTGCCGGCATGACCCGTTCCCCCGCCTCGCGCGCGGCGCGCCTGCCGCGCTACCTGATCCGCTGGCCGATGCTGGCCTGGCACGTGCTGGTCCACCTGCCGATCACCCTGATCCTGATGTCGCCGCCGCTGGGCGGCATCCGCATCGGCGGCGACCCGCTCAAGCACCGCGCCGTGCGCCTGTGGCAGCGCGGGCTGATGCGGGTGTTCGGCTTCCGCATGCGTCGCGTCGGCACCCCGCTGCCGGGCGCGGTGATGTTCGTCGCCAACCACGTGAGCTGGATCGACATCGTCGCCCTGCACGGGTTCCGGATGATGGGCTTCGTCGCCAAGCGCGAGATCGCCTCGTGGCCGGTGGTCGGCTGGCTGGCGACGATGGGCGAGACCATCTACCACCAGCGCGGCAGCCAGGAGTCGCTGGGCGGCGTGCTCCACGAAATGCTCGCGCGGCTGCGCGACGGGCGCGCGGTCGGCGTGTTCCCCGAAGGCCGCACCCGCGGCGGCGACGCGGTCGGTCCGTTCCACGCGCGCATCTTCCTCGCCGCGGTGGAGGCCAACGTGCCGGTGCAGCCGGTCGCGCTGCGCTACGGCGAAGGCGGCGACGCGCAGACCGTGGTCGCGTTCGGCCCGACCGAGAATTTCGCGCAGAACTTCCTGCGCCTGCTCGGCGAACCGGCGCGGGTCGCCGACGTGGTGTTCCTCGAACCGATCCTGCCCGGCGACGCCGAAGGCCGCCGTCGCCTCGCCGAAACCGCGCGCAGCCGGATCGTCGCGGCGATGGGCCAGACCGACTGACCCAGCCCGCGCTTTTCGTAGGAGCGACGTCAGTCGCGACCCCGATCGCAGGAGCGACGTGAGTCGCGACCCGAAGGCCCACCGTCATACCAGCGGACCCAGCGCCGGGTCGCGACGATGGCCCAGACCGACTGACCCAGCCCCGCTTTTCGTAGGAGCGACGTCAGTCGCGACCCCGATCGCAGGAGCGACGTGAGTCGCGACCCGAAGGCCCACCGTCGTACCAGCGGACCCAGTGCCGGGTCGCGACGATGGCCCAGACCGACAGACCCAGCCCCGCTTTTCGTAGGAGCGACGTGAGTCGCGACCCCGATCGCAGGAGCGACGTCAGTCGCGACCCGAAGGCCCTGCAGCGCGTCCGGAACGCCCGCGGTCGCGACTCACGTCGCTCCTACGAGAACAGGGACGGGCGCTTCCGTGGAAGGCGTCGAATCCTTTTGCGCACCCGCGGCGTATCCTCCCGGACATGTCTCCGCTGACGACCACCCGATCCCCCTATCGCCCGCCGCTGTGGCTGCGCAGCCCGCACGTCCAGTCGATCCTGGCGACCAGTCCGCTGCGCCGCGCGCGCGGCGCGCTGCTGCTCAGGCGCTGCGGCGCGGTGCACGCGCCGTACATCGTCGACGGCGGCGACGGCGTGCGCCTGGAGGGCGTGCACAGCCGCATGCCCGACGCGGAACCGCGCGGACTGGCGCTGCTGCTGCACGGCTGGGAAGGCAGCATCGAATCGAGCTACATGCGGATGACCGCGGCGCACCTGCTGCGCGCGGGGTTCGAGGTGTTCCGGCTCAATTTCCGCGACCACGGCGACACCCACCACCTCAACCAGGCGCTGTTCCACTCCAACCGCATCGACGAAGTGGTGCACGCCGCGGTCGACATCGCCGACCGTTTCCTGGCCGGCGCCGCGCGGCCGATGGTGGTCGCGGGCTATTCGCTGGGCGGCAACTTCGCGCTGCGCGTCGCCCTGCGCGCCCCGGCGGCGGGCCTGCCGCTGGCGCGGGTGGCGGCGGTCTGCCCGCTGCTGGACCCGGGCGTGACCATGACCCGCATGGAGGAGGTGATGCCGTTCTACATGCGCTATTTCGAGCGCAGCTGGCGGCAGTCGCTGCGGCGCAAGCGCGACACCTTTCCCGAGTACTACGACTTCGACGACCGCATCCTGCGCCTGCGCATGCGCGAGCTCACCCGCTGGCTGGTCGAGCGGCACACCGACTTCGACACGCTCGACGACTATTTCAACGGCTACTCGATCGCCGGCGACCGCCTCGCCTCGCTGCAGATGCCGGCCGATCTGCTGACCGCGGCCGACGACCCGGTGATCCCGGTCGAGGAGTTCCACGCGCTGCGGTTGCCGGCACACGCGGCGATCGAGATCGCCGACCACGGCGGCCACTGCGGGTTCCTCGACGGCGTGCGCCTGGACGGGTACGCCGAGCGCTGGGCGACGGCGCGGCTGTCGGCGGCGCTGGCGCCGGCCTGAGGCCCGGCGCGCGCGTCCGCACCGGCGGCGGGGCCGGCGCGGCGCGCGGCGTCGCGGCCGTTCGGCAGTAGAATACGGGCGTTCCCGGATCAAGCCTGATCCGCACGTGACGATCATGCATAACCAGATTACCGACGCGCTCCAGCGCGGCGACCATGAGGAGGCGCTGCGCCTCGCGCGGCAATTCGTGGCGGATGCGCCCCACGACGGCAAGGCCCATGTGCTGCTCGCCCGCGTCGAGCGCGCGGCCGGCGAATACGAAGAAGCGCTGGCGTCGATCAATCGCGCCGCGCTGCTGATCCCGGAAGATCCCCGCGTCCACTTCGAGCGCGCCTGGCACCTGCTGCGCAAGCGCAGCTTCACCGCCGCCGAAGCCGCGCTCAAGCGCAGCACCGACCTCGATCCCAATTCGTTCGAGGCCTACGTCCTGCGCGCGCAGCTTGCGCTGGACCACGACGACTTCGACGAGGCCGAACGACTGTGCCGGCTGGCCTCGCGGGTGTCGCCGGACCACCCCTGGGTGTCGGTGCTGGAAGGCATGATCGCGCTCCATCGCGGCGACGGCGCGCGCGCACAGACGCTGCTGACGTTCGCCTCGAAGGAACTCAACAACGACCCGCAGGTGCTGCACGCGCTGGCGTTCGCGCACCTGCAGCAGGGCCAGGTCGCGTTCGCCGAGCAGGCGCTGACGCGGATCGTCGAGATGGCGCCGACCGCCGAGGGCGTGCGCGGGCTGCTGTCGAGCGTGCAGATCCGCCAGGGCCGCTACGAGGACGCGCGGGCGAGCCTGCAGCGGCTGCTCGACGACCCGGCGGCGTCGACCCCGGCGATCGTGCGCCTGGCGGCGCGCATGGACATCGCGCTCAAGCGCAACGACAGCGCGATGGCGCTGCTGCGCCAGCGCCTGGCCGAGGACCCGCGCGACGGCCAGGCGTGGCAGCTCATCACCGACCTGTGGCGCCGCGCCGGCGACCTCGACGATGCGCGCAGGACCATCGACCAGGCGCTGCCGCGCTGTCCGGACTTCGCCGACCTGTGGCGCCTGCGCCTGGCGATCGAACAGGACGTCGGTGATGCGACGCGGGCGATCATCGAGCGCTGGCTCGTCGCGGCGCCGAACGACCGCGCCGCGCTCGAGGCGGCGATGAATTTCCACGAGGCGCACCGCGACGAGGAAGCCACGCTGGCGCTGGCGCGGCGGCTGCTGGAGGTCGATCCCGGCCACGCGGACGCGAAGAAGCGCCTGCTCGATCGGCTGATCCGCGATCGTCCGGACGCGGCCCACCTCAGTATCCGCGCGATGGTCGAGAACGCGCCGGACGAGATGACGAAGCAGGAGCTGCTGCCGTGGCTGGGCTACGCCCAGGACCGCGCCGAGCTGTACCCGGAGGCGGTGGCGACCTGGACCGCGTTCAACGCGGCGGAAGCGTCGTCGCGCTGGCCGCTGACCGAACCCGGCCCGGCCGCCGGCCCGTGGCCCGCGCCGGCGGCGGCCGCGCCCGACGCCCCGGGCGTGGCGTTCCTCTCGGGCCTGCCCGGCTCGGGCGTCGAGAAGGTCGCCTCGGTGATCGGCTACGCGGGCCTGCCGCTGCGCGCCGACCGCTTCGAGCCGGATCCGCCCAAGGACGCCCTGCAGCGGCCCGACGCGTTTTCCGAACTGCGCCGCGGCGCGATCGCGCCCGAGCAGGTGCTGGCCGAGTGGCGCACCGCGCTGCCCGGCCGCCACGTCGTCAACGGCAGCGTGATCGACTGGCTGCCGTTCTGGGACAACGGCCTGCTCAAGGTGCTCGGGCCGCTGCTGCCGCAGGCGATGGTGCTGATCGCCGTCCGCGACCCGCGCGACATGCTGATCGACTGGCTGGCGTTCGGCAGCGTGGTGCCGTACTGCCTGCCGTCCCCCGCGGAAGCCGCGCGCTGGATGGCGGCCATGCTGCAGCACGCCGTCGTGCTCAAGGACGATCCCGCGCGGCCCTACGCGATCGTCCGCACCGACCATGCCGCGAGCGATCCGTCGGCGTTCGCGCTGCAGATCGGGCGCGCCCTCGGCCTGAGCGAGATCCGGGCGCCGCTGGCCTCGGTGCTCGGCGGCGATCGCGTCCCGGCGGGCCATTGGCGGCTGTATGCGTCGGCGCTGGCCGAACCGTTCGCGCTGCTGCAGGATGTGGCGGTCGCGCTGGGCTATCCGGCGGACTGACTGCGGACCTTCCTTCCGGAACACGACCATGAAGATCGCCAGCGACAGTTTCGAGCACGGCAAGCGCATCCCCGCCGAATTCGCCATGGGCACGCCCGAGGGCTTCGGCGGCAACCGCAATCCGCACCTGCGCTGGGACGACGCGCCGGCCGGCACGCGGTCGTTCGCGCTGCTGTGCATCGACACCGACGCGCCGACCGACGGCGCGCTGGTCGCCGACGCGGCGACGCCCATCCCGGTGGACCACCCGCGCGGCGACTTCGTCCACTGGGCGATGGCCGACATTCCCGCCGACGTGCGCGAGATCGCCGCCGGCAGCGCCAGCGACGGCGTCAGCGCGAAGGGCAAGCCGGCGCCCGGCGGCCCGGCGGGCGCGCGCCACGGCCTGAACGACTACACCGGCTGGTTCGCCGGCGACGCGGACATGGGCGGCGACTACCGCGGCTACGACGGCCCGTACCCGCCGGCCCACGACCTGCGCCTGCACCGCTATTTCTTCCGCGTGTTCGCGCTGGACGTGACCCGCCTGGACCTGCCCGCGCGCTTCACCGCCGGCGACGTGTTCCGCGCCATGCACGGCCACGTCCTGGCCGAGGCGGCGACCTACGGCACCTACGCGCTCAACGTGGCGGTCGCCGGCTGAGGCGGGCGGCGCGTCGATGGAGCCGCAGGATCCCTACCGCGCCCCGCAATCGCGGGTCGATGCGGCGCTGCCGCAGGAGCGGCTGGCGATCGAGGCCGCCGGCCGCTGGCGCCGGTTCTTCAACTGGGCGATCGACTACGCCTGCTTCACCCTGCTGGCGATCGCCCTGCTGATCCCCTACACGGTGTGGCTGGCCGTCAACGGCGACGAGGCCGGGCTGGCGGCGATGGAGCAGCCCAACCTCCTGCGCGACTACGGCATCGGCATCCTCGCCATGCTGCTGTACTACGTGCCGATGGAAGGGCTGTTCGGGTTCACCATCGGCAAACTGGTCACCGGCACCCGCGTCGTCGACGCGCAGGGCGGACGCCCGGGCTGGGGACAGGTGTTCGGCCGCACGCTCTGCCGGCTGATCCCGTTCGAGCCGTTCTCGCTGTTCTTCTCGAAGGACGGCGAAGTCCGCGGCTGGCACGACGGCATCCCGAAGACCTGGGTGGTTCGCCGGCGCCGCTGATGGCGGACGGAACGGGGCTCAGAACCGCATCGGCTGCGCCTGGAACTCCAGCACCGTGCCGTCCTCGCCGGTGAGGCGCAGGCGGTACGGGTACGGTTCGACCAGTTCGGCCTCGAAGCGGTGGTTGAGCGTCGCCAGGAACGCCGCGCCGGCCTGCGCGGCGTCGTCGGCGCAGTCCTGGCCGACCGCCGCTTCGACGGTGAAGGTCATGCGCTTGCCGGCGACCGCGTAGTCGCCGCGCAGCGTGGGGCAGCCGTCCTCGACGGCGATTGTGTCGAGCTCGAAGGTCAGCCGGAACGGGACCTCGGCGGCCACCGGCGCCGCGCCCGGGGCGGTCGTCGTGGTCAGCGTCCAGCCGCCGGTGTTGATCAGCTCGTTGCGGTCGACGCGCAGCGTGCGCTCGCGCGCATCGGCGGGCGCGGATGCGGCGAAAGCGGCGAACAGCAGGGTGAAGGACAGGGCGATGCGGTGCATGGCGGACTCCGGGAGGACGGAAGGACTCGGCGATCCGACGCGTACGGCCGGCGAGGTTCAGCGGTCGATCGCGGCGGACTCGATCACCTGGTCGAGCACCCAGGCGATCGACGAGGCGTCGGCGGGCGGATTCGGGATGTCGTAGCGGCGCACGCGCAGCACGTTGCGGAAGCCCGGGTCGTGGGTGTAGCCCTGGATCGCGGGCGGCATCGTCTTCCATGCGCCGGGCGCGCCGGCGCGCAGGCCGGCGGCGTCGTAATGCAGCTCGCGCACGCGCAGGCAGGGGACCGGAGCGGGCGCCAGCGAGGCGCGGCACAGCACGGTCGGCCCGTCGACTTCCAGGAAAACGAGTTCGCCGGGACCGCCGTAGCGGGTGTCCGGCGTCGGTTCGCCGACGAAGGTGAGGACGTCGCCGTTGTCCGCGGTCCAGACCAGCCGCGGCGGCATGCTTTCCTGCACCGCGAAGGTCGGCGCGCCTTCGAGCCGGCGCGTGATCGCCGCGTCCAGCGCCATCACCGCCGGATCGGCGCAGGCCCTCTTGGTCGAGAACAGCGGGCCGACGCGGAGGCGGTCGCCCTCGCTGCGCACCGGGCCGGAGATGCGGTTGCAGGCGTTGGACACCGCGATGCGGCCGTCGGCGAAATCGAGCTGGAGCGGGGTGTCCGGGCGGACCAGCAGCGCCGCGATGGACTGGCCGCGCGCGTCACGCGCAGCTTCCAGCCGCCAGTGGTAGCCGCCGAGCGCGGCGGCGACCGCGGCGTCGGCGTCGGCGCGATCCGTGGTCGGGGAGGCCGGCGGCGCGGACGGGAGGGGCGTGCGCGCGCAGGCGACGAGGCTCAGGCCGAGACAGCAGGACAGCAGCGACAGGCGGCGGAAGGACATCGTGGGCTCCGTGGGGGCATCGTGTGGGGGCGTGAACGCATCCCGTGAACGCATCGCACGGGCGTGCGGGGTCGACGCCCCGGTCCGGCGTTCACCCTACACCCATCTTCCGGACGGGGTCGGCGTCGTCGTTCAGCCGCCGGCAGGCACCAGCGCCAGCAGCGCCGCGCCCAGCACCAGTCGATAGACCGCGAAGGCGGTGAAACGGTGGCTCTGGATGTAGCGCAGCAGCCACTTCACCGCGACGAAGGCGGTGATCGCCGACGCGACGAAGGCCACCGCGAGCGCGGTCCAGTCCTCGCCCGCGGCGGCGCCGTCCTTCCACACGCCCAGCAGCTCGTAGCCGGTGGCGGCGAACATCGTCGGGATCCCGACCAGGAAGGCGAATTCGGTCGCGGCCACGCGCGAGGTGGTGCCGGCGAGCAGCGCGACGAAGATGGTCGCGGCCGAACGCGACGTGCCGGGGAACACGCCGGCCGCGATCTGGGCGAGGCCGACCAGGATCGCCACCGTCCAGGTGATGGTCGTGCGCTCGCCCAGCGCCGCGGCGCGCCTGGCCGCGAAGTGTTCGGCCGCCAGCATCCACGCGGCGCCGAGGATCAGCGCCCAGGCGATCGGCCGCACCGCGTCGGGCAGGGTCCAGCCGAGTTTCTTCACCAGCAGCCCGCCGACCGCGGTCACGCCGAAGGCGACGCCGAGCTTCAGCGCGTAGTCGAGGTTCTCGCGCTGGCGGAAGCCCAGCAGCAGGCCCCACAGCCGCTGCCGGTAGATCGCGACCACCGCGAGGATCGCGCCGGCCTGGATCGCGATGTTGAACAGGTCGCTGCGGTGGCCCAGCCAGCGCTCGGCGATCAGCAGGTGGCCGGTGCTGGAGATCGGCAGGAATTCGGTGATGCCCTCGATGATGCCGAGCAGCAGGGCGGCGAGCAGGTCGTTCATGCGGGAAGCGGGGCCGGGCGGAGCGAAAGGGCGGCAGTGTACCGCTTCAGTCCGGCTGCCCCAGGCGCAGGAACACCGCCTCCTCGCCGTGCTCGGCGAGGCCGAGGCCGAAGTAGATCGGGCCCAGCGGCGTGTCCAGCGCGGTGTAGAGGCTGCCGCCGAACAGGGTGCGCTCGGCCGATGGCGACTGCCCGCTCTGCCACACCTGCCCGGCCTCCAGCGAGCCGCCGAGGAACAGCGGGTACTCCAGCACCTGCGCCAGCGGCCGGCGGTATTGCAGCGTCGCCAGCGCCGCGCCGGTGCCGTGCAGGGTGTCGATGCCGTAGCCCGACAGCCGGAACGCCCCGCCCAGGTGCGCGATGTCCTCGTAGGCGTTGCCGCGGCGATCCTGCGCGTGCGCGCTCGCCAGCCAGCGCCCGCCCAGCGCGGCGAACGCGTACGAGGCGTCGAGCCGCGAGGTGAAGCCGCGGGTGTCGCCGCCGAACGCCTGCAGGTAGCGGGCGTGGCGCGCGAGCAGGAACCACCCGTGCGCGGGGAATTCGGCGTCGTCCTGGGTGTCCAGGGTGAGCGCGAATTCGGCGCCGGTGCTGGTGCTGTTGCTGGGCAGCACGATCGGCAGCGATTCGGCGCGCGCGCGGAAATGGTTGCGGCGCGCGAACGGCGTCACCGACGCCTCGCCCCAGTCGCCGAGGTCCAAGCCGAGCCCGGTGCGCAGCTCCCAGCGCTCGATCCGGAAGCTCGCGCCCAGCGCGTCGTCGTCGAGCAGCGTCTCGTTGCGCCCCAGCCACTCCAGCGACGACCGGAAGAAGGTGTGCCGGCGCGGATCCAGCGGCTGGTTCCATTCGGCGAACGCGCGGTTGCGGTCGCCCAGCCGCGCTTCGAGCACCAGGTCGCCGCCGTAGCGGTTCAATTCGCGCTTGGCGAAGCGCGCGCCCAGCTGGTAGTCGGCGTGGCCCTCGAAATCGTCCTGCAGGAACAGGCCGAACTTCAGCGTGCCGTCCTCTTCCCAGCGCCGGCTGCGGGTGACGTAGGTCAGCACGCTGCCGACGCGGCCGTCGTCGGTCCTGGCGCCGTCGGTCACCGTGTAGTACGCGCGCGAGAATTCGCCGGTGCCGTAGAGGTGCGAGAGGTCGCGCTCGATCTTCTCCGGCGCGATCGTGTCGCCGGGCTTCATCGTCACCGCGGCGCGGATCACCGTGTCGTCGACCGCGGAGGTGTTGACCAGCGCCACCTGCTCGATCGGGCCGATCGGCCGCAGCCGCGCGACCCGGCCGGCGCGCCAGGCGGCATAGGCCTCCGGCGAGAGCTGGCGCTCGCGCAGCTTGGGAAGCGCGGCTTCCGCGGCCGCCTCGCCGAGCGGGATGCCCTGGTCGAGGCCCGCGGTCATGTCGGCCGAGCTCAGGTCGCCCAGCGCCGGCACGATCAGCACGTCGCCCGCGCCCAGCCGGTCGCGCTGGCGCTGGGTCTCGCGCAGCATCAGCGCGGTGACCATCTGGTCGGTGATGCTGAAGGGATCGAGCAACTGGTCGCGCTTCTTCAGCGTCGCGCCGATGTCGACCGCGATGATCCGGTGCGCGCCGAGCCTCTGCGCCTCCTCCACCGGCAGGTTCATCGACACGCCGCCGTCGATCAGCGAGCGCTCGCCGTAGCTCACCGGCGCGAACGCGCCGGGCACCGCCATGCTCGCGCGGATCGCGTTGACCAGGTCGCCGCGATCCATCGCCACGGTCTCGCCGGTCTCCAGGTCGGTGCCGATCGCCCGGTACGGGATCGGCAGCGCGTCGAAATCGTCGATGTTGGCGCTGGGCAGCATCGCCGAGCGCAGCGCCACTGCGAGGCGCTGGCCCTCGAACAGCGACGGCGCCACGCCGAGCTTGCCGTCGCGCAGGCCGAAGCCGCCCTTGGCCAGGAAGCTGCGGTCCTCGGTCTTGCGCCGCGCCGGGAAATCGCGGCGGTCGACGCGGTCGGAGAACATCGTCTTCCAGTCCAGCGCGCGCATCTGGCGTTCGATCTCCTCCGCGCCCAGGCCGCTGGCGTACAGCCCGCCGATCACCGCGCCCATGCTGGTGCCGACGATGCAGTCCACCGGGATGCGTTCGCGCTCCAGCACCTTGATCACCCCGATGTGGGCCATGCCGCGGGCGCCGCCGCCGCTGAGCACCAGGCAGGTGTCGTACCCGGAAGACCCGGCCGATTGCGCGTGGGCGGGCGGGGCGAGGGCGATGGCGAGCAGCGACAGCAGGACGATTGGGTGGCGGCGCATGGAAGGTGGTTCTGGAATGTGTCGAAATGGTGCGAACGAGGCGACGGAATGCACCAAAATGGTGCGTTCCGGTGATCGGTCGCGCGGTAATGCCCTTTCGGATCAATCGGTTGCATTCGATTGTGGGCTGGCACGCGGCTTGCGGAAGCCAACGCATCCATTCACCCATCGGAGCTTCCGAAGATGTCCCACGAGCACGTCGAAAAACTGGTCAAGGATCATAAGGTCGAATTCGTCGATCTGCGTTTCGCCGACATGCGCGGCACGCAGCATCACGTCACCTTCCCCGCCTCGATCATCGAGCCCGGCCTGTTCGAGGACGGCAAGATGTTCGACGGCTCGTCCATCAGCGGCTGGAAGGGCATCAACGAGTCCGACATGATCCTGCTGCCGGACCCGGGCACCGCCTTCCTCGATCCGTTCACCGCGGACCCGACCCTGGTGCTGACCTGCGACATCCTCGACCCGGCGACCATGCAGGCCTACTCGCGCGACCCGCGCGGCGTCGCCAAGCGCGCCGAGGCCTACCTCAAGGCCAGCGGCATCGCCGACCAGGCGTTCTTCGGCCCGGAACCCGAATTCTTCATCTTCGACAGCGTCCGCTTCGCCAACGACATGGGCCACACCTTCTTCCACGTCGATTCGGAAGAGGCGCACTGGAACTCCGGCCGCGAGTACGAAGGCGGCAACACCGGCTACCGGCCGATGGTCAAGGGCGGCTACTTCCCGGTCGCGCCGCTGGACTCGCTGCACGACCTGCGCGCCGAGATGTGCAAGACCCTGACCTCGCTGGGCATGGAAGTCGAGGTCCACCACCACGAAGTCGCCAACGCCGGCCAGTGCGAGATCGGCACCAAGTTCAACTCGCTGGTGGCCAAGGCCGACGAACTGCTGACGATGAAGTACGTCATCAAGAACGTCGCCTACCGCAACGGCAAGACCGCCACCTTCATGCCCAAGCCGCTGGTCGGCGACAACGGCAGCGGCATGCACGTGCACCAGTCGCTGGCCAAGGGCGGCGTGAACCTGTTCTCCGGCGACGGCTACGGCGGCCTGTCGCAGATGGCGCTGTGGTACATCGGCGGCATCTTCAAGCACGCGCGCGCGATCAACGCCTTCACCAACTCGACCACCAACAGCTACAAGCGCCTGGTGCCGGGCTACGAGGCGCCGGTGATGCTGGCCTACTCGGCGCGCAACCGCTCGGCGTCGTGCCGCATCCCGTACGTGGCGAACCCGAAGGCGCGCCGCATCGAGATCCGCTTCCCCGACCCGATGCAGACCGGCTACCTGACCTTCGCCGCGCTGATGATGGCCGGCCTGGACGGCATCAAGAACCAGATCGACCCGGGCTCGCCCAGCGACAAGGACCTGTACGACCTGCCGCCGGAGGAGGAGAAGAACATCCCGACCGTGTGCCACTCGCTGGACCAGGCGCTGGAAGCCCTCGACAAGGACCGCGAGTTCCTCAAGGCCGGCGGCGTGTTCACCGACGACTTCATCGACGGCTACATCGCGCTGAAGATGCAGGAAGTGACGCGTTTCCGCGCCGCGACGCATCCGCTCGAATACCAGATGTACTACACGATCTGATGTCGGACGGGCGCGCCAGCAGCACCGCTTCGGGCCGGCGGATGTCCGGCCCGGCGCAGCGCGCCGGGCGTTCGGAGCGGGCGCGCGGCAGTGCCGCGCAAAACACCCGCGCCTCACCCGCTCGAATACCAGATGTACTACACGATCTGATGTCGGACGGGCGCGCCAGCAGCATCGCTTCGGGCCGGCGGATGTCCGGCCCGGCGCAGCGCGCCGGGCGTTCGGAGCGGGCGCGCGGCAGTGCCGCGCAGACACCCGCGCCTCACCCGCTCGAAGACCAGAGGTACGACACGATCTGATGTCGGGATCCGGACGGGATGCGCGCACACCCGCGCACCTGTCCGGCGTTCACCCGATCGATCGCCCGAGGGGACGCGGGCATCGATCGACCGTCACCGGAGGCCCATGCACACGATCGCCATCCGCGATGCGCACCAGACCGACGCGGCCGAAGTCGCCGCGATCTACAACGCCTACGTGCTGGGGAGCACGGCGACGTTCGAACTGGAGGCGGTGGATGCGATCGAGATGGCGCGCCGGATCGGTGCGGTGGAGGAAGCGGGGCTGCCATGGCTGGTGGCGACCTGCGACAGGGCGGCGTGCGGGTATGCGTACGCCGCGCCGTGGAAGGCACGTGCGGCGTATGCGCGCACGGTGGAGACGTCGATCTACCTCGCCGAGTGGGCGCGCGGGATCGGGCTGGGCAAGCGGCTGTACGCCGCGCTGCTCGAACGCCTGCGCGGGATCGACCTCCATGTCGCGATTGGCGGGGTCGCGCTGCCCAATCCGGCGAGCGTGCGGTTGCACGAGGGGTTCGGCTTCGAGCCGGTGGGACGCTTCCGCGAAGTCGGACGCAAGTTCGACGCGTGGGTGGACGTGGGCTACTGGCAGTTGCGGCTCGACGCGGTGCGGGCCGGGGTCGGGTCGAGTGTCGGGACATGACTTGTTCGGAGGACGCATGCACATCCGGGAGGACGATCTGCGCAGGGCCGACATCGTCGCGCTGCTGCAGGCACACCTCGACGACATGCACCGGCATTCGCCGCCGGAGAGCGTGCATGCGCTGGACCTCGACGCCCTGCGTCGCCCGGAGATCACCTTCTGGACGATGCGCGACGACCGGGGCGCGCTGATGGGCTGCGGTGCGCTGAAGCAACTGGACGCGGCGCACGGCGAGATCAAGTCGATGCGCACCGCCGCGGCGCATCTGCGCAAGGGCGTGGCGGCGACGCTGCTGCGGCACGTGCTGCGCACGGCGCGGTCGCGCGGTTACCGGCGACTGAGCCTGGAGACCGGCGCACCCGAGGCCTTCGCGCCGGCGCGTGCGCTGTACGCCCGGTTCGGGTTCGTCGAGTGCGGTCCGTTCGCGGACTACGCGGAGGATCCCTGGAGCGTGTTCATGACCCTCGAGCTGCGAGGCTCGGACTGAGGAGGAGCGAAGCGGGAACGCCCCGGGCGGGGCGCGCGGGAGCGGTTGCGGCCGGGCGCGAGGCGCCGGCCGGGCATCAGGTGTATCCACAGGCGTCATCTACAGGTTTCAGCCGGGCGCGCCGCGTGCGCGCTGGCGCGTCCGGCCACGAGGTCGCGGACGACCCAACGCAACTCCTTCCCCCACGTCGGATGCGTTGCGGTCTCCGGGCACCGGCACCCGCCGCGGGTCGCTCCGCGGCGGGTGCCGGCGCCAGACAGAACGCCGGCGCCTCCGGTGCCGGTCCTTCCATCCACGGGGAGAGCGCATGAAACTGATCACCGCCATCATCCGGCCGTTCAAGCTCGACGAGGTGCGCGAAGCCTTGTCGGAGATGGGCGTATCCGGCATCACCGTCACCGAAGTCAAAGGCTTCGGGCGACAGAAGGGACACACCGAGCTGTATCGCGGCGCGGAGTACGTCGTCGATTTCCTGCCGAAGATCAAGGTCGAGGTCGCCGTGCCCGGCGATCGGCTCGACGCCGCGATCGAGGCGATCCAGCAATCCGCAGGCACCGGCAAGATCGGCGACGGAAAGATCTTCGTCACCGCGCTGGAACAGGTCATCCGCATCCGCACGGGCGAAGTCGGCCCGGATGCGCTCTAACCCTCGCCTCGGAGACCGTCCCATGACGACTGGAACCCCTTTCGGGTCACGGACCCGCGCCTTCGCGCTCGCGCTGCTGCTCGGCATGAGTGCGTCCTTCCTCGCGTTCGCGGCCTCGGCGCAGTCCGAGCCCGGCGCGCCAGCCCCCGCCGCCACTGCCGCCGCTGCCGACGCCGCACCCGCGACGGACGCCGCAGCCACGCCCGCCGCCACGGACGCGGCGCCCGCACCGGCGGACGCCGCACCGGCCACGGCCGAAGCCGCCGCGGCCACGCCGCCTGCCGCACAAGCGCCCGCGCCGGTGCAGAAGGCCGACAAGGGCGACACCGCCTGGCTGCTGGTGTCGGCCGCGCTGGTGATCTTCATGACCCTGCCCGGGCTCGCGCTGTTCTACGGCGGCCTGGTGCGCAGCAAGAACGTGCTGTCGATCCTGATGCAGTGCCTGGTGGTGTTCTCGCTGGTCGCGATCCTGTGGGCCGTGTACGGCTACAGCCTCGCGTTCACCGGCGGCAACGCCTTCATCGGCGGCGGCGACCGCCTGTTCGGCGCCGGCCTCAACGGCGCGATGGCGGCCACGTTCACCAAGGGCGTGTACCTGCCGGAGCTCGCGTTCTTCGTGTTCCAGGGCGCGTTCGCCTGCATCACCTGCGCGCTGATCGTCGGCGCGTTCGCCGAGCGCGTGAAGTTCGCCGGCGTGCTGCTGTTCACGGTGATCTGGTTCACCTTCGCCTACGCGCCGATGGCGCACATGGTGTGGTTCTTCCCCGGCCCCGATGCGTTCACCGACGCCAAGGCCGCGGCGGACGCCACCGCCGCCGCGGGCTTCCTGTGGGCCAAGGGCGCGCTGGATTTCGCCGGCGGCACCGTGGTCCACATCAACGCCGCGATCGCCGGCCTGGTCGGCGCGTACCTGATCGGCCCGCGCCTGGGCTACAAGCGCGAGGCGATCAAGCCGCACAACCTCACCCAGACCATGGTCGGCGCCTCGATCCTGTGGGTGGGCTGGTTCGGCTTCAACGCCGGCTCCGCGCTGGAAGCCAACGGCGTCGCCGCGCTGGCCTTCGTCAACACCTTCCTCGCCACCGCGGCGGCGGTGCTGGCGTGGACCGCGATCGAGTGGATCGCGCGCGGCAAGCCGTCGATGCTGGGCGGCGCGTCGGGTGCGGTCGCCGGCCTGGTCGCGATCACCCCGGCCTGCGGCTACGTCGGGCTGATGGGCGCGATCGCGCTGGGCCTGATCGCCGGCGTGGTCTGCTTCTGGGGCGTCACCGGCCTGAAGAAGCTGCTGCGCGCCGACGACTCGCTGGACGTGTTCGGCGTCCACGGCGTGGGCGGCATCACCGGCGCGCTGCTGACTGGCGTGTTCGCCGCGCCGTCGCTGGGCGGCTCGGGCCTGTGGGACTACGTCACCGAGACCGCGATCCCCGAGTACAGCATCGCCTCGCAGGTGTGGGTCCAGTTCCAGGGCGTGCTGGTGACGGTGGCGCTGTCGGGCGTCGTCTCGCTGGTCGCCTTCACCATCGTGAAGTACACGGTCGGCCTGCGCGTGAGCGAGGAGTCCGAGCGCGAGGGCCTGGACATCGCCTCGCACGGCGAAGCGGCGTACGAGCATTGAGCCCCGCGGGCGCAGTGCGCGCCCGCACGCGTGAAACGAACGGCCCGGGAGACCGGGCCGTTCGTCGTTTCCGGGGTTGTGTCACAGCGCAAGTACGGAGGACGGACAGGGGAACGCGTCGAACGGAAACGGATGACGCGGAAGCGAGTGGAGTAAAAGCGGGTGAAGCAGGAGCGGGTGCAGCGGAAAGTCTCGAAGCGGAGAAGCGTGACGCCGTGGCGCCTTACTTGCTGCTCGCCGTCTGGCACTTGCCGTTGACCAGGGTTTCGCCGGACTTGCACTTGGCGGGGGCGGCGACGTGCTTCTTCTGCACGGCGGGCGCCGGCGCGGGCTTGGCGGTCGGCGCCGGGGCGGCGGCGAACGCGGAACCGGCCATCAGGCCCAGGGCGAGCGCGGTCAGGCTGGAGCGGATGTTCATGGGGATCCTCTTGCGTGGCGGAAGGTCGCGTGGGGCGACGGAGACGGGGGATGCCGATCCGCGACGATGGCGCTGTCCGATCGGTGGAGACAGCTTGCGCGTCCGGGCTTCGCGGAAAACTTGCGGCGAGGTGAACTTTTGTCCATGTCGATGCGGATCGCAGTCGCGCAGGCGTCGCGTCGCCGGTCGTCGGCACGCCAGGCGCGCAGCGCAACAACGCACGAGGCCCGGGATGTCCGGGCCTCGTGGGGGAATGGCGGGGGAGCGATCAAGGCGTCGACGATCGTGGGTCGACGATCGCGGATCGCGGATCGACGATCGCGGGCGATGGAGACGACCGGGATCAGGTCTTCGGGGCCTCGCACTTGCCCTTCACCGCGACTTCCGGCGCCTTGCAGGTGAGCGCGTGGCGGGCGGTGCGATGGCGGTGGCGATGGGCGACCGGCTTGGCCTTCGCCGGCGCGGCGGCGGCGGGCTGGGCCTGTTCGGGGGCCGGGGCGGGAGCGGCGGCGAAGGCGCTGCCGGCGAACAGGGCGAGGACGAGTGCGGCGATCGGGAGGCGCAGTTGCATGGCGGATTCCTCGTGGGTGGTCGGGGCCGAAGGTGGTGTCCCTGTCGGTGCGGCCAGACTGCGCCGATGCGACTGCTCGCTGTCTTTCCGCCGGATTAACCTTCCTCCATGTTGTCGGCGAGCGGGTCCGCGGCCGCCGCGCGCGGGAAGCGCACGTCCACCCGCAATCCCGGTGCGGCATCGTCCAGCCGCACCTGCGCACGATGGCGTGCGGCGATCGCGCGGACCACGCTGAGCCCGAGCCCGCTGCCGGGCGAACCGCGATGCCGCTCCAGCCGCACCAGGCGGTCGAACACGCGTTCGCGATCCTCCGCCGGGATGCCGGGCCCGCGGTCGCGGATCGTCAACCGCACCTCGTCGCCCTGGCTGCGCAGATCGACGTCGATCGCGCTGCCTGCCGGGCTGTACTTCACGGCGTTGTCGAACAGGTTGGACAGCAACTGGAACAGCAGGTCCGGATCGCCCGCCACCCGCGCCGGCGCGACCGTCGCGACCAGCGAACCGCCGCGCGCTTCGGCCATCGGCTGCCACATCTCGACCGCATCGCGCACGATCGCATCCAGCGCCACCGGCGGATCGTCGCGGTCGTCCGTCGCCTCGATCCGCGCCAGCCGCAGCAGGCTGTTGAAGGTCGCGATCGACTGGTCGATCTCCTCGATCGCCTCGTCCAGCGCGCTCGTCGCCGCGGCGGTCGCGCCGTCGTCGTCGATGCGCCGGCGCGCCAGCTCCAGTCGCGTCTTCAGCCGGGTCAGCGGCGTGCGCAGGTCGTGCGCGATGTGGTCGGTCGAGGCCTGGATGCCGCCGACGAGGTCGCGGATGCGATCGAGCATGCGGTCGAGCGTGCGCGCGAGGCGCTGCAGCGGGTCGTCGCCAGGACCCACCGGGATGCGTTCGTCCAGCCGCCCGGCGGCGAAGCGGTCGACCGTGTCCAGCGTCGCCTGCAGGTTGTGCGCCAGGCTGCGCCGCAGCAGCCAGCCCAGCAGCAGGGTCAGCGCGGCCAGCAGCAGGAAGATCGACAGCGCCAGCGGCAGCAGCAGCTCGCGCACGCGCTGCTGTTCGCCGGTGGTGTGGCCGGTCAGCAGCACCGCGCCGTCCGCCAACCGCTCGACGTAGGCGACGGCTTCGTCGCCGTCGGCGTTCCAGGCGAACCGGATCCAGCCGCGGGCCCGGGTCGCGCCGGGCGGCAGGTCGGCCAGATGTCCGGCCAGCACCCGGCCGCGGGCGTCGGCGAGCAGGTACACGGCCTCGCGGCGGGTGTCCTCGTCGACGCGGGCGTCGATCGCCCGGGACAGGGCCGCGAGCCCGCCGTCGCGGTGGATCTCGCGCAGGTCCTCGTGCTCGGCGCGGACCGTGCGGCGCACGTCGCGATCGACCAGATGGTCGTAGGCCAGCAGGCTGAGGCCGCCGATCGCGACGAACGCCAGCAGCAGCGCCACGCCGTAGGCCAGCACCATCCGGTTGAGCCCGGAGGCGAGGAACCGCGACGCGCGCTGCGCGATCACGCGCGGCTGCCGAGCAGGTAGCCGGCGCCGCGGACCGTGTGCAGCAGCGGCTGCGCGTGGCCGCGGTCGATCTTCTGGCGCAGGCGCGAGACGTGCACGTCGATCACGTTGGTCTGCGGGTCGAAGTGGTAGTCCCACACCGCCTCCAGCAGCATCGTCCGCGAGACCACGCGTTCGGCGTTGCGCATCAGGTATTCGAGCAGGCGGAACTCGCGCGGCTGCAGGTCCACCGCCTGGCCGGCGCGGTGGACGGTGCGCTTGAGCAGGTCCATGCGCAGGTCGGCGACCTCCAGCACGGTAGCCGGCCCGGGCGCGCCGGGGCGTGCGCGGCGCTGCAGGCCTTCCAGCCGCGCCAGCAGTTCGACGAACGAGAAGGGCTTGGCGAGGTAGTCGTCGGCGCCCTCGCGCAGGCCTTCGACCCGGTGTTCGACGTCGCCCAGCGACGACAGCACCAGCGCCGGGGTGGCGTCGCCGCCTTCGCGCAGGCGGCGCAGCAGCGCCAGGCCGTCGAGGCCGGGCAGCATGCGGTCGAGCACCAGCGCGTCGTAGTGCTCGGTCTGCGCCCGGTGCAGGCCCTCGACGCCGTCGCCGACGCGGTCCACGACGTGCCCCGATTCGCGCAGGCCCTTCTCCACGAACGAGGCGATGAGGGCGTCGTCTTCGACCAGCAGGATGCGCATGTCGGTTCCTCTCCCGGCGGCGCCGGATCGCGATTCGACCACGCCGCGGGCGCGCGGTTCCGCCGGTCCGGTGCGCCGGTCAGTCCGTGCCGGCGCCCAGTTCCCGCAGCAGGCCGTCGGCGCGTTCGACGTCGCGCAGCATCCACAGCAGGTAGCGGATGTCCACGCTGATGTTCCGCGACACCGCCGGATTGAAGCCGAAGTCGCCGGCGACGTTCTCCCAGACCCGGTCGAAGTTCACGCCCACCAGCCGGCCGCGGCCGTCCACCACCGGGCTGCCGGAATTGCCGCCGCTGGTGTCGCCGTCGGCGAGGAAGTTCACCCGGCGATCCGCCGCGCCCGGCGCCGAGGCGGCGGCGCGCACCGCGGCGGGCAGCGCGAAGGGTTCCTGCCCGGTGTCCTTCTGCAGCACGCCGGCGAGCGTGGTGAACGGCGTCGCCACCAGCCCGTCGCGCGGCGCGTAGCCCTGCACGTGGCCGAAGCTGATGCGCAGCGTGCCGTTGGCGTCGGGCGCGACCGGCCTGCCCGCCTGCGCCGCGACCGCGCGCCGCCACGCCGGGCGGGCCTGCGCGGCGCGCGCGTTCCAGTCGCGCTCGCGTTCGCGCAGCGCGCGCAGGTCGCGGTTCCAGTCCAGGCCGAAGTCGATCAGGGCGTCGTGGCGCGCGGCCAGCGCGGCTTCGGACTCGCCCAGCATCGCGTCGCGGCGGTCGGGGTCGAGCAGCGACGTGCCCGCGTACAGCGCGGCGATCGCGGCGTCGATCTGTTCCGGCGTCTTGCCGGCGAAGCGCGCGTCCACCGCGGCGATGCGCTGGTCCGCCGGCAGCGCCAGCGCGCGCCGCACCAGCGCGGCGAACACCGCGCGGTCGGCCGGCTCGAAATAGCTGTGCTGCTCGCTGCGCAGGCGATCGCGCAGGCGCACGCGGTCGGCGTCCGCGAAGCCGTTGCCGCGCTCGCCGTCGGGCTTCGCGCGTTCGCGCGCGTCGTGTCCCAGGGTCGCGGCGAAATACAGCGCCTTCGGCAGCGGCGGGATGCCGCCGGCGACGCTGTCGGCGCCCATCGGAACAAGATTCAGCAGGAAGTCGCGTTCCCAGGTGAGCTCGCGTTCGGCCAGCACCGCGCGCAGCGTCTCGCGGGCCGCCAGCGCGTCGGCGTGTTCGGGATGCGCGGCGGCGAACGCGGCCACGGCGTCGTCGCGTTCGCGCTGGCGCTGCACGATGCGGCCGCGGTCGAGGCCCGCGATCTGGCCCTGCGCGTTCTTCCAGCGGTTGTGGATGCCCTTCAGGTTCGCGGCGACGAGGATCTTCCCGGCCTCGTCCTGTTCGGTGGTCCTTTCCAGCAGCCGGATCCACTCGCCGAACAGGTCGTCGCGGCGCGCGAAGTAGCGTTCGCGGCGTTCGCGCATCTCCTCGGCGATCAGCGCCCGGTAGGTGACGCCGGGATAGCCCAGCACCATGACGAAGTCGCCTTCGTCCAGGCCGTCGGTGGAGATCGGGAAGAAGAACTCCGGCGCGTACGGCCGGTTGCCCTCGGCGCGGTCCGCCGGGCGGCCGTCGGCGCCGACGTAGGCGCGGGCGATCGCGAAGTCGCCGGTGTGCCGCGGCCACGACCAGTTGTCGATCTCGCCGCCGTATTCGCCGATCGCGCGCGCCGGCGAATACACCAGGCGCACGTCGCGCAGTTCGGTCGATTCGATCAGCGTGTACTGGACGCCGTCGTCGAAGGTCGCGACCTTGCACTTGGTGTCGGCCTGCCGGCGGCATTCGGCGACCAGCGCCTTCTGCGCGGCCTCGATCGCGCGCAGTCGCGCCTGCGGGTCGGCCCCGGCGGGCACCGCCGCCAGCACCCGGGCGGTGACGTCGGTGAAGCGCTTCGGGATCTCCACCCGCAGCGTGCTGCCCGGCAGTTCGTCGGACGGCGTGCGCGCGAGGTAGCCGTCGGTGATCAGGTCGCGCCCCGGCGCGCTGTGTTCCTGGACCATGCCGAACAGGCAGTGGTGGTTGGTGACGATCAGCCCGGTGCCGGACACGAACGCACCGGAACAGCCGCCGATGTTGACCGCGCCGCTGAGCAGACCGGTGCCGCGCTTCGCGTCCCACAGCGCGGCGGGCGGCACGCGCAGGCCCTCCTTGCGCAGCCACCTGGCGTCGAGTTCGAGGACCTGCCCGGGCGTCCACTTGCCGTCGAGGGCGAGCGCGGGCGCGGTGGCGAGGAAGAGGGAGAGGGAGAGCGCGGCGAGGGCCGCGGCGGTGGGGCGCGAAGTAGGGGCGGCGGTCATGCGGCGCAGTCTAGCAGCGCCGTCGCGGCCCGCGCGTGCCTAGCGGGGAAGCGCCGGCGGCTGTCCGATCGAGGCGTACCAGGCTTCCAGCGCCGCTTCCAGCCGCGCCAGGGTATTGCGGGCGCGGGCGCGTTCATCCACCGAGCCCGCACCGCTGTCGATATGGCGTTTGATCGAGGCGACCACCTGCTGCGTCGAGGTGGCGACGGTCTGTGCGCTGCGATTGCCGTGCCGGTCGGCAAGCGTTGCCGATGCCCAGTCCAGCCAGTCGCAGCTCAAGTGCAAGTGTTTTGGGCGAAGTGACGCGCAAGCCTTGAGCGCGACGGAGGCGAACTGGTAGGCGCTGGTGCGCCGGTTGACCTGGACGAGAGACGCTGCAAGCAGGTTCGCCAACCGCGGGTCCTTCCTGTGCAGGAGCAGGGATATCATCGACGTCCTGACGTTGGTGTCTTGCGGGTGCTGGGTCAGCCACTGCAGTCCTTCGTCCACGTCAACGTCTTCCAATAGCATCTGACGTGCTTTTTCCGGCGAGAGAAAGGCGGCTCGGACATTCGAGTCGTTCTGGTTCCTGAGGAGCCATGTGCGCAAGGGTTCAAGATGCAGCCGAACGCGGTTTATGTCTGTTTCGTTCGAGATCAGCCAGGACAGCAGGCAGGTGTCCGTGTGCCAGGACAGTTCGCCTCTGAAGGCGGCCCACGTGCGCTGGACAAATGGATCGATCCATTCGCCGGATCTCTCCAGGGCTGTTGCGAAGAGGGATGCCCTCGCAGGTGAAATCGAGAAATCGCCAGCACGAATGATGTCCTGCAAAGGCAGGTCGTCGGGGAAGTGGCGCTCTTCGGCAGAGCGGTGCGACAGGTGGTAAAGCGAAAGCGCGGCCAGCCAACTGTCCCCATCGTTGGCCTGGGCGCGCTGCAGCAGCACCTCGGTGAGCCAGCCCGGAGCCGGGATCCGATTGATGTTCAGCGGGGTGGCCAGCTCGTAGAGATACCGTGTCTCGATCGCGGCATTCGCCGCATCCCCCCACCCGGCCGCCATTCCTGCCAGGATGCGCTGCGCCGCTTCGGGCGCATGCCGATGCAGGCCGACGAGCGCGGCCCCCAGTGGCCGGGCGACGGCCGGGCAGGCGGCGGAAGCCTGCGCGATGGCCTGTTCGAGGTTCCAGCCGGGGGCCGGCCGCAACTCCCAGGCACGCTGGGCCACACGGGCATGCATGGTCGTCACGCTGCCGCCCTGGTACGCGAACCGCGGGTCGCCCTGCCATTCCTGGATCTGGAAGATGCGCCAACCCTGCTTCAACGTCATCGTGCGCAGGCGCTCCTCGGCATCCTCGCCGACATCCTGGCGTTTCGCGAGGAATGCCTGCAGCAGCGGCAACGGGCAGGGCACATAGGCGCGGTGGAACCAGCAGACCAGCGCGAACGCCGCGACCGGCCAGGGCAGCGACGCCCCCAGCGCGTCCCGCGGAACCGGCCGCCCGCCGGCGAGCGTGCTCCACAGGCCGTCGATGATGGCGTCAAAGCTTGTGCCGGTCGCCGCCTGCATCGCGAGCACCAGCATCTCTTCCTCGCTGTCGGCGATCCGCTGCGCATCGGCCTCCGGATACAGCGCCGCCAGCGATCTGCGTTCGTCGGGGTCCGGTGGCGGCAAGGTCAACGGCTCCAGTTCCTGCACCGGCGATCGCAGATCGTTCCGGTGCCGGTCGTGGAGGAACGTCGGGGTGGCCGCGAGCGCCACGATCGGCGCGCGCTGGCGGCCGAGCACCTTCAGCAGCCGGGGCCAGCCGCTGTCGGCGCCGAGCGGATCGTCGAGCACCAGCAGCATCGGCTGCGGGCTTTCGCCGAGCGCCCGCAGGGCTTCGACCAGCGGCGCGGTGTCTTCCTCGCCGTCCAGCGGATGACGCAGATCCACCGCCACGCAGTGGCCTTCCAGCACCAGCTTCGCCGCCACCCGCAGCGCGAGCGTGCTCTTGCCCGCGCCCGGCGCCCCCAGCACCGGCAGGAACCGCAGTCCGCCCTCGCGGCGGAGCGATGCCGTCAGCGCTTCGCGCAGCCTGCGCTCCAGCGTCTCGGTGTGCGCGCGTTCGAGGAAGCGCAGATCGCGGTCGGCGCCGCGCACCACGTCGGACCACTCCGGCCGGCGGGCGACGTAGGCTTGCCCCGGCGGTTCGGTGAGCAGGTGTTCCAGGCGCGTGCGATCGACCACGTCCATCTGCGCGATGGCCGGGACGGGCGAAAACCGCGTGAGCCGGGATTCGACTTCGTAGGGACGCAACCAGCGCGGCGCAAGAACGCTGCGGTCGATGGTGCCGTCCGGCGCCGGCACGTGGGTGGCATGCACGTCCAGCAGCAGTCGCAGCGCGCCGGCGATCCCGGCGGCCAGACCGGGATCGGCCACCCGGCGGGCCTGGGCGAGGGCGTCCACCGCAAGCCGCTCGGCAGTCCACACGCGCGGGTCGGCGACGGTCGGCCCCGGCAGGTATGCGATCCGGGTCGCCGCGCGCAGCGCTTCGAACAGCACCGCATGGCCGACGTCATCGGCCGCGTCCTGCCAGCGCGCGCGATCGGTGCGCGGCCCCGGCGATTGCGCCAGTTGCGACAGGAAGGCCTTGCGCAGCGCATCGCTCACGGGCAGCGGCCCCAACTGGTCGTGATGCTGCGCGAATGCGCGGTCGCTGGTCACCAGGCGGAAGGCCAGACGATGGCGTTGGTCCGCCGGTGTCCACAGCCACTTCGGCGCGAAGCCCAGCAGCACTTCGGCGAGCGGTGCGGGCGAGTGCCAGTCGTCGCCGTGCTTGCACTGCCACAGGACGATGCTGCCATCCGCGCAGAGCTCGTCGATGTCCTCGGCCCACTCGTAGCGCAGCAGTTGCGGCACGTGGGCACAGCCGGGCACCGGCTGCCGCAGCGCCAGTGCGGCCAGGCGCAGCACCGCGAATGCGCGCTGGTACTCGAAGCCGGCGAGCGCCACCCGACCACTGCGGCTGGCGGCGAGCGTCGCGAGCTTGCCGTCGTCGATCGTATATCCGTCCAGACCCCCTCCATGGACTCGCGTACGGACCAAGTCTAACGGATGGGGCATCCGGTCATGCGCCCGGGTCATGCGCCCGGGCGCGTGGCGCGAAGCGCCGATGCGGGCGTTCCGGGCCGAACCGGCGCGCGGGACCGTCCGTCGCCGTCATCGCGTTGTTGCACTGCATCCATACCCTCGCCCCATTGATTGGTATCGGGGGGAACCGTTAGCTTGGCGGCCGGCGGGGGCGGCCCATGCGCGGCCGGATGCCAGGGAAGGAAACAGGAAACATCTCGAACGTCGTCCACAGCCCTCGGGTTCCGTCGGTTCGTCCATCTTCATCACCAAGGAAACAGGTCCATGATCATCCGCAAGTCCCTGCATGTGCTGGTCCCGGCCGTCGCGGTGTTCGTCGCCGCCCAGGCCTACGCCAACACCCTCAACCAGAACGTGTCCTGGACGGTCGACCGCTCCGGCACCAGCACCAAGTACCGCATCGTCGCCTACGGCGATTCGATCTACGCCGGCTACAACGGCTCGATCACCAGCGCCGCCAAGTACTCCGCGCCGACCGTCGACGCCGAATACCTCTCGGCGCTGTGGAACGCGGACATCGAGAGCGTCCGCCGCGCGAAGTCCGGCGCGATCGCCTCCGACGTCTACAACAACAAGATCGTCGGCGAAGCCTCGTACATGCAGGCCACCTCGACCCGCGTGGTGACCTTCGAGATGTGCGGCAACGACGGCCTGCAGGCGCGCAGCAGCTTCAAGGGCCAGACCGGCACCTGCAACTACAGCGTGCTCGACACCGCGGTCGCCAACTGCAAGACCTACGTCGCCGCGGCGATGAACTACATCAACGCCAACGCCTACTCGGGCGTGAAGCTGAAGGTGATCTCGAACCTGTACTACCCCGGCTACAACGCCGACAACGTGCAGAGCGGCTGCAACGACCCGACCACCGGCGCCAAGGTCAACCTGCGCGACAAGTTCCTGCCGTCGATCGCGAAGATGAACTACTGGATGTGCGAATACGCCCGCCAGAAGGGCTTCCAGTGCAACGACAGCTTCGCCCAGTACATGGGCGCGGACTACGACAGCAACGGCGACGGCCAGATCGACTCCGACGCGCTGAAGTACGTGCCCGGCGAGAGCGAATCGAGCTACGTCACCCGCATCACCTCGACCCTGAAGCCGACCCTGCGCGACGCGAACACCCATTTCGTGTCCTCGTCGAGCAGCTACGACTACATCCAGTCCGACGACACCCACCCGACCTACCAGGGCAGCACGGTGACCGCCGGCCTGTTCGGCGGCTCCTCGGGCACGGGCGCGTCGCGCTACACCTCGTTCTCCGGCGGCAAGAGCCCGATCTGGAACCAGTACGGCCACGAGCGCATGGGCTGGGGCCTGTCGACGTTCAGCCCGCCGGCGCCCTGATCGTCGCGATGCGCCGATGGACGACTTCCGCTCCTCGCGCACGTCGTCGGCCGACCCGGTCGGCGACGGCGTGCGCGTCGTCCGGCGCGAAGGTCCCGGCGCGCGCCGGGGCCTGCTCTACCTGGCGCTGGCCGCGATCCTCGTGGCCGGCATCGGCGGCTGGCTGCTGAGCCAGTCGCGCGCCCCGGGCGACGCGCCCGGCGATGCGACCCTCCCGCCCGGCGCCGGCGCGTCCACGCAGCTCGCGATCGCCGCCGCCGATGCGCCGGCATCGCCCGCGACCGCGCATCGCGCCGCCGGCGCCACCTCTACCGGCAACGATCCCATGGGCGATCTGTCCGACTACGTGCCGCCCGGCGAGGTGCCGACGATGGGCGAAGTGATCGACCGCCTGCACGCCGCCGGCGTCCGCACCGGGCTCGGCGCGTTCCAGCCGCCGGGGACGAGTCCGCCGCTGATCGGGCTCGCCGTGCCCGAGGATTTCCCGCTGCCCGAAGGCTACGTGCGCCATTACCAGGCCACCGACGATGGCCAGCGGATCGAACCGATCCTGATGTTCTCGCCCGACTTCCAGTTCTTCGACGCCGCCGGCAATCCGGTCCCGATCCCGGCCGACCGCGTGGTGCCGCCGGAGATGGCGCCGCCGGGGCTGCCGATCCGGCGCATCGAACTGCCGCGCCCGCGCGACGGCGGGAGACCGTAACGCGTGAAGTCGCTTCTGCGTGCCGGCGGCTGGATGCCGGCCGGCCTGATCGCCAGCGCGCTGCTGTTCGCCCTGTATGCGCAGGGCGGCGTCGCCTGGCCGCTGGGTTTCGTGGTGCTGGCGCCTTGGCTGCGCGCGCTCGATGCCGCGCCCACCCTCGGCGCTGCGCTGCGCGGCGGGCTGGGCATGGCCGTGGCCTTCGCCGCCGCGGTGCTGTGGTGGTTCGGCAACGCCATCGCCGGCTACGTCGGCCTGCCCGAAGCCGGCGGTGTCGCGATCGTGCTCGCCGCCGCGCCGCTGCTGCAGCCGCAGTTCGTCGCGTTCGCGCTGGCGCGGCATCTCGCCGGACGCCGTCACGGCGCGACCGTGCGCGCGCTGGTCGGCGCCTCGGCGTGGGTGGCGACGGAATGGCTGTGGCCCAAGCTGCTCGGCGACACCCTCGGCCACGGCCTCGCGCCGTCGGCGACGCTGCGCCAGGCCGCCGATCTCGGCGGTGCGGCCGGGCTCACGTTCCTGCTGCTGCTCGCCAACGAGGCGGTCGCCTGCGCGTGGGCGCGCCGCCGCGACGGCGTGCGCGCGGTCGCGCGGCCGCTGGCGCTCGCGCTGGCGCTGCCGCTGGCGATGGCCGGCTACGGCGCGTGGCGGCTGTCGACGCTGGCGCTATCGACGCTGGCGCAGTCGACGCTGGCGCAGCCGACGCCCGGCGCGCCGACGCTGCGGCTGGGCATGGTCCAGTCGAACATCGTCGACTACGAGCGCCTGCGCCGCGAACACGGCGCCTATGCCGTCGTCCGCGAGGTGCTGGACACGCACTACCTGATGTCGCGCGAGGCGGTGATCGACCACCGGGTCGATGCGCTGCTGTGGTCGGAGACGGTCTACCCGACCACCTTCGGCCATCCCAAGAGCGCCGACGGCGAGGCGCTGGACGACGAGATCCGCAGCTTCGCGCTGGCCGCGGGCGTGCCGCTGGTGTTCGGCACCTACGACCGCGACGCCGACGGCGAATACAACGCCGCCGCCTTCCTCGATGCGCGCGGCGAAGTGCTCGGCTTCTATCGCAAGACCCGGCCGTTCCTGTTCACCGAGTACGTGCCGCCGTGGCTGGACGGTCCGATCCTGCGCCGCCTGCTGCCGTGGGCCGGCACGTGGCGGCCCGGCGACGGCGCGCGGGTGTTCCCGCTGCGCCTGCGCGACGGCCGTGAGGTGGCGGTCGCGCCGCTGATCTGCCTCGACGACGTCGATCCCGCGCTGGCCGTCGACGCCGCGCGCCAGGGCGCGCAGGCGCTGGTCGGACTGTCCAACGACGCGTGGTTCACCGCGCATCCCGACGGCGCGCGCCTGCACCTGGCGGTGGCGACGTTCCGCAGCATCGAGACCCGTCTGCCGCAGTTCCGGGTCACCAACAACGGCGTCAGCGCGACCATCGACGCCACCGGCGCGATCCGCGCGCGGACCGGCATGGGCGAGCGCCGGCTGCTGATCGGCGCGCTTGCCGTCGCCGCGCCGCCGCCGCGCACGCTGGCGGTGGCGTGGGGCGACTGGGTCGGCCGCGCCGCCGCGATCGGGCTGCTGCTGTTCGCGATCGGGTCGGGCGTTCGCGCGTGGCGTCGCCGGCGCGCGGCGCGGGCGACGGCGTCGATGCCGGTCGGGACGCCTGCAGCGGCCTCCTCCGGGGCGCGCTTCGCGGCCGACGTCCCGGTGCTGACGCCGACCGCGCGCGCGGTCGCGGCGGTCTTGCGCCTGTGCGCCGCCGGCGGCCTGCTGTGGCTCGGCCTGCACTGGCTTTCGGGCGAGATCGAAGCCGGCTCGCTGGCGCAGTTCCGGCTGTTCCTCGCACTGGTGATCGCGCCTTCGCTCGCGGCGTGGGCGATCGAACGCGCCGGCGCGGCGCGGGTGCGGCTGGACGACGGAACGCTGGTGCTGGAACTGCGCGACCGGCGCATCGAGATACCGGCCGCGCGCGTGGCCGCGCTGTCGCCGTGGCGCTGGCCACTGCCGGCGCCGGGCGCGTCGCTGCGGCTCGCGTCGGGACAGGTCCTGCCGCAGGGGCTGTCCGCGGTCGACACCACGGCGCTGGCGCAGGCGCTGGCGGCGGCGGGCGCACCGGCGACGGTCGCGGAGGCCGGCGCATCGCGCGCGGCGACGTATGCGCGGGCGTGGGCGGGCGTGCGCCGGCGCTGGTTCGACCGGCCGCTGGTGAAGTTCGGGCTGTTCCCGCTGCTGCCGGCGCTGCCGGCGTTCCGCCTGCACCAGATCATCGCCTACGGCGGCGTCTTCGGCGAGTACTACACCTTCGGGCTCAAGGCCTGGCTGCTGGCGCTGGCGATCTGGTGGGGATCGTGGGCGGTGGGCATGACCCTGTACGCGGCCGCGCTGCGCGTGCCGATCGAACTCGGGACCTGGGCCGCGGTGTGGCTGCGGCCCGGACGCGCGGTCGGCGTGCGCCGCGCGCTGGTCGTCGTCGGACGCCTGCTGTACTACGTCGGCGGCCCGCTCGCGCTGCTGCTGCGCGCGCTGCAGGGCTGACGCCGGTCAGCGGCCGGCGCGGACCTCGCTGACCAGCGTCGGCATGTCCCACGCGCCGCCGGCGAAACCCTTGCACTGGCCGGAGCCGCCGCTTTCGCTGTGGACGAACCCGCGGCCGTCCCAAGCCCAGCTTTCGGTGCTCCAGCAGTCGCCGATGCCGCGCCCCTTCTGGCCCGAGTGGATGGCGCCGCCGTCGCCGTCGGTGGCGTCCGTCGTCACCAGCACCGGCCGGTAGGGCGGCTTGTCCGCGATGATCCAGTAGCCGACGCCTGCGTTGTAGGCCGCGAGCCAGCACCGCGTCGAGACCAGCAACTGCGTCTTCGTCAGCCGGGTCACCTCCAGCGCGTGGTCCTCGTCGGCCTCGGTCACGCCTTCGCAGTCGTCGGCCGAGACGGTGCCGCGCAGCGCCGCGCGCACCGCGGCGCCGTGCTTCGCGGCGAACGCGGCGTCGCCCGGCTGCGCCGGCGCGAGCGGCGGCGAGACGATCACCGGCTTCGGCAGCGCCGGCGGCACGTGCGCTTCGTCCTGCTTGCCGCGGCGGTACAGCGCGCCGACCGTGCCGACGCGGCCCTGCGCCTCGTCCATCTTCAGCAGCACCGCCGACGCGCCGGCGCCGGACAGCGTCCAGACCTTGTCGCGCGCGCGGAATTCGATCCGGCTGTCGCGCAGCAGCGATTTCAGCAGCGCCGCGACCTGCGCCGTGCCCAGGTCGGCGATGAGCGCGCCCTTCTTCGCCAGGGTCACGCTGCCGAGGTCGCGGCCGTCGATGCGCAGGGTCAGCGGGAAGCGCGCGGGAAAGCCCTTGAACAGGTCCTCGTTCCAGCCTTCGCTCAACTGCACCTGGCCGGTCACCGGCGTGCCCGCGCCGCCGGCGCGCGTCAGCAGCACGCTGACCGGCAGCGATTCGTCGCTGTCGTCCGACTGGTAGCCCGCGGCGCGGCAGGTGCGGGTGTTGTCGCAGGCGACTTCCCAGTCGCCGTGCTGGAAGGACAGCCCTTCGACCGCCGCGCCCCGGTCGGCGGCCACGGTCGCGGTCGCGGCCGTGGAGAGCAGCGTCGTCAGGGTGAGCGAAAGCAGGGGGCGGGCATGCCGGATCATCGTCGTGGGACTCGCTGGGTCGAAGGGGGATGGGGTCGAAACGCGGCGGATCGAAGCAGGACCGGGTCGAAGCGGCGTCGGAAGGCGGCGCGCCGCTCAGAACACCAGCGTCTCGCCGGGCTGCAGCGTGAAGCGCTCGCCGAGGCGCTTCGTCGCGTCGCCGAGCCGGTCGCGGCGTTCGCCCTGCAGCTCCGGCGGCACGCCGAATTCGGCCGGCTTCGCGGGATCGAGGTTGATCACCACCCAGTTCTCGCCTTCGGCGGAGGTCGCACGCAGGATCCAGACGTCCGCGGCGTCGACCGGATACCAGCGCAGTTCACCGGGACGGCGCAGCGCCGGGCTGGCGTTGCGCATCGCCAGCAGCGCGCGGTAGTGGCGCAGCAGCGAATCCGGACGCGCGTCCTCCGCGGCGACGTTCGCGCCGCTGCCGCGCTGCGCTTTCCAGTACTTGCCCCACCAGGCGCCCTGCGGGCCGCGATAGCCGCGTCCCGGCGGCAGGTCGGTCCAGACCTTGCCGGTGGCGTTGAAGCCGGCGGTCTTGCCGTCGTCCCACTGCATCGGCGCGCGGCGGTAGCGATCCTCGCCGACCTTCGGCTGCGACAGGCCGATTTCCTCGCCGTAGTACAGGAACGGCGTGCCCGGCGAGGTCAGCAGCAGGCTGGCGGCGACCTTCGCCTTCGCCACGTCGCCGCCGAGGCGCCGCAGCAGCCGGTCCTGGTCGTGGTTGGACAGGAACGGCGCGAAGTACGACAGCGGCGCGGCCGCCGCGCGCGCCTGCAGGTTCGCCCACAGCGCCTCGCGTCGTCCGGGGCCGGCCGCGCCCAGCGTCCCGAAGTCGGCGCGGCGTTCGCTGTCCGGCGCGAGCAGCGCGATCACGGTCTCGCCGAAATCGAAGTCGAACGCGGCGTCCAGGCCCTGGCCGCCGTTGCGGTAGCGGCCGACGGTCTCCAGCGGCGCCCAGGCCTCGCCGATCAGCAGCGCGTCCGGGTCGATCGCGCGCACCTTCTTCGCGAACGCCGTCCAGAAGGCGATCGTCTCGGGGGTGTCTGCCTGCCCGGACAGCGGGCCGTCCTCGATCGCGTAGCGCACGGCGTCGAGCCGGAAGCCGTCCACGCCCTTCTTCAGCCAGAACGCGGCGACCGCGTCCAGCTCGCCGGCCACCGCGGGATTGCGCAGGTTGAGATCCGGCTGCGAGGCGCCGAACGCGCCGTAGTAGTACTCGCCGCGCTCGGCGTTCCAGTGCCAGACGGCTTCGGGGTCGGGCGTGTCGGACCATGCCTGGCCCCAGCCCTCGGGGCGCGTCTTGCGCCACACGAAGGCGTCCTCGTAGCCCTTGACCCGCTTCGCCGACGCCAGGAACCACGGGTGCTGGTCGGAGACGTGGTTCAGGACCAGGTCGAGGATCACCTTGATCCCGCGCCGGTGCGACTCGGCGACGAAGCGCTCGAAGTCGGCCATGCGGCCGTAGTCGCGCTCGATCGCGTGGAAATCCTGGAAGTCGTAGCCGTGGTACGACGGCGCCTCGAACACCGGCGTCAGCCAGATCGCCTTCACGCCGAGGCCGTGCAGGTAATCGAGCTTCGCGGTCAGGCCCTTGAAGTCGCCGCTGCCGTCGCCGTCGTCGTCCTTGAACGAGCGCGGCCACACCTCGTACACCACCGCGTCCTGCCACCAGCGCGCGGGGCCGGCGTTGTCGACCTGCAGCGTCTGGAAGCGCAGCGGCGGCGTGAGCGCGCGCGCCGGCGCGACCGGCGCCGCCAGCAGCGCGATCGCGCACATCCCGGCGGCGAGCGCGGAGGCGAGGGCCATCGGCCGCGATGCGTTCGCGGGCCGCGGCTGCCGGAGCGGATGCTGCCGCGGTTCGTTCCGCAGCGGTTCGTTGTGCATGGTCGCGTCGTGCATGGTCGAGTCCGGCGTGGTCGAGTCGGGCATGGTCGAGTCGTGCATGGCCGGGTCCGGGGCGGGCGGTCGGCCGATCATACCGCCGCCGCGTGCGCCGGCTGTGCCATGCTGTCCCGACGGCGTGGCCGGAGGCCGCGGAGGGCAGGATGCGCAGGACCGGGGACAATCCGCGGACATGCACGGCGCGGGCATGCACGGTACGAGCACGGACGGTGCGTGCATGGCCGATGGGAGCATGGCCGGCGGACGCCGCATGAGCGCCGCGCGCCCGCTGCCGCGCGCCGGCGGGGTCGCCGCGATCGGGATCGACCCGATGGCCTGGCTCGCCGACGCCCGCGCCCGCCACGGCGACCTGTTCGCACTCGACATGGCCGGCCCGCTGCTCTCGCGCGACGACGCCTGCGCACAGGTGATCGCGGTGTTCGGCGAAGCGCACCAGCGCGCGGTGCTGGGCGACATCGAACGCTTCGTGCTGCCGGTGTCGGCGGCGCTGCGCCTGGGCCTGCCCGCGCCGCTGGTGCAGCTCAACGCCAGCCTGCACGGCATGCGCGGCGACGCCCACGCGCAGGCGAAGGCGCAGCTCGCGCGCGCGCTGGCCCGCGCCGACGGCGAACGCATCGCCGCCGCGGCGCGGCAGGCGGTCGATGCGGGCTTCGCGACGCTCGACCGCGACGACTGGCCGCTGCTGGACACGATGCGGCGCACGACCCTGGCCGCGTCCACGGCGCTGCTGTTCGGCGATGTCGCGGTCGCCGGCTTCGAGCCCGCGGCGGTGATGGACTACTTCCGACTGCGGCGCGAGGCCGCGGCGCCGTGGGCGGCGCTCGACGACGACGCGCGCGAGGCGCTGGTGCGCAGCGGCCTCGCGCTCGACGCCGGCCTGCGTCGCTACCGCGCGGCGGTCCGCGCGGCGCGACGCGACCTGTCCGGCTTCGGCGCGCTCGCGGCGCTGGCGCTGGACGAAGCGATCGACGACGACGCGTTCGTCGGCCACGCCAACGTCCTCGCCGTGTCCACCAACGAGCCGGTGGCGGTGGCGATGGCATGGACGCTGCTGGCGCTGAGCCAGTTGCCGGCGCTGCGCGCGCGGCTGCGCACCGACGGTGGCCGCTTCGATCCGGTCGCGGCGTTGTCGCAGGAGACGCTGGCGGACGCGGTGCTGTCCGAGTCGCTGCGGGTGCTCACGCCGAACGCGCTGATGGTGCGGACGACGCGCACCGCGGCGACGCTGGGCGGGCATCGGCTGCCGGCGCACACCGAGGTGCTGCTGTGCCCGTTCCTGTCGCATCGCGAGCCGACGACGTTCCCGCAGCCGGAACGCTTCCGGCCCGCGCGCTGGGCGGACCTGCGGCCGTCGCCGTACGTCTACTTCCCGTTCGGCGCCGGCGGGCATGTCTGCGTCGGTCGCGCGCTGGCATTGCGCCTGCTGCGCGCACTGCTCGCCGCGCTGTCCTCGCGCGGCGATGCGCTGCTGCGCGGGGACGCCGAGATCGACTGGCGGGTGCACGTGATGCTGCTGCCGACGCGCGATCCGCGGATGCGCCTGGACGGTCGCGGCGACGGCGGCGCAGCGACCGGCGGCAGGCTGCACGGCGGCGTGCGCGACATCGTGACGCTGCGCGACGACGGGTGTTGACAATTTCGAGAAGCGTGTGACAAGGTCGCCGGATCGTCGGTTCCGGAGAACGCGACGACGATTTGCGCCATCGATCGCTCCGCGGGTCTCGCGGACCTTCGCCGGCGGATCGCACCGGGACCGCGTCGCATGCCAGGGATTCCGCAAAGCTACCGCATCGTCCGGCCGCGCAACGCGGTCATCATGTGAGCAGGGAGGAGCAGGGAAATGGCAACAACGCGCAAACCGGCGGCGAAGAAAGCCGCGAAGGGCCCGGCCAAGAAGGCGGCCAAGAAAGTCGCGAAAAAGAGCGGCGCCGCCAAGTCGGCGAGCATCGCGCTCAGCGGCGCGATCCCGAAGATGCACCTGTCGATGCCGCTGGACGCGAAGAAGATCGCGGCCATCAAGCGCTGCATCGACAAGGGTACGCTGACGGTGACGCTCAGCAAGGTCGACCTCAGCGGCGGCAAGCTCAGCGGCCCCTGGCTGTACGACTGAGTTTCCTCGCGGCCTGTCCATGCGGTTCCGGCCTCCGGGCCGGAACCGTCCATCGCCCTCGATCGCCCTTGCCGCATGCCGCCGTGCGCCACGCCGTGGCGTGACGCGGGGCAGTGCGCCGCATCGGCGATGCCTCCGGCGAACGCATTTCCTTCTGAGGCGCAGCGCGTGAAGCATTTCCGGCCGGACCCGTCGCGGACCCAGATCGGCCTGGCCTATGGCCCGCCGGCGCTGGCGTGCCTGGACGCGCTGCCCGACGCGCTGGACTACCTCGAAATCCCGTTCGAGCAACTGCGGCACACGCCGCAGGCCGGCGACGTGCAGCAGCGCATTCCGCTGATCCTGCACTGCGCCAGCGTGTCGGTCGCCGGCACGGTGCCGCCGTCCGCGCAGACCTTCGACGCCATCGCCGCCACCGCCGCGCGCCTGCGCACGCCGTGGATCGGCGAACACCTCGCCTACGTTTCGGCCGAAGGCCTGGACGACGACGGCGACGCGATCGCGCCGTCCTCGCTGACCTACACCGTCTGCCCGCAGTTGAGCGAAGCCTCGGTCGCGCGGGTGATCGACAACTACGCCGCGGCGCGCGCGCGGCTCGGCGCGACGCCGCTGCTGCTGGAGAACGCGCCGCAGTATTTCGAAGTGCCCGGCAGCACCATGCCGATGTCGGCCTACATCGCCGACGTGCTCGCGCACTGCGACGCCGGCCTGCTGCTGGACCTCACCCATTTCCTGATCACCTGCGTCAACACCGGCGTCGATCCCAGGCGCGAGTTGAAACGACTGCCGCTGGAGCGCGTGGTCGAGGTCCACATCTCCGGGATGAGCACGCAGTCGGGCGTGGCCTGGGACGACCACGCGGTGCCGGCGCCGCCGGAAGTGTTCGATCTGTTGCGCCGCGTGCTCGACGCGGTGCGGCCGCAGGCGCTGACGCTGGAATACAACTGGTCGGGCGCGTTCCCGCAGGCGATCCTGCAGCAGCAGCTGCTGCGCACCCGCGCGCTGCTGGAGGCGACATGAGCCTGGCGCGCGTGCAGGCGGTGATGGCCGCGGGCATCGAGCAGCCGCGGCTGCTGCTGCGCTGGCGCGCGCAGCCCGAGCGCCTGCGCGCACTGGGCGTCGATCCGGCCGAGATCGACCTCGACGTGCTCGCCAAGTTCTCCGGGCTCGGCGTGAAGGTGCGCCACAACCCGCTGCGCGCGCACTACCCGCTGTCGTTCCGGCTGATGAGCGCGACCGCGATGGAGATCGCGATGTTCGCCGCCTACGCCGAATTCCGCTCGATCCGGCGCCTGACGTGGGCCAGTACCCTCCCCGATCGCGCCCGCGACCTGCTCGACTTCCTCGACGGCTGGCTCGATCCCGCCGATCGCATCCATGCCCGGCTGCGCGACGCACTGCGCTACGAGGACGCGATCGCGCGGCTCGGGCCGTGGCATGTCGCTACCGACGACGATGACTTCGTCGATGCGCCCGATGTCCCACGGCTGCGTGGCGCCGTGCAGCTCTGCGAGTTCGGCTGCGATCCGCGCGCGCTCGCCGCCGCGCTCCACGCGAGCGCGCCCGACCTGGGCGCCGTGCCCGACGAACCGCACGCGCTGTGCTTCTGGCGCGCGCCCGGGGCCGAGGAGGTGACCGTGCTCGACCTCGACGCGCTGGGCTTCCATCTGCTGGCGCGCATCGACGGCCGTCGCAGCGTGCCCGCGCTGGCGCGCAGCCTCGGCGGCGGGCGCGGTGCGACCGCGGCGGTGCGCGCGGCGCTGGCGACGCTGGCCGGGTTCGGCCTCGTGCAACGGTCGGCGACGCCCGGGGCGCGATGCGCCTGACCCTCGTCGACAACCTGGTGATGCCGGAGGAGGGCGACCTGGCGCTGCTCGACGTGCATCCGCACCTCGGCCTGCTGGCGCTGGCGGCGTCCGCGGCGCGCGACGGCGTGAAGACCTCGATCTACGACCCCAAGCGGCTGCTGCGCAACGGCACGCTGCGCTACGACGCGCACCTGTACGACCTCGCCGCCGCGCAGATCCTCGCCCAGTCGCCGGAGGCGGTGGGCTTCACCACGCTCGGCTGCAGCTTCCTGTTCGCGATCAACGTCGCCGCGCGCCTGCGCCGCGCCGAGCCCGACCTGCCGCTGCTGCTGGGCGGCCCGCACGCGACGATGCTCGACCGGCCGATCCTCGAACGCTTCCCGCAGTTCGACCTGGTCGTGCGCCACGAGGCCGACGAGGTGTTCCCGTCGGTGCTGCGTGCGCTGCCGGACCGTGCGTTCGCGAAGATCCCCGGCCTGAGCTGGCGCGACCCCCTCGACGGCACGTTCCGGATGACCGAGGGCAAGCCCAAGGTCCACGATCTCGACAGCCTGCCGCTGCTGGACTACGACCATTACCCGATCGCCGAACTCGGCCTCGACCTGCTGCGCATCGAGGCCGGGCGCGGCTGTCCGTTCGCCTGCACGTTCTGCTCGACCGCCGGCTTCTTCCAGCGCAGCTTCCGGCTGAAGTCGCCGGAGCGGCTGGTGTTCGAGCTGGAGCGCCTGCGCGAGCGCTACGGCTTCGACGAGTTCAAGCTCGACCACGACATGTTCACCGTCAACCGGCACAAGGTGCAGGCGTTCTGCGAGGCGGTGCGCGGGCGCGGCTTCCGCTGGCGGGTGTCGGCGCGGGTGGACTGCGTGAATCCGGCGCTGCTGGAAAGCATGGCCGACGCCGGCTGCATCGGCCTGTACTTCGGCATCGAGACCGGCTCGAAGCGGATGCAGAAGATCAGCCAGAAGCGCCTCGACCTCGATCTGGTCGCGCCGATCCTCGACGTGTGCGCGTCGCTGGGCATCGAGACCACGGCGTCGTTCATCACCGGCTATCCGGAAGAGGAGCGCGCCGACCAGGACGACACCCTCGACATGATCGGCCGCCATTTCTCCGCGCACTGCCTCACCCAGCTGCACATCCTGCAGCCGGAGCCGGGCACGCCCATGTACGCCGAGCGCGGCGCCGACGTGCGCTACGACGGCTACGCCAGCCCGTACAACAGCGAGCTGATCGGCCCCGACGACCGCGAACTGGTGGTGTCGACGCCGGAGATCTTCCAGACCTACTTCCACTACCCGGCGGCGCTGCCGCGCGCGGACCACCTGTTCGCGGTGGCGACGGTCGATCTGCTGCGGCGGGTCGGGCCGGACGTGGCCGCCTACGCGCTGCGTCGCCATGGCGGGCGATTGTCGTCGTTCGTGGCGGCGTTCCGCGCGCACGCCGATCGCGTGCAGCCGGTGCATCCGCCCGGCTGGATGCCCGATGCGGACCTGCTCGCCGGCTTCGTCGCCGCCGAACACGGCGCGGACCATCATCTCGTCTCGCTGTTCCGCTACGGCCTGGCGCTGCACGACACCCGGCCCGCGCCGACGGACGCGCAGGTCGCCGTCTACGATGCGCCGCGGCCTTACGTGCTGAGCGACCGCGTGCGCATCCTCTCCGGCCTGCACGACTGCGACCGCTGGCTGGCGCGCATCCGCGACGCCGCGCGCGACGATGCCCTGCTGCCCGACGACGACGACGAGCGCACCAGCTATCTGCTGCACCTCGGCAGGCAGGCGCCCGAGGCCTGGCGCATCGACGAAGGGCTGGAAGCCATCCTCGGCGTGTTCGCCGAACCGCAGCGCTGCGACGCGGTGGCGGCGATGCTGCGCGAGGCGACCGGCGACGACGGCGTCGACGACGCGTTCTTCCGCGAACTGGTCGACGCCGGCATCCTCGTACCCGCACCGGAGACGGCCGCGGAGGCGATGCATTGAGCCGCACCTCCGCACCCGACGCCATCGCCGCGCCGCGCTGGGGCGCGCTGGACCTCGCCGAAGGGCTGCAGCTCGGCCACGCGCTGTCGACGCTGCACGATCTCGGCGTGCTCGCCGCGCTGTCGCGGCCGCGCACCGTCGAGGATGTGGCCCGGGCCTGCCGGCTCGATCCGGCGCTGCTCGCGGCGACGCTGGACTTCGCGGCCGCGCGCACCACGCTGGTGCGCAAACGGGGCAAACGCTTCGTCGCGGAGGAAGGCGCCGCGCCGGAAGCGCGGTTCGTGCTCGATCTCTACGCCGGCGCGTTCGGCGCGAACGCGGTCGCGCTGCCGGAGCTGCTGCGGCATCCGGCGCGGGCCGGGGCGCGGGTCGATCGTCGCCGCCACGCCAACGCCTTCCTGCATGCGCCCGGCGGCGCCGAGGCGATGCCGGCGGCGCTGCTCGCGCAGCTCGGCAGCCGCGGCGTGCTCGATCTCGGCTGCGGCCCCGGCGCGCTGCTCGCCGCGCTGGCGGTGGCGAACCCGCAGCTCCGCGGCTGGGGCATCGACGCCAACCCGGGCATGTGCCGCCTCGCGCGCGCGCGTTTGCGCGCGGCGGGCGTGGCGCGCCGCGTGCGCATCCTCGCGGGCGACGGGCGCATGCCCGCGCGCCTGCTGCCCGCGGACGCAAGGGCGCGGGTGGACACGATCGTCGCCGGCGATCTCGCCAACGAACTGTTCGCGAAGCGCGACGCCGCGCCGGCGTGGCTGCGGCGCCTGCGCCGGGATTTCCCGGGCCGCATGCTGCTGGTGTCGGACTATTACGGCCGCCTCGGCCATGCCGGCCGCACCACGCCGGCGCTGCGCGAAACGCTGCTGCACGACTACGTGCAGGCGATCTCCGGGCAGGGCGTTCCGCCGCCGGACCGTCGCGCCTGGCAGGCGGTCTACCGCGCCGCCGGTGCGCGCCTGATGCACTGCATCGAAGACACGTCGACGACGCGGTTCCTGCACCTGGTCGGGCTGTAGCGCATCGACATCGCGATCGGCCGGCGCGCGACATCCGCGTCGCTGCGCTGGCGTCGGTCCCGGATCGCGGCATCGACCGGATCGTGACATCGACGCATGACGCGTGAACGCGGGTGAGAAGCGCGTTCAGCTCTGCGGCGGACAGGGCGGAAAATCTGCAGTCGACCCGCTACATTCGCAGTCTCGCCAGCGACCGGACCTCATGTTGCCATGACCTTGTTCGACATCCTGCCCTCGCTTGCCGGCGGCGTCCTCATCGGCCTCGCGGCGGCGGGCCTGCTGTATTTCAACGGCCGCATCGCAGGCGTCAGCGACATCCTCGAGGGCCTGTTCGACGGCGACGCCGGGGCGCGCGCGCAGCGGCTGCTGTTCCTGCTGGGCCTGGTCGCGGGCGCGGGGCTGTACGAACTCGCGGGCGGCACGGCGCCGGTGGCGCGCGCGGGCTTCCCGCCGTGGCTGCTGGTCGTCGGCGGGGGACTGGTCGGGGTCGGCACGTCGCTGGCGCGTGGCTGCACCAGCGGGCACGGCGTGTGCGGCATGGCGCGCTTCTCGCGACGCTCGTTCGTCGCGGTCGGCGTGTTCCTGTCGGTCGCGATCGGCACGACCTGGGTCGTGCGCCACGTCTGGGGGATCGCCTGATGCGTGCGTCCATCGCGCTGTCGTGCGGCCTGGTGTTCGGGCTCGGCCTCGCGCTGGCGGGGATGACCTCGCCGCAGAAGGTGCTGGCCTTCCTCGATGTCGCCGGCGACTGGGATCCGGCGCTGCTGCTCGTCCTCGGCGGGGCGGTCGCCACCGCGGCGATCGCGTTCCGGTTCGTGCTCAGGCGCCCGCGCCCGGTGTTCGACGCGCGCTTCCACCTCAGCGATGCGCGGCGGATCGATGCGCCGCTGGTCGTCGGCTCGACGCTGTTCGGCATCGGCTGGGGCATCGCCGGCTATTGTCCGGGCCCCGCGGTCGCGCTGCTCGCGGCGCCGGGCAACCCGGAACTGCCGCTGTTCCTCGGCGGCATGCTCGCGGGCATCGCGGCGTGCGCAGTGTCGCGGCGACGCGCCGGCCGCGCCGGTGAGCGCATCGGCGACGGTTGACGCGGCCGTCCCCGCGTCGTCCGCCCGGCGCACGCAGGGAATACGGGCGAAGAGGGGCCTTCGACAGCGCGGGCCGTCCGGCTTCGCGCGTCATGCTCATTCACGGCGCTTCCGCGCAGATCGGCGCGATCCCGGCGGGCGTCGCGGGCGTGGCGGCCCGCGGATGCGGCGTCAGTAGCGCGGCGGGGGCACCGGCGCGTTGTCCATGATTTCCTCGATCCGGGCAACCACTTCTGGCGTCAGCTTGTCCTTGGACTGGAGCGCCTTCAGGTTGTCCGCCAACTGCGCGGGCCTGGATGCGCCGAGGATGATGCTCGACACGCGCGGATTGGACAGGCACCAGATGATCGCGAGATGGTGGACCGGCAGCCCAATCTCGTCCGCGAGCGCGGAGAGTCTGCGCACCTTGGCGATCTGGCGCTCGCCTTCCTCGCTGTCCCACTCGGCCTTGAGCCATTCGCAGCCGGGCAGGTTCATGCGGCTGTCCGCAGGGAAGCCGTTGTTGTACTTGCCGGTCAGCACGCCCGCCTTCAGCGGCGACCAGACGGTGGTGCCCAGGCCCATGAGGTCGTACAGCGGCGCGTACTCGACCTCCACTTTCTGGCGCTCGAAGAGGTTGTACTGCGGCTGCTCCATCTGCGGCGGGGTAATGTTCAGGTTCTTGGCCACGGCCCACGCTTCGGTCAGCTGCTGCGCGCTCCATTCGGATGTTCCCCAGTACATCACCTTGCCCTGCGCGATGAGGTCGTGCATGGCGCGCACGGTTTCTTCGATCGGGGTCTCGGAATCGGGGCGATGGCAGTAGTACAGGTCGAGATAGTCCACCTGCAGGCGCTTGAGGGCGGCGTGGCAGGCGTCGAATACGTGCTTGCGCGACAGCCCGTTCTGGGTTGGCTTCTCGCCGCCCCAGAATACCTTTGAGGACACCACGTAGGTGTCGCGGCCCCAGCCCAGCTTGCGCAGGGCCGCGCCCATCACGATTTCGGACTGGCCGAATTCGTAGAGCTCGGCGTTGTCGAAGAAGTTGATGCCCTCGTCGTAGGCCAGCGACATGAGGTCCAGTGCCTCCTTTTCGTGGACCTGGTTGCCGAAGGTCACCCAGGAGCCGAGCGAGAGTTCGCTGAGCTTGAGGCCGGATTTGCCGAGGCGTCGATAATCCATGGTTGCATTCCAGAAAGGTTGTGGCCCAGCGGGCGGTGAAGGAGGCGTCGCCCTTCGCGGGCACGGTTGGCCGGGTCAGGGCCGCGGTGGAGGAGGATTGCCCGGATCGGGCCCTTCGATCGCCAGTCGCACCAACCCGCGGATCGCCGCCGGATCCGGCTCGGGCCAGTCGAAGCCGACCTGCGCCAGCAGTCGTTCGGTCCGCTCGGCGAGTACGAACAGCGGCGGCCGGGCGCTCGAGGCTTCTTCCTCCAGCAGGCCGGTGTGCAGCAGCAGGTTCATCACCGCGTCCGCGTACTCCGGCTGGTCGCGCAGTTCGAGCAGGCTGTCGAGGAAGGCGTCGGACGCGACGCCGCGGATCCGCAGGCCCTCGGTCGATGCGCCGAGGAAGTCGGCCAGTCGCACGAGGCGCGGATTGCGCAGGTGGAAGGTCTCGTTGCCCAGCGTTTCCTGCTCGCACAGCAGCACGATCGCCCGCGCCAACTGATCGACGAACGTCAGCTCGGCGATGTCCAGGTAGTCGGGGACGATGCCCAGCGCGATGCACGCCTTTGTGCGCTGGAAGAACGCGTTCTCGGCGATGTTCTTCTGCAGCACCCCGGTCGCGGAGTGGTAGGTGATGTTGCCGACGCGATGGATGCTGGCGACGCCGCCACGCGCGCGAAACGCCGCCACCGCGCGTTCCGCCTCCAACTTGGAACGCACATAGACGTTGCCCGGCTGCTGGCCGATGTCGATGTCGTGCTCGGTGAACACCGACCACGGGGCGTCGACCACGCCATCCGCCGTCGACAGCGTGGAAATGAAGTGAAAGCGCTTGGGCGCACCTTCGGCCGCCAGCGCCAGCAACTGCTCGGTGGCGACGACGTTCGCGCTGTAGAAGTCCTCGTAGGCGCCGTAGTGGCTGACGTTGGCCGCGCTGTGGACGATGGTGTCCACGTCCTCGGCGAGGAGGCGATAGGTGTCCGGCGCCATGCCCAGGCCCGGTTGCGCGAGGTCCGCGACCACCACCTCCAAGCGTCCTGCGCAGGCGGCATGGAACGCCGGGCCGAAGTAGTGGTCCAGCACTTCGCGCAGGCGGCGCTCGGCGTCCTGCTGGTCGGCGCCGCGCACCGGCGCCACGATGCGGCAATCGCGGGTGGCGATCAGCGCGTGCAGCAGATACGCGCCCAGGTAGCCTGTGGACCCGGTCAGCAGCACGCGGCCGAAAGACGCCTTGCGCTGCGGGTCCAGCCGCGCGAGGTCCTGTTCCGTGCGCTTCCGGTAGGTGTCGATGCGGGCCTGCAGGGCGGGGTCTTCCGTGGCCTGGCGATGGCGTTCTTCGGCGGCCGCGAGCGACTGCCTGACCCGGTCGATGCGCTGCCGCAGCGCGTCGTGCGAAGGTTTGAAATGCTGCGCCTGCTCAAAGACGCTGGGCCAGCGGAATACATCGCTGATCTGTGCGTCGAAATGCTTCTGCAGGGCGGCGACCAGGCTGATCGCGCTGAGCGAGTGTCCACCGACTTCGAAGAAGTTGTCGTGTCGGCCCACGCGTTCGAGCTTGAGTACCCTGGCCCAGATTCGCGCGATCGCGGTTTCGGTCTCGCCCACCGGAGCCTCGTGGCCGCGGCTTGCGTAGGACGCGGCGTCTGGCGCGGGCAGCGCCTTGCGGTCCAGCTTCCCGTTCGGGGTCAGCGGGAACGCCTCCAGTTGCACGTAGGCCGACGGCACCATGTAGTCCGGCAATTGGTTTGCCAGGTGGCCGCGCAGGTCCTCGATGCCGACGGCGTCGGCAGCGGTGACGTAGGCGACCAGGCGCATGTCGCCCGGGGTATCCTCGCGGGCGATGACCACGGCGTCGCGCACGGCGGGGTGCGCGTTCAGCCGGGCCTCGATCTCGCCGAGTTCGATCCGGAAGCCGCGTAGCTTCACCTGGAAGTCGTTGCGGCCGATGAACTCGATGGTCCCGTCTGACCGCCAGCGGCCGAGGTCGCCGGTCTTGTACATGCGCGCCTGCGGCCACGGGTCGAAGGGATCGGCGACGAAGCGTTCGGCGGTGAGTTCGGTGCGGCCGAAGTAGCCGCGCGCGACGCTGGCGCCGCCGATGTGGATTTCGCCGATCGCGCCGATCGGGACCAGTTCCCGCCTCGGCCCCAGCACGTAGTGCCGGTAGTTGGGCAGGCCGTGGCCGAGGGAGAGCCGCGCCGATTCGGGGCTGTCCGGGTCGATCGCGTTTACCAGAGACCAGACCGTCGCCTCGGTCGGCCCGTAGCAGTTCCACAAGCGCACGCCGGCGGCGCACAGGTCGCCCTGGAGTTTCGCGCTCAGCGCCTCGCCGCCGCACAGCGCCAGCGGTGATCCGCTGGCCTTCCACCCGGTTTCGAGCAGTTGGATCCAGCGCGAAGGCGTGGTTTGCAGCAGGCCGAAATCGTGCCGGGCCAGCAGCGCGACGAGCTGCAGCGGGTCGTGCTGTTCTTCGGCGCTCGCGATGACGCAGGCGTCGCCGCGGCTGAGGCAGCCCAGCCATTCGTACAGGGCGATGTCGAAGGACGTGCTGGTGATGAACAGCCAGTGGCGGCCGGCGAGCTCGGGCAGCCGGCGGTTCATCCCGAGGATGAAATTGAACGCGGCGCGGTGCTCGATCATCACGCCCTTGGGCACGCCGGTCGAACCCGAGGTGTAGATCACGTAGGCCAGGTGCGCGGGCGTCAGGCCGATCGAACGCGCGATCGGGCGGGTCGTCGGGCGCGCCGACAGCGCGGCGACGTCGGCGGCCAGATCGCATACCGGGAGGTCGCCGGAAAGCCCGGCCAGCAGGCGCGCCGTCGACGACGCATCGACGTCACAGGTCAGCAGTGCCACCGGCGCGCTGTCGGCCAGCATGTGGGCGAGCCGGTCGGCCGGGTAGTTCGGGTCCAGCGGCACGTAGGCACCGCCCGCCTTGAGGATGCCCAGCAGGCCCACGACCATTTCCAGGCTGCGCTCGGCGCAGATCGCCACCCGGTCGTCCGGCTTCACGCCCAGGGCGATCAGGTGGTGCGCCACCTGGTTGGCGCGCTGGTCGAGTTCGTCGTAGCGCAGCGGCTGGTCCCGGAACACCAGCGCGGTCGCGTCGGGCGTGCGCGCCGCCTGCGCTTCAAACAGTTCGTGGGCGCAAAGGGGTTCCCCGAACGCGGCCGCGGTGTCGTTGAAGTCCTCCAACAGGGTCCGGCGCTCCGCCTCCGGCAGTATCTCCAGCGCGCACACCGGCGTGGCCGGCGCGCGTTCCAGCGCATCGGCCAAGGACGCCAGCGCGGTCAGCATGAAATCGCACACGCGCCGCGGATCGAGGCTGTCGTCGATCTGCAGGTCCAGGCTCAGGTCGTCGCCGTAGTCGTCGATGTTCAGGCTGAGCGGGTAGTTTGTGCGCTCGCCGCCGCTGAGGAACTCGATGCCGGCCCACGCCTGTTGCGCCTGCAGCGCCTGTTCGTCCGCCGTGGCCGCGGCCTTTTCCGCATGCCGGTAGTTCAACAGCGACGTGAACAGCGGCGCCGGGGCGCGCACCCCGCTGCAGCGCTGCACCAGCGCCAGCGAGGCGTGCTCATGGCGCAGCAGCCGGGTCAGCAGGTCGTGCATCGTGCGCACGCCGGCGCGCGCGCTCTGCTCGCCGATCCGCATCCGCACCGGCAGGGTGTTGATGAACATGCCCATGCCGCGGTCGGAGCCTTCGCCGACCAGTAGCCGTCCGAGCATCACCGTCCCGAAGACCACGTCCTCGCGGCCGCAGACCCGCGCAAGCACCTGGGCCCAGGCCAAGTGGCAGAGGCTGGCCATGCTCACGCCCTGCGCCCGCGCGCAGGCGCGCAGGCGCAGGCACACCTGCGGATCGACGTCCTGGCGCACCTCGGCGATGCGGCTGCCGTCGCCGCGGACGTCCTGCAGGCCGAAGGGATCCGTCGGCGCATCGACATCGCCCAGCAATCGGGTGAAGAACGCCTCGTGCTCTTCCCTGCTCACGTCGAGGCGAGTCTGGGCGACGAAATTGCGGAACTGCAGCGGCTCCGGCAGCGCGTCCGCCTGCCCGGACAGATGCGCGCGGATCTCCTCCTGCATCACCGCCAGCGTCGCGTGGTCGCCCATCAGGTGGTGCATCATCTCCAGCACCACCCAGCGATCGTTCGCGCGGTCCTCGGCGAAGAACACCTGCATCATCGGTGCGAGGCGGATGTCGAGCCGGTAGTGGCGGGGGTCGAAGCGCGCGCGAAGCTGCGTCGCGATGTCGCCGTCGGCGGGATCCAGCGCGACCTGCTTGATCGACAGCGGCGCATCGCGCCAGACCACCTGCACCGGCTCGGACAGGCCTTCCCAGAGCACCGACGTGCGCAGGATGTCGTGGCGGCGGATCACCGCCTGCAGCGCGTCGGTGTAGCGATCGAGGCTTTCGCGGCGATCGATCGCAAGCAGCGTCGCGGCGAGATAGACGTCGCCCTCGCTTGCCAGCATGTGGTGGAACAGGATGCCTTCCTGCAGTGGCGCCAGCGGATAGAGGTCCTGCACGTTGGCCGCGCCGCCGGGCACCCGGGACACGATCAGGTCGATCTCCTCCTGGCGCAGGTCGAGCAGCGGCAGCATCGCCGGCGTGATCGCGGCGCAGCCGGGCGGGATCAGATTGGGCGGCACGACGATGGCGCCGCTGTCGCCGCCGATCGACGCCGCCAGCGCCGCCAGGGTCGGCGCGGCGAACAGCGCGCGCACATCAGCCCGCAGGTCGGCACGGCGCATGCGCTCGATCACGGTCACCGCCAGTAGCGAGTGGCCGCCCAGCTCGAAGAAGTTGTCGTGCCTTCCGACGCGGTCGAGCTTGAGCACGTCGGCCCAGATCTGCGCCAGCGCGGTTTCGCTTTTGCCGATCGGCGCTTCATAGGCCCGGGCGACGTAGGCGCTCGCATCGGGCGCCGGCAGCGCCTTGCGGTCCAGCTTGCCGTTGGGCGTCAGCGGCAGTGCGTCCAGCCGCACGTACGCCGCGGGCACCATGTACTCCGGCAGCGTCCCGCCCAGGTGCGTCCGCAGCGATTCGGCGTCGATGTCCTCGGCCGAGACCACGTACGCCACCAGCCGCTTGTCGCCGGGCACGTCCTCGCGCGCCAGCACCGCCGCGTCGCGGACGCCCGGGTGGCGTGACAGACAGACTTCGATCTCGCTCAATTCGATGCGGAACCCGCGGATCTTCACCTGGTGGTCGCGGCGGCCGACGAACTGCAGCGTGCCGTCGGCGTTCCAGCGCGCCAGGTCGCCGGTGCGGTACAGCCGTGCGTCCACGTTCGATGCCGCATCGGGCGCTCCGCCCGGCGTCGCATCGGAGGCGAACGGATCACGGACGAAGCGCTCGGCGGTCAGGTCGGGCCGGTTGAGGTATTCCCGCGCGACCTGCACGCCGCCGATGCACAGCTCGCCTTCGACCCCCCGCGGCGCCAGTCGCAGGTGCGCGTCGAGCACGTAGGCGCGCACGCCCGGCAGCGCCCGGCCGATTGGAAGCTCGGCGCCCTCCAGCCCGGCGCCGTCGCGGGTCGTCAGTATCGTCGCGCAGACCGAGGCCTCGGTCGGGCCGTAGTGGTTGCTGAGCACGACGCGGTCGCCGGTGAGCGCCGCGAAGCGCCGGACCTGCTCCAGCGACACGCCCTCGCCGCCGAACATCATCAACCGCAGATCGGACAGCACCGGAGCCTCGTCCTCCGCGCGCAGATCGACGAAGCCGTCGGTCCACTGCCGCCACAGCGCCGCCGGGGCGTCGATTGCGGTGACCCGGTGCCGGCGGCAGAACTCCGACAGCGTCACCGGCCCGAGTTCGGTGGGGTCCGGATGCAGCACCAGCGCCGCGCCGACGGCGAGCGCCGGGAACACATCGCCCACCGACGCGTCGAAGATCAGCGGCGGAATCATCAGCAGGCGCTGGCCGGCGAACTCGTGGCGCGCAAGGAAGCCCTGCACCAGGTTCATCGCGCCGCGATGCTCGACGACCACGCCCTTGGGCACGCCGGTCGAACCGGAGGTGTAGATGACGTAGGCGGCGTTGCCCGGCTGCAGATCGACGGCCGGCGGCGCGTCGCGGGTCGGTGCCTGGCCGATGTCGAGGATCCGGCCGGCGAGCGCCGGGCGCAGCGCCGCGCACGCGGCGGCCCGTCCGGACAGCGCCGAGGGCGCGACCAGCGCCAGCACCGCCGCGTCGTCGAGCATGTAGCCGAGGCGATCGTCGGGATAGCCCGGGTCCAGCGGCACGTAGGCCGCGCCCGCGGCGAGGATCGCGAGCAGGCCCACGATCGACTCCGCCGAGCGGTCGGCGAGCAGCGCGACGCGCGATTCCGGGCCCGCGCCGAGCGCGCGCAGCCGTTCGGCGAGGCCGTTGGCGCGCCGGGTCAATGCGCGGTAGCTCAGTTCCGCGGCGGGTTCGATCACCGCGATCGCATCGGGCGTGCGGGCCGCCTGCGCGGCGACGAGGTCGTACAGGCCGACGCTCGCGCATGCGATGCCCGGCCCGCCGTCGCCCAGCGCCAGCAGCGCGCGGCGTTCGACGTCGTCCGGCAGGTCGATCAGGTCCACCGGCTGGTGTTCGTCCGCCGCCATCGCCGCGAGCACGCGCTGCAGATAGCCCGCGTGCCGTTCGATCGTGGCCCGGTCGAACAGCGCGGTGGCGTAGTCCAGGCCGCCGACGATCCGGTCGCCGCCTTCGCCGATGTTGAGGGTCAGGTCGAACTTGGCGGTGTCGTAGAGGGTCTCCAGCGGGGCCATGGTCAGGCCGCCGAAGTCGAGCGCGCCCTCGGTCATGTCCTGCCACGCCAGCATCGCCTGGAAGATCGGCGCGTGGGCCAGGCTGCGCGGCGGCTTGACGATCTCCACCACCTGTTCGAACGGCAGTTCCTGGTGGTCCTGGGCGTCCAGCGTCGCCAGCTTCACCCGTTCGAGCAGTTCCGACACGCTGCCCGAGACCTCGATGCGCAGCGCCAGGGTGTTGACGAAGAAGCCGACGAGGTTCGCCAGCTCCGGACGCCGGCGGTTGGCGACCGGCGTGCCGACCACCACTTCGGCCTGCCCCGACAGCCGCGACAGCACCGTCGCCCACGCCGCCAGCACGGTCATGAACAGGCTCATCCCGTGGCGCCTGCTCAGCGCCTTCAGCGCGTCGGTCAGCGCCGCGTCCAGCGCGATCGGCACCCGGTCGCCGGTGAAGGCCTGCTGCGCCGGGCGCGGCCGGTCGGTCGGCAGCTCCAGCAACGTCGGCGCGCCGGCCAGGGTGCGGCGCCAGTAGTCGTTCTGCTTCTCCAGCGCCTCGCCGCGCAGCCAGTGCCGCTGCCACAGCGCATAGTCGGCGTACTGGATCGGCAGCGGCGGCAGCGGATCGTCGCCGCCTTCGCGGTAGCTGCGGTACAGCGCGCCCAGTTCGGAGGACAGCAGACCGAGCGACCAGGCGTCGGAGACGATGTGGTGCATCGTCAGCAGCAGCGTGTGCTCGTCGTCGGCCATGCGGACGAGCTGGCCGCGGAACAGCGGGCCGCGCTCCATGTCGAAGGGCTGGTGGGCTTCGTCCGCGATGCGCCGGGCCAGCGCCTCGTCGGCGCGGGGATGATGGCGCAGGTCGTGCTCCTGCAGCGAAAACCCGCTGTCGGCCGGCGCGATGCGCTGGACCGGATCGTCGCCGACGCGATGGAACGTCGTGCGCAGCGCTTCATGCCGGAACACGATGCGGTCGAGGGCGCGGCGCAGCGCCGTCGGGTCCAGTTCGCCGTGCAGGCGCAGCGCCAGCGCCATGTGGTAGGCCTCGCTGAAGCCCTCCATCCGGGTCAGGAACCACAGCCGCTGCTGGGCGAAGGACAGGCGCAGCGCCTGTTCGCGATCGGCGACCGGGATCGCGCCGTCGTCCACCGCCGCCGCCGCCGCCCGCAGCCGGGCCTCCTCCTGCAGGCGCTTGGCGAGCGCGGCGCGGAGCAGTTGTTCACGCGTGGGAGTGGACATGTCCTGTCAAGGTCCTTCTTCGATCACCCGGGAAGCCACCCGCAGACCGGTGAGACCGGCAAGCGCTCCCGTCTCCGGAAGCGGTATTCGACTGCGTGCGGGAAACGAGAGCCGATGTCGCGCATGTCGACGTGGCGCCCGGCGCGCCCAAGTATAAACATCGCGACCCTGCGACGCGCCAAGCTAAAGCCCGGCGCAGGCCGCGGTCCGCGCGCGCCGGCGGAGCGCATTCGGCGTCGGCGATGCGTCGCCGTTCCGACGCCGGCCGCGGCCGGGGCGCCGCGTCGTGCTGCGGCGCACGCACGCAGGCCGGCGGGCGGGCGAGGCGCGGGAAGGACGAGCGCGATCCCGGTCGGCAGGCGGACATCGACGGTGCGGGCATCGATGCCGGCGCCAGCGCGTCGAACTGCGGACGATCGTGTCCGCCATCGATTGCGGCTCGCCCGTGCGGCCTCCGCGCCGGCAGGCGCATGCGGGCGCGGACAGACCTTCCGGCGGAACCGGGGCGACGAGGCGGCGACCCGGGCCGCGTCGTCGCCGGGAGGCCGTGCCCCGGCGCCCGCTGCGGATCGATTTGCACTAAATTGGTGCGATGCCCTTCGACACCGCCGCCTTCGACGCCCTGTCCACGCCCGTGGCGTGGTGCGACGCGGCGGGGCGGGTCGAGGGCGGGAACCTGGCGCTGGCGCGCTGGCTGGGGGTCGGCCCGCGCCGGCTGCCCGGGCTGCCGCTGGGCGCGTTCGAGATCGAGGGCCGCACCCTCGCCCGGGCGCTGGCCGAGCCGCCGGGCGACCAGCTCCGGCTGCGCCGCCTGCGCTTCGCCTTCCCCGGCAGCGAGGCGCCGCGCTACGCCGATGCCCTGCTGACCCGCCGCGAGGACGGCGGCTGGTGGCTGGAGGCGCATCCGGTCGACGAATTCCCCGGCGACGACCCGGCCACGATGCTGCCGTCGGCGCTGTCGGCCGCGCTCAAGGGCCTGGCCCACGAGCTGCGCAATCCGCTGGCCGGGCTGAAGGGCGCGGCGCAGTTGCTGGCGCGGCGCGCGGCCGACGAGGAATCGCGCGAGCTGACCGGGCTGATCGAGTCGGAGGTCGCGCGGCTGACCGACCTCATCGACCGCCTGCTCACGCCCGCGCCGGCGCGCCCGCACGAGCCGCTCAACATCCACGTCGTGCTCGAACGCGTGCTGCGCTTGGCCGAGAACGACGCCGGCTGGGCGGTGAAACTGGTGCGCGACTACGACCCGTCGCTGCCGGAACTGGCCGGCGACGCCGATCGCCTGACCCAGGCGGTGTGGAACCTCGTGCGCAACGCGCTGCAGGCCGAGGCCAGCCACGTCAGCCTGCGCACCCGGGTCGAGCGCGGCGTGCGCATCGGCGAGGAGATCCACGCGCGTGTGCTGCGGCTGGAGATCGTCGACGACGGCCACGGCGTGCCGGAAACGCTGGCCGAACAGCTGTTCCTGCCGCTGGTCAGCGGCCGCGCCGAGGGCACCGGCCTCGGCCTGGCGCTGGCCCAGCAGGTGGCGCGCGAGCACCGCGGCTCGCTGAGCTACCGCTCGCGTCCCGGCCACACGGTGTTCGCGCTGCTGCTGCCCTATCCCAACGAAGCGCAGCCCAACGAACCGCAGCCCAACCAACCGCAGGCAAGCGGGCTGCAGGCGAACGAACCGGCGGCCGCGCCCGCCACCGACCCCGCGACGAAGGACCGACGCCACGATGCCACCCTGGATCCCGCGCATGCCGAAGACGCCTGATCCCGCCGCGATGGCCTCCGCGCAGGTCTGGGTGGTCGACGACGACCGTTCGGTGCGCTTCGTGCTCGCCACCGCGCTGCGCGAGGCCGGCTACGACGTCACCGCGTTCGAGGACGCCGCCGCGGTGCGCGCGGCGCTGAACGCGCGCGCCGCGCCCCAGCTGCTGTTCACCGACGTGCGCATGCCCGGCGAGGACGGGCTGGCGCTGCTCGACGCGATCAAGGCGCGGCATCCGCAGCTGCCGGTGATCGTGATGAGCGCGTACACCGACGTCGCCAGCACCGCCGGGGCGTTCCGCGGCGGCGCGCACGAGTTCCTGTCCAAGCCGTTCGATCTCGACGCCGCGGTCGCGCTCGCCGCGCAGGCGCTCGCGCCCGCGGGCGGCGCGCCCCCGGCGCCCGCGCCCGAGGCGGCCGGCGCCGCCGACGCGCTGGTCGGCGACACCCCTGCGATGCAGGCGCTGTTCCGCGCCATCGGCCGGCTCGCGCAGGCGCCGCTGGGCGTGCTGATCACCGGCGAGACCGGCACCGGCAAGGAACTGGTGGCGCGCGCGCTGCACCGCGAGTCGCCGCGCGCGCGGCGGCCGTTCGTCGCGCTCAACACCGCGGCGATCCCGTCGGAACTGCTGGAGAGCGAACTGTTCGGCCACGAGGCGGGCGCGTTCACCGGCGCGGCGAAGCGCCACACCGGCCGCTTCGAGCAGGCCGACGGCGGCACCCTGTTCCTCGACGAGATCGGCGACATGCCGCTGCCGCTGCAGACGCGGCTGCTGCGCGTGCTCGCCGAGGGCGAATTCTTCCGGGTGGGCGGCCGCGAACTGATCCGGGTCGACGTGCGGGTGATCGCCGCGACCCACCAGGACCTCGATGCGCTGGTCGCCGAAGGCCGCTTCCGCGCCGACCTGCTGCACCGGCTCGACGTGGTCCGCCTGCGCCTGCCGCCGCTGCGCGAACGGCGCGAGGACATCCCCAGGCTCGCCGAACGCTTCCTGCGCGCCGCGGCGGAGAAGTTCGACGCGCCGGCCAAGCGCTTCGCGCCGTCCGCGCTGGCGCGGCTGCAGGCGCATGCGTGGCCGGGCAACGTGCGCGAGCTGGAGAACCTGTGCTGGCGGCTCGCCGCGCTGGCGCCGGGCGACGCCATCCGGGTCGCCGACCTGGAGGCGGCGTCGCTCGCGGTGGCCGCGCCGCCGGCCGCGCGCGGCGCGCGCAGCGACGAACACGACTGGGAAACCGCGCTCGCGGCGTGGGCGCGCGCGCGCCTGGACGCCGGCAGCACCGATCTCCACGCCGAGGCGCGCGAACGCTTCGACCGCGCCCTGCTCGACGCCGCGCTGGCGCACACCGGTGGCCACCGGACGGACGCCGCGAACCGGCTCGGCGTCGGCCGCAACACGCTCACGCGCAAGCTCGGGCCGGGGCGGCGCACGCGTCGCGGCTGAACCGTCGCGGCTGAGCCGTCGCCGCGCGCCGCGCGTGCCCGTGGGCCGCGATCGTCGATCCGTAATCCGCGATCCGCGATCCGCGATCCGCGCCGGCGGAGCGTGCAGAACCCCGGTCGCGCCGCACGGTCTATGCTGTCGGTTCCCCCGCATCCGGAGTGTCGAGCATGACCGCGATCCGCATCCTCTCGCTCACCGTCCTGTGCTGCGCGCTCGCCGCCTGCACCAGCGCGCCGCCGCCGAAACCCGCGCCCGCGCCGCAGCATCGCCTGCAGCGCGCGACGGCGAACATCGGCCCGGCTTCGGCCAGCCTCGTCAGCGGCTCGCTGGCGATCACCGCCATCGACGGCGGCGTGCGCATCGAGGGCGACCTCGGCGGCCTCTCGCCCAACGGCGCCAATGCGATCCACGTCCACGAACGCGGCGACTGCTCCGCGGCCGACGCCAGCAGCGCCGGCGGCCACTTCAACCCAGGCGGCATGCCGCACGGCCAGGCCGGCGCAGGCCCGCACCACCTCGGCGACATGAACAACCTCCGCGCCAACGCCGAAGGCGTCGCCCATGTCGACATCCGCCTGCCCGGCGTCACCCTCGGCAGCGGCGCGGCCAACGACGTGCTCGGCCGCGCGATCGTCGTCCACGCCAACGCCGACGACTACCGCAGCCAGCCCGCCGGCAACGCCGGCGCGCGCGTCGGCTGCGGCGTGATCGACGTCGCGCGCTGACGGCGGAGCGCGGACATCGCATCGCGGGCCGGCGGCAGGTGGCCGCCGGTCCGCGTCTCCCCGCGCTCAGGGCTTCGTGCTCAGGGCTTCGGCGCGCGGGCGATGTAGTCCAGCAGCGCGGCGTCGAGCGCACCGCTGCTGCGTCCGATCGACAGCAACGCGGCTTCGAGCCCCGCGGCCGACGGCGAGGTCGCCGTCGTCGATTGTCCGGCGACCGCGGACTCGATCCGCAGCGCATCGCCGTGGACGACCTGGCGCGACACCGTGCCGTCGCCGTGGAACTGTTCGACGAGGATGCCGTTGTAGCCCAGCGCCGGCGGCGCATCGGCGGTCGCGGCGAGCGCGCGGCCGGTCGCGGTCGCCGAATCGAGCCGCTTCTGCACGACTTCGTACACCGGTCCGGGAAGCACGGTGACGGTCGGGTTCGGACGTCCCGAGAACAGCAGGTAGGTCACGCGGAACTGCGCGCCGGGCGCCATCGGCCGGGCGTCGTCGGCGATGCGCGCGTTCGGGCCGGCGGCGAGGGCGGGCAGGCCGGCGACCACGGCCAGCGACGCGGCGACGGCGAGGCGAAGGACGGAATGCGGAATGTTCATGTGGGCCTCCCTGGCGCCGCGATCAGTTGATGCGTTCATGGCCGTAGCCGTCGGCGATGTCCGACCAGGCCAGGAAGAAGCCGCAGAAATTGCTGTAGCCGCCGCGGTTCGCCGTGCGTGGGTCGGTGATGATGTTGCCGCTGTTGTCGCGGTTGGTGGCCGCGGTGCCGCCGGGCTTGTGGCTCCAGGTGCCGTCGTCGTCGCGCCGGTACCAGTGGTAGTCGGGATAGGGCCCGACGTAGCCGGTCACCAGCGCCAGCCCGCCCTTGAAGTCCAGCGGCCAGTCGGGGTAATAGCCGATCGGCTGCAGGCCGTCGGCGATCGCGGCGGCGATCATCGCCGGGCAGGTCATCGAACCGCTTTGCGCGCCGGCGGCGCGACCGGGCTGGGCGAAGGTGTTGGTCGCGCGGTTGTTGGCGTAGTTGTAGCAGTTGTTGTTGTACTGCCGCGTGCCGCCGTCGTTCCAGAACGTCGGGTGGTACAGCGATTTGCCGGGGTTGAGGACCGTCCACACCTCCCAGTTGGGCAGCGCGCGGTTGAAGACGTAGACCTCGTCGAGGCGGTCGTTGAAGCGGTAACCGGAATAGTCCTTGTGGCCGCCGATGTAGAACGGCAGGTCGGTGTTGTCGATGTTGCCCATCTTCGGCGTGAGCAGGCCGGTCTGGTAGCCGTCGATGTAGAAGGCGATGTTGACCGGCCACGACGTGCGGTTGACCGACACCGCGACGTGGTGCCACTGGTTCCGCGTGAGCGTCATCGTCCCGTCCGACACGTAGTTGAGCCAGCCGGTCGCGTCGGCCAGTTGCAGCAGCAGCTTGTTGCCGCCCTCCACCGCGAACGAGTAGCCGCGGCCGTTCGAGCCGCGGTTGTCGACGATGGTCTTGATCGAGCGGCCGGTGTCGTTGATGCGGACCCACGCGGTGATCGTGAAGCTGCCCGTGCCGAAGTTGAGGTTCGAAGAATTGGGCACCTGGACGTACTTGTCGCCGGTCAGATCGACCGCGTTGTCCGTCCAGCCCCAGGCATCGGGATTCGCACCGTAGACGCGGCCGTTGCGCCCGTAGCCGCTGGTGTCAGGCGCCATGCGGTAGGTGAGCAGGTTGATCGTGCTCAGGTGCCACTCGCCGACCAGGCCGTTCGTCACCCGGTTGGGCACGGCCTGGCTGGCCGAGACCGGCAGCAGGAACGCGCCGATCGCCAGCAGCGATTTGAATGCGGACTTCATGCCATCTCTCCTTGACGTCGCCGCCACCGTCGCCCCGGTGGCCGGGGACGGGCAGGCACGAACGCGGCGGCGATCCGTGCTGCGCGCGCCCGGAGTATAGCCCCGCGCGGACGGCGGGAGGTCGCTGACCGCGTCAGCCCAGCAGCGCCCGCGGATCCTGCGCGCCGGCGCACGGCACCGTGCGCACGTCGAGGCCGTGGACCTTGAGGATCGCGACCAACTGCCGCTGGCGCGCGCGGAACACGTCGAAGCGGCGGTCGAGGCGGCCGTCGTCGCGCTCGTCGCCGGCGTAGCGGCGGCGCCAGGCGTCGCGATCGAAATCGGCGACGTCGACATGGCCGCCGCGGTAGCGCAGCAGCGGTTCGGGCGGGGCGTCGAGCCACGCGTCCTCGCCGGGGGCGAGCAGCGCGGTCTCGATCAGCGGCCACAGCCCGCCGAGGCCGACATGGCGGTACTGCAGCGCCATCATCGCCGCGAGGTCGTAGGCGGTGAGGTAGCGGGCGTGCTCGATCCGCGCCTCGAAGGCGTCCTGCGCGGCGAGCGCGGTCTCGGCGTCGGCCATGCCGCGTTCGAGCAGCGCGTGCTCGTACGCCGCGGCGACCGCGGTCGCCGCCGGCGCCGCGCCGACCAGCAGGAACGGCACCACCCGCAGCGGGCCGCCGTGCAGCTCCAGCTCGGCGCGCAGCGGCGCCGGCACGGTCCCGTCGGCATCGGCGCCGAACGCGATCACCCGCGGCCCGCCGTCGCCCTGCGGCGCGCGCGCGTGCAGTTCCTCCAGCCGCCGGTGCAGCGGCCAGCCCGGGCGCAGCATCTCCGCCGGGTCGTAGTGCGCGCCGGCGAGGACGAGGTCCATCGACGCGGCGTCGGCGCTGAGCGCGGCGAGGCCGCGTCCGACGAGCCCGGCCAGCGTGCCGGCCTCCGCCTGGCGCAGGGCGGCGCGGCCCGGTTGGGTGCCGGGCGCCAGTTCCAGCGCGAGTGCGCCGCGGACCACCATGCGTGGCGTGGCGGCGGGAAGGGACGACGGTTCTGCGGACATGGTCTCGTTGGCCGGGGCGGCGGGCAGGGGTACACTCGCGCATTATCCGCCGTTCGTCCGCCTCCGTCGGCGTTCGCCGCGTTCTAGAGGCGAAGCTCGACGGATTGCGGGTTCAATCAGAAGCCCTGCCGCGGCCGTCGCGGCCTTCCCTGCCGAGGTGCCCGATGCTGCATGGTCGTCCCGTCGCCGTCCTGGGCGGCGCCCGCATTCCCTTCTGTCGCCAGAACACGGCCTACGCCGATGTCGGCAACCTCGGGATGAGCGTCCGCACGCTGGGCGCGGTGGTCGAGAAGTTCGGCCTCCAGGGCCAGGTGCTGGGCGAAGTGGCGATGGGCGCGGTGCTCAAGCACAGCAGCGACTGGAACCTCGGCCGCGAGGCCGCGCTGTCCTCCGGCCTGTCGCCGCTGACCCCGGGCATCTCGGTGCAGCGGGCCTGCGGCACGTCGCTGGACACCGTGATCCTGGTCGCGAACAAGATCGCGACCGGGCAGATCGAGGTCGGCATCGGCGGCGGCTCGGACACCACCTCCGACGTGCCGATCGCGGTCAGTCCGAAGCTGCGCCGCCGGCTGCTGTCGGCCGCGGCGGCGAAGTCGACGATGGACCGCATCGCGCGGCTCACCAGCGGCTTCTCCTTCGGCGAGCTCAAGCCGGAATTCCCGGGCGTCGGCGAGCCGCGCACCGGCAAGTCGATGGGCCAGCACTGCGAGGACATGGCCAAGGAGTGGAACATCGGCCGGGTCGAGCAGGACGAATGGGCGCTGTCGTCGCACAGGAAGCTCGGCGCCGCCTACGAGCGCGGCTTCTTCGACGACCTGGTGGTGCCGTTCCGCGGCGTCGCCCGCGACAACATCCTGCGCGCCGACACCACGCTGGAGAAGCTGGCCTCGCTCAAGCCGGCGTTCGACAGGACCTCCGGCCGCGGCACGCTGACCGCCGGCAATTCCACGCCGCTGACCGACGGCGCCTCGGCCTGCCTGATTGCCTCCGAGGACTGGGCCGCGCAGCACGGCCACGAAGTGCTGTGCCGGATCCGCGACGCGCACGTCGCCGCGGTCGATTTCGTCCACGGCGAGGGCCTGCTGATGGCGCCGACCGTGGCCGTCGCCGAGATGCTCAAGCGCAACGGCCTCACCCTGCAGGATTTCGACGTCTACGAGATCCACGAGGCCTTCGCCGCGCAGGTGCTGTGCACGCTGCGCGCCTGGGAGAGCCCCGAATACTGCCGCGACCGCCTCGGCCTCGACGCGCCGCTGGGCAGCATCGACCCGGCGAAGATCAACCCGCTGGGCTCGTCGCTGGCGACCGGCCATCCCTTCGCCGCCACCGGCGCGCGCATCGTCGCCACCGCCGCGAAGGAACTGAAGGAGCGCGGCGGCGGCCGCTGCCTGGTGTCGATCTGTACCGCCGGCGGCATGGGCGTGGTGGCGATCCTGGAGCGCTGACGCGCAGCGCGGCTGCGTGGCGACGCGTCGCTGCGCGTCCGCCGCGTCGCGAGGCGTCCTGCCTGCGGGCGGAACCTCCGGTGACGCCGGTGACGGCCGGCCGTGGCCGGTTTCGTCCAACCCCGTTCCGCGATCCGATACGTTTCCCGACGGCACGCTCCGACGGCACGCTTCGATTCCATTGCGCCGCCGGCCCGCCCTCAACGGATCTTCAACGGGGATTGATCATGCGTCGCATCGTCTCGAATCTGCTGGTCTGCGGCCTGGTCGCCGCCCTTTCGTTCTCCCTCGCCGCCTGCAGCAAGCAGGAAAGCGCCAGCGCCGGGTACGCATCGCGCGAGGTCGCCGACAAGGCCATGGCCGGCGGCGCGATGCCCGCCGCCGCGCCCGCCGCGCCGGCCGAACCGCAGATGGCGGCCGCATCCGACGCGGCCGCGAACGGCATCGCCGAGGACGCCGTCGCCCGGCGCGAGGCCGACGACGGCGTCGAAACCGCGACCACGGTCGATGCCGGCCAGCTCAGTTCCAGCGCCGCCACCTACCAGGACGGCACGCGCAAGTTCATCCGCACCGCGCAGGCGCAGTTCCGGGTCAAGGACGTCTACGACTCGGCGCTCGCGATCGAGGACGTCGCCGCGCAGCAGGGCGGCTTCGTCGTCGACAACAACCTGTCGGCGCAGACGCTGAGCAGCCAGCGCCGCCCCGCCGGCGACGGCAAGCTGATCGAACTCACCGAATACCAGGTGCGCGGCAGCCTCACCGTCCGCGTGCCCAGCGACCACACCCAGGACTTCCTGCGCGCGATCGCCAAGCAGATGGAATTCCTCGACCAGCGCGCGTTCCAGGCCGCCGACGCGCAGTTCGACCTGCTGCGCCGGCAGCTCGCCTGGCAGCGCGAGCAGGACGCGCAGCGCGAACTCGGCGACGCGATCCGCGGCGGCGACCGGCTCGACCGCAAGGCCGACGTGATCCAGGCCCGCAGCGGCGCGCGCCAGCAGCGCGACGAGGCGCTGATCGAGCAGAAGCAGTACGAGGACCGGGTCGAGTTCAGCACCATCACGCTGTCGCTGTACCAGTTGCCGAGGATCCGCCAGACCGAGATGACCGACACCGAGGCGGTGTTCCGCGACCATGCGCCGGGCTTCTTCCCGCGGATGTTCGAGGCGATCCGCGCCGGCTGGTACGCGGTGCTCGACGTGGTGGTCGCGGTGACCGCGGCGTGGCCGCTGTGGCTGGCGATCGCGCTGGCGGTGTACGGGCTGCGTCGCTGGCGCGCGCTGCGCCCGCAGCGTCGCCCGCCGCCGATGGAATGAACCACGACACCTGCCGTACGACGCCCCGCGGACCCTGGCGGGGCGTCGTCGTTTCAGCGGGTCAGCGTTTCGTCGCCGCGTCGCGTCCGCCTTCGGTCAGCGTCCAGCCTATGAGCTGCGTCGTCACCGCGCCGAGGCCCTGCGCGAAGGCGCGATCGACCGCGGCCACCTCGGCGCCGTCGGCGGGCGCGTCGGCCTCGAACACGCGACTGGCGACGACCCGGTCGTCGTCGTTGCGCACCAGCCGCGCGCCGAGCGCGATGCGCGCGGTCGGCCGCGCGTCGCCGGCGTAGTCGGCCTCGAACCGGCGCAGGTCGAGCAGCAGTTCGTAGTCGGCGCCCACGCCCTCGCCGCGGCGGCCGACGCCGGCGACGCGGCCGCTGTCGCCGAACGCCCGCAGCACGGTGTCGAGCACGAGGTCGGGCGCCGGCTGGGTCCACGCCGCGCCCTTGTAGACCTGCAGCTCGCCCGGCTGCGGGCGCACGAGGATCCGCGCGCTGTCGTGCGCGTCGTCCGCGTACGGGCGCGCGATGCGCAACTGCCAGTTCGCCTGCGGCCAGGCCGGATCGGCCGCGACCACGGCCTCGGGCCGGTACAGCGCGATCGGTTCATGCTTGGGCAGCACGCTGCAGCCGGCCAGCGGCAGCAGCACGACGGCGAGCGCGAGCGCGCGCAGCGGAAGGGAAGGGCGGGTCATTTCGGCTCGAACTCCTTCGGATTCTGGCGGCCCAGCACGTAGCCGGCCGGATTCTCGTCGAGGCGCGCGCTGATCCGGCGCAGGTCGCGGATCAGCGCGCGCAGTTCGTCCAGCGTCGGCCCGATCTCGGCGAGGCCGTCGCGGGTGAAGCCGCGGATCGCGCCGCGGTTCTCGGCGATCAGCGCATTCGCGTTGCCGGCGGTGGAATCGAGGCGGGCGAGGGTGCTGTCGAGCTTGGCGATCAGCGCCGGCAGCTTGTCGACCAGTTCGCGATCGACGTCGGCGATCGCGGCGTTGGTGGTGTCGAGCGTCGCGGACAGCTTCTCGCTGGAGGTCCGCGCGTTGGCCAGCAGCGCGCCGATGTCCTCGCCGTGGTCGCCCAGCGCCCTCGAGGTCTGCTCCAGGTGCGCCAGCGTCTTGTGGATGTTCGCGATGTTCTCGTCGCTGAGCACTTCGTCGAGGCGCGCGACCAGGCGGTTCGCGGTCTCGGCGATGTTCTGCAGCGCCGAGGCTTCGGTCAGGATCACCGGCACCCGGTCCGGGTCCTTCGACACCAGCGACGGCGCGTCCGGGGTGCCGCCGGTGAGCTGGATGAAGGCGGTGCCGGTGAGGCCGGTGAACGAGAGCTTGGCGCGGGTGTCGACCTTCACCGGCGTGGTCGCGCGCAGCTTGACGTGGGCGACGACCTTGCGCGGGTCGTCCGGCGCCAGGCTGAGGTCGGCGACGGTGCCGACGCTGATGCCGTTGTACTGCACGCTGCCGCCTTCGGTCAGGCCGGTGACGGCCTCGTCGAAGATCACGTCGTAGTAGCGCCAGTCCTTGTCCGAGGAATACTTCGCCGCCCACAGCCCGAACAGCAGCAGGAAAGCGGCGGTCGCCAGGGTGAAGGCGCCGATCAGCACGTAGTTGGCGCGGGTTTCCATCTCATGCTCTCCCGGTCATGGGGCCGGTCGCGGGCGGCCGGTGCCGCCTTCGCGGACGCCGCGCGCGGCGCGGCCGCGCGGGCCGTTGAAGTATTCCTGGACCCAGGGATGGTCGAGGCGTTCGATCTCGGCGATCGGGCCGACCGCGATCACCCGCTTCTCGGCCAGCACCGCCACCCGGTCGCAGATGGCGTACAGGGTATCCAGATCGTGGGTGATCAGGAACACGGTCAGCCCCAGCGCCTGCTGCAGCGTGCGGGTGAGCCGGTCGAACGCGGCGGCGCCGATCGGGTCGAGGCCGGCGGTCGGTTCGTCGAGGAACAGCAGCGGCGGATCGAGCGCGAGCGCGCGCGCCAGGCCGGCGCGCTTGCGCATGCCGCCGGACAGTTGCGACGGCAGCTTGTCCAGCGCATCCGGCGGCAGGCCGGACAGCTTCACCTTCAGCAGCACCAGTTCGTACAGCAGGGTCTCGGGCAGGTCGGGGTGGTGTTCCTTCAACGGCACCTGCACGTTCTCGCCGACGGTCAGCGACGAGAACAGCGCGCCGTCCTGGAACAGCACGCCGGTGTTGCGCTCGATGTGCTGGCGGTCGGCCTCCTCGCGCGAGCGGCCGTTCACGCCGAGCACCTCGATGGTGCCGGCGTCGGGTTCGCGCAGGCCGATGATCGAGCGCATCAGCACCGATTTGCCGCTGCCGGAACCGCCGACCACGCCGAGGATCTCGCCGCGGCGCACGTCGAGGTCGAGGTCGTCGTGCACGATCTGGTCGCCGAAGCGGTTGCGCAGGCCGCGGACGCGGATCACGGGGGTGTCGTCGGCGGGCGTCACGTTGGGCGCTCCGTGGGGGTGTCGGATCGGGGTTGGGCTTTCGGGAGGGCCTGGAATGTTTTTCGCGTTGGGGCGCGAGTGACTTTCTTTTTGAAAAGAAAGTCACCAAAGAAAACACTCGGGTCCAGGGCACATCTGCCATCTCGGGCATGGCCGGCATTTTTCGACGAGGCGTCCTGCCTCGTCGAAAAACGACGCACGTCCTGTGCGTCGCCCTCCGGGTGTCCGATCGATGCGTGGCGCGCGAGTGCTGACGCCGCGTCGAAACGAAACGCGCACAAGCACACGGCGATGCCACCATGGCCCCGGCCGGTGGACGTGGCGGTAAACCTTGAAGACCGCGGCATCCACGGCGGGGCGTGTCGCCGGGAGCGCCTGCGCGCCGGATTCCATTCGATGCCCGGCGCGGATCGTGTCGATGGACGATCCGTCGGCGTCGGCCGCAAAGCGATCGCGGACCCGAAGGGCGACGCGCAGGACGCGCGTCGTTTTTCGATGAGACACGGAGGTCTCGTCGAAAAATCCCGGCCACGCCTCCGATGGCAGATGTGCCCTGGACCTGAAAAGTTTTCTTTGGTGACTTTCTTTGCGCCAAAGAAAGTCACTCGCGCCCCAGCGCGAAAAACATTCCGGGCCTTCCCGAAAGCCAAAAACCCGTCGAAAGGAAGCAGGAGAGCGGTCATCTCACCACCCCATGTGCATGAACCAGATCGCCGCGAGCGCATCCAGCACGATCACCAGCGAAATGGTCTGCACCACGCTGGAAGTGGTGCGCTCGCCCACCGACTGCGCGCTGCCGCTGACCTGCAGGCCTTCGAGGCAGCCGATCAGGCCGATCACCATGGCGAAGATCGGCGCCTTCGACATCCCGACCAGGAAATGCCGCAGCTCCATCGTCTCGTGCATCCGCGTGAAGTAGGCCTGCGGCGGGATGTCGAGGCTGGTCATGCCCACGAACACGCCGCCGAGCAGGCCGGCGAGCATCGCCAGGAAGGTCAGCAGCGGCAGCATCGCCAGCAGCGCGAGCACCCGCGGGATCACCAGCAGATCGACCGGGTCCAGGCCGAGGGTGCGGATCGCGTCGACTTCCTCGCGGGTCACCATCGCCCCGATCTGCGCGGTGAACGCGCTGGCGGTGCGGCCGGCGAGGATGATCGCGGTCAGCAGCACCGCGAACTCGCGCAGGAACGAGATGCTGACCAGTTCGACCACGTACACCGATGCGCCGAAGTCGGCCAGGATGTTCGCGCCGAGGAAGGCGATGACCGCGCCGACCAGGAACGACAGCAGCCCGACCAGCGGCACCGCGTCGAGACCGACCTGCTCCATGTGGTAGACCGTCGAGGTCAGGCGCAGGCGCCGCGGCTGGGTCAGCGTGCGCCCGAGCTTGACCAGGGTCTCGCCGAGGAAGCTCACCAGCGACACCACCTCGCGGACTTCGCGCTGCAGCGCGCGACCGAGACGCTCCAATGCGTCGGCGACGCCGTAGCTCCGGGTCGGCTTCGGGCGGCCGTCGCGCACGTCCTCGATCGCCTGCACCAGGGCGCGGTGTTCTTCGCGGAAGCGCAGCGCTTCGTCGGGCAGGCCCCGGCGCGCGGCGCAGCGGAGCAGTTGCAGCACGCCCAGCGAATCAAGCCGGACCACGGCGTCGGCGTCGAGCGTGCGCACGCCTTCGGGCAGCGCGCGCAGGGCGTCGCCGATCGCCGTCGCGTGGCCCAGCGTCCACTCGCCGTACAGGCGGACCAAGCCGCTGTCCTGCGGATCGCGCTCGATGCGCGGGCGGTCGGCGGTCGGCGGCGGCATGCGGCGTCAGTCCCCGGCGGCCGCAGGCGACGGCGCCGGCAGCGCCTCGGGCGTGGCGGCGGTCTGCGCGGCGAGGGCCGCCGTCCGCAGCGCCTGCATCCGCGGCGAGGCCGTCGCGCCGGACGCCGCTTCCAGCGCGGCCAGCGCATCGTCCGGACGGCCCGCGTCGAGCGCGATCTCGGCCCGAGCGATCGCGCGCGCGGCCGGCGCCGTGGTGGCGATGGCGTCGAGATGCCCCTCCGCCGCCGCCGCATCCCCGCGCGCCGCCGCGGCCCGCGCCGCGCCGATCCGCGCCTGGGTCGCGAACACCGGATATTCGGCGGCGCGATCCTCGGCGGCGCGCAGGAAGATCGCCTCGGCCTCCGCCCAGCGCCCGTGATGCAGCGCATCGAGCCCTTCGGCGAGCACCGCCCGCGCCGCGCGTTCGCGGCGGCGGCGCCACAGCCGCAGCGGCCAGCCCAGCGTCGCCCACAGCAGCCACAGCGCGAACCCGGCCGCGATCGCGACCAGCGCCACGCCGATCAGCGTCATCTCCACGGTGGTGCCGAGGTAGCGCACCTGCACGAAGCCCGGATCGCGCAGCAGGAACTGCGCGAGCACCGCGCCGGCGATCGCCAGCAGCAGCCAGAACAGCAGGGTGCGAAAGAGGTTCACGGCTGCACCGCCCACATCCTGTATTCGCAGCGCGCGACGGCGAGATCGCAGAAGAACGCCCACTGCGCGTGGTCTTCCGCGTATTGCCAGACGCCCAGGCCCGCCTGTCGCGCATCGGCGACGGTGTCGCTCCAGTCGCCGAAGCGCGAACGCGCGGGCGCCCCGCGGCGGACCCGACGCGTGAAGCGTTCGGCCTCCGACGGATCGAACCGGAAGCTTCCGGTCGAGACGTTCAGGTCGAGCTGGTTCCAGGTCGCGATGTCGCGCGTCGATGGCGGCAGCAGCGATGCGCGCAACCAGCCGCAGTCGTCGTACTCGGCGAGCGTGTCCGCATGCGTCTCGACCACGTCGAGGTCGCACCCGCACAGCGCGAGCCCGCCGGTGATCATCGTGACGGCGGCGAACGGGCGCATCACCCGCCCCGCTGCGCCCGCAGCACCTGGCGGGTGCTGCCGAGGGTCGGCAGGTCGAGCGCCAGCGGCAGCGCCTGCAGCCGCTTCAGCGCCGCGCGCCGGGCGTCGAGCGCGGGCGACGGCGGCCACAGCCGCGGCAGCCACGCGTCGGCGCGGACCAGCGCGGCCCGGTAGCCGGCGGGGTCGCGGCGGTCGATCGCGCTGCGCGCCAGCGCCAGTTCGAGTTCGAGCGCGGTGCGCGCGGCGGTGCGGTCCTCCGCCGACAGCGCGACCTGCGCGTCGTCGTGGCGCACCTGCACCAGCGTCGCCAGCACCCGCTCCCACCACGGCGCATTGCCGGCGGCCGGCGCCAGCGCGGGCGCGGCGGGGTCGTCCGGCAGGGCGCGGGCGAAGGCGTCGAGCTGGACCATCGCCCGGCGCGCGGGGTCGCCGTCGAGCGCGGCGAGCGCGGCGCGCTCCTGCGCCAGCGCCTGCTTGGCGTTGAGCGTGCCCGGGGTGTCGATGCCGTCGAGCACGTCGGCGGCGAGCGCGTAGGCGTGGCGTGCGCCGTCGAGATCGCCGGCCAGCCGCAGTCGCTGTTCGCCGAGGGTCAGCAGCAGTTCGGTCTCGTCCAGGCGCAGCGCCTGCGCGCCCTTGCGATCGGCGTCGGCGAGGCGGGTGACCTGCTGTTCGAGCAGCGCCGCGCGCTGGCCCAGGCCGAGCAGTTCGTCGCGGAGCACGCGGTTGGTGGCGTCGGCCTGCTGCAGGCGCTGGCCGTGGCCGCGCACGTCGCGGCGCAGGCCGTCGAGGCGGGATTCGGTCGCGCGCAGGCGCTGGTCGGCCTCGATCTCCGCCACGCGGGCGGCGGCGTCCCGGCGATGGTCGAGGTACCAGAGACCGCCGCCGAGCGCGACGATCGCGATCGCGATCCACCAGCCGGCGCGACCGCCGCGCTGCGCGGCGCCGGGGGGCGCGACGGGCATCGGTGCGGCGGCGGCCGCCGCGGGCGCCGAAGCGGCGGGCGCCGGTGCAGGTGGAGCGGGCGGCGGCGAGGGATCCGGATCGGTCATGGGCGCGGGGCGGCCGCATCCTGCGCGGCGTTGCCGGCATGGTAGCCGGATTGTCCCGCGATCGCGGCCAGCAACTGCGCCGGTCGCGGGCCCGCGGCGATCCGCACGTCGGCGCAGCCGGCTTCGCGCGCGAGCGCGGCGAGGCGCGCGCTGGCCGCGATCACGCACGCCGCGCGCAGCCGCGCGGCGACGTCGTCCGGCACCGCGGCGAGGATCCGCTGCAACGCTTCGCCGCTGCTCACCGGCAGCACCAGCGGGCCGTCGATCGCGCGCAGCCGCGCCAGCGTCGCAGCGCCGGGCGTCGTCGGCACGCGCGCATACACGTCGGCGCGGACCACCTGCGCGCCGCGCGCGGCGAGGGCCGGCGCCAGCCGGTCGCGTCCGCCCGGCGCGGTGAGCAGGCCGATCCGGCGACCGGCCAGCGCCTGCAGCGACGGCAGCGCGAGCAGGCCCTCGCTGTCCATCCGTTCCGGCGCCTGCACCGCGGCCACGCCGGCGCGGCGCAGGGCGGCGGCGGTCGCGGCGCCGATCGCGAACCACGCCTGTCCGCGGCGCGCGCGCAGCGGCGCGAGGGTCGCCGCGGCGCGCACCGCGGCCGGGCTGGTGGCGATCACGCCCGCCGCGTCCAGCGCCTCGCGCAGCGTGCGGCGGGTGTCGTCGTCGTCGCGCACCGCGATCCGCCACGGCGACAGCGCCACCACCCGCAGGCCGCGGGCGGCGCGGCGCATCGCGGCGTGATCGCCCACCGGACGCAGCGACACCACCGTCGGCGCGGCGTCCACGGTCGCGGCGTCCAGGGGCACGGCGTCGGGGGGCACGGCGTCGGGGGGCGTGGCGTATCCTCGCGGGCGGCGACGGGGCGGCATGCGTCCAGCTTGGCCGCTGCCCCCGGGCTCCGCAAGCGCACGCACCGTCGCGTTTCCGTTGCGCGCTTCCCGCCGCATTCCCGCCGCACTCTCCATGTTCCGGATCGCCGCATGACCGATGACGCCCGCACCGCCCGCCTGCAAGCGCTCGAGGCCGAACTGCTGGCGATGCCGCCGGTCGCCGCGCTCGGGCTGCGCGTGGCCTCGGCCGCGGACGACGACCGCCTGTGCCTGCGCGCGCCGCTCGCGGCCAACGTCAACGACAAGGGCTGCGCGTTCGGCGGCAGCCTGGTCTCGCTGATGACGCTGGCCGGCTGGGGCCTGATCGTCCGCCGCCTGGCCGAGGCCGGGGAAGACGCGGACGTGTACGTCGCCGCCAGCGAGGTGCGCTATCGCGCGCCGCTGTACGCCGAGCTGGCGGCGGTGGCGGAACCGGCCGAAGGCGAATCGTGGGCGGCGTTCCTCGCGGCCCTGCGCGACACCGGCAAGGCCCGGTTCGCGGTCGCGGCGCACGTTCCGCTGCCTGAAGGCGGGGTGGCTGCGGAGTGCCTGGGACGCTATACCGCGGTACGCAGGGGGTAGGATGCCGACTGCTCCCGCTGCCGACCCCCGGATGCCGATGACTCGTCCCGCCACCCGCCTCCCGCGTCCCGTCCTCCGCGCCTTCGCCCACGGCCTGCTGGTCGTGCTGCTGGTGGCGCTGGCCGGCAACGCCTTCGCCGGCAAGGGCGCCAAGAAGCGCGACCTGCTCAACCGGAACCAGTACGCCTACTCCGCGGCGATCCGCTGGGGCGATTTCGAAGGCGCGAGCAGCATGGTCGACCCCAAGGTCCGCAAGGACCATCCGCTGACCGACGTCGATTTCTCCCGCTACGCGCAGATCCAGGTCACCGCCTACCGCGACCTGGCGACGATGCCCGGTCCCGACGACACGGTGCTGCGGGAAATCCAGATCGAACTGGTCAACCGCAACACCCTGAGCGAGCGCAGGATGCGCTACACCGAGGTCTGGCGTTACGACCCCGAGACCAAGAACTGGTGGATCGCCGGCCTGCCGGACTTCTGGCAGGGCCAGTAACCGCCTCGCCGGGCCCGCCGCCCGGCGGCTTTGCCAGCCGCGCCGCCGCGGGCGACAATGCCGCCCCCGCGCGCCCGATCGCGCACCCGCTCGCGCCTCCGGAATCCCGCCGCCCGTGACTTTCCAGGAACTCTGGGCCTTCGCCGCCCGCAATCCCGTCTACAGCATTGCCTTCGTCGGCCTGACGGCGGCCATCGTCGCCAACGAGGCCGCGCGGCTGTTCCGCGGCTACAAGGCGCTGGCGCCGTCCCAGGTCACCGCGCTGATCAACCAGGAGAACGCGCTGGTCGTCGACCTGCGCGCCGCCAGCGATTTCCAGGCCGGGCACATCGCCGGGTCGAAGAACGTGCAGATGGCCCAGTTCGATCCCGAGAACAAGCAGTTGGCGCCGGCCCGGGCGCTGCCGATCGTGCTGGTCTGCCAGAACGGGGTCACCGTCAACGGCGCCGCCAAGCGGCTGAAGAAGGCCGGGTTCGAGCGCGTCCACATCCTCGAGGGTGGCATCACCGCCTGGCGCCAGGCCGACCTGCCGCTGGTCAAGGGCAAGGCCTGAGCCGCGCCGGGATTGCAATCCCGGCCCCGGGCGCCCACATCCCTTCCGCAGTCGACGCCCGCCGCCGCGCCGCCGGCCCCGCGGGCGCGTGCGTGCCATAATCGACCTCTTTCCGCGCTACGAACCCTCCAGGAGCACCCGCCATGTCCGAACCCGTCGCCAACGGCGCCGCCGCCGAAGCCAACGGCCCGACCTTCAGCGTCGAGAAGATCTACGTCAAGGATGTCTCGTTCGAGGCCCCGGGCGCCCCGCAGGTGTTCAGCGAGCAGGGCCAGCCGGCCCTCGAGATGAACCTGAACCAGCGCGTCCAGCGCCTGGCCGACGCGCTGTTCGAGGTCGAACTGGGCGTGACCCTGACCTGCAAGCTCGCCGACAAGACCGTGTACCTCGCCGAAGTCCGCCAGGCCGGCCTGTTCGGGCTGGGCGGTTTCGACGACCAGAACCTCGACGCGATGCTCGGCATCCACTGCCCGACGGTGCTGTATCCCTACGCCCGCCAGACCATCAGCGACCTGATCACGGCCGGCGGCTTCCCGCCGTTCCTGCTGCAGCCGATCAACTTCGAAGGCCTGTACGCCGAAGGCCTGCGCCAGCGCGCCGCCCAGCAGGGCGCCGGCCTGGCCGGTGCCGAGACCGCCGGCAACGCCTGAGCGCCGGCCGCCGGCCACGCGCATGAACGACCGCGTCGATGATGCGGCCCCGGCCGTCGCCGTCCTCGGCGCCGGCTCCTGGGGCACGGCCCTGGCGGCGCTGATCGCCCGCCACGGCCATCCCGTGGTGCTGTGGGGGCGCGACGCCGCGACGATCGCGGCGATCGACGAACGCCATGAAAACCCCCGCTACCTGCCGGGGATTGCGCTGCCCGAAACCCTGCGCGCCACCACCGACCTCGCCGCGGCCCTCGCCGGCTGCGACCTGGTGCTGGTGGTGGTGCCCTCGCACGCGTTCGCCGAGACCCTGCGCCAACTGGCGCCGCTGCGTCCCGCGCACGCGGGCGTGGCCTGGGCGACCAAGGGCTTCGAGCCCGGTTCCGGGCGCTTCCTGCACGAGGTCGCCGGCGAACTGCTGCCCGAGGGCGTGCCGCTGGCGGTGGTCACCGGCCCCTCGTTCGCCAAGGAGGTCGCGCAGGGCCTGCCGACCGCGCTGACCGTGCATTCGGACGACGCCGACTTCGCCCAGCAGGTCGCCGACGTGCTGCACGGGCCGTCGTTCCGCGCCTACACCGGCGACGACATGCTCGGCGCCGAGCTCGGCGGGGCGATGAAGAACGTCCTCGCGGTCGCCACCGGCGTCGCCGACGGCATGAACCTGGGCCTCAACGCCCGCGCCGGGCTGATCACCCGCGGCCTCAACGAGATGCTGCGCCTGAACCTCGCCATCGGCGGCAAGGCCGAGACCCTGATGGGCCTCGCCGGGCTGGGCGACCTGGTGCTGACCTGCACCGGCGACCTGTCGCGCAACCGCCGCCTGGGCCTCGCGCTCGGCCGCGGCCAGTCGATCGACGCCGCGGTGCGCGAGATCGGCCAGGTGGTCGAGTCGATCCAGACCGCCGAGGAAGTGATGCGCCAGGCCGATCGCCACGGCATCGAGTTGCCGATCTCCTCCAACGTCCGCGACGTGCTCAAGGGCGAGATCACCCCGGCCGAAGGCCTCAAGCGGCTGATGGGGCGCGAACAGAAGCCGGAATACCCGCACGGGCTGTTCGGCGACTGAGATCGTCGCGCGGCCCTCGCGCGGACGCTTCGCGGAAAGGAAAAAGCCCGGCGATGCCGGGCTTTTTCGCATGCGTCGGAACGCGGCGCGGATCAGAAGCTGGCGCGCACGCCGACCATGTACTGCGAGGTCAGGTCGCCGAATTCGCCTTCGCCGACGATGCCCCAGGTCTCGTTGATGATGAACTGGGCGCCGATCGTGCCGCTGAACTCGCTGTCGTAGTCGCTGCCGTCGACGTAGTTGGCCTTGATCCAGCCTTCGAAGTTGTTGCCCATCGCGCTGCGCAGGCCGGCCGAGACCTTCACCCCGTCGAAATTGTCGCGGTAGGCCGACGAATCCAGCTCGGTGTGCTGGAAGCCGCCTTCGGCGAAGAAATCGGCGTTGTCGAAGATCGTGTGGCGGTAGCCCAGGCCGATGTTCGACTGGCGGGCGTTGATGTTGGTCGGCAGGTCGCTGTTGCGCGACCAGGTGTAGCCGCCGAACAGGTACAGGTCGTCGGTCATCTCGATCGAGGTGCGCACGGCGGCGCCGTCGAAGTCGAAACTGTCGTTCCCCAGGTTCGGGGTGTCGACGACGATCCGCTGGAAACCGCCTTCGACGTAGGTGTAGCCGCCGAGGCTGTCGCGGGCGGATGCCGCGAACGGCAGACTGGCCAGCACGAGCGCGGCCGCAAGATGCTTCTTCATGAATCTCCCCATTGCCGGTGGCGTTGCCGTCGGCGTCGCCGGTAGTGTCGGTGGTCTGGCGTCCGGCGGAGGCCGGGCGCGGTCTGCCAGTGTACCCAAGGCCGGGGCGTCGCGCAGCCGATGCCCGGGCCGCCGGTCCCCCGGAAACGCGAACGCCCGGCCGGGGCCGGGCGTCGCGGGCGGGATCCGGGCGAAGCCCGGCCCTGGATGGCTCACCGGATGGCTCAGAAGCTGTAGCGCACGCCGAGCTGCCAGTTGTCCATCTCCGTCTTGGCCAGGCCGTAGTACGTATAGGCGTACTCGTTGTAGTGGTACTGGCCGACCACGCCCCAGTGCTCGTTGAATTTGACCTGGCCGTTGAGGTTCACGCCGACCACGTCTTCCATGTTCTCCACGCCGGTCCAGGTGACCCTGGCGCCCAGTTCGACGTGCTTGCCCACCGCGGCGCGCACGCCGGCGGCGAGGCGATAGCCGTCGTTGTGGTAGTTCTCGCCGGCCATGCGGGCGTTGACGCCCAGGTAGCTGACCTCGGCGATGAAGTCGACGTTCTCGGCCATCCCGTGGTGGAAGCCCACGGTCAGGTCCGTCGGCGACACCTTGGCGTCGTCGAACGATTCCTTGTGGGTGCCGATTTCGCCGTAGAAGCGATCGCCGAACGCCATGCCGGCCTTGAGGCCGAAGCCGTTGTCGGTGACGTCTGCATCCACGACATCCACGTGCATCGTGGAACGGCTGTAGGTCGCCTCGACGTAGCCGTAATTCAGCTCCGCGGCATTGGCGGCGGCGAAGGGTGCGGACGCCAGCAGCGCCAGCGCAAGATACTTCTTCATGTAATCCCCTGATTTCAATAAAAAACAAAAAAGCCGCCAACGGCGGCCAGGACATCTTAATGAAATATTGACATTTAACAACCCCGCCGTCGGCGCCACGGCCCCGCGGATACAAGAAAGCCCGGCTTGCGCCGGGCTTCCAGGTCGCGACCGGGAGAGGTCGGTCGCGAGAACGGCGTGGAAGGGGTCACGCCTGCCCTGCACGGGATCCGTGCGGCCGCGGGGGCGGCCGATGCATCACCAGCTGAAGCGCGGGCCGACGAACCACTGGGCGTCGCCGTTGGCGAACTTGACGTCGCCGTTCAGGCCCCAGTTGTCGTTGAACTTCACGTTCGCGCCGAGGCGGCCGTAGAAGTCGCCGTCGACCTTCTCGTAGTCGCCGTAGCCGGCCATGGCGTAGCCCTCGAACTTCGGCGCCAGCGCGGCGCGGACGCCGACCTCGGCGCTGTAGCCGTCGAGCTTGGCGCCGGCGCCGGCGTCCAGCTTCTCGTAGGCGATGCGGGTGACCAGGTCGGCCTTGTCGCTCAGGCCGTAGTTGTAGCCGGCGCCGAGCTGCCACTGGTCGACGTCGATGCTGGTGTCGTCGATCTTCTGGGCGGTGTAGCCGCCGAACAGGTGGAAGTTCGGGTGCACCGCGACCGAGCCGTTGACGCCCCAGCCGTCGGCGTCGGGGACGCCGTCGTTGTTGTTGGTGGCGACGTATCCGCCCTGGACGTAGTTGTAGGACACGCCCTCGGCCGCGGAGGCGGCGAACGGCAGGGCGGCGAGCAGGGTCAGGGCGAGGAGAGTGCGCTTCATGAGGTGAACCTCTTTGGTTGTTATTGGGCCGGGGCGGGAGAGAGACGGGTGGGGCCGCCCCGGTGATGCGCATTCTCGACATCGGCGCGTAACGATTCCTTAATACTGAACCGGCCGGTTCGGGAACTTTCGCGAAGCGTTCAGGCACGCGCCGCGGTCGCAGTCCGTGCGACCGCGGCGGCCGAGGATGGGCCTGCGGCGGTCGTCCGAAGTTGCAATGCAACATGACATCGGCAAGACTGGAGCCGCGCTTTGCAAGGACATGCCTCACAGATCGAGCTCGACGGCCAGGGATCACGGCCTGCGCGCCTCCGATGAATGCATGGAAACGCCCCCGCCGAAAACGGGGGCGGCTTGCGCCTATCCCCCATCGAAGACGGTGAACGACATGGACAGTCGCGGTACGGATGCCCACATGACGGCAGGCACGGAAGTGGCCTCGATTCCGGTTCGGCAGGACGCGAGCGAACGCGCGTTCCTCGAGCTGCTGCAAAGACACCTCGATCGCGGCGTCCTGCACGTGGTCGGCGGCGGTCGCCGCCACACCATCGGCCGCGATGCGGGCGCCGGCGAATGCACGCTGCGCATCCACGCCCCGGGCTTCTTCCGGCGGGTGCTCGCCCAGGGCAACCTCGGCATGGCCGAGGCGTACATGGCGGGCGAGTTCGACGTCGACGACGGCAGGCTCCCCGACCTGCTCAGGCTGCTGCTGATGGCCGGGCTCGAACACAAGATCGGCGGGGACTGGCGCTTCCTGCTGCGCTATGGCGCGATCCTCGCCGGCAACCGCCTGGTCGGCAACACCCGCAGCGTGCGCAAGCACTACGACATCGGCGAGGACGTGTTCGACAGCTTCCTGACCGATCGCTACCAGGTGTATTCCTGCGGCTACGCGCATTCGGCGGACGATGATGCGGACACGCTGCAGCAGCAGAAGCTGGAGCGGATCTGCCGCAAGCTCGAGATCGCGCCCGGCCATCGCATGCTCGACATCGGCTGCGGCAAGGGCGGTCTGCTGATCCACGCGGCGCTGCACCACGGGGCGATCGGCACCGGCGTGACCAACAGCCGCGCCCACTTCGAGCGCGCGCAGGAAAACGCGAAGAAGTACGGCGTCGCCGACCGAGTCGCCTTCGTGCTCGACGACTACAACAAGGTCGAGGGCACGTTCGACCGCATCGTCAGCGTCGGCATGCTCGAGCACCTGCAGGAAAAGGAATACGCGCGCTACTTCCGCAAGATCGCCGGCGCCCTCGCCGCGGGCGGCCGCGGCCTGGTGCACGCGGTGGGCTGCAACACCCGGGTCAACAGCCACGACCCGTTCATCCAGAAGTACATCTTCCCCGACTCGGACACGCCGAAGCTGTCGGCGATCTCCGCGCAGCTCGAGGACAACCGCCTCGCGATCCTCGACGTGGAGAACATGATCCGCCACTACGGCGTCACCGCGCAGCGCTGGCTGGAGGCGTTCCGCGCCAACGCCGGCGGGCTCGACGCCCGCTACGACCGCAGTTTCAAGCGGATGTGGGAGTACTACCTGTGCTGCTGCGTCGCCGCGGCCCATGCGGGGGAGCAGTCGCTCTACCAGGTGCTGTTCACCAACGACTATCACGCCGACTACCGCTACCAGCGGATCTGAGCGAGGAGACACAAGGAAATGGAAGTCACTCCGGGAAAGAGCGACCTCTTCAGGTTGCGCGAAGAACTCAACCAGCTCGGCTACAACCGCCCCACGCCCTACGCGATCATCGCCGAATGGCTGCTGTTCGTGTCCGTGTTCGCGGCCGGTCTGGCGCTGGTGATCGTCGCCGACGCCTTCTGGGCGAAGGCCGCCGGCATGGCGCTGATCACCTTCGGCAGCATGGGCATCGCGACCAACGCGCACACCGCTTCGCACCACGCGATCAGCCGCCGCAAGTGGCTGAACGATTTCTTCCTGTACTTCGGCTATCCCTTCTTCCACCAGGTGTCGGCCAACTTCTGGCGGCACAAGCATCTGGTGGTGCACCACCCGCACCCGAACGTGGTCGGCGTGGACAAGGACGCCGACCTGGCGCCGTTCTTCGCGCTGGACCAGGCCGAGTACGCGCGCGCCAGCGGTTTCCAGCGCTGGTGGTATCGCCACCAGGTGTACTTCCTGCCGATCGTGCTCGTCGGCAATTTCTTCTCGGTGTGCTTCGATGCGTGGGTGTTCCTGATCCGCCGCCTGGCCGATCCCAGGACCCGCGACGCCTCGCACTGGGCGGACCTGTGCTCGCTCGTGCTGCACTGGGTGGTCTGGGTGATCGTGCCGGTGATGATCTTCGATCCCATGAACGTGCTGCTGTTCACGCTGGCGCGCTTCGCGATCATGTCGTACGCGATGTTCGCCCTGTTCGCGCCGGCCCACTACCCGGCCGATGCGCAACTGGTGAGCAAGGAGGCGCTGGGCAAGAACTTCCTGCTGCTGCAGACGGCGACCACGATCAACTTCCGCGGCGGTCCGATCGGCCGCCTGCTGTGCGGCGGCGTGGACTACCAGATCGAACACCATCTGTTCCCGACCATCAGTCCGCGCCACTATCGGCAGATGAGCCGGCACGTGAAGGCGTTCTGCGACAGGCACGGTTATCCGTACCGCAGCGAGAGCTGGGGGCGCGCGATCTGGCAGTCGCTGATGACCTTCCGCCGGCCGAAGCCGATCCATGAGGGACTGCCGGCGATGGCCTCGCCGTCCCTGGCGGAGGCCGCGAACGCCGCGGACGCGGGCGTGGACGCGGCGGCGGCGTGACGATGGCGGCGGCGACCGTCGCGCCCGAAGCGTTCCGGGTCGTCGCGCGCGACGGCCGCGGGCTCGCGGCCACGCGCTATCCGGCGGCGGGCGACGGCGGGGCCGGCGGCGACGCGGTCGTGATCGTCAACGGCGCGACCGGCGTCAAGCGCGGTTATTACGACCGCTACGCGCGCTTCCTCGCCGGCCACGGCTTCGAGGTGCTGACCTACGACTATCGCGGGATCGGCGATTCGCTCGAAGGCGGCATCCGCGCCGAGACCTGCGACATGCGGCAGTGGGGCGAGATCGACGTCGCCAGCGTGATCGACGAGGCCGGCCGCCGTTACCCCGGCCAGCGCCTGCTCGCGGTCGGGCACAGCGCCGGCGGCCAGATGTTCGGGCTCGCCGACAACAACGATCGCGTCGCCGCGATGTTCGCGGTCAGCGCGCAGAGCGGCTACTGGAAGCACTGGCGCGGCCTGCCGCGCTGGCGCCTGGCGCTGCTGTGGCACGTGCTGATGCCGGGACTGGCCTCGGCGCTGTCGTACTTCCCCTCGCGCCGGATCGGTTTCGGCGAGGACCTGCCCGCGGGCGTCGCCCGCGAGTGGGCGCGCTGGTGCCGGCACCCGGACTACCTGGTCGACCGCGACGGCCGCCCGCTGCGCGAACACTTCCGACGCTACCGCGGGCGCATCCGCGCCTGCGTGGTGACCGACGACTGGATGGCGCCGCGCGCCGCGGTCGAGGCGCTCATGGGCTGTTTCGACGCCGCGCAGGTCGAGATCGCGACCCTGTCGCCGGCGGACGTCGGCGCTCGCGCGCTCGGGCATTTCGGCTATTTCCGCGAAGCGGGCAAACCAGCATGGCAGGAGAGCCTGGCGTGGCTTCGACAGCAGTGAACGACGAGACGCAGGCGCCCGGAACGGCGAACGCCGACGGCTATCACCCGCTGCGGATCGTGGCCGCAGACGGCGTCGCGCTGTCGGCGCGGCACTACCCGCCGACCGGGGGCGCATCGACGCCGCCGCGGCTGGTGATCTTCCTCGCCGCCACCGGCGCGACCCAGGACCGCTTCGGGCCGTACGCGCGCTTCCTGGCCGCGCGCGGCTGGCATGCGCTGACGTTCGACTACCGCAGCATCGGCGAGTCGGCGGTGCCCGCCGAACAGGTGGACAAGGTGTCGATGCGCGCCTGGGGCCGCGAGGACCTGCCGGCGATGATCGACTGGGCGGTGGCCACGCTCGGCGACCCCGGCATCGCGCTGGTCACCCACAGCATCGGCGGCCAGGTCGCGCCGCTCGCGCACAACGTCGCGCACGTGCGCGCGATGCTCGCGGTCTCGGTGCAGAAGGGCTGGTACCGGCTGTGGCCGACCTGGCGCCGGCATGCGGTCCACGGATTCTTCCGTCTCTACGTACCGCTGTTCCTGCGCCTGCGCGGGCACGTGCCGCTGGGGCTGGTCGGACTCGACCGGCTCGAACGCGGCGTGGCCGAGGACTACGCGCGCTGGACGCTGCGCCCGGACTACCTGGACGAGCGCGGGCAGTCGCTGCACGTCGACTTCGCGCGCTTCGAGGCGCCGATCCTGTCGCTGAGCTTCGAGGACGATGCGACCTACGCGCCGCGTCCGACCGTGGACCGCCTGTTCGGCGAGTTCTATCGCAACGCGCCGGTGCTGCGCGCGCACGTGCATCCGCGGCGCTTCGGCGTGAAGTCGCTGGCGCATTCGGGCTTCTTCGACCCGGCGGTCTGCCCGCCCGCGTTCTGGGACGAGACCGAGGCCTGGCTGCGCGCGGTGGTGGACGGCGCGCCGCCGGACGCCTGCGCGTTCTCCGCGCTGCCGGTGGAATCGATGGTCCGCGCCGTCGGCCCGCCGCCCGCGCCGCCGCCGGCGGTGGCGGCCGCGGCGTCGCCGCTGCGGCAGGGCTGAGGCCGGGACGTTGGCGGGATTCGATGCCCATGCGTTCGGGCGCCTGCTGTGGCGCGGACGACGCGCGCGCCTGCGCCGCTCGCGCGACGGCCTGCCCGGCCGCTTCGTCGAGACCGGCCTGGCCGACGTGCGCGTGCTCGACGTCCCCGGCCCCGGCGCCGATGCGCCGACGCTGGTGATCGTCCCCGACCCGCCGAACGTCGTCGAACACTGCCTGCCGATGGTCGAGGCATTCGCGCCGCGGGCGCGGGTGGTGGTGTTCGAGCTGCCCGGCTTCGGGCATTCGTATCCGGACGCCGGCTACCGCTTCGACATCGCCGGCCAGGCCGACGCGTTCGAGCTGCTGTTCGAGCGGCTCGGCATCCGCGACGCCGTGCTCGACATGTCGTGCCTGGGCGCCTACATGGGCCTGCAGTTCGCGCGGACGTATCCGCATCGGGTGCGTCGCCTGCTGCTGCAGCAGGTGCCCGCGTTCCACGAGGCGCAGGCGTGGGCGCGCCGCGCCGACGTGGGCGGGCTGATCCGGACCCCCTGGGTCGGCCAGTTGCTGATGCGCGGGCTGTATCGCGTCGTGGCCGACCACTGGTACCACGCCGCGCTGCCGGAGGGGCACACCGCGCAGCGGCACGCCGAGTACGCCGATCCGACCTTCGCCGCGCTCGACCGCGGCGGCTGTTTCTGCCTGGCCGACGCCTACCAGCGACTGCTCGCCCAGCGCGGCCTGCCGCTGGAAGGCCTCGCCCAGCCGGTCAGCGTGGTCTGGGGCGGCGCCGATCGCACGCACGCGCTGACCTCGCCCGCGTCGGTGCTGCAGGACCTGCCGAACGCCGAGTTCGTGGAGTTCGCCGACTGCGGCCATTTCCCGGCGCTGGAAGCGCCCGAGCGCTACTACCCGCTGGTGCACCGGGCGCTGGACGGCGCCTGAATCCCGGCGCCCGACGCCGGCGGCCGGCCATCGCCGCCGGTCGTGCCCGCGTCGTCCGCGCTCAGTCGAAGTCGCGCAGTGCGATCGACACCGCGTCGGGGTCGCCGGCCTCGATCGCGCGGGCGACGGCGCGGTGTTCGGCCGATTCCACCCAGCTGCGCAGGTCGCGGCCGCTGCGGCCGTCGGCGCGTTCGGCCAGCGTGCGCGCGCCGTCCTCCAGCGGGAAGGCCAGCGGCTTGTCGCGCAGCATCACCGCCAGCAGCCGGCGCACGCCGTCGCGGTCGGGCAGCGGGATCTCGATCTGCTTGGGCAGGCGCGACAGCACCGCGGCGTCGATCTGGTCGAGGCGGTTGGTCGCGGCCAGCACGAACACCGCCTGCGGCTGCGCGAACACGCCGTCCATCTCCTGCAACAGTTGGCCGACGATTTCGGTGAGGATCGCGTCGCTCTGGCCGCCGCGCGCGGCGGCGACGATGTCGATCTCGTCGATGAACAGCAGCGACGGCGCGGATTCGCGCGCGCGCTCGAACAGTTCGCGCACCTTCTGCCCGCTCTGGCCGAGGAAGCCCTGCTTGATGTCGGCGGTGGACGCTGCGATGAAGCGCAGGCCGGTCTCGTTGGCGAGGGTGCGCGCGATCTGGGTCTTGCCGGTGCCCGGCGGGCCGTACAGCAGCAGGCCGCGCGGCACGCCGATGCCGCGCTTGCGGAAGGTGTCGGCGTGCTGGAGCAGGCCGGCGGTGGTCTTCAGCTCGCGCAGCACCGGCTCCGACAGCACCAGCGTGTCCCAGCGCGCGCCCTTGTCGGTGGTGGTCGACCCCTGCCGGCGCATCGCCGTGGTCATCGCCTCCAGCGCCTCGTCGGACAGGGCCTGGCGGGTGCCGTGCTCGCGGGCGGCGCGCTTGGCGAGCGCGTCGAGGTCGCGCCCGGACAGGCCCGCGGTCAGCGCCACGGTGCGCCCGGGCAGCGGCGGCGGGATGCCGAGCCGGGCGAAGGCGTCGGCCAGCAGTTGCAGGCGCATGGCGTCGTCGGGCAGGCCGATCTCGATCTGGTCCTCGAACCGCGACAGCAGCGCGGGATCGATCAGGTCGCGGCGGTTGGTGGCGCCGACCACCCACACGTTGCTCTGCTTCTGGAAGCCGTCCCACTGGGCGAGGAAGGCGGTGACGATCTCCTCGACGAAGCTGTCGGTGTTCACCCCGCCGCGACGGCCGAACACGCCCTCGCATTCGTCGACGAACAGGACCGCGCGCGGTTCGGCGCGCGCCTTCTGCCACAGCGCCTTGACGTTCTCGCCGCTCTGGCCGATGTAGCCGGACTTCAGGTCCGACAGCGACAGCGGGAAGAACGCGCACTGCATGCTCTCGGCGAAGGTGCGCGCGATCGTGGTCTTGCCGGTGCCCGGCGGCCCGTACAGCAGCAGGCCGCGGGTCGCCGAGGCGCTGCCGGCGGCGAAGTGGCCGGCCAGCGCGATCAGCTGCTGCTTCACCGCCGGCGCCAGCGCCACCTTCGCCCACGCCAACTGCGGGTCGACGGTCTTCGCCTGCGGCAGCACGTGGCCCGAGCGCAGCGTGCGCGCGCGGTCGATGCGGCTGCCGTGGCGCTCGTTCTGGTCGCAGGCCTGGTCGAACTGGTGGACCAGCGTGCGCAGGCGCGGGGTCAGCGCGCCGAAGGCGTTGGGCTGGAGCAGGTCGCGGTCCCACACCAGGATCGGCAGCCGGCCCTCGCTGCGCAGCGGGACCAGCGCGACGCCGCGATCGTGGGCGTCGCTGATCGAGACGATCAGATCGCCGGGCTCGACGCCCGACAGCGGCTTCCATTCCTGCACGCCGAAGCCGGTGGGCGAATCGTCGATCCGGGCCACGGCATAGACGTCGCTGAACGTGCCCGGGCCGTCCTTGTGCGCCAGCCGCATCAGCCGGAAGCGGTAGCGCAGCAGCAGCACGCGCGGCAGCAGGAGGTATTCCACCGCCCACACCAGCGCCAGCCAGCCCGCGCCCGCCCACACGCTCATGCGCGGCAGCCAGCGCGCGAGGCGCGGTTCGATCAGCGGGGTCGCGACCAGCGCGACCACCAGCCCGGCGGCGATCACCGCCCACAGCGACGGCGTGGACAGCGCGACCCGGCGGCCGTATTCGTTCGGATTGCGCGCCGGCTTCAGCAGGCGGCGCAGGCCGTGGGTCCCGAAATGGCCGCGCAGGCCGCGATCGATCCGCCGCGAGAACCGTTGCAGCGATTGTTCGAGCGCGCGCAGATCGCCCTCGGCGGCGTCGGCCGGTTTCCTGCCGTTCTGCTCGGAAGTCACGCGGCGCTCCGTTCGGTCACGGGGCGCATCATAGCCCGCGGTCGCCGACGCCCGCGCGATCGGTGGCCTGTCGCTGCCGACGAATGCGTTCATGCAGGAGAGCCCGACGTCCGTCGGGCGCCACGGACAGGGGCGTGGCTTTCGCGCCGACCGGCATCGCCGGCGGTGCGACGCGCCGTTCCCGTCGTCCGCTGGGCCACATGCCCAGGATTCCCGCGGCCGGAAGCCGCACGTGCGGACAGGGAGAGAACCGACCTCATGGCCATACCCGGCTTCATCGCCCGCGCCGGCATCGCGGTCGGCGTCGTGCGCGACCGGTTTCCGCAGGCCGAGGTGCATCGCGTCGAGGCCGCGGCGTCCACCGGCCCCACCACCACGCCGATGGCGCTGGATCGCCTGCGCGTGCTGTTCCGCGACGCCGACGGCACCGTGCTGTCGCTGGAGGAAACCGGCTACGGCGAGTTCGGGCCGCTGCGCCGGCTCGACAGCCTGCGCCTGGAAGGCCCGTCGCTGGAGTGGCCGGTGATGATGGAACTGGCCGAGGCCGACAACCTCAAGGAACAGGCGGCGTGGATCGATCCCTACGTCACCGTCGTGCTGCGCGGCCGCGCGCGCGGCGCCGAGTACGTGTTCGGCGGCGCGCCCGGCGTCGCGGAGGTGGTGGTCGATGCGATGACCGGCGAGGTGCGCGGCGGGTGATGGCCGGCGTGCGGCCTGCGCGCCGCAGCGCGTCCCGCCGGCCCGGCGCCCGCAACGCCTTCGCGACCCATGGTCGAAGGCGTCCGGGCGCGGGCGTCGATCACAGGATCGACAGCGTCTTTTCCTTGCGCTCGGCCAGCCGCTTCTCGAGGTAGTGGATGTTCTGGCCGCCGGCCTGGAAGCCGCGGTCGGACATGATCCGCTGCTGCAGCGGGATGTTGGTCTTGATCCCGTCCACGACCATCTCGCTGAGCGCGACCTTCATCCGCGCGATCGCGGTCTCGCGGTCGGGCCCGTGCACGATCAGCTTGCCGATCATCGAATCGTAGGTGGGCGGGACGGTGTAGCCCTCGTAGATGTGCGAGTCCACGCGCACGCCGGGGCCGCCGGCGGCGTGGAAATGCTTGATCAGGCCGGGCGAGGGCAGGAACGTGTCCGGGTCCTCGGCGTTGATCCGGCATTCGATCGCGTGGCCGTTGAGCACGATGTCGCTCTGCCTGATCGACAGCTTCTCGCCGGAGGCGATCAGCAGCTGCTCCTTGACCAGGTCGATGCCGGTGATCAGCTCCGTCACCGGATGCTCCACCTGGATGCGGGTGTTCATCTCGATGAAGTAGAAGCGGCCGTTCTCGTACAGGAACTCGAACGTGCCCGCGCCGCGGTAGCCGATGCGCACGCAGGCCTCGGTGCAGACCCGGCCGATCTCCTCGCGCTGCTCGGGGGTGATGCCCGGCGCCGGCGCTTCCTCGACCACCTTCTGGTGGCGGCGCTGCATCGAGCAGTCGCGTTCGCCGAGGTGGATCGCGCCGCCCTGGCCGTCGGCCAGCACCTGGATCTCCACGTGGCGCGGATTCTCCAGGAACTTCTCCATGTAGACCTGTTCGTTGCCGAACGCGGCCTTGGCTTCGCTCTGGGTGGTCTGGATCGCGGCGATCAGCGCGGCCTCGGTGTGGACCACGCGCATGCCGCGGCCGCCGCCGCCGCCGGCGGCCTTGATGATCACCGGATAGCCGATCTCGCGGGCGATGCGCATGTTCTCCTTCGCATCGTCGCCCAGCGGGCCGCCGCTGCCGGGCACGCACGGCACGCCGGCGGCCTTCATCGCGCGGATCGCCTCGACCTTGTCGCCCATCATGCGGATGGTGTCGGCGCGCGGGCCGATGAAGATGAAGCCGGATTTCTCGACGCGCTCGGCGAAGTCCGCGTTCTCGCTGAGGAAGCCGTAGCCCGGGTGGATCGCCTGGGCGTCGGTGACCTCGGCCGCGGCGATGATCGCCGGCATGTTGAGGTAGCTGTCCTTCGACGGCGCCGGGCCGATGCAGACCGACTCGTCGGCCATGGCCACGTGCTTGAGGTTGCGATCGACGGTGGAGTGCACCGCGACCGTCTTGATGCCCAGCGTGTGGCAGGCGCGCAGGATGCGCAGCGCGATCTCGCCGCGGTTGGCGATGACGACCTTGTCCAGCATGGTCGCGCCCTCAGCCGATCACGAACAGCGGCTGGTCGAATTCCACCGGCTGGCCGCTCTCGCACTTGATCGCGAGCACGGTGCCGGAGACCTCGGCCTCGATCGGATTGAACATCTTCATCGCCTCGACGATGCCGAGGGTGTCGCCCTGCTTCACCGACTGGCCGACGGTCACGAACGCCGGCTTGTCCGGCGCCGGCGAGGCGTAGAAGGTGCCGACCATCGGCGAGCGCACGACGTGGCCGTCGGGCAGGTCCGGCGCCGGTCGCGCGGCGCCGCCGGTCGCGGCCTCCACCGGCGAGGCCATCGGCATCGGCGCGGCGGGGCGCGCGGCGTGTTCCAGGTGCAGCGGCGCCGGCGGGGGCAGGCTCATGGCCACGCCGCCCTTGGGCACGCGCGCCAGTCGGACGGATTCCTCGCCTTCCTTGATCTCGATCTCCGCGAGGTTCGATTCCTCGAGCAGGTCGATGAGTTTCTTGATCTTGCGCAGGTCCATGTGGGTCTCGGTCTTGAAGTGATGGGGGAATCGCGGTCCGCGGCGCCGGGGGGCGGCCTCGGTCAGGGGGACGGGGCGGGCCGGGCGTCGAGATGGCGGATCGCGCCGGCCAGCGCCAGGCCGTAGCTCAGCGGGCCGAAACCGCAGACCAGCCCGACCGCGAGGTCGGTGAAGTAGCTGGTGTGGCGGAACGGCTCGCGTCGATGCGGATTGGACAGGTGTACCTCGAAGAACGGAATTCCCGTCGCCGCGAGGGCATCGCGGATCGCCACGGAGGTGTGGGTGAAGGCGGCGGGATTGATCAGGATGACGTCGACGTCGCCGCGGGCGGCCTGGATCCGGTCCACCAGGGCGTGCTCGGCGTTGGACTGGAAGCTCTCGAGCGCGTGGCCGTGGGCGGCCGCGCGCTCGACCAGGTCGGCGTCGATGTCGGCCAGCGTCGCGTGCCCGTAGATCTCCGGCTCGCGGCTGCCAAGCAGGTTCAGATTGGGGCCGTGCAGGACCAGGATGCGAGCCATCGAAGACGATCCGTCGTGCGGAGAGGCAGTCTGCGCGAAAGCAGGAGTACTGTCCAGATCGGCGACGTTTGGATCATTTCAAGCATTTGCTTGAAGCGGCGATGGACTCGAGGCGCCCGCGGGGACGCGCCTGCGGGCCGGCCGCCGTCGGGCCGGAGGCCGCGGGAAGCCTGCCCGATCGCCGACGTTGCGCGCAAAAAAGTACGGCCCCGGCGTTTCCGCCTGGGGCCGTCGCCCTGCACGGGTTGTACGGATCGTCGCGGCCGGTGGGCGGCGACATGCGGTCCGGAAGCGGGGCGTCCGTGCCGCGGGGTGCTGGGAGCCTCCGGTCAGCGCTCCGACGACGCCGAACAGAGCGTCGCGATGGTGGTGGCGCAGTGGCGGGCGAGGCTCGCCACCAGGCCGGGATTGGATTCGTGTCCGGCGGCGGTCAGCAGCACCATCTGCTGGCCGGGGCGCGGCACGCGCTGGATCACCGCGAGGCCGCCGTCGGTCTGCACCGTCATGTCGGTGAAGCCGTGCTGGCCGAGGTCGCGGGTGAGGGTCTCGGCCATGTTCGCCAGCGCGCTGGCCACCGCCGCCAGGCGCGGCGCGTCGAGCATCGGCGCGGCGGCGTGGGCCAGGTGGTGGCCTTCGGTGTTCGACAGCACGCAGGCGTGCCCGTCCGGGATGCCGGCGAGCATGCCGTGCATCGCGCGCACCACGTCGTTGTAGCGGCCGTACTCGAAGTACTTGCCGAACAGGCGACTCTGGGTCGGGAACGGAACGGTATTCGCGGACATGATCGTGACCGGGCGGAAGGGGTGAGGCCTGCGGGCCCCGCTGGCGGAGCGACGGACGAGCGTTGCCCCTGGTTCAGGAAAGCATCCTTCGTGCCAAGCGGCCGCCGATCTGGGCATCCGTCGAACTTCTGCCGCACGCAAATGAGAAATTGTCGAAAAAACAGCAGGGTTGGCCCCGTTCTCCGCCGCGGCCGCGGTCGATCCGGCCGCGTGCCGGATCATGCGACCTGCCGCAGGGCGGCATCGGAACTGCCGCTGGGGGTCGAAATTGCCCGTCGCGGTCGCGTCAGCGCGCGTCGGCGACGAAACCGTCCAGTTCGCCCGGCTCGAACGGCCCCACGCGCCGGCGCAGCACCCGGCCGTCGGCGCCGATCAGCACCGAGTACGGCAGCACGCCCTTGGGGTTGCCCAGCACCACGCCGGCGTCGGCGCGGCCGGGGGCGTCGATCAGGATCGGATAGCGCACCGGCACGCGCTGCAGGAAATCGCGGACCAGCGCCGCATCGTCGAGGGCGATGCCGACCACCTGCACGCCGTCCGCGCCCTGGGTCGCGGCGAAGCGCTGCAACTCGGGCAACTCGTGCAGGCAGGGTGCGCACCAGGTCGCCCAGACGTTGACCAGCAGCGGCCTGCCGGCCCAGGCGCCGGGCAGCGCGACCGGGCGGCCGTCGAGATCGGGCAGTTGCAGCGGCGGCACGAGGTCGCCCTCGCGGGCGACGGTCACGCCCGCGGGCGCCGGCTCGCGGTCCGCCAGCCACAGCGCGATCGCCTGGCCCGGCCGCGTGTGCAGCAGCGCGCCCGGCCCGTACACCGCCACGCCGGCGGCGCCGCCGAGCAGTGCGGCGAGGAGGGCGACGAGCAGGACGGTGCGGGTTCTCATGGCGTGCAGCGCAAGGGCAGGCAGGTCGTCGTGATGCTCAGGCGAGCGGATCGCGTTGCGGGTCGATCATCGCCCCGCCGCCTTCGCCAGCGCATCCTCCGCCATCCCGGGCGTCAGCACCGTCGGCAGCACCGTGCCTTCGCCGCCGCCGCGCGGGAACACCACGTACAGCGGCACGCCGACCGCCTTGTAGCGCTGCAGGAACGCGGTGATCTCGGGATCGACGTCGGTCCAGTCGCCGATCATGTACACCGCGTCGGCTTTTTCGAGCGCGTCGCGGAAGCCGTCGCGCGAGAACACCGCCTTCTCGTTGGCCTTGCAGGTGACGCACCAGTCGGCGGTCATGTTCACGAACACCACCCGGCCGGCGCGGCGCAGGTCGGCGAGGCGCTGCGCGGAATAGGTGACGTGGCGGCCGTCGGTCGAGGCCGGCGCGGCGTTGCGCGCGGCGGAGGCCGCCGGCAGCGTGGTGATCGCATGCAGCGGCCAGAGCGCGGCGACGATCGCCAGCAGCGCCGCGACCATGCCGGCGCGGGCGCCGGTGCGGCGCGCGTGCGACCACGCCCACGCCGCGAACGCCAGCGCCAGTGCGGCCAGGCCCCACCAGCCCACGGCGTCGGCGCCGCGCTGCTTCGCCAGCACCCACACCAGCCACAGCGCGGTGAGGTACATCGGGAACGCGAGCACGCGCTTGAACGTGTCCATCCACGCGCCCGGCCGCGGCAGCCGGCGGCCCAGCGCCGGCACGAAGCCGATCAGCAGGAACGGCAGCGCCAGCCCCAGGCCCAGCGCCAGGAACACCAGCAGCGCTGCGCCGGTGCTCGCCGCGAAGGCCCAGCCAAGCGCCGGGCCCATCATCGGCGCGGTGCAGGGCGCGGCCACCACCACCGCCAACGCGCCGGTGAAGAAGTCGCCCGCCGGCCCGCCGCGACTGGCGAGGCCGTGGCCGACGCCGGTCCAGCGCCCGCCGACTTCCCACACGCCCGACAGGCTCAGCCCGAACACGAACATCAGCAGGCCCAGCGCGGCCACGACCAGCGGCTGCTGCAACTGGAAGCCCCAGCCCAGCGCCACGCCCGCGTGGCGCAGCGCCATCGCCAGCGCGCCCAGCGCGCCGAACGCCACCAGCACGCCGAGCGTGTACCACAGCGCATGCGCGCGCCGTCGCTGCGCGCTCTCGCCGCTTTCGACCAGGCCCAGCACCTTGATCGACAGCACCGGCAGCACGCACGGCATCAGGTTGAGGATCAGGCCGCCGAGCAGCGCGGCGAACAGCGCCAGCATCAGGTTGGGTCTGAGCCTGAACAGGGTCGGGCCGGCGGCGGTCGCGTCGCCGGCGGCGTCCGCCTGCGCCGGCGGGGCATCGCTGGCGGCAGCGCCGGGGTCCGCGGTCGTCGCCGAAGCCGCCGCGTCCGCCGTCGCAGTGTCCACGCTCGCCGCGTCCGCAGGGGTCGCGACATCGGTGGCGGTCGTCGCCGCGGGCGCATCGTCGGTCGCCGCGGAGCCGGCCGTTGCGGAGCCGGCCGTCGCGGCCGTCGTCGTCGCAGCCGTCGTCGTCGCAGCCGTCGTCGTCGCGGCATCGGCCGCGGCGGCTGCGCTGCGCAGGTGGCCGCGCGGCAGCGCGACGCGCACGCTGCGGGTCATCGGCGGATAGCAGATGCCGTCGTTCTGGCAGCCCTGGAAAGTCGCGCGCAGGGTCACGGTCTGCGCGTCCGGCTTGGTGCGCAGCAGCGGCAGGGCGACGTCGACCGGCTGGAAGTAGACGATGACGTCGCCGAAGTGCTCGTCGCGGTGGCTGCGGCCGGCGGGCCACTGCGGTTTGCCCGGCGCGATGCCGTCGGCGTCGAGCCGGAACCGCGTCCTGTCGCGGTAGAGGTAGTAGCCCGGCGCGGGGGTGAACCGCAGCAGCAGGGTGTCGCCGTCGCCGGCGATGGCCTCGAACCCGAACGCCTGTTCCTCCGGCAGCGGCGCGCCCCTGTCGCTGCCGGGCAGGCCGGCGGCGGGCGCGCCGAGCCGCGCCAGCGGATTGAAGCCCGAGGGCGCGTCGCCTGCGGCGGCGGTCGCGGTCGCCGCCGGCAGCGCGACGCTGAGCGTGCGCACCTGCGGCGGATAGCACACGCCGATGTCGGCGCAGCCCTGGTACTTGATCTTCAGCGCCACGCTGCCGGCGACCCCGGCGAGCTCGGGCAGGATCGCGACCAGTTCGCCGCGATAGGTTTCGGTCTTGCCGAAGAACTCGTCCTCGTGCGGCGTGCCCCTGGGCAACTGCAGCGCGCCGCTGCGCGCGCCCGGCGAGGTCGCGGTCACGCCGATGCGGTGGCGGTAGAGGTAGTAGCCGTCGGCGATCTTCCAGCGCACCCGCACGCGATCGGGACCCGCGGCCTCGGCGCTGAGGACGTAGGCCTGGTCGACCGGCAGCAGGTCCGATTCGTCCACCGCGCGCGCCGGGGCGGCGGCGAACAGCGGCAGCAGGGCCAGGACGAGGGACAGGGTCGGGGCCGCGATCAGGCGGCGGAACAGCGCGGGCATGGGGTCAATCCGGATGGCGGGCGTCGTCGGGTGCGGGAGCGGTGTCGTCGGCCGTCTGTGCGGACGCCCAGCGCAGGTAGTCGGGCAGGCCTCCGACCGCCTCGAATGCGATCAGTTCCGGCACCTGGTAAGGATGCAGCGTCCGCACCCGCGCCGCGAGTGCCTCCAGGCGCGCGGCCGTGGTCTTGATCAGCAACTGGACCTCGTGCGCGGTTTCGACCGCGCCCTGCCAGCGGTACACCGATTCCACCTCGGGCAGCAGATTGACGCAGGCGGCCAGCCGCGCCTCGACCAGCGCCCGCGCCAGCGTGCGCGCGGTGTCGCGGTCGGGGCACGTGCACAGGCACAGCAGCACCGCGTCGGCCACGGCCTACTCGCCGCCGCCGGGGCGCTTGGGCCGGGTGCGTCCGAGCCGCTTCGCCGACAGCTCCTCGACGATCTCGACCAGCGCGATCCGGGTCCGCGGCGAGGCTTCGCGGAAGGCCTGCACCAGGCGCAGCTCCAGCGGGTCCTCGACCAGCAGCGCGTCGGCGGCCGAAACCGAATCCAGCACCGCCTCCTCGGACAGCTGCATCTTGCCGCGGCCGGTCGCCAGCCACTCGAAGGCGACGCCGGCGACCATCGCGACCTGGCGCAGGTGATCGACGCTCGGGTTCTTGCCCTGGGGCGACTCCCAGTGGCTGACGGCGCTGCGCTGGACGCCGATCGCTTCGGCCAGCCGGGCCTGGGACATGCCGGCGTGTCGGCGCGCGAGACGGATGCGGTCTTGGGAATGCATGGTTTTTTGTGATTCAGTTCACTGAAAGGCCGGTGTTTCGATCTATCCAATCACTTTCGTCGAAGATATGCGAATTGCCAGTTTTGTTCACTAGGTTATCAAAATTGTCCCGAGACTGTCCGCTTTTGGTGGCATGCCACCATGAATAGCATGCGAATCAGTGAGATAGCCGAATCTGCTGAAGTGCGCTCACCGGAAGTGGCCGCGGGCAGGCATGCGACCGACTTCACAGCGACATCTGCATCCGTATTCTCGTCCCAGCCGGTAAGGACGCTGGCTGCAATACGGAGGTTGCAAGGGGGGGAACGCACCTGCACGGGTGACGTCAGGATGGTCTTCTCCGGGAGCGCGCACTACATGTGCGCGCTCTTTTTTTGTGCCCGCGATTTTCATGTCGGCGATTTCCATGCCCGCGACGGGCATGCCGGCAGGCACGCCGACAGACACGCCGGTTGGAGTGCCGCCGGATCGGAAGGCCCGCAGGGCCGGCGCAGGCGGCGGGTCCGGCCGCCGGATCACGCCGCGGCCAGCGCCGCCAGCGCCAGCAGCGCGACCACGCAGGCGAAGCCGACGAACCAGACCAGCGAGCGCAGCGTCGACGCGTTCGCCAGGTAGAACGCGCCGTGCAGCACGCGGCAGACCACGAAGGCGACCGACAACTGCGCGATGCGGCCCGGGTCCACCCCGGCCGCCTGCGCCGCGAGCACACCGGCGGCGAACGGCGCGAAGGCCTCGAAGGCGTTGAGGTGCGCCGCGTACATGCGGCGCGCGCGCGGGTGCGTCTGCGCCGCGCTCCAGCCGCGCGGATCGCGGTTGTCGTAACCGGCGAAGCCGGCGCGCCCGGCGAGGACCAGCAGATAGGGCAGGGCGGCGGCGACGAGCAGGCACCAGTAGGCGATCGACATGCGTGGACTCCGTTGAGGGGAAGGCGCGCCATGCGTGGCGCGCCCGGTTCAGAGGGTCGCACGGAGCGGATCGTTGCGCCGGGCGGACGCCCGGGGCGTGGCCTCAGAGGGCGTAGCCGAACTGCTGGCGGAACTGCTCGGCGAACTCCTCGTAGTCGAAGCGCTGGTTCTGGGTGCCCGGGTGCTCGACCTTCAGCGCGCCCATCAGGTTGCCGATCCGGCCGATGGTCGGCCAGTCGTAGCCCTTCTCGATGCCGAAGATCAGGCCGGCGCGGAAGGCGTCGCCGCAGCCGGTCGGGTCGGTGACCCGGCGCTCGTGTGCCGGCGGGATGTCGTGGACCTTGCCGCCGGCGAAGATCCGGGCGCCGCGCGGGCCCTGGGTGGCGATGTAGGCCTTCACCTTGGCGGCGATGGCCTGCTCGTTCCAGCCGGTGCGCTCCTGCAGCAGGTTGGACTCGTAGTCGTTCACGGTCACGTAGTCGGCCTGCTCGACGAACGCCCGCAGTTCCTCGCCGTTGAACAGCGGCATGGCCTGGCCCGGGTCGAAGATGAACGGAATGCCGGCCTCGGCGAATTCCCGGGAGTTCTGCAGCATGCCCTCGCGGCCGTCCGGGCTGACGATGCCGAAGGTGACGCCGGCCACGTCCTTCACGTGGTTCTCGTACGACCGCATCATCGCCCCCGGGTGGAAGGCGGTGATCTGGTTGTTGTCGTGGTCGGTGGTGATGAACGCCTGGGGCGTGAACAGCTCCGGGATTTCCTTGATGTGGTCCAGGTTGATGTCCATCTCCGTGAACCACTCGCGGTAGGGCCCGAAATCGGCGCCGACGGTGGCCATCGGGATCGGATTGCCGCCCAGCAGCTTCAGGTTGTAGGCGATGTTGCCGGCGCAGCCGCCGAACTCGCGCCGCATCCGCGGCACCAGGAACGACACGTTCAGGATGTGGACCTTGTCCGGGAGGATGTGGTTCTTGAACTGGTCGGGGAACACCATGATGGTGTCGTAGGCCAGGGATCCGCAGATCAGGGCTGCCATCGGGTCGTCTTCGTCCGGAAGGGAGGGGCCGGCCGCGCGGCCGGCCGCATAGGGTACGGCCGGCCCGGCCCCGAGGCCAGCCAGCGGCGCCGGCCGGTGACGGCGGGGGCGCGGCCGAGTTGTGCCGGCGCTTCCGGAATGCGCCGGAAGTCCGCGGCCGGCGGCGTTTTTTTGCTACGCTATCGCGCCCCCGAAATCCGCGTCGGCGCCCTTTTTTTCCCGGGTGTCCGGCGGGTTTCCGTCCCCGGCGCTCCCCTCGCCGCCTCCGTCCGCTCCCACCCGGCACGCCATCCGATGTTCAAAAAGTTTCGCGGCATGTTCTCCAACGACCTGTCCATCGACCTGGGCACGGCCAACACCCTCATCTTCGTCCGCGGACAGGGCATCGTGCTCAACGAGCCGTCCGTGGTCGCGGTCCGCCACGATCGCGTCGGCGGCGGCAACCGCTCGGTCGCCGCGGTCGGCGCCGAGGCCAAGCAGATGCTCGGCCGCACGCCGGGCCACATCACCACGGTGCGTCCGATGAAGGACGGCGTGATCGCCGACTTCACCTACACCGAGGCGATGCTCAAGCACTTCATCAAGAAGGTCCACAAGGCGCGCTTCTTCGGGCCGAGCCCGCGCGTGCTGGTGTGCGTGCCCTGCGGCTCGACCAATGTCGAGCGTCGTGCGATCAAGGAATCGGCCGAAGAGGCCGGCGCGCGCGAGGTGTACCTGATCGAGGAACCGATGGCCGCCGCGATCGGCGCCGGCCTGCCGGTGACCGAGGCCCGCGGCTCGATGGTCATCGACATCGGCGGCGGCACCACCGAGATCGCGGTGATCGCGCTCAACGGCATCGTCTACGCGCAGTCGGTGCGCATCGGCGGCGACCGCTTCGACGAATCGATCATCAACTACGTGCGCCGCGCCCACGGCACCCTGATCGGCGAGGCCACCGCCGAGCGCATCAAGCTCGAGATCGGCTGCGCCTACCCGCAGAAGGAGGTGCTGGAGATGGAAGTCTCCGGCCGCAACCTCGCCGAAGGCGTGCCGCGGGTGATCAAGCTCAACTCCAACGAAGTGCTGGACGCGCTGCGCGAACCGCTGGGCGGCATCGTCAGCGCGGTCAAGCTGGCGCTGGAGCAGACCCCGCCGGAGCTGTGCGCCGACGTCGCCGAGCGCGGCATCGTGCTGACCGGCGGCGGCGCGCTGCTGCGCGACCTCGACAAGCTGATCAGCGAGGAGACCGGGCTGCACGTGCAGATCGCCGACGACCCGCTGACCTGCGTCGCCCGCGGCGGCGGTCGCGCGCTGGAGCTGGTCGACATGCACGGCAACGAGTTCTTCTCGCCGGAGTGACCTTGTCCGGACGCGGCGCATCCTCGTGCCGGTCCGGAGCGACGGGCGAAGCGCGTGGGTTCCGCCCGTCTCCGCGATCGGCCTCCGGCCGCTCGCGCCGGCCCCTCCGCGGGCCGGATCGCCACGCACCACGGCCGTTGTCCTGCGCTCCGTCCCCTCGCCGATTCCTGCCCTGATCCCCTGACGTGCCTTCCTACGCCGGCCCTTCCGCATCGCGTTCCGACGACATCGCCGGGACGCTGCGGCTGCTGGTGGCGCTGGCGCTCGCGGTCGCGCTGATGATCGCCGACCACCGCGGCGGCTGGCTGACCTCGATCCGCGCCCAGCTCGAAGTGCTGGTGCAGCCGCTGTGGCGGCTGGCCGGGCTGCCGGCGAAGCTCGGCGACACCGTGCGCGACGACGCGGTGACCCGCGCGCGGCTGATGGAGGAGAACCAGACCCTGCGCAACGCGCTGCTGATCAGCGGCGCGCGGACCGCGCGGCTGCAGGCGGCCGCGGACGAGAACGCGCGGCTGCGCGGGCTGCTGGGCGCGGTCGAGCGCGGCGGCCTCGACGTGCAGCTGGCGCCGATCCTCGACGTCGCCCTCGATCCCACCCGCCAGCGCCTGGTGCTCGACATCGGCGGCCACCAGGGCGTGCGCATGGGCCAGCCGGTGATCGACGCCGGCGGCCTGCTCGGGCAGGTCATCGAGGTGCGGCCGAGCACCGCCACCGTGCTGCTGCTGACCGACCCCGACCACGCGGTGCCGGTGACGATCGCGCGCAACGGCATCCGCCTGGTCGCCTACGGCCGCGGCGACCGCATCGAACTGGCGAACATCCCGACCTCCGGCGACGTGAAGATCGGCGACCAGGTCGTCACCTCCGGGCTGGGCGGCCGTTTCCCGCCGGGTTTCCCGGTCGGCAGCGTCGTGCGCCTGCGCCGCGACGACAGCCGCGTCTTCCTGGTCGGCGACCTCAAGCCCGCCGCCCAGCTCGATCGCGGTCGCGACGTGCTGCTGCTGCGCGACGTGCGGACGCCGGCCGCCGCGGTCGCGACGCCCGCGGCAGGCGGCGACGCCAGTGCGCCGCCGACCGGATCCGCGGCCGCGACCACGGCCGGCGCGACCGGCCCCGCCGCGGCGAGCGCCGTGGCCGCGGGCCCCGCGACGTCGAAACCGGCCGCCGGGGACGCCGCGAACGCTGCGACGTCCGCTGCGCCGACGGCGGTCGCGCCCGCGCCCCGGTCCGCGACGCCCCGACCTGCGGCGCCGCAGCCCGCGACTCCGCGACCTGCTTCGACCACGCCCGCCTCGACCAGGCCCGCTTCGACCACGTCCGCCTCGACCACGCCCGCGGCGCCCCCGTCCGCCGCCCCCCAACCCGCGGCCCAGCCGCCCGCGCAGGCGCCGTCGCGATGAGCCGCAGCCGTCGCCCGTGGCTGTTCCCGGCCAGCGTGTTCGTCGCGCTGCTGCTGGGGCTGTTGCCGCTGCCGGCGGCGATCCTGCCGCTGCGGCCGTACTGGCTGGGGCTGGTGCTGGCCTACTGGCTGCTCGAGGACCCCGACCGCATCGGCCTCGGCCTGGCCTTCGCCATCGGCCTGATCGCCGACGTCACCTTCGGCAGCGTGCTCGGCGAACAGGCGCTGCGGCTGTCGGTGATCACCTTCCTGCTGCAGCGCTTCCGCCTGCAGTTGCGGTTCTTCCCGACCGCGCAGCAGGCGCTGGCGATCGGCGGACTGCTGCTCAACGACCGGGTGATCGTCGTCGCCATCCACTTCGTCCTCGGCCTGCGGCAGGACCCGTGGCTGCACTGGCTGACGCCGCTGATCGGCGCGCTGCTGTGGCCGCCGCTGTTCGTGCTGCTCGACGGCCTGCGCATCGGCCGCAGGCGCTGACGCGGCGATGGCCAGCCCCGGCTACATCCGCAACTCGGCCCAGGACGCCGCGCGCTTCCGCGCGCGCGCCGCGTTCGGGTTCCTGTGCGTGGCGCTGGCGATCGGCGGCCTCGGCGCCTGGTATTTCCGGCTGCAGGTGCTGGAGCACAGCGACTACGCCCGCAAGTCGCAGGCCAACCGCATCAAGCAGCGCCCCGAGGTGCCGGCGCGCGGCCTGATCTACGACCGCAAGGGCCGGGTGCTGGCCGACAACGTGCCCGCCTACCGGCTGGACGTGGTGCCGTCCGAGGCCGGCGACGTCGACGCCACCGTCGCCTCGCTGGCGAAGATCATCGCGCTCACCCCCGACGACATCCAGCGTTTCAACGACGCCCGCCACGCCACCCGCAGCTTCCTGCCGGTGACCCTGCGCCTGAAGATCACCGACGAGGAGGCCGCGCGGTTCGCGGTCGATCGCTGGAAGTATCCCGGCGTCGAGCTGGTGCCGTACCTCACCCGCCGCTATCCCTACGGCGACCTGTTCGCCCACGTCATCGGCTACGTCGGCCGCGTCGACAAGCGCGACCTGGAGAAACTGGGCGGCGACACCGCCGTCTACACCCACACCGGCAAGTCGGGCCTGGAGCGCTATTACGACGCGCAACTGCGCGGCCGCATCGGCTACGAGCAGATCGAGACCAACGTCGACGGCCGCATCATCGACCGGGTCGGGCGCATCCCGGCGCGGCCGGGCATCGACCTGCGCCTGAGCATCGACGCCGACCTGCAGCGCGCGGCGACGCTGGCCTTCGGCGATCTCACCGGCTCGGTGGTGGCGGTCGATCCGCGCACCGGCGAAGTGCTGGCGATGGTCAGCGTGCCGAGCTTCGATCCCAACCTGTTCGTCAACGGCATCTCGCACGCCGACTATCGCGCGCTCACCGAGGACCCGGCGAAACCGCTGTTCAACCGCAACGTGCTGGGCGGCGTCGCGCCGGGGTCCACGCTCAAGCCGCTGTTCGCGCTGGCCGCGCTCGACAGCGGCAAGCGCACGCCCGAGGACCGCATCTTCGCCTCCGGCGAATTCCACATCCCCGGCCAGAAGCGCGGCTACCGCGACGCCGCGCGCGGCGAGGGCTGGACCGACATGCGCAAGTCGATCGGCGACTCGGTCAACACCTACTACTACAAGCTGTCGCTGGACATGGGCATCGACCTGATCGACCGCTACATGGACAAGTACGGCTTCGGCAAGCCGACCGGGATCGACCTGGCCGGCGAATCCGGCGGCATCCTGCCGTCGCCGGAATGGAAGCGCACCCACGCCCGCAGCCAGGGATCGTGGTACCTCGGCGACACCGTGATCAGCGCGATCGGCCAGGGCTTCTGGAAGGTCACCCCGCTGCAGTTGGCGCAGGGCGTGGGCGCGCTGGCCAACGGCGGCCTGCTGCGGCCGCCGCACCTGGTGAAGGAAACCCGCGCCGACTTCGACAAACCGTGGACGATGGTGCCGCTGCCGACGCCGCGCAGGATCACCGACAGCGCCGAACACCTGCAGGTGGTGCGCGAGGGCATGATGCGTGTGGTCCACGGGCCCGGTGGCACCGCGCGCAACATCAGCGGCGGCCTGACCTACCACATCGCCGCCAAGACCGGCACCGCGCAGGTCATCAGCCGCCGCGGCAACGTCAGCCTCAACCCGCGCATGCTGCCGATGCACCTGCGCCACCGTGCGCTGTTCGTCGCGTATGCGCCCGCGGAGGCGCCGACCATCGCGGTCGCGGTGGTCGTCGAGGGCGGCGGTTTCGGCGCCAGCACCGCGGCGCCGATCGCGCGCAAGGTGCTCGACGCCTGGCTGCTCGGCAAGATGCCGGACGACCCGGCCGCCGCCGGCCAGACCGCGGGCGCCGTGCCCGCCGCGGCCGCCGCGTCGCTGCCGGACGACGACGCGCCGCCCGTCGCTGCGCCCGCCGCCGCGCCCGTCGCCACGCCCCCGGCGGTGACGCCATGAAGACCTTCCTGCGCTGGGTGCTGGACCTGCTGCGGCGCTTCGTGCGGACGCTCGACCTGCCGCTGCTGGCCGCGCTGCTGGGGCTGATGGCGATCGGCCTGACCGTGCTCTACAGCGCCGGCAACGAGAACCCGAGGCTGGTGATCGCGCAGGGCGCCCGCTACTGCGTCGGCCTCGCCGCGCTGTGGCTGGTCTCGCGCATCTCGCCGGCGCAGTTGCGCAGCGCGACGCCGCTGTTCTTCGCCGCCTCGCTGCTGCCGCTGCTGGCGGTGCTGGTGATCGGCCAGGGCAAGCACGGCAACCTGTGGATCAACCTCGGCGTGTTCTATTTCCAGCCGTCGGAAGTGCTCAAGCTGAGCCTGCCGATGATGGTCGCGTGGTTCATGCACCAGCAGCGGCTGCCGCCGAAGTTCGTCCCGCTGCTGGTCGCCGGCGGCATCATCGCGGTGCCGACGGTGCTGATCCTGCTGCAGCCGGATTTCGGCACCGCGATGCTGGTCGCGCTCAGCGGCGCGTTCGTGATCTACCTCGCCGGCCTGTCGTGGCGGCTGATCGCGCTGGCCGGCGTCGGCGGCACGATCGCCGCCGGGCTGGCGTATTTCGCGCCCATCCACTGGTTCTGGATGCTGCGTCCGTACCAGAAGGACCGCATCCTCACCTTCCGCGACCCCGAGCACGAGCCGCTCGGCGCCGGCTGGAACATCATCCAGTCGAAGATCGCGATCGGTTCCGGCCACTGGACCGGACAGGGTTGGGGCCAGGGCACCCAGTCGCACCTGGACTACCTGCCCGAGCACACCACCGACTTCATCTTCGCGGTGCTGTCCGAGGAGTTCGGCTGGGTCGGCGTCGCCGTCACCCTCACGCTGTACCTGTTCGTCGTCGGTCGCTGCCTGTGGATCGCCAGCGAGGCCCGCGACACCTATTCGCGCCTGCTCGCCGGCGCGCTCGGCATGGCGTTCTCGGTCTACGTCATCGTCAACGGCGGCATGATCTCCGGCCTGCTGCCGGTGGTCGGCGTGCCGATGCCGCTGCTCAGCTACGGCGGCACCGCCGCGGTGTCGCTGCTCGCCGGGCTCGGCGTGGTGATGGCGATGCGCGAGAAGCGCTGACCCGCGCTCAGCGCGCGCGCCGCTTCGCCAGCTTCAGCAGCATCCGGAAATACAGCCCCGGGAACCACCGCTTCAGCCGCCAGCGCCCGGGTTCGCGCCGGGTCGGCAGGATCAGGAACTCGCCGCGTTCGCAGGCGGCGAACGCCTTGTCGGCGACCCCGTCGAGGGTGTCGGGCGAACGGTCCATCCAGCGCTGCACCTTCGCCCTGGTCGCATCGTCGGCGATCGCGGTGTCCATCAGGTTGGTGCGGAAGAACGCCGGGCAGAACACGCTGACCGACACCCCGCTGCCGTGCAGCTCCGCGCGCAGCTGTTCCGACAGCGCGACCACGCCGGCCTTGGCCACGCCGTAGCTCATGATCCCCGGCGCGCCGGCGAGGCCGGCGAAGCTGGCGGTGTTGACCACCTGTCCGCGGCGGTCGGCGAGCATCTGCGGCAGGAACAGCCGGCAGCCGCGGACCACGCCGAGCAGGTCGATCTCGAGGATCCGCCGCCATTCGTCCATCGTGGTGTCGACCAGCGCGCCGGCCGAAGCGATGCCGGCGTTGTTGACCAGCACGTCGACGCCGCCCCATGCCGCGGCCACCGCATCGTGCAGCGCCTGCATCGACGCGTCGTCGCCGACGTCGGCGGCCAGCGCGAGATGGCCGTCGCCGGCGAGCGACGCGCGTCCGGCTTCGGCGCGTTCGACGGTCAGGTCGACGCAGGCCACGCGCGCGCCGGCGCGGGCGTAGCGCTGCGCCAGCGCGAGGCCGAGGCCGCTGCCGGCGCCGGTGATCAGGACGCGGCGGGAAGGGGACGTCATGGAGCGGCTCCTGCGGTAGTCTCCGCAGCTTATCAGGCCGGCGGTTCCGGCCACGGAGCCCGCCATGCCGTCCCCCGATGCCCTGTTCGACCTCACCGGCCGCACCGCCCTCGTCACCGGCGCCTCGCGCGGCATCGGCGAGGCCATCGCCCACCTGCTCGCCGCGCACGGCGCGCACGTGGTCTGCACCTCGCGCAAGGTCGACGCCTGCGAGGCCGTGGCCGCGGCCATTCGCGACGCCGGCGGTTCCGCCGAGGCGCGCGCGCTGCACGTCGGCGATCCCGCCGCGATCGAGGCGCTGTTCGCGGCGCTCGACGCCGAAGGCAAGGTCGCCAGCCTGCTGGTCAACAACGCCGCCGCCAATCCCTACTTCGGGCCGATGCTCGACATGGACCTCGGCAGCTACGAGAAGACGGTCGAAGTGAACCTGCGCGGCTACTTCTGGACCACCGCGCAGGCGGCGAAGCGGATGAAGGACCACGGCGGCGGCGCCATCGTCAACGTCGCCTCGGTCAACGCGATGCGCCCCGCGCACGGGCAGGGCATCTACTCGATGACCAAGGCCGGCATCGTCAACATGACCGAAGGCTTCGCCAAGGAACTCGCCGCCCACGGTATCCGCGTCAACGCGCTGCTGCCGGGTCTGACCGACACCAGATTCGCCTCCGCGATCACCGGCAATCCGAAACTCATGGCCATGATGTCGCAGCTCATCCCGATGGGCCGCAGCGCGCAGCCGGACGAGATCGCGCCGGCCGCGCTGTTCCTGCTGTCGCCGGCCGCGAGCTACGTCACCGGCACGTGCCTGACGGTGGATGGGGGATATCTGGCGTAACCCGCGGGAACCTGCACCGCGTTCCGGGATCGAACGACGCAATCCGGAATTCGCACCCGGAGCGCGAAGGAAGTGCCATGTCGCCGGAACGCCTGTCCGACCGCATCGCCGGTGGATTGCCCGGCCTTGCGCCGGGCGATGCGTTCGGCGCGGCGCACGGCGTCGATGCGCTGCCGGCGGAAGCGATCGGCGATCTCGAGGACGTGCCCCGGCTGCGTCGCGCGGCGGAGCGACTGTTCGCGTTGTCGCAGGCCGTGGTCTGAAAGCATCGTTCGAATCGCATTCACCAATACAGGATGGCGCCGATGTAGATGGGAATGCCGACGCATTGCGCGATGATCGACCCGCGACCAGGCAGTGGGGTCTCTCGCCAGCGCGGCAGATGCCAGGCCAGCAGCCAGATTGCCCATAATGAAGCCGACAGCGAGGGCGCGAAGCTTTCGAGGATGCAGTAGACATCGCACAGTGGCGGTGGTGAGAAATACACCACGTAGAACACCACGCAAGTGAAGATCTGGAGCGCGGTGCCGATTGCGATGCAAAACGCGGATCGAGCGAACTCTCCCGAACGCAATGCGGCCCGCCAGCGTGTGAAAGCCGCGCTCAATCGAACGCCCGCACCTGGAACACGTTCCCCTCCGCGTCCATCGCGTTGCCCATGGTGAAGCCCGGACCCTGCCAGCGTTCGGCGAACAGCGCGCCGCCGAGGGCGGCGATGCGTTCGGCGGCGACGGCGAGGTCCGGCACGGTCAGGAAGAACTTGATCGCGACGTCCTCGCGGCGCTGCGGCGGCGCTGCGATGACGATGTCCGCGGCGATCTGCGGCGGGGTGCGATGCAGGACGAGCTGCAGGTCGTCGGACGCGAGCACCGCGACGTGCTCGTCCGCGTGCAGCCGACGCATGCCGGCGACCTCGCAGTAGAAGCGTTCGAGGCGATCGCGGTCGCTGGCGTAGATCAGGACGCCGGCGCGGGCGGGACCGGGCATGGCGATGGCTCGGCGGGGAAGGGAAGCGCAGTCTACGTCGGGTCGTGCGGCGATGGACGCCGCCGCCGTGGCGGCGGCGCCTCGCGCTCGGCCATGTCGCGGACGCGGGCGCCGGCGTCGCGGATCAGCCCGGGCAGCAGTTGCGTCTCGGGCAGGTGCTTCCAGTATTTCTGCGGCATCTCCTGGCGCATCATCCGCGGGTTGAGCCGCGCCGGGTTGAAGATGTTGGCGTAGTACGTGCGCCACAGCTCCTCGCGGGCGTCGTCCGCGGGCGCGTCGGCGCGCTGCGCGCCCGGCCCGAAGCGCAGCGCGTGGCCGTCCCACGCCACGCTGCGGTACGGCGTGAGGATCGCCCAGCGCATGCCCGCGAAACGGCGCGCGAAGAACGGCGCGACGCGATCGAGGATGTGGTGGTCCGGCTCGAACCAGGCGATGAACGCCTCGGCCTCGCCGGGCACTTCGCGGAAGCGCACGAACGCCTTAATCTTGTGCGTGTCGCGGCCGACCGCCTTCGCCAGTTCGGCGGCGCGGCGCACGTCGGGATCGGTCGCCCGCGCGAGCAGATGGCGCTCGCCCTGCGCGATCCGGAACGCGATCCGGTACAGCAGCGCATGCCGCTGCGGCTCGCGGTGGCACAGCACCGCGCCGGCGAGCTCGAACAGCGCGGCGGGCACCTCCGGCGCGGCGCGCACCGGTTCGGCGGCGTCGAGGCCGGGGGCCGCGAGCAGGCTGCCCTGCGCGTCGCCGTCCCAGTCGATGTCCTCCGGCCACAGTCCCGCGCGCAGCCCGGCGCGCGCCGCGGTGCGCCAGGCGTCGAGGTCCCACGGCGGATCGATGCGGGCGCGGTAGAGGGTCATGCGGCGAACAGATCCTGCTGCCGCGGCTTCGGCGCGAGCTGCGCGCGCAGCGTCGCCGGGTCGTCGAGCCGCCGGCGCGGGTGGTGGTCGAGCAGTTGCACGAACGGCAGCAGCTTCTGCATCGGCGCGCGCAGCCGGGCGAGGTCGGCGACGCGCAGGCGGCCGTGGCGGCGCGCCAGCACGATGCGGTCGACGTTGCGCGTGCCCAGCCCCGGGACCCGCAGCAGGTCCTCGCGCGGCGCGGCGTTGAGATCGACCGGGAAGCGCTCGGGATGGCGCAGCGCCCACGCGAGCTTGGGGTCGATGTCGAGGTCGAGCATCGTGCGTTCCGATTCCTGCGGTACGGGCGCGATCTCGTCCACCGCGAAACCGTAGAACCGCAGCAGCCAGTCGGCCTGGTACAGGCGATGTTCGCGCAGCAGCGGCGGCGCCTGCACCGGCAGCCGCGACGAGGCGTCCTGGATCGGGCTGAAGCCGGAGTAGTAGACGCGGCGCATGCGGTACGCGTCGTAGAGGCCGTGCGCGGTGCGCAGGATGCTGCGGTCGTCGGCGTCGTCGGCGCCGACGATCATCTGCGTGCTCTGTCCGGCCGGCGCGTAGCGGGGCGGTCGTCGGCGCTTCGGCGTGGCGCTGGTCGGCTTCGCCGGTTTGCGCGCTTCGAGCGTCTCCTCGATCTTCGCGTGGACCGTGCCCATCGCCGCGCGGATGCCCGGCAGCCGCTTCTCCGGCGCCAGCGCCTTGAGCCCGGCCTCGGTCGGCAGTTCGATGTTGATGCTCAGGCGATCGGCGTAGCGCCCGGCCAGCGCCAGCAGCTCGGGCGAGGCCTCGGGGATCGTCTTCAGGTGGATGTAGCCGGCGAAGCGATGGTCCTCGCGCAGGCTGCGCGCGACCTCGACCAGTTGCTCCATCGTGTAGTCGCCGTTGCGGATGATGCCGCTGGACAGGAACAGCCCCTCGATGTAGTTGCGCTTGTAGAAATCGAGCGTCAGCCGCACCACTTCGTCCGGCGTGAACCGCGCCCGCGGCACGTTGCTGCTGGCGCGGTTGATGCAGTAAGCGCAGTCGTAGATGCAGAAGTTGGTCAGCAGGATCTTCAGCAGCGACACGCAGCGCCCGTCGGGCGTGTACGAGTGGCAGATGCCCATGCCCTCGGTGCTGCCGATGCCGCCCGACTTCAGCGAATGGCGGCCGCCGGCGCCGCTGGAGGCGCAGGAGGCGTCGTACTTGGCGGCATCGGCCAGGACGGCAAGTTTGCGGGACAGCTGCATGGGCGGATTCTATGGGCGCGGTCGTCTCAATCTTTGAGACGATACGTAGCCGGCGACCGTCCGGATGCACTGCGCCGGCCGCCCCCGGCGCGACAATGCGCAAGCCACCGGAGCCCGCCATGCGCCTGCCGTCGCTGCACCTGCACTCCTTGCACCTGTACCCGCTGAAATCCGCCGCCGGCCTGTCGGTCGATGCGCTCGCGATCGAGCCGCGCGGCCCGCGCTTCGATCGGCGCTGGCTGGTGGTCGACGCCGACGGCCGTTTCGTCACCGCCCGCGCCGTGCCGGAGCTGGTGCTGATCCGCGCCGAACCCGACGGCGATGGCCTGCGCCTGTCCGCGCCGGGGTTGCCGCCGCTGGCGGTCGCGCCGCCGTCGCCCGCGGCCCCGCGCATCGCGGTCACCGTGTGGAAGGACCGCGTCGAGGCGCCGCTCGCCGACGCCGCGGCCCACGCCTGGCTGTCGGCCTGGCTGCAGCGCGACGTGCGCCTGGCGTGGATGGACGCCGCCGCGCGGCGGCCGGTCGATCCCGCCTACGGCCAGGCCGGGGATGAGGTCAGCTTCGCCGACGGCTACCCGCTGCTGCTGATCTCGCAGGCCGCGCTCGACGGCCTCAACGCGCGTCTCGCCGCGAGCGGCCGGCCGCCGGTGACGATGGCGCACTTCCGGCCCAACCTCGTCGTCGCGTGGGCCGCGGCGCACGCCGAGGACGACTGGCGGCGGCTGCGCATCGGCGAGGTCGTGTTCGACGCGGTCAAGCCGTGCACGCGCTGCGTGTTCACGACGGTCGATCCCGCGCTGGGCAAGCGCCGCGACGACGGCGAGCCGCTGGAGACGCTCAAGGCCTACCGCCGTACCCCGGCCGGCGTCACCTTCGGCATGAACCTGATCGCCCGCGGCGCCGGCACGGTGCGCGCCGGCGATGCGGTCGAGGTGCTGGCCTGATCACTCGCTGTCGACCCCGGCGAGGTCCAGCACCCACCGCGGCACTTCCGGTTCGCCGGCGTAGAACGTCTTGGGCTTCTTGTCCGCCATCGCCCAGCGGTGCAGCCAGCTCGGGCCGTAGCGGCCGTGATAGCCGTCGGGCCGCGCATAGGCGGGATCGCGCATCGCCTCGTCGAGCGCGACGAAGCGATAGCCGCGGCGCTGGATGCCGCCGATCAGCGCGGTGTAGGCGTCGCCGTTGAGCGCGTTGGCGTGGATCAGCAGCACCTGCGGCAGCGCGTAGCCCAGCAGCGCCTGCGACTGCGCCTCGTAGTAGTCGAGCTTGTTGAGCATGTACGGCACGTAGCCCAGGCGCAGGCGTTCGAGCAGCGCCGCGCGCTCGGGCGTGTCGGGCTGGCCGTCGAGCACGCGCTCGTAGGCGAACGCCCATACCCATTCGCCGTTGTCCACGGTCACCGGCGCCACCCGGTAGCCGTGCGCGCCGAGGAACTCGACGATCGCCTGCTTGTCGGCGTCGCTCTGCCCGGCGCGCAGGTAGGGATGGCGGAACCACCGCGGGGCCTGTCCGCGTTCGGCCATCATCGGCCGCAGCACGCGTTCGCCCTTCACGATCGCGTCCTCGAACGCGGGGATGCCGACGACGTGCAGATCGACGTGGCCGTACGTGTGGTTGCCGAGATCGGCGCCGAGGTCCAGCCAGTCGCGCAGCATCGCGACGCGTTCGGGCTGCGCCACGCCGTCGCGCTCGAGCTTGTCCTCGTTGACGAAGCCGGTCACCGGCACGCCGGCCCGCTTCAACTGCGCGATCAGCGCCGCGTGGCCGCTGCGCAGGCGCGCCGGCGGCGTGCTGTCCATCCGCTGCCACGGCAGGTCGTCGATGGTGACCGCGATGCGGCGGTCGGGCTCGGCGGCGCGGGCGGGGGCCATGGTGGAGGAAAGCACGGCGAACAGCAGCGGGACGATCAGCGGGGGAATGCGCATCGCGGGGGGGGGAGGCTCCGGGAAGAGCGTCGGACTCTAGCGCAGCCGCGCGCGGCCGGCGAATCGCGCGGCCATCGCGGCGCGCGCAAACGCGACACGGCGGCGATGGCGGACAGTCTTCAGGGGCGAGATTCCGGGGTTGCGACGGCGGTCGCGTTCCACTGCGTCGAGACGCGCGCGGCTGTCCTGCGTGCGGACGCTTCGTCGTTTCCGTCGGGGTGTCGCAGGGGGCGGCACACCTTCCGCAACGATCGAGAACAAGGACCATGACCAGACACGCCACGCTGTCGGCCGCCCTGTCGGCCGCCATCGCCTTCACCGCGCTCGCCGGCCCCGCCCAGGCGAAGGAAGAGACCCTGCGCCACGTGCGCCTGTGCGACACGTCGTACTGCTACTACGCCTGGAACGTCGTCGATTCCGACGGCGACGGCGTCTGCGACGCCGACGAGCGCGTCGCCGGCACCGATCCGCACGATCCGGGCAGCCGCCCGTCGCCGGAGATCGTCGCCACCCTCGTCGGCAAGCAGATGCTGCCGAGCTTCGAGTTCGGCCTCGGCAAGGTGATCCTGTATCCGGAGAAGCTGCAGGAGACGATCGAAGCCGGCGCGAAGGATCCGCTGGCCACGTTCCCGGTCGGCCAGCGCAAGGACGCGATGACCCGCCTGGGCCTGTCCGCCGAACTGATGGCCGCGCACGGCATCGAGGTCGGCGACGGCTTCACCCTGGCCCAGGAATTCGACGCCAAGGGCGGCGCGCCGTATCGCCGCGTCGGCGGCATGGACATCAGCCTGATCAGCGCCGGAGACGACGACGACGGCGGCTGGGAGCCGCTGACCTCGCCCGAAGTGAAGGAGATCTACAACTACGACGATGGCTCCACCGGTTACCTGCTGACCAACGGCGACTGGATCTACGACGGCGCCGACGGTCACGGCCTGCGCCAGGACAAGGACGGCAAGATCCTCGACGACTGGTACGTCAATCCCGATGCCGACACCGGCGCGGGCGATCCGCCGACCGACGAGCAGATCAAGGCCTGGGAGCGCGTCCATGGGGCGACGATCCTGACCGTGCAGGGGCACGAGCCGCCGACGTTCGATCCGGACGGCCTCCAGAACCCGCGCGACCTGATCGTGCTGATCGATCCGGAATACGCCGACTACGGCGGGATCGTCCAGGACGCCCCGCGGGTCACCACGGCGCAGCCGGAGACGCGGCCGGACCTGCCGAATCCGCAGGCGCCGGGCGAGTGCGGCAAGTTCTGCGGACCCTGAGCCGCATCCGCGCTTCCACGCGAACGGCGGCCTCGCGGCCGCCGTTCGTGCGTGTGGGTGTGCGAGAGTGGGAGCGGGAGCGCCGGCGTCCGCGGATGCGCAGCGCGGTCGCGGCTCCGGCCGCGCTTACAGCAGCGGGACGTCCTTCTCCGCGGTCGGGAAGCCGAACGACTCGCGCATCTTGCGCATGCTCGCCGGCATCGGCGGGCGGGCGATCCCGCGCTCGCGCAGCCAGTGCTGGCACTTGCGCTGCCATTCCACCGTCTGCGGGCTGCCCGGATGCCAGTAGATGTTCTCGACGATGGGCATGCCGTCGACGTAGACCGGCTTGCCGTCCTTGCCGTATTTCACCCAGGCGAAGCCGTCCGCCGGCGCGTCCGGTTGCGGTAGCGGCGTGCCCTTGGCGTCGGTCGGCGCGAGCGCGGTGCCGCGGACCTTCTTGGTCGGGTCGGCGCCGTGCTGCAGCAGCCAGTAGGTCTGCTCGAAGCCGCCTCGGCCCGAATACCATTCCAGCGGCGAGCCCGGGAAGATGGAAGGATCGTTCACCTTCGCGCCGCGCTCGATCAGCAGCTTCACGTTCCGCCACTGGTTCTGGTGCAGGAAGGCGACGAAGGTCAGCGGCTCGTCGTTGGTGTTGACGGTGTTGGGGTCGCCGCCGTGGTCGAGCAGCAGTTTCAGGTAGACCGGATCTTCGGCCTGCGCCGCGTAGACCAGCGCGTTGTTGTAGCGGAACTTGTGGCTCTCGGCGCCGTCGTCGTAGCGCTTGTCGATGCGCTCGGGCCGGCGGGCGTTGGGGTCGGCGCCGTTGTCCAGCATCGCCTTCAGCCCCGCCGGATTCCCGGTGTAGACCGGCCAGGCGACCAGCGGCATGCCCTCGCCCATCTCGCCCTTGGCGAAGATCGTGTCCGGATCGACCTTCTCGTCGCGCATCAGCCGGCGGATGGTGTCGACCTCGCCATGTTCGGCGGCGATCGCCAGGTCCAGCGCCTTGCCGTCGAAGTAGCGCTCGGCGCCGTGTTGCGAACGGCTGGCGTCGTTGGCCGCGGGGAGCGGGCCGAAGCAGGCGCACAGGACCAGGCTGAGGGCGATCGCGGCGGCCCAGCGAGGCGTCGCCCGGCGAACGGCGGACGGAAACATGGCGGCATCGGTTCGGGGGATGCCCCTTGATAGCAGAAAACCGGAGGGGGCGGTATCGGAACGGCTTGTCGCCCGGGAGCGGCTTTGCGAGGATGGTGAACCACGCGTTCAGGGAATCGAAGCCATGACCGAGCCCACTCGGGAAAGCGTCCGCGCCGAGCGCGAGGCACAGGAGAAGCTGGTGTCCGATCTGCGCGCCGCCGGGGAGGGCGGGCGCGCCGACCGGCTGGCCGGCGGTTACCACGCGCAGCGGATGGCCGATCTGGCCGCGGACGTCTACGTCTCCGCGCGCGGGGAGGGCAAGCCGCCGGTGGGCTGGACCCGCGCCAGCGAGCATCCGGAGATGCTGCAGGCGCTCGCGCCCGGGCTCGATCGTCGCCAGATCGACGACATGCTGCATCCGCAGGGCTCGGGCTACCGTGCCGAGGTCTACCTGCCGGACAAGTCGGTGCTCGGTCCCGACGCGAAGCCGGTGCTGGTGTTCAAGGGCTCGACCGGCCTGATCGTCGACCCTTCGGCCCCCGGCGGCAAGCGCGAGAGCGCGGCCGAGGACTTCCTGGCCAACAACGTCCCGCAGGGGCTGGGCCTGAAGACCGACTATTACGACCGCGCGATGGACGCCGCGACGAGGCTGAAGGGCGTCCAGGGCTTCCAGTTCGAGATCGCCGGCCACTCGCTGGGCGGCGGCATGGCCTCGGCGGCCGGTGCGGTGACCGGCGTGGAGACGACCACGTTCAACGCCGCGGGCCTGCACGCGAATACCGCCAAGCGCTACGCCGACGAGCACGGCCTGCAGGTCTACGACACGAAGCGCAACGTCGATGCCTACCAGGTCGGCGGCGAGATGCTGACCGACGGCCAGACCGGCATCCAGAAGCTCGACGCGGCCCGCCGCGCCGAGGCCGGGCGGCTGGCGAACGACGTCACCTCGCTGATGGCCCAGCCCGGCGCGCGCGAGTTCGTCGCCGGCAAGCTTTCCGGGATGCTGCCGCCGGAGGCGCAGAAGTCGGCGATGGGCGCGATCGACTACCTGTCGACCCACTCCGGCAACCAGGCGCTGAAGCACCTGCCGACCGCCGCGGGCGAGCTGCAGCCGCTGCTGTCGCCGAAGACCCGCGACGAGCAGGGCCGGCTGGTGAACCGTCCCGACCAGATGGCGCTGAGCGAGCTCGGCGCCTACGCCGGCCCGCTGACCGACGTGCTGAGCGCGACCGCGATGAGCGCCCGCGTCGGCCGCAACGTCGGCGAAGTGGTGAAGGCCCAGGGCCAGGCGACCGAGCAGGGCCTGCACGTCGTCGGCCAGGGCCTGAACTACACCGCGCAGATGCACGGGCAGGCCAACGCCTTCGTCACCGGCACCACCGGCAAGGTGGTGAGCAGCAGCGTCAGCGCGACCGGCGAGCTCACCGCGCAGGTGCGACTGCAGGGCGGCAACCTGTCGGCCGGCATCGACCACGTGCAGGGCAAGGCCCAGGAAACCGCGACCTCGTGGACCGCCAGCGCGATGCGCTGGGCGGCGAAGGCGCTGCCCGACGACGCGGAGAAGTGGGTCGGCCGGCAGGCGCAGGGCATCGAGAGCTACGGCAAGCAGGCGATGCAGCACAACGAACAGCAGGCGCGCCAGGCGCAGGACGCCGCGCGGCGCGACGCCACCGGCATCCGCCAGGGCGCGCAGGGCCTGGCCGGCCGGATCGACCACGGCGCCACGGTCCTCGCCGACGCCCAGCGCGAAGGCGGGCGTCAGGCCGGCGCGTGGCTGCAGCAGGGCGCCGACGGCGTGGGCCACACCGTCCGCGGCGTCACCGACAAGGCGCCGCTGGCCGGCACCGTGGTCGGCGGGACCGTGGGCGGCGTGGGCTCCACCGTCGCCACCCACCTGCCGGTGAACGTGCAGAACACGGTCAATCTCTACAACACGATCACCGTGCTGCAGAACGGCAAGCAGGTCGCGGGCGAGGCGGTGTTCCGTCACGGCATGGTCGGCTCGGTCATCCCCAGCCTCGACGCCTCGGTGCAGCAGCAGGAACAGGCGGCGCGCAAGGCGCTGGCCGCGCATCCGCAGCAGCCCGACGCGCAGGCGCCCGCCACGCGCGCGCCCGAGGGCGTCGCGCCGCCGCGCGCGCCGGTGACGCCGATCTCGACCCCGCCGCTGCTCGACGACCCCGCGCATCCCAGCCACGCGCTGTTCCGCGATGCGCAGAAGGGCGTGCACGCCATCGACCAGCGCTTCAACCGCGCCCCGGACGCCGGCAGCGACCGGCTCGCCGGCGCGCTGACCGCCGAGGCGCGCAACGCCGGCTTCACCCAGATCGGCCGGGTCGAGCTCAGCCGCGACGCGAGCCGCATCTTCGCCGTCGATACGCCCGATCCCAACGCCGCGCACCAGCGCGTCGCCTACACCGGCGTGCAGCAGGGCATCCAGCAGCCGCTCGCGGTCAGCACCGAGCAGGTGGATCGCGCCAACGCGCGCCTGGCCGAAGCGCCGGCGCAGCAGCCGACCCAGCAGCAGGGCGAACCCGCACGCGGCACGCCGAAGGTCGCCTGACCCGCGGCCGCCGCCGCCCGTCGCCGTGGCGTTCGATCCGGCGGCGCGGCGGCCCGCGCGCGGGCATGCGCTCCTTTTTTCTCGACCCGACCCGACTCGGAACAGACGATGAAAAGACTGTGTTCGGCGCTGCTGCTCTCGGCGACCCTGCTGCTTCCCGCGATCGCCGCCGGCGACGAGGGCGAGGAGCGCATCCAGCTCCGCATGCAGTCCCTGAAGGCCTTCGGGCTCGGCCAGCATGCGGAACTCGAGCGGATGTTCGAGCAGGCACGCACCCGGCAGACGCGCACTTCCAGCGGCGTGTGGGCCCTGACGATCCTCGACGACGGGCTCGGCAACGCCTTCAACGCCGACCCGCGCAACGACGCGCTGTGGGCGCAGCGCGAAGCGCGCGTGCAGGCCTGGCAGGAGGCATACCCGACATCGGCCGCGGCCAGCCTGGCGCAGGCCAAGCTGCTGCTGTCCCGCGCCTGGCGCTATCGCGGCGACGGTTACGTCGGCACGGTGAAGGCGGAAGACTGGGCGCCTTTCCACGACTATGTCGGCCGCGCGCGCGCCTATCTGGAGGCGCACAAGGCGATCGCCTCCGTGGACCCGCGCTGGTACGACTACATGGAGGACATCGCCAGGTACCAGCAGTGGACGAAGGACGAGTTCGCCGCGCTGGTGGACGAAGGGCTGTCGCGCCATCCGACCTACTACCCGCTGTACTTCACCGGCGTGGACTACCACCTGCCGAAATGGGGCGGCAGCGCCGAGGAGGTGGAGGCGTTCGCCCGCGCGGCGGTGGCGCGGTCGCGGAAGACCGAGGGCGAGGGCATGTACGCGCGCATCTACTGGGTCGTCGCCGGCTCGCAGTACGGCGACGACCTCGTCAGCGACTCCCGGGTCGACTGGTCGATGATGAAGCGCGGGATGCACGACGTGCTGGTCCGCTATCCCGATCCGTGGAACCTCAACAATTTCGCGCAGTTCGCGTGCGCCGCGGGCGATCGCGAGGAGACCGCGGCGCTGATGCGGCGGCTGGGCGACGAACCCGATCCGCAGGTGTGGACCATGCCCGGCCAGTTCGAACGCTGCCGCGACGGCGATATCGGCCCGCCCAAGGTCCGGCCGCGCAAGGCCGCGCCCGCGCGCACCACCCGCGGCTGAGCGGCGCGCCGGCGCGCGCCCGGAGATCAGCGCACTCAGCGCACCACGAACACCACCGCCGTCCGCGGCGGCAGGGTGAAGCGCCCGGCGGCGCGGTCGAACACGGCCTGCGCCGCGCGACGATCGGCCGCGCCCGCGGCCAGGTGCACGGGATGCAGGGCGTAGGCCTTGCCGGCTTCCTCGGGCAGGGCCAGCGTCTGCGCGACCTTGTCGACGTTGATGAAGTACAGCACGTCGCGGAAGTTCGCGCCGGCGTAGCCACGGCCGTCGAGATGCGCGACCAGCACCGTCGGCGCCTGTCCGCTGCCGGTGTTGCGGAACTGCAGCCGCTGCCGGATCTCGGCGCCGGTGCGCAGGTGGAACAGGCGCGTGCTGGCGCGGATCCGCATCAGGTCGCGGAAGGCGTCGCGGGTCCACGCGATCTCGCGCGGAGTCGGCTTGATCTCCGCGTTCGCCAGCAGCGGGGCCATGATCGACCAGTCGTTGCCGTTGTCGCCCTGCGGCGGCAGGCCGGCGCCGAAGCCGTTGTCGCGGTAGCGCCAGTCGATGCGGTTGAACCAGTCGCCGCTGTCGTAGCTGTTGCGGTCCAGCGACTTGCTGCGCAGGGTGTCGATGCCGGCGTGGAAGTAGGCCACGCCCTGGCTGAAGGCGTCGATCGCCGCGCCGAGGATCTGCACCCGCGCGCGGTCCTCGCGGCTGGTCGAGGTCGGCAACTTGTAGACGTTGTTGTCGAACAGGGTCGCGTTGTCGTGGTTCTCGACGTAGTTGACGACTTCCTGCGGATCGACGACGTAGCCGGCCGGCTGGCCGCCGTAGTCGATCTGGTCCAGGCGCAGCGTGGCGTCCCAGTGGGTCGTCATCACGTAGTCGCGGATCGAGCCGGCGAGGCCGACCTTGATCACGTCGCCGGACCACATCAGGTCGTTGCGGGTCTTGCCGCCGCCGCTGCCGTTGTCGTCGTACCACAGGCCGTTGACGTAACCCTGGTTGCGCAGCAGCGACGCGCCGCCGTCGAAACCCGACCCGCCGCGGACGTGGTCGCGGGCGCGATCGCTGAAGGTGCCGATGCCGCTGCCGTTGAGCGACAGCTGCGAGGCCTGCACGAAGCGCGCGCCGTTGGCGACCTCGCCGAAGTTCCAGCCCTCGCCGATCAGCGGCACCGGATGCCCGGTGGCGACCGCGAGTTCGTCGCGCAGGCGTTCCATCACTGCCCGCGGCTGGTGGCCCATGAGGTCGAAGCGGAACGACTCGATGCCGTACTGGGTCGCCCAGGTCTTCACCGAGTCGATCATCAGCTTCGCCATCATCCGGTGCTCGGTGGCGGTGTTCTCGCAGCAGGTCGAGCGCGCGACGTCGCCGGCGGCGTCGAGGCGGTGGTAGTAGCCGGGCACGATGCGGTCGAGCACCGACTTCGCGTTCTCGCCCGAGGCGCTGGTGTGGTTGTAGACCACGTCCATGCCCGCGCGCAGGCCGGCGGCGTTCAGGCCCATCACCATCGCGCGGAACTCGCGGATGCGCGCGGCGCCGTCGTTGGCGTCGCTGGCGTAGCCGCCTTCGGGCGCGGTGTAGTGCCAGGGATCGTAGCCCCAGTTGAAGCAGTCGCCGGCGCGGGCGGCGTTCGCGGCGGCCTGCTGCGCGTCCGAGTCGGGCGCGGCGTCCGGGATCGCCGGGGTCGTGCAGCCGGTTTCCGGGGTGCTGGCGAAATCGAAGGCCGGCAGCAGGTGCACGTCGGTCACGCCCGCCTGCGCCAGCGCGCGCAGGTGGCGCATGCCGTTGGAATCGCCCTCGGCGAAGGCGAGGTACTTGCCGCGATTCCGGGCGCTCACGGTCGGGTCGTTCGCCGAGAAGTCGCGCACGTGCAGCTCGTAGATCGTCATGTCCTCCGGCGCGGCCGCGGCCGCGGGGCGGGCGCGATGGCGCCAGTTCGGCGGCATCAGCCAGGGCGCGGAGAGGTCGGCGACGTAGCTGCGCTGTGAATCGGCGTTGAGCGACACCGAGTACGGGTCGGTGACGAGATTGCGCACGATGCCCACGCCGCGCACGAAGACCTCGACGGCGTAGCGGTAATACAGGCCGCGGCGCTCGCTGCGCGGCGTCGCCCGCCACACGCCGGTGGCGGCGTCGAGCGTCATCGGCACCTGGCCGTGGGACACCCCCTGCGCGCCGTAGGTGCAGAGCGTGACCCTGCGCGCCGTGGGCGCCCACAGCGCGAACGCGGTGCGGCCGTGGCGGGTGACGGCGCCGAGATCGTCGACCGCCTCGGCCGCGGCGTAGCGGTCGTCGAGGAAGCCGGCGAGCTGCGGCGTGGTCGCGCCGAGCACGCGGCCCTGCGCGTCCTCCTGCACCAGCACCAACTGTTCCCGCAGCAGTCCGTCGAGCGCGGCGACGTCCTCCGGCCGCACCGACAGCACCACGCCGGCGTCGAGGTACCTGAAGCGTTCGGCGGCGTCGGCCGGCACGCTGCCGCCGACGCTCAGCGCGATCGCGCCGTCGGCGCCGCTCACCGGCTGGCCGCGCGGGGCGAGGATCTGCCCGTTCGCGGCGTGGTACAGGCGGAAGCGGCCGAAATCGTCGACCAGCGGCCACTTCAGCAGGTCGCGGGTCAGCCACGCGGCGCGGGCGTCGACCGTGGACACGCGGCGCGTGTCCGGCGGCGCGGTGAACACGGTCGGCGTGCCCTGCACCAGCCAGACCTGGCCCACGCCCCGGTCGATGGCGAGCGCGGCGTAGCTCACGCGGATGTTGTCGCCCCAGCCGTCCTTGTTGTCGACGCCGCCGTTCGGATTGGACGGCATGCCGTGGACGATGAATTCGACGCCGGTGCGCGAGGCGTCGGTTCGCGGGTTGATCACCGGCAGGTCGAACACGATCTCGCCGCTGCCGGCGGCGTAGCCGGGCATCGACGCGAACGGCGCCGGCGCGCCCCACTGTTCGATCGGCAGGCCACCCAGCCGCGCGACGTCGAGGCCGCTGCCGTTCCACAGGTGCAGGCCCCACGCCGCGTAGTCGCCGTCGTAGCGCTTGTAGTGCACGCGCACCGTGTCGATGTCGGGCGTCGCGCCGAGCGGATTGCCGCGGTAGACCGTCGGGTCGCCCGAGCGCAGCCAGAACTCGCCGCCGTCGGTGAACCTCCAGATCCGGTCGATGCCCGGATCGCCGCCCTGGTTCGGCGGATGCACGATGAAGCCGAAGCCGGCCGCATTCGGATCGGTGAAGGCGGTCGCGGGCAGGTCGAAGTAGGCGCCGTAGGCGTCGAGCCCGGTCCGCGCGAACGGCGCGCCCCAGCTCACGCCGGGATAGTCGGCGACGTACTGGCCGGCGGCGTTCACCTGCCACAGGTGCAGGCCCCAGTCGGCGTAGTTGCCGTCGTCGCGGCGGTAGTGGATGCGCACGTCGCGCGGCGCGCCGTCGCGCGGCGGCGTCGGCACCGCGGTCAGCACCAGGCTGGTGTCGGCGGCGTCGCAGATCGCGTCGCCGTCCTTGCCGCGCTTGGTCGCGTCGGACGCGCCCGGGACGCTGCCGACCGATGCTTCCAGCCCCGCGTCGGTGATCCGCGCCTGCCACGGCGGGTCGCACGCGGCCAGCGAGAGGATCAGGCACAGCGCCGTCAGTGCGGACCGTGTGCGCTGCGCGCTGCAACACCAGCGGGAAAGGGGCGTGCGCATCCTGGCCTCCGGACGATTCGACGGATGGAAGGCGGCGTCGGCGGGATGTTGCGATGCACCAAAAACGCTTGGAAAACAGGGGTTTTCGTGCGCCGTCGCGACCAGCGCTGCACTGTCGGCGATCCGCCGGCGCGGGACAAGGCGCGCAGGCCCGGCTGAAAACGTATTCCCGGTCGCCGGCCGCGATCAGGGCGCGTCGGCGGCGTCCAGCACCCGCAGGAACGCCGGCGGCACCGCGTCGGTCAGCCACACACCGTTGTCGGCGCGATGGAAACGGTGTCCGGCCGCGGCCATCGCCGCGGCCGCCACCCGCAGCACCACCGGGCGGCCGTGGCGGGCGCCGACCCGGGTCGCGGCGTCGGCGTCGGCGGACAGGTGGACGTGCTGCCGATCGCGCCGGTCCAGGCCCTCGCGCAGGATCGCATCGAGAAAACGGGTCGCGGTGCCGTGGTACAGCACCGGCGGCGGCGCCAGCGCCGGCAGGTCCAGATCCACGGCGACCGCATGCGAATGTCCCTGGCGCGCGCGGATCCGCCGGCCGTCGTCGCTGATCGCGTAGCGCTGCTTGTCGTTCTCGGCGACCGCCCGCTCGATCAGGGCGCGGGTCAGCGGATGGTGTCCGGCGGCGCGCGCGATCAGCTCGTCGATGTCGGCCCAACCGGCCGCGTCCAGGGTCAGGCCGATCAGCCCGGGCCGGTGGCGCAGGACCAGGGCGAGGAACCTGCTGGCGGCGGCGACCGGCTCGGACATGCGGCAAGGCTAGCGCGGGAGCCGGTCGGAGGTCACGTTTCGGCCCGGTGCGGGCGTCGCGGGCCCGGAGAAGGCTGCCCCCGTCGTCGTTTCGCCTTATCCTGACCGTTCCGCAGGGAACGGAGCAAACGTGATGCGTTCAGCGTGGCTGTGCGTCGGGGTCGTCGCGATCCTGTCCATGTCGGGGTGCAAGAAGGCGGAGGCGCCGAAGACGCCGAACCTGCCGATCCCGCAGTGCAAGGAGGTGCCCGAGGCGGGCGCCAAGAATTTCGCGCGCCTGGTCCACGCCATGGACCGCGCCGGCGACCTGCCGACGCTGACCCAGGCGTTCGCCGGCTATCGCAAGGCGCTCGACGCCGAGATCGCCAGGCGCGATCCCGCGCTGGCGCAGAAACTCAAGCCGGTCCTCGACCGCCACTTCTCGCAGGACGCCCTGCGCGCGCGCGCGGCCTGCGCGCTGTTCGCGCCGCTGGCGGCCAAGTCCGGCGGCGTGGCCGCGCTGGACGCCTGGTCGAAATCGCCCGAGATGCACGCGATGAACGTGTCGATCTGGACCCGCGCGCCGGTGCCGTCGGAGGAGGAGAACGTCCCGAATTCCGCGCGCCGTTCGCAGCGCCTGCGCGACGTGGTCACGGCGATGGCGCTGGAACAGGTCCAGGGCAACCGCAAGGCCGGCGAGGGCCCGGAACCGAAGGCGCTGATCGCCGCGCTCGACTCCGCCGCGCTCAGCCTGCCGGCGCCCGCGCCGCGCGAGCGGATCGACCGCAACGCGCTGATCGAGCAGTGGCTGCAGCCGGCGCTGATCAAGACGTCCGACGACGACATCGAGACGTTCATGAACTTCGCCGAGAGTCCGTTCGGCGCCGACTACTACGTCGCGCTCGCCACGGCCTACGATTTCCGCTACGGCGACTGGTACAGCCAGCTCTACCAGGACCTGCGCGAAGCCGCGGCGCCCGGCGAACTGCCCGGCGGCGCCCCCGGCGGCAAGGACGCGGTGATCGCCCAGGCCCGCGGCCTGCTGCGCAACGTCGCCACGCCCGCGGCCGCGGCGCAGGCCAGCGCGATGCTGCAGGAAGTGGAGCGGATCGATCCGCGCAACGCGCAGGTGCACCTGCTGCTGGGCGAGGCGGCGATCAAGAGCGCGCCGCCGATGCCGCTGCGCCAGGACCAGTTGCGCGCCGTCATCGACGTGCCGAACTACTACGCCGCCGAGCAGGCGCTCACCAAGGCGCTGGAGCTGGCGCCGAACGAGCCCGATGCGCTGATGTGGCTCAGCCGGCTGCGCTACCTGCAGGGCCGCGACGCCGAGGCGAACCAGCTGCTGCAGCAGGTGCAGTCGATCGACGCGGACCATCCCTACCTCAACCTCTACACCGCGGACCTGATCTTCGAGACCGGCGATTACACCAAGGCCATGCGCTTCTACCAGGCCGTGATCGACAGGTCCGAGAGCGTGCCGTTCCTGCACGAGACGGCGATGGCGCACCTGATGAGCGCGATGCGCCGCGGCAACCGCGGCGACGACTTCCCGCGCATCGCCGACGCCTTCCTCGCCAAGCACCCGGACGCCTGGAACGTCCGTCTGGATTTCGCCGATTACCTGATGGCCACGCCGAAGGCGAAGGCCGACCGGATCGTCGCGGTCGTCGATCCGGTGCCGGACACCTGGCTACCGCAGCGCAAGTACGCGGTGCTGTCGGCCGCGCTGGTGCGCAAGTCCACCGAGCTGCTGGACCGCAAGACCGGCGCGCCGGTCGGCGCCAGCCTGGCGGCGATGAAGCGCGCCATCTCGCTCAATCCCGATCCGCGGACGCTCAGCGAGGCGGTGTGCCGCGCCGGCCTCGACGCCAAGCTCGCGCAGCTCTACGTCGACGCCACGCCCAACGCGAAGGCCACCATCACCCCGCTGACGGTGTGCGCGTTGCGCTGGCAGCGCATCGACATCCTGCGCGCCATCACGCCGTACGGGGACGGCGTCGCGCTGAGTGCGCCGCAGCCGGACCTGCTCGGCGACACCCCGCTGTGCTACGCCGCGGCGACCAAGAACGTGAAAGCGTTCGTCTCGCTCGCCAAGCTGCAGGTCAGCCCGGTGCAGCGCTGCAACGACGGCAACACCGTCGTCGAGCGTCTTTCGCGCATGGCCTACGGCGGCGATCCGGCGATCGCGCAGATGCAGTCCGTGCTGAGCCGGTTCTACCGCAAGAGCTGACGGCAGCGGCGGCGGCGCCACGCCGCCGTCCGCCGCCCCGCATCAGGGCGCGGCCACCGCCCGCAGCATCCGCACCCAGTGGTCGACGTCGTCGGCCAGCGCCTTGACCGGCAGGCGTTCGTCGCGACCGTGCGCGCGCATGTCCTCCGGCACCACGCCCCACGACCCGTCGACGCCGTACACCGGCAGCCCATGCACGCGGAACGGCCGCGCGTCGCTGGCGCCGGTGCTCATCTCCGGCAGGATCGGCGCGCCGGGAAACATCGCGTGGACGCTGTCGGCGTAGACCTTGAGCAGGTCCGCGCGCAGCGGCGAGGCCAGCGAGGCCTGCTCCTTGTCCAGTCGGGTCACTTCGACCCTGTCGCCGGCGATGGCCTGCAGTTCGTCGCGGATCGCGTCGGGCGAGACGCCCGGCAGGATCCGGCAGTTGACCGTCGCCCGCGCCATCTGCGGCAGCGCGTTGGGCGCGTGCCCGCCGGCGAGCATGGTCGCGACGCAGCGCGTGCGGGTGAGCCCGACCTCGCCGATGTCGGCCTCGATCGCGTCGGCCGCGGCGCCGTCCGCCGGGTCCTTCAGCCAGGCGCGCATCGCATCGCCCAGCGCGCCGGGTTCGCTGCGCTGGCGCACGTCGAAGTAGGCGCGGGTGGTGTCGTTGAGCTTCGGCTCGAAGCGGTAGTGCGACAGCCGCGCCAGCGCGTCGGACAATTCGTAGATCGCGTTGTCCGGTCGCGGCTTGGAGCTGTGTCCGCCGGGATTGTGCGCGGTGAAGGCGTAGTCGGCGTAGGTCTTCTCCGCGGTCTGGAAGGTGAAGCCGATCGGCTTGCCGTCCGCCGCGAACCCGCCGCCGCCGCCGTCGGCATTGAGGCCGTACTCGGCGTCGGTCAGCGCGCGCCATTCGGTCGCGCCCTTGAGCGCGCCGATGCCGGTGGTCTCCTCGTCGCCGGTGAAGAACACGATCAGGTCGCGCTTCGGCCGGAAGCCCTCGGCCTTGAGTTTCAGCAGCGCGGTGGTGACCGCGACCACGCCCATCTTGTCGTCGGAGGTGCCGCGGCCGTAGAAGTAGCCGTCGCGCTCGGTCAGCGTGAACGGGTCCAGCGACCAGTCCTCCGGTTTCGCTTCCACCACGTCCATGTGCGCCATCAGCAGCACCGGCTTCGCCTTCGGCCTGCCGGCGGCCGGCCAGCGCACGATCAGCGCGGCGGTGTGGTTCTCCGGCGTGGCGTCGTAGGGCATGACATGGATGTCGGCGTCGGCCCAGCCCGCGGCGCGGTACTGGTCGGCGAGATACTGCGCCAGTTCCGGCACCTTGCCGCGCCCGGCCACCGTCGGCACTTCGATCGCGTGTTCGTACAGCGCGCGCGCCCTGCCGTGCCAGGGATCGTCCGCGGCCTGCACGAGGAACGCGGCGAAAGGCAGGGCGGCGGCGAGCAGTGCGGCGGACAGCGGTGCGGCGGCGAGCGGGACGGTGCGCATGGCGACCTCGGCGGACGGGATCGTCGCATCCTACCCGCAACCCGCGCCGGCCGGTGCGGACTGCAAGGCCGGGGTCTGCGATCATGTGCGGATGACCACGCCCGCCGATTTCGCCGCCCTGTCGCTGTCCCCCGCCCTGTCGCAGGGGCTCGATGCGCTGGGCTACACCACGATGACGCCGGTGCAGGCGCAGGCCCTGCCGCCCATCCTCGACGGTCGCGACGTCATCGCGCAGGCGCCTACCGGCAGCGGCAAGACCGCCGCGTTCGGCCTCGGCCTGCTGCACCGGCTCGACCCTGCGGACGGCCGCACCCAGGCGCTGGTGCTGTGCCCCACGCGCGAGCTCGCCGACCAGGTCGGCAAGCAGTTGCGCCGGCTCGCCACCGGCATCGCCAACCTGAAGATCTCGATCCTCTGCGGCGGCCTGCCGCTGGCGCCGCAGCTCGCCTCGCTCGCGCACGCGCCGCACGTGGTCGTCGGCACGCCCGGGCGCGTGCTCGAACTCGCCCAGAAGGACGCGCTGTCGCTGCGCGGCGTGCGCACGCTGGTGCTGGACGAGGCCGATCGCATGCTCGACATGGGCTTCGAGGACGCGATCCGCGATCTCGTCAGGCGCACGCCGAAGGACCGCCAGGGCCTGCTGTTCTCGGCGACCTTCCCCGATGCGATCCGCGCGCTCGCCAACGCGATGCTGCGCGATGCGGTCGAGGTCAGCATCGAGGGCGGCGCCGAACCGGCGACGATCGAGCAACTGTTCTTCGAGGTCGAGCCCGCGCGCAAGATGCCGCTGCTCGCCGCGCTGCTGCTGCGCTACAAGCCCGCCTCGTGCGTGGTGTTCTGCAACATGCGCAAGGACACCGAGGAGGTGGTCGGCTCGCTGTCGCACTACGGCTTCACCGCGCTGGCGCTGCACGGCGACATGGAGCAGCGCGATCGCGAGGAAGTGCTGGTGCGCTTCGCCAACCGCAGTTGCAGCGTGCTGGTCGCCAGCGACGTGGCCGCGCGCGGACTGGATGTCGAGGACCTCGCCGCGGTCGTCAACTTCGACCTGCCCAGCGATGCCGACACCTACCTGCACCGCATCGGCCGCACCGGCCGCGCCGGCCGCGACGGCCTCGCGCTCAGCCTGTGCGTACCCACCGACCTGCCGCGCGAGAAGGCGATCAGCGAGCGCATGGGCAAGTCGCTGCGCTACGAACGCATGCAGCCGCTGGCCGGTCGGCCGCCGCACGTGCCCGCCGCGGCGATGGTCACGCTGCGGATCGACGCCGGCCGCACCGACAAGCTGCGCCCGGGCGACATCGTCGGCGCGCTGACCGGCGAGGCGGGCCTGAAGGCCGACGCCGTCGGCAAGATCGACGTGTTCCCCACGCGCTCGTACGTCGCGATCGCGCGCGCGCAGGCCGACGTCGCCCTCGCGCGGCTGCGCAGCGGCAGGATCAAGGGCCGGAAATTCCGGGTGAACCGGCTCTGACGGGGCCTGCGGCGCTTTCACGCGCCGCAGGCGTCCGCGGCAGGGCAGGCCGCAATGGACGGCCGTTTCGACGTTCGCTCCGGGCGGCGAGCGAGGCTGCGCCCTCGCAGCGACGGCTTCGACGCAATCGTCGCCCGATCGCGCCGCCGGGCGCGATCGGGCGCTGTGCGGCCGACAGGCGATGCGCATGGCGCCGTGCGCCCATCGCCGTTACAGTGCAGGTCGCCTTTCTGCGGATGTCTCCATGCCAATGCCGTCGAGATGGTGTCTGGCCATCGCGCTTCTTCTCTCCGCGCCCGTCTTCGCCGAACAACCCTGTTCCGGCGTGACGGCCTGCGACCAGGCGCAGGCCCCGCGCATGAACGACAAGCAGAAGGGCCGCTTCACGCAGAGCGCCTTCGAGCGCAGCGTGGACGAAGCCGACGCGCGTTTCGACGCGAGGGACGATGCCCGCGCCGCGCGCCTGTACGACAGGATCATCGGCGCGCGGGAATTCGCGACCCTGCGCGCCGACAGGCAGCACGACGTGCTGGTGCGCGCGCTGGTGCTGGCATGGGAACAGGAACGACCCAGGCGCGCACTGGCGTTGGCGCGGCGTGCGTTCGCCCTGCGGCCGGACGCCCCCGACGACCTGAATCGCCTGGCGATTGCCCTGATGGAAACGGAGCGCCCGGCCGACGCCGCGGCGCTGGTGATCGCGCTCGCGAAGCGGGATCCAGCCGCGCTGTCGCACCTGGATCCGATCCTGATCCCGCGCCTGAGACTGGCGCTGGGGGACGACGCCCCGCGGCGGGTGGCGTTCCTGCAGGCGCTGCTGGACGCCGGCTGGGACGATGCGACCGAGGACAGTTCCGCCCTCTGGTACGACCTCGCGCTGGCGCGCGTGCGCCGCGGCGAGACCGCGCTGGCGCGGCAGGCGATGGCGCGCATCGTCGAGCCGGAATCGGTGATCCGCCTGCGCGCCGACAAGCGCTTCGACGCGCTGGTCGATCGCGACGATCCGGCCTTCGACGTCGAGGCGGCGGCACAGCGCACGATCGAGGCCTTGCGCGCCAAGACCCGGCAGCGGCCGCGCAGCCTGGAGGCGCGCAGTTCGCTGCTCAGCGCCCTGCTGGTCGCGGGCGACCTGCAGGCGGTCCTCGATCTTTCCGACGAACTCGAGCGTGCGGTCGCCGCCGGTGGCGAAAACCCGCCCTATGACGATCCGGACAGACTCACCTGGGTGCTCAACACGCGCGCGATCGCGCTGCGCAGGCTCGGTCGCCTCGACGAGGCGGTCGCGCTGATGGAGCGCATCCATCGCAACCCCGAGCAGGGACGCCCCAACGTCAGCCAGGCGATCAACCTGGCCACCTACGAGTGCCAGGCCGGTCATCCGGAGCGGTCGTTGCAGCGGCTCGATCGCATCGTCGACAGCGACGTCAGCGCCTACGGTCGCGTCCAGGTCGCCGCCGTGCGCCTGTGTGTCGCGGTCGCGATGCAGGACCGCGCCGCGCAGGCGCGGGCGTTCCGGTTCATCCGCAAGCATCGCAAGGCGTCGCAGGAAACCCATCTCGATGCGCTGCTGCTGCTCGGCCGGATCGATGAGGCCGCGAAGCGCTACATCGCGCGGCTGGCGTCGGAAGACGAGCGCGCGGACGCCCTGTTCGAGCTGCAGGACACCCTGCGGGCGGAGCCGCTGCCGGGCGACCGCACGATCGACGCGTCGCGCCGGGCGCTGCTCGCCCGCGACGACGTACGCGCCGCGGTCGAGCGCGTGGGACGGATCGAGCGCCATCGCATCTGGGTCGGGTATGTCTTCTGACGATCACCCGAGGGGCGCCGCCATGAAATCCTGCCTGATCGCACTGTGCATGCTCAGCCCCGCCGCGCTCGCCTGCGACGCGCGGTTGCCGTTGGCGGGCACCGTGCGCGTGGAGACCTGCAGTCCCCGTTCGACCTCCGACGCCGACTGTCGCTACGCCGCCGATGCGGTGTACGAGTACAGCGAGAAGATCCCCGACTCGGACGCCGTGTTCACCACGACCCTGCAGTCGAGCCCGTGGCGCCTGTACGACGCGCAGATGCGCATCCTGACGGTCGATGAACTGGCCGGGGCGATCCGGCCGGGACTCGGTCCCGGGGTCGAGCGGGTCGAACTCATCGGCTCGTGGACCGGCGTGTCCCCGGCGCCGGGCCTGCCTTCGCTGGCCGATCGTCTGTCGAAGGCGCTCGGCGGAATTCCGGTGAAGGGCGAGGACGGCTTCCTGTGGCTGGCGGCCGACGGCTCGCGGCGCACCACGCGCCAGGCGTTCACCGCGCGCGAGGGTGCCGGCGCGTATTTCGTGCCCAGGGGCGGCGAGGTCCTCGTGGCGCTGGCCGCCGGTTGGCCCGCGTACGTGGAAGGCAGCCTTGCCGACGAGCCGCCCGAGCTCCAGTCGCACGCCGCCGCCGGTTGGGACCTGTTCTTCCTCTGCCCGGAAAACGCGCTGGCCGGCTTCGAGCGCGCCGCGGCGCACGGCAGCGCGATCGCCGCCTACAACGCCGCGCTCATGCGCCTCGAACGCGATGCCGACGGCGACCGCGAAACGGCGCTCGCCCTGCTCGAACGGGGGGCGGCGCTGGGCGACGACAAGTCGAGGTCGCGGCTGGAAACCGAGCGCGAACGCGACCGGACCGCAGGCGCCGGGGACGACGCGCCGGCGCCCGCCCCCGAGGCGCACGACGGGCCCGGCTGACCGGGGGCCGCCGCCCGATTTGCTTTGCGCGCCCGTTGGCCCCATAGTAGCGCCCGCTGAATGTCAAGGGTCACCTTGGATCGTGGCCTGCCGCTGTAGATCAAGCTTCACCGCGCCTACGCCGTTTCGCTCGTTTCCTCCTTGCAGCCAGCCCCTGCCGCCCCGCGGCATCCATATCCCCTGACTCAAGAGAAAACAGGACATGTCCCAGAAACAGACCGGCACCGTGAAGTGGTTCAACGACGCCAAGGGCTTCGGCTTCATCACCCCGGAAAGCGGCGCCGACCTCTTCGTGCACTTCCGCTCGATCCAGGGCTCGGGCTTCAAGACCCTCCAGGAAGGCCAGCGCGTGTCGTTCATCGCCACCCAGGGCCAGAAGGGCATGCAGGCCGACCAGGTCGAAGTGATCTGATCCTGCCGCAGCCGTCTCGCTGCACCCGGAAGCCCGGCCATTGGCCGGGCTTCTTGCGTTTGGGGGCGGCAACGCCTCTCAGGCGTGGCAACCCCTGCCGGTCCCGCCGCCTTTGATACCCTGGCGACCAGCCGAGGGAGGGGAGATGGCGTCGAATCCGGATTGGTCGCGCGAGGAAGTCGAGGCCTGCGTCGCCGACTACCTCGACATGCTGACGCTCGAATTGAACGGCCAGCGCTACAGCAAGCGGGCGCATGCCCGCGCCCTCATGGCGCGCCTGGACCAGCGCAGCCTGGCGTCGATCGAATTCAAGCGCTGCAACATCAGCGCGGTGCTGATCGAACTCGGCTACCCGTACATCGGCGGCTACAAACGCCGCGACAACGTCCAGGCCATGTTGATCGATGCCGTGGAGGCGCGGCTTTCGGCCGACCAACCCTTGCAGGACGCCGTGCAGGCCGCAGTGCAGCGTCCCGCCATGCCGGTGACGCCGTACGACGATCCGTGGGTGGCGCGCCCCGTGCCGGACAAGCGCATCGCCGATGATGCGCCGGTCTATGCGCCGCGCTTTTCCGCATCGCGTCGCGACTATCTCGCGCAGGAGGCGCGCAACCACTCGCTCGGGCGCGCCGGCGAACTGTTCGTGCTCGAACTCGAAAGCCGCCGCCTGCATGCCGCGGGCAGGAAGCGCCTCGCCGATCGTGTCGAGCATGTCGCCTCCACGCAGGGCGACGGTCTCGGCTACGACGTGCATTCCTTCGAGGAAAGCGGCAAGCCGCGCCTGATCGAAGTGAAGACCACGGCGTTCGGAGAGCAGACGCCGTTCTACGTTACCCGCAACGAAGTGGCTCGCTCCGAACGCGACGCCGATGTCTATCACCTCTACCGCCTGTTCGACTTCCGCGCACGACCGCGCCTGTTTTCGATCGACGGCCGCATCGACCAGTGGTGCCGGCTGGATGCGGCGACGTATCTCGCGACCCTGTCGGCGCGCTGAGCAACGGCGCGTGCCCGGGCAGCACTTCCCGTGCGAAGCCTCCGCGCGTCTACCCGGCCTGCCGCCCTGCGGGCGTCAGGAACGCCTGCATGCGCGCCAGTTCCGCTTCGAGACCGGCCTTGAACGCGGCCTCGCGCGGGGCCTTGCCAGCGACGTAGCCGAAGTCGCTCGCGAGCGTTCCGTCGCGCAGCGACAGGTTGCCCCAACCGATCACGCGGTCGCGCCACAGTAGCGGCAGCGCGTAGTAGCCGAGCTTGCGCCGGGGCGCGGGCGTGTAGGCCTCGAAGCGGTAGGTCCAGCCCCACAGCAGCTCGAAGCGGCGCCGGTCCCAGACGATCGGGTCGAACGGCGTGAGCAGCCGCACCGCGTCGTCGGGCGTCCAGCGCTTCGACGACGGGGTTTCGTCCGCCGGCCAGTACCAGTCGATGCCGTCCACGCGCGCCGTGCCGAGACGCCGCTTCGCCCGCGCGAGCGCCGGCGCGCGCAGCGCCTCCCACTGCGGCACGCCGCCGGCGAGGAAGCGTACGAGCTGCGCCAGGCTCGCGGCGGGCAGCGGGGCGTACTTGCGCACGATCACGTCGACCAGCGCGTCCACGCGCGCGGCCGCGTCCTCGTCGCCGACCGGCGTGGCATCGCCTTCCCGCGGCGCATAGACGCGCGTGCCGCCGTCGCGCCGCGCCACGCGCAGCAGCCCGCGGTAGTGCATGCCGTCCAGCAACTGCGTGCTGGCGTTCGACGAGCCCCCGAACCAGTTGGTCACCTTGCCGTGCGCGAAATGCGCGTCCACTTCGCGTGGATGCGCGGCGCCGCGTTCGGCGATGAAGGCCAGCACCGCGCGCGCCTGCTTCCAGCGCGCGGGCGTCCACGCGGTCCGCTCGGAGCGCGGATGCATCAGCGCGTGGTGCGCGCGCGGCAGGAATCCGTAGTTGACGAAGAAGTCCTCCTCGACCGGCAGCGTCGGATAGCGGCGCTCCAGATCGCCTGCCCGGTAATCCTTCACCCGATGCCGCAGCGTCAGATCCTGCGCCCGCGCCGGCGCCCGGATCGGGTCCGCCTGCACGAACCCCAGCCGATCGATCGCCCGCATCAGCGTCGTCGGCTTGAACAGCGTGCGCGCCACCGCATGGCGGCGCAGATGGTGAAGGGTGAGGGGCATGGCGGGAGGCGATGGGAGTGGCGGGTGCAGCAAATGTTACCGACACCCCGACCGGGTGCCGCCCTTGCCCGGTGGCCGTCCGAACACGAAGGCGCCCCGCGTCGGCATCGAACCCACTATGTCCGCCGCAGCCCACGTAGGGTGGCGGTGAGCGCAGCGAACCTCACCTTCCACGGCGTAGCCCGGGTAAGGCCGAAGGCCGCACCCGGGAACCTTCGGAACGGCATGCGTCACCCCCCGTCCCGCGTGTGCGCTTTGCGTTTACCCGGGCCACGTCATGGATCGGGGAAATCCGATAGTGGCATGCGGGACATGCCGATGGATTGCCATGTGGCACTCGGCCACGCTAGGACATGGTCAACTATCGTCGATATCGCGTTCGCAACGGGACGTATGCCTTTGCCATTACGTTGCGTGACCGGCGCTCCGCGCTGCTCGTCGAGCGCATCGATGCGCTGTTCTCGGCATGGCGCAATGCGCGTCGTCGCGTACCGCACCGAATCATCGCGTTCGTTGTCATGCCCGATCACATCCACGTCGTGGTCTCGATGCGAGACGGCGGCGACGACTATTCCAGACTGATCCAGGATTTCAAGAAGGGATTCACGCGGCGCGTGTGCGCAGTCGGTTCGCCATGGCAATCCCGATTCTGGGAGCACACGGTCCGCGACGAACGGGATCTGGCCAACCACATCGCCTACATCCATCACAACCCGGTCAAACATGGCTGGTGCGAAGCGCCGACCGATTGGCGATATTCAAGCGTGCATCGCCGACATCGACCGCGAGGATAATGCATAGGCGCGACGGTAGCCCGGGTAAGCGCAACGCGCGCACCCGGGACAGGGCAAAGGCATGCCGTTCCGAAGGTTCCCGGGTGCGACCTTCGGCCTTACCCGGGCTACGCACTCTGATCCGGTGTTGTCGGCCTCAACGCGAAGTAACCCACAAGCCGACGCTCGTTCGTGCCCGGCAAGGGGTCCCGGGTCATCACGAACGCGATGTACTGCGGCGATTCTTCACTCAGCCGCCACAGCAGAAGCATGTAGGCGTCATCGTCGTACCAACCGTCAGTCTGCAGCGTGCCACCCAATTGCCGGGTGACATGCTGCCGCACCTTCGAACCGATCTGCGCGCCTGCAGTGAACCCTGGCTCCAGCAGGACGAAACGCTGGTCCGTCACGCGATAAGCGTGGCCGAGGAATTGTTCGGTCCAGTGGATCATCGCCTTCTTCGCGCGGCGCTGCTCGCGTGGGGGCGATACGCGATCCGGCGGCTCGGGCGTCGCCGCTGCCTGCAAGGCCACCAAGGCGTGGTTCGCCGGTTCGTTCGCGGGTTCATTCGTGCGGCAGCCCGGCAGCACACAGCACACCAGCGCCAGCGTGATCATCACCAGGCGAATGTCCGAGGCATGACGCCTTTCGCTGGAGAACATGCCGGCGGCGGCCATCACGCACAGGGTCCAGTCGGTCGGACATCTTCGTAACATCGCGCGCTCCCCATCACATCCTGGCGAATCGGTCATCGGCACCGGCACCGTTGCAGTGACCGGATGTCATGGACATTAACGCGACGACCCGGCGATGGAAAGGCGCCGGGCGCTTCCAACAGTGCGAGCCGACAAAAGGAAAGGCGGCCATTCGGCCGCCTTTCCCGTGTCGCAATCGATTTGCGGGAATCGATCCCCTCACGCCCCGATCGGATTCCCCTTCTCCACGTCGATCTTGTACAGCTTGATCGCGCGGGCGACGTCCTTGCCGGTCATCTTGCCTTCCTTCGCGAGGGCGTCGATCGCGGCCTGGGCGATGTAGTAGCGGTCGACTTCGAAGTGGCGGCGGAGGTTGGCGCGGGTGTCGCTGCGGCCGAAGCCATCGGTGCCGAGGACGGTGTAGCGCATCGGCACGAAGGCGCGGATCTGGTCGGCGAAGGCGCGGACGTAGTCGGTGGCGGCGACGGCCGGGCCCTGGCGGCTTTCCAGCAGTTCGGTGACGTAGGGCTTGCGCGGCGTCTTCGCTTCGGGATTGAGGCGGTTCCAGCGTTCGGCGTCGAAGCCGTCGCGGCGCAGTTCGGTGAAGCTGGGGCAGCTCCAGATGTCGGCGGTGACGCCGAAATCCTTGTCGAGCAGTTCGGCGGCGGCGATGGCTTCGCGCAGGATGGTGCCGCTGCCCAGCAGTTGCACGCGCAGCTCGCCCTTCTTCGGCTTGCCGGCGTCCTTCAGCAGGTACATGCCCTTGATGATGCCCTCGGCCGCGCCCTCGGGCATGTCCGGGTGGGCGTAGTTCTCGTTCATCAGGGTGAGGTAGTAGTACTCGTCGTGCTGCTCGGCGAGCATGCGCTGCATGCCGTGCTGCAGGATGACGGTGACCTCGAAACCGAAGGTGGGATCGTAGGCGCGGCAGTTGGGGATCGCGCCGGCGAGCAGGTGCGAGTGGCCGTCCTCGTGCTGCAGGCCCTCGCCGTTGAGCGTGGTCCGGCCCGCGGTGGCGCCCAGCAGGAAGCCGCGCGCGCGCATGTCCGCCGCCTGCCATGCGCTGTCGCCGATGCGCTGGAAGCCGAACATCGAGTAGTAGATGTAGAACGGCAGCATCTGCACGTCGTTGGTGCTGTAGCTGGTGGCCGCGGCCATCCACGACGAGAACGCGCCGGCTTCGGTGATGCCTTCCTCCAGCACCTGGCCCGCGGCGTCCTCGCGGTAGTACATCAACTGGTCGCGGTCGACCGGCTTGTACTTCTGGCCGTGCGGCGAGTAGATGCCGATCTGGCGGAACAGGCCTTCCATGCCGAAGGTGCGCGCTTCGTCGGCGACGATCGGCACGCAGCGCGGGCCGACCTGCTTGTCGCGCAGGATCACGTTGAGCGCCTGCACGAAGGCCATGGTGGTGCTGATTTCGCGGTCGCCGGTGCTCTTGAGCAGGCGGTCGAAGACCTCGAGCTTCGGCGTCTCCAGCGACTGCGTGGCCTTGCGCCGGCGCTGCGGCAGGAAGCCGCCCAGCGCGTTGCGGCGCGACAGCATGTATTCGATCTCGGGCGACTTCGGGCCCGGGTGGTAGAACGGCACCGCGCCGTCCTTGAACTGGTCGTCCGGGATGTCGATCTTGAAGCGGTCGCGGAACGCGCGCACGGCTTCGTCGTCGAGCTTCTTGGTCTGGTGCGTGGGGTTGAGCGACTCGCCCGAGGCGCCCATGCCGTAGCCCTTCACCGTCTTGGCGAGGATCACGGTGGGCATGCCGCGGGTCTCGACCGCATTCCGGTAGGCGGCGTAGACCTTGTGCGGATCGTGGCCGCCGCGGTTGAGGCGCCAGATGTCGTCGTCGCTCATGTTGGCGACCATCGCCGCGGTCTCCGGATACTTCCCGAAGAAGTGCTCGCGCGTGTACGCGCCGCCGAAGGCCTTGCAGTTCTGGTATTCGCCGTCGACGGTTTCCATCATCAGGCGCTTGAGCTGGCCGGCGTTGTCCTTGGCCAGCAGCGGATCCCAGTAGCTGCCCCACACGGTCTTGACCACGTTCCAGCCGGCGCCGCGGAACTGGCCTTCCAGTTCCTGGATGATCTTGCCGTTGCCGCGCACCGGACCGTCGAGGCGCTGCAGGTTGCAGTTGATGACGAAGACGAGGTTGTCCAGGCCTTCGCGGCCGGCGACCGAGATCGCGCCGAGGCTCTCGGGCTCGTCGCACTCGCCGTCGCCCATGAAGCACCACACCTTGCGGTCGGACTTGGGCATCAGGCCGCGGGCTTCGAGGTACTTCCAGTTGCGCGCCTGGTAGATCGCGCCGATCGGGCCCAGGCCCATCGACACGGTCGGGAACTGCCAGAAATCGGGCATCAGCCACGGATGCGGGTAGGAGCTGATGCCGCGGCCGTCGACTTCCATCCGGAAGTGGTCGATCTGCGATTCGCTGAGGCGGCCTTCGAGGAAGGCGCGGGCGTAGATGCCGGGCGAACTGTGCCCCTGGATGGCGATGAGGTCGCCGGGATGGTCGGCGCTGGGCGCGCGCCAGAAATGGTTGAAGCCGACGTCGTACAGCGTGGCCGAGGAGGCGAACGACGCGATGTGGCCGCCGAGGTCGCCGGGCTTGCGGTTGGCGCGCACCACCATCGCCATCGCGTTCCAGCGGATCATCGAGCGGATGCGCCACTCCATGTGCGGGTCGCCGGGCATCCGCGGCTCCAGGTGCGCCGGGATGGTGTTGATGTACTCGGTGGTCGGCGCGAACGGCAGGTGCGCCCCGGCGCGGCGGGTCAGTTCGACCATGCCATCCAGCAGCTGGTGCGCGCGACCGGCGCCGTCGGCGTCGATGACGGCCTTCAGCGACTCGATCCACTCGCGGGTCTCGGTCGGATCGGGATCGTTCTGCAGCAGTTCGTTCAACCAGCTCATGGGGACTCCGCGGGCGGCCCGGGGCCGCCGAAAGGGGGATCGTCTGTCTAGAGTCCGAATTCTAACAGTGCCCTCCCGCTGCGCTCCGTACGGTGGCGTGCGGTGGGCGCCGGCGGCTGCGGGAATTCGATTGCAGGGGGGTAGAAGCGCTGCGGGCGTGATCACGACCTCCGCCGTGCCCGGGCGCGGGTCCCGCCGGGATCGCGCCACGATCGCGACTTGGCCCGCCATGCGGCGGTTGAAAGCCATCGTTCCCATGGGATGCGCTGTCGCGAATGCATGGCCTGATCAACTTACGCAGCGCCATGTCCGCATCGCTCTCTCCCGTGGGAGCGACGGAAGTCGCGACGATCACCCGGTGGACTTTCCGACAACTCGGCAAGCGAGACACTGACTGCCGGATCGGGAAAGCGCCGATCTCTTCCGGCACGGCCATGGGGCAGAGTCGCCGCATGCCAAAGACAGCATGCCCGGGCGCGCGCGCCCTGCGCCACGGACGAAGCTCGACGCCGGGGCGCCCTTATCTGGTCACCACGATCTGTCATGCCCGTGAACGGCGTTTTGCCCATGCCGAATGTGCCGCTCCGGTCGCCAAAGCCATCGCCGATCCGGCGCTCTGGCGCGAGGCTCGACTGCTGTGCTGGGTACTGATGCCCGATCATCTGCACGCATTGATCGGCCTCGGGGCGACGGAGCCGCTGCCGAAGCTGATGCAGCGCGTCAAATGCGTGACGGCGGGTATCGCGAATGCGGTGGAGGGCAGGCGCGGAGCGGTCTGGATGGCGGGCTATCACGACCGTGGCGTTCGTTCGGAAGCGATGCTGCGCCCGCTTGCGCGCTATGTGATCGCGAATCCGGTTCGGGCAGGGCTGGTGCACCGGGCGACCGACTATCGCTACTGGGGATGTGCGTGGTCGGCTGGTGCAGGCGATGATCCTGTGGGGTGATCGGCGATTCGTCGCGACTTCCGTCGCTCCCACAGAAGGGCCGCTTGCAGCTGCCAGGAAATCTGCATCCGGTTTCCAGTGGTCGCTCCGTCACGGCAAACTTGTCCCGTGGGAGCGATGGCTTTCAACCGCCGCATGGCGGGTCAAGTCGCGACATCGGTTCCGGTGCGGATGCGGCAGGCCCGCCATGCCCGGGCGAAGGCGATCGATCCGGACAGGCAAAAAAAGCGACGACAGGGCAGGCCTGTCGTCGCATGCGGTCGTGTTCGCCTCCGGGACAGCGCAGGGCGACCCGGTCGTGTGCGGCTCAATCCTCCCGCAGCGCGCGGCGGTTGGAGGCTTCGGCCTCGCGCTGCTGGCGGATCTGGGCGTCGACGGCGGCGATCGCGGTCATGTTGACCACGCGGCGCGGGGTGGAGGCGGGGGTGAGGATATGCGCGGGCTGGTCCAGGCCCATCAGGATCGGGCCGATCGCGACGCCGTCGGTCATCACCCGCACCATGTTGTAGGTGATGTTGGCGGCGTCGAGGTTGGGCAGCACGAACAGGTTGGGGCGGCCGCTGAGCGTGGTGTGCGGGAACATGCGCTGGCGCAGGCCCTCGTCCCAGGCGGTGTCGGCCATCATCTCGCCGTCGATCTCCAGCTTCGGCGCGCGCTGGCGGACGATCTGGTAGACCTTGCGCATCTTCGCGGCGCTGGGGTTCTCGTGGCTGCCGTAGTTGGAGTGCGACAGCAGCGCGACCTTGGGCTCGATCCCGAACAGCTTGAGCCGGTAGCTCGCCATCAGCGTGGCCTCGGCGATCTGTTCGGCGCTGGGGTCGACCTGCACGTGGGTATCGAGGAAGAACCACACGCCCTGGTTGTTGATCACGCCGGTCATCGCCGCGGTGCCGCTGACGCCGCGGTCGAAGTCGAAGACGCTGCGCAGGTAGCCGAGCTTCTTGTGGAAGCGCCCGACGAGGCCGCAGATCATGGCGTCGGCCTCGCCGCGCTCGACCATCAGCGCGGCGATCAGGGTCGAGCGCGAGCGCACCAGGTTCTTCGCCGCGGCCGGGGTCACGCCGCGGCGCTCGGTCAGTGCGTGGTACTGCTGCCAGTAGTCGTTGAAGCGCGGGTCGTCGTGGATGTTGGTGAGGTCGAAATCGACGCCCGGGCGCATGCGCAGGCCCAGGCGCTGGATGCGCGCGTCGATGACGTCCGGGCGGCCGATCAGGATCGGTCGCGCCAGGCGTTCGTCGATCACCGTCTGCACCGCGAGCAGCACGGTCTCTTCCTCGCCTTCGGCGTAGACCACGCGCTTGGGATCGTGGCGGGCGCGGTCGTACACCGGCTTCATCAGCAGGCCGGTGCGATAGATGAACTGCGCCAGCTTCTCCTCGTAGGTGGGCATGTCCGCGATCGGGCGCAGCGCGATGCCCGAGTCCATCGCCGCCTTCGCCACCGCCGGCGCCAGCACCGTGAGCAGACGCGGGTCGAACGGGCGCGGGATGATGTATTCGGGGCCGAAGCGCGGCACTTCGCCGCCGTAGGCGCCGCCGAGGTCGGAGGCTTCCATCCGCGCCAGCTTCGCGATCGCGCGCACGCAGGCGAGCTTCATCGCCTCGTTGATCTCGGTCGCGCCCACGTCCAGCGCGCCGCGGAAGATGTACGGGAAGCACAGCGCGTTGTTGACCTGGTTCGGGTAGTCGCTGCGGCCGGTGGCGATGATGCAGTCCGGGCGCACGCGGCTGGCGTCCTCCGGCAGGATCTCGGGGTTGGGATTGGCCAGCGCCAGGATGATCGGCCGCTCGGCCATCGTCGCGACCATCTCCGGCTTCAGCACGCCGCCGGCGGACAGGCCCAGGAAGATGTCGGCGCCGGCGACGATCTCGGCCAGCGTGCGCTTGTCGGTGTCGCGGGCGTAGCGCGCCTTGTCCGGGTCCAGGTGCGCGCGGCCGGTGTACAGCACGCCGTCGCGATCGACCGCGAGGATGTGCTCGGGCTTCATGCCCAGCGCGACCAGCATGTCGAGGCAGGCGATGCCCGCGGCGCCGGCGCCGGAGGTGGCGAGCCGGACGTCCTCGATCCGCTTGCCGACGATCTCCAGCGCGTTGAGCACGGCCGCGCCGACGATGATCGCGGTGCCGTGCTGGTCGTCGTGGAAGACGGGGATGTTCATCCGCTCGCGCAGCTTGCGCTCGACGATGAAGCATTCCGGCGCCTTGATGTCCTCGAGGTTGATGCCGCCGAAGGTCGGTTCCAGCGAGGCGATGATGTCGACCAGCTTGTCGGGGTCGCGCTCGTTGACCTCGATGTCGAACACGTCGATGCCGGCGAACTTCTGGAACAGCACGCCCTTGCCTTCCATCACCGGCTTGCCGGCCAGCGGACCGATGTCGCCCAGGCCCAGCACTGCGGTGCCGTTGGTGATCACCGCGACGAGGTTGCCGCGCGCGGTCATCTCGCTGGCGGCGTTGGGATCGGCGACGATCGCCTCGCAGGCGTAGGCCACGCCGGGCGAGTAGGCCAGCGACAGGTCCCGCTGCGTCACCAGCGGCTTGGTCGGCGCGACCCTGATCTTGCCCGGCGGCTCGTGGCGGTGGTACTCGAGGGCGGAGGCTTTCAGGTCGAGGGCTGCGTCGTGGTCGGACATCGCGGTGGATCCAGGGGCCGGGGGGACATTCTAGTGGAAGGGGTCCGTCGGCGTCGTCGCGGCTACGCTGCGCCGGCGTATGGAACGCCGGCGCACGGAACGACGGACCGGGCGCCGGCCCGGCGCCGCCGCGGAGATCGGGCCCGTCCCGGCTCCGCGCGCGGCGGCCGCGGTCACACGCCCAGCCCCAGCACCAGGTCGTCGGCATCGACCCGGTCGAGCCGGATCTTGTTGGCGAACAGCGAGAACGCGAGCATGCCGGCCAGCCCGTTGGCGCGGCGCATCCACGGCGGCAGGTAGTGCGGCGGGGCGATCGCGCCGGCGTCGAACATCGGCTGCAGCGCGAACACGTCCTCCAGCGCCAGCTTGCCGGCGAACAGTTGCCGCGCCATCGACAGCTTGCGGTGGCGCAGGCACCAGCGGAAGAAGGTGTGCACGCCGAGCAGGCCGTGCAGGTAGACGGTGTCCTTGGTGAACGCCGCGCCGCCGCCCAGCGGCGCGCCGCGGAACACGCGCTGGGCCGAGGCGAAGCTGTCCTCCGGCGTCTGCCCGGCGTCGAGGAAGAACCGGAACACCTGCACGAAGTCGGCGCCGTCGATCGCCATGTCGATCGCGACGATGCGCAGGCTGATGCGCTTCATGCGCTCGATGTCCATCGAGCCGGAGATCAGTTCGGCGAAGGTCGCCAGGCCCTCCTGGGTGGCGGTGGTGCGCGGCGCGCCGCGGGCCAGCGACTGCAGTTGCGGCTGTTCGCGGCCGTTGAGGCCGGTGAGCGTATGCACGAACGCCTCGTGGACCAGCAGCTGCTGGTGGTCGTAGTCGCTGAACCCGGTGTTGGTGCGGATGCGGATGCGGGTCGGGCTGGCCGCGGCCTTCGCGATCAGCCCGGGATCGAGTTCGACCTTGATCCGGTGGTCGACGAAGAACGCGTCGATCTCCGGCTGCAGCAGGTCGCGCAGCGATTCGGCCGACATCACCGCCTCCGGCTCGATCTCGCGCAGTTCCTGGTCCATGTCGTCGGCGAGCGCGATGAAGTGCCGCGCCGCCTCCAGGTTGGTGGGCCCGTCGCCGGGCAGCATTTCCACCGGCCGGCCGTAGAGCCGGGTCGAATACGCGGTCATCCGATAGGTGCCGGCGGCGTCGAGCAGCCGGGTGGCGATGCGCCAGCTTTCGGCGTTGGCGATGAGGTAGGCGCCGAGCGGATGATCGGCGTCGGCGGCCCGGGCGACGGCCTCCAGTTCGGCGCGCACCTCGGTGAAGTCGGTCTTCGCGTAGGCGACCGTCGGCAGGTGGATGCGGCCGATCTTCCACGCCGCGAGGAACGTCTCCTGCGCGCTGGCCGGCCAGCTCACGGTGTCGAGCAGGCGGATGCCGCGCACCGCCGCCACCAGCCGCGCGTCCAGCGCGACGTGATGGGCGATGGCGTCGGCATCGGTCATGCCGCGCCTCCGACCCATCTTGTAGGAGCGACGGGAGTCGCGACGGGCCGCGGCAAGGCTTTCGGCAGAGCGTCGCGACTCCCGTCGCTCCCACGAGGCAGGTCGTCGATGCCGCGGAGGCGCTCAGTGCCGGCCATATTTCTCGTCCAGCCGCTTGTGCAGCGCCTTGCCCTGCACGCGCGCATCGGATTTCTGCGCCAGCCGGGTGGCGAGGCGGTCGGCCGCCCCGGCGACCTCGTCGCGGAGCTTGAGGTAATTCGCGAAGCGGCCGGCGTCGAGCGCGCCGGCCTCGATCGCCGCGCGCACCGCGCAGCCGGGCTCGCTGGCGTGGCGGCAGTCGCGGAACCTGCAGGTCGCCGCCAGCGCCTCGATGTCGGCGAACCCGCCGTCGGCCAGCGTCTCCTCGCCGGTGGGCTTGAGCTCGCGCATCCCGGGCGTGTCGATCAGGCAGGCGCCCGACGGCAGCGGGATCAGCGTGCGGAACGTGGTGGTGTGGCGGCCGCGGGCGTCGCTCTCGCGCACTTCGCCGGTCTTCATCTTCTCGACGCCGAGCAGCGTGTTGGTCAGCGTCGATTTGCCCGCGCCCGACGACCCGACCAGCACCGCGGTGCGGCCCGCCGCCAGCCAGGGATCGAGCGCGGCGACGCTGGCGCGGTCCTTGGCGTTGACCGCGACCGCCGGGATGCCCTGCGCGGCCAGCTCCGCCAGCGCGGCCAGGCTGGCGTCCGCGTCGCTGCCGTCCTTGTCGGCCTTGGTCAGCACGACCACCGGGGTCGCGCCGCCGCCGCCGACCAGCAGCAGGTAGCGCTCGATCCGGCGCGGGTTGAAGTCGGCGTCGAGGCCGCAGACCACGAACACCGTGTCGATGTTCGCGGCGATCAGTTGCTGGTGGTAGTGCTCGCCGGCGGCGGCGCGCTTGATCGCGGTGCGCCGCGGCAGCAGGGCGACGATCCGCGGCCGCGGGGTCGCGTCCTCGATCAGCGCCCAGTCGCCGACCGCGGCCCGGTCCTGCGGCGGGAAGCGTCGACGCGCCCACTCCGGCGGCGAATCCACCGCCAGCGCATGCCCGGCCGCCTCGGCGACCTGGTAGCCGGTCCGGTGCTGCTCGATGACCCGGGCCGGCCGGGCCTGCGGGTGGGCGGCGAGGACCGCGGCCCAGGCCGGGTCGCCGACGCTTTCCGGGCCGGCGCCATCGAACGGCCAACCGATGGCGCGGAGGGCGGATGCGGCGGGGTTCAAGCGGGGCGCGGACGGGCGTGCATGGGGCGATTCTATGCCCGGCGGGCGCGGGCCGGCGATTTCCGCTAGGCTTTGCCGACGTTTTCGCCACCACCGACACGATGTCCTCCTCCAGCCCCCGCCCCGGTCTCAAGACCCGCGAACGCCTGTCCGAAGTCCGTTACGAGATCCGCGGCGAACTCGCCCGGCGCGCCCGGGAACTGGAAGGGCAGGGCCGGCAGCTCATCAAGCTCAACATCGGCAATCCCGGCGCCTTCGGCTTCCGCGCGCCCGAGCACCTGCAGCGCGCGATCGCCGACCACATCGCCGCGACCGATCCCTACACCCACCAGCAGGGCCTGCCGGCCGCCCGCGAGGCCATCGCCGCCTTCCACAGGCAGCGCGGCACGCCGAACGCCTCGCCCGAGCGCGTGTTCGTCGGCAACGGTGTCAGCGAGCTGATCGACCTCTCGCTGCGCGCGCTGCTCAACCCGGGCGACGAAGTGCTGCTGCCGTCGCCGGACTACCCGCTGTGGTCGGCCGCGACCATCCTCAACGACGGCCGCCCGGTGTACTACCGCTGCCGCCCGGACCACGGGTTCCTGCCCGATCCCGACGAGATCGCCGCGCTGGTGTCCTCGCGCACCCGCGCGATCGTGCTGATCAACCCGAACAACCCGACCGGCGCGACCTATCCGCGCGAGATCCTCGAACGCATCGTCGCGATCGCCCAGAAGCACGACCTGCTGCTGATGGCCGACGAGATCTACGACCACATCCTCTACGACGGCGCCACGGGGTCGAAAAGCGTGTTCCAGCCGCTGGCGCCGCTGGCCGGCGACCATCCCTGCCTGTCGTTCGGCGGCCTGTCGAAGGTGCATCGCGCCTGCGGCTGGCGCGTGGGCTGGGCGGTGCTCAGCGGCGATCCGCTGCGCAGCGGCGACTTCCACCACGCGATGGACCTGCTCGGCGCGCTGCGCCTGTGCGCCAACGTGCCCGGGCAGTTCGCGATCGACGCCGCGCTGCACGGCGTCGACACCATCAGCGCGCTGACCGCGCCCGGCGGCCGCCTGTACGAGACCCGCCGCGCGCTGATCGAGTGCTGCGACGCCAGCGAGCACCTGTCGCTGGTCGCGCCCGCCGGCGCGCTGTACGGCTTCCCGGCCGTGGCCGGCGACGCCGCCCGGGGCTTCGACGACCACGCCTTCGCGCTGGAAATGCTGGAAACCGAGGACGTGCTGATCGTCCCGGGCTCGAGTTTCAACGTGCCCGATCGCAACCATTTCCGCGTCACCCTGCTGCCCGAGGCCGACACGCTGCGCGAGGTGTTCGCGCGGATCGACCGCGTGCTGTCGCGTCGCGCCGAGCAGGCCCGCGTCGCACGCGTCGCGGTGGCATGACCATGCGCGCCGCGCCGGCGCTGCTGGCGGCGGTGCTCGCGACCGCGCCATCGGGCGACGGCGGCGCCGCACCGGCCGCGCTGCTGCGCGCGCTGGCGCTGGGCGACAGCTACACCATCGGCGAAGGCGTGCCCGCCGACGGGCGCTGGCCCGCGCAGCTCGTCGCCGATCTGCGCGAGGATGGCTTCGCGATCGACGATCCGCGCATCGTCGCCACCACCGGCTGGACCACCGACGAACTGGCGTCCGCGCTCGACGCCGCCGAACCGCTGGGCCGCGACTGGGACCTGGTCAGCCTGCTGATCGGCGTCAACGACCAGTACCGCGGCCGCCCGGTCGCGGATTACGCCCCGGCGTTCGCGATGCTGCTCGATCGCGCGATCGGCTACGCCGGCGGCCGCGCCGACCGCGTGTTCGTGCTCGCGATCCCGGATTGGGGCGTGACCCCGTTCGCCGCCGCTTCGGGCCGCGACCCGGCGACCATCGCGCGCGAGCTCGACGCCTACAACGCCGTCGCCGCGCGGATCTGCGCCGACCGCGGCGTGGCCTTCGTCGACATCGCGCCGGTCAGCCGCGCGCGCGGCGCCGAGCCGGCGATGCTGGCCGACGACGGCCTGCACCCGTCGGCCGCGCTCTACGCCGAGTGGGCGCGGCTGGCGTGGCCGGTCGTGCGCCGGCGGCTCGCAGGCCCGCCCGCGCCGTGAGCGCATCGGCCGTCGCCACGCACGCCCTCGATGCGCCCGCGGCGCGCCGCATCGCGTCGGCGTTCCTGCCGGACTTCGCGCTGGGCAACCGCTACGACTACTACTACGTGCAGGGCAAGCTGCGCAGCGATCCGCTGTATCCCGGTGCGCTGGCCGCGCTGCGCGGCAGCACTGCGCCGCTGCTCGACCTGGGCTGCGGCCTCGGCCTGCTCGCGCACGCGCTGCGCGGCGACGGCCAGGCGATGGCCTACCGCGGGGTCGACACCGATGCCGCGAAAATCGCCCGCGCCACCCGCGCCGCGCGCCGCGCGTCGCTCGCCGACGCGACGTTCGTGGTGGTCGATCTCGCGCGCACGCTGCCGCAACACCGCGGCAGCGTCGCCCTGCTGGACGTGCTGCAGTATCTCGACCTCGAAGCGCAGCAGCGGCTGCTCGCCGGCATGTCGGCGATGCTGACGCCGGAGGCGGCGCTCGTGATCCGCAGCCCGGTGACCGACGGCGGCGGCCGATCGCGCACCACGCGCCTGGTCGACCGCCTCGCGCACCGCATCGGCTGGATGGGGATGCGGCCGCAGCACTATCCGACGCTCGACGCCCTGCGCACGACGCTCGAAGCGCACGGCCTGCACGTCGACTGCACGCCGCTGTACGGCCGCACGCCGTTCAACAACTGGTTGATCGTCGCGCGCCGCTGAGCGGTCGATGCGAGAGGACTCGCTGTAGGAGCGGCGTGAGCCGCGACGCGGCGGGCGCTCCGTCGGAAGCAGGGCGTGCTTGCCGAGGGCGGATGATTCCGGGAAGGCCTCGTCGCGACTGACGTCGCTCCTACAGGAGCGGGCGTCGTGCTTGGCGCGCGGTGTGGTAGGAGCGGCGTCAGCCGCGACGAGCGCCGGCAGCGCTGTCCGCGTGACCCTCAGCCCGGTATCGGAAGCGCCGCGCGATAGCCCAGCGCATCGAGCCGCTGCAGCAGCAGGCGCAGCGTCGCGAGGTTGCCGCCGTGCGCCGCGCCCTCGTGCAGCAGCACGATCGCGCCCGGCGCGAGGCCGCGTTCGATGCGCGCCACCACCTGCGCCGGATCGCCGGCGACGCCGTCGAAGCCGCGCGCGCTCCAGGCCACGCGCGCGAGCCCGTGCGCGCGCAGCGGCGCCTGCGCGAACGGATTGCACATGCCGACCACCGCCCGGAACCAGCGCGGCGGCGCGCCGGCGATGTCGGCGAGGATGCGCTGGGTGTCGGCGACCTCGCGCCGCATCCGCGCCGGGCCCAGCGCCCAGAACCACTTCGACGGATGGGTCGCACTGTGGTTCCCGATGTCGTGGCCGCGGCGCACGAGTTCGCGCACGAGCTCCGGACGCCGGGCCGCACGCTCGCCGACCAGGAAGAACGTCGCCTTCGCGCCGTGCGCATCGAGCAGGTCGAGCACCGCCGGCGTTTCGTCGGAGGGGCCGTCGTCGATCGTCAGCCAGACCACGCGCGCCGATGTCGGCAGGCGGTCCAGCACCGGCCCGAACATCGCCGAGCGCGGCCACAGCGTGCCCCACCAGAACGGCGCGTGGCTCAGCACCATCGCCGGCAGGCCGACGGTCCATCCGTATCGCCACCATGCCGCGACGACCAGCGCCTGCGACGCCAGCAGCAGCCACAGCCACGCCCACGGCTGCCGCGGTACGCGATGCGGCGCGATGGGCGGACTGGCGGGAGGCGTGGACATCGCGGCATCATGCCACGACCCCACCGCCGCCGAGATCGCCATGGCCTTCCGCAATCTTTCCGTCGTCGATGCCGACGCCCGCGCCCGCGAAGGCGCCGTGACCCTCGTCGACGTGCGTCCGCCGGCCGAACGCGCCATCGCCGCGGTGTCGGCGCCGTACCAGTCGCTGGAGGACGGCGGCCTGGAACGCCTCGCCGCGCTGCCGAAAGACACGCCGCTCGCCTTCCTCTGCCACCACGGCGGCCGCAGCGCGCAGGCCGCGGCGTACTTCGCCCAGCAGGGCTTCACCGACGTGTGCAATGTCGTCGGCGGGATCGATGCGTGGAGCCTGCAGGTGGATGCGGGGATCCCGCGGTACTGACCGGAGCGATGCGCAGGCGGGCTTGGCCCGCCATGACGGCACCGCCGATCGCGCCGCGGGCGGATCGAAAAAGGTTTCGGTCCTTGCCGTTTCCACCGAAACGTCCTGATGGCGGGCCAGGGCCTGCCCTGCGGACCTGCGGTCAGCCCCGCTGTCGTAGGCGCTGCCGTGAGTTCGCCAGTTCGATGCGTACCTTTTCCGCGGCGAAGTCCGCGAGCGCAATCGGATCGTCCAGCCTCAGGACATGGGTATTCGCCGATGCCTCGTCGAGAGGCGTCACGAGCTGGTGCGTCTCGTCGTAACCGACGATCACGCGATCGTCCAGCAGATCGACCCTGAGCGTCTCGATGCCGACGCCCGTCTTCGGGTCGATCGTCGTGAAGGTCACGATGACCGCCTCGCCCCAATACCAACCATCGCCGAACCAGCCGTTGCGCTCGCAAGCGGCATGAAAGCCGTGAATGAACGTCCTCTGGCGCAGCGACAGGTTGCTCGTCGCCTCGAAATCCCCAAAGCCGAACGGGAGGGCGTCTTCCGGGGTCATGTCGTCATTCTAGGGCCAGCGGATTCGGCGTGGCCTCGTCGCTGCTCGTCAGACATCGAGCGGGTGGATTGTCCACGAGGCTGCGCCATTCACGTCATGCTCACTTCGGCAACGGCGGCTGCCCCAGCGATGCCAGCAGCCGATTCACGTCCGCTTTCGCCATCGAGCGCGGTAGCCGGACGAGGAAGCCGCCGCCGCTCAGTGCGATGTCGCCCTTGACCAGCAGGCCGTCGATCTGCACGTAGGCCTTCAGGGTGTGCCGGTCGCCGTCTGCGCCGTATTCGACGAACGCCGGCGAGGTCAGCACGTTGCGACCGCGCTTGTAGAGCTGCGTAGTGCCTTCTGTGCGCACGAGACGGAAGCCGTGGGCCTGCGCCCAGTCCGCGACGAGGCCGCGCACGTCGCCTTCGCGCGTGAAGGAAAGCGTATCGCACGGGCGCTTCATGCCGCGTGCGACCAGCGCCATCACGTTGACCAGGCCGATGCCGCACACGGCGCCGAAGGCGCCGAACGCGAGGATCGTTGTCGTGATCGCCGACATGGCCCTGTCAGTTCGCCAGCGCCAGATCGTCCAGCATCGCGCGCAGGAAGCGCGCCGCTTCGCCGCCGGTGCAGGCGCGGTGGTCGAAGGTCAGCGACAGCGGGATGACCTTGTGCGACTCGAAGCCGCCGATCACCGGGGTGATCTGGTGGCGGGCGCGGCCGGCGGCGACGATCGCGACGCACGGCGGCACCACCACCGGCGTGGCGTAGCGGCCGGCGAACATGCCGAAGTTCGACAGCGAGATCGTGTAGCCGGTGAGTTCGCTGGCCGGCAGGCTGCGGTCGCCGACCTGCGTACGCAGGCGGTTGACGCCTTCGCGCACGCCATGCGCGTCGAGCAGGTGCGCGTTGCGCAGCGCGGGCACGAACAGGCCGTCGTCGGTGTCCACCGCGATGCCGATGTCGACGTGCGGATGCAGGGTGCGGGTCAGCGCGTCGCCGTCGAACCAGGCGTTGAGCGCGGGCACCGCCTTCGCGGCGGCGACGATCGCGCGGATCAGGCGCACGGTGACGTCGTTGCCCGGCGTCCAGGCCTGGATGTCGGCATCGTCGCTGAGCGTGGTCGGCACCACCTTGCTGTGCGCGTCGGCCATCACCCGCGCCATGTTGCGGCGCACGCCCTTGAGCTGTTCCGGCTGGCCGCTGACCGACACCGACGGCGGCTGGGTGCGCATCGGCTTGCCGCTGGCGGAGAGCTGGGTGCGCGCCGGTGCGGATGAGGGCGCGCCCCCACCCATGCCCGCTGCGCGCGCATCGCCCTCTCCCGCGCGCGATGGAGGGTGGGGGAGGGGGGCGCCGGGTTTGGCGGAGCCGTCCGCCGCCGCGCGCTTCACGTCGTCCATCGTCACCACGCCGTCGGCGCCGGTGGCGCGCACGCGGGCGAGATCGACGCCGAGCTTGCGCGCCATCGCGCGCACCGCGGGCATCGCCTTCACGCCGCCGACCGCGATCGCGGCTTCGGCATGCACCGCGTCGGAGGTCTGCATCGCGCCGACGACCGTGCCGCTGTCTTCGCGCAGGATCTCGGTCCCGGTCGCCGCGGGCGGCGCGCTGGGGGCGGGGACCGCCGGTGCGGGCGCGGGTGCGGCGTGGCCGCCGCCGTGGTGGTGGCCGGTGTCCTGGCCTTCCGCGCGCTGCGGCATCGACGGATCGATCTCGAACTCGGCGAGCATCTTCCCGGTCACGATGACGTCGCCGGCGTTGCCGGCGAGCTTCAGCACCTTGCCCGACACCGGCGACGGCACTTCGACCACCGCCTTCGCGGTCTCCATCGACACCAGCGGTGCGTCGAGCTTGATGACGTCGCCCGGCTTCACGAACCACTCGACGATGGTCGCGTCCGGCAGGCCTTCGCCGAGGTCGGGGAGGAAGAAGGTCTTGGTCTGGCTCATGCAATCGTTCTCTCGGATTGTCCGTTCGGTTGAAGGTGCCCGTCGGGCACCCACCCATACTGTCCATCGCTTGTCGCGCACCACCACCAGCCGCCGAGTTCGGAATGCAGCACGACCTCGTCGCCCGTCTCCACGTCCAGTTCCTGCGCGGAGTAATCGCGCAGCGCTTCGGCGCGGCCGTCGCCCAGCGGCTTCAGCCAGTCGGCCGGCGCCCAGCCGGCGTTGCCGTCGGCGGTGGTGGTCCAGGCGAACGCGGGCCATTCGGCATCGCGCGCGCCGAGGGTCACCACCTCGCCCTCCACGAACCGGATCGGGTTCGCGTACTGGGCGCGGTAGTCGCGGACGACGCGGGCGCGGATCATAGCCACACGTCGTTCGGCGCGGTCAGTGCGCCGCCGGCGTCGCCGGTGTTGACCACGCCGCGCGGCTCGATCAGCAGCACGTGGCATTCGTCCTGCGCGTGGGGGCAATGCTCGACGCCGCGCGGGACGACGATCATCTCGCCTGCGCGCACGGTCTCGACCCGGTCGCGGAACCGCATCGACAGCGTGCCGTGCAGCACGACGAAGGTCTCGTCGGTGTCCTCGTGGGCGTGCCAGACGAACTCGCCGCGCAGCTTGGCGAGCTTGAATTGGTAGTCGTTCATTTCGGCGATCACGCGCGGCGACCAGGGCTCGGCGAAGAGCCCCAGCTTCTGCGCGAAATTGATCGCCGATGCGACCATCGGCTCAACCCGCCGCCAGCGTCCGCTTGGCCGCGGCGACGATCTTCTCGACGCTCGGCAGGTACTTCATTTCGAGGCGGAACAGCGGGATGTGGGTGTCGTAGCCGGTGACGCGCTCGACCGGGGCGAGCAGGTCGTACATCGACTCCTGGGCGAGGCGCGCGGCGATCTCGCCGCCGAAGCCGGCGGTCCTCGGCGCCTCGTGCACGATCACGCAGCGGCCGGTCTTGCACACCGATTCGGCGATGGTGGCGAAATCCAGCGGCTTGAGCGTGGCGACGTCGATGACCTCGGCGCTGATGCCGTCCTTCGCCAGCGCGTCGGCGGCTTCCAGGCATTCCTTGACCTGCGCGCCCCAGGTCACCAGGGTCACGTCGCTGCCGTCGCGCAGCACGTAGCACACGTCCAGCGGCAGCGCTTCGCCGTCGTCGGGCACCAGTTCCTTGTACTGGCGGTAGATGCGCTTGGGTTCCATGTAGATGACCGGATCCGGGTCGCGGATCGCGGCCAGCAGCAGGCCGTAGGCGCGCTGCGGCGAGGACGGCATCACCACGCGCAGGCCGGGCACGTTGGTGAAGATCGCCTCGTTGGCTTCGCTGTGGTGTTCCGGCGCGCGGATGCCGCCGCCCCACGGCACGCGCAGCACCATCGGGCAGGTGAGGCGGCCGCGGGTGCGATAGCGGAAGCGCGCGGCGTGGCAGACGATGTGGTCGACCATCGGGTAGACGAAGCCGTCGAACTGGGCCTCGGCGACTGGGCGCATGCCCTGCGCGGCGAGGCCGACGGTGAGCCCGGCGATCGTGGTTTCGTCCAGCGGCGTGTCGAGCACGCGCTCGGGCCCGAAGATCTTCTGCAGGCCGGCGGTGGCGCGGAACACGCCGCCGTTGACGCCGACGTCCTCGCCGAGCACCAGCACGCGCTCGTCGGCGCGCATCTCGTGGGCCAGCGCCTGGGTGATCGCTTCGATCAGGGTGATGGGCGTCGCCTCAGCCATGGCGGCGACCCTCCGCGGCGGCGACCTCGTCGCGCTGCGCGACGTAGTCCTGCGGCAGTTCGGCGTAGAGATAGTCGAACATCGCGGTCGCGGGCTGCACCGGGGTCTCCAGGTAGGCGTTGATCTCGGTGTCGACGCGCTTGCCGCACTCGTCCGCCCAGGCCGCTTCCTGCGCTTCGTCCCAGAGCCCGGCGGCGGTGAGATAGGTGCGCAGCCGCGCGATCGGCTCGCGCGTCCATGCGGCCTTCACTTCGTCGTCGTTACGGTAGCGGCGGGCGTCGTCGGCGGTGGTGTGGTCGTGCAGGCGATAGGTCATGAACTCGATCACGCTGCCGCCTTCGCCGGCGCGGGCGCGATCGAGCGCGCGATGCATGCCCTCGAGCACCGCGATCAGGTCGTTGCCGTCCACCTGCAGGCAGTGCAGGCCGCCGGCCAGGCCCTTCTGCGCCAGCGTCGGCGCGCCGGTCTGGGCCTTGCGCGGCACCGAAATCGCCCAGCCGTTGTTGATGATGCACTGGACGAACGGCAGCGCGTACGCGCCGGCGGAATTGATCGCGGCGTAGGTGTCGGTCTTGGAGCTGCCGCCGTCGCCGCAGCAGGCCACGGCGACGCGCGGCTCCTTGCGCAGCTTGAACGCGAGCGCGGCGCCGGCGGCGTGCAGGCACTGGGTGGAGATCGGCACGCACCAGGCGTAATCGTGCTTCGGCGCTTCGGCGAAGTCGTTGCCGCGCTCGTCGCCGCCCCAGTAGAGCAGGATCTCGCGCGGACGCACGCCGCGCACCATCTGCGCGCCGTACTCGCGGTAGCTGGGCGCGAACACGTCCTCGCGCCGCATCGAGGCGCCGATGCCGACGTGGGTGGCCTCGTGGCCGAGGCAACTGGCGTAGGTGCCGAGCTTGCCGGTGCGCTGCAGGGCGATCGCCTTGCTGTCGAAGGTGCGCACGAACAGCATCTGCTTGAACCACGGCAGCAGGGTGGCGGGATCGGCGAACCGGGAGGGCGGCTCGGCGACGAGGGCGCCGTCCGGGCCGAGGTACTGCAGGTATTCGATTTCGAAGCGTGCTGCGACGGTCATCGTGCGTCCGTTGCGGGTGTGCGGTGCGCCGATGATACCCGCAGCGCCGTGGCGATTCGTTGCGCGGCGCGTCATGACGTTCGGCGTGCGTTGGCGTATGGCGTCGCGCCGCGGTTCCGGTCGCCGCGGCCGTCCAGTGAACGATCGCGCAAAAAAAGAAGCGCGGCCGGAGCCGCGCTTCTGGGGGTCGCCGCCGGGTGGGCGGCGGCGATTTCGCCGGGATCAGCGGCGGCAGTAGCGGTGGCGGCACACGTCCGGCAGGCCCGCGCCGACGAGGGTGCGCACGGCGGTGTTGTTGGCCGTGTTCGGGTCGGGCGTGGTCGAGGTCACGTTGGCGGTGACGGTCACCGCCTGCGGGCCGCGTCCGGCCAGCGCCAGGCCGAAGTAGGCGTCGGCGCCGGCGGCCATCGGGCCGCTGGCGGTGCAGACGAACCGGAAACCCGTGCCGACGGCGGCGCGGGTGCAGGTCCAGCCGCCGGCCGGGACGATCGAGACGTTGCGCGGCAGCAGGTTGCCGGTGACCGTGACGACCGGCGCGGCGGCGCTGGCCGGGCCGGCGTTGTGGACGGCCAGCATGAACACGCCGGCGCGTTCGCTGCGACCGATCATCCGCACCGACAGGTCGGCATCGAGCACCGGCGCGGCGATGGACACCGTGGCGCTGGCGCTGTTGTCGCCGAAGTTCGGGTCTTCCGACGACGAGGCCAGCACGCCGGTCATCCGCACGACGCGTCCGGCGAGCGCGGCCGTGGCCGGGAAGCTCGCCGAGAACGTCGCGCTGCCGCCGACCGCGACGTCGGCGGTCGCCGAGCACAGCACGTTGGTGCTGCCGGCGTTCTGCACCGGCGCGGCGCAGGTCCAGCCGGCCGGCGCGACGAACGCCGGGGAGACGTTGGCGTCGAAGCTGAACATGACGCTGGCGTCGGTGGCCGCGTTCGGGCCGGCGTTGGTGACGGTGGCGGCGTAGGTCGCCGTGCCGCCCACGAGCACGTTCGGCGTGGAGGTGGAGACCACGATGGCGCCGTCCGAGGTCGCGCGGATCGACACCGTGCTGCTGGCCTGGTCGTTCGCGGCCGCGGCGTCGTAGGTGGCCGACGCCACCGTCGCGGTCATGCGGATGTCGCGGTTGGCGACGGCCGCGCCCGGCACGAAGGTCGCCGTGAAGCTGCCCGAGGCGCCGGCCGCGACCGACGCGGTCGTGCAGACCACCTGGGTCGCGGTGGCGGTGGTGGTCGGGGCGCCGCAGGTCCAGCCGGCGGCGGCGTTCACGGTCGGCGAGATCGCCGCGTCGAAGTCCAGGGTCAGTGTGGCGCTCTGGGCGACGCTCGGGCCGCCGTTGGCCACGGTCGCGGTGAACGTCACCGGCTGGCCGACGCGCGTGGCGCTGGCGGACACCGAGGTCGCCACCGACAGGTCCGCGATGGCGCGGACGTCGACGCTGGCGGTGGCCTGGTTGTTGCCCGTGACCGGATCGGTGGTCTGCGAGGCGACCGCCGCGGCGAGGGTCAGCGACTGGCCGCCCAGCGCGGCATCGACCGGCACGCTGGCGCCGAAGATGGCGCTGCCGCCGTTGGCGAACACCGCCGTGGTGCAGGTGACGGTGGTGGTGCCGGCGCTCTGCACCGGCGCGGCGCAGGTCCAGCCCGCCGGGGCGGTGACGCTCGGCGAGACGGCGGCGCCGAACACCAGCGCGACGCTGGCGAACTGCGCGTCGTCCACGCCGTTGTTGCCGGCGACGACCGTGTAGGTGGCGACGCCGCCGACATCGACGTTGCCGCCGGCGCTGGCGGTGATCGACAGGTCGGCCTCGGCGATCACGTGGACGCTGGCGGTGGCGGTGTTGTTCGCGTTCGCCGGATCGGTGGTCAGCGACGCGACCGCGGCGCTGATGCCCAGATCGGTGTCGGCCTGCGCGGCGCCGGGGACGACGTCGGCGGTGAACGTGGCGCTGCCGTCAGCGGCCAGCGTGGCCGCGGTGCAGGTCACGGTGGTGGTCGAACCGCCCTGGACCGGCGCGGCGCAGGTCCAGCCGGACGGCGCGGCGACCGTCGGCGCGACCAGGGCGTCGAACACGAGGGCGACCGAGGCGGACTCGGCGGCGCTGGGGCCGGCGTTGGCGACGGTCACGGTATACGTGGCGGTGCCGCCGACGTGGACGGTGGCCGGGGCGGCCGAGGCGACGACCGACAGGTCGGCGCTGCGGAACGCGGCGACGGTGATCGCCACGCGCACCGGATCGTGGTCGGAGATGCGGGTCGGGACGCCGGCGACGCCGTAGTTCAGCACGCTGAAGTCGGCGTCGATGCGCGCGTGTTCGACCTTGATGTCGGCCGCCTCCATCACCATGGCTTCGTTGAGCAGCGCATGGTCGAGGGTCTGCGCGTTGCCGTCGAAGGTGTAGGAGTAGCGTTCGGCCGGGTCGAGAATGAACTCGGAGCCGTCGACCAGCGGGGTGGTGATCGGGCTCGGCAGCCAGGTGATGACCTGGTCCTCGGCCACTTCGTCGCCGCGGACGATGCCCATCACGTCGACGTAGCCGTCGCTGAACTGGTAGGCGTTGAAGTCGCCCAGCAGCACGATGTGCTCGGCCGGGTTCGCGGTCTGGATCGAGTGCACCAGGTTGGCGAGGAACACCGCCTGCTCGCCGCGCTTGTTGCGCACGCGGTCGCCTTCGGTCGGCCAGCCGTTGCTGCCCGGCGTGGTGTCGTCGAGGCCGTTGAGCGAACGCAGGTGGTTGATGATGACGGTGATCGGATAGCTGGCGCCGTTGTCCTGGTGGACGAGCGCGCGCAGCAGCAGCGGCGGGCGATCGTTGAGCAGGCTGGTGCTGTTGTTCGGGTTCGTGAAGACGGTGTTCTTGCCGTACTGCGTGACCTCCAGCACCTCGACGCGCTCGGTGGTGCCGACGGCCTTGGTGTTGACCAGGTAGGCGACGTTGATGCCGCCGACGTCGTTGCCCTGCACCAGGTACGGCACGTAGACCGGGGCGCTGGGGCAGGTGCTGTTGACGCGGTCGGCGAGCAGGCCGATGACGCGCAGGTTCTCGACTTCCACCAGGCCCAGGATGTCCGGGGTCTTGAGGTAGTTGCAGATCGCCAGGCTGGCCTTGGTCAGGCGCTTGTCGACGGCGGCGGCGGTCAGGGTGGTGGCGCCGTTGCTGTCGTTGACCTCGTCGAAGAAGCGCTGCAGGTTGAAGCCGGCGACGGTGACGTCCTCGTAGCGGGCGTCGGAGACCGGGGTCGGGGTCTTGCCGCCGGTGACGGTGCCCGAGCCCACGTCGGGCAGCAGCGCCCAGACGCCGGAGAAGTAGTCCATCACGCCGGTCATGCTGGCGATCTGGGCGTCGACCTCGGGGGTCAGCGAGGAAGCGCCGATCTGGCCGCGGCTGCGGACCATGATGCGCTCGGCGTTGTGGTCGAAGCGCGGCGGGTTCTTGCCGGCCGGGATCGGGAACAGGTCGAGCACGTCGATGCCCGGCTCGCGGAACGGACGGGCGACGCCGTCGAGCACGATCTGGAACACGCCGGTGGTGCTGGAGGTGGCGCTGGACTCGGTGATGTTGCCGTCGGTCGGCGCGACCACGCGGCCGGCGGCCACGGTGACGCGCATGCCCTCGAGCTTCTCGGCGGTGCCCGGGGTGGCGCCGGGGCCGAAGTCGGCGGTGGTCAGCACGACCGGCGCCGGCAGCGGGTTGCCGGTGCTCAACTGGACGACGGTCGGCGACACCAGCTCGGTGATCGAGAGCTGGTTGGGGTTGCTGGTCGGGGTGAACTCGCTGACCGTCGCGGTCACGCGCACGCGGTTGCCCACGGCGGCCGCGGCCGGCGGCGCGGTCGAGGTGAAGACGAAGATGCCTTCGGAGGTGTTCGGATCGGCGTCGGCCTCCGCGTCGGGCGTCTGCAGGAAGAAGCCGTTGTTGAACTTCAGCGCGGTGACGATGCCCTCGGTGACGACCACGCCGCCGTTGAGCGGCGACAGCAGGCCGTTGCCCTGGATGTCGTGGATCGGCACGACGTTGACGTCGTCGTTGAGGATCGTGCCCAGGCCCTGGCCGTCGGAGACGTTGGCGCCGGTGGCCGAGACGATGTTGAGGAAGAAGGTTTCGTCGGGTTCGGTCGTGGTGTCGCCGGTCACGTTCACGGTGACGGTGGCGGAGGTCGAACCCTGCGGGATGACGACGGTGCCGCTGGTGGCGACGTAGTCGCTGCCGGCCGTGGCGGTGCCGTCGGCGGTGGCGTACTGGATGGTCACGCCGCCGGCGCCGGCCGGCTGGCTCAGGCCGAAGCCGAAGATGAACGCGGTGGCGCCGCTGTTGCCTTCGGCGGCGCTGACGTCGTTGACCGCCAGCGCCGGGGTGGCCGAGCCGGCGGTGGTCAGCGAGAAGTCGTCGACCGCGAGGCCGTCGTCCGCGCCGCTGACATCGATGTCGGCCCAGCGGATGCAGAAGCTCGCGCCGTTGGCGATCGCCAGGCCGGTGATGCTGCCGCTGATCGCGGTGCGGTTGGCGGCGGCGTTGCCGTCCTTCGCGCCGGTGGTGGCGGTGGTCGGGGTCGTGAAGCTGAGCGCCGCGACGTCGATCCAGGTGCCGGTCGTCACCGAGGTGGCGTCGAGGCTGTACTGGAAGTTGAGGCTGTCGGTGCGCGCGGCCGTGCCCAGGCGCCACTGCTCGCCGGTGTAGGCGATGTCGAGGCTGCTCAGGGTGGTGCCGGTGTTGTTGGTGAAGCAGGCGCCGAAGTTCGGGATCAGCGTGCCGCTGCGCAGGGAGCCGAACGCGCGCTCGGTGCTGCCGGCCGAGCCGTAGCTGTAGGTGTCGCCGGTGGTGCTGCCGCCGGTGTCGACGCCGTACTGCTCGTTGTCGCGCGCGCCGCCGCCGCTTTCGTTCAGTTGCCAGCCCGTGGGCAGCGCGGTGTTCGTCGTGGAGCCTGCGGTGTTCGACAGCGTGTCGAAGTTCTGCGTGTACGTCCCGCCGGTGAGGCTGGCGTTCTGCGCGAGGGCAGGCGCGCCGATGCCGCAGAGCAGCAGGACCGGCAGCGAACGACGGATGAGATGCGACAAGAAACCGGCCCCACGCCGGCAGCCTGACAGACGAAGCATGGTGATCCCCCGATACCAGATTGAGCCCCGCGGCGGTGCGCGGGTCGGCGATTGTGACCGAAATTGTGACAGTTGTGGGTTGCAGTCCGATGACCGGCAGCGGTGGGCCGCGCGGGCGCCGGCGGGACCCCGTCGGCCGGGTCGGGTGTTGCCCGATGTTCGACGCCGATGTCGCGATTCCCGCAACAAGCCGCGTCTACGGCGGGCGTTCCATACGCTGCTGCGTTACCCTGTACGGATGACGCTCGAACGCAACGAACGCCCCCTCGAGGCGGGCATCCACACCGACCTCGCCGGCCGGATGACCTATGGCGGCTACCTGCACCTGGACCGGCTGCTCGCCGCCCAGCACCCGCTGTCCGACCCGCCGCACCACGACGAGATGCTGTTCATCGTCCAGCACCAGGTGGCGGAGCTGTGGATGAAGCTGCTGGTCCACGAGCTGAGCGCGGCGGCCGATCACCTGCGCCACGACCGCGTGTGGCAGTTCGGCAAGGTCGCCGCCCGCTGCAAGCGCGTGCAGGAACAGCTCACCTCGATGTGGGCCGTGCTGGAGACGCTCACGCCGTCGGAATACATGGAATTCCGCGACGTGCTCGGCCCGTCGTCCGGGTTCCAGTCGCTGCAGTACCGGACCATCGAATTCCTGATGGGCAACAAGAACGCGGCGATGCTGCGGGTGTTCGACTACGACGCAGTCGCGCAGGCGGGGCTGCGCGCGGTGCTCGAAGCGCCGAGCCTGTACGACGAATTCCTGCGCTACCTCGCGCGCTGGGGCCACGCGGTGCCGGCCGGACACGTCGAACGCGACTGGACCCGGGCCCACGTGTCCGACCCGGCGCTGCTGCCGGTGTTCGAGCGCATCTACGAGGACACCGGCACGTACTGGCGCGAATATGCGCTGTGCGAGGACCTGGTCGACCTGGAGACGCAGTTCCAGATCTGGCGGTTCCGCCACCTGCGCACGGTGATGCGCGTGATCGGCTTCAAGCGCGGCACCGGCGGCTCCAGCGGCGCGGGCTTCCTGAAGCAGGCGCTGGACCTGACCTTCTTCCCCGAACTGTTCGAAGTGCGTTCGAGCATCGGGCCGGATCGCTGAGCGGCGGATGGACGCGGTCCCGCTGCCGTCCCTCGCGCAGGGCCTGGCCTGGACCGCGGCCCTGACGACCCTGGCGTGGTCGGCGCGGCGCCTGCCCTGGTACAAGCTGCGCGGCGACGAGGAAGCGCTGCGCGTGCTGCTGCTGGCGACCGCCGCGCTGGCGGCGATGCGCTGGTTCAATACCGACGCCCTGCAGGGCGTGAACCTGCATTTCCTCGGCGCGACCGCGGCCACGCTGATGTTCGGGCCGCGCTTCGCGCTGTGGTCGATGGCGGCGGTCAGCGCGGCCGCGCTCGCCATGGGCAGCGCGTGGCAGGGCTGGGCGGCGGATTTCCTGGTCTGCGGCGCATTGCCCGTGCTGACCACCGAAGCCGTCGGCCGCTTCATCGAATCGCGCCTGCCGCAGAACCCGCTCATCTACGTCTGGGTGCGCGGCTTCCTGGGCGGCGCGCTGGCGATCGCCGCCTCGAACCTGTCCAAGGCCGCGGTGTCGGCCTGGCTGGACGACCCGGCCGCGGCCGCCTATCTCGCGGCCACGCCGCCGATGATGTTCGGCGAGGGCTTCTTCTGCGGCGGCGCGATGGCCCTGATCGTGGTGTATCGCCCGCAGTGGTGCGCCAGCTTCGACGACGCCCGCTACCTGCGACCGCGCTGAACCGCGCGCGGCCTTGCCGAATGCGGCGATTCCGCGGCGCCCCCGGTCCGGACCGCTGCGGACAGGGCATGCTGCGACGGAACCCCGGTTGTTGCGGCGCAGCATCGACGCCGGTTTGACGCATGGGGGCGGGTCGGTCATCCTCCGGCGGCCCGCACCGCCGCGCGGCATCTGATTCCCGTTTCCATCGCCAGAAGAGAGAAACCGCATGAGCGGAGCCCCCGTGACCGACGACCGAACCCCGGCCATCCCCGAATTCCCGCAGGTGATGGGGCATCCCCGTCCGCTGTGGATGCTGTTCATGTCGGAGTTCTGGGAGCGCTTCGCGTTCTACGGCATCCGCTGGGCGCTCGTGCTGTACATCGTGGCCCAGTTCCACAACGGCGACGCGGCGGGCCAGGCGCCCGCGGGCCTGATCTACGGCTCGTACCTGGCGCTGGTCTACGCCGGCGCGATCTTCGGCGGCTACGTCGCCGACCGCTTCATCGGCTACCAGCGTTCGATCCTGATCGGCGCGGTGATCATGGCCATCGGCCTGTTCCTGGTCAGCATCCCGAACGAGGACGTCTTCAAGCTCGGCCTGGCGACGATCGTGGTTGGCAACGGCCTGTTCAAGCCGATCATCTCCACCGTCGTCGGCAAGCTCTACGCCGCGGGCGACGAGCGTCGCGACTCGGGCTTCACCATCTTCTACATGGGTATCAACGCCGGCGCGTTCATCGCGCCGATCCTGACCCAGATCCTCGCCGAGAAGGTGTTCGGCACCGAAGCGATCCCGGCCTACAAGGTCGTGTTCATCTGCGCCGCCATCGGCATGCTGATCAGCACGTTCTGGTTCTGGCTCGGCCGCGGCCAGCTCCAGGGCATCGGCGCGCCGCCGGCCGGCGGCGAGAGTCTGGCGCGGGTCGCGATGGTCGCCATCGGCGCCGTCTGCGTGGTCCCGGTCGTGTATTTCCTGCTCGCGCTCGGCGCCGAGCGGCTGCAGGTCATCCTGACCGTGATGTTCGTGCTGCTCGCGGTGATGCTGATGATCGAAGGCATCCGCAACGGCGCGGTCGCGCGCGACAAGGTGATCGCGATGCTGATCATCTTCGCCTTCAACATCCTGTTCTGGATGTTCTTCGAGCAGGCGGGCAGCTCCTTCACCTTCCTCGCCGACAACATCGTCGAGCGCAAGCTGGGCGACTGGACCTTCCCGACCGCGTGGTTCCAGAGCGTGAACTCGGTGGCGATCATCTGCCTGGCCCCGATCATCGCCTGGATCTGGGTGAAGTTGGGCAGCCGGAACCCGTCGATCCCGCGCAAGTTCGGCCTCGGCCTGATCTTCAACGGCCTCGCCTTCCTGCTGCTGATGTTCGCGCTGTCGAAGCTGGTCGACCCGACGACGATGAAGATCCCGTTCTGGACGCTGTTCGCGGTCTACTGGATCCAGTCGATCGGCGAGCTGTGCCTGTCGCCGATCGGCCTGTCGATGGTGACCAAGCTCGCGCCGGTCCGCCTGGTCGGCTTCGGCATGGGCGGCTGGTTCCTCTCGACCGGCATCGGCAACAACCTGTCCGGCATCTTCGCCGGGCACGTCAGCGGCGAGGGCGGCATGACCACCGCGTCGGCGCTGTCGGGGTACACCTTCGGCTTCTGGTCGCTGATCGGCTTCGGCGTGCTGCTGTTCCTGGTCGCCCCGCTGATCCAGAAGCTGATGCACGGCGTGAAGTAGGACGACGCCGGGAGGGAATGCGTCGCGGCCCTGCCGCGGCGCCGCGTCCGGCGCGCCGGACGCCAGGGACGGGTCCGCATGCGTGCGGGCCCGTTCGTCCGTGAGGCGGGCCGCGCCCGCGAAGGGGGAAGGATGCAGAGGTCGAATCGGCTGCCGCCCTGGTACTGGCTCGTCGCGCTCGCGATGCTGGCCTGGAACGGCATGGGAGTGATGGCTTACGTCGCCCAGGCCACGATGACGCCCGCGGCGCTCGCCGCGCTGCCCGAGGCCGAGCGCGCGGTCTACGCGGGCATTCCCGTCTGGGTGACGGCGGCGTTCGCGTTCGCGGTGTTCGGCGGCGCCGGCGGTTGTCTGCTGCTGTTGCTGCGCAGCCGCTGGGCGGTGCCGGTGCTGCTGCTGTCGCTGGCCGGCGTGATCGCGCAGATGAGCTACGTCGTGGTGATCAGCCGGGGCTACGAAGTCCGCGGCGCGGCCGGCATGGTGATGCCGGCGCTGGTGACGGCCGGCGCGCTGTTCCTGGTCTGGTTCTCGCGGTTCGCGCGCAGGCGCGGCTGGCTGCGCTGAGCCGCGCGGCGGCGGGTCAGCCGCCGTCCAGTTCGCGCAGGCCGCGCGCGAGCTTTTCGAGCAGCGCTTCGAGCTGCGCCTTCTCGCCCTCGGCGAAGTGCGCGAGCAGCGCCTGCTCGCGCGCCAGCGCCAGCGGCACCACCTCGTCGTAGATGCCGTAGCCGGTCTCGCTCAGTTCCAGCACCGAGCGCCGGCGGTCCTCGCCGTGGGTGTCGCGCTGCACCAGCCCGCGCTCCAGCAGCCGCGCCAGCGCACGGCTGACCGCGACCTTGTCCATCGCGGTGCGCTCGGCGACGGCGTTCGCCGACAGGCCCGGTTCACGGCCCAGCACCGCGATCACCCGCCACTCGGTGATGCCGATGCCGAAACGCGCCATGTAGGTGTCCGCGATGCGCTGGCTGATGCGATTGCTGACCACGCTCAGCCGGTAGGGCAGGAAATGCTCCAGATCGAGCCGGGCATGGCGGGGCCCATCGTCAGGCGCCGCGTCGGGCGTCGCGTCGGGGATTGCGTCTGGCGTGTCGTCTGGCATGGCGTCGTTGGTGGCATCGCTTGCAATTAGTTTCATGTGAAACTATATTCCCGGGGCGTATCCGCGACAAGCCTCGCACGTCCTGGGTGTCCGCGATGATTGCGCACCGTCTCGTCCGTCTCCAGGAAGCCCGCCATGAACGCCCAGCCCGACACCGGCATGCAAGTCGTCACTTTCGAGAATCCGATGGGGATCGACGGCTTCGAGTTCGTCGAGTTCGCCGCGCCCGCCGGCCAGGCCGAAGCGCTGCACGACTACGTCAAGCGCCTGGGCTTCGTGCAGGTGGCGCGCCACAAGACGCGCCCGATCAGCACCTATCGCCAGGGCGATTGCACGTTCCTGATCAACGAGGACCCGGATTCCTTCGCCGCCGACTTCGCCGCCAAGCACGGGCCCTGCGCCTGCGGCTTCGCGATCCGCGTCAACAAGCTCGCCGAGTGGGTGCGGGTGCAGGCGCTGAAGAACGGCGCCACCCCGATCGGTCCGCGCGAACTGACCAAGGCGGTCGCCGCGCCGGTGATCGAAGGCATCGGCGGCTGCATGCTGTACATCGTCGATCGCTACGACGACAAGGGCACCATCCACGACCCCGACTACGAATGGCTGCCCGGCGCCGAGATGATGCCGAAGGGCCTGGGGCTGACCTTCATCGACCACCTCACCCACAACCTTTACTTCGGCAACATGGCGAAGTGGTCGGACTACTACGAGCGCCTGTTCAACTTCCGCGAGATCCGCTACTTCGACATCAAGGGCGCCAAGACCGGGCTGCTGTCGAAGGCGATGACCGCGCCGGACGGCATCGTGCGCATCCCGCTGAACGAATCCAGCGATCCGAAGTCGCAGATCAACGAATACCTGCAGCAGTACAACGGCGAGGGCATCCAGCACATCGCCTGCTTCACCGACGACATCTACGCCACCGTCGAGGCGATGCGCGCCAACGGCATCGAGTTCCTGGACACGCCGGAGACGTACTTCGAGGTCGTCGACCAGCGCGTGCCGAACCACGGCGAGGACCTGCCGCGACTGGCGAAGAACAAGATCCTGATCGACGCCGACCCGGGCGATTCGCAGCGCAAGCTGCTGCAGATCTTCACCCAGAACGCGATCGGCCCGATCTTCTTCGAGATCATCCAGCGCAAGGGCAACGAAGGCTTCGGCGAAGGCAACTTCAAGGCGCTGTTCGAGAGCATCGAACGCGACCAGATGCGCCGCGGCGTTCTGTAAGTGTTGTAGGGCGGGCCCCGGCCCGCCATCGCGGCCTTCCGGTTCGCGATCGCAACGATCAAAGCGGTTTCGATGATTGCAACGTTCTTCGGGTAGGCCGCAGCGGTGGGCAAGGGCCCGCCCTGCATGCCCTCTCCCCAACCCCTCTCCCGCCGGGAGAGGGGCACAAAGCGAGCGAAATCCCATGAAATCCAACGGCTACCAATCCGGTTTCGGCAACGAGTTCGCCAGCGAGGCGGTGCCCGGCACGCTGCCCGCGGGGCGGAACTCGCCGCAGAAGGTCGCGCACGGGCTCTACGCGGAGCAGATCAACGGCACCGCGTTCACCGCGCCGCGGCACCAGAACCGCCGGAGCTGGATGTACCGCATCCGCCCCGGGGTGATGCACGGCGCGTTCGTCGCGCACGCGCATCCGGATTTCCACAACGACTTCGGCGGCCCGATCTCGCCGGAGCAGTTGCGCTGGAGCCCGCTGCCGCTGCCGGGCACCGACGCCGCCGCGGCCGCGGTCGATTTCGTCGACGGCCTGTTCACGATGGCCGGCAACGGGTCTGCCGAGGCGATGTCGGGCGTCGGCATCCATCTGTACGCGGCGAACCGCGACATGGTCGGCCGCTTCTTCTACGACGCCGACGCCGAGCTGCTGATCGTGCCGCAGCAGGGCCGGCTGAAGATCGACACCGAACTGGGCGTGGTCGAGGTCGAACCGCAGGAGATCGCGGTGATTCCCCGCGGCATCCGTTTCCGGGTGTCGCTGCCGGACGGCGTCGCCCGCGGCTACGTGTGCGAGAACTTCGGCGCGTTCCTGCGCCTGCCCGACCTCGGGCCGATCGGCAGCAACGGCCTGGCCAATCCGCGCGATTTCCTCACGCCCAACGCCGCGTTCGAGGACGTCGAGGGCGATTTCGAGCTCCTCGCCAAGTTCCAGGGTCGCCTGTGGCGCGCGCCGATCGACCATTCGCCGCTCGACGTGGTGGGGTGGCACGGCAGCCACGCGCCGTACAAGTACGACCTGCGCCGCTTCAACACCATCGGTTCGATCAGCTTCGATCATCCGGACCCGAGCATCTTCCTGGTGCTCAGCTCGCCGACGGATTCGCCCGGCGTGGGCAACCTCGATTTCGTGATCTTCCCGCCGCGCATCCTGGCGATGGAGGACACCTTCCGCCCGCCGTGGTTCCACCGCAACATCGCCAGCGAATTCATGGGCCTGATTCACGGCGTGTACGACGCCAAGGCCGACGGTTTCGCGCCCGGCGGCTGCTCGATCCACAACTGCATGACCGGCCACGGTCCCGATGCGGCGACGTTCGAGAAGGCGTCGAACGCCGACACCACGAAGCCGGACTACATCCGCGAAACCATGGCCTTCATGTTCGAGACCCGCGCGACGATCCGGCCGACCCGGCAGGCGCTGGACGCCGATCATCGCCAGCGCGAGTACACCGAGTGCTGGGCCGGCCTGCGGAAACGGTTCCCCGGGGCCTGAGCCGCGGCGCGACGGTGGGCCGGGGTCGCCATCTGGCATAGAATCGGGCGGTCGATCCTTTCCGGAGAACCGCGATGTTCCAAGCCATCGGCTGGTGCCTGCTGGCGCTGCTGCTCCTGGCGCTGGGCGGCGATTCGATCCTCAAGGGCGCCTCGGGCCTGTCGCGCAGGCTCGGGCTGTCGTCGTTCGCCACCGGCCTGCTGCTGGTCGCGTTCGGCACCTCGATCCCCGAACTCGCGGTCAACGCCCGCGCGCTGTTCGTCGGCAGCCAGAGCCTCGCGCTCGGCAACGCCATCGGCAGCAACATCGTCAACTTCGGGCTGACCCTCGGCCTGGCCGCGCTCGCCGCGCCGCTGGTGGTCCGCTGGCGCGCGCTGGCGCCGCTGCTGGTGTGCCTGATCGTGGCGACGATCGCGCTGATCGCGCTCGGCTACGACGGCGTGCTCACCCGTATCGAGGGCGGACTGTTCGTCGTCGCCTTCGCCGTCGTCGTCGCGATCGGGCTGGCGTTCGAGCGCCGCGAGTCGCCCGAGCTGCACGCCACCCTGTCCGGCTACCTGTCCACCGACACCGGCCTGGGCCGCAACCTCCTGCGGTTCGCGCTCGGCGGCGCATTCCTGTGGTTCGGCGCGAAGCTGCTGGTGCAGCACGCGCCGGTGGTCGGCCTGGGCTGGGGCCTGACCCCGCTGATGACCGGCCTGATCGTGGTCGCCATCGCCACCGCCCTGCCGGAGGCCGTCGCGGCGGTCTCGGCGGCGCGGCGCGGGCAGGGCGACATCGTCGTCGGCCACGTTATCGGTTCCAGCGTGTTCAACCTGCTGATCGTGGTCGGCGGCATGGCCGCGGTGCGCGATCTGCCGATCCCCGCGTCGTTCGTGCGCTTCGAGCTGCCGGCCGCGCTCGCCGCCGCGCTGCTGCTGTACCCGATGCTGCGCAAGGACCTGAAGATCAGCCGCGCCGAAGGCGCCGTGCTGCTGGTGGCCTTCGTCGCCTGGGTGGCGTTCGAACTGCTGTGGTCGAGGTGAGCGGCGCATGACGACTCCCGGCGGCGCCCTGGTCCGAGTCCTGCCCGAGCGCGCGGCGCGTGCGCTGCAGGAATTCCTGCGGCTGGAAGCCGCCGGCGGCATCCTGCTCATCGGCGCGGCGGTGCTGGCGATGCTGCTGGCGAATTCGCCGCTGTCCGGCCTCTACGACGGGTTCCGCGAACTGCCGGTGCAGGTGCGCATCGGCCAGTTGAACCTCGCCAAGCCGCTGCTGCTGTGGATCAACGACGGGCTGATGGCGATCTTCTTCCTGCTGGTGGCGCTGGAGATCAAGCGCGAGGTGCTCAGCGGCCAGTTGTCGAGCTTCGGCCAGTTGCTGCAGCCGCTGCTGTGCGCGGCGGCCGGGGTGGCGCTGCCGGCGATCCTCTACGCCTGGATCAATCGCGGCGACGCCGCGGCGATGCGCGGCTGGGCGATCCCGGCGGCCACCGACATCGCGTTCGCGCTCGGCATCCTGTCGCTGCTCGGCACGCGCGCGCCGGTGGCGATGAAGCTGCTGCTGTCCACCATCGCCGTGCTCGACGACCTCGCCGCGATCGTGATCATCGCCGTGTTCTACACCAGCGACCTGTCCGGCGCCGCGCTGGCCGCCGCCGGCGTGGCGATCGCGGCCATGTTCGCGCTGAACCGGCTGGGCGTGCGTGCGCTCACCCCGTACCTGCTGCTCGGCGCGGTGGTCTGGGTGTGCGTGCTGAAGTCCGGCGTGCACGCCACGCTCGCCGGCGTGGTCACCGGCCTGATGATCCCGCACGTGCGCCGCAACGACGCGGTCGACGACGAGATCGAGCATTCGCCGCTGGAGCATCTCGAACACGCGCTGCATCCGTGGGTGGCCTACGCGATCCTGCCGCTGTTCGCGTTCGCCAACGCCGGGCTGGCGTTGGGCGGCCTGTCCGTGGCCGACGCGATGGCGCCGGTGCCGCTGGGCATCGCCTGCGGGCTGCTGGTCGGCAAGCCGGTCGGCATCGTCGCCGCGGCGGTGCTGGCGCACGTCACCGGCCTGGCGCGTTTCGGCGAGGGCATGAGCTTCCGCGCGGTGGTCGGGCTCGGCCTGCTCTGCGGCATCGGCTTCACGATGAGCCTGTTCATCGCCTCGCTCGCGTTCGAGGCGACGCCGGCGCTGGCGCGGGCCAGCGTCCTCGGTGTCCTCGGCGCCTCGCTGGTGGCGGCCACCGCCGGCTACGTCTGGCTGCGGTTCGTGCTGCCGGAGCCGCGACCGGCGTCGGCGGCATGAGCGTGCCGTCGCGTCGCCGCGCAGCGATCGCCTGCGCGTCCGCCGCGCTGCTCGCGCCCGCCAGCGCCTTCGCCGGCGTCGCCGGCATCGACCTGACCGCGCACTGGGCCGGTTACGCCGCGGTCGCCATGTTCGTCGGCGCCTACCTGCTGGTGATCGCCGAGGAATACACCCACCTGCGCAAGTCGCAGCCGGTGATGATGGCCGCCGCGGCGATCTGGGCGGTGCTGGCGATCGCGTCCGCGCAGATGGACCTGTCCGGGCGCGTCCACGACGCCGTGCGCGAATACCTCGTCGAATACGCCGAGCTGCTGCTGTTCCTGCTCGCGGCGATGACCTACGTCAACGCGATGAGCGAGCGCAACCTGTTCGAGGCGCTGCGCGTGCGCCTGCTGCGTCGCGGCTGGGGCTACCGCCGCCTGTTCTGGGCGACCGGCGCGCTCGCGTTCGCGATGTCGCCGCTGATCGACAACCTCACCACCGCGCTGGTGACCTGCGCGGTGGTGCTGGCGGTGGGGCGGGACAGTCCGAAGTTCGTCGCCATCGCCTGCGTCAACATCGTGGTCGCGGCCAACGCCGGCGGCGCGTTCAGTCCGTTCGGCGACATCACCACGCTGATGGTCTGGCAGCACGGCATCGTCGGCTTCTGGACGTTCTTCGCGCTGTTCTTGCCGGCGCTGGTGAACTGGCTGGTGCCGGCGCTGTGCATGCATCCGGCGCTCCCCGGCGGCGCGCCCGCGGCGTCGGGCGAAACCATCGTGCCCAGGCGCGGCGCGCTGGCGATCGTCGGCCTGTTCGCGCTGACCATCGTGCTCGCGGTCGGGTTCCACCAGTTCCTGCACCTGCCGCCGTTCCTGGGGATGATGGCCGGCCTCGCGCTGCTCAAACTCTACGGCTGGCGGCTCTCGCGCACCGCGCACGTGCAGGAGTCGGCCGAGTTCGCGCGCCAGGGCGCGCCCGGCGACGTCGACGCCTTCGACAGCTACGAGCAGGTCGCGCGCGCCGAGTGGGACACGCTGCTGTTCTTCTTCGGCGTGATCCTGTGCGTGGGCGCGCTGGGCTACTGCGGCTGGCTGGCGCTGGGCTCGCAGGTGTTCTACGGCGGGCTGGGCCCGACCGAAGCGAACATCCTGGTCGGGCTGATCTCCTCGGTGCTCGACAACATCCCGATGATGGTCGCGGTGCTGCAGATGGAGCCGCAGATGAGCACCGGCCAGTGGTTGCTGGTGACCCTGACCGCCGGCGTCGGCGGCAGCCTGCTGTCGGTGGGCTCGGCCGCGGGCGTGGCGCTGATGGGCCAGGCGCGCGGGCAGTACACCTTCTTCAGCCACCTCAAGTGGAGCTGGGCGGTGGCGCTGGGCTACGTGGCCAGCATCGCCGCGCACTTCGCGATCAACGCGCGCTACTTCTGAGCATGCGCACCGCACTCGTGTTCGGCGCCAGCGGGCAGATCGGGCGACCGCTGCTGGATCGGCTGCGCGACGACGGCTGGCGGGTGCTGGCGGTGTCGCGCAGCGTGCAGGCCGACCATCCCGGCCTGCAGTGGCGGCTGGGCGATCTCTCCAGCGACGCCGGACTGCCCGCCCGGGTGGACGCGATCCTCTGCTGCGGCCCGCTCGACCGCTTCGCCGACTGGTACGCGAAGACCGCGGTCGAGGCGCGGCGGGTGATCGCCTTCGGTTCGACCAGCATCGACGCCAAGCGCGGCTCGGCGGATGCCGAGGAGCGGGCGTTGGTCGAGCGCCTGCGCAGCGCCGAACGCCTCCTCTTCGAAACCGCCGGGACGCGCGCCGTCGCGGCGACGGTGCTGCGCCCGACCCTGGTCTACGGCCGCGGCGCCGATCGCAACCTCACCCGGATCGCCGCGATCGCGCGCCGCTTCGGCCGCATCGTGCTGCCGCGGCGGGCCGACGGCCTGCGCCAGCCGGTGCATGCGGACGATCTCGCGCGTGCGGCGTTCGACGCGCTCGACGCCGCCGCGACCCACGGCCGCGCCTACGCGCTGCCCGGCGGCGAGACGCTGGCGTATCGCGAGATGGTGGCGCGGGTCTGCGCGGTGCTGGAGCCGCCGGCACGCCTGCACGAATGGCCCGCGCCGCTGTTCAACACCGTGCTTGCGGCGGCGCACGCCGCGGGCTTCGCGCGCGACTTCAACGAAGCCGCGGTGCGGCGCATGCGCAGCGACCTGGTGTTCGACCCCGCCGACGCGCAGCGCGATTTCGGCTACGCGCCGCGCCCGTTCCGGCCGACCGCGTCGATGTTCCGCGCAGTCGGGTGAGGGCGCGGCCTGCGCTCACAGCGCGAAGTCGTCCGGCGAGGTCTTGACGTTGCGCTCGAAGCGCAGGATCGACACGAACAGCGACGTGCCGTCGGCGAAGCGCAGTTCCAGTCCGGTCGGGCTGCCGTTCGCGAACCAGGCGATGGCGTCGGCGACGCCGGTGCCGTACGTGTCCGGCGCCAGCCGCGCGCCGTACACGCCGGATTTGGGCGTGGCCGGCGGCAGGTCGAACGCCTTGCCGAAGCGGGCCAGCTCGCCGGCGGTGCCGAGCAGCCACACCGCGAGCGGATCGAGCGCCGCCTCCGCGGCGTCCTTGCCGGACAGCCCGGTGGCCTTGTCCTGCCAGCGCACGCTGCCGGCCTCGGCGACGGCGACGAATTCGTTCCACGCGCCGGGCCGCAGGCGCAGGCGCAGGCGGTCCGGGCGTTCGAACAGCAGCTCCGCCGGATAGCGTTCCGGCGCGCCGCGCTTGCCGCTCTTGTCGGGCGCGGGATAGCGATCGACGCTGGCCTCGACCAGGCCGCTGTACAGCGTCTTGTCGAGCGTCGCGAGGTCGGCGGAGGCGGACGCCGCGTGCGCGGCCGGCAGGCCGCCGGCGCCGAACGCGAGCGCCAGTGCGAAGGCGATGCGGAGGAAGGAACGCGAAGTCATGTCGGGGCTCCTGGAATCGGGCGGGGGCGGCGCGTCACTGGCCGCAGCCGAGGGTCACGGTGGTGCGCAGCGAGGCGGGCGGCGTCATTCCCTGCAGCGCGCTGCACTGCGCAGACGGGTCCACCGTCAGCGCGCGCACGGCGTAGCTGCGCAGCGCACCGACTTCCGCGGGCACGCCCGGTTCCGAGGTGTCGAAGCATTGCCCAGGCGCGAGATCGCGTTCGAGCATGCTGCCCGGCGCGCCCGGGACGGTGATGCGGATCCGCACCGCGCTGGCGTTGCAGATCGTGCGCAGGCGCAGGCTCGGCGACAGTTCCGGCGGGCCGGGGATCACGCCGTCCGCGTTCACCGGCTGGCTGCCGGCGCACATGCCGCCGTGCTCGACGGTGCGCATGACCGTGCCGGTCAGGCGGCGCGCGGTGGCGGTGTTGTTCTCCAGGAGGCGGCTGCGCAGCCCGGCGATGCCGCTCATCGACACCACCGGGTAGACCAGCCAGGGCGAGGCCGCGGTGAAGGTCACCGCGGTGCTGTCCGTCGACGGCGTGAAGTCGACGTTGCCGGTGAAGCCGGTCGAGGTCAGCGGCGCGAAGTCGGCGGGCACGCTGCTCATGGTGATCGTCGGCGCGAAGTCGGGGCAACTGAAGCCCGGGCGCGACACGCAGGGCTGTTCCTGGGTGAGGTTGTAGCTCGCGCTGACGACATCGCCCGGGCAGTACAGCGCCGGCGAGACGCGGCCGATGCTCTGGCCGGGCGGGGCGTCCGCGTGCGGCAGGGCGCAGCCGTTGGTGAGCAGGACGCCGGCGGCGAGCGCCGACAGGCCGCCGCGGACGAGAAGGCGGATCGGGAGCATGCGGAGGATCTCCGTTGGGAGGACGAGGACGGGTGCGTGGACGCGGAGCGACGCAGGCCGTCGAACGCAGCGCATGCGACGACGTCCCTGTCGAGGATCGGATGGCCTGACGGCCGCGGATTGCGGCCGTCAGGTGGCGGCGCGCTGCCGCGCGGGGGTCAGAGCGTGAAGTCGCCGGGCTTGGTGGCGACGTTGGGTTTGTAGGCGAGGATCGACACGACCACGCGACGATTGTCGGACAGGATGAAGTCGAAGCCGGTCGGCAGGTCGTTGGCGAACCACGCGTGCGAGGCGACGATGCTCGAACCGTAGACGCGCGTGTTCATCGCGGCGCCGCGCAGCACGCCTTTCGCATCGAGCGTCTGTTCCTTCGCCGGCGCGAAGCGCGTGATCGCGCCGGTGATGTCGAGCATCGACCGGGTGAACGGATCCATGATGTTCTGGTACTTGGCCTGTCCGCCGATGCCGGTGCCGTAGTCCATCCAGCTCACCACGCCGCCGGTGGCGGCGGCGCGGTATTCGTTCTTGGCGCCGGTGCGCAGGACGAGACGGAACTGGCCCGGGCGCGCGAACAGCAATTGCGCGGGGAACACCTGCGGCGCGCCGAGGTTGCCCTTGGCGTCGGGCGCGGGATAGAACTCGATGCGGGCGTCCAGCCAGCCCGTCTTCAGCGACTTGTCGAGGGCGACGAGGTTGGCGGTGGCGCTGTTGGCGGCCTGCGCCGCGCCCAGCGGCAGCAGGGCGAGCATGAGGACGGCGGCGATGCGATGAATGCGGATCATGGGAGTCTCCAGGCGGACGCGGGCGATGTGCGGATCAGCGGCAGCCCAGATGGGCGATGGTGCGCAGGGTGGCCGGCGGAGTGTTGGGACCGACCACGCTGCAGAGCGCGGTGGGATCCCGGGACACCGGGTGCACTTCGACGATGCGTGCGGTGTCGATGCCGGCCGGCATGCCCGGCGCCCCGGTGTCCAGGCACTGGCCTGGAATGAGCATCTGCGGCGGGATCGTCGCGCCGGACGCAGCGCCGGAGAGGGTGACGTTGATGGCCACGCCGCTGGTGTTGCAGACGTCGATCAGGCGCATGTTCGGGGAGAAGTTCGGCGGTCCGGGCAGTTCGCCGGGCGCGTAGGTATGCGATGCGCCCGCGCACAAGCCGGTGTGGGTCATTTCCCATTGCCTGGACCCGATCATGCGCGTCGCCGTGGTGCTGGTGTCGTTCACGTTGGTGCGCTGCAGGAAAACGCGGCTGCCGCCCTCGAAGCGATCGGTCGGGATCGTCACCGGGTTGGCGCTGCTGTGGAAGCCGACCGTGACGCTGTCGCCGACCGGGGAGAAGCTGAAACTGCCCGTGTAGCCGGGCGGCAGCGACGTGGGCGACGTGAACGCACCGGAGGTGGTGCTCAGCGTGACCGTGGGGTAGTAGGTGGAGCACGTCACCGCGGGATCGGTGGCGCAACTGTCGCTGCCGAGGAAATCATACGACGCGGTCAGCGTGTCGCTCGGGCAGTATTCGCGAGGCAGGACCTTGCCCCAACCGGGCAGGATCGGGCTGCGATCGAGCACGCAGCCGGTGGCGACGATCGCCGAGCAGGCGGCGATGACCGTGAAACGCAGCACTTTGACGGGCAGGGAACGCATGGCGGACCTCCAGTGGCAGGCGACCGCCCGTTTCCCGGCGGCCTCACTTGGAGTCACGCAAGCCGTCGTCGGAAGCGGACAACCGGCGCGTTCAGCCGCGGCCCAGCGCCTTCGCCCGCGCCCGCAACGCGATCGCCAGCACGCCGCCGAGCACCATCGCGCCGCCCAGCCACAGCCGCGGCCCGGGACGATCGCCCCACACCGCGATGCCCAGCGCGACCGCGAACACCGGCACCAGCAGCAGGTACGGCATGACCTGCGCCACCGGATGCCGCTGCACCAGCCGGAAGAACAGCGTGTGGCCGATCAGCGACGCGACGATCGCCGAATACGCGGCGGCCCCCCACACCACCGGGCTCGCGGCGCGCAGCGCGTCGAGGCCGCCGGGCTCGATCGCCGCGCTGATCGCCAGCAGCGGCAGCACGCCGATCAGCGCGGTCCAGCCCTGCAGGCCGACCGCGTCCACGCCCGAGAGGCCGCGCATCAGCACCGTGCCGAGCGCGATCAGCAGCGCCGAGAACAGCATCATCCCGAGCGCGGCGGGACGGTCCAGCACCAGCGGATCGAAGCCCAGCACCAGCACGCCGGCGAAGCTGACCGCGATCGCCGTGCCCGTGCGCCAGGCGAAGCGTTCGCCGCGCAGCCACCATGCCAGCAGCACCGACATCGGGATGTAGCTCTGCAGCACGATCGCCGGCGACGACACGTCGCCGGCCATGCGCAGCGCCCACAGGCTGGTGCCGAAATGCAGCGCGCCGTTGAGCAGCGCCACCGCGACCAGTCGCGGCCACTGCGCGCGCGGCGGCGCGCGCACGAACGCCACCAGCAGCAACGCCATCAGCCCGAGGCGCAGCGCGCTGAACAGGAACGGCGGCACTTCGCGCAGGGCGAAGGCGGAGGTGAGGAAATTGCCCGCCCACGCGAGGCAGACGATCAGCGCGAGGGTGAAGTCGCGCGCGCCGAACGCGGGGACGGCGTGCGCGTTCGCGTGCGCGCCGCGCTCAGGCACGGGCGTGCGTCCCGCGGGCGGGCGCGGGGCGCGATCGCATCAGTACGACAGGCCGAGCCGGCGCAACAGCTTCGCCAGCACCCAGGCCGGGCCGATCAGCAGATAGACCAGGTCGGTGAGGAAGCTCGGCTTCTTGCCTTCGATCTTGTGGCCGACGAACTGCGCGATCCATGCGATCACGAACACCCCGATCGCGACCTCCAGCAGCAGGCGCAGGCCGAGCGCGTCCTGCAGCAGCCGGTTCAGGCCGAGCATCAGCACCAGCACCGCCAGCATGCCGAACCCGAGCGTGCGCGAGGCGCGGTAGTAGAACATCCACGCCGCGAACGACGCGAACGCGGCCCACGCCCCCGCGCCGAACAGCGTGCCCGGCACCGGCACGCACCACAGCAGCGCGGTCACCGTCCACAGGATGGTCGGCACCGCGACGTAGTGGATCGCCTGGTTGGTCGGGTTCTGGTGGTCGGCCGAGTATTTGGCGAACCAGGCGTCGACGGGGCGTTCGGCGGTTTCATTCGACATGGCGGACTCCGGAAGGGGGCGACGGCGAGGCGATGCAGGCCGTCGCCGCGCGTCAGTTGAAATGCAGGTTGACCACGAGGAAGCACAGGAACCCGCCGACCGCGGCGTCGATGTCCGCGGGCAGGTCCACCTGGAAACGCCGTTTCCACAGCGAGAAGCCGGTGATGTCCGCGAACGTGCCGACCGCTCCGCCGCCGGCGTCGCGCAGCGCGTAGCGCAGCGAGAACAGGCTTCCGTACTTCTCGAACCGGTATTCCCGATCGGCGATGGAGACGACGAACGCGCGCTTTCCTGCGATCTTTTCGCCGGTCGCCAGCGTCCCGCCCGCCGCGTCGAGCAGCGAGAAGCGGAAGCTGTCGACGACGAAGCCGCCGCGGGTCAGCGCGTAGTCGATGCGGTACGGGCGGCCGTCGAAGTCGAGGACGATCGGATCCTTCGGATAGGTCTTCATCCGCAGTTCGCCCCTCGCCCGCCCCGACGCGTCGGTGATCGCGTAACGGAACTTCGAGACATCGGAGGCGATGCGCAGGGACGTGGCGGGCATGGCGGTCGGTCGTCTTCGCCGGGGAATCAGTGGGCCGTCGCCGCGCCGCGCCGGCGATCGCGCAGGGCGCGTGCGCAGGCGCCGAAGCGCGGCAGCAGGAAGTCGGCGATCCACTGCAGGTGTTCGGGCCGGTAGTAGCGCAGCCACACGTCCACCTGCCGCCACTGCGCCGGCGTCCAGTCGTGCGCCTCCAGGTCCTTCGGGTACGGATCGAAGCCGGGGATCGCCACCGGCGGGTCCGGCGGCAGGCTCGCGCGCACGCGGCGGTTGGCCTCGAGCACGGCCGGCACGTCGTCGTCCGGCAGCAACGCCAGGTAACGGGCGCGGTCGTCCAGCCCGCCGGGCAGCGGCGAGGGCGCGCCGGCGTCGTACTGGAACTCCACGGTGAGCTCGCTGCCGAAGCCGTCCCACCAGCCGTACTTGTCGATCTGCACCCAGAACGACACGCTGTCGTCGCCGTCGGCCAGCGACCATGCAGAAGGCGAAAGCTTCGAGCGCTTCCAGCCCGCGGCCTTCAGCGGCCCCGCCCACGCCTCGCGCAGGTGCGCATGCACCTCGCGCGACAGCAGCTTGGCGGGGAGCGGCTGCATTCAGTCGACGCTGATCCCCGCCAGCCGCTGCAACGCCTCGGCGTACTTGGCGCGGGTGCGGTCGATCACGTCCTGCGGCAGGCGCGGACCGGGCGCGGTCTTGTCCCAGTCCAGCGTTTCCAGATAGTCGCGGACGAACTGCTTGTCGTAGCTCGGCGGACTGATGCCGACGTCGTACTCGTCGGCGGGCCAGTAGCGCGACGAATCCGGGGTCAGCATCTCGTCCATCACGTACAGGCGGCCGTCGGCGTCGGTGCCGAACTCGAACTTGGTGTCGGCCAGCAGGATGCCGCGCTGCGCGGCGTAGTCGGCGGCGTGGCGGTACAGGCGCAGCGTGGCGTCGCGGACCTGTTCGGCCAGTTCGCCGCCGACGGTGCGCACCATCGTGTCGAAATCGATGTTCTCGTCGTGGTCGCCGACCGCGGCCTTGGTCGAGGGCGTGAAGATCGGCTCGGGCAGCTTTTCCGCCTGGCGCAGGCCGTCGGGCAGCGCGATTCCGCTGACCCGGCCGGTGCGCTGGTAGTCCTTCCAGCCGCTGCCGATGAGGTAGCCGCGGGCGATCGCCTCCACCGGCACCGGCCTGAGCTTCTTCGTCACCACCGCGCGCTTCGCGTACAGCGCGGCGTCGACGCCGTCGGGCAGCACCGCCGCCACGTCGATGCCGGTGAGGTGGTTGGGCAGGATGTGCGCGGTCTGCGCGAACCAGAAATTGCTGATCTGGCAGAGCATCTCGCCCTTGCCGGGGATCGGGTCCGGCAGCACCACGTCGAAGGCGCTGAGCCGGTCGGTGGCGACCATCAGCAGCAGCGGGCCGTGGTCGCGCGCTTCCGGCGGCAGGCGCTCGGCCGGCAGGTCGAACACGTCGCGGACCTTGCCGCGATGTCGCAGGGGCAGGCCGGGCAGGTCGGAGTCGAGCAGGGTGGTCGCCACGCGCAGTCCGTCGGGAACGTCGGGCCGCCTAGTGTACGGCGCACCGCGCCCACGGGAAGGGCGGGCGGCCCTGTAAACTGTGCGCCATGACGCGCTGGTCCGGAAAAGTCCTCGGCCTCGTCGCCGGCTGGCTGCTGACGCGACACCCCGACGGCGCCCTGCTGGGCCTGCTGCTGGGCCACGCCTGGGACGCCGGCTGGTTCCACGGCCCGCAGCGCCGTCCGCTCGCCCGCCCGGCCGCGCCGGCCCCGGACGATGCGGCCTACCGCGTGCTGGGCGTGAGTGGCGACGCCAGCGACGCCGAGATCGACCGGGCCTACCGCCGCCTCATCGCCCGCTACCACCCCGACCGCCTCGTCGGCGTCGCCGATGACCGCCGCCGCCAGGCCGAACGCAAGGCCGGCGAGATCAACGTCGCCTACGACCGCATCCAGACCCTTCGCCGCAACGCCCGGAAATGAGCCCCATGCACCCCACCGTGATCGCCCCGTCCATCCTCTCCGCCAACTTCGCCAGGCTCGGCGAGGAGGTCGACGCGGTCCTCGCCGCGGGCGCGGACTGGGTGCATTTCGACGTGATGGACAACCATTACGTGCCCAACCTCACCATCGGCCCGCTGGTCTGCGAGGCGCTCCGGAAACATGGCGTCACCGCGCCGATCGACGTGCATCTCATGGTCGAGCCGGTGGACCGGATCGTGCCGGACTTCGCGAAGGCCGGCGCGTCGCTGATCAGCTTCCATCCCGAAGCCAGCCGCCACGTCCACCGCACCATCCAGCTCATCAAATCCTCCGGCTGCCAGGCGGGCCTGGTGCTGAATCCGGCGACCCCGGTCGAGGTGCTCGACTACGTGCTCGAAGAGCTCGACCTGGTGCTGCTGATGTCGGTCAATCCGGGCTTCGGCGGGCAGAGCTTCATCCCCTCGGCGCTGGACAAGCTGCGCGTCGTGCGCCAGCGGATCGACGCGGTCGCCGCGCGCACCGGCAAGGCGATCCGGCTGGAGATCGACGGCGGCGTGAAGGTCGACAACATCGCGCAGATCGCGAAGGCCGGCGCCGACACCTTCGTCGCCGGCTCGGCGATCTTCGGCCAGCCGGACTATCCCGGCGTCGTCTCGGCGATGAAGGCCGCGGTCGCGGCGGTGCGCTGAACCACGATGCCCCGCTTTCGTGGGAGCGACGCGAGTCGCGACCCGGCGGCGCATCGGGTCGCGACTCGCGTCGCTCCCACGAAAAGCAAATCCCCGACGCGCAGCCGTCGCCTGCGCAAGAAACTGCATGTCGACGAATTCCGCGAGGACGGCTTCCACGTGCGCCTCGTGCTGCGTGCTTCGTCCGCGGCGGAGGCCGATCGCTTCTGGGACGATTTCCTCGCCGAGGCGATCGAGGCGCGCGGGCTGACGTACGGTGGCGGCGAGCAGGGCTTCGTGACGGCGGCCCGCGGTTCGGCCGTGGAGGCCGATCGCGAGGCGGTCCGCGATTGGCTGGCGGCGCGCCCGGAGGTGACGTCGGCAGAGGTCGGTCCACTGGTCGATGCGTGGCGCGCCCCCGCCCCGCCTTCGTAGGAGCGACGTGAGTCGCGACCCTGGGCGCATCGGGTCGCGACTCACGTCGCTCCTACGGAAAAGGAGGCCTCGCCGCACGCCGCAACGAAAAAAGAGCGGCGCCCTGCGGCGCCGCCCCCGGAGAGAGTGGAAGCAATCCCGCTTCCGTCCGTCGTCCCTGCGATGGCCTTCCATGTTCCGGGTGGGCGGTGACGGTTCCGTGACGGGGGCATGGCGCAGGGAAGTCAGGGCGCGGGTGCGGCAGGCCCCGGAAGCCGCTAGCATGGCGGGATGCACACGATCGACGACCTCCGGCGGGCGCTCCCGCATCGGGCGGCCCCCGCGGCCGCGCAGGGACGATGGCGCGGCTGAGCCGCCTTCCGCCCACCCCCGCCTGACCGCGCCCCCGCGCGCCCCCGAGGATTCCCGCGTGATCTCGTTCGAACAGTTCCAGCAGCATGCCGCCGACGGCAACACCCTCGTGCCCGTCGTCCGCGAAGTGCTCTCCGACCTCGACACCCCGCTGTCGGTCTACCTCAAGCTGGCCGACGGCCCGCATACCTACCTGTTCGAGTCGGTCGAGGGCGGCGAACGCTTCGGCCGCTATTCGATCATCGGCCTGCCCGCGCACCGCGTGTACGCCTTCGCCGGGCACACGCTGTTCGTCACCGAACTGGGCGAACTGGTCGAAAGCCGCATCGTCGACGACCCGCTGGCCGAGGTCGAACGCCTGCGTACCGCGCAGAAGATTCCGCGCCTGCCGGGCCTGCCGGGCTTCACCGGCGGCCTCGTCGGCTGGTTCGGCTTCGAGTGCATCCAGTACATCGAACCGCGCCTGCGCGGCAGCGACGGCCTGCATCGCGATTACCACGACGAACTGGGCACGCCCGACATCCTGCTGATGGACAGCCGCGACGTCGCGGTGTTCGACAACCTCAAGGGCCGGCTCTACCTCATCGTCCACGCCGACCCGCGCGAACCGCAGGCCTGGGCGCGCGCCAACCGCCGCCTCGACGAGCTCACGCATCGCCTGCGCCAGGGCGGCCCCGGCTATCCCGAGGCGCGCGATTCCGCCGGCCTCAACGAAGGCGATTTCGTCTCCGGCTTCACCCGCGAGGGCTTCATCGCCGCGGTCGAGAAGTCGAAGGACTACATCCGCGCCGGCGACATCTTCCAGGTCGTGCTGAGCCAGCGCATGTCGGTGCCGTTCAAGGCGCGCCCGGTCGACGTCTACCGCGCCCTGCGCGCGCTGAACCCGTCGCCGTACATGTATTTCCTCGACGTCGGCGGCACCCAGGTGGTCGGCTCGTCGCCGGAGATCCTGGTGCGGCTGGAACACGACGGCGACGGCGCGGGCAAGGTCACCGTGCGCCCGATCGCCGGCACCCGCCCGCGCGGCCGCACGCACGAGCAGGACCTCGCGCTGGAAGCCGAACTGCTGGCCGATCCCAAGGAACGCGCCGAGCACCTGATGCTGATCGACCTCGGCCGCAACGACGTCGGCCGCGTCAGCGAACCGGGCACGGTCGAAGTGGGCGAGCGCTTCGTGATCGAACGCTACAGCCACGTCATGCACATCGTCAGCGAAGTCACCGGCACCCTGAAGCAGGGCCTGAGCTACGCCGACGTGCTGCGCGCCACCTTCCCCGCCGGCACCGTCAGCGGCGCCCCCAAGATCCGCGCGCTGGAAGTGATCCGCGAACTCGAACCCGTGAAGCGGAACGTGTACGCCGGCAGCATCGGCTACATCAGTTGGCACGGCGACGCCGACACCGCCATCGCCATCCGCACCGCCGTCATCCAGGACGGCCGCCTCTACGTGCAGGCCGGCGCCGGCATCGTCTACGACTCCGACCCGCAGACCGAGTGGGAGGAAACGATGAACAAGGGACGGGCGTTGTTCCGGGCGGTGGAGCAGGCGGCTCGGGGGTTGTAGGGGGGCGCAACAGCCTTCGCAGTGCGCGCCGTTTGGGGCTGGTAGGAGCGCTGTATTGGCCCCGCTTGCTTGTTGGTCGAGTTGAGCTCGATTGGAGACGACGCTGGCCTGCCGCGGGTTGGGGCGGCGACACTGCCATCGGGATCGGGAATACGCTGGGGTGTCAGACTCTGCGCTTCGCATGTGGAATAACTGCGGAAGACTGAGCGAGATGGGGGGTGAGCCTGCGGCACTGGTGGAACTGTCAAATCTTACAGCTTGGGTTGAGTTTCACGTCCGTCTTACGATGTGAATGGGAAATATCAAGAAAATTTAGAGATTTATGGCTCTGCATCGTAGGCTATGACCAATGAGGTTGCTTGGTCATGAGGAGGCGGGGGTACACCTTTTTTTTGGGGGGGGATGGATCAGCTAAGCGGTGAATTCAGAAGCTTGCAACGGATTGTATCCGAGCGGACTACCCCTATAGCCGTCTGGACGGGGGCCGGCCTAAGTATGCCGGCTGGAATGCCATCTTGGGCGAAGTTACGCCATGAGTTGCTGAGTGCGCTTAGGCGTAAGTCGGAGGAGTTGGGGGAAGGTAAAAATCAAGCGCTATCGAAGTATCGAGCCGCAGAGGCACTCTCCGATGATCCATGGCGCAGCTTCCAATTAATCAAAGAGGGTCTTGGTGGCCCTGCTTACGAGACCTTGATCAGAGAGCTCATTGCGCCGGCACGCGTTAAAGCGCTTCCGGAAGGTTATGAATTGCTGGCTAAGCTTGATCCACGTGCGGTCTTGAATTTGAATATTGACCGTCTCGCGACGAGAGCCTTACAAGACGAAAGGTCATTGACTGAATTTGAGGGGGTCGATGTCGCTGATTATTTTCACGTCTTTAGGTCGCCACATCGATTCGTAGCTAATCTCCATGGTGAAATTGAGCGTGTTAGTTCATGGGTGTTTACCGAGAGTGAGCTTTCGCGCCTATCTCAGCAGCCATCATATCAGCCTTTTATTCAGGCCTGTTTGACGCAATTTTGCTGCGTATTTATTGGAATATCTCCATACGATGTTGCAGTCGGCGGACATCTCGATCGCGTGGCGACCATTGCTCCATCTACTGGCCCCCACTTTTGGTTTACCAGCTACGATTCATATGAGTTAGATAAGTGGGCTCAGCGTGCTCGTATAATCCCTATTAGATATAAGGTGGTTGGGGATAGTCATGATGAGCTTTACCGGCTCATTAGTTTGCTTGTCAGCTATAAATCAATCGACCCCGAAGAAGTTCCGCTTTCTCCCTCTGGTCTTGCGTTAAGCCCGTCGTTGGCGCTTGAGGCTCCTGATCTTCTTGCAAAGAGGAGTGCTGAAGAGATTCGCGTTGCTGTAAATGCACGGGCGACCGAGTTGCTTCGTCCTGGTTCGCAAGTGGCATATGAAGCGTTTAACCAGTTTGCAAGAGAGTACGAGGTGCCAATCTATCGAGCATGGCATGTTTCGGACAAGGCCCCAAACAACAAATTGCTGGGATTTGAACTCCACAGACGTGTGGGCGGCGGTGCTTTTGGGACTGTCTATTTCGCGACTTCATCAGAAGGAAGCCCCGTCGCTGTTAAAATTCTTCACCAGACAGTGCGGCATGAAGACGAGATGCTTCAGGGGTTTCGCCGTGGTGCGCGAGCAATGCAAATTCTGACGGCGGCCGAGGTGGAGGGTGTCTGCAGGTATATTGCTGCATCGGAGATACCGGCTATGGTCGTTATGGAGTGGATCGAAGGTCCAACGCTCAAGGATTTGATTTCCTCCAAGCAGCTATCTCAAGATCCTTATCCGCGACTGGATATTGCAAATCAGCTCGTCAAGATAATTCAGGAGGCACACTCGCTACCTGCTAGAGTACTGCATAGGGATGTACGTCCGACAAATATAATGCTAAGAGATTACTGGGCAAGCTCTGAAATTGATGTCGTGGTTCTCGACTTTGATCTTTCCTGGCATAAGGATGCGCAAGAGCTTTCTATCGTCCAAGGCGCATCTTCGTCTGGATATCTCGCGCCCGAGCAATTAGACGCGGGGCGAAAAGTTCCTACCCGCAGTGCATTGGTTGACAGTTTTGGGATTGGGATGACGATTTTTTATATATTTTCTGGCCGGGATCCATTTCCGGGTGAATCTTTACATGCTACTTGGAGTGAAACTCTTCGCCGTCTCGCCTCTGACTGGACGCGGGGCGGATGGATGTCGCTTGGTAACCGTATAGCACGAATAATTCAAGTTTCAACGTTTTCTGTGCAGGCGCGTCGTTGGGATTTGTCGCAGATTCGAGGGGAGTTGGAACGCCTCAGATCTGTAGCAAGTGCGCCTGAAGAGGTTAGTGACGCGGATCTTTTGGCGGAAGAATTGTTGGCTCGCGCATATAGGTCTGATTACGTTGTTAATGCTGATGCAACGTCGTTTCAGCGGACGTCGGTTTCCGGAGTATCTATGGAGGCGCGCGGAGCTCAGAATAGCAAGGCTGTCGAACTAAATATTCGTTGGACCGATTCCGGACAGAATGATCACCGGCGAGTCAAGAAATGGGTTGAACCAAGCATGCATTCGGCAATTGAAATGTTAAAGTCGGTCGGATGGAAAGTCGTCGAACAGCGTTTCTCCCCTCAAGACCTTGAAATAAAGGCCGTCGTCGAATCTAAATTAATTGCCATTAAGATGGAATCTTTTAGTGCCGGACTTGTTCGCGTTGGCGAAAAACTGATTTTTTCATGACAAAAAAGTAGGGCGGGTTTCAGTCCACCCTACGTGATATGGAAATTGTTTCTCGTCGGGCAACTCGTAAGGCGGGCTTGAGCCCGCCCTACGCCACCCTGAAAGTTGTTTTCGTAGGGCGGGCCCTGGGCCCGCCGATGACGAAGCGGACGACGTGCCCGGTGCAACGGCGTTGAAGGATTTTCCGACACCCATGCGCGGCGCATCCCGATGGCGATCCGCCACCATCGACGCGACGCTGGGGCATGCCGAACTACCGTCGCGTCCGCGTGCCAGGCGGTACCTATTTCTTCACGGTCAATCTTCTGGAGCGCCGTCGCCGCTTGTTGGTCGAACGCGTGGACGACCTGCGGGCGTCGTTCCGCGCGACGCATGCGGCGAGGCCGTTCGAGGTGCTGGCCATCGTGGTGCTGCCCGACCACCTGCATTGCCTCTGGCGTTTGCCGGCCGGGGATGCCGACAACGCCAATCGCTGGGCGCAGATCAAAGCCGGGTTCTCTCGCCGATTGCCCGTGGAGGAGTGGCGGAGCGAGCGCCGCATCGTTTGTCGTGAACGCGGTATCTGGCAACGTCGCTACTGGGAGCGTCTGATTCGCGACGATGACGACCTGCGGCGGCATGTCGATTACATCCACTACAACCCTGTGAAGCATGGGCACGCTTTGCGCGCGGCCGATTGGCCGTATTCGTCTTTCCATAGATGGGTGAAGGCGGGTGTGTATTCGGTGGATTGGGCGGTGGCTCCGTCTGGCCTGTCTTGATCCTGGCGGCGGGCTTGAGCCCGCCCTACGCAAGCTGCGAAAGCCGAGACTCTTTTTTGGATGTGTCCACCGGGCGTCGGGCGAAACGGAGTGCCGTCATGTCCAAGCCCAAGTCGCCGCCTGCGTCCCGCGCAGCGGTGTCGAACGTCCTGCTGGTCGAAGTCCCGCCCCGGTTCATCGCCCTGTGCGAAGCCAGCGGCACCCGTCCGCAAGCCGCCCTGCGCGGCATGGCCGCCCTGGTCTGCGGCCTGCGCTACGACGACGACAACCGCCTGGTGCCGCTGGACGCCGATGCCGCATGCGCTTCGCCGGGCGCAGGCGTTACCTGCGCCCGGGATTCGTAGGGTGGCGGTGAGCGCAGCGAACCCCACCATGCCGCAGCGATGACGTCGCCGCGCGAAGTCGTCGCCCGGGTCGGGCCAAAGGCCGCATCCGGGATTCCGGGGCGGTCTGCGTGGGTTCTTCCCGGGGTGCGCGCGTTGCGCTTGCCCGGGCGACGCGCTTGCGGGTCAGTGCCGTGGGCGGGGTCACCGACCCGGCGATTCGCTCGATCGGCGCAGGCCGGGTGCGGAGCATCCTGCGTGCCGGGGTCGCGTTCGCCTCGGCTGGCGAACGCCAGAACGCCCCGCATCGCTGCGGGGCGTTCTGCGTGGCTGCTTTGAACGCTGGACCGGGGGATCAGCCGCCCAGTCGCTGCCGGTACTCCTCGCGTAGTTGGGTCCACTGGTCCCAGAACGGCGCCGGCGTTTCGCCTTCGAGGCGCGCCGCCAGCACGTCGGTGTGCGCATGCCAACCGGGGCCGATCATCAGCACGTTGCGGTGATCGCTGATGCCGCGATGGGTGATGACGAGCAGGACCTTCCCGTCGCGCGGTTCGAGCGTGAAGGTCACCTCGCCCGGGCCCCAGGTGAAGGTGAGGCGATGCGGCGGCTCGAAGACGGTCAGGGTGCTCGCCATGCGATGTTCGGCGTCGAAGCCGTCGGGCCTGTGCCCGGGCGGCGTGGTCAGTTCGTCGTTGCGCCAGGTCAGCTCGAACGTGCCGCCGGCGTGTGCGGGCAGGTCCCCCGCAGCCAGCCAGCGGCGGCGCAGGTCGCCGTCGGCGAGATGGGCCCAGACGCGTTCGATCGGGCCGGGCAGCAGGCGTTCGAGGCGCACGGTGTCGGGTGCGAGCAGGGTGGCGTAGTCGGTGTCGGCGGCGAGGGTGTTCATGGCGTCCTTCGTGTCTTGGTGGACGTGGAAGTCCTGGTGGACTTGCGGGCCCGCGAGGCGGGCGGCGCTGCGGCGGGTGTCGCCGGAGCGGCGTCCTCGGTCGCGAGCAGGGATTCGAGGGCGTCGAGGCGCTGGTTCCAGAAGCGTTCGTAGTGCCGCAGCCATTCCGCGCCTGTGTGGAGCGGGCCGGCGTCGAGGCGGCAGGTGTGCACACGGCCGCTGACTTCGCGGCGCAGCAGGCCGGCGCGTTCCAGCACCTGGATGTGCTTGGAGGCGCCGGCGAGGGTGATCTCGAACGGTGCGGCCAGCTCGCCGACGGTGCGCGGGCCGGCCGCGAGGTCGCGCAGCATCGCCCGGCGGGTCGGGTCGGCGAGGGCGCGGAAGAGTTCGTCGAGATGCGGAGAATTGTCAACCATGTGGTTGAAGATATGCCCCGCGGGCCAAACAGTCAACCCATCGGTTGAATTATTTTTGGCGGGCGACACCCCGGGCGCCCTGCGTCCCTGCCGGCGGTCTGCGCGTGCAGGCGCGGCCGCGTCGTCGTCCGCTGTCGCGTCCGGGGCCGTCGACCTGCCTGAAGGCCGTCGGGCGCATCGCTGTCGTCGCCGACCTGCGCGAAGCGGCATGCCGCATTCGCGTCGCCCGCCGGCATCGGTCGCGAGCGATCGCGCATGACGTCTTCGGTGGATGCCCCCGCGGCGGCGACGGGCGCCCCCAGGCGCGGTCGATGCGCGTAAAGTCGCCAACGACCACAGAGAGCCGGAACGCAGCGCCATGGCCGACCACAAGCCTCGCTACAAGACCTACAACGCCCCGGCCGGCGGCTGGGGTGCGGCCGCCGCGACCGCCAAGGTGCTGCTGGAGCAGAGCGTGGTCGCCAAGGGCTCGAAGGCGCTGCTGTCGATGAACAAGCCGGGCGGCTTCAAGTGCCCGAGCTGCGCCTACCCCGACCAGGCCTGCGAGAAAATCTTCGACTTCTGCGAGAACGGCGCCAAGGCGCTGGCGCACGAGGCGACGAAATCCCGCGTCACCCGCGCGTTCTTCGCGCAGCACAGCGTGACCGAACTGATGCAGCAGTCGGACTACTGGCTGGAGAGGCAGGGCCGCCTGACCGAGCCGATGCGCTACGACGCGGCGACCGACCATTACGTGCCCTGCGGTTGGGACGAGGCCTTCGAGACCATCGGCCGCCACCTGCGCGGCCTGGACAGTCCGCACCAGGTCGAGTTCTACACCTCCGGCCGCACGCCGAACGAGGCCGCGTTCCTGTATTCGATCTTCGTGCGCGAGTTCGGCACCAACAACTTCCCCGACTGCTCGAACATGTGCCACGAACCGACCAGTCGCGGCCTGCCGCCGTCGATCGGCGTCGGCAAGGGCACGGTCGTGCTCGATGACTTCGACCACGCCGAGGCGATCTTCGTGATCGGCCACAACACCGGCACCAATGCGCCGCGGATGATGACCAACCTGGTCGCGGCGCGGAAGCGCGGCATTCCGATCGTCGCGGTCAACCCGATGCCGGAGCGCGCGCTGATCCGCTTCACCGAGCCGCAGGACCTGGTGCAGATGGCGACGTTCGGGTCGACGCCGGTCAGCAGCGAATTCGTGCACATCCGGATCGGCGGCGACCTCGCCTTCTTCAAGGGCATCATGAAGGTGATGTTCGAGTGCGAGGCCGCCGGCGAAACGGTGCTCGACCATGACTTCATCCGCGAGCACACGGTCGGCATCGATGCGGTGCGCGAGGACGCGCTGGCGCAGGACTGGGCGGAGATCGTGGCGGTGTCGGGGCTGGAGGAGGCGCAGATCCGCCGCTGCGCGGAGATCTACATCCGTTCCAGCGCGACCATCATCTGCTACGGCATGGGCCTGACCCAGCACCAGTACGGTTCGCAACTGCTGCAGCAGGTGTCCAACCTGCTGCTGCTGAAGGGCAACTACGGCAAGCCGGGCGCGGGCATCAGCCCGATCCGCGGCCATTCCAACGTCCAGGGCGACCGCACCGTGGGCGTGGACGAGAAGCCGTCGCAGGCCTATCTCGACCGGGTCCGCGACGTGTTCGGCTTCGAGCCGCCGCGCGAGCATGGCCACCACACCGTCGAGAGCGTGGAGGCGATGCTGGCCGGCTCGGCGCGGGTGTTCATCGGCCTGGGCGGGAATTTCGTGCGTGCGGTGCCCGACACCGACCGCGCCTATGCGGCGATGTCGAAGCTTGACCTCACCGTCGGCATCGCCACCAAGCTCAACCGCGGCCATCTCGTGCACGGGCGGGAAGCGCTGATCCTGCCGGTGGTCGCGCGCTCGGAGCGGATCGAGACGTCCCGCGGCGAGCAGTTCGTGACCATCGAGGATTCGATGTCGAACGTCAGCGCCTCGCGCGGCGTGCTCGATCCGGCCAGCCCCGACCTGATGCCGGAAGTGGAGATCGTCTGCCGCATGGCGATGGCCGCGCTGCCCGACAGCCGGGTCGACTGGCGCGGCTGCATCGACGACTACGATGCGATCCGCGACCTGATCGCCGAGGTGTATCCGGCGATCTACAGCGACTTCAACGCGAAGATCCGCGACCCGGCCGGGTTCCATCTCGACATCCCGCCGCGCCGGCGGGTCTGGCCGACGCCGAACGGCAAGGCCAATTTCCTGCCGATGCCCGGCCTGCATCCGGACGACCCGGTGGACGATCCGTGGATGCTGCGCCTGGCGACGGTGCGCTCGCACGACCAGTTCAACACCACGATCTACAGCTACAACGACCGCTATCGCGGCGTCTACGACACGCGCATGGTGCTGTTCATGAATGCGCAGGACATCGCCGACCGCGGCCTCAAGGAATACGACACGGTCGCGCTGGAAACCATCTTCGGCGACGGCGTCCACCGCCGCATCGACGGGCTGACAGTGCTGGACTACCCGATGCCGCGCGGCGCCGTGGCCGGGTATTACCCCGAACTCAATCCGCTGATTCCGCTGGATTACTACGATCGCACCAGCGGCACGCCGGCGGCGAAATCGATCCCGGTCCGGATCGTCGTCTGACGACTGCGGCATCGGGGCTTTCCGTTCCATGCCACCAAGCGGGGAGAGCGGCGATGAACGATGAAGCGTTGCTGGTCGCGCGCCTGTTCCTGGGCGTGCCGTTCGTGATCTGGGGGACGATGAAACTGCGTGGCGGCGAGGCCGGGCTCGTGCCCGTGCTGTCGGCCATGGGGCTGCCGGACGCCAAGGCCCTGGCCTGGCTGGCGGCGTTTTGCGAACTCGTCGGCGGCGTCGCGGTGTGCCTGGGCTATCCGGTGCGCACGGTGAGCGTGCTGCTCGGCGTGTGGTGCCTGATGACGGGCTATGTCGCGTACAGGAGCGACCTCAACCAGGCGCTGGCGAACGTGGGAATGGCCGGCGGTTTCTTCCTGCTCGCGACCGTGGGGGCGGGCGCGCTGTCGCTGTTCGGCGGCGTTCCGACGGGGCTGTTCTCCTACGTGCAGTAGCGCGCGCCGCGTCCGCCGCTCCGCAAAAAAAGCGACGCCCCGCGGGTCTGCGGGGCGTTCGCCTTGCCGCTGGCGATGGCGCGACGCCTTACGGGCCGCTCATGCTCCGCTGCTGCGTCGGCTGCGCCTGGGCCTGCTGCGGGTCCGGGACCATCATCGTCGCGATCGACTGGTCGGCCGGCTGCTGCCTGGCCTGGGCGACGTTGACCGCGACCCGGTCGGCGGCTTCGCTGGTCGGATCGCCCTGGTAGGCGAAGACCTGGCCGTTCTTGCCCAGCAGCGCGCCGTCGATGCGTTCCATGCCGGCGTTCTGCGCGTGCAGGGCGGTGGCGGCGGCGACGTTGCGCAGTTCCTCGCCCTTGAGGCCGAGGCCGTCGACCTTCTTCAGCGCGTCCTCGGCCTGGCGATAGAGCGCCGGTTCCGGGGCGGGCGCTTCGGTGACGGGCTTCTTCGGGCTGGTATCGGTGAAATGCAGCCCGGTGTCCATCAGCGACTTCTTCAGGTGCAGCGCGTCCATGTCCAGCTTGACCTCGGGCGCGGTCGCCTTCGGGTCGTGCTTCTTCGCGTCCTTGAGCGCCTGCTTCTCGGCGTCGTTGATGACGTTGAGCGCCCACTCGCCGTAGTAGTTGGCGTAGTCCTGGTTGCCCTTCGGGCCGAGGCGGGTGGCGCTGGCCGGCTGGTCGAAGTAGTACTTGGCGGACGCCTCGACGTTCTTGGGGTTGTCCTTGATCGTCATGTCGGGCTCCATCGTGTAGCCCGGCTTGAGCGCGTAGCTGAAGTTCGGCGCCTTGCCGGTGCGGTCGATGAAGTCCTCCATCCGGCCGGGATGCGCGTTGTACAGCTCCTTGAGCGTCGGCGGCTTGTCGTCGCCGTGGTCCTTCTTCTCCTTGGCGACCTGCGAGACGATGGCGTTGTAGCCGCCGATGTTGGCGCCGGCCTCGTCCGCGCGGTAGCTCTGGATCAGGGTCTTCACCGCGCCGGTGTAGTCGTGCGGGCCCGGGCCCTTGGCGGTCTTGTCGACGTCCTTGATGAAGGCGTCGACCGCCTTGTCGCTGACCGTGCTGTTGAACGAGTGCTGGATCTCGTGACCCATCACGAACACCAGCTCGGACGCGGCGGCCTTGTCCTTGCCGGCCTTCTTCAGGTACTCCGGCGGCAGCTCGATGGTCTTGTTGTCGCTGTTGTAGGTGCCGCCGGCGTTGGCGCCGGCCGGCAGCATATCGAACTTGTCGAGGTGTCCCTTCTGCACGGAATCGAGGATCCGCGCCTTCAGGTCCGGCGAGTTCTCGAGCAGCTGGCGCAGGTTCTTGCCGGGGGTCTCGGTCTTGGTGTCATGGGCCTTCTCGAAGTCCGACAGCATCTTGTCGAGCTTCGTCTCGGCGGCCTTGCGGGCTTTCAGGACCTCTTCGGGTACGACGGCCATGGCGATCTCCCTCAGGCGTTGATGATCAGGCGGGAGACGCAGGCGTGTTCGGCCTTCTCGTCGTTCTCGCCGCGGACGTAGACCTGCACGGTCACGTCGTCGCGGGCGAAGTCCCAGTGGAGGATGTTGCCGAGCCGGCCGTGGACGGGCGTCGGACGGAAGCCGGCGGCGGCGAGCGCGGCGGCGTAGTCGTCGAAGTCGAGCGCGCTGATCGGGCCCATGTCGGCGTGCTCGCCGGTTTCGTCGTCGAACGAGAACATCAGCTGCGACGGCCGCGCCTCGCCGACCTGCGGCAGGGTCACCAGGTTGTAGGCCCACGCGTCGGTGAGCTGGCCGCCGGTGCCGTATTCGCGGGCGTCGTCGGGATTGAATGCGACCTTGAGGCCGGTGAGCTCCTCGATCCGGGTAGGGGCGAGGTCGTCGGGTCCGCGGACGTTCTCGACCAGGCGAAGCACGCGCCGGCCGATGTCCTCGGCGCTGCGGAAGGATGTCGTCTGTTCCATGCGAAAAAAACCTGCGTTGCGAGTGGGTGGGATCCGCCGGGCGGACCTGGGCGCACGGCGCGGGGGCGGAGCGTGCGGGTCCAGTATGGAACGGGAACCGGGTCGTGGGCAGGCCAATCGGCGTCCCGGCGCGGCGGCGGGCGGGGCCGGGCCTCGTACAGGCCCGGAACGGCAGGCCTGGAGCCGCAGGCTCAGGACAGCAGGCTCAGAACAGCAGGCTCAGAACAGCAGGTTCACCATCAGCACTACGACCGCGGTGTAGACCAGGCTCAGCGGCCCGCCGACGCGCCACAGCTCCTTCGAGGTGTAGCCGGCGGGGCCGGCGATCATCGACATGACCGGGTTGGAGGCGGTCATGAAGTTGTTGGACGCCGACAGGGCCACGATCAGCGCCGCCGCGGTCGGGTTGCCGCCGGCGGCAAGCGCGATGTTGATCGCCACCGGCACCATCACGATCGTCGCGCCGACGTGGCTGATCACCAGCGAGAAGGCGGTCGTCAGCAGGCCGACGGCGATCTCCAGCAGCCAGGTCGGGGTGCCCGCCGGCAGCCGGTCGAGGGTGTGCCCGGCGACCCAGGCGGCGGCGCCGCTGGAATCCATCGCCCAACCGAGGGGAATCAGGCAGGCCATCAGGAACACGGTCTTCCAGTTGATCGCGGCGTAGGCCTCGTCCATCTTCAGCACGCCGGTGATCAGCATGCCGGCGACGCCGGTCATCAGCGCGACCGACGCCGGGATGCGCGAGGACAGCGCGATCGCCATGGTGATGCCGAAGATCGTCATCGCGATCTTGAACTTGTGCGGGCGCTGTTCGGCCTTGGGATAGTCGGTCACCGGCACGAAGTCGCGGCCGCCCGCGGACTGCGCCAGGTCGGTCCAGATGCTGTGCAGCACCAGCAGGTCGCCGGCGCGCAGCGGCAGTTCGCGCACGTCCTCGCGCAGCACCTGCTTGTCGCGGTTGATCGCGAGCAGGCGCAGGTTGAGCCGCCGCCGCAGCTGCAACTGGGTGGCGGTCTTGCCGATCCAGGTCGAGGTCGGCGGGATCACCGCCTCGGAGATGCCGGCGCGGGCCGGGTTGAACAGGTCGGCGAACTCGCGCAGGCGCGCGCTCATGCGCAGGAAGCGGTTCTGGGTGAAATCGACGATCGCCTGCCGCGGCCCCATCACGCCGAGCACGCTGCCGACCCAGATCCGCGCGTCGCCCGGCGGCGCCAGCCGCGATTCGTTGCCGGTCTTCAGCGCGAGGATCACCGGCGCGTCGTGCAGGTCCTCGATCTCGCGCAGCGACATGCCGACCAGCGGACTGTCGGCGCTGACGGTCAGTTCGTAGACCTCGCCGTCGATGCCGTAGGCGCTGGCGAAGTAGCTCTGGGTCAGCGCCGGGGTGACGACCGAGTCGCTGTCGTCGTCGCGCAGCCGGCGCGCGCCGAAGAAATGGAAGTAGGCCAGCGACGCGGCCAGCAGCGCGGCGCCGATCGGCAGCGGCGCGAACATCGGCAGCGGCTTGAGCGTCATCAGGCCCGACGGCAGGCTGTCGTTGGCGGTGCGCAGCAGGTCGTTGAGCAGGATCAGCGGCGAATTGCCGACCATGGTCAGGCCGCCGCCCATCACGATCGCCGCGCCGATCGGCAGCAGCAGGCGCGACAGCGGCAGGCCGGTGCGCGAGGACAGCCGTGAGGCCACCGGCAGGTACAGCGCCATCACCGACGGGTTCTGCATCACCGAGGAGTTGAGGCCGGCGATCGCCGAGGTGAACAGCATCAGCCGGGTTTCCGCGCCGCGCGCGCGGCGCAGCAGCCAGCCGGCGAGGCGGTTGAGCGCGCCGGTGCGGTCCAGGCCCGCGCCGAGGATCATGGTCGCGATCACGCTCATCACCGCGTTACTCGCGAAGCCGTTGAACAGATCGCCCGGCTCGACCAGCCCGGTCAGCCCCAGCAGCACCAGCACCACCAGCGCGACCACGTCCGCGCGCAGCCGCTCGAACAGGAACAGCACCATCGTCAGCACCGTCAGCCCGAGGACGAGCTGCATGTCGCTGGTGAGGGTGAGCTGGTTCTCCATCGTCAGTCGTGGACGTCCGGTGCGGGCAGAGGATCGTCGGTGCGCGTGTAGAGAAGGTCCCACACCCCGTGGCCGAGTTTCTGACCGCGGGTCTCGAAATGGGTCTGCGGCCGCCAGTCGGGCCGCGGCACCGCGCCGCGCGGGCCGGCGACGTTGCGCAGGCCGGGCGCGGCGTCGAGCACGTCCCACATGTGCTCGGCGTAGTCGGCCCAGTCGGTGGCGAGGTGCAGGCGGCCGCCGGTGCGCAGCTTGCGTGCCAGCAGCGTGGCGAAGGCCGGCTGCACCAGGCGGCGCTTGTTGTGGCGCTTCTTGTGCCAGGGATCGGGGAAGTAGATGCGGACCTCGTCGAGCGCGCCGTCGGCGATCTCGCGTTCGAGCACTTCCACCGCGTCGTGGCGGAACAGGCGGACGTGGTCGCTGCCGTCCTCGGCCAGCCAGTTCAGCAGCCGGCCGACGCCGGGGGCGTGGACCTCGACGCCGATGTAGTTCCGCGACGGGTCCTGGCGCGCGGCGAAGCGCAGCGCCTCGCCGTTGCCGAAGCCGATCTCCAGCACCACCGGCGCGGGCCGGGCGGCGAACAGCGCCGCAAGGTCACGCGGCGTGCCGCTGCGTTCATCGGGCGCGTAATCCACGCCGAACCGCGGCCACAGGGTGTCGAACGCGCGCTGCTGGGCCTCGGTGAAGCGGCCCTGGCGCAGCACGAAGCTGCGGATCTGGCGCTGCCCGGGCGTGACCGTGAAGGGCTTGTCGAGCGTCTGCCCGTCGGTGTCGTCCTGCGGCGGACGGGGCTCGACGGTCATCCGATCAGCCCGTCCACCGGCGAGGACGCCGAGGCAAAGCGCTTGCGCGGGATGCGGCCCGAGAGGAAGGCGTGGCGGCCGGCCTCAATCGCCAGCCGCATCGCCAGCGCCATGCGCACCGGGTCCTTCGCGCCGGCGATGGCGGTGTTCATCAGCACGCCGTCGCAGCCCAGCTCCATCGCGATCGCGGCGTCGGACGCGGTCCCCACGCCGGCGTCGACCAGGATCGGCACCTTCGCGTTCTCGACGATCTCCAGCAGGTTCCAGCGGTTCTGGACGCCGAGGCCGGAGCCGATCGGCGCGGCCAGCGGCATCACCGCGCAGCAGCCGATCTCCTCCAGCCGGCGGGCCAGGATCGGGTCGTCGCTGGTGTAGACCATCACGTCGAAGCCGTCGGCGACGAGCTGCTCGGCAGCCTTCAGCGTCTGCACCACGTCGGGGAACAGCGTGCGCTGGTCGCCCAGCACTTCGAGCTTGACCAGCGCGTGGCCGTCGAGCAGTTCGCGGGCGAGGCGGCAGGTGCGCACCGCGTCCTCGGCGGTGTAGCAGCCGGCGGTGTTGGGCAGGATGGTGTAGCGGTCCGGCGGCAGCACGTCGAGCAGGTTGGGCTCGTCCGGGTTCTGGCCGATGTTGGTCCGGCGGATCGCGACGGTGACGATCTCGGCGCCGGCGGCCTCGGTGGCGCGGCGGGTTTCGTCGAGGTCCTTGAACTTGCCGGTGCCGGTGAGCAGGCGCGAGCGGTAGGTCTTGCCGGCGATGACGAGCGGGTCGTCGTAGGGGGAGAGCGGGGTCATCGCGGGATTATCGCGCAAATGATGTCCGGCGCGGGACGCCCGGACGCCATCGCGCGGGCCGCGGTCGCGTCAGCGCGCCCCGTCCGCGTCGCCGCGGGTCGCCGCGGCCTGCGCGCGCGCGGCCTGTTCGCACCAGGCCAGCAGGCGGTCGCCGTTCACCAGTTCCCGGTTCAGCGACACGTGGCGGTGCCGCAGGCGGTCGGCGTCGTCGCGCCACGCCAGGCGATGGACGCGGCCGTAGGTCGGCCACAGCAACTGGAACAGCAGCCCGCGCCGCACGATCGACGCGATCCGCGCGCGCGGCACCGCCACGGCGCCGCCGAACGCGGTCCGCAGGTGCAGGACGTCGCCGGCCACCTGCGCGCGGAAGCGCAGGGCGTCGATCGCGGCCAGCACGTTCTTGGCGTTGATCGCCAGCAGCAGGACCAGCCCCTGCCAGCGGATCTGCGCCAGCGGCCCGAGGCCCGCCATGCCGGACAGCAGCATCGCCTGCAGTCCGCCGAAACCGACCAGCAGCGCCCACGCGAACACGACGGACAGCCGCGGGTAGCGCACAGCGAATTCCGACGGGGCGCCCGCATCGCCGGCGCTCGGCAGCGTGGCGGGAATCACGTAGCTGAAGAGGAAGCCCATCGGCAGCCCGAACAGCAGCGCCTGGAGGACGAACACCAGCGCCAGCACCGACAGGCCCGAGCCGGGCCGCGGCATGGCCGCCGTGCCGATCGCCAGCATCAGGGTCGCGAACAACAGCCCCGTCGCCGCGGCCAGGGTGCGGAACCGGGCGGCGCATCCGCGGCGCTGTTCGCGGCCGATCTGCGCCGGCGTGCCGAAGGCCTCGATCGTCTCCGCGAGCGCGGCGGCTTCGTCCCGGCTCGCCTCGCGGGCCCGGTCGCGCGCTTCGAGCAGGGTGTCGCGCGTTTCCAGCAGCGTGGCGCGGCGGATCCCGGCGCTGCCGACCAGCGCGTCGTCGAGGTCCTCGAGGAAGCGGTCGATGCGCGCATCGCCGGTGCGCAGGTCCGCGGGAAAGCCTGGCGTCGGCAGGCGCAGCATCAGGGTCGACATGGCAGGGTCTCGTCAGGGACGGTCGGGGGTGCGGTCGGGGTCGAGCAGGGTGCGTCGCAGCAGCGCCGCGACCCGGCCCCACTCGGCGACGCGGCGGGCGAGGAAGGCTTCGCCTTCGGGCGTGAGCCGGTAGTACTTGCGCGGGCTGCCCCGGTCGCCGGGTTCGTGGTGCGAGGCGAGGTGACCGTTGCGCTCGAGGCGATGCAGCAGCGGGTAGAGCGTGGCTTCCTTCACCAGCCCGGCGTCGGCGCCGAGCATGCGGTCGAGCCGTTCGCGGATGCCGAAGCCGTAGTTCGGCCCGGCGCGCAGGACCTCCATCACCAGGGTGTCCAGCAGGCCCTTGAGGATCTGTTCGTCGGCGGTGTCGTTTGCCATATGTCGTTTACTTTGCATCGCAAAGTAAACGATGTCAAACGATCACGCCGGGCCCCGGCCCGGACAGGCAACGACAGGGATGTCGGGGTGGGCTCAACCGCCGCCGAGGGCGTGCACGATCTCGATCACGTCGCCGTCGGCGAGGACGTGGCCGGGGTGGCGGCCACGGGGAACGATCTCGCCGTTGACCTCCACGGCGACCCGGCGCCCGGCCAGTCCCTGCGCGGTCAGCAGGTCGGCCAGGGTGCAGGGGGCGGGGAGGGCGAGGGGGGCGCCGTTGAGCCGGATGTCCATGCCCCGATTGTCGCCCGCGGCCGCCCGCCTGCCCAGTCGTCCCAAGCCCCTGTCACCCAGGCCCTTGTCACACTTGAGTCACACAGGCCTTCGTGAAACGATGCGGCCACCATCCGGCAGCGTATCCCCACAAAAGCCGGAGTCCTGCGATACGCCTTTTCTTTTTTCCATCAGTTCGGGAGTGGGATCCATGTCGTTCAACCGCCGGGCCGCCAGGCCCCTCCGCAACACCCTGTCCGTCGCGCTGCTCGCCGCGAGCGCCGCGCTGGCGCTGCCGGCCTCCGCGGCCGATCCGTACACCCAGACCGTGTTCTTCGGCGACAGCCTGACCGACAGCGGGTTCTTCCGTCCGCTGCTGCCGGCCAGCGTCCGCGCCGTCACCGGCCAGTTCACCACCAATCCGGGCTTCGTGTGGTCGCAGTATCTCGCCGACTACTACGGCACCTCCGCGGCGCCGAACGGCAACGGCCAGATCGGCACCAACTACGCCGCCGGCGGCGCCCGCGTCGGCGTCAACAGCACCGGCGCGCTCGGCCCGATCCCGTCGCTGGCCACCCAGGTCAACAATTACCTGACCGCGAACGGCGGCCGCGCCGACAGCCACGCGCTGTACACGGTGTGGGGCGGCGCCAACGACCTGTTCACCATCACCAGCGGCGGCGCCGATCCGACCACGACCATCGCCGCCGCGGTCACCTCGCAGATCGGCATCGTCGGCACGCTGCAGAACGCCGGCGCCCGCTACATCCTCGTGCCGACCGTGCCCGACCTCGGCGTGACCCCGGGCTTCCGCGCCCAGGGCAGCACCGCGATGGCGACCGGCACCGCCCTGTCGGCCAGCTACAACACCGCGCTGTTCAGCGGCCTGGCCAGCAACAACCTGCGCGTGATCCCGATCGACACCTTCACGCTGATCCACGAGATCACCGCGAACCCGGCGGCCTACGGCTTCACCAACATCACCGGCACCGCCTGCCAGCCGCAGATCACCGCCAACTCGCTGACCTGCAACCCGACCAGCCTGGTCTCGCCGGACGCGCCGAACACCTATCTGTTCGCCGACGGCGTCCACCCGACCAGTCGCACGCACCGGATGCTGGCCGAGTACGCCATCTCGGTGCTCGAGGCCCCGCGCCAGATCGCGATGCTGCCGCATTCGGAGGGCGTGATCGGCCGCGCCCGCGCCGAGCGCGTCGCCGGCCATCTCGCCGGCAAGCCCGAAGGCGACGGCATGCGCTGGTGGGCCAGCGTCAGCGGCGACTTCCAGCGCTACGACGACGGCAAGCTGTACGACGGCATGGGCCCGACCGTGACCGGCGGCGTCGACTGGACCCGCGGCAACATCGTCTACGGCGGCTTCGGCAGCGTCGGCCGCAACGCCTTCGACTTCGGCGGCCGCAGCGGCGACTTCGACCAGACCGACGCCACCCTCGGCGGCTTCGCCGGCTGGTACGGCGACGGCTTCTGGGCCAACGGCCAGCTCAGCTACACCTGGACCTCGTACGACGTGAACCGCGACGTGTGGATCGGGCCGGCCAAGCGCAGCCACAGCGGCTCGCCCGACGGCACCAACCTGACCGTCGGCCTCAGCGGCGGCTACGAGTTCAAGGGCGAGAAGCTCAGCCACGGCCCGGTGATCAGCATCCTGTCGCAGAACATCGACGTCGACGGCTACGCCGAAAGCCGCCCGACCGAATCGACCTCGCTGGCCTATCCGGACCAGAGCTTCGACTCGCTGATCACCAGCCTCGGCTGGCAGGCCAGCTACCGCATCCACGACACCCTCGTGCCCTACGCCCGCCTGACCTGGGACAAGCAGCACGAAGACGCCCCGCGCGATGCCTTCGCCCGTTCGCAGACGATCACCGGCAGCCTGCCGTACGCCGTCGCCGGCGTGCCGTTCGACGACAGCTACCTGACCCTGCAGATGGGCGCCCGCACGCAGTTGTTCGGCCTCGACGCCAACGTCGGCGCCAGCGTCACCACCGAGCAGGGCATCGGCAACGACGCCAGCGTGTTCGCCACCGTCGGCAAGGCGTTCTGATCCAGCGCACGTCTACGGCGCGGCCCGCAGCTTGCGGGCCGCGCCGGAGTCGCTACACTGAAGCGACCCCGCGGGTGTAGTTCAATGGTAGAACTGCAGCTTCCCAAGCTGCTAACGTGGGTTCGATTCCCATCACCCGCTCCATATTCCCCGCCGCCGCGCGCTAAGCGGCTGATTACGCGGGACTTTTGGCAGAAGCGCGACCTTGTGATCGACCTCCTCCGAGGTTTGAATCGAGGTTGCAACCGTGCCAACGCCTGCCTTCGTCCACCGCCCTTCGGGGCTCTACGTGCGCTTCTTTGTGCCGCGCGACCTCCAAGGTCGCGTCGGCTCGCTTTACCTCGTGCGCCCGCTCTGCGCGCCGGTCGGCGACGCGGCCCGGCTGGTCGCCGCGCGCCTCGGTCTGGCACTATCGCAGGCGTTCGACGCGATGCGGAAAGGGAATGCCGTGGATCTGGACGAACTCATCAAGCGGGTGCGCGAAGGCACCCTGCACGAGCTCACCCTGACGGGCGTGGTGTTGCCCAACGGAACGCGCGTGAAGAAGGCGCAGATCGACAGCCCCGCGGACGCGGCGCTGTTCGCCGACCTGTTGCGAACGGCGCATCGGCCGGAGCCTGCCGAGGTCGTCGCGGCGCGCGGGGAGCGACGCCGGGCGCAGATGCGCGAGTCGAGCGCGCGGCTGGCGGCCACGGGCGCGCCTCGGCTCTCCAAAGCCATTGCCAATCACTTGGGCGACCTCAAACTGGCTAAGGTCGCGCAGAAGACGTTCATGGACACCCGCCACACGCTGCGGCTGTTCGCTGGCGTGGTGGGCAAGGATCTCCCTGTCACCGCCCTCACGGCAGATCATGTTCGGGCGTTTCTGGACGTGGCCGCACAGTGGCCGATCAACGCCAACAAGCGAAAGATTTTTCGGGGCCTTTCGGTGGATGAAACCCTCCGGCTGGCGAAAGCAAATGGGGAGCCGCCGCCCGCGCCGTATACAGCGATCAAGCACCGGCAGCGGTTGAACGTCTTTTTCGTTTCGCTGGTGAAAGGTCATCTACTGGAGGTCAACCTGCTGGACGGCATCCGCGCGCCGTCTACCCCGGACGCCGACGACAAGGGTGAGCCGTTCACGGATGCCCAACTCCAGGCCATCTTCGACCCGGTGGCCTTCCCAGCTTGGGCACGGAAATACCCGCACCGCTGGTTCGGGCCGATCTTGGGCCTGTATTCGGGCGCGCGTGTCAACGAAATTGGGCAACTGCGCGTGGACGACATCGACACCATCGACGGCGTGCCGGGCTTCTACGTGCGCAGCAACGGACCGGGCCAGCGGGTCAAGAACAAGCAGAGCCGCCGGTTCGTGCCACTGGCCCAGCCGGTGATCGATGCCGGATTCCTGACCTACGTGGAGGAAGCGAAGGCGGCGGGGCATGAGCAACTGTTCCCGGATCTGCCGAACTCAACCGGTTTGGGCTTCGGCAGGCAACTCAGCAGGCAGTTCTCCGTCTACATCAAGAGCCGAGGCATCACCGCCAAGGGGCAGGGATTCCACGGGTTCCGACACACCATCGCGTCGAGGCTGGATGCGGCGGGCGCTTCAGCGTCCGCCATCGGCGCGCTCACAGGACATGCAACGGGGCAGGCGGTCTTGGAGAAGTTCTACATCGATCGGCGGACGCTGCCGGACCGAGTTGCGACTTTGGCCAAATTTACTTCACCCGTGTGTTTACCTGCTTACCTTCCTAGGCAGTTCATCCGGAACGCATAAGGTGTGATGTGAAACCGGAATCACACTGTTTCGCCATCTAAGTATTTGATTTTTAAGCATGACGCATGCCTTATGAGCATAGCTATCACCTGAATAAAGGGCTTATTTGCTATTGACGATGCCGTCAGTATGTGGGACCCTTACGTCGCTGCTTTAAGTAGCTACAGGTATCCCGACCCGGTGCATAACAGGGGTACTGGCCGCCTTCTTTGAAGAAGAAGGTCCCACCCAGAGTGGTTAAGAGATTCCGGCCCGCAAAACCTTTGCTTGAACAAAAAACCCGCCTAGTGCGGGTTTTTTGTTGCCTAGCTTATCGAGTGTTGACCAAAACGTCTATAAGTGTTGTTGGCTGAGTATGAGCAATTTGTTCATCCATGTCAGACCGACGGTATGCGCTTTCGACCACCATTCGATGAAAATTTGTCGCTCGTTCGACCCGAAACCAGATGGAGTAATGTCCCTCCGGACTCGCCCTTTTTACAGCAAAGTGATTGCTGTGCCTACTTGGATAAACGTTGCGTTGGTCTAAAGACGCAACTAGATTTGGCAGCAACTTGCTGTCTTCATACCGTTGTAAGGAAAAGACCCTAGGATCATTTGGACGCTCAATCCAGGAGTAGAGGTGCTCGGCGTCATAGAATTCTAGCTTGCTTGGATCTTGGGTAAAACAATGGTGAGAGTATTCAGACCGGACACGAAAAGTCTTTGCCGGTCTAGCTGGTCTGCCGAGCTGCGCAGGTAGCGCCGGGGCAGAAAACGTGAGAAATACAGGATGAAGATGAGTAAGTGTATAAACTTGCCCATCCTGCTCATGATTCAACCAAACGCGTGTAGGGCTTAATGTGGCCAATGTTGATTCCTTTCTGAGTGGCCTAAATCAGATTCTTAAAACTCTGAAACACGTGCTGAAGTTACACTCTAGTCGCGTAGGACGGCAAGCGGAGCGTGCGCGAGATCATGTAGTGGCAATCGCTTGAGCACGAGCGCCTCAATGACGGTGCCCGACCGAGAATTCCGACGATGCGGTCGACCTTTGACGCGTCTCGCATAAATCACCCCCGCATCACTAGGCGCTAGCACCCAATACGCGAGCGACAGGACCGGCGTCCGCATGTCTGTCGGCATCCACGGCTGGAACGCAGCGACATATGCCCGGCGTGGGCCGCGGCGACCAGCGTCCAGGTTACTGCCGCCACTTTCCAGAAGCCGCCGCGCATCAGTGCGTCTTCTCGGCGAGCACTACGGTAGCGCTATCGGCTACCCACGCCCGCCTGCCGTTGGCGCGGACGTGCGCGCTGTTGAAGTGTCTACCTGGATGTTGTCCTGACACCGGCGGAAGCAGAGGATCCTTGAACCTAGCGCTGGGTAGGCGTAAGGTCTGCCTAGGCGCCAGCCTGGGTTGTGAGTGACCCAAAACCGGCAAGAAGCACCCTCTAGCGCATCAGCCCAATTTATCTTCGGATGATCCGGGACGCGTCGCGAGCAATCACTCATCGTGGCGTGTCTAATCGGGATTCGAAGCAATGATCACTTTATCTACCGTTGCCTATCAGGCGCGCAATGCCCTGCGTTCTTCGGGCGTCAATATCTCGCATACCAATGCTCTTGAACTAGTTGCAACACTGCTGGGTTATGGAACCTATGCAGCGCTCAAGCTCGACCCGGCGGTCGATACGAGCGAAATGTTCGTTGAAGCTGATCACGTTGTGTTGCAATCATCCGCTCTTTCAAAGCGGATGCAGAAACTGGGTCTAGACCAGACCAATGCCATCTCGATTGGCAGAGCAGTTGTTGAAGCGTGTCTTCAGGCTGTTGAAGATCACGACAACCCTTGCCGGTTCCACGCATCCATTGAGGACTTTCAGGACTTTATTCACGAAGACGTCCAGACCCGTGCCTTCGGCGACAACGATGTGAACAGCGCTTACGACGAAACCAATACCTACATTGACGAGTTCTACGCCGACGATTACGAGTATGAGCCGCTGATCGATAGCAAAGAGGAGTGGACGCTTGTTGCCTCCGGGTCGCATACGGGTGAAGTCGATACTGAACGGCCCTACAGCGGCCACGCCGGCAGCTTCACGGCCACTTATACCTTCCTAAAAGTTGGGCGGTGCGGCTTGATCGAGACGGGCTTGAACTTCGTGCTTGGCTTCGATCGCGACTACGACGACGACTAACCGGCTTTAGCACACCTTAGGAATGGTCACACATGGAAGTGTAGGCCGGCACAGCCGATTGAAGCTCGGGCTGCGCCAGTTCCTACCCAAGGGCGCGGAGATTTTCGTGGCGAGCCAGGAGTATCTCAATCACGTGGCGTGGTTGATGAACACTCGTCCGCGTCAGACGCTGGGCGGAAGACGCCGGCAGAGGTCATGGATGTTGAAATACAGGCCTTCAAATTACGTGTTGCGCTTGCAAGTTGGGACCGCCCCTCCATCAGGCACCGAATATCACCGATCGCTGGAGTTTCACATGAATAGTCGCTGGCAAGATGACTTTGATCCGGACGCTTATGATGACCACAAGATGGCATCGGTAGAGTGGGAGAGGCTGAGACAGGAACACTCAGTCCACTGTTGGATCTACATCGGCACCGACATCCGTCACAATGACATGGCAAAGATCGGGCTCACCGCTGGCGAGCTCGGCACCCGCGCCAGCAGCAGCCAGAACCCCTACTTCACGCTGCTGTGCGCATTCAAGGTCAAGGACGGGACGAGCGCGTTCCATCTTGCGGAGATCGAGCGCAGTGTCAAAGCGATGCTCGCGTCTGAATATGAGGAAATCCCACATTACGGGTCCCAGCGGGCTTCGGAATGGTTCCGCCTCAGCCCAGAGGACATGCGCGAACTCGTGCATTGGTTTCTGTACGACAGATTCAGCCAGTATATGGACTGCTATTACTGCTGGGACCGCGACATGGGGATCATACGGGGATGGGAAAACACCAGGCTCATCCATGGTGGGGTCAATCAACGTTATGGCACGCGGGACGTTAGCAATCCTCCAATCTCGTTTGAGTGCCTGACTCCACCGGGGTGCGGCGAAGACTGCGACTGCTGGTAGCGCTTAACTCCGAGGGCTCACCGGGGTAGCGCGTCGTCCGCAGACATGTGGCCAAGCCCAAGCCGCTCACCACGCTTTACGGCAAGCGCCTCCGCGGCGCCCGCCTGGCGATGGGCTGGACGCAGGGTGAGCTGGCCAAGCGCATCGGCATGGTCGACCCCGTGGCCGGGGCCACGCGCGTGAGCCGCTACGAAACCGGCGAGCACGATCCGGATCCGGCCACTGCCCAGGCGTTGGCGAAGGCACTGGGCGTGCCGTTGGCGTATTTCCACGCGACGTCTGAGGTGCTGGCAGAGGTCATCATCCTGGTGGCCAAGCTGCCGGCGGCGAAGCAGAAGGGAGCGCTGCAGCGGTTGCGGGAGTGGACCGAAAAGGGCAAGGAATAAGCCCTCCTTGTCCTGTGTGTGCGCCGGACAGCTGATGCGCCCGGACTTCGGCGCCGGGCTGGAGCTGATGCTGCATGAGCCCGACACTCCGGCCACCCGGCGGGCGCACCGCGTCAACCGCAGTGTCCAGCGCGCACCCCGCGGCGAGCTTCAGGGAATGAACTTCGTCCGACCCGACAGCGTGGCCTTAAGCGGTCCGCAGCGGTGGACCAGCACGGTCACGTCCGGCCGGAACTGGAGCATGGTGGCCGCGCTTCACGTGGTACCCTTCTGACCAATACCTAGTCAACACCACCACCGTGGTCAGGAACGCGCGAAATCGCTGCCAAACCCCGTCTAGAGCGGCACTAGAGCAATCGGCAGGCTAGACCTGCTTCAGATGATTTCGAATGTGGCCGACAAACGGGGACGCGTTACCGGCGCTGTGCAGTAGGTGAATCTCGGCCTTCGCACGCGTAAATCCCACGTAGAACGCCCGACGTGACTCTTGGGCTTGATTGGGGCTCGACTTCCAATGCGGAAAAGTCCCCTTGTCCATGCCAAACATAAATACCAAGGCAAATTCCTTACCCTTTGAGCTGTGTAAGGTAGAGCACGTGACCCTGTCCAGGGAGCCACCATCGCCAGCCAAGCTGCCGAGCACCATGTCGGCACCGTCTCCACCCGGCTGGGCATGGGCCATCAGGCTGGCCAAATGATCTAACTCATCATGTAGCGCAATGCAGCCCTCCGCAAACGGCTCGATGACGTGTTCGACGAAATCGTTGAGCCAGACGTGGAGCGCAAGCCCCGCATCACGTCTTGTCCACAGAAGGCTGATCAATCTGCTGTGAAAGTCCAGCACTGCATCCTCTCTATGGAGCACTTCTGAGAAAATGCGCCGCCCGTCGCGCATGACTTGCGAGAAGCTAGGGCGCCCCGTCCTCCACCCGCCACAGCACCATTGTCCGCATAGCTCTAGCCACTGCATGAGCCGACTGTGGCGTGGGTATAGCGCCTTGCTATCCGTTCGTATGATGGCCAAGCCCGAATCCGCGGCCGCGGCCACCACGTAATCGCCCAGCCAAGCGGCCGAATACAGCACGGCGACATCGCCATGGCTCAGCTCCGGATTGCGCGCGAGCGCCTCAGGCAGCAGGGTTTGAATCAAGCGCTGGGCCTGGTCGTTGTGACCGCCGTCTAAAGAGTGAATGAATACGGCGCCCTGTTTGGCGCCCTTGGCGGCAGCGTAGTCACGTTCTTCGCCCAGAGCCGCTCGTGATGCGGCGACGATACGATTGCCACATCGATAATTAAGCTTTAGTGGAACCGTTCGCACATCGTCGCGTTCGGACAACTTCTGAAGCAAGTCCGGCCTAGCACCGGTAAAGCCATAGATTGACTGATCCACATCGCCGACGGCAAATAGTCGCATCCCAGCCTTAAAGCACAGGCCCATTACCATCGCGTGCAGCGCACCACCCAAATCTTGATACTCGTCAACTACCAATACCGGATACTTGGCAAGGAGAGCGCGCTGCAGCCAAGGATTGGCGCGAAGCGCGCGAATGGCTAAGAGGGGCATGTCGTCGAAATCGATCAGCCCGCGTCGGCGCAGCTGCGCCTCAAAGCTTTCGACGAGATTGGCCAACTCCTCGTTGGTGTCGCGCCATGCAGGCATATCTCGGTTCAAAAACCTGCGACGGTATTCTGAAAGACGATCCTCCAGCGCCGATGGATTGCCATAGCCCGCTAACGCGTCCTTCATCGCGGCGGCACGCTCGCTCCGATTTGCGACCCGGAAACCATCGGGTAAGCCGATGCTGGCGACCTTGGCGTAGGGGATAATAACTTGCGTCAATGAGAATGAATGCACCGTGCCAACGAAGACGCGTCGATCCGGGTGGACGCCCAGCGTGGCTAATCGTTCTTCCAACTCGCGCACACACTCGTTGTTGTAAGTAATACACGCGATTCCACGCGACTCAGGAACGTCCTCGGCCAGCATGCGCGCCATTTTGATCGTCAACGTTCGTGTCTTGCCACTGCCCGGACCGGCGAGGACCACGCAGTGACCCTTAGATTCATAGGCTTCCCATTGCCCGGAATTGTCCCGCAGCTCCTGAGAAGCTCTCAGGTAGGCGGCGCGATTAGACACGTGCGACCACATACTCAATCGCCCGCGCGATGTAGTCCGGGGGCGCAATATCCACGATTCGCGAGGCTAGGCGCTGGGCGAAGCGTCCCTTGCCAATGGTATCGATAAGCATCAGATAGTCTGTTTCCACCAACGCCTCGGGCTTGGCTTCCCAGCCGTTCACCCAGTTCGCACGCGTCGGACTAAGCTTCGCCTCGCGCAGCGTTTCGATCACTTTTTCTCGCAGCCGCGTGGTTTCGAAAATGCAGACCTCTAGTGTATTGGCATTGGAGAAGATCCCATGCTTCTCGCATTGAGTAGAGAATTCATCGTAGTCATTAAGCTCTTTGAGCGTTGCGATCAACTCAGTCTGCGTCTTGCCAGTTCGGGTCTCTTCGATCACCTGCACTAGTTTCCAAGTCCGATTGAAACCCAAGGGCAACTTGTCATCACCCATCGGGTCCCAATCAGTCACGACAGCGAAGGGAATGCCCATCGCTACAAGGAACTTAGCGTATGGCGTGAAGTTGGTGCCGGACACCGAACAAATACTGATGCCCAAGTGGTCCAAGTCGTGGCCCATTGAGGCGGCGAAGGTCGGAAAAAGGAACTTCTCCGCATCCCCCTCGACTAGGATAATTCCGCGGGCGAATAGTATCTCCGCGCGTGTGACATCCAAATAACGCGCTAGATCATCTTCTTCAATGTCGGTCAAATCGATGGCGGCCGCCGAACTCGCCGCTGTGCCTTCATTCTCGGTTTCACGCAATAAAACCAACGAGCGTAATGGGGCAACGCTGGCGATATATGGTGAGTGCGTGGTCAGTAGCAAAGACAGAAGCTCGCCCTCCTTCTCTCCAGCCATTTCCTCAAACAGATGCCGATACACCGAGCGTTGCAGGTGCGGATGCAAATGGGCTTCAGGCTCTTCAATGGCCAGTAAGGTATGGTTCCGCCGGCTGTCGCTCATCAACTGGCGCAGCTCTAGCGCCTTAAGCGTTAGGTAGGCCACATTAGCCGAGCCTAGGCTGGCCTCGCCGATCGTGCGCAAGCCGTCGTCGATCAGCAAGCGGATATTGCGGTAAAGCCGCGTGACGTCCGTGCTGCCAAACCCCAATCCTGGCTGGATGTCCTGCTTGGGGCCGCTCAAAGAAACGAACAGGTCACGCAGTGACTTCTGCAATTCCTTAACAGAAGGAAATTCCTCCAACTGCGTGGTCGCTTTGTGGATTGCGCCCTGGACCTCCGCCAGAGCCGGCGCTGGTACTGTTGAGAAGGCGCGTTCAAGCATCGGCCGTAGAGGCGACCGGCGCCAAGTGGCCAAATCTCCTTCGGCATCGCGCAAGGCCGGCAACAAGTCCATCGCGACCCGTCGTCGAAGATCGTGTGTGAAGCGCTTGGTTTCGGACTCGCCGCCGTAGCAAACAAATTCGTAGTCGTCGCTGCACGTAGGGTTGCCTGCCAGTCCCGCGAGGGGGCGGAACTCGTAGGTCAGCCGCACAGTATTGGCATCGTCGTCGAGGCGAAAATCGGTAAGCTGAGCCAGCAAGGCAAGATCGCCATCAAACTCTTGAAGTTCGATCGAAACAACGATCTTCTCGTCTTCGAGAGGTTCCCCTAGCCCGTCCCAGAAGTCACCCTGGCCCAGCTGTCTAGCGCTGTCGGGCAATGTCGGATCGAAGATCAGACGCAAAGCATATAGCAAATTGCTCTTGCCGACGCTGTTCTCGCCGACAATGACGACGTTGCCATCCAACACCACGTCGATCTTGTGGAAGTTTCGAAAATTCTCGATTTGGATGCGGGTTAGCTTCATGGGTAATCCAGGTCCGCTTCGTCTGGCACTAGGGGTATATGCTACGCCGGGAGTGCCTACATGTCCTGCAGGTCATCGATGATGAACAATTCGAGGCGATATAGGCTGTGCGTCCTATTGAGGCGCAAGAGAATCTAGATTTCTATCGGCCCGCGGTTCAGGACCTGTCGAATCGCCGCGCGAAGCGGAGAGCCCGAGAAGATCAGACGGCCTGCAAATGAGTCCCGCATGTGCCCCAGCCACGCGCTGCGCCGATCGCGATCCGACCCCCCCAATGCTCCCGCCCCAGCCGTGCGCCGGAACGCGCGCCGTATTTAGCACAATGCGCGGTAGTCCTGCTCATGGATGGAACGTCGCCTTGCCCGACAGGCAGACCGCGAACTGCTCCTTGCGATGCGCCGGCATCGCAACGTTCGGCGCGAATACCTGCATTGCCGCCCATTTGCGCTTGGCTTCGAGCAGGGCCCGCCGCATTTTGTACACCTGGACCAACGGGTAGTCGCCGCCCTTGGAGTGTCCCGTGAGCAACACGATGTCCGCATCGCTGACCTGGTGCTGGGACAGCGAAGTGATGAAAACGTGCCGGAAGGCGTGGAAGCCGATCCCTTTGTCGAATCAGAGTTCCCTCAAGTAGGCGCTGAACTGCGCGACGACGCCCTGGCTGTAACGGGTCTTCGCCGCGCCGGCCTTCGTGGTGCCGGAGGCCAAGTGCGGGAAGAACCGCTTCGTGCGCCCCGTGGCGCGCACGTCGGCCACGTAGTGCAAGAAGCCGGCGGCAACGAGGTGCGGGTGCAGCGGGATGGTGCGGATGGCCGAGGCGCCCTTGAGGCTCTGCCGCGACCGAAGCCGCGCATCCCCCATGGCCTCCTCGTCATCGGTATGCTGTATGGCGATGCACTAGCGGCCACTCTCCTGGACGATGTCGATGAGCTTGAGCCGGGCGAGCTCGTTGATCCGGGCCCCGGTGTAGAGGGCCAGGATGGGGCACCACCAGCGGTGCGGCGTCTTCTTGGCCCACGCGACGTAGCGCTGCGCGTTGAGGATCTTCTGAAGGTCGGCTTCTTCGAAAAAGCGCTCGGCGGTGCGCGTGGACTTGGTCAAATCCTTGGCCAACTTGCCGAAGCCGGCGTTGCGCCCTTTCACGAGCATGATGCCCAGCCGAACGCGGCCGACCTTCATCCCTTCGACGACCAGCACCTCGTCGACGGCGTCGTTCGCCAGGTAGGTGCGGAGGTCTTCAATCGCATGCTCAATCATGGGTTCGCCCCCATTGGGGACCAATTGGAAATAGGGATAGCGGAGGGCTGCATTCGGTCAACGGGCGCACATCAAGTTCGACCTTTGCCCAAGCGACGCGAAAAGACGCATTTCTGGTGACGGATGGACGCGTGGGGTTCTGGATCGCTTCGGTGGAAACCGCTTAAAAATAGAGGTGGGGTGCAAATCTCCTGTCAGGCATTTCCGTTCTGATGCGCTGCGGATGTGGCTAAGTCTCAAGATTCCGCATCCACCAGGACAGGTGCGGGTCAGAGCGGTGAGGACGAAACTTGCCGAGATCCGAGATTCGCTTAACCAAGTAAGGCAGTGTGTTGAGGTGATGGGGATTTTGCGCTGCCCAGACTTGTAGCAACGTAGGGGTGGATGCCAAGCTGACCTGTATCCCTTGGGCTTTGACCACCTTCCGGACAGCTCCATCGTCAGTGCAAAAGACCATGTCCCGTGAGGAAGCAATCGCTAGGCCCTCGGCCTCACCATCGCCTAGCCATTTTGCCAGCCTCACCATGAGCTCAACTTCCTGAGAGTTCGGCAGAAGCTCCTGAAGAGAATAATGCCGAAAAAGCTCAGGCGTGTTCAATTTTTTGCTAACGATATGTCCTCTGCTATCGAGATCACGGACATAGTGTATTTCAGCCGCGACCGCCGCTCCTACGTGGAACGGAGCCGGGAATGCCTTCAGGTTGGCAGCGCTGCCCCAGGCGCAGTAGAGGTTGATCAGCGTGCAGGCATCCAGCACATATCCAGTCATTCTGAGGGACTGTTCCTGTCCAAGACCGAGGCGCTGAGCTTAACCTGAAAGAGACCCTCTTCGTCCAGAGTGGATCGGCTCTCGGCGAGCTCTCGAGCTTGAATAGGCGGACGTCGAACCAACTTTGCGAATTGGTTCGTCGTGATCTCTTCGTTGTTCCACGCTTGGATGGCAAGCAAAAGGTAGCGCTCTGGGAAAGTGTCGATCACTGACTTTTGGTCGGGATCCAAGATCCCTGCCTCCCGCTTGATATCACTCACACGTATACCAGACTCTTTTAAGAACTCCCAAGTCCCGGAGCGGATAAGCTTTAGGCTCTCCATGCGTAGCGTCATCGCCATCATGGAAACGCCGTAGAAGTTGGCCATTCGGCATACATCGCCAACATTGACGTCGCCGCTACGTGCTTTGGCATCCTCGAATTGCCTGCGAACACCCTCTGCCGGCATCAAGAAGTTGGCCGCAAACGCATCAGCGAACCGCTCACTGAAGGGCTTCCGAGCTCCGGGATTAAGGTAGTCGACCCCTGGCTTGTCACGGTCGAAGACGAAATGACCGTATTCATGCGCAATTGTCCAACGCATGCGTTCGCGCGGATGAAGACGATTGACCAGGATGCAGTATCCAAATCCGGGGACAAAGGAGTAAAGACCCGCCAGTTTGGAATTCATGACATCCACGAAGACGTGGACGCCAACTTCATCCAGGGTCTTTCTCAGGTCTCCAATCGGCTCGCGCTCACCGAACCCGAGCCTGCTTCGCTCGTATTGCGCAACACGAGCAGCCAGTGCATCCAGTCCCATCGCGGAACGATCAATGCGCGGAGGCTCCATCACCGGAACAAGGCGAGCGTTGTTCTTTTCCAGGAGGAACTGGTAGTCGTCAACAAATTCAGCGAGCCTGTCGATCGCTTCGCCCACGCCGACTTCTTGTGCTGCCTCCGGAATTTCTCCACGCAGATGGGGTGCGATCATCGGAAGCGCGGTCTCTTGCCGAATCAGGCGGCTAACCTGCGTCCGGAACAATGAGGCAAGCGCGGCCAATTCCCAAGGTTTGACCTCTCTCTCTCCCTTTTCGATCGCGATATAGGTCGGGCGACTCACACTGATGTGCTTACCCGCGTCGAGCTGCGACACGCCAGCTGCTTTGCGGGCGGCAGTCAGCCGTTCAGACAGCGCGCTCATGCAACCTTCAACAATGGAGGCGTTGGCCCGGATGGCGCGTCAGCATGTCTGGCGTAAACGGACAAGACCTCGGCGGCGTGCTGTTGGTGAAGCAAGATCAGATCCTCGGTAGGCGCCGGCAGGCGGGACAGGGCGCAATGATCCACGAGCCGCTCAATGATGCCAAGATCTCGGGAGGCCCAGCGCTGGGCCTGCCAGACGTAGCTACGGAAGTAGTCATCGTCAAGGGCGTTCGCTCGCTCCCAAAGCGGCTTGCTGTAAGTCGTGCGGTCGACAACTCCAGAGCCTTCAATAGCTTGGTGTCGCTCGATACACGCAGGGCAGTAGCCGCAGTGCGTGACGCCTAGTTCGCGCCAGGAAGTGTGCACACACGAGCGAGAATTCTGCGACCAATCGGCCAAGCCGGAATTGGGCGCCAGCCGAGCCAGCATGTTTGCCTTGGTAGCGCCAATGTAAGGGAGCTCAAATCCCACAGTCCGACCAAGGACATCACTAGCCAATAGCGTCATCATGTCCAAGAAGGCGGGGTGTGCTCCACGCGTGGAGAAGCCGTGGGATATGCCACCACCGATCAAAGGAAGGTTGATCGCGCCGTGGCCATTCTCATAAATGTGAATGGTCTCAACTCCGCAGGCTGCGGCAAGCACAGCTCCGGACGCGCAGAACAGGAAGCCCCGAGATCGCTGCGTCGTCTCCTGGTCACGGATACGGCCCGCACTCTCCAAACCCAATACGAAGGATGCGTGGCAAATTGAACCTGCTCCGGGCAACAGATGCTTCAGGGCGCTAACTTGGTCGAGCGCCCGCCGGCGTATGGCGGACTGGTGCCCGGCGGTGAGCAGCAAAAGATCACGATGACCATCCATGAGCGCGCAGGCTAAGCCGGCGGCGGAATCCAGTCCGCCGCTGTAAAGTGCCACGCGCTCGGGACGCCAGCTCGAGCGAAAATCAAAGATCTCCTGGCGGAATTCCGGTGCCAGTCGCTGGTGGTATTCGAAAGAAATCAACCACAAGTCGCCGGACAAGAAGTTCAGGATTTCAGCCAGTTGATCAACAACCCACGTTTGCGACCAGTAGTGAGGGTCCGCGACACGAAAGCAAACTGAGATGGTTCTTATCCCTGCCTCGTTCTTGATGTCCGAGCGGCGCCGATGGAGACGATCAATAGCGTAAGCGCCTGATGCGATGCAGATGAAGTCAACGGCGCGATCATCGACGCAAGCCAACAAATCCTGAAGCATCGCCTGCGCACTAATGCTCATGCGACGCGTGGTATCGCCTTGCACTTCGAGATGCCCGTTGGCATAGCGCACATGCAACTGAGGAGGCAGTTCAACGAGCACGCTTCGGCTCCGAAGGGGATTGAGTTCTGGCGGGGATCAATGACACATTCATCAGCTGGCGCGAGCTCATGCGGCGCTTTCCGGTAACGCGCCGTTTGAAGCTCACTGGTGCACCGTCACGCAATGCGGCTTCCAGCATGGCCCGGAGATCGCCTTCATAAGACTTGAAAGTTCGCGTCGCCTGTTCCACCAGTTCGCGCCGCATCTCCGGGTCGCGGAATCGTTCCTCGCGTCCAGCGCGGCACTCCGCCTGATCGATCAAACGCTGCGTCAGCAATTGAGACGCCACATCCGCGACCTCGGCAGGATCGTTGCTCCGGCAACGGTTTCGCGCCGCATCAACCAGGATGGCGACGCTCTTTTCCGTGAATTGCGCGATCACCGTCTGGACCTGCAAGGACGATCCCAGTGCAAGACGGAGCAGGCCGGACAGCGGCGGACCGTTGCGCAGAGCGGTGTTCAAACCCGCGCACATCCCTTCCAAGTCGGCCGTGATAGCCGCAACCACATCCTCCACAGGACACTCATGGTCCTGCAACGCCTTGCGGGTGCGAATCCAACGGGACTTATGCCCCAAATCGATGATTTCGTTCTCGGCCATGGGCGCAGCATAGAACCCACGCGGCTCAGATGTCAAACGGGATGAGGCAAAAAATGTAAAAGTGTAAAGAAAGGATGTGCAAGCTTTTGAAAATGATCACATTTGTTATGGCGTCGAAGCTGGCGTGAAAGAACTGGTCCTATCTAAACTAGGCATTGGGCGTCGACGAGCCCGCCCACGCGCGCCAGAGGAACCCTCCCATCAGCGGCACCACGAGGTGGCACAGCGGCAGGATGCCGTAGGCCAGCGACATCGCGGTCGTGCGCAAGCCATCGCTCAGCGCCGGCTGGAACACCGCGAAGTAGGCTGCCGCGTGGGCCGCGGCCACTAGCACCCAGGTCACGGCCGCTCCCTTCAAGAATCCGCCACGCTTGAGCCCCTTTTCGGCTAAGTGAGGGTAGGGCTGCCGGGCGACCCACGCCCGGCGCCCGTTCGCGCGGATGTTGATGGCCCAGAGGAAGGCCAGGAAGCCCCAGACCGCTCCCGCGCCGAGCAGGTAGCCGCCGGCCGGGGCCAACCGGCTCCCTGAGAGTTCGTCCAGCCCGACTCCGAAGAGGAGCAGCCCGAAGCCGCCCAGGATGACCGTCGCGCAGCCGACGTTCGCGTAGGAATGTTGGGTCATGGAGGCGGCCCTCACTTCTCGTAGACCTTCCAGCCGCCGCCGTCCCGGCGGAAGCGGAGGTTCCCTTGGAGCGGACGGACCTGCTGGGTGCCGGCGATGTTGAGCACCACCTTCCCGGTGACGTCGCAGGCGTAGCCGTCGGCGGCCTCGGCCTTTCGGCAGCCGGCCATCTCGAAGCCCTGGATTTCGACGCCTTGGAGCGCGGCCCCGAACATCCGGGAGAATTCGGCCTCGATCGCCTTCTGGGCATCGGCCTTCGAGGGGCCGGCGCTGCAGCCGGCGAGCGCGAAAGCGCAGGCGAGGGCTAAAAGGCCCGATCCTTTGTTCGTATGCATGGGTATCCCCGTTGAACCACCACCCGGCGGCATTTACGATAATCGCAAATGCAATGCCGAGTTGGAAAGATCAAAATTCTGGGAGTTCAGCCACCGTGCAACTGCATCGATGCCCAAGCCCAAGCCGCCAACCACCTTGTTCGGCAAGCGCCTCCGCGGCGCTCGCACGGCGGCGGGTTGGACCCAGGCGGAGCTGGCGAGGCGCATTGGGATGGTCGACCCCGTCGCCGGGGCAGCCCGCATGAGCCGCTACGAGACCGGTGAGCACGAACCGGATCTGGCAACGGCGCAGGCCTTGGCCAAAGCTTTGGGGGTGCCGGCTGCCTACTTCCACGCAACGTCCGAGGTGATGGCTGACGTCATCCTACTGGTGGCGAAGCTACCGGCTGCGAAGCAGAAAGAGGCATTGGAGCGATTGAAAGAATTCGTCAAAGGCAAAAGTTGAACTTGGGCATAGACTTGCCTCTTTTCTTTACGACTCTTTGAGTCAATTGTGGTCGACTTAGCTCTCTCGCTTTACCCACTGCGCGCTGCTGAATTTCGGCTCATACTGCCCGTCGGGTGGATGAGGACCGACATAGAAGACAATTGTGTGCATCTCTCCATTTACCGAGCAGCTATCAAAATAAATTCGGGCAGCACTTATCGCACTTGTTTTATCGCCCTGTTTCAGATGCCACTGCGTTTTTGTTGCTTTGTGTTGACCAGGCAACTTGTAGACGTGAATCACTTTACCGGTAGCCGCGAAGTCAACACCGTGTAGATGCTCCCAATTTCGCATGTCTCCCATCGCTTCCCCACCTGCGTATCTAGCAAGCAGGCTCGCAGATTTGCTCACGAACAGCCACCGGTGCTCGGGGATTTCATCTGCTCTGTCGAGTGCTCCATCCGCAAGTATCAACCTTGGCTGGATAGAGGAAGCATTCAGAAAACTTGCAGACGGAGCAGGTGACTCTGCTGTAGGAGCCGGTGGTGGTGGCTTTAACCACTCTCTCAATATTGCGTCATCACTCCGAAACGCTTTTCGACACAAGCTAAAGGTCAAATTGCCTAGACTTTTTCGGTAGCTTCGGTCAATCTCACACAAACCAACTGCTGTTTGAGTTTTGATCAGTCGTTCAAGCAAAGGAGTTGCAATTGTGCGATCTCGCTTGGAGACGGCAATGATTTCAATATCGCTCACGCCGAGTTCTTGGATCACAGCATCCAAAGCTCGAGCATGCCGATCAAGTATGAACAAAAATCGCATGGTGCCCGGTCCTTGGCTGGCGCGTCACCGATTGCGTTTGATGGCGCGCAATACAAGGCCGAGAGGCAGACGAAGTGCTAACAACTCGTCGTCGTTCATTTCTTCAATCGCAAGCATTGCGATTGTGCGAAGTTCGCTCTTATTTGGAGACTCACTGCGAAGCGCCAGTGTTTCATGTAATTCAGCGCCTAAGCTACCCCATCGCCGCACTAGCAGACGGGCAGACGCATCAGCTTCAGGGGAGATGGTTGCCAGCGATACCGCGCGCTCAAACTCTGCGAAAAGGCGAGCACGCCGGAAGTCCGACCAAACACGCGCAAGTTTGCGTTGTCTGATTTGCTTAAACCACGTCTGCCACCAGTAAGTGTCAGGTGTGATCAATTCGGAAAGTTCGGGATCGCCGGAAGGAAACTGCAATGCGATGAAGTCGCGGGCCATTGATCGGTGCGCATCGGCATCCGGCGTGGCTAAGCGAGCCCATCCTGTAGTAATAGGTTGATGGCGTTCTACCGTCCTCAGTTCACCTGTGGAAGCGCTAACTTCAACTGCAAGCTTACTGTTCGGACTTGACCAAGCTCGCCAGATATCTTCAACTGCGGCAGTTACGATGTCCCTGTCAGCGTGATGTATTCCATAGAGCGGATCCAAGCCGGCTCGGCCCACTTCGCTAACTTGCGGCACGAAACTTGAAATAAACACTCCGAGCGTCGGCACGCCATACGCACTCGGATTCCAAGATCCATCTGCTTTCCTAAGCAAAGAAGACAGCTTGGAACCCGTGATGGGGCCAAGCTCAGACACCAGTTGCGTGATAATCTCTACTACGCGTTCTTTGTCCATTCTCGCAACTTCCCAAAAAAAAAGAGCTCGCGATTGCGAACTCTTCTTGTGGTATCACAGGATTGCCCACCATTTGGCGCAACCTGCGTGGTCTAAAAAGGTGGCCCCCTTCGGTAGACTCCTGGGCAGCTTCCACATGGCCATTAAAGCCCCCATTGAGGGTTAAGTTACAACTTATAGCGGCTAAAGTCAAGATGGGCAAACGCGTACCTGAATACGATAGGCGACTCACATCCTAGGCGCAGTTGTGGGAAGTACTCTGCACTTATCTACTGCTTGAGCGGAGGATAGAACTTAGAGGGGTCGGACAACGCCTCGCGGAACTGGCCCTTGCGATACTTGGGCACCTCGACGTCCGGGGTGAACTTCACGATGGCATCCCACTTCGCCTGGTCGTCCAAGACTTCGTCTGGGTGCTTGTAGACTTGCAGCACGGGGTAGTCGTTTCCTTTGCTGTGGCCGGTTAGCAGAGCCAAGTCGCCGTCGTGGACCCGCTTCTTCGACAAGTGGGTGATGAACACGTGGCGAAAGGCGTGGAAGCCGATGCCGACGCCGAACTTCAAGTCCTTGAGGTAGGCGCCGAACTGGCGTCCGATGGCGCTCCCGTAGCGCCGATTGGACTCTTTGGTTTCCTTGTTCGTCCCGGCGGGCAGGTTGGGGAAGAGCCGCTCGTGCCCGCACACATGCATGTCTTGGACGAATTCCAGAAAGCCTGCTTGCTGAAGTCTGGGGTGGATCGGGATGGTTCGGATGGCCGACACGCCTTTCAGGCTTTGGCTGGAAGCCGAGTGCGTCTTGTCCGGTGCCTCGGCGTCGTCCGTGATCTGGATGGCGATCCACCAGCGGCCAGCCTTCTCGAACACGTCACAGAGCTTGAGCTGCGCGACCTCGTTGATGCGGGCGCCGGTGTAAAGCGCCAGGATGGGGCACCACCACCGATGCGGGTATTTCTTCGCCCATGGGATGAACGTGCCCGGTTCGAAAATCTTCTTCAAATCCTGTTCGGAGAAGTAGCGGACCACGCTGTTCGCGGGGCGTCGGAGATCGTTGGGCAACTTGCCGAAACCCGCCATGGGCGACTGGTAGATCGCGCCCGTTGTCTGAAGTTTTTTGAAGAACGTCGTCAGAAAGCGGCGGTGCTTTTCGAGTGTCTTGGATGCGGCGGGTCGGCCGTCCGGGCGCCTGACCTGCGCGAGCATGTCTTCTGGGGGAACCGACTTCAAATGCAGTTCCCAGATGTCTCCGGGCGATGCCCAAGTGAGCAGGTCCCATGCGAGGTAGATGTGCTCGGTCGTGATGTTCGACACGACGGTGTCGCCGCACGCGGCGAGAAGCACGCGCAACGTTCGCGTGACGGCATCGATAGTGTCCTTCTTTAGCCGACGCCGCTTGAGGTGACCGACATAGTCGGCGATCTCCACCGAGAGCATGCGTGCGGGGGACCCGAGGGGCAGCGCGTCGGCATGGCGCGTTCCTAAGCGTTTCGTCCGCACCCGGCGCGTGTTCTCAAAGGAATGTCGGATGACATCCAGCGCGCTTTGGGCCGCATCAGCCCCTTGGATCACCATCTTCCCGACCTTCATGCGGCCAATTCGAACGTCCGCCAGGATGAGGACGCCCTTTGGGGCTTTCATGTAAGAGTCGATGTCATCAACAGCGTCATCTGTCACGTTGATCTCCATGTGAAGTCAGGAGACGTGATAGGGGATAAAAGAAATCCGTCAACGGGGTTTTGGCAATCCTGATCGCTGTCCAGAGGCGCTAAAACATGCGCAACAAGTGGCACTGGGGCAGGTGACTGTTCTTAGGGCGATGGTTACAAGAAAGGCTAGAAAAATAAGGGATTTTGGATGTGAAATCCCAATGCATGCATCACGGGCATAACTGTACTGTTCAAGGAATGCCTAACGGCGCGGTTGTTAGTCTAAGTCTGTACGTCTGATAAATGTTAGGCTTTTCAGAATACGTCGAAAGAGTCGAATCAGACCGAACCCGCGCTGGGTTGTTAGTCAATTCTGATCTCGCACACGACCGGCCCGCGCTCGTATCGCGTTGCGCCGTTCCTCTAGGCAGAGTTCCGGCGGTCAAGCTTGCCGACCTTCGCGCGTCGAGGTGTTGTAAGAGCTCTTTTCCAGCGTGGCGGCCACGCGCATCTCGCGATGCAAATGGTCAGCGTCGACTTCGCCTGTTGCGAAACGTTCCATGACGTCCATGGCGTGCGGGCCAATGGGAACGCCCGCTGCGCGGCAGTCTGCGACGAGCTTGTCGACGACGCCGCGCCGCACGGCACGTTCGGAATCGGCGATCGGGGCGGTGCGGACGATGTGGATGTGTTTCGCGGTCATGGGCGGCCTCCTGGGGGAGCTCGATTCCTACCAAGATAACCACCTCCGTCAAGATGATCGCATCGTTGAGTGAAAGGCCGTAAAGCTAAAATTTGCGTATTCGCCGCCACGTTCATCCGGATCAGTGGTAATAAAGCCGCATCATCGCCGCGTGCAACTCGTCGACATCCAACTCGCCGTTGGTGAACTGATCGAGGAGAGGCAAGCAGCAGTCGTCCAAGCGATGGCCGATTTCGGCGTGGACCCGGAACATTTCTTCGACCGCATACTGGCGAATCGCCCGCTCTTCGTCATCAATCAAGGGGGCGTGCGCTTTCGCGGTGGGGACCGGGTATGGCGGATTGGGCATGGGATCCTCCGGAAAAGTGGATTCATACCACCGAGCAGGTGCCCGTCAAGCAAGCAAAGCCGAGCGTGGCGCTACAATTGTCCGCACGCGATTCCAACTTCTTGATTATGAAACCGACCCTTGAATCCATCGCCTCGGCCAAAGCGGAATTGGCCGAGGAAATCCGCCGCTTGGATCAGCAGGAGCAAGAACTGCGAAAGGAGCAAACCGACGACGCGTTCGCTCAGACAATGAGCATCCTGCACTTGTTCGCGAGCTCCTTCGACGCCAAGCAAAAGAGCGAGATCGCCGCGCTGGTGGCAGCCGGAACGCGTCCGGCGAAGAAGGCGGCACGTGCTGTTTCGGAAGCTCCGCCGAAGTATTGGCTTCCGCACACGGGCGAGACCTGGTCCGGTCGCGGCCGACCGCCGCGATCGTTTGCTGCGTGGGAGGGCACTGTTTCTCACCGCGAGTGGAAAGCCAAGCACCCAAAGCAGAAGTATCCGAAATTTCCTGGATGAGCGGCGCTGCTGTTGCAAGCGTTTAGGCCATCGAGACCACGCCAGAAGCGGATCCAAATCCGCTCAGCCCTATGCACCGAGAGTGCGATGCAATACCGCGCGCAATCGCGTTTCGGAGGCAAGTCGGCGCGGCTGTCTCCTGTCTGGACCGGGGAGATGGCGTGCTTGAGCTCTTGGCCCAAGCTCTCACCGTTTACTTCAACAGCGCGGCCCATCTTCATCTTGACCCCACATACGCCAATACGCTTCCGTCGAACCGCACCCCCGGCCCGCGCAACGCGCGCTGACCAGCGCCACGGTCAAGGCGGACTTCGACCCGGATCGCGCCGTGGCCAGTGCCGATGCGCAGACGCTCTTCGCGCGGAAGGACCCTCCGGATCCGAAAGCGCCTCGCGTGGCGGTGCCAGCTGCGCAGGCGATGAACCAACCGCTGGAGGCGCGGCGGCAGATCGACGACGCGTTGGCAGGCCCCCGCTGACCGCAAGCGTCAGCTCTGCAGGTGGAGGATCCGGGCCAACGGTGCCCGATAAAGGCCTGATAGGACGCGGAGCAGACGGGCTGGCGCTCGGGCTGGGAATCCGTCCCTTTTCGCTGACATACTCTATTCATTGACTGACACCCAGTTAATGGTAAATTGCATCCCAATAAATGAATGAAAGGTCTTTGTGATGGCCGAATTCTTGAAATTAGCCACCGCGCGAGAGCTGGTGGACGCCGGTGCCGTCAAGCAGGCCGAGGTGATCGGCTTGCCCGGCGGCTGGACTGTGCAACTTCACACCTATAACCAAGCCCGGGTATTGGCCACCAAGGCCAACGAACCCCGTCGGTTTGGCACCTTTGAGAGCGCCCTGAAAGTCCTGCGCGAGTTGGGCGTGCGGTTGGATTTGCTCCGAGTCGATGCCGTGCAATGGGAAGCTGAAGGAGGCCAAGGCGTTCGACGTCGTCCCGATCGGTCGGCGGCGATGAAGCTCAAAGACGCCGATGCCCGTTATGTCGCCTCCCTGCGTGAGGACGTTCTGGAAGCTCGCGCCGATCCTAGGCCTGCTCTATCGAGCTTCCAAGCGAAGCAGCAGATGGATGCGGTCAAGGCCGAGCAGCAAGCGCGCCTTGATGCGGCTGTGCGAAACGGGGGCGCGCGCGCGTGACAGTTGAATGGAAACAGACTGCGCTCAATGATCGCACCTGGTTCCTAGTCAACGCGCTGGAGCGTGCGATCGCAAGTGCGGATCCGCAGATACACGCCGCGGCCGCCGAGCAGGATGATCGGATTGAGGCTGAAGGAAACGCGCTCGATGGTGTGGCCACCTACAAGCAAGGGCCTTTAGCGGATTCGCATCTCTACACGACCCACGATGGGCACTTCGTTATTCTTTACCGCCGCATCGGCGGACGTGTAGAAATTGAGCGCGTGAGGCACTCGCGCTCGAACTGGAAACCAAATCCTTAACGTTTTCGATGGCTACCCATGAAGCGCTGACCGGCATGGCTCTGTTTTCGCCACCACTGTCGGAGCAGGCCAGTGCCAAACTTTGATGCGCGCACCTTGGCGAGCGGCGCACAGGAACCTACGTTGGGTCGTCCTCCTGCATGCAACAGGAAGCGCCGCCCCAGCGCGCCTGCGACACCGGTATCCCCAAGGCTGCGCCCGTCTTGTGGCCTTGCAGGGTGTGGATTCATACTCGTGGCACATGCGACGGCCTCTTCGACATCTCGGGCGCTTCGTCGCCATGCTGCTGATCGCAGTCATGGCCGCTGTGCCCGTGGCCGATGCTTTCGCCTGCGCGTTCGAGTCCGAATCCACCCATGCCGCCGAAGCCGGAGAGCGCATCGCTTCTGATCCGTCCGGCAAGCAGCGTGAAGCCGATACCCAGCACGGCGTGTGTGCACACAACCATTGCCACCACACCACAGCGGACGTTCCGTCTGACGGGCTGGCCGCCCCGGACCATGGGCGCGGCGGAGCCGCCTATCCCTGCCAGGACGCGAACCGTTTGTCCAACTGCTCCGATGGATTGATGAGGCCCCCACGGGCCTGACGTGACGCCCGCAAACGCGGGCGCAGCTCCACGTCATTTCTCAATCCAGGAGTTTCCCATGTGCAGCTTGCTCGCCCGGCCGCGGAACGCGGCTGGCTCGGGCGTGGCCGCTTATGCGCGTGTGTCGCCATCAAAGGCGGCGCCGTACAAGCGCGTTGCGTCCCGTTTCGATGTGAATCCGTTTGCGGGAGGGCCGCGCCGATGAAGCGCTCTCTCGATGAAACACGCGGCTCTCGCGTGGTGGGCGCAAGCCCAAGTAGGGCGCTGACCAGAAACCTGCCTTCGATCAGCTTTGAAGCGCTGACCGCCGCCGTGGCCGCCTACTTCGTGCTGGCCACGAACTCCGCTTTCTGGTCGGGCATGCGAGCGGCCGGCACCCTTTCCGGGCCAGACGCATGGGTCGTGGTGCTTTCCCCTGCCCTCGCCATCTTCGCCCTTCATGCGCTGCTACTCGTGGTTCTGATCCCGCGTGCCGTCGCAAAGCCTGCGCTGACCCTGTTGCTTCTGGCGGCGGCTGGGGTGTCGTATTTCTCGAAGAAGTATTCGGTCTACATCGATCCAAGCATGATCCGGAACGTGCTGCGCACCGATGCCACCGAGGCGGGAGAGCTGCTGACGCTGGATCTCGGGGTGTCGTTGCTGCTGTTCGGTGCGCTGCCGTCGTTGCTGGTCTGGCTGGTTCGGATCCATGTGCGTCCGCTTCGCGTGGCATTGATGCGGCGAATGCTGTTCGCTTTCGCGATGATCGTGTTGACCGCCGCATCCTTGTTCGTTGCGTTCGACGATCTTTCGCCCCTGATGCGCAACCATCCATCGCTGCGCTACATGATTGCGCCTGGCAACGTGCTGGTGGCCACGACCAAGGTCTTGGCCGAGCGCGCGCGCGAGCCTGAGGGGCCGCGCCAGGTGGTGGGCGCGGATGCGAAACTCCAGGGGCACACGGCATCGACCAAGCCGCATTTCCTCGTGATCGTCGTCGGCGAGACCGCGCGCGCCCAGAACTGGGGCCTGAACGGTTACGGCCGCCAGACCACGCCGCAGCTGGCCCGTCTGGACGTCGTCAACTACAAGGACGTGAGCGCGTGCGGTTCGAACACCGAAGTCTCGGTGCCTTGCATGTTCTCCTCCACCGGCCGTCGGCGCTACGACCAGCAGCGCATCAGCAATTCCGATTCGCTTCTGCACGTGCTGGAGAGGGCGGCGGTCCGGACGCTGTGGCGCGACAACCAGACGGGATGCAAAGGGGTCTGCGAAGGGCTGCCGTTCCAGTCCTATCGGAAGCCGCCGAAGGATCCGATGTGCAATGGCGAAGCGTGCCGCGACGCCGTGATGTTGCAGGGCTTGCACGATGCCATCGACGACAACCCGGGAGACGTGGTGGTCGTTCTACATCAAATCGGCAACCATGGTCCCAGTTACTACAAGCGATACGGCGACGAGTTCAGGCGCTTCTTGCCCGATTGCAGGGAAGCTGACCTGAAGCGGTGCAGCCGCGGACAGATCGTCAATGCCTACGACAATGCCATCCTCGCCACCGATGATTTCCTGGCCAAGGCGATCCGCATGCTGGCCCAGGACGCGTCCCACGACACGGCCTTGATCTACCTGTCCGATCACGGTGAGTCGTTGGGCGAGAACAACATTTACCTGCACGGCTTCCCGTATGCGATCGCACCGGACACGCAGATCAAGGTGCCCATGGTGGCTTGGCTCTCGCCCGGCATGATCGCCAGCACCGGCATCGACATGCGCTGCGTGAGGGCCCGGGCCGATCAGCCGGCCAGCCACGACAACCTGTTCCATTCCGTTCTGGGGTTGATGCAGGTGACCACCGCTGTTTACGAGCCCGCCCTGGACCTGTTTGGCAGTTGCGCGACGCCAAGACCTCAGGTATCTGTGGGGCTGCCCGCCGGCCAGGGAAACGACCTGAATGCTCCTGAGCCAGATGGGGAGCCGCTGTAATTGTATACACGCATTGATACCTTCATAATCTTGGTTATGCATCGGTTTTTCCGCCCATTCACGCGCCCCATCGCCATGCTGCTTCTTGCAGTCATGGTTTTGATGCCTGTGACGGAGGCCTTTTCTTGCTCTTTGGAAGGCGAATCGACTCACTCGGCCGAATTCGTGACCGATGGCGATCAGGCGTCTCATACCGAGGACAGCTCCGGTAAAGAAGACACCGGCGAAGCCTCCCACGACGTTTGCGTGCACAACCACTGCCACCACACGACGGCGGACCTGCCGCCGCAGTCGGCGGTCGGTGCCTTCTTTCTGAAGGCCGCCGATCCGCAACCGATCGATGACGCCAACCTCTTGGCGAATGCGTCCGACGGACTCATGAGGCCGCCCCGGATCTGACGTGTTTCGCCCGCCTTGCGCGGGCGCTTTCCACGTCCATTTCGATCCAGGAGTGTCCAATGCCCATGTTGCTTGGCCGACCGCTCAGAGCGGTCTGGCTGGGCGTGGCTATCCTTGTCTGCGCATCGCCCTTGGCGATGGCGCAGACACGGGAAGTCGCGCCGTCTTATCAATCCCTGCTCGCACGGTTGGAGCAGATGCCCGCCGCGATCGAGGCTGCGGCGCTGTCCGAGGCCGCCGATGCCCGTGCGCAACAAGCGCGAGCCATCGCGAACCCTTCCCTCAGTTGGGAGACCGAAAACATCCAGGGTTCCGGCCCCTACCGCGGGTTCGGCAACGCCGAGACCACGGTGTCCGTCACGCAGCCGCTGGAACTGTTCGGCCAGCGCAGCGCCCGCATCGGCGCCGCTCGGGCCGATGCCCTCGCCACCGGCCTGCGCAGCGAGCAGATGCGCTGGCGGGCCGCAGGCAGGCTCGCGCAGGCCTACAGCGATGCCGAGGCGGCATCGCGCCGCTACGATCTCGCCGCTGAAGCGCTTGCCCTGTCCGAGCAGGATGCGCGTGCAGTCGCGTTGCTGGTGGAAGCCGGTCGAGAGGCCACTCTGCGCGGTATCCAGGCGCGCAGCGAGACCGATGCGGCACGCGCCCAGCTGGAAGAAGCCCGCGCCGTGCGCGATGCGGCCTTCGCCCGACTTTCCGCGATCGCCATGCTCGACGCCCCTGTGGAAACGCTTGGCGCGAGCTTGCTGGACACTGCGCCTGCATCGCATGCGCTCGACGCCAGCGACCCGTTGGCCGTTCGCATCGCGCAGGCCGAGGTCGATGCAGCCGGTCAGCGCCTCACGGTGGAGCAGCGGCGCGCCCGTCCGGATCTCAGCGCGAGCATGGGCATGCGTCGCTTCCGCGAGACCGGGGACGATGCGTTCACCATCGGTTTGAGCGTGTCGGTGCCGTTGTTCGACCGCAACCGTGGCGGTGTCCGTGCTGCTTACGCCGACCAGCGCGCTGCCGAAGCGCGTCTGACCGCCCAGCAGCAGGAAGCCCGGGCCGATCGACTGGCTGCAGAGGCCACGCTGTCGGCATCGATGGCGCGCGTTCGCGCGGCCGACAGCGGTGTTGGCGCCGCTGAAGAGGCCTATCGCATGGCACGTGTCGGTTTTGACGCCGGGCGTCTCTCGCAACTTGAACTACGCAGCACGCGCGCCTCGCTCATCTCCGCGCGCAACGCCGCCGTGGAAGCGCGCCTCGCGCGCGTCCGCGCCGAAATCGACTTGGCCGGCCTGGAAGGCCGTGCTCCTTTTGGGGAATCCCGATGACATTCAAGAACAACCGACTGGTGCTGGTTGCCGCGATCCTGATCGCCTTGGCAGCAGGCTTCGGCCTTGCGCGTGTGACAGGCGACGACGCTGGCGAAGCGGCCCACGCCGAACACGCCGAAGACAAAGACGCTGCCGACGCCCACGCTGGAGAAGAGGGCCACAACGAAGAAAGTGAGGGGGCTGATGCGCACGCCGACGAAGGCGGGCACGGCGAAGAAGAAGGCAAGAAAGGAGCCGAAGAAGAAGGCACCGTTGCGCTCACGAAAGAACAAATCGAAGCCTCCGGCATCACCGTTGTCGCGGTGTCGCGTGGTGGCGGTGGCGAGACCCGGCTGAGCGGCCGGGTGGAGCCTTCGATCGGTGCTCGGGCCGCAGTGGCATCGTCCATCGCCGGTCGGGTGGAGCGCGTGATCGTTGCGCCAGGCACGCAGGTCCGCGCTGGCCAGCCGCTCGCAGTGGTCGTCAGCGGCGAAGCTGCGACGATGCGGGCCAACGCCGACGCGGCTCGGGCAGAGGCGGAGGCGGCACGATTGGTGTTCCGACGCGATCAGTCTCTGGTTTCGCAGGGCGTGGTCGCCCGGCAGGAACTCGAAGCCTCACGCGCTCGCTCGCTGGCGGCCGATGCGCTTGCTCGCGCTGCGGTCGCCCAGGCCAGCGCTGCCGGCACGCCGGACGCGAGCGGCCGGATCACCATCACCAGCCCGGTGGCGGGCGTGGTGGGCGCGGTGCAGGTCACCCCGGGGAGTGTGGTGAGTGCAGGTGCTCTGGTGGCGAACGTCTCCGATCCAAAGCAGACCGAACTGGTGTTTTCCGCGCCGCCGGCACTGGCGGCACAGGTCGCGCCCGGTGCTCGTATCGAAGTGTCCGGTCCGGCCGGGAATTTCACGGCCGTGGTGATCGGCGCTGCGGCCGATGTCCGCGAACAGGGCGGTATGGCTGTCATCCGCGCTCGCGCCGAGTCCGGGACGCTGCCGCCTGCGGGTTCGCCGGTCGCGGGTGTCGTGGTGTCCGCGGGGCAAGGCCGGGCCCTGAGCGTGCCTGCCGACGCGGTGCAGACCGTCGAAGGCCGATCGGTCGTGTTCGTGGTGACCGACACGGGCTTCCGCGCGATGCCCGTGCTCGCCGGCCGTCGCGCCGGTGGCCGCATCGAAGTGCTCAACGGGTTGACTGGCAGCGAGCGTATCGCTGGCAGCAACGCGTTCCTGCTGAAGGCAGAGCTCGCCAAGGGCGAAGCCGAGCACGGTCACTGAGGGCGCCGCCATGTTCAAGATCGTGATCGAAACAGCGGTGAGATTCCGCTGGGCGATGGTCTTCGCCGCGGCGATGCTCGCCGCATATGGCCTGTTTCAACTCAGCCGGTTGCCGATCGATGCCGTGCCGGACATCACCAACCGGCAGGTGCAGATCAACACCATCGCGCCGGCGCTCGCGCCGGGGCAGATCGAGCGGCAGGTCACTTACCCGCTGGAGACCGCGCTGGCAGGCATTCCGGGACTCAGCAGCACCCGCTCGCTGTCGCGCAACGGCTTCTCGCAGGTGACCGCGATCTTCACCGACCAGACCGACATCTACTTCGCCCGCCAACAGGTGGCCGAACGGATGCGCGAAGTCGAGGAGGATCTGCCCGAAGGCGTGGTGCCCATGATGTCGCCGGTGACGACGGGTTTGGGTGAGGTGCTGATGTGGACGGTGGACTACGTGCCCTTCAACGCGAAGAAGGTCGCCAAGGCCGGCGAGCCCGGGTGGCAGGCCGACAAGGCCTACCTCACGCCCGAGGGCGACCGGCTGACCACGCCGCAACAGCGAGCGACCTACCTGCGCACCGTCCAGGACTGGCTGATCGCGCCGCAGATGCGGTCGACGCCCGGTCTGGCCGGCGTGGACACCATCGGCGGCTACGTGAAGGAATACGCCATTCGTCCCGACGCGGCACGCATGGCGGCCTACGGCTTGGGCATGGGCGATCTGGTGCGTGCGCTGGAGCGTTCGAACGTGCAGGCCGGCGCGGGCTTCGTGCAGCGCGGCGGCGAGGGTCTCATCGTCCGTGCCGACGCCCTGGCGCAGACCATCGATGACCTCGCGCAGGCGCCGGTGGCGAACCGCGACGGTTTGGTGGTGCGGGTCTCCGACGTGGCGCGTGTCGAACTCGGCCAGGCGCCGCGGTTGGGCACGGCCACACGGGACGGCCATGAGGCGGTGCTCGGCACCGCGCTGATGATCGCCGGGGGCAACAGCCGCACCGTGGCCCAGGCCGCAGCGGAGCGCCTCAAGGAGGTCAACCGGACGCTGCCGCCGGGCATCGAAGCCGAACCCGTGCTGGACCGCAGCTTGCTGGTGAATTCAACCATCAAGACCGTGGCCAAGAACCTGACCGAAGGCGCGCTGCTGGTGGTCGTGGTGCTGTTCCTCCTGCTCGGCAACATCCGTGCGGCGGCGATCACCGCGTTGGTGATCCCGCTGTCGTTCCTGTTCGCGGTGATCGGCATGAACCGCTTCGGCATCAGCGGCAACCTCATGAGCCTGGGCGCGCTGGACTTCGGCATCCTGGTCGACGGCGCGGTGATCGTGATCGAGGCGACGCTGTTGATGCTGGGGCAGAAGCAGGCCGAACTCGGCCGGCATCTCTCCGCAGGCGAACGGCTGGGTGTGGCGATCCAGGCGGCACGCAAGATGGTGCGGCCTGCTGCATTCGGTCAGCTCATCATCCTGCTGGTGTTCGCACCGATCCTCACGCTCGAAGGGGTGGAGGGCAAGACGTTCCAGCCGATGGCCGCGACGTTCATGCTGGCGCTTGTGGGCGCCTTCATCTTCTCGTTCACGTTCGTGCCCGCCATGGCAGCGCTGTTCGTGCGGGATCCGAAGGAGGTGCACGCCAAGAACGCCTCCCACGCTCCGGATGCGGAAGCAGGCCAGCATGGCGGTGACACGCACGGCCACGCCGAGGAACACGAAACCAGGATCCTGCGGTGGACACGCCGCAAGACCGAGCCGGCCATCCGCGCTGCGATCGCGCGGCCACGTGCGGTGTTGGTCAGCGCAGCCTTGATGTTGGCCATGGGCACGGGAGCGTTCTTCTCGCTGGGGCGCGAGTTCATGCCCACCCTGGACGAAGGCAACCTCGCCATGCAGGCGTTGCGGGTGCCGTCGGCGTCCCTGGAGCAGTCCTTGGCGATGCAGATGTCTCTGGAGAAAGCGTTGGCGAAGGAGCCGGAGGTTGCGACGGTGTTCTCCCGCACCGGCACCGCCGAGGCCGCCATCGACCCGATGCCGACCAACATTTCCGACAGCGTGATCGTGCTCAAACCCCGGTCGGAATGGCCGGACCCGTCGCTGGACAAGGAAGCCCTCATCGAGCGCCTGGAAAAGGTCGTCGGCAACCGCATCGGCAACGCGTTCGAGTTCAGCCAGCCGATCGAATTGCGCTTCAACGAGCTGATCTCCGGCGTGCGCACGGATTTGGCGGTGATGGTCTACGGCGACGACTTCGAAGTGCTGCAGCGCGTGGCCGATCAGGTGTCGGTGAAGTTGCGCGGCGTGCAGGGTGCAGCCGACGTGCGCGTGGAGCAGATATCCGGCCTGCCGACGCTCACCGTGCGCATCGACCACGCGGCGGCCGCGCAGTATGGGCTGAGCGCTGCGGACGTCAGCGAAGCCTTGGCCACCGGCGTCGGCGGCACGGCCGCCGGCAAGATCTTCGAGGGCGACCGCCGCTTCGATGTCGTGGTGCGTCTGGACGAAGAGGCGCGGAATGATCCCGCGCAACTGGCCGCGCTTCCGGTGGTGACCGCAGATGGCACGACCGTGCCGCTGTCGTCCCTTGCCCGAATCGACGTGACCGAAGGGCCCAACCAGATCAGCCGCAACAACGGCAGCCGCCGCATCGTGGTGCAGGCGAATGTGCGAGGCCGCGATCTGGGTGGGTTCGTGAAGGAGGCCCAAGCCGCGGTTTCCGGTGTGTCCTTGCCCTCCGGCACTTACCTGACGTGGGGTGGGCAGTTCGAGAACCTCCAGCGGGCAGAGGCCCGGCTGTTGCTGGTGGTCCCGGTCGTGTTCCTGCTGATCGGCACCTTGCTGTATCTGGCGCTGGGAACAGTGCGCGAGGCGGGGCTGGTCTTCGTCTGCGTGCCGCTGGCGCTGGTGGGCGGTGCCTTGGCGTTGCTCCTGCGCGGCATGCCGTTCTCGGTATCGGCTGCCGTGGGCTTCATCGCGGTGTCGGGCGTGGCCACCCTGAATGGGCTGGTGCTGATGCAGGCGATCCGCGAACGGCTCACCGCAGGCGACGCACCACTCGACGCTGCCGCCAACGGTGCGTCCAGCCGTCTGCGCGCGGTGTTGACCACGGCGCTCGTGGCCATCGTCGGGTTCATCCCGATGGCGATCGCCACCGGGTCGGGGGCTGAGGTGCAGAAGCCCTTGGCGACCGTGGTCATCGGCGGTCTGCTCACCGCCACGGTGCTCACCTTGCTCGTGCTGCCCACGTTCGCGGCTCGGGCCACGGCGAAGCGACCGAAGCGGCACGTGACATGACCGCCGGCGGCGTCCAGCAGAAGCGGATCCTGCGACAGGTCCTGCTGTGGAACCTGGGCCTGTTCGTGGGGCTGGGCGTGGCCGGTTGGATCGCCGATTCCAGCGCGCTGCTGGCCAACGCCGTGGACAACGCGTCGGATGCGGCCGTCTACCTGTTGAGCTACCTGGCGATTGATCGCCGCCCCGCGTGGAAGCGCGGGGCGGCGACCGTCTCAGGCGCGATGCTGCTGCTCTTCGCGGTTGCGGTGGTGGTCGACGTGGTGCGCCGGTGGATCAGCGGAGCGGAACCGTTGGGCCCAGCCATGATGCTGATCGCGCTGGCAGCGGCGGCAATCAACCTGTGGTGTCTGGTTCTGCTCAGGCGCCTGCGCTCGGACGACGTGAACATGAAGGCCGCGGAGACCTTCAGCTTCAACGATTTCATTTCCAACGGCGGCGTCATCGTCGCTGGTGCACTCGTGCTCTGGCTGGGAACGCCATGGCCTGACCTGGTGGCGGGTGCGCTGATCGCACTGATCGCCTTCAAGGGCGGCATCGAAATCCTCACAAGCGTCAAGAACAGCAAGACCGGCGATGGCTGACAGCCAATGTCGCCGCCGGTTGACCATGCCTGCGAAGGCAGTAATTTGCCTGCCAAGCGGGTTCGATTTTTCACTGATATCCCAGGGCTAGACCCTAGCGTCGAAGGAGAACGGCAATGACCGAGAAGCTTCGCATCGACCTGCAGATACTGCTGCCCGACCTGCCGCATGAAGCGGACGCATGCGTCGGCCGACTGGTGAACGAACTGGAAGGTCGGAACGGCATCCAGAAGGTGCACGTGCGCGCCGCGGTGGGCAACATGCCCACGCAGCTGTGTATCCACTACGACGCCGACGCAATACCCTTGGCGCGCATCAGGGAAGTCGTGCAGAGCACCGGCGCCGCGATCAGCCAACGTTATGGCCACGCCTTCTGGATGGTGGACGGCATCACCCACGAGCGCCGGGCCCGGACCGTGGCCGATCGCTTGAAGCTGATCGCTGGGATGCTGGAGGCCGAAGCCAGCGCGGCGGGCGCGGTCCACGTCGAATTCGACCGTCAACAGTTGAGCGAGGATGAGATCCTCTCTGTCCTGGCCGAAATGCAAGTGACGCCCAGTTTGCCGCGCCGCAGCGACGGGGCGGCGGATGATCACGGCGATGAAGCCCACGATCATGTGGAAGCAGATGGGCACACGCATGCCGAAGGCGATGGCCACAACCATGGCAAAGGCGATAAGCATTCGCACGGCAAGGAAGGCGATCATTCCCACGCACACGGCGGCCTGCTCGGCCCGAACACAGAACTGATCTTCGCCTTGACGTGCGGCGCGCTGCTGCTGGCCGGCTTCCTGATCGGGAAGTTCGCTTCGTCCGCTCCGTCCTGGTTGCCTACGGCGTTCTACATCTTGGCCTACGTGTTCGGGGGCTTCTACACGGTCCGTGAGGCTTACGACAACCTGCGACTCAAGCGCTTCGAGATCGACACGCTCATGCTGGTGGCCGCTGCAGGCGCCGCGGCGCTTGGGTCATGGGCGGAAGGCGCGCTGCTGCTCTTCCTCTTCAGCTTGGGCCACGCGCTCGAGCACTACGCGATGGGCCGCGCCAAGCGCGCCATCGAAGCGCTGGCCGAACTCGCGCCAGACACGGCGACCGTTCGGCGCGAGGGCAACGTGCAGGACATCCCGGTCGACGCGCTGGTCGTGGGCGACATCGTCCTGGTCAAACCGAACGAACGCCTGCCGGCCGACGGTTTTGTCGTGCAGGGCACATCAAGCGTCAATCAGGCACCGGTGACCGGCGAAAGCATTCCGGTCGACAAGCGCCCCGTGGCGGATACCGCGGTTTCGCGCGAACGTCCTGATGCCGTCGATGCGGCATCGCGCGTGTTCGCCGGCACCATCAACGGCAGCGGCGCCATCGAAGTGGAGGTCACGCGCAAGTCCAGCGATTCCGCCCTGGCCCGCGTCGTGAAAATGGTCAGCGAGGCCGAGACCCGAAAATCGCCGACCCAGCGTTTCACGGATCGATTCGAGCGCATCTTCGTGCCGGCTGTGTTGGTGCTGGCATTCCTGTTGCTGTTCGCGTGGGTGGTGGTGGACGAACCCTTCCGCGACAGCTTCTACCGCGCGATGGCGGTGCTGGTCGCCGCCAGCCCCTGCGCGCTGGCCATCGCCACGCCCAGCGCGGTGCTGTCGGGCATCGCGCGCGCGGCACGCTCCGGCGTGCTGATCAAGGGCGGCGCGCCGCTGGAAGAGTTGGGGTCGCTCAACGCGATGGCCTTCGACAAGACCGGCACATTGACGGAAGGACGTCCGCGGATCACCGATGTGGTGCCGGTCGATGGCGTTACCGATGAAGAATTGCTTCAAGTCGCCGTGGCAGTCGAGTCACTCAGCGACCACCCGCTGGCAGCAGCGATCACGCGCGACGGGCGCGAACGGTTGGGCAACGCGACGATCGGCACGGCCAGCGACCTGGATAACTTGATCGGCCGCGGCGTGCAGGCACAACTGGATGGCGAGCCAGTCTGGATCGGCAAGGCCGAAATGTTCGGTGCCGACGGCATCGCTCCGTTGGGCGAATCGGCCGCCGCGGCTATCGCCAAGCTGCGGGAAGCCGGGCGCACGACGATGGTAGTGCGCAAGGGCAGCCGGGATCTGGGCGCCATCGGTTTGCTGGACACCGCGCGGGAAGGCGCCAAGGACGCGCTCGCCGAACTGCGCCGACAGGGCATCTCCCGGATGATCATGATCTCCGGCGACCACCAACGCGTCGCGGAGGCCATCGCCAAGGAGGTGGGGCTCGACGAAGCCTGGGGCGATCTGATGCCCGACGACAAGGTCGAGTCCATTCGCAAGCTGCGCACGCAGGACAAGGTGGCGATGGTCGGTGACGGGGTCAACGACGCACCGGCAATGGCCAACGCAACGGTGGGCATCGCCATGGGCGCGGCAGGTTCCGACGTCGCGCTGGAAACGGCCGATGTGGCGCTCATGGCCGACGACTTGCGGCACCTGCCGTTCGCCGTCGGGCTCAGCCGACACACGCGTGGGGTGATTCGCCAGAACGTGTTCGTCAGCATGGGCATCGTCGCCTTCCTCGTGCCCGCCACGATCTTTGGGCTGGGAATCGGTCCGGCGGTGGCCATTCATGAAGGCTCTACCTTGCTCGTGGTGGTGAACGCGCTTCGGTTGCTCGCCTACAAGGACAAGTCCTGATCATGGCTTCATTTCCCTGTTGGCAGCGGGAGGTCCGAACGCGCGTAAGCACTGCGATGATTGAGAGCGTCGGCGTCCATTTGGCCACCGACGAAATAAGTCTGATTTTGTCCACGGATCAACCGGCGCCAAGCGGCAAGCGATAGCATTCGTCGTTGGCAGCGACGGAATGGTTTCGAGCGACAAGAGCAAGTCGATCGACCGCGAAAAACGCGCCTGAGATCGCGCCGGAACGCACGGCGCGCTCCAGACGCTTCGAGGCTTTTTTCCCGTAGCCGATGAAGATGGATGGTGCCGGGGAACTGGGGCCGGGAGATCCATCCGGCCGGCAGAATTGAACACGTCCCTTGACGAACACCAGCGCGGTCGTTGCGGGATGGTTGAGCACCCAGTCGTGCATCCACCGGGTGTCAAAACGGGCCAACACCAAGGTGACCCCATTCCCGTGCTCGGCCGCCTTCTGCATCCAGGCGACTTGCCCTTTGCCGTAGGGCGGGTTGTGGAACACGAACGCCGACCGAGGCCAGGGTGTCGCTAGACCATCTTCCTTCACAGTGAGCATTCGAGTCGCGGTGCGCCAGGGCATCTGGGGCGGGACGCACGGATCTAGATCAAACGGTCCGAGCACGTCCACGAGAGTTTTGGGCGTCAGCCAGGTCGTGGTGGTTCCGCCCGGTGCGTTGCGATCGAAGCCCACGCACTTCTGGACGGCAACCCGACTTTTAAGTTTCGTGACCATGTCAATTCCTTTGTGCAATGCGCCGCCGTCGCGTCCGATCGAGGACACGTGCGGCGAGGGTTAGAGAAGCGCCGCCGAGGGGCGACGCTGCGCATGCTAGGAACTGGGGGATTCGAGGCTTGGGGAACTGGCGGCATACCGCCAGTTCGATTCAACCGCTACAGCCGACGCGGCCTCGGACGGTCGCTGTTGGCAGGCAGCAGAACGGCGGTCAGCCGAGCGGCTTCCAGCGCGGCCACGTGGGCGCGCGCTGCGGCGAGTGCGTCCTGCACGATGGCGGCGTAGGCATCCGCCACCGCTTGGCGGATCGGTAGGGATTGCCAAGGCAGTTGGAAAGCTTCGGGGAAGGTGAGGAAGAGCGCTTGCAGCTTCACCTCTCGGCCCCCGAGGCTGCGCAGCAGGCCGTTCAAGTCGTCCGGGTCCGCCACGCCGGTGATCTTGAAATTGCCGCGCTTGTCGCGGCTGTAGAGAAACGGCGCGCGCACGGTGAGGACGGAGCGGTCGCGGGCCACGAACGCGTTTTCGGTGCCCCCGACGCGCGCATCGGGGTGGATGCGCTCGCCGATCGGCTCGACGGCGCCCTGCGCTACGAGCGCGTCGTGCCAGTCGAACAACCGCACGAGCGAAGCGCGCTGCACGGTGTTCGGCTTGCGCACGGGCTTCTCCCCGCCGCCGACGGACTTGGATGAAACTTTGCTCGCGGGCCTGCTGAAAAGCGGCGGAGGGCCGAAGGGATGCTTGACCACCAGGCGGCGCAGCCGATCGGGTTCAAGCGCCAAGAGGCCGGCGGCCTCGTTGAGCGTGACCGTGTAGCCCGTGTCGTTTCGCTGGCGCCGGGCCGCGACCTGCTTCTCAGCCGCTTGCCGCAGCGTCTCCCACGGCACGCCCTGTGTGGGTGAGAAGTGGCCGAGGATTTTCTTGGCGGCGCGCGCCGCGGCTTCCTGCTTGGTAGCAGCCATGTGCAATCCATTGCCCGGATGGTGCCCATACGGTGTCAAAACAGCGCCAAGCTGTCGAGCGGGCGGGCATATCCCTAAGTCTGCAAGGACTCGGGGGCGATCATGGGGCGCTCGGCGGCCCAAGCATCGCTTCTAGGAGCCGTTGGCCCGACAGATCGGCTTGCTGCTGGAGGTTGTGGTCGCGGCGCTCGCGCACGTAGTGCGCGAGCGCGCCGGTCACTTCTGCATCCGGCAGGTCTTGCGCGCCGGCGGCGATGACCAGTTCGGCCAGCCGGCGCTTTCGGCGCTCGCTGTCGCGGCGCGCCTGTTGGCGATCGCGCAAGGCCTTGCGCTGCGCCGCGATGAGATCTTGCGCCTGGAGTTGCGCCAGCCGCGTGGTCGCGCGGGCGATTTTGCTGTGCAGGTGATCGGTTTGCTGCATGCGGGGGGCATCCTTCGAAGGTGGGGTGCTCCGATTGAAGCGTTGATTCTTCCCGCGTCAAGACGGTTCGCAGCAACTGAAACGACGAAAAACTCAAAGTCGGAAAAGCAAGAAAACGCAAAGCGAACAACGTGGAGCAAGAGCGCACTTATGCATCCTCCTGCGTCGGACGCGTGCGTCGGGGGCGTCGCCCCCGAACCCCAAACGCACAGCGCAACAGCAGAAGAAAAAAGCCTTCAAAAGCCTCTTGCCAACGCCGCGTGCGATGCCATAAACGAATCCTCGCCCACTTCGCAAGGATTCAATGGCCATCTATCACGCACACGTCAAAACCATCAGCCGCAGCAAAGGCCAGTCGGCGATCGCAGCGGCCGCCTACCGCGCCGGTATGCTGCTCACCGACCCGGCCACCGGGCGCCACCACAACTACCGTTTCCGCAACGGTGTCGTCGAAACCCGGTGCATCGCGCCGCACGACGCCCCCAATTGGGCGTTCGAGCCGGGCGCGCTGTGGGCCGCGGCGGAGGCGGCGGAGAAACGCAAGGACGCGACCCTCGCCAGGGAATTCGAAGTCGCCCTGCCACACGAGCTCAGCGACGACCAGCGCGTGGGCGTCGCCATGGCGCTGGCGGACGAGCTGGTGACCCGCTACCGCTTCGCGATGCAAGTAAGCATCCACCGGCCCGCGGCAGAGGGCTCGCTCAACCACCACGTGCACATGCTGGCCACCACAAGGCGCATCGGTCCGTTGGGCCTCGACGGCAAGACCCGTGAACTCGACGGCGGCCCCACGGGCCGGGCGGAAGTCGAGTGGACGCGGCAGATGGTCGCCAGGGTGATCAACCAGCACCTGGAGCGGGCCGCCGTCAGCGCGCGCGTCGACCACCGCAGCCTGGAGGATCAGCGCGCCGACGCGGAATCGCGGGGAGACCTCGCGGCAGCACTCGGCTTGACCCGCGAGCCGACGATTCACCTCGGCAAGCACGCCACCGCGTTGGAGCGAAAGGGCGAGGCGACGGCGCTGGGCGCGTTCAATGCTGCGATCGGCCAAGCGCCGCCCCACGCCGCCGATGCGCTGTCCCATCCCGGCGAGATTCGCATCACCCCCAAGGCCAAACCGCGCGGCAATACACCCCGCTTGGCCACCGTTGAGGGGCGCCGAGGGGCGGCGCGGGAGGCTTACACGGAAGCAAGGCAGCTGTGGGCGACCGGCATGGTGGGGCCCAGTCACGCGCTGTTCGTTTACACCCCCCGCATCTTGAGCTACTACGCCGCGCGCTTGAAGGCGCACATCGACACGCAGACGTTCGCGGTCCACCTCCGCCAACTGGTGCGATACATGAAAGCAGTCGTCCACGAGACCGGCCGCTTGTTGCGGGAGCAGGCGGCCGAAAAGCGCGCGAAGGCGGAATGGGAGGCTGCACGTGAAGAGCTCCAAGCGTTCGACGCCGAACACCCGAAGCCCATGCCGTGGCAGCGCCGCGAGTGGCAACAGCGGCGCGACAGGCGATTGGCGGCCGTGAGCGAGCGCCGCAGCGCGTGGCGGAAAGCGCGGGAAGCGATCAGCGAAGACGCTCAGCAACGCTACGCTCAGCAGTTGCAGGAGCGCGCCCAGAGCCTGGAAAACTGGAGTGCCGACATGCTGAAAAAATTCCCAGTCGATGCCGACAGTTGGACTCCCGACATGCCGCGCTTTTCGAAGAAAGAAGAGCCCCCGGCCCCGCTTGAACAGGATGACCAGCAAGGCGGCTCCAAATCAGACACCCGACCTTATCGTCCGAAGTTCTGACCCAAGAAGACGCCCCGCTTTCGCGGGGCGTCTGGGTTGAGGGGCACGGTCTCCCCCTTGGATGCCGTGCAGGGGCGGGTCAGTTCAACCGCTTCTTCTTGGCCCGTTTGGCGCGGAGAGCGGTCAGAGCGCCCTGATCGCGGTCGACGACCACTTGGCGGTTGGGTGGGATCGGCTCGTCCGGCGCGTTGGCGAGTTCCGCCTTCATTCGCTTGTAGCGCCGAACCAGATCATCGGCCATTTTCATGTGGAACTCCATGTCGCCGTCCAACTCGGCGGTGCTGCGCCGGCCATCCTTGGAACGAAGTCTGGCCAGAAGTTCGGAAGACGAAGGCAATTGCAACTTTTTTGGATCCATCAATGTGCGCTCTCCTCGAGCAGTGGGGGAGCACCCATCAAAGCGACGTTTACGTTTTTCGCAAGATGGCCTATCGTCATCTCGCAAACCTGAACGGATCCGTGCGAGGGGGAGTCACTGGACCCGTGTGGGTCTGACTAAAGCCCATGGCCTGCGCCTTGATGCATACTGGCCAGGCTGAGGTTTAGCAAGGAAGCGTCGCCATGAGGAAATGGAAAGTGCCCAAACCGGCCCGGAATGATTTCGACGGTTGCTGCGCCGCATCGCGCACCGAACCCCGCGTAAGCGCAGGGCGCTGGAGTCGTCTCGCCGCCGTGGTCATCGCCGGCGCCGTGCTGGCCGCGGCAGCCGCCTGCGCGAATCCGCCCACGGGCAAACGTCCGCGCGCGGAGGCAACCCCCCGGCCTCAACCGCCCAGCCCATCGCCGACGACCGTTGCGGAGCGGGATTTCCCGACCGCGGCCATCGTCCTCGACGATCGCGGCGCGCCGAAGAAGGTCTGGCTGGTGTCCTCACCGTCGCAGGGCACAGCGCAGGCCCTGGAGTTCTTCTCGGGCGAGCGCGTGGCCGACGTGCGCATCGAACCGTCCGGGTCTTCCGCGCCCGGGAAAGGCTGGACCTACAGCTTCACGGACCGCAGCGGACGCCGATACGCGGCCGTCCGCGCGCTGCCGTCCCAGGTGGACACCGACCAGCCCTCGGCCTACGCCGGCTGGGACGGCAAGGACGGCACCGGCCACGACGTGGTGCTGGGGGCGACGCTATTCGAGCGCAAGACCGCAACGGGCCCTGACGGGGTCGCGAAGGCGGTCACCCGCGCGGTCGATCCGCGGCCGTTTTTCGGCGGGCAGCCCGCGTGCGAGGACGCGGCTTACGTCGCGCGCACGCAGGCGTCGAGTTCGCAGGACAGCGAGCCCGGCTTCGTGCCCCGCGCGAAGATCCTCGCGGACTACGACGCCGCGAAGCGCTGCTGGAACACGCAACCGATCCACGCGGTGAACCTTGAGGACAACACCTTCCTCCTCGCCACGAGGACCCGCGTCTTCCGGCTCAGCAGCAAGGACCTGACCCCGGTGGGCGCCGCGCCCCAGCTCCGGACGGTCGACATCAAGGAATAGGAAAACGGCACGCCAAGGAGGCACCCCGTGAACGCGCAACTGCAACCCGCAACGCTCAACGACAACGAACTCAGGGCCACGATCTACTTCGCCGTCGGCGTGGCGTCCGAAGGCAGCAACCGCGGGCGCAACGTCGCCTACGAGTTGGCCTTCGCCGGCTACATCCACCGGGAAGGCGACACGGCCCGGGGGCAGCCCCGCGAGGCGGGCGTCTACCGGGAAGGGCAGTTGGAGCCCATCTACAACAGCGGCTACTCCGTCGGCACGTTGCAAACGGACTTCGGCCAGCAGCGCAACGACGCCAACCGCAACGCCGACCAGTTGCTCAACGCTTACCAGGAGTGGGCGCGCCAGCCCGGGCAGCGGCCCAACCTGGCGCTGACCCAGGCCGAATACGACCAGGCCAGCGACGCGCTGCGGCGCCAAGGCAACGAGATCCGGGGCGACCGCCAGACGGTCACGGACAACGGCTACGACGTGCCGGCGGGCATCAAGACGCGGCTCAACGAGTTCCTGCAATCGGACGCGGGCATCACCTTCGTCCACAACCAGGACGTGCGGCAGGTCAACCACCTGCTCCGGGACGGCGGCGCTGTCCGCGAGCTCGCGGACACGGCCCTGTATCGCAACGCCACGGCCGACGACCAGATCCGCATGGCCACGGTCATCTCCAAGCTGGAGAACCAGGACGGGCGCCGGAACTGGCCCGGCATCATCAACCGCATCGAGAACGGCACCATCGCCTCCGTGGACGACCTCAACGCGGCCGTCCCGCGGCACCTCCAAGGCGACCGCGACAACGCCTTGCGGGGTGCGGAGCTGGTGATCGCCCTGCGCGGGGCCGAAGCGGACAACCCGCTCCGGGGCGCGTGGCGGGACGTGATGGCGAACCCGTTGGTCAACCCGACCCAGCTCGATCAGGACCGGGCACATCCGAACCTGCCGGCCGAGTATTCGACGGTCAAGAACCTGTTCCTGGCGCCGGCGCAGGGCAGGGCGTTCGTCGAGGCGCTGGACGCCGGCGGCACCCGCGCGCAGGACGTCCGCTTTCAGGGCGCCCCGGCCGGCCACACCGCGGGCCTCTACGTCTCCGGCCACGACTTCGTCCAGTGGAACCGCGACGGCCACGGGCACGCGAACATCGGGGGGCGTTGGCAGGAGGTCGAGCGCGACCAGGTGACCCGGCTGGACCGGGGCAACGGCGTGGTGGACTTGAACGTGACGCGCAACGGGGTGGCGGTGCCGCTGCTGCACGTCGACCCGCGCGCGCCCGGGGTGCGCCCTGACCAACCCCACGAGCCGCCGAGGCAGCCCGCGGCGCCCCGCGCGCCGGGCCCGGGACGTCGTGCCGATGCTTCGGATGCAGACGGGCCGGAGCCGGGACAGCCAGGGACGCAACCGCGGCAGGCCGCCCTGATGCTCGACAATCCCTCGCACGAGAACCACGGCATGTTCGCCGTCGCGCTGCGGGCCGTGAACGACCGGGACGCGCAGATGGGCCGGCAGCCCGACGACGTCAGCCGACAGCTCGCCGGCGGGCTCGTCGAAAAGGCGCGCGAGCGCGGGCTGGAGACGATCGGCGCGGCGCAATTCACGCCGGACGGCACGAAGGTGGGCATGACCGACACCACCGATCTCTCGGCGCCTTGGGCGAAGACCGCGGTGGGCGATGTGGGGCAGCTCGCCGGTCAAACGCTGGCGAAGAGCAGCGAGAACGTTGCGGCCATCAACCAGCAACAATCGTTGGAGCAAAGCCTGAAGCAACCGACGCAGACGCAAACGATGCAGGGGCCGGATGATCCGGCGCCGAAGGGTCCGAGGATGGCCTGAGCGTTCGTCTAAAAAAGGGCTGGATGCAGATACATTGTGTGCGGTAACTTTGCACCTTCTGGGTTCGATCCCAGGTTGCAAAGTTTCACTCCGGCGAGCACGTAAGTGCTTGAGCGGAAACGCCAGAAGTGGATATGGATTCGGTTCCCATCACCCGCTCCACTCGCCGAAAATCTTAGCACTAAGTTGTTGAAAGTGCAAGGGTTTTCAGCAAGAAAGCGGTCCCTCAAACGACCTTCCCAGGGTATCGTTTGAGGTATCACCGCAATGCCAAAAGCTCTTTTGCTATCTCGACGAAGCGGGCTCTACGCCCGCTTTTTCGTGCCTGCCGATTTGCGTCCAGTGGTGGGCTCTCGGTTCCTGGTTCGCCCTCTCTATCTACCTCCAGGGGACGCGGCGCGACTGGTCGCCGCATGCATGGCCGTGGCACTCTCTCATGCATTCGACGCACTGCGCAGGGGGCAGACCGTGGATTGGAAGAAGGCATTGGAAGCGGCACAGGCGGCAGGCCGGAAGGATCTCATCCTGGAAGGTCTCACTTTCTCCGACGGGACGAAAATCGATCGCGCTCGGCTGGACACGGCCGAAGATGTTGCGATGCTCTCGGCTCTGGCTGAGCAGCGCCGCGCTCAAGTGAGCGCCAGCAGCGCCCGCATTGCCGCCGCCGCTGCCGGCCGTCGCTTGCGCCTCTCCATGGCAATCGCGGCACACCTGGGCGACCTGGAAGGCGCTCGGCTACATGCCAAGACCATCCTGGAAAGCCGCCACACCCTGCGCCTGTTCTCCGAAGTGGTAGGCGCATCCACGCCGGTGGCCGAACTCACACAGGAGCACGTGCGCGCCTTCTTCGCCGCCGTGCGCTGGTGGCCTTCGAACGCGTCCAAGCGCCCCGAGTATCGGGATCTTCCGGTGCTTGAGGTCTTCGAGTTGGCGAAGAAGAACGGCGAACCCGCGCCAGCTGCGTGGACCATTGCGAAACACCGACAGCGCTTGTCCGTGTTCTTCGTGTCGCTGGTGGCTTCCGGAGACTTGGCCACCAACCCCCTGGCGGGAGTGCGCGCCGTCGCCACGCCCGACAACGAGGACCGCGGCGCGCCGTTTTCGGATGATGAACTGCGGGCCATCTTCGGCCCCGCGTTCGTGCCCTGGGCATCGAAATACCCGCATCGCTGGTTCGGCTCCATGCTGGGGCTGTTCTCTGGTGCGCGGGTCAATGAGGTGGCCCAGCTCCGCGTGGAGGACGTGGAAACGGTCGATGGCGTGCCTGGCTTCTACATTCGGGCCGCAGCGAAGGGCCAGAGCGTCAAAAACAAGAACAGCCGCCGCTTTGTGCCCTTGGCCCAGCCGGTGGTTGCTGCTGGGTTTTTGACGTATGTCGATGAGGCCAAGGCCGCCGGTCATGCGCAGTTGTTCCCCAACCTGCCGAACTCCACCGGGCTGGGCTTTGGCCGGCAGTTGTCGCGCCAGTTCTCGGCCTACATCAAGGGCCTGGGCATTGAAGAGAAGGGGCAGGGGTTCCACGGCTTCCGCCACACCCTCGCTGACCGTCTAGACGCGGCCGGCGCGTCCGCTGCTGCCATCGGCGCATTGACGGGACACGCGGCGGGGCAGACCGTGCTGGAGAAGCACTACATCCACCGCAGCACGCTTCCGGACCGGGTGGCAACGCTCGCGAAGTTCTCGCCGCCGGTGACGCTGCCCGCTTACACGCCTGGGCAGTTCGCGGGGGCACTGAAAGGGGTGGCGGCTACGAAGCGCAAGCGGTAAGAGAGGGGCCGTCGAAAAATTTCGCCCGGTTGCTTTTCCAGAGCATGCAAAGGCTTTTCTTGAGCAAGGAAAAGCCAGGTATTGCGGTTGCATGGGTCTGGTGTCTGCAACTGCAACAGGGATACGGAGAACGAAAGCGCCCCCTGCTTTGCCCTTCATCGCCGGGTCCGCTTCGCTCCCCCGACGATGAAGGGCAAAGTCTCCCCGGGACCTCCGCCTTAAGGGCGGTCGGGGCGACTTAGCCCCTGCTGGTTACCACCTCGAAGGTGGCCCGACAGTCGGGCACGGTGATAGATGGACTACACCGCTACGACAGGTTCACGCGGTCCAACCGCGCCGGCTCTGGGTCCTGTCACCAGGCTCTCGCCTGGCGTCTCTCCAGTGGGCTCGCCCGCTCCCCAGCCGTCGCTGGGGAATGTCATCCTAGCTTCCGTCCTTGGTCCACACCCCCTTTGGCAGTCGGATCGCGACAGGGCACACGAGCGGGGCCAGATTGAGCACTCCCCGCGCCTCTGCGACGCTTGAACTACCGGGTAGGCGCAGGTTGCAAGGCCAAACAGCGCCTATTGTCCCCCTGCTTCAAAGCCCGCTCACTCCGGTGGTGGTCAACCCAAGCCCCTCAATGGGGCGCCCGTTCCTTGTGCGCGGCCCGGTTTCACCCGGGCACCGTGCTACGGCTACCTAGGGCACCAAGGCAGTGAGAGGAGACGAGGGAAGGGGGGGTTGCGGTCGGGCCCTGGCTTGTTATCGTGACCCTAGGGGCCGCGCCTGGGCTCGGCAGTCATCACCTGCCTAGCTCGCCTCCGGGCTTCACTCACCCGGGGGCCTTCCCTTCAAAGTAGCTCGCCCCGGTCATTCGTCAAGGTGGCCGGGGCGTTCTCTTTTCAGTCGCAGCCGGTGCGAGCGCGCCCTCCTAGTCTTTAGTCATGACGCGCTCATTGCCCTTGCCTTTGGCACTCCAGCCAGCGACCATTGAGGATCTTTTTGCTCCCTCAATGCCCCCGCCAGTGTCCAAGAAAAACCTAGCCCAGCAGGCCGCCCTAGAACTCAAGGCCTTGGCTCCGTCAAAGGGCTTTAAGACCGTGATGGCGGATCCGCCGTGGCGCTTCCAGAACCGCACGGGGAAGATGGCCCCGGAGCACAAGCGCTTGAGCCGCTACGGCACCATGGACCTGCCGGAAATCATGGCCCTGCCGGTGTCCGAAATCGTGGCCGACACCGCGCACCTGTATCTGTGGGTGCCCAACGCGCTGCTACCCGAAGGCCTGGAAGTGATGAAGGCGTGGGGGTTCTCTTACAAGTCCAACATCGTGTGGCACAAGATCCGAAAGGACGGCGGGCCAGACGGCCGGGGGGTGGGCTTCTACTTCCGCAACGTCACCGAACTGCTGTTGTTCGGGGTGCGGGGCAAGAACGCGCGCACGCTGGACCCGGGCCGCACGCAGGTGAACTTCCTAGCAACGCAGAAGCGCGAGCACTCCCGCAAGCCCGATGAGCAATACCCGCTGATTGAGGCGTGTAGCCCTGGCCCATTCCTGGAGATGTTCGCGCGTGGCCCGCGCAAGGGCTGGAGCGTGTGGGGCAACCAGTCGGACGACTACGCGCCGACCTGGAACACCTACGCCAATCACTCGCAGGCAGACCGGAGCCCGTCGGTTAGTCCGCGCGCTGCGGCTCCAAAAGGGGAGCCGGTGCGGGCTTCTTCTTCGCCTTCGCTTTCTTCGGCACAGCGGGCGGCTCGGCGTCGGTCAAAAGGGACTTCTTGATACCGATGACCAGCAGGGGGCAGCCGCCCCCGCTGCCACCCTCCACGCGCGGCAGCAGCTTGCCCATGTGGGTGGTGCTGTTCCCGTAAGAAGAGCCGCGACCCATCGCGTCGAACACCTCTTGCAGCTCGTCGGCCCGGGTGAAGATAACCCCGACACTGACCACGCCCAAGTCAAACAACAGGCGAAAGTTGTTGAGGTCACGGTCGTAGAACGGATCCTTGTTGTTCCATTCGACCTCAAGCGCTACCCGATTTCGGAAGCAATCCACTTTGTGGGTTGGGCTGTCCCTGGTGATCTCATCAACCTTGATCTGCGTGTTGAACTTCGTCTCTACCCATCCCCGCTCGCCCAACGTGTGGTCAACCCATGCGGCGAGGTTAGAGCGGTTGCCACCGCCCACCTCAATCCAGCCCTTATAGAGCCTGAAGTCCTCCAGCATTCGCAGGATATCGGCCCACTCGTCTGGGAAGTCCGACTTGAGGATGGCGACAGCGTGCCGCCATTCGTGGAGCTCGTAGTTCGCGCGGATGAAGTCGCTAAAGTCGGTCTCGGCCATGGCCGGATCCTATTCAGCGCCGCCGCCCTTGCATACCCCTAGCGCATGCGCGGCCTTTGTCGTTCCTGGAGGGACGTCCGCCCAGGTGTCGGCTCCACGCCCGGGGCCAACGTGGGCGCGGGCTCGGGTTGCTGCGGCGGTTTCGCGTCGAAGCGGGGCACGGGCATGCCAAAGGCCTGGGCGAACTGGGCCCGCGCCTTTTCGGCAACGGCTTCTGCTTGCTGACGCTGCCGGCTGGCGGCATCGCGATCCGCCTTGGCCTGGGCCTCGGCAACCTTCGCCCGCTTCACGGTTTCAGCGGCGTCCAAGGCCTGGCGGTCGTGCGCCGTGGGATGGCCCAGGGCTCTGCGCATTCGGCTGAAGGGGTCATCTGCGGGCGGCCCGTAGTGCCCCCGGTCGGCACGGGCACGGCGAACCGCTTCCCGCGCTTGCTTTCGCTCCTCGACCGTTCGGCGCCATGCCTCCCGGGCCTCGCCTGCGGCGTCATGGGTTTCAAGCAGGGTGCGCGCGGTGGCCCGCTGCCATGGGGTTGCTTCTGGCTGCTGGAGGGCTCGCCTGGCGCGGGCCAGCATTTCGGCAATCAATTCTTCAAGCTGCTTGGCGGCTTCTTGCACCACGACGTTCTCCACCTGGACACGATCTTTCCCTCGGGCTGCGCGCTCGACGGCTGCCGACCCCTTCCCCTGCTGACCAGCGGCGCCAGCCGCCCGCCGGGGCATGGATGCCCCGGCCTTGTGCGAAGCGGGACGCTTTGCACGCGCCAGGACGGCGGCCTTTGGCGTGGGGCTGTTAGGGGTGGCCTGGGCCATGGCGGCAGTTCGCAGCCGCTGGGCGCCCTCCTTGCGTCGCTCCAACAAGGCGCGCGCGTGTAGGGCTTGCTCGTCCACCAGCTGCAAGCGGCCGTCGGCGGCCGCCTTGGCCTTGAGGTCTTCAAATCTGCGGGTGTGCTGGTTGAAGCGGCGCTCACTGGCCGTTCTTGCTCGGTCGTTGCGCTTTGCCCTGGGCAGGCGTTCGCCCCGGCGGCGGGCCTGGGTGACGGCCTTGCCCTCGTGTTTAGTCGGCACGCGGTCCAATTGGGCGACCGCGCCGAAATCGCCGCGTTGGGCTGCCTCGGCTTTCTGGTCCACAAGGCGCCGGTGGTCCACGCGCGAGGCAACGCCAGCGGCGGTTAGGGCGGCATTGATACGCGCGCCGATGGCGGCCCGTAGGTCTTTCAGTTCCTGCGCCCCTGCCTTGAATTCGTCCAGGACTTTCGCCGCACTGTTGCCGAAGCCATCCGGGCCCACCTGGCGCGGGGTGATGAGTATGTGCGCGTGAAAGTTGCGGTTGTCTCCGCCTTTGTCGGGTGCGTGGAGCGCGACCTGGGCGGCAACGCCGTAGCGTTCGACCAGCAATTGCCCCAGGTCTTTAGCCAGGCCGCGCCGCTGCTCGGGGTCCAGTTCGTGCGGCAAGGCCACCAGCACCTCACGCGCAACGCGCGCGTTCTTCCGCGTCTCGTGGCCTTCGACCTTGGCCCAAAGCTGCCGCGGATCCGTGGCCCACGCGGGCGCGCCATCGGGTGCCAGCATGTCCACCGACAGAACACCGCCTTTCTTGCTGTAGTCGTGGCGCGCGCCGCTGGGGTCGTCCAAGCACAGGCCAGCGCGGTAAGCAGCGGCAGCGGTCGCGCTGTCGCCCTTCCCACGGCTAAGACTTTTCACCTGGACCGAGTAAATCGCCACTACCTGAAAACCCCAACAACGACGGAAGCGCAGCCCCCTCTGGGGGCGAGCATTGGGGGGCAGGCGTGCGAAGCGCGCCGGGGTGTCGGGGGCGTAGCCCCTGACCGCACGGTTTCGCGAAGCGAAACCATAAGTGCGCTCTTGCTGTGTTTTTCGGGCTGCTCCGCACCCCTCAATCACCGCCGAGAACCGGGGCGCTCGCTGTCGCTCGCTGTCCCCCGTTTCAGATTTACATGCACGGCGAAGCTGTCAACTTTTTAGCCAAAGCAAGAGCGGCGCTCGCTGTCCGCTCGCGCCAACAATTGGGCTTCGCCCCCTTGCGCTCCGCGCGATTTCTGCTTGCATGGTTTATCAAGGGCTGATTGCAGGCGTGTCGTGGCAGATGTCGAGAAGCGAAAGCTAAAACTGGATCGCATGATTGAGGCGGTGGCGAAAGAGCAAGCGAAACTGTTGCTTGCCGAGCGCGAAGAACAACGGAAGCGACGCCGTGCCGAACTCAAGCAACGCGAAGCCGACCGACGCGCGGACGCGCACCGCAAGATTGAGCTGGGTGGCCTCGTCATCGCCGCAGGTGTGGACGAGTGGAATGAGGCGGAAATCGTCGGCGCGCTGCTGGCCGTTTCCGAACAACTCGCACAACAGCCCCAAGGCCGCGACCGGCTGCGAAGGAAAGGCCTAGACCATCTCGAAGCGCGCGAGGCTGCGCGCAAGGCGGCCAAGCAATGAGGCGCGTTCCACCACATGCCGACGGCTTCCGCCGCGCCGTGGTGGACGAAGCCCTGGGCGAGGACGGCGCATTGGTCTACGTCGTGCGCCTCTACTTCCCCAACGGTCATCTGTCGGTGACCCGCACCCACGCGACCTACCAAGCCGCGGCTCAAGTAGTCGCGGACTGGATGGACTGGTCGGAGCGCATTCCCCCGAGGCTCCTATGAAGAACAAGCACAAGCGCCGCGCCAACGGCTTCGGCCTCGTTGAAACCCTGCTGACCTTGGGCGCGCTGTCTGCGCTCTCGTTGGGGATCTACCTTGTCCTTGCCCCGGCCTCCGCCGCCGCCCAGGCCAAGCGCGAGCAGGACAACCTGCGCGACTTGTCCACGGCAGTGGACCAGTCGTTTGGCCTGCTCGGCAGTTTCCAGGGCGTGAGCGCGTCTCGGGTGGTTGAGGACGGATTGGCGCCGACCCGCATGGTCGAAGGCGATGCGCTCCGCACCTCCTGGGGCACGTCGGTGACCATCGCGCCCCACGCGGTCAAAGCCGCGGCGGATGGGTTCGTGGTCGTGTATCCGTTCGCCCCTGCTGACGTGTGTCCCCGCCTGGCGGCCGCCGTCTCGCGCGATGCCTACGACATTCGCGTCGAAGGGGTGAGCGTCTACGACGCTGGTCGGCTCAATCCCGGTGCCACTGCGGCCGCCTGCGGCCAGGCCGACACGGCCACCATGGAGTTCGTCTATCACTCCGGCTTGGTGGCCGGCACGGCCGTGGCCGCTCCCCCCCTTCAACTCCCACCGGCGCCCCCTTCGGTGACGCCTCCAACCTCGCCGCCGACGGGTGGCCCGGTGGGCCCTGCGGGTCCTGTAGGTCCTGCTGGCCCAATTGCTCCTGCGCTGACCGCTCCACCGGTTGCGCCGCCGCCGTCGTTCCTGCCGCCAACACCCCCGCCGTCGAGCGTGACCACCACGACACCGCCCAGCGTCACACCGCCACCGGTTACGCCGCCCACCACGGTGGCCGCGTGCGTCGTCCCGCCGTCCTGGACGCAGAGCGAAGCGCGCAGCGCCGCGTGCGCGGCGGGCCAGGCGGGCACGGTGTCGGAAGGCCGCACGGCGTCGCACACCTACGCGTGCCCCGAAGCCTGGGACGCGCCCGTGGAAACGGTGAGCCCCTGGAGCGCGTGGACCGTCACCGGTAGCACGTGCGTGAACTGCCCCGCGCCTTCCACGCAGACCGAAACGCAATGGCTGGCCACGCCCAGCGCGTGCGCGGCCGCGCAATACGGCACGCGCAGCTGGGAGCGCGAGCAAGCGCGCAGCCGTGGCGTGTCCTACAACTGCCCCGCCGGCACCACGACGTTGCCGCCGGCCACGGTGGGCAGCTGGTCCGCCTGGACCGACACGGGCGCCACGCGTGCCCAGGTCAACACGTGCGTGAACTGTCCGGCGCCCTTCCCGCAAACCGATACGCAATGGGTGGGCGCCAGCGCCACCTGCCCGTCTGGCCAGGTGGGCACGCACACGTGGGAAGCCGAGCAAACGCGCAGCCGCACGGGCTCCTACAACTGCCCCGCCGGGACCACCACGCTGCCGGCGGTCACGTGGAGCGTCTGGAGCGCGTGGGCCAACACCGGCACGCGCCGCAACGAGGTGAACACCTGCGCGCCGTCAACGCCGACGTGTGCCAACGCCACCACCGCGCCGTTCCGGCTTGTCTCTTACAACGCGTGTTCCAACAGCACCGGCACCACCATTGGCGGAAGCCCCGCGCTCCCCAACCCCGCGACCGGCGATTACTGCACCGGGTGGATCGATTTCGCCACCATGCCGGGCGGTCCGCACGGCGCGAATTTCAGCGGCGAGAACAACATCACCATTAGGCTGGAATGGCAGGGAAATATTTATAGCTGCTACTACTCCGGCTATCTGGGCACCAGCAGTTCCGGCCAGGTTTACGGCAGCGCCATGCCCGCGTTGCCGCCTGGCATCAGCTGCGAGTCGATGAACTTTTTCGCCACGTCGCAAGGGTGGGGCCTGGGCGGCGCGCTGAATATCCTGGGGCCTGGCCCGCAATACACCACGTGCCCATGACGAAAAAACCCCGCCAAGTGCGGGGTTTCCAGTCAGCTGACCTCAATCGACGGTGTAGGTGCCCAGGTCGCGCTCGGACCCTTTGCCTTCCTGATACAGGACGCGACCATCGCTCACCAGGTAGCCGGGTCCAGAAGCGTAATCACCGGTGGAGAAGAACGCACCGCCGACGCGCTGCGGGCGTCCGCGCAGGACCATCCTCCCATTGTCTGCCTGGGTGCCTGCGTAAAAGGCAACGTCGGCCGCGGTTGGCAGGATGGTGGGCTTGTGGGGGTGCGAGTGGATGGACAGCCGCAGGGCCGTCATGCCGGCGGGCACGTTCGAGCGGCGCATTTCGCACGTCATCGCGCCTTGCGACGTTCCAAGGCGAACGCCGAAACGCTCGCCGTCCGCGGCCTGCGCCACCATGCCGCACGCCTCGAACCCAGTCTCACGCGTGTAGCGGTCGAGCACAGGGGCGATGCGCAGAACGAAGGCCTCCAGAGGTTCGCCCTCCTCGCTCACCAGTTCGGCGACGTGCGTCAGGGAAGGGGCGGCAAAAGCCGGAGCGATTGCGGCGACGGCCAGCAGGAGCGCGGCCAAGAGGCGATTTTTCATGTCTCCACCCAAGAAGTTCTTGAGTGGCGACCCACGGACCTGCTACCGTGCAGGTATCGTTTGAGGTATCGTTTTTTGGCCCTGGGCCAGCAGAAAAATCCTGTTAGTTCAGGGGCTTAGCGGGGTTTGGATTCTGTTCCCATCACCCGCTCCAATCCCGCACGGCGGCCTCCTCCGAGGTCGCCGTTTTCGTTGCCGGGTCCGCCGGATCCGATGCGAGCTGTCATCATTCCGCGGCAGGCTGGCGCCGCCCGCCGCGTCGGAGTGTCCGCATGAAGCTCGCCATCCTCTCCCGCAACAGCAAGTTGTATTCGACCCGGCGGCTGGTCGAGGCCGCGCGGGTGCGCGGGCACAGTGCGCGGGTGCTCGATCCGCTGCGCTGCTACATGCGCATCTCCTCGGACGGGTTCGACATGCATTACAAGGGCCGGTCGATCTCCGGCTACGAGGCGGTGCTGCCGCGGATCGGCGCCTCGGTCACCCGCTACGGCTGCGCGGTGCTGCGCCAGTTCGAGCTGATGGGCAGCGTCACCCCGAACGGCGCCGAGGCCATCGCCCGGGCGCGGGACAAGCTGCAGGCGCACCAGCGGCTGGCGGCCGAGGGCATCGGCATGCCGGTGACGGTGTTCGGCGACAACCCGGACGACACCGCCGACCTGCTGTCGATGCTGGGTGCGCCGCCGCACGTGATCAAGCTCAACGAGGGCACCCAGGGCGCGGGCGTGATCCTGACCGAAAAGCCGTCGGCGTCGCGCAGCGTGGTCGAGGCCCTGCGCGGGCTCTACGCCAACTTCCTGGTGCAGGAGTTCATCGCCGAGGCCGAGGGCGCGGACCTGCGCTGCTTCGTGGTCGGGGACGCCGTGGTGGCGGCGATGCGCCGGCAGGCGCCGCCGGGCGATTTCCGTTCCAACCTGCACCGCGGCGGCAGCGCCGAGGCGGTGGTCGCCGACCCCGACGAATGCGCGGTCGCGGTGCGCGCGGCGCGGGCGCTGGGCCTGGGCGTAGCCGGGGTGGACATGATCCGCGCGCGCCGCGGGCCGCTCGTCCTGGAGGTCAACGCCTCGCCCGGCCTGGAGGGCATCGAGGGCGCGACGGGCGTGGATGTGGCGGGCAAGATCGTCGAATTGATCGAGAACAGCATCCAAAAGAAGGCAAAGTCGTCGAAAAAGAAGTAATGGCAATTTTCCGGCTGGGGCCGGTTGTCATGCTGTTTTAACGACCCTTTAATCGATCCCGGCGTAGCGTGTCCCGGCCGAATCCTGTCATTCCCATCCTCGTCAGGGCGTAATGCAGGACCGGCCAATCGGGGTGACACCCAATGCTTCGGCCCGGATGGCGCATGTCGTCCGGGCCCTTTTTTGGTCGCATGCACGCTCGCCGGCGCATGCGGCGAACGCCCTCCTGTCGCCGCAGTGCGCCGGAAGGCGTATGACAGAATGTCCGTCGCGTCGCGCCGGGCGCCCGCGGGGAACCGAACGCGGATCGTCCGGTCCGAGTGATGACTTTCGAGGACCCTCCCCATGCGCATACTCGTGATCGAAGACAACCAGGACATCGCCGCCAACCTCGGCGACTACCTGGAGGATCGCGGCCACACCGTCGATTTCGCCGCGGACGGCATCACCGGGCTGCACCTGGCGGTGGTGCACGACTTCGATGCGATCGTGCTCGACCTGAACCTGCCGGGCATGGACGGGCTGGAGGTCTGCCGCAAGCTGCGCGGCGACGCCCGCAAGCAGACGCCGGTGCTGATGCTCACCGCCCGCGACAGCCTGGACAACAAGATCGCCGGCTTCGACTCGGGTGCGGACGACTACCTGATCAAGCCGTTCGCGCTGCAGGAGGTCGAGGTCCGGCTCAACGCGCTGGCCCGTCGCGGCAAGGGCGTGCAGAGCCGGGTGCTGGACGTGGGCGATCTGGAATACAACCTCGACACCCTCGAAGTGCGGCGCCAGGGCAAGCTGCTGCAGCTCAACCCGACCGCGCTGAAGATCCTGCAGGCGCTGATGGAGGCTTCGCCCGCCGTCGTCACCCGGCAGGAGCTGGAGACCCGGGTCTGGGGCGAGGAGCTGCCGGATTCCGACAGCCTGCGCGTCCACATCCACGGGCTGCGCGCCATGGTCGACAAGCCGTTCGAGGTGCCGTTGATCCAGACCCGCCACGGCATCGGTTACCGCATCGCCGCGCCCGATGCCAGCAGTTGAAGACGCGCCCCGCAGGCGCAGGCGACCGGCCTACCGAAGGCGGCTGCGCAGCCGCATCGTGCTGTCGTTCCTGCTGCTTGGGTTCGGGCTGACGTCGCTGATTGCCGCGAGCACGGTCTACCTGCGCAACCGGGTCGAGAACAACGTCATCGCGGCCGCGCTGTTGAAGAACAACAACGCGTTCGCGGACGGGTTCTACCGGAATCCCAATGCGATCGGCATCCCGTTCGAGAAGATCCAGGGCCGGCAGTTCAGCACCCGCAAGATCGACCGGGTGCCGCCGGAGTGGCGCGACCTCTCGAACGGCGTGCACGAGCTGACCGGCACCGATCCGCTGACCGGGGACCAGCGGGTCTACAAGCTGGCCGTGCGCAAGGACGCCGATTACTGGTTCTTCCTGACCTACGACATCGCCGAAGAGCGCGAGAGCCAGGCCAGGCTCAATCGCGCGCTGATGCTGAGCGTCGGCGTATTCACCCTGATTTCGCTGCTGGTCGGCCTGTGGGCCGCTTCCCGCGTGATGAGCCCGGTGACCGAACTCGCGCAGCGCCTGCGCCGCTCCGGCCGCAGTGCGCAGCCGGAGGCGCTGGCCTCGCATTTCGCCGAGGACGAGGTCGGCGAACTGGCGAGGGCGCTGGACGACTACGCCGAACGCCTCACCGACGTGGTCCGCCGCGACCGCGAGTTCAACGCCGACGTCAGCCACGAACTGCGCACGCCGCTGGCGGTGATCCGCGGCGCCGCGGAGCTGATGCTGGCGCGGCCCGACCTCGACCAGAAGGCGCGCACCCGGCTGCAGCGCATCCAGCGCGCCGAACAGCAGTGCACCGACCTGATCGGCGCGCTGCTGCTGCTGTCGCGCAACGAACGCGGGCACGGCGCGGCCGACGTCGGCCGGATCGCCGAACAGTTGCTCGACGCGCACCGCGGCCAGCTCGGCGGCAAGCCGCTGGAACTGCGTCTCGACGGCGCGCCGGGACAGCTCGTCGTCGACGCGCCGGAAGCGGCGGTCACGGTGGCGCTGAGCAACCTCATCGGCAACGCCGTGAAGTACACGCAGCAGGGCGAGGTCGTGGTGCGCCTGGGCGAATCCGCGGTGGACGTGATCGACAGCGGTCCGGGCCTCAGCGCCGAGGACGCCGCGCGCCTGTTCGAGCGCGGCTATCGCGGCAGCCACGCCGAGCATACCCAGGGCGGCGGCATCGGCCTGTCGATCGTGCGCCGCCTGTGCGCGCTCTACGGTTGGCGCGTGCGCGTGGTGCCGGGCGCGGACAAGGGCGTGATCGCGACGCTGACGTTCGGCAACGGATGACGCCGGCGACGGTTCGTCGCACGTGGGCCTGCCGCGCGAACCACCTGTCTTGTGGGAGCGACGGAAGTCGCGACGATCGAGATCGTCACAAAGACCATGGGCGAACGCGCTCGGCGAAATCCACGGTCTCGTGAAGTGCGCCGCTTCGCCTGTCGCGACTTCCGTCGCTCCCACGGGACAGGGCATCGGGTGACTGCTTTCCGGGATTTCCGGCAGGCGCGGGGATTCAGCCCGCTTGAAAGCAAAGGCCGCGCATCTGCGCGGCCTGCCTGTTTCGATCGATGTGGACGCGAAGCCTCACACCCGCTCCAGCCACCCGCGCTTGTCCGGCGTCTTGCCGTCGAACAGGCCGAAGAACAGCGCCTGCAGGCGACGGGTCACCGGACCGGGCTTGCCGGCGCCGACCTGGCGCCCGTCGACCGAGCGGATCGGGGTGATCTCGGCGGCGGTGCCGCACATGAACAGTTCGTCGCAGAGGTAGAGATATTCGCGCGGCAGGTCGCGTTCGATCACCTCGATGCCGGCGTCGCGGGCGAGGGTGATGATCGTGTTGCGGGTGATGCCGTTGAGCAGCGCGGCGCTGACCGGCGTGGTGTGCAGCGCGCCGTCGAACACGAGGAACAGGTTCTCGCCGGCGCCTTCGCTGAGCAGGCCGGTGGACGCGAGCGCGATGCCTTCGCCGAAGCCGAGGCGACGCGCTTCGCGCGCGACCAGCTGGCCGGACAGGTAATTGCCGCCGGCCTTGGCGCCGGCCGGGATGGTGTTCGGGGCGAAGCGCTGCCAACTGGACACGCAGGCGTCGATGCCTTCCTCCAGCACGGTCGCGCCGAGGTACTGGCCCATCTTCCAGGTCGCGACGGCGACGTCGATCGGCGTGTCCGCCGACAGCCCGAAGCCGCCGAGGCCGCGATAGGCCACCGGGCGCAGATAGTCGGTGGTGTTGCCGTTGGCCCTGATCACGTCGCGGCAGGCTGCGTTGATCGCGTCCAGGTCGTACGGGAGCTGCATCGCGTAGATCTTCGCCGAGGCGAACAGGCGACGGTTGTGGTCGGTCAGGCGGAAGATGATCGGGCCGTCGGGCGTGTCGTAGCAGCGGATGCCTTCGAACACCGAGGAGCCGTAATGCACCACGTGGGCCATCACGTGGGTGGTGGCCTCGGCCCAGCGCTTGATCGCGCCGTTGTGCCAGATCCACTCGGGGTACTGCTGCGCCATGACCGTGTTCCGTTCGCGGGAGGACCGGGATTCTAGCAGGGGGCCGCCGGCGGACGCCGCCGCGCCGGCGGAACGGAAACGGGGCCCGCAGGCCCCGTTCCGTGATGCCTCCGCGAACGTGCCGGCTCAGCGGAAGGCCGCCACCGTCGCCGCGGTGTTGTTCAGCACCCGCTGGTTGTGGCTGACCGTCGTGGTGCCCATGGCCTGGCCGCCGTAGGTCTTGGCGGGGTTGGACCAGTAGTTGATGCGCGGGCAGCCGGAGGGGCAGTTGTAGGCCATGATCGTGCGCCAGGCGCTGGTCGGCGACCGGTAGCCGTGGCCGTAGGCGTACGGCGTGGTGGACGGGTCGGTGGCGGGATCGTGGCGGGCCGACTGCAGGTGGCCGATCTCGTGGGCGAACGAGTAGTAGCCGGTGGCGCAGCTCCAGTGCGCGGTGGCGAACGCGGTGCTCGCGGTCGACCCGATGCCGGAGGCCAGGCCGCACGACGAACTGTTGTTGATCAGCAGCACGCCCACGTCCGCGGCGCTGCTGTTGCGGGTGGTGTGGATCGAGTCCATGTAGCCGTCGGCGGTGCCGCGGAACCGCGACAGGTCGGTGCTGAAGCTGCCCGACTCGGTGTAGGTCACCGCCACGCGCGCCGCGAGCTGCATCGTGATGGCCACGCCGCTGTTGGTGTAGCCTTGGTTGGTTTCGGCCACGGCGAGATTGACGAGGCCGACGATGTCGCCGCTGGCGCTGGCCGCGGACGGGGTGTAGGCCACCAGCACGCGGATGATGGCGTTGGCCTTGGCGGCCGACGGGGCGCCGTCGGCCGCCTGCCTGCGCAGCAGCCGGCCGTTGAACAGCGACTGGCGGTAGATCTTGGCGTAGTCGGCCGCGGGATGGTCCGGCGGCATCTTCCTTTCGTCGATGCGGGCCAGCGCGTGGCCGCCGGAACTCAGCGGACGCAGCGCGTAGAGTTCGCCGTTCTTGCGGATGGTGCCGGTGAGCCTGTCGCCGTTGCGGACGATCATCACCGAGTTGTTCGGGTCGTCGGCGATCTCGCCGGTCTTGGCGAGGATGCCGTCGAGCCCGGCGAAGCTGCGGCCCAGCGTGCCGTACCAGACCTGGGTGCCGTCTTCGTTGCGGTAGCTGTAGCGCTTGTAGGCGATGCCGGCGTCGCCCAGCGACAGGGCGTCGCGCTTGGCCTCGATCAGCGAGGCGTCGGCCTGCAGCAGTTGCACCGAGACGGTGGCGCGGTCGGCGACGAGCGCGCGGTAGCTCTGGTCGGCGACGAGGCCGGCCTGCTGGGCCTTGGGCGAGGAGAACAGCGACGGTGCGGCGGTCTGCGCGGCGAAGGCCGGCGTGGCGACGACGGCGAGCGCGGACAGCGCGATGGCGAGCGTGGAACGCTTCATGATGGACCTCTCCTTGGTATCGGCCCCGGGCACCGCGGCGTCCGGGCCGGGTGGCGATGTCGGGACCATGGGATGTTCGGGAACGACCCGGACGCCCTGTCCGGGCATCGTGCGCATGCGCGCGCAGGCTGCGCAAGCTGCATCGCGACATGCGCCGGCGTATGTCGCAACGCCCGTCTCGGAATCGCCGGGCGGGCCGGCGCCGCGGTTCAGAGCACGACCCACCAGCAGTCGAGGTGCCGGCGCAGGCCGAACACGGTGCGCGACGGCGTGCTGCCGTTCTTCAGCGTCTGCTCCAGGCGCAGCCCCACGGCCGGCGCGCGGCGCGGCGGTGGCGGCGGCGGGTCGTCGGCGGCCCCGGCCGGCGGCGCGACCTGCGCCAGGGCCGGCGCGGGCGGGGGGTGCGATGGGGGCGGTGGCGCGCCCCCGCCGTCGGCGCTGGTGGCGCTGGCGACGGGATCGACCTCGGCCGGGCGCGGCGCGGCGCGCAGCACGACGATGTCGACCAGCGGCCGGTCGGCGATGGCCTGGAGCTGCTGCAGGATGCGGTCGCCGCTCTGCGCGTTCTGGCCGACCCAGTGGTAGACCGAGGCCAGGCCGTTGACGTCGTGGGCGTCGATCGCGGCGGTGATGGCCGCGCTCAGCGCCGGCAGGGTGCGGGCGCAGCCGCTCCGGTAGGGGCCCGACCCGGCCGGCGCCGGCACGCCGCGGACCACCCGCGGGATCGCGCCGAGGCTGTCGCAGGGGCGGTCGGTGTAGATGGTGCCGCCGGCCGGGGACTCGCAGCGGTTGAGGGCGGACTGCTGGGCCCGCGCCGGCGGCGTCCAGCCGGGGACGGCCGCGCCGAGCGCGAGGACGAGCAGCGTGGCGATCGGGAGTCGGCGGGCGGGGGACGGCATCGCGGCAGTCTGGCACTCGCTCGATGAACCCTCCGGCGATGGCCGCGGGTTCAGTGGCTCCCGGATGCGGCGGCCAGGAACAGGAGCACGATGTACAGGGGGACGATCGCGAGCAGCGAGACCGCCGAGACGATCGCCCAGAAGCGCGCCTTGTCCGAGGACGCCCGGGCGCCGGCGATGTCGCCCGCGGCGTTGAGGCTGTCGACCCGCGCGGCGTGGATGATCGACACGATGCCGAACGGCAGGCAGCAGAACAGCGTGGTCAGGATCGCCCACACCATGTGGTTCGGGATGTGTTCGCGAAAGGGCGGTGGCTGCGTTCCGGTCATGGCGGTCCTGGTCGATCGGGCGAAAGGGCGACGGGGCGGGTCAGCCCGGCGCCAGCAGCGAGAACGGCCACCACGGCAGGTTGCGCGCGATCCAGTAGGCCGGCAGCAGCACCATCCACAGTTTCGGCGCCATCACCACCGCCATCATCGGCTGCAGCGTGCGCGGACGGACGCCGCGCTCGTGCAGCACCATCAGCGGCAGCAGCGGCAGCACGATCATCGCCAGCGGATTCATCGAGAACGCGCGGGCGATGTCGCCGTGCGCCAGCGCGTGCAGCGCGCGGGTCAGGCCGCAGCCGATGCACCAGTACCCGGTCGTCTCGTGGAAGATGCACTTCGGGAAGAAGTTGCCGACCGCGTTCGGGTCGTAGTGGCGCAGCAGCCAGACGCCGACGACGGCCGCGCATGCGACCGTCGCCAGCACCAGCTTGTCGGTGGCGCGCAGCGCCTGCATGGCCGGCTCAGCGGCCCTGCATCTGCTGGATCTGCTCGAGGTACGCGGCGGTGCCGCCCATGGCGAACCAGCCGATGTTGAGCACCAGGCCGATGATGGCCAACGCGGTGGCGACCCAGCACCACGTCTTGGCGCTGTCGGACGCGCGCCGCGCGCCTTCCAGGTCGCCCTGGTTCAGCAGCGTGTTGACCTTGTTGGACTGGACGATGGCGACGATGCCCAGCAGGCCCAGCGGGCAGCACAGGCAGGTGGCCAGCACCGTCGCGATGATCGCCCAGGCGAGATGGTTGGGCACGCTGCCGGGCGCGGTGGCGGTATTCATGCGGAAACTCCTCGGGGGGGTGGACGTGAACGGTCGTCCGTTTCCCCGGAGCGGCCGCGATACGCATCTGCGCGCATTGTGCCGATTCCGCCGCGCCGTGCAAACGTCCGCCGGCGCGGCCGCTGCGGCCGGCATGGCGGACGCCTCAGGCGGCGTCGCCGCGCAGCGCCCGCACCCGCGCCTCGAGCATCGCAGCCCCGGCCTCGCGCCCGTCCACCGGCTCGCCCGCGACCACGTCCACGTGCGCGCGGAAGCGCCGCGGCACGCGCATCCGCGCCAGGCGGCCGTCGCGCTTGCTCCACATGCTGGTCCACATGTTCTTCAGCGCCATCGGCACCACCGGCACCGGGCGTCGTTCCAGCACCTTTTCCACGCCGGCCTTGAACGGCGCGATGGCGCCGTCGCGGGTCAGCGCCCCTTCCGGGAAGATGCCGACGAGCTGGCCGTCGGCCAGCGCGGCGTCGATCTCCTCGAACGCCCGCCGCATGATCTCCGGGTCCTCCTTCGCGCCGGCGATCGGGATCGCCTTGGCGGTGCGGAAGATCCAGCGCATCACCGGCACGTTGAAGATCTTGTAGTACATCACGAAGCGGATCGGCCGCGGGATGCTGGCCGACAGCACCAGCGCGTCCATGTAGGTGACGTGGTTGCAGACGATCACCGCCGGGCCCTCGTCCGGCACGTGCCGCTCGATCCCGTGCAGCTTCAGCCGGTACAGCGTGCGCACCAGCACCCAGCTGAGGAAGCGCATGAAGAACTCGGGCACGATGGTGAAGATCCACAGCGCCACCAGGGTGTTGGCGACCGCCAGCGCCAGGAACACCTGCGGGATGCTCAGCCCGGGCATCGGCACGGTGACGCCGCCCAGGGTCAGCGACTCCATCTGCAGCGCGACCCCCAGCCCGGCCGCCAGCACGATGAAGATCGCGTTCTGGATGTTGACCCCGGCGATCACCCGCGACAGTTCGCGCTTCGGCGTGCGGCTCTGGATCAGCGCGAACAGCGGCACCACGAACAGGCCGGTGAACAGGCCGACGCCGGTGAGGTCCAGCGCGATCCGCCAGCTTCCCGGCTGGCGCAGGAAGTCGATCACGCCCAGGTCGGTGGCCGGCGACGCCCCGCTGCGCGCGAAGTACAGGTCGAACAGGAACGCGCTCATCCCGAACGCGCCCAGCGGCACCAGGCCGATCTCGACCACCCGGCCCGACAGCCGCTCGCACAGCATCGAGCCGATGCCGGTGCCGATCGAGAACAGCGCCAGCGCGAAGATGTACAGCGACTGGTGCTGGCCGCCGCCCATGTGCAGCTCGGCGTAGGCCGGCAGCTGCGAGGTCAGCACCGTGCCCACGAACCAGAACCACGACACGCCGAGCACCGAATTGCGCACCGCCAGTTGCCGGCGGGTGAGCGCGAGCATGCGCACCGATTCGGGGATCGGGTTCCACTGGATCTTCAGCTCCGGCGCGCCGGCGTCGCACGGCGGCACCGCGCGGCTGGCGAAATAGGCGGCGAACGCGATCGCCAGCACCGCCAGCGCCGCGACCTGCGGCCCGTGCGCGCCGGCGAGCTGGAAGATCAGGCCGCCGACGATCATCCCGACCAGGATCGACAGCGACGTGCCCATCTCGACCAGGCCGTTGCCGCCGGTGAGCTCCTCGGGCTTGAGCACCGACGGCAGGATCGAATACTTCACCGGGCCGAACAGGGTCGAATGCACGCCGAGGAAGAACAGCGCGGCCAGCAGCAGCGGCAGGCTGTGCAGCAGGAACCCGACCGCGGCCACCGCCATCACCGCGATGCCCATGACCGTGGTGATGCGGATCAGCCGCGACTTCTCCAGCTTCTCGGCGATCTGCCCGGCGATGCCGGAGAACAGGAAGAACGGCAGGATGAACAGCGCCGGCGCGAGGTTCGCGTACAGCGTGCGCTCCTCGGTGCTCACGCCCATCCAGAACAGCAGGCCGATGATGCTCTGCCGGTAGACGTTGTCCAGGAACGCGCCCAGCGACTGCACCGAGAAGAACGGCAGGAAGCGGCGCTGCCGCAGCAGGTCGGTCTGATGGTGGGCCATGCGCGCTCCGCGGTGCCGGCCTCCGCCGGCGGGTCGGGGCGAGCCTAGCAGAGTTGCGTGGCCCGGTTCAGGGCGAGGTCCAGGGCGACCGCACGAGTCGCGTCGGCGTCGACGCGTCGGCCAGTCTGGCGAGCAGATGGGACAGCGTGCCGCCGCTGCGCTTCCACGACCAGAACAGCGGCGCCGGCAGCGAGGCCCGGCACCAGCGCCGGTCGTCGCGCTGCCGCGGCGGCAGGGCGTCGACATGGCGCAGCCACAGCGCCAGCGCGCGCTCGCCGGGCGCGGGCGGGACCGGGGCGGCGGGACAGGACGCCTGGAAATCCACCAGGTAGATGCGTTCCGCGGTGCGCACCAGCGCTTCCGGCCAGCCGGCGCCGTCCGGGGCGCGCGCCAGCAGCGCCTCGTGCGCGCGCAGCGCCTGCCGCCGCGGGTCGAGCATCGCGTGGCTTTCGACCAGGGGATCGGCCTCGGCGGCGGCCACGAAGGCCGCCTGCAGTCCGCCGTTGCGATCGTCGCAGGCGGCGTGGGTCGTCACCGACTTGCGCACCGGCGTCGTCCGGCGCCGGCGCAGCAGCCGCCGCGGCGCGTCGCGCAGCCGCTCCGGAGCGGCGCCCGCGGGGGCGGTGCAGTCCGGCGGGATGGCCAGGTCGTGCGTCGCCGCGTCGTCGCCCTGGCCGGGCAGGAAGAAGTCGTCCGTCGCCGGCACGTCGGCCTCGGCCGGCGGCGCGTGCGGCAGGCTCGCGTAGTCCGGCCGGCAGCGCGGGTCGTCGATCACCGCCAGCACGTCCAGCCGGTGCCGCGGCGGCCGGCCGCGACCGGCGCGCTCCAGCATCTCGTCGCGCAGTTCGGCGAACTCCGGTTCCGGCCACAGCAGCGCCCCGCCGGCGGCGAGCATCGATTCCGCGGACCCCGCGCCGCCGCCCGGCGCGCGATGGCTGCGCAGCGCGACCACGACGCAGACCCGCGGGTCGGCCAGGCTCGCCCGCGGCGGCAGCGTGTCCAGGGTCACCCGGACCTGCGGCGCCGGCGTCGCGTCGCGCGCCGGGGCCACCGCGTCGGCGGCGAAACCGGCGTCGCGCAGCCAGCGTCGCGCCGCCCGCAGCGTGGCCGGCGCATCGCAGAACAGGGCCATGCGCGGACGCCGCGCGGGATCGAGCGCGGCGAACGGCTCGTCGCGGGCCCGCAGTTCGCGCAGGCCCGCTTCCAGTTGCGCGCGATGGATCCGGCCCAGGCGGGGACGCAGGCCTGCGCGCCGCGGCGGGGTTGCGGGCAGCGCCGCGCCGGTGCGGGCGACCGGCACCAGCGTCGGCAGCTTGCAGGCGCCGCGACGCACCGCGCGCGCGACGTCGAACGCGGTCAGCGGCACCGGCCCGGCGCCGCCCGCGTCCATGCGCAGGTCCACGCGCAGGCGCGCACGCGCCCCGGCGCCGGGCCCGGTGCGACGCTCGGCGATCAGGGTCAGCGGCCCCGCCGGCACGACCCCGGCGGCGACGGCGTCGATCACGCGCAGCGCCGGCGACGGCCCTGCGCAAGCGCGGTCCAGCCAGTCGCGGAACGCCGCGCGGCGGCCGGGCGGCAGGAACAGCCGGGCGTGGCGGTGCAGGCTGGCGGTGTCGTGGTTCGACAGGGCGCGGCGCAGCCGCTCGGCGATGCCCGGCGTGGCCGCGATCGCGGTCATCCGCCAGGGCGACGCAGGGTCGTCGGGCGCGTGCGCCCAGCGCCAGACGATCAGCGCCTGCAGCACCCAGCGCAGGCCGCTGCCCGGGGCGAGGCGCAGCGCGTGGTGCGCGCGCTCCGGGATGACGCGGGGAAGATCGCGGCGCGAAGGCGACCCGCAGGCGCGCTGATGCAGGGTGTCGGCATCGTCGCTGCGCAGGGCCTCGTGCGCCAGCAGCAGATGGACCAGCGCCTGCCGCTGCGCCGCGTTGAAATTGTCGATGCGGGTGCGGCACACGCGCTCGGCGCACCACCACTGCAGCAGCTCCGCGCCGGCCGGCGACAGCCGCGGAAGCAGCGCGCTCGATGCGCGTCGCGGCGTGCGGTCGCTGGCCGGCGCCTCCAGTTCGGCGAGCAGGGCGCGCGCGGCGTACTCCAGCGCCAGCGCCAGCGGCGCATCGGACGTGGCCGGCCCGGTCCCGTCTGCGCCGGGCGGCGGAAGCGACTGGTCCCGGCACCGATGCCACCACCGCTCGGTCCGCATGTTCGGCATTCCCGGCCCTCCGTGTCATCGGTCGAGCCGCACGCTAACAAAAAGTTTGATATGGTACAAATCATATCTTTCCAGCGCTGGCGTACACCGGCCCGACGTCAGGTGATGCGCAATGAACAGATGGCGTTCAGCCAGAGGCTGCGCGCTGCGTTGCACAAGGCGGGCCTCGGCGAGAGCCCCGTCGAACTGGTGCGTTTGCTCGCGCGCTTCGGCGGCGAGCCGGTGTCGCAGCAAGCCGTCTCCGGGTGGTTGAGGGGGCGGGCGATGCCCAGACAGACCAATCTCAGGGCGCTGGCGAAGATGCTGGCAATGGAGCCGCAGCAGTTGCAATACGGCGACGACGACAAGCGTGGACGCGAGGATCGGACCGAGGGTGGCCTCGATCCGCGCGACCGACTGGCCATCGAGGCCTATCTGCAGTTGCCCCCGGCCCAGCGTCGGCTGCTGCGCCAGGTCATCGACGAATTCGTCCGTTCCGGCGGGGCGCGCAAGCCCTGATCCGGGCCGGTCGATCGTGCGCCGGGGCCGCGTCCCGGCGCAGTAGGCCCTGTCGCGTCAACATAATGTGGATTTGATCCACAAGCGCGTCTTTCACACCGGGCGTCTCACCGGCCTAAGGTCGGTGAATGAAGACCGAACAAGACGCTTTCAGCGAGCGCTTGCGCGCCGCTCTGCGCCAAGCCGGAATGAGCGAGAGTCCGGCCGAACTCGTGCGCCTGCTCGCCCGTTTCGGCGGCGAACCCGTCTCCCAGCAGGCGATCTCCGGCTGGCTCAACGGCCGCGCCATGCCCCGGCAGGGCAACATGCGCGCGCTGGCGCGGATGCTGTCGATGGAACCGCAGCAATTGCAGTTCGGCAGCGACAAACACGTCCGCGAGACCCGCGGCGAGTGGCGGATGAACCCGCACGATCAGCTCGCGATCGAGACGTTTCTCAGGCTGCCGGCCTCGCAGCGCAAGCTGGTCCGCAGCCTGATCGAGGAACTGTCGAAGCAGCACGCGCCGGCGAAGGCGGCGAAGAAGCGCTGACAGGGCGACTGCTCCGTGATCCCCGCGATTGTCGATGGCGACCTGCTGGACCAGCCGGTCGAGGTCATCGTCAATGCCTGGAACCGGAACGTCATCCCGTGGTGGCTGCTGCTGCCGCAGGGCGTGTCGGGGGCGATCAAGCGCCGCGGCGGCCTGCGGCCTTTCATCGAGATCGGACGCACCGGGCCGTTGCCGCTCGGACAGGCGCGACTGACGTCGGCGGGCCGCCTGCCGTTCAAGGCCATCGTCCATGTGGCCGGCATCGATCTGCTGTGGCGTGCGTCGGAGCAGTCGATCCGCGATTCGGTGCGCTCCACGATGGACATCGTCGCGGCCGAGCGCTTCGCCTCGGTCGCGTTTCCGGTGATCGGTGCAGGCTCCGGCGGCTTCCGCGAAGCCGACGCGCTCGCGACCATGCGCGACGCCTTCGCATCCGTGGAAACGGCAGCGGACGTGCGCATCGTCCGCTACCGGCCGTCGAAGTGACTCAGCCCCGCTCCCGCTCCCGCGCCACCGCCCGCCAGCCGATGTCGCTGCGGTGGAATTCGCCGTCCCAGGTAATCGACGACACCGCCGCGTAGGCTTCGCGCTGCGCTTCGGCCACCGTATCGCCCAATGCGCAGACGCACAGCACGCGGCCGCCGGCGGTGACGACGCGACCGGCCTCGTCCAGTCGGGTGCCGGCATGGAAAACCTTGGTGCCCATCGGCTGCGGGGCATCCAGTCCGGAAATCCGATCGCCGGTCCTGGGCGTCTCGGGATACGCTGCCGCCGCCATCACCACGCCCAGCGAAGGGCGCGGATTCCATCGCGCGTCCACGCGCGCGAGTTGCACGTCGATCGCGGCCTCGACCAGATCGAGCAGGTCCGATTGCAGGCGCAGCATCACCGGCTGCGTTTCCGGGTCGCCGAAGCGCACGTTGAATTCGATCACCTTCGGCGCGCCGGTCGCGTCGATCATCAGCCCGGCGTACAGGAAGCCGGTGAACGGCACGCCGTCGGCGGCCATGCCGCGCACGGTCGGTTCGACCACCTCGCGCATCACCCGCGCATGCACCTCGGGCGTGACCACCGGCGCGGGCGAGTACGCGCCCATGCCGCCGGTGTTCGGGCCGGTGTCGCCGTCGCCCACGCGCTTGTGGTCCTGCGAGGTCGCCATCGGCAGCGCGAAGATGCCGTCGACCATCGAGATGAAACTGGCTTCCTCGCCGTCGAGGAATTCCTCGATTACCACCCGCGCGCCGGCGGCGCCGAAGGCGTTGCCCGACAGCATGTCGCGCACCGCGGCCTCGGCCTCGTCCTGCGTCATCGCCACGATCACGCCCTTGCCCGCGGCCAGGCCGTCGGCCTTGACCACGATCGGCGCGCCCTTCTCCCGGATGTACGCGAGCGCGGCATCGACGTCGGTATGCACGGCGTAATGCGCGGTGGGGATCGCATGACGGGCGAGGAAGTCTTTCGCGAACGCCTTGCTGCCTTCGAGCTGCGCGGCGGCGGCGGTCGGTCCGAAGATGCGCAGGCCTTCGGCGCGGAAGCGATCGACCACGCCCGCCACCAGTGGGCCCTCCGGGCCGACGACGGTGATCCCGATGTGTTCGCGCCGGGCCAACTGCACCAGGGCGTCGATGTCCTTGATGTCGACGGCCACGTTGCGGCATTTCCGTTCCCGCGCCGTGCCCGCGTTGCCGGGCGCCACGACGACGGCCGCGACCCGCGGCGATTGGGCCAGCTTCCAGGCGAGCGCATGCTCGCGGCCGCCCGAGCCGATCACCATGACGTTCACCGGCGCTCTCGGCGCCGCGCGCGCCGGCGACTCTGCCGCGTCTGCCGCGTCGAGGCTGCCGTTGCGGATCCAGTACGAGAGCCAGAGCGGCAGCGCATACACGACCGTCGCGCCGATCGCCCCCAGCAATGCGAATCCCATCGGGATCTTGCGGAACGCGAACGGCCCGCTGTTGTGCATCTGGATCATCAGGCTCAGGCCCAGCAGCAGGAACAGGAACAGCACGACCTCGCTGGCGACGAACATGCGGAAGCGCTCGCTCGGCGAGAATCCGCGTCCGTGATCGACCCCGAAACGCCAGCGCGCGAATTCCGCGGCGCCGAAGATCATGCCGAGCCCGAGCAGGGCCTGGAGCGGCAACCAGCCAGGGAGTATCTCCTGCAGGATTCCGATCGGGATGCCCACGATGAACAATCCCGCGAAGAACCACATCACGTACTTGAAGACGGGGCGATCGAACTCGCGGTCGTTGCGGAGGCGGGTGGTCATTGGACGGACTCTCGTCGGGATGCGTTGGTCGGGCGTGCGTGAAGCGAGTTGTCGGCATCGCCCGGCGCGACCAGGACCTGGTCCGCCCGCGGCGACTGCGCGAGCTTCCAGGCGAGGGCGTGTTCGCGGCCGCCGGAACCGATGACGAGGAGTTTCATGCGCGGGTTCTCCAGAAATAAGCGAGGCCATCCTCTGCGGGGATGGCGAGATAACCGGAATCAAGAGGGCAATGGTAGACGTGCGGCATCCTCGCCAATACGTCGTGCGTCGGCCACCAGTAGGCGTCGAGCCGGGTGAATTCCAGTGCCTCGTGTGTCGTCTCCACACATGCCTTGTCAAACGGGGGGTGGTCAGGCGGCGAGAACTCGAATCTGATCAGCGTCGCATTGCTGTCGATGTCATGCTTTTCGCGGATCCGCTTGGCGGACGGTGGAATCCACCCTGGCAGCCAGCCCTTGCGGAACAGTTCGCCGTGCTCGGCGTCTGCGCGATCTGCGAAACTGGAACTGGGTGTTTCAAACAAGCATCCACTTGCCGCGAGACAGGGAATCAGCAGCAACGGCCGCAGTGACGTCGTAAAGAAGGACACATCAATACCCCGGACAATGCGCATGGGCATGAAAGTTCAGGGGTTCATCACCCCTGATCGCACCCGTCCCGCGCCAGCACGCGCGGGGCGACGCGGTAGCGGGTGCCGTCGAACGTGGTCGGGATGCTGCGCTTGACCTTGCGGCCGCCGCGTTCGCCGGCGACGTCGATGCCGAGCGCGTAGAAGCCGCGGTCGGCCTTGGCGGGATCGACGCGCAGGGTGCAGTCGAGCGACACCGAGCGCGCGCGGCAGCCGCGGTCGCCGTCGGGATCGCACTCGCCGGTGTTGTCGAGGTGGGTCGCGAACGCCAGGCGCTCGACGAAGCGGTCGTCGTCGGCCTGGTGCAGGGATACGCTTTCGGTGGTCCAGCCCATGTTGGTGAACGCGCTGGACAGCGCGAACGCGGTGCGCCGGCTGCCGATCTCCACCAGCGCCACGTCGCCGGGCACGCCCCAGGCGCCGGTCTGCACGCCGCGTTCGCGCGCGCCGATGCGCGCCTGGGCCTGCCCGCCGCGCGGGTCGAGCAACTGGAACAGATCGACTTCGCCCGCCTGCGCGTGGCCGGCGTCGTCGAAACTGGCGCAGACCGCGACCAGGCGCGGGCCCGGAGCCTGCAGGCCGGAATCGGCGCAGACGCTGCGGACCGACGGCGCGGGTGCGTCGTCCGCGCGATGCACGGCCTTCGCCTTCCATTCGCCCTTCAGCGACACCGCCTCGCCGGGATAGGCCGTGCGCAGCAGGCGCAGGACCTCGGCGTCGGTGACGACGCCGGCGGCCGGCGTGGTGAGCGGGCTGGACGGCGGCCGCGGCGCGGGCGGCGCCGGCGTCGCGGCGAACGCCGCCGTGGCGCCGAGCGTGGCGAGGAGCAAGGGCAGTCGCTTCATGCGGGATCTCCCGGGGATCGTGGACCGGCGCCGCGGCGGCGCCGGGCGGGGCTCAGTGCCGGAAATGTCGCACGCCGGTGAACACCATGGCGAGGCCGTGCTCGTCGGCGGCGTCGATCACTTCCTGGTCGCGCATCGAGCCGCCGGGCTGGATGACGGCGGCGATGCCGGCCTGCGCCGCGGCGTCGATGCCGTCGCGGAACGGGAAGAAGGCGTCGCTGGCCATCACCGAGCCGGGGACGACGAGGCCGGCGTCGTCGGCCTTGATGCCGGCGATGCGCGCGGAATACACGCGGCTCATCTGCCCGGCGCCGACGCCGATCGTCTGCAGGTCCTTCGCGTAGACGATGGCGTTCGACTTCACGAACTTCGCCACCTGCCAGGCGAACAGCAGGTCGGCGAGCTGCGTTTCGGTCGGCGCGCGCCTGGTCACCACCTTGAGTTCGTCGGCGGTCACTTCGCGGATGTCGGCGGTCTGCATCAGCAGGCCGGAGCCGACGCGCTTCACGTCGATGTTGTTGCGGCCGTCGCCGTGCGGGATGCGCAGCACGCGCACGTTGGCCTTCTTCTTCGCGTAGGCCAGCGCCTCGTCGGCGTAGCCGGGCGCGATCAGCACCTCGACGAACTGGCGATCGAGGATGGTCTTCATCGTCGCGCCGTCGACCGGCACGTTGAAAGCGAGGATGCCGCCGAAGGCCGAGGTCGGATCGGTCGCGTAGGCGCGTTCGTAGGCCTCGAGCGCGCTGGACGAGACCGACACGCCGCACGGATTGGCGTGCTTGACGATTACGCACGCCGGCGTGGCCGTACCGAACTGGCGCACGCATTCCCACGCGGCGTCGGCGTCGGCGAGGTTGTTGTAGCTCAGCTCCTTGCCCTGCAACTGCGCGAACGTCGCCAGCGTGCCCGGCACCGGCCACAGGTCGCGGTAGAACGCGGCCTGCTGGTGCGGGTTCTCGCCGTAGCGCAGGTCCATCACCTTGACGAAATTGCTGTTGTTCTGCGCCGGGAACAGCCGGCGTTCGCCGTCCTCGCCCAGCGACGACAGGTGGTTGCTGATGCAGGCGTCGTAGAACGCGACGTTGTCGAACGCGGCCACCGCGAGCCGGAAGCGCGTGCGGCCGGAGAGCGCGCCGTCGTTCGCGGCGAGTTCCTCGACCAGCGCGGCGTACTGCGACGGATCGGTCGCCACCGCGACGCGGGCGAAGTTCTTGGCCGCGCTGCGCAGCATCGCCGGGCCGCCGATGTCGATGTTCTCGATGACGTCCTCGAAGCTGCTCGCCGGATTCGCCGACACCGCGGCGAACGGATACAGGTTCAGCACCAGCAGGTCGATCGCGCCGATGCCGTGTTCGGCCATCACCGCGTCGTCGATGCCGGCGCGACCGAGCAGGCCGCCGTGGACCAGCGGATGCAGCGTCTTCACCCGGCCGTCCATCATTTCCGGGAAGCCGGTGACGTCGCTGACGTCGCGCACCGGCAGGCCCGCGTCGCGGATCGCCTTCGCGGTGCCGCCGGTGGAGATCAGTTCGACGCCGCGGGCGGCGAGGGCGCGGGCGAGGTCGATCAGGCCGGTCTTGTCGGACACGGACAGGAGCGCGCGGCGAATCGTCACCGGGGCGCCGGAAAGCGGGCTGGTCATGGGGCGGGGCACTGCGGCGGGGAGGCCGCGATTATAGACGAGGCGGTCCGGCGACCCGGCGCGGACGACCGGCGTTCGGCTCAGGCCAGCCCGTAATCCTTGAGCTTCTTGCGCAGCGTGCCCCGGTGGATCCCGAGCATCGCCGCGGCGCGGCTCTGGTTGCCGTCGCAGTGGCGCAGCACTTCGGCGAACAGCGGGATCTCCAGTTCGCGCAGTGCGACTTCGTACAGGTTCGAGGTGTCCGCGCCGTCGAGATCGCCGATGTAGCGGCGCACGGAATGCGCGACGTGCTCGCGCAGCGGCACGCGCGGAGCGGAACGGGGTGCGGCGTCGTGGCGTTCGGCGTTCAAGAACGAGGTCCCGGCGGAGAGATGTGCCCAGCGCGGCCCCGTCCCTGGCCGCTCCGCCGGTATCGGCGGGGCGGAGAGTCTAGCGTGGCCGTCCGGGCGCTGCCATGGTGAACGCGGCCGATCCGGCGTTTCCACGCGGGATTTCCCGATGAATGGCGCGTCACGCGCCGATTGTCCGGCAATGGGAGCTTTTCTCGTTGGCTGCGCGCATCGCGCATCGTTCCGGAATCGTCGCGGTATCGCGTGCCGGCGGCCCGGTGTTTCGCCGGCGACGGGAGGTCGCGGCGTCGCCGCCGCGGTTCAGCGGAACGTGAAGTCGTAGCCGACGATGTCGGACGCCGGTTCGAGGATGTCCATCGCCACGGCCGCGCTTTCGCCGCCGGCGAGCAGCGGCTGGCTCGGCGCGCCGCCGAGGTATTCGCGGGCATCGAAGCTGCGTTCGCCGGCCGCGCGGCCGTTGCCGTCGGTGAGCGTCAGCCGCAGCCGCGGCCACGGCTGCGCCCAGCGCGCATCGTTGCGGAACGTGGCGGTGACCCGCAGCACGCCGGGCAGGGAAGGGTGCTGGCGCACGTCGCGCTGCACCAGCGTGAACGCGGCCGGCTCGCGCCACGGCGGCAGATCGCAGCGCAGCGCGCCGCAGACCGCCTCCAGCAGCGGGCGCCAGTGCGCATCGCCGGCGAGGCGCGCCCGGTCCGCCAGCAGCAGTTGCAGCGCGAGCAGCACGCTCAGCGCGCCCACCGCGATCGGCAGCCAGCGCTCGCGCGGGCCCGCCGGGCGCGCGGGCCCGTGGACGAAGCTGGGCATGCCGCGCGTGCGTCGCGGACGCGCCGGCGCCGCGGCGCTGGCGACAGCGGTTGCAGCGGTCGCTGCTGCGGGCGTGGCGGGGGCGTGGGCGTCGGTATGGTGTTCGACCTCGACGAGGCCTTCGCTCTCGGCCGGCGCTGCGTCCGTGATCGCTGCTTTCGCGATCGCCGCGTCCGTGGCCGCAGCGTCCGCCGTCGCCGGCGCGCCGCCGGCGTACGGCGTGCGCAGCAGCGCTGCGACGTCGAGCGGTTGGGTCTCGTCCTCGTCGAGCGCGTCGGGATCGCGGCGCAGCATGCTGTCGCAGTGCGGGCAGCGTACCGGCGGCAGATCCGTCACCGGATCGGTGGACACCAGCGCCTTGCAGTACGGGCAGTTGATGAACATCGCGCTATTGAAGCATGCGTCGCGGGTCAGGCGTCCGCGCGGCGGCGGCCGTCGATGCGGACCCAGTCGCCCTCGTGGGCGACGGCCAGGGCGTCGAACCACGGCGCGTAGCGTTCCAGCAGCGGCGCCTGCTGGCCGTCGAGGATGCCCGACAGCGCGATCCGGCCGCCGGGGGCGACCCGCGCGGCGAGGGTGTCGGCCAGCGCATCGAGCGACTTGGCGAGGATGTTGGCGACGACGACCGGGTAGGTTGCCGCCGGTTCGTCCTGCGGCAGATGCACCGCGAGGCGATCGCCGACGCCATTGCGCTCGGCGTTGTCGGTGGTGGCGAGGATCGCCTGCGGGTCGTTGTCGACGCCGACCGCGCGCGCCGCGCCGAGCTTCAGCGCGGCCAGCGCCAGGATGCCGCTGCCGCAGCCGAAATCCAGCGCGGTGCGGCCCTGCAGCACGCCCTCGGCCGCCAGTCCGTCCAGCCAGCGCAGGCACAGGGCGGTGGTCGGGTGGGTGCCGGAGCCGAACGCCAGCCCCGGGTCGAGCCGCACCACCGCCGCGTCGGCGGCGTCGGCGCCCTCGGGCAGGGCGTGGTTCCAGGGGACGATCCAGGTCCGCGCGCCGAAGTGCAGCGGCACGTACTGGTCCATCCACGCCCGCTCCCAGTCCTGGTCCTCGACCTTGCGGAACGTCGCGCCGGTCCAGTCCAGGCCGGGGTCGAACGCCTCCAGCGCCGCCAGCAGGATCAGCGGGTCGGTGTCGATCCCGAACAGCGCCGACAGCGCGACCGCGTTCCAGATCGGCATCTCGCCGACGCCCGGCTCCAGGATTGCGCGCTCGTTCGGGGTCTCGGCCTCGGCGTCGAGCAGGGTGACCGCGAGCGCGCCGACGTCTTCGAGCGCGTGTTCGTAGCGCGGCTGGTCCGCCTCGCGGCAGCGCAGGGTGAGTTCCAGATGGGGCATGGGGGGTTAGTCCGGGACTTTTTGCAAGAGTTTTTCGACGAAGGATTCTACGTCGTGTGTCCAGCGTTCCACGGTTGCCCGGGAAAGAGATTTTGCTCTATGTTGGCCAAGTCCAAATTGATAATTTCGATCTGTTTGGTGAACTATTAAATGCCTTCTTTCAAAAAGTGAAGATATTTTTGAAATATCAGATGAAAAATCATCAGATTTCAATCCAATTTTCCGGATCCACCCTGAAAGCTCATCTGAATTGTTTATGTTCATGTAGTTGGCATAGCCGTCGATACAGTCTCTAATGAAATTTTCGACATTCTCGCCCTTGTATTTCTTCAGCCGTCCAAGGCCAAATTTCTCAGGCTTGTCTGAGTTTTCAACTCTTTTGAATCCAGGCAGAAGTATCTCGTCAAGAACTTTTTCTTCTGCGTATGGGAGTCTCCACTTTAATAAGTTGCGAAAGAGTTCTTCGATTGATGCATGTAGAAAAACTACTGCTGCGCGCAGAACGTCAGTTTTGTGAACTGATATTCTTCCACCGCCAGCTCTTTGATCAATTGATTTGTAGATTTGTATGAAGTTCCTAACGCGTTTAATGTTGCTTTTAAATTCTTGTGTTGTATGTTCGCGCATAAATATTCCATATTTTAGCGGCGATTTTCTTGAAGCTAACTGGTGGGCTGATGCCTTCTAATAAGCCAATCTAGTATGACAACGAGCTTTCCCAAAGGATACCCGTAATAAGCCGATGGGTGGTGTTTCTTGGCTGACAATTGGTCGTGGGGAGGGTCGGGGGATGCGAACTCGCATGAATGCTAGTCTTCATTAAACCGTCAACGTGGAGTCCAGCCATGGCTAGCCTACGCACATTTGTTGTGATCGCCTGCGCCATGCTCGTGTCGGCTCAGGCTTTGGCCGGGCTCCGGGGCAGCCTGTTCGACGGTCGCAGCAGGCCGGCACTCGCGGCGGCGGACGCCGCCCTGCTGGTCGGCCGGCTGGAACTGGTCTGGGGCGACGCCGACCCGGCGCCGAAGGCGGCCGGCGCGGCGCCGCAGTTCCGCGCGACGCTGGTGGACGACGCCGGCGCGCGCCACGCACTGGATCCCGACCAGGCGCTGCGCGCCGCCGGCGACCTGCACGCGCTGTTCGGCAAGCGGGTCGCGGTGTCGCTGGCGCCGGCCGTGGCCAAGCGCGGGGCGGCCGCGCCGGTCATCGACGCGATCGTGCCGGTGGGCGACCTCGTGCCCGCGAAGGCGGCGGAATTCCCGTCCAAGATCAGCGGGACCACGGTCTGGGTCACGCTGATGTGCAAGTTCAGCGACATCGCCACCGAGCAGAAGACCCGCGCCTTCTTCCAGGGCCAGTACGGCACCGCCGTCGGCCAGCTCGGCAACTACTGGCAGGAAGTGTCGTACAACCAGGTCAACCTCGCCGGCAGCGACGCCTACGGCTGGGCCACGCTGCCGCAGCCGCGCGACTACTACGTCACCAAGGACGCCAACGGCAAGGACAAGGCCGACCTCGGCAAACTGTTCACCGACTGCGTGGCCGCGCACGACGCCAACGTGAATTTCGCGGTGAACGGCGGCGTGCAGGGCGTCAACATGATGTTCAACGGCGACCTCGACGGTTACGCCTGGGGCGGCGGCCGGTGCGCGACGCTCGACGGCGTCAACAAGTGCTGGAGCACCACCTGGAACCCGCCGTGGTCGTTCGGCAACCTCGCGCCGCTGTGCCACGAGATGGGCCACGGCTACGGCCTGCCGCACGCCAACAATTCCGACGCCGACAGCGACCCCTACGACAATCCGTGGGACGTGATGAGCGACGCCTGGAACAATGCCGTGCCCAACGCCACCTACGGCACGCTGCCCAAGCACATCGGCCAGTATTCGCGGAACCGGCTGGGCTGGGTCGCGACTGCGCGCAAGCGGACGATCAACGCCGGCAGCGGCGCGATGTCGCTGGCCCTGGACCGGGCCAGCCTGGCCGGGTCGTCCAACGTGCAGATGCTGGTGCTGGGCTATCCGGACCAGAGCACCCGCTACTACGTCGTCGAAGTGCGCAAGCGCGTCGGCAGCTACGAGAACAGGCTGGCCGGCGACGCGGTCATCATCCACTCGGTCGACACCTCGCGCGGCGAACCGGCGTGGAGCGTCGATGCCGACACGCCGCCGGCGAACCGCGCCAACAACGAGGGCAGCATGTTCAAGGTCGGCGAGAGGTGGACCTCGCCGGACTTCGCCTTCCGGGTGACCGTGGACGCGGCGACCGCCGAAGGTTTCGTGGTGTCGGTGCGCCGGCCGCCGCGCAAGGTGCCGACCGTCCAGGCGCCCGTCCCGGTGGACCCCGGCGCCGCGCCCGCGCACCGGCCGCGCCCGCGCGGCGCCGCCGACCGGCGCTGAGCCCGCGGCGGCCGTTTCCGCGTCGCGCCGCGTCCCGGCCGACCTGCCCTCGCGGGCGGTCGCCTGCTACATTGTCGCTCCCCCCTCGACCGCGAGACCGCTGTCGTGCTGCTGATGATCGACAACTACGACAGCTTCACCTGGAACCTCGTCCAGTACTTCCAGTCGCTGGGCGCGGACGTGAAGGTGGTCCGCAACGACGAACTCACCGTCGACGAGATCGACGCCCTGCAGCCCGCGGGCATCGTGATCTCGCCCGGGCCCTGCACCCCGAACGAGGCCGGCGTGTCGGTGGAGGTGATCCGCCGCCTCGGCGACCGCATCCCGATCCTCGGCGTGTGCCTGGGCCACCAGAGCATCGGCCAGGCCTATGGCGGCGACGTCGTCCGCGCCGGCCGGATCATGCACGGCAAGACCTCGCGCATCCGCCACGCCGGCAAGGGCGTGTTCGCCGGCCTGCCCGACGGCTACGAGGCCACGCGCTACCACTCGCTGGTCGTCGACCGCCACAGCCTGCCCGAGGCGCTGGAAGTCACCGCCTGGACCGAGAACGAGGACGGCAGCGTCGAGGAGATCATGGGCCTGCGCCACCGCGACCATCCGGTCGAAGGCGTGCAGTTCCACCCCGAATCCATCCTCACCGAGCACGGTCACGCGCTGCTGAAGAACTTCCTCGCGCGCGCCGCCTGAGCGCGGCCCGCGCCGTCTGCCGATTTTCCGGATTCCCATGTCGATCACGCCCCAGCAAGCCCTGCAGCGGACCATCGAGCACCGCGAGATCTTCCACGACGAGATGGTCGACCTGATGCGCCAGATCATGCGCGGCGAAGTCTCGCCGTCGATGGTCGCGGCGATCCTCACCGGCCTGCGCGTGAAGAAGGAGACGGTGGGCGAGATCGCCGCCGCGGCCTCGGTGCTGCGCGAATTCTCCAACCGCGTGGAGGTGCGCGATCGCGATCGCCTGGTCGACATCGTCGGCACCGGCGGCGACGGCGCGCACACCTTCAACATCTCCACCGCGAGCATGTTCGTGGTCGCCGCCGCGGGCGCGAAGGTCGCCAAGCACGGCAACCGCAGCGTGTCCTCGAAGTCCGGCAGCGCCGACGTGCTCGAAGCGCTGGGCGCGCACATCGAACTGCCGCCTGCGCAGGTCGCCGCCTGCATCGACGCCACCGGCATCGGTTTCATGTTCGCGCCGGTGCACCATCCGGCGATGAAGGTGGTCGCGCCGGTGCGCCGCGAGATGGGCGTGCGCACGATCTTCAACATCCTCGGCCCGCTGACCAATCCCGCCGGCGCGCCGAACATCCTGATGGGCGTGTTCCACCCCGACCTCGTCGGCATCCAGGCGCGCGTGCTGCAGGAGCTCGGCGCCAGCCGCGCGCTGGTGGTGTGGGGCCGCGACGGCATGGACGAACTGTCGCTGGGCGCGGCCACGCTGGTCGCCGAGCTGCGCGACGGCGTCGTCCGCGAATACGAAGTGCATCCGGAGGACTACGGCATCGCGATGGCCGCCAGCCGCAACCTGCGGGTCGAGGACGCGGTCGAGTCGAAGGCGATGCTGCTGGAGGCGCTGGAGAACAAGCCGGGGCTGCCGCGCGACATCGTCTGCCTCAACGCCGGCGCCGCGCTGTTCGTGGCCGGCGTCGCCGACACCATCGCCCACGGCATCGACGCCGCGCGCGCGGCGATCGCCAGCGGCGACGCCCGCGCCAAGCTCGAGCACTTCATCGCCACCACGCAGACGCTGGCCGCGGCCTGAGCCCTCGCCACCCGAGCCCTCGCCACCCGAGCCCTCGCCACCCGAGCCCTCGCCACTCCGAACCATCGCCATGTCGCAGACCGCATTCGCGAACACCCCGGAGCCGCCGTACTACGCGGTGATGTTCACCTCGCTGCGCAACGGCGCCGACGCAGAGGGCTACGCCGAGGCGGCGGAGCGCATGCTCGAACTCGCCGCGCAGCAGCCGGGCTATCTCGGCGTGGAATCGGTGCGCGGCGCCGACGGCGTCGGCATCACCATCAGCTACTGGCGCAGCGAGAACGACATCCTCGCCTGGAAGCACCAGGCCGAGCACGCGGCGACGCGCAACCGCGGCCGCCGCGACTGGTACACCCGCTACATCACGCGCGTCGCCAGGGTCGAGCGCGCCTACGACTGGTTCGCGAAGACAACGCCATGAGCAACGACGCCACCGCCCCTCCCGCCGACGCGCGACGCGCGGACATCCTGCAGCGCATCCTCGACCGCAAGGGGGAGGAGGTCGCCGATCGCCGCGCGCGCGCGCCGCTGGACGCGTTGCGCGCGCGCCTGGCCGACGCGCCGCCCGCGCGCGGGTTCGCGGCGGCGATCGCGGCGAAACGCGACGCCGGCCTGCCCGCGGTCATCGCCGAGGTGAAGAAGGCCAGCCCGTCGAAGGGCGTGATCCGCGCCGACTTCGACCCCGCCGCGATCGCCGCCCGCTACGAAGCCGCCGGCGCCGCCTGCCTGTCGGTGCTCACCGACGTGGATTTCTTCCAGGGCGCGGACGCCTACCTGCAGCAGGCGCGCGCCGCGTGCGCGCTGCCGGTGCTGCGCAAGGACTTCACGATCGACCCGTACCAGGTCGTCGAGGCGCGCGTGCTCGGCGCCGACGCGATCCTGCTGATCGTCGCGGCGCTGGACGACGCCACGATGGCGCTGCTGCATCGCGAAGCGATGGACCTCGGTCTCGACGTGCTGGTCGAAGTCCACGACGCCGACGAACTGCAGCGCGCGCTGCGCCTGCCCGCGATCGGCGGCCGGCAGCCGCTGATCGGCGTCAACAACCGCAATCTGCGCACCTTCGAGGTGTCGCTGGCGACCACGCTGTCGCTGAAATACGCGGTGCCGGCCGACCGCATCCTCGTCACCGAGAGCGGCATCGCCACCCGCGCCGACGTCGACTGGATGCTCGCCGCGGGCGTCGACACCTTCCTGGTCGGCGAATCCTTCATGCGCGAAGCCGACCCGGGCGCGGCGCTGAAAACGCTGTTCTTCCCCGCATGAGCGCGGCGAAGCATGCCGGTCCCGCGACCCCTGCGGCCGACGCGCCGCTGGTGGTGTTCGACTTCGACCACACCCTGTACGACGGCGATTCCGGCAGCCACCTGTTCAAGTGGCTGATCGAACGCGACTGGTGGCGCCGCGCGCTGGCGCTGCTGATCGCGCCGATCGCCGGCCCGATGGTCGCGTGGATGCCCACGCGCCGCCGCGGCATCTCCGCGTTCGTGTGGGTGGGCACGCTGGGCATGCGCACCACCGCGGATTTCAACCTCGCCACCGACCGCTACGTCGCCGCGCACGCCGAGGCGATCCGCGTGCGGTTGCTGCCGATCGCGCTGGACGTGCTGCGCCTGCATCGCGAGGCCGGCGACAACGTCGTCGTCGCCACCGGTGCGCCGCCGGAACTGGCCCGCGCGATCCTCGCCTTCGTCGCCCACGAGGACCTGCCGGTGATCGGCACGATCGTCGGCCCGAAGTTCGGCGCGATCGGCGCGCTGCGCCACTGCCACTACCGCATGAAGATGACGATGCTGCGCGAGGCCGGCTACACCGCGCCCGTCGCCGCCGCCTACTCCGACAGCAGCGCCGACCTGCCGCTGCTACAGGCCGCGAAACAGCCCGTCGTCGTCAATCCCAAGCCGCAGCGCGTCGCGATGTTCCGCCGCGTGCTGCCCCCGGGAACGCAGATCCTCAACTGGGGCTGCCCGGGACGGGGCGGGGACGGGGTGTAGGCGAACGCGCAGGCGAGCATCGCGCGATCGCCGTGTTGTTTCCCGCCCGATGCCCTCTCCCGTGGGAGCGGCGGAAGCCGCGACAGGCGTTCCGGATCGCGATCGATGCGCCGCAGTGCATGCGCTCCCGGCGGAGCACGCTGGTCGTGCATGCCCGTTCGTCCATCCAGCGAATGGAATGCCGCGATGGAGGTATGCGGTGAGCGGCGATGCCGGATCGCCGTGGGCCATGCGGGCGGCGTCCGTTGCGGGCGCGATCCGGGGCAGGTGCCTCGCTGCGCTCGGGATGAAATGACGGGTGCCGGGGTCGCGACTGACGTCGCTCCTGCAAGAAGCGTTCAAGAAGCGTTGGGGTCGCGACTGACGTCGCTCCTACAGGAGTGGGGGGCGCGTTGCGGGTCGGCAGGGGGTGGGCAGGGCGGCGATCAGGGGCGATAATGCGCGCCATGGACAGATAGCCCGTCGCGCCGTCGTGGCCCCGCCTCGAAGGGTGCGCCTCCCGCCACCGGAACCTTCGCATGGCCGAGACCATCCGCCACGACAAGACCGCGCGCCAGTTGCGTCTGCTCTCGGACGCGCTGGACAGCGGGCGACTGGGCCCGGTGAAGCGGCTGGTCAACACGCTGTCGCCGGCCGAGATCGGCAACCTCCTCGAATCCCTGCCGCCGGGCAAGCGCGAGGTCGTCTGGGGCCTCGTGGACCCCGAGGACGACGGCGAGGTGCTGGTCCACGTCGGCGAGGAGGTCCGCGAGGGCCTGATCGCGGAGATGGACCCGGACGAACTGGTCGCGGCGGTCGAGGATCTCGACATCGACGACCTCGCGGACCTGGTCGAGGACCTGCCGGACACGGTGATCGACGAGGTCCTGAAGTCGATGGACCGCGAGAACCGCGAGCGCCTGGAGCAGGTGCTGTCCTACGACGAGGACACCGCGGGCCGCCTGATGAATCCCGACGTGGTGACGGTGCGCGCCGACACCACCGTCGATGTCGTGCTGCGCTACCTGCGACTGCGCGGCGAGCTGCCGGAGCACACCGACCACCTGTACGTGGTCAGCCGCCGCCACCAGTACCTCGGCCGCATCGCGCTGCAGTCGCTGCTGACCCGCGACGCCAACACGCCGGTGAACCAGCTGGTCGACGACGAGCAGCCGGCGATCGGGGTGGACGAGACCGCCGACGAAGTCGCGCGGATGTTCTCCGACCACGACTGGATCAGCGCCCCGGTGGTCGACGACAACAACGTGCTGCTCGGCCGCATCACCATCGACGACGTGGTCGACATCATCCGCTACCAGGCCGAGCACCAGGTGATGTCCGCGGCCGGCCTGAACGAGGAGGAAGACCTGTTCTCGCCGGTGCGCCGCGCGTTCCGCCGGCGGATGCTGTGGCTCACGATCAATCTGGCGACGGCGTTCCTGGCCGCGTCGGTGGTCAGCCAGTTCCAGGGCACGATCGCGCACCTCGTCTCGCTGGCGGTGCTGATGCCGATCGTCGCCGGCATGGGCGGCAACGCCGGCACCCAGGTGCTGGCGCTGATGGTGCGCGGCCTCGCGCTCGGCCAGATCGGCGCGACGAACGTCGGCGCGCTGGTGTGGAAGGAAGTCCGCATCGCGATCATCAACGGCGTCGGCATCGGCCTGCTGCTGGCGCTGATCGTGCTGCTGTGGTTCGGCGACTGGAAGCTGTCGCTGGTCATCGGCCTGGCGCTGACGATCAACTTCACCGCGGCCGCGCTGGGCGGCGTGTTCGTGCCGGTGGCGGTGAAACGGATGGGGTTCGATCCGGCGCTGGCCGGCGGCGTGATCCTGACCACCGTGACCGACGTGATGGGCTTCCTGTCCTTCCTCGGCCTCGCGACCCTGATCCTCCTGCACTGAACCGTGGACGCGGACGGCGCCGACGACATCGCCATCGACGCGCTCGTCGCGCGCCTGTACGCGGCGTTCCGCACCCGCGACGGCGCGGCCGCGCCGGTGGACACGCTGCGCGGGGTGTTCCTGCCGGAGGCGGTCATCGTCAAGGCGGTCGGGCCGGCGCCGGAGGTGTTCGACGTGACCCGGTTCATCGAAACCCGGCGCGCGATCCTGGGCGACGGCGGACTGCGCGATTTCGACGAATGGGAGCTCGACGCCCGCAGCGAGCGCCGCGGCCATGTCGTGCATCGCTGGAGCCTCTACCGCAAGGTCGGCGTCCGCGACGGCATCGCCTTCGACGTGCGCGGGGTCAAGAGCCTGCAGTGCGTGGACACGCCGGAGGGCTGGCGCATCGCGTCGCTGGTCTGGGACGACGCGCGCGACGGGCTGGCGCTGCCGGAGCGCTGGGACGCGGCGTGAGCGCGGCATGCTGCGTCGCAGCAACGATCCGCCGGGCGCTGCATACGTTTTCGGATTGACCGGGCGGGCGCGGCTGCGTACACCGGACGCACCTTCCCGGAGCCTGTCCATGCGCCCGACGACCTTCCTCGCGACCGCGTGCCTCGCGCTGGCCGCACTGGCCGGCCCCGCCTTCGCCCAGCCCGCCCCGAGGTTCGACGTGGACGACCGCGCCGCCGAGCAGGACCCGCGCTACCGCCCGCAGCCGTACATCACCCTGGAGAATCCGGCGTGGGCGAAGGACGCAGTGCTGTACCAGATCAACACCCGCCAGTTCACGCCGGAAGGCACGTTCCGCGCCGCCGAGCGCGAACTGCCGCGGCTGAAGGCGCTGGGCGTGGACATCCTGTGGCTGATGCCGGTGCATCCGATCGGCGAGCAGCACAGGAAGGGCACGCTCGGCAGTCCGTATTCGGTGCGCGACTACTACGGCGTGAATCCCGAGTTCGGCAGCAAGGACGACCTGAAGCATTTCGTCGACGCCGCGCACGCGCAGGGGATGCACGTGATCCTCGACTGGGTGGCCAACCACACCGCCTGGGACAACCCGCTGGTGAAGGAGCACCCGGACTGGTACGCCCGCGACTGGAAGGGCGATTTCCACCCGACGCCGTGGTGGGACTGGTCGGACATCATCAATCTCGACTATCGCCATCCGGGCCTGCGCAAGTACATGACCGACGCGATGAAGTACTGGGTGCGCGAGGTCGGCGTCGACGGCTACCGCTGCGACGTGGCGGGCTTCGTGCCGCTGGATTTCTGGAACAACGCGCGGGCCGAACTGGAGGCGATCAGGCCCGGCGCTTCCGGAGGGATCTTCATGCTCGCCGAGTGGGAGTCGCGCGACCTGCAGGCGAAGGCCTTCGACGCGACCTACGCCTGGAGCTGGTACGACGCGATGCTGCGGGTCGCCAAGGGCCAGGCCGACGTCGGCGCGTTCCACGTCTACTACTCGTGGAACGAGGCGTACTACCCGCGCGGCGGCATGCGCATGACCTTCCTCAGCAACCACGACAAGAACAGTTGGGAAGGCACCGAATTCGAGCAGTTCGGCGAAGCGGTGCCGGCAGCGATGGTGCTGTCGTTCGTGGCCGAGGGCATCCCGCTCATCTACAACGGCCAGGAAGCGGGCAACCCGAAGCGGCTGGCGTTCTTCGAGAAGGACCCGATCGCGTGGCGTCCGCATCCCAACGGGGCGCTCTACGCCGACCTCATCCGGCTGAAGAAGGCGACCTCGCCGCTGTGGAACGGGCGCTGGGGCGCGATGATGGTCCACGTGCCGAACGACCGCCCGGCGCAGGTGCTGAGCTTCGTGCGCCAGGACGATGCCGCCAGGGTGTTCGCGGTGTTCAACCTCTCGGCGCAGACGCAGGCGGTGCGCTTCGAGCAGGCCTTGTTCCACGGCGATTACATCGAGCATTTCAGCGGGCGATCGGCGACACTCGACGCCTCGACCACGCTGGAGCTTGCGCCATGGGCCTACCGCGTCTACGTGCAGCGCAGGGCCTCGTCCACCGCGGCCTCGCACTGATCGCCGCCGCCGCGCTGGCGATGCTGGCCGGCTGCGCCACCGCTCCCGCCCCGGGTCCCGCTCCCGCTTCCGCCGCGGGCGATGCCGGCGGTGCGTTCGTCGAACGCAGCGTGCGCATCGACGGCGCCGACCGGCGCTACCAGGTCTTCGTTCCCGCCGCCCGCTTCCGCCACGGCCGCGTGCCGGTGGTGATGTTCCTGCACGGCACCGGCGAACGCGGCAGCGACGGCGACAAGCCCACGCGGGTGGGCCTGGGCCCGTACCTGCGCGCGCATGCCGACGACTTTCCGGCGGTGGTGGTGTTCCCGCAGGCGCCGGACGACAGCGACTGGAAGGGCGCGGCGGCCGACCTCGCCTTCGCCGCGCTCGACGCCGCGATGCGCGAATTCCACGGCGATCCGGATCGCACCTATCTCACCGGGCTGTCGATGGGCGGCTACGGCACGTGGGAACTGGCGCTGATGCAGCCGCACCGCTTCGCGGCGCTGGTCCCGGTGTGCGGCGCGCTGACCGCGCCGCGCGACGAACGCGATCTGTACGTTACTCCATTGCGCGGCGAGTCCGATCCCGCCGCCGCGCTCGCGCAGCGCCTGAAGCACGTGCCGGTGTGGATCTTCCACGGCGCGAAGGACGACCTGGTGCCGCCGCGCGAGGATCGCCTGACCCACGCCGCCTTCCGGGCCGCCGGCGGCGATGTGCGCTACACCGAATTCCCCGACGCCAACCACAACAGCTGGGACCCGGCGTACTCGGGCACGCCGCAACTGTGGCCGTGGCTGTTCGCGCAGCAGCGGCGCTGATCGGCGGACGCTCGTTCAGCCGGCGTCGTCGTCCCGCTTCGGCTTCGCCAGCAGCGCCTCCAGCACCGCCATGCGCACGAACACGCCGTTGGCGACCTGGCGCAGGATCAGCGATTGCGGACCGTCGGCGACGGCGTCGTCGATCTCCACGCCGCGGTTGATCGGGCCGGGATGCATCACCACGGCGCCGGACGCGGCGCGCTTGAGGCGGGCCTCGGTCAGGCCGTAGTCGCGGTGGTAGTCCTCGAGCGACGTCACCAGGCCCTGCTCCATGCGCTCGCGCTGCAGGCGCAGCATCATCAGCACGTCCGCGCCCTCGATCGCTTCGTCCAGATCGTGGGTCACGGTGCAGCCGTGGAGCATGCCGCCGCTGTCGTCCACCGGCGGCAGCAGCGCGGCCGGACCGCAGATCCGGATGTCGCGCACGCCCATCGTGCGCAGCGCGTGCAGGTCCGAGCGGGCGACGCGCGAGTGCAGCACGTCGCCGACGATCGCGACCCTGAGCCGTGAGAAATCCTCGCCGCGGGCCTGGCGCAGGGTCAGCATGTCGAGCAGGCCCTGGGTCGGATGCGCGCTGCGGCCGTCGCCGGCGTTGATCAGGCGGGTGTCCGGGTCGATGTGGCGGGCGAGGGCGTTGAGCACGCCGTCCTCGTGATGGCGGATGACGAAGCCGCGCACGCCCATCGCCTCGATGTTCTTGAGCGTGTCGCGCGCGGTCTCGCCCTTGGTGGTCGACGAGGTGGCGGCGTCGAAGTTCAGCACGTCGGCGCCGAGCCGCTGCGCCGCGCGCTGGAAGCTCAGCCGGGTGCGCGTGGAAGGCTCGAAGAACAGCGTGCAGACCGCGGTGCCGCGCAGGGCCTCCGGCGCGTCCTGGCCGTCGGCGAATTCCTGCGCGCGGTCGAGCAGGCGCGAGAGCGTCGCCCGGCTCATGCCGTCGAGCGTCAGCAGGTGGTGCAGCACGCCCTCGGCGTCGGTCTGCAGCTCCGACTTGTAGCCGAGGGTGTTGGGGAACAGGCTGTTCGGGGTCACGGGGGCATCACTCCTCGAGCGGAAGGGCATCCTGCGGCGCGGCCAGCCAGCGCTCGACGATCACCGCGGCGGCCTCGGCGTCGAGCAGGTCGGCGTCGCGGCGACGGCGACGGCCGTCGGCGCGGTCGGCGGCGAAGCGCCGCGCGGCCTCCTGCGAGCTGTTGCGTTCGTCCATCATCGCGACGGGCAGGCGGAAGCGGGCCAGCAGTTCGCGCGCGAACGCGCGCGCGCGCCGACGGATCGGCTGGTCGCCGCCGTCCAGGGTCATCGGATCGCCGACGATGAAGCCGGCCGGACGCCACTCGCGATGCAGCTTCTCGACCGCCTTCCAGTCGATCTGCTCGTCGTGGACGTCGACCACGGCCAGCGCGCGCGCGCCGAGGCCGAAGCCGGTGCTTACCGCGACCCCGATGCGGCGCGCGCCGACGTCGAAGCCCAGGACGGTGGCGTCGGCGCGCAGCGGCTCAGGCATGGCCGCTGTAGTCGGTCATCCGCCGCATGTCCACGCCGATGCGGCCGGCGGCGGCCTCCCAGCGGTCGTCGAGCGGCAGCGAGAACAGCAGGGCGTCGTCGTGGTCGGCGGTGATCCAGCTGTTGTCGGCCAGCTCCTGTTCGAGCTGGCCCGCGCCCCAGCCGGCGCAGCCGAGCACCACGATGACGCGCTGCGGGCCTTCGCCGCGGGCGAGGGCTTCGAGCACGTCGCGGGAGGTGGTGACGGACAGGCCGTCGGTCACCTGCAGGGTCGAATCCCAGCGCGGTTCGCCGTCGTGCAGGACGAAGCCGCGCTCGGGATGGACCGGCCCGCCGGCGAGCACCCGGCGTTCGCGCAGCGCGGGCGCGCCGCCGTCGATGCCCATCTGGTCGAGCACGTCGCCGAGGGTGTATTCGGAGGGGCGGTTGAGGATCAGGCCCATCGCGCCGTCCGCGTCGTGCTGGCAGATCAGGGCGACGGTGCGCGAGAAGTTCGGATCGGCCAGCGATGGCACGGCGATCAGCAACTGATTGGCCAGGGCGGTCGTCTCGGGCAGCATGCGGCCATTGTACGGGATCGGTCCGCGACGCCGCCGCTCCCCGGGGCCGGAAACGGCGGAAGCCGGCGCGGGGCCGGCTTCCGGGGAGACGCCGCGGGCGGGACCGGTCAGGCCGCGAACGGCACGCCGGTCTTCTCCTTCAGCTCGTCGACGGTGACGCCCGGCGCGGCTTCCAGCAGCTTCAGGCCGTCGGGGGTGACGTCGAACACGGCCAGGTCGGTGATGATCCGGTCGACCACGCCCACGCCGGTCAGCGGCAGCGTGCACTGCGGCAGGATCTTGTGCTCGCCGTTCTTCGCGGTGTGCTCCATCAGCACCACCACGCGGCGGACGCCGGCGACCAGGTCCATCGCGCCGCCCATGCCCTTGACCATCTTGCCCGGCACCATCCAGTTGGCGAGGTCGCCCCGGTCGGTGACCTGCATCGCGCCGAGGATGGCGAGGTCGATGTGGCCGCCGCGGATCATCGCGAACGAATCGTGGCTGCCGAAGTAGCTGGCGCCGGGGCGGGCGGTGACGGTCTGCTTGCCGGCGTTGATGAGGTCGGCGTCGACCTCGTCCTCGGTCGGGAACGGGCCGATGCCGAGCAGGCCGTTCTCGCTCTGCAGCCACACGTCCATGCCGTCGGGGATGAAGTTGGCGACGAGCGTCGGCAGGCCGATGCCGAGGTTCACGTAGGCGCCGTCGCTGAGTTCCTGTGCGGCGCGCTGCGCCATCTGGTTGCGGTCCCAGGCCATTACTTCGCTCCTCGCACGGTGCGCTGCTCGATGCGCTTTTCGGGGGTCGGGTTGACCACGATGCGGTCGACGTAGATGCCGGGCAGGTGGACGTGGTCCGGGTCGATGTCGCCGATCCCGACCAGTTCCTCGACCTCGGCCACGCAGACCTTGCCGGCCATCGCGCAGGCCGGGTTGAAGTTGCGCGCGGTCTTGCGGAACACCAGGTTGCCGGCCTCGTCGGCCTTCCACGCCTTCACCAGCGAGACGTCGGCCTTCAGCGCGGTCTCCAGCACGTACCAGTGGCCGTCGGGGAACTGGCGCGTCTCCTTGCCGTCGGCGACCACCGTGCCGTAGCCGGTGCGGGTGAAGAACGCCGGGATGCCGGCGCCGCCGGCGCGCAGGCGCTCGGCCAGCGTGCCCTGCGGGTTGAATTCCAGTTCGAGCTCGCCGGAGAGGAACTGGCGCTCGAATTCCTTGTTCTCGCCGACGTAGGACGAAATCATCTTCCTGATCTGGCGCGTCTCCAGCAGCATGCCCAGGCCGAAGCCGTCGACGCCGGCGTTGTTGGAGATCGCGGTCAGGCCCTTGGCGCCGGAATCGCGCAGGGCGGCGATCAGCGCCTCGGGGATGCCGCAGAGGCCGAAACCGCCGACCGCGAGGGTCTGGCCGTCGGCGACCAGGCCGCGCAGGGCCTCGTCGGCGGACGCGAAGACTTTGCGCTTGCTCATGCCGGCACCTGGCGCAGGCGCGCGTGTTGCGGGAGGGTCATGGTGGTTCCTCGGTGATCGGGTCGTGCGGGGGGCGACCGGTGGGGGCCAAAGTGTACCGCCCGTTTCCGGCGGGACACACCGTACTTTGGGGAATGTCGTGCATGGACGCCGGCCGCCGGCTGGCTAGACTGTGCCGATGACCCGCATCGCCTTCGCCACCGCCATCGCCTCCGCTTCGCTCGACGAGGACATGCCGCCGCTGCTGGCGGCCTGCGATCGCGCCGGGATCGCCGCCGAAGTCCGCGCCTGGGACGACGCCACGGTCTCCTGGGCCCGCTACGACGCGGTGGTGCTGCGCTCGCCGTGGGACTACCACCTCCGCCGCGAGGCGTTCCTGCGCTGGTGCGACCGGGTGGCGGGCGCGACCCGGCTGCTGAATCCGCCCGAGGTGGTGCGCTGGAACACCGACAAGCGCTACCTGGCCGATCTCGAGGCCGCCGGCGTGCCGGTGGTGCCGACGCGGTTCGTCGCGCCCGACGCCGAGCCGCTGCCGGCGGTGGACGAAGCCTTCGCCGCGTTCGCCGACGCCGCCGAGATCGTGGTGAAGCCGACCGTCAGCGCCGGTTCGCACGACACCCAGCGCTACCGGCGCACGCAGGGCCTCGCCGCCGCCAACCACGTCGGCATGCTGCTCGACGCCGGCCGCGACGCGATGCTGCAGCCCTACCTCGACGCCGTCGATGTCCGTGGCGAAACCGCGCTGCTGTATTTCGACGGCATCTTCAGCCACGCGATCCGCAAGGCGGCGCTGCTGCGGCCGGACGCGACCGGCCTGGACCACACTGCGCTGCCCGACGCGATCGCCGCGCGCACGCCCGACGACGACGAACGCCGTGCGGGCGAGGCCGTGCTCGCCGCGCTGCACGCGCGCACCGGCGCGCCGCTGCCGTACGTGCGGATCGACCTGATCCGCGACGCCGACGGCGCGCCGCGGCTGCTGGAACTGGAACTGACCGAGCCCTCGCTGTTCTTCGCGCAGGCGCCGGACGCGGCCGATCGCTTCGTCGCCGCGCTGCAGCGCGCGTTGACGGCGGCTGAACCGCCGCAGTGAACACGCCGACGGGACCGGCGACCGGATCGGATACCATGCCGGCCTTGCCGCCCCGCCGGGGCCACGTCGCGATGCCCGCCCCGCCATGAACGCCGCACTGCAGCGCCACGACCACGCCGCGCGCGTCGATTTCGTGGTCGAACTGGCCGGCCGCCTGCACGCCTACGGCACCACCGCCCACCGCCTGGAAGGCGCGGTCATGGCGGTGTCGGCGCAGCTCGGGCTGGAGTGCGGGGTGTGGTCGAACCCGACCGGCATGATCCTGTCCTTCGGCGAGGCCGGCCGCGGCCGCCGGGACACCGTCCGCGTGGTCCGCATGCCGCCGGGCGAGACCGACCTCTACAAGCTGTGCGAGGCCGATCGCATCGCCGAGGAGGTGACCACCGGTGCGCTGGACCTGGAAGCCGGCCATGCCGCGCTGCGCGCGCTGGAACGCCCCGGCGGCTGGCGCGGGCGGACCATCGCGGTGCTCGCCTTCGGCCTGTCGGCGGCGGCGGTGGCGGGGCTGTGGCGGCTGCCGTGGCTGGACATCACCGTGGCCGGCGTCACCGGCCTGCTGATCGGCCTGCTCGAATGGGCGACGCAGACCCGGCCGCGGCTCAAGGAAGCCAGCGATGCGCTCGCCGCGATGGCCGCCGGCTCGGTGGCGGTGCTGGTGGCGAGCTTCATCGGCCCGCTCAACCTCAATACGGTCATCATCTCGTCGCTGATCGTGCTGATGCCCGGCATGTCGCTGACCAATGCGGTCAACGAACTCACCAACCAGAACCTCGTGTCCGGCACCGCGCGCTTCGCCGGCGCGATGACCACGATCCTCAAGCTCGCCATCGGCATGCTGGTGGCGCTGAACGGCGCGGAGATGATCGGACTGCACCCCGAGGTGCGCGCGCTGCGGCCGCAGCCGATGTGGGTCGAAGGCCTGGCGCTGCTGCTCGGCACCTACGCCTTCGCCGTGCTGTTCCGCGCCGGGCGCCGCGATTATCCGCTGGTGATGCTGTCGGCGGCGGCCGGTTATCTGATCTCGCGCTTCGTCGGCGGCGAATGGGGCAGCACCGCCGGCGTGTTCGTCGCGGCGCTGGCGACGACCGCGGCCGGCAACGCCTATGCGCGCTGGTTCAATCGTCCCGGCGCGCTGGTGCGCCTGCCGGGCATCATCATGCTGGTGCCCGGCAGCGCCAGCCTGCGCGGGCTGCTCGCGCTGGTCCAGGAACAGAATATGCAGGCCGGCCAGGCGGCGATGCTGGCCGCGCTCAACATCCTGCTCGCGCTGGTCGCGGGGCTGCTGTTCGGCAACATCCTGATCCCGACCCGGCGCAATCTCTGAGCGCGATTTCCCGGCGCGATCCGCGAAGCGTGCGGTCCTCGTTTCCGGGCGTGCGGCCCCCAGACAGGCAGAGCGGCCCGAAGGCCGCTCTGCCGGTGCGCGATGCCGTGGAGGCGCGCGACTTACTTCTTGATCAGGAACTCTTCGACCTTCTTGCCCTTCTTGACCTGGTCGGCGAGCCAGCGCGGCTGCTTGCCGCGACCGGTCCAGGTCTCCTTCGGGTTGGCCGGATTGCGGTACTTCGGCGGCACCTTGCGGCCGGCGGTCTTCGACGCCTTCCTGGTCTTGCCTTCGGCGGCCTTGGCGCCACCGAACAGCTCGGCGATCGTGTAGCCCTCGGCCTTGGCCAGCGCGACGAGCTTCTTGCGGACGCCGGCGATCGGCTTGCGCTTGTTCATTGCGGATTTCTGCTTCTGGGCCTGGTTGATGAGCGAGTCCAGGTCTTTTTGCGAGAACCCTTTCAGATCGAATGCCATTGTGACTCCGGATGACGAAGGGAATCTCCGGGCGGAAACAAGACCGCGGGGAGCGCGCCGATCATAATCGATTTCCGATTTCCTTCAAAACAGGGCCTTGAAAATCGGGGATATTCGACGGAAACCGGGTCGGCGCGCCGGAAATAAAATGGAAAGCGGAATCCGGTCGCAAAAAAACGGATTCCGCGGCCCGGCGCGTCCTGCGATCGATCGCGACCGTCCCATGGGGGCGATCGATCGCGAATCGTCAATCGCGTCGCGGCAGCAATCTGCCGAGCAGCGCCTCGCGATCGAGCGATTCTGCCTCGCTCGCGCGGCGGCTGCGATATTCGAACGTGCCGGCGGCGAGCCCGCGTTCGGACACCACCACGCGGTGCGGGATGCCGATCAGTTCGATGTCGGCGAACATCGGGCCCGGGCGCAGGCCGCGGTCGTCGAGCAGCGTTTCCACGCCGGCGGCGTTCAATGCGTCGTACAGCGCCTGCGCGGCGGCGGCGACGGCCGGGTCGTTCTTCGGGTTGATCATGCAGATCGCGACCTGCCACGGCGCCATCGGCTCGGGCCAGACGATGCCGGCGTCGTCGTGGCTCTGCTCGATCGCGGCCGCGACGATGCGGCTCACGCCGATGCCGTAGCAGCCCATCGCGGGAATCGCGGCCTTACCGTTGGCGTCGAGCACGGTCATGCCCATCGCCTCGGAATACTTGCGGCCCAGCGCGAACACGTGGCCGACCTCGATGCCGCGCGCGATGCCCAGCGTGCCCTTGCCGTCGGGCGAGGGATCGCCGGCGACGACGTTGCGGATGTCGGCGACGTGGTCGGGTTCGGGCACGTCGCGGCCCCAGTTCACGCCGGCGATGTGGAAACCGGCCTCGTTCGCGCCGACCACGAAATCGTGCATCGCGGCGACCGTGCGGTCGGCGACCACGCGGATGGCCTGCTTCGGCGCGATCGGGCCGAGGAAGCCGGGTTCGCTGCCGAGGTGCTCGATGATTTCCGCTTCGGTCGCGAGGCGGTATTCGGCGAGGCCGGGCAGTTTCGCCAGCTTGATCTCGTTGACGACGTGGTCGCCGCGCACCAGCGCGAGCACGAACTGCGGCTGGCCCTCGGCGTCCACCCCCATGAGCGCCACCGATTTCACCGTGCGCTGCAGCGGGATGCCGAGCAGCGCGGCGACCTCCTCGCAGGTTTTCTGGGTCGGAGTGTCGACCTTGCGCAGCGCTTCGGTGGCGGCGCCGCGTTCGCCCGGCGACACGGCTTCGGCCAGTTCGATGTTGGCGGCGTAATCCGAGCCGTCAGAGAACGCGATCGCATCCTCTCCGGATTCCGCCAGCACCTGGAACTCGTGCGAGGCGCTGCCGCCGATCGCGCCGGTGTCGGCGAACACCGCGCGGAACTTCAGCCCCAGCCGGGTGAAGATGCGGCCGTAGGTGTCGTACATGTTGCGGTATTCGGCGTGCAGCGATTCGTCGTCGATGTGGAACGAATACGCGTCCTTCATCAGGAACTCGCGCGCGCGCATCACGCCGAAGCGCGGGCGGATCTCGTCGCGGAACTTGGTCTGGATGTTGTAGAAGTTCACCGGGAGCTGCTTGTAGCTGCTCAGTTCCTGCCGCGCGAAATCGGTGATCACTTCCTCGGCGGTGGGGCCGTAGCAGTATTCGGCCTCCTTGCGGTCCTTGATCTTCAGCAACTGGCCGCCGAATTTCTGCCAGCGCCCGGTTTCCTCCCACAGCTCGCGCGGCTGGATGGTCGGCATCAGCAGTTCGATCGCGCCGGCGCGATCCATTTCCTCGCGGACCACCGCCTCGACCTTGCGCAGCACGCGCAGGCCCAGCGGGCTCCAGGTGTAGAGGCCGGCGGCGAGCTTGCGCAGCATGCCCGCGCGCAGCATCAGCTGGTGGCTGACGACTTCGGCGTCGGCGGGAGTTTCCTTTTCGGTGCGGAGATGGAACTGCGACAGGCGCATCGGACGGGCTCGCGGGGGGTCGAACCCCGCATTTTGCCCGATGTCGCCGGGGTCCGCTGCCCGGCGGCCGGGTTCAGCGCTCGCCGCAGTTCACCCGGGCCACGGTCTGGGCGATCTCGAGCTGCTTCTGGCGGTCGGCGTCGTCGAGGTCGCCGTCGGGCTGGCCGTCGCCGTTGCTGTCCACCTGCAGCCGGCTGCCGCCCTGCAGCAGCTCGATGTTGCGCTGGGCGGTGGCGCACTGGGGCGACACCGTCCGTTCGGCGGTCGGCTGGGCAGGCGCCGCCGCGCTGACGCGCTGGGTGATCGTCCGCTGCTGGAACTTGCCCTGGGCCGGCGGCGTCTGCGAGTAGTGGGTCACGCCGTTGGCGTCCTTCCACTGGTAGACCTCGCCGGCGGACGCGGCCGCGGTGGCGAGGACGGAAGCGGCGAGGAGGGCGGTGCTGAGCGCGCGGATCATGGCGTTACCTGCGGAAATGGCGGACGGGGCCCCCTGCGATGGCGGGATTGCAACACCCCGGCGCGGGCGGCGCAAGCGCGATCGCTCCCGCGGCCCTGGCCCGGCCCGGCGAAGCGCGGCGGATCGGCTCCGGTACACTGCCCGCATGAGCCAGCCCGACCCCGCCGCCCCCGCCGCGCCGCGCCGCAACCGCGGCATCTACCTGCTGCCGAACCTGTTCACCACCGGCGCGCTGTTCTCCGGGTTCTTCGCGATCATCGCCGCGTCGCAGGGCCGGTTCGGCGCCGCCTGCGTGGCGATCTTCGTTTCCGCGGTGCTCGACGGCCTCGACGGCCGGGTCGCGCGGATGACCAACACCCAGACCGAGTTCGGGGTGCAGTACGACTCGCTGGCCGACCTGATCAGCTTCGGCATGGCGCCCTCGCTGGTCATGTACCACTGGGCGCTGGAGTCGCTGAAGCTGGACAACCCGACCCTGGGCAAGATCGGCTGGCTGGGGGCGTTCCTGTACGCCGCCTGCGCGGCGCTGCGGCTGGCCCGCTTCAACAGCCAGGTCGGCACCGTCGACAAGCGCTGGTTCATCGGCCTGCCGTCGCCGTCGGCCGCCGGGCTGATGGCCAGCTTCGTCTGGACCCTGCACGACCTCGGCTGGACCGGTGAGCAACTGCGCTACCCGGCGCTGGCGGTGACGGTGGTCGCGGGGCTGCTGATGGTCAGCCGCTTCCGCTACCCCAGCTTCAAGGGCGGCAAGGGCCCGCAGGCCGACCGCGTGCCGTTCGTCGTGCCGCTGCTGGTGATCGCGGCGATCATCGGCCTGGTGATCGATCCGCCGAAGGTGCTGCTGGGTGTGTTCGCGACGTTCGCGCTGTTCGGGCCGCTGATCGCCCGGCGCATGGCGCGCCGCGGGGTCGCCGCGGAGGGCGCGTGAACGCCGCCGTCTGGGATCCGCTGCAGTGCGAGATGCTGGCGGCGATGGGGCTGCCGGTGCAGCGCATCGCGCTGGCGACGGCCGGCGACGAAGGCCCCGCGACGCTGTCGGACGACCCGCTGGTGCTGGCGCTGCTGCGCGCCGCCGGTCGCACGCGCGAGGCCGTGGACGCGCCGCGCATCGCCCGCGGCTGGCCCGCGCCCGAGCGCCTGCGCCGCGATCCCGCGGCCAAGCGCGCGCTGTGGCCGCAGTTGCGCGCGCTGAGGCGCCCGTCGGCGTGAGCGCGGAGCCGTCCACGCCGGACATCGCCGGGGCGTTGCCCCCGACCACGCTGCGCGCGATGCGCGAGAGCGACCTGGACATGGTGATGGCGATCGAGACCCGCGCCTACGCCTTCCCGTGGACCGTTGGCATCTTCCGCGACTGCCTCAACGCCTGCTATCCGGCGTGGCTGCTGGTCGAGGGCGAGGTGGTGATCGGCTACGGCATCCTCAGCGTCGCCGCCGGCGAGGCGCACATCCTCAACATCTGCATCGCGCCCGAGGCGCAGGGCCACGGCCACGGCCGGCGCCTGCTGCGCGCGCTGATCCGTCTGTCGCGCCAGCAGCGCGCGGCGCGCATCTTCCTGGAGGTGCGCCCGTCGAATCCGAAGGCGATCGCGCTGTACCACGACGAAGGCTTCAACGAGATCGGCCGCCGCCCGCGCTACTACCCGGCGCACATGGGCCGCGAGGACGCGATCGTGATGGCGATGGAGCTGCTGGAGGGGTAGGGCGTTTCGACGCTTCGCGGTATCCGCGAGATCGCGAATGCCATCAAATCGGCTGCACACATCGCATCGGTAGAGCGGCCTTCAGGCCGCTGCTTTCCGTTCCGTGAAACACCTTCCGACAAGAAGGGCAGCGGCCTGAAGGCCGCTCTACCGGGCCGCGTCGCGATCCCCGCGCATCGCGCGCGCCATCGTGCGCGCACCGCCTCACCCCAGTCGCCCGCGCTGCTCCTGCAACGCCGCGAGCTTGCTCGTCCAGTCGGCGAGGCGCTGGCGCTCCTGCTCGACCACGGCCGGCGGCACGTTGCCGCCGAACTTCGCGAGCTTGGCTTCGCTCTTGTCCTTCTCGCCGGCCACCTTGACGATTTCCTTGTCCAGGCGCGCGCGCTCGGCGTCGAGATCGACCAGGCCTTCCAGCGGCACGAACAACTGCAGGTCGCCGACCACGGCCGGCGCGGCCGCCGGCGGCTCGCCGGCGATGGTGTCGACGGCGTCGAGTTTCAGTAGGAATTTCAACGACGCCGAGAACTTCGCGACGCGCGCCGCATCGACGGCGTCGCCGCCGCGGAACAGCAGCGAGACCTGCTTCGACGGCGAGATGCCCAGCGTGCTGCGGATGCTGCGCACCGCCGACACCACGGCCTTGAACCATTCGATGTCGGCCTCGGCCGACGCATAGCCGGCGGCGTCGAAGTCGGCGGCCTGCGGGTAGGGGCGGGCGCAGATGCTCGTCGCATCGATCCCCAGCTTCGGCGCGACGTGGCGCCAAAGCTCCTCGGTCACGAACGGGATCAGCGGGTGCAGCAGGCGCAGCAGCGTTTCCAGCACGTGCAGCAGGGTGTGGCGGGTGCTCGCCGCGGCCTCGGCGTCGCCGCCGCCGAGCGCCGGCTTCGCCAGCTCGACGAACCAGTCGCAGAATTCGTTCCAGGCGAACTCGTACAGCGCCTGCGACAGCAGGTCGAAGCGGTACTCGGCGAAATGGGTTGCGGCCTCGGCCGAAACCTTCGCCAGGCGCGAGAGGATCCAGCGCTCGGCGTCGGTCTTCGGCTGCGGCGCGCCGGAGGCGCTGAACCCTTCGGTGTTCATCAGCGCGAAGCGCGTGGCGTTCCACAGCTTGTTGCAGAAGTTCTTGTAGCCCTCGCAGCGAGCCATGTCGAACTTGATGTCGCGGCCGGGACCGGCGAGCGCGGCCATGGTGAAGCGCAGCGCGTCGGCGCCGTGCGGGGCGATGCCGCCGCCGAACTCCTTGCGCGTGGCCTTCTCGATCTTCGGCGCGTCCTGCGGCTTCATCAGGCCGGTGGTGCGCTTGGCGACGAGCGCGTCCTCGCTGATGCCGTCGATGATGTCCAGCGGGTCGAGGATGTTGCCCTTCGACTTCGACATCTTCTGACCATCCTTGTCGCGGACCAGGCCGGTGATGTAGACGTCGCGGAACGGCACGCGCTCGGCGTCGGGCGCGTCGGCCGGCATGAAGTGGTCGGTCATCATCACCATCCGCGCCACCCAGAAGAACAGGATGTCGAAGCCGGTGACCAGCACGCTGCTCGGCACGAACTGGTCGAAACCGCGTTCGCGCATCGCCTCGGGGTTCGGCCAGCCCATGGTGCTGATCGGCCACAGCGCGGAGGAGAACCAGGTCTCCAGCACGTCGTTGTCCCGGCGCAGCGGGATGTCGCCGACCTTCGCACGTACTTCGACCTCGTCGCGGCCCACGTACACGTTGCCGGTGTCGTCGTACCACGCCGGGATGCGGTGGCCCCACCACAACTGGCGGCTGATGCACCAGTCCTGGATGTTCTCCAGCCAGTGGCGGTAGGTGTTGATCCAGTTCGGCGGCACGAACTTCACCGACCCGTTCTCGACCAGTTCCAGGCCGCGGCGCGCGAATTCGTCCATCTTCACGAACCACTGGTCGGTGAGATAGGGCTCGATCACCTGGCCGGTGCGGTCGCCGCGCGGCACCTGCAGCTTGTGCGGCCTGGTTTCGATCAGCAGGCCGGCGTCTTCGAGCTGCGAGACGATCAGCTTGCGCGCGGCGAAACGATCGAGGCCACGGTACTGCTCCGGCGCGTTGTCGTTGATCGTCGCCACGTCGGTGAAGATGTTGATCAACGCCAGCCCGTGCCGTTGCCCCACCGCGTTGTCGTTGAAGTCGTGCGCCGGCGTCACCTTCACCACGCCGGTGCCGAAGGCGCGGTCGACGTAGTCGTCGGCGATGATCGGGATCCGACGGTCGGACAGCGGCAGGAGGACCTGCTTGCCGATCAGGTGCGCGTAGCGCGGGTCCTCGGGATGCACCATCACCGCGGTGTCGCCGAGCATCGTCTCGGGGCGGGTGGTGGCCACGATCAGGCGGTCGCGGGTCTCGCGCAGGGTCTCGTTGCCGTCGGCGTCGTGTTCGACGTGCTCGTAGGTCGCGCCGTCGGCCAGCGGGTAGGCGATCGACCACAGGAAGCCGTTCTCCTCCTCGCTCACCACCTCGAGGTCGGAGATCGCGGTCTTCAGCACCGGGTCCCAGTTCACCAGCTTCTGGCCGCGGTAGATCAGGCCTTCCGCGTGCAGCTTCACGAACGCCTCGATCACCGCGGCGGAGGCGATCGGGTCCATCGTGAACACGCTGCGCGACCAGTCGCCCGAGGCGCCGAGGCGGCGCATCTGGCGCTCGATGGTGCCGCCGGACTGCTGCTTCCATTCCCACACCCGGTCGATGAAGGCTTCGCGGCCCAGCGAATCGCGGGTCTCGCCCTTGCCTTCCAGCGCGAGGTTGCGCGAGACCACCATCTCGGTCGCGATGCCGGCGTGGTCGGTGCCCATCTGCCACAGCGTGCGATACCCGCGCATGCGGTGGTAGCGGATCAGCGCGTCCTGCAGCGTGTGCTGGAACGCGTGGCCCATGTGCAGCGTGCCGGTGACGTTCGGCGGCGGCAGCAGGATGGTGTAGGCGGGACCGTCGCCCTGCGGCGCGAAGACGCCGCTCGCTTCCCACTCGGCGTAGAGGCGGGATTCGAAGTCCTTGGGTTCGTAGCCGGAGGCGAGCGTGGTCATGGGGTCTTGTCGCTGTTCAAGTCTGGGGAGTCGTCATGGCCCCCCACCCGACCTTCGGCCATCCTCTCCCCGCGTGCGGGGAGAGGGAAGGACGAGCGCGAACGGTAGGGGCGGCGCACTTACATGTCGTATTTCTTCACTTCGAGCCCGCGCGCCTGGTACTGCTTCCAGCGCTCGCGCAGCGGGCCGCGCGCGGATTCGTCGGCCGGCACGACCTCGAGCACGCGCTCGAAGCCGCCCTCGACCGGCGCGTCGCGCAGGTTGATCACCAGCGCCCGCAGCGGCACGTCCTCGTCGGGCGAGGCGATCAGCACCGGCGTGAGGTCGTCCTCGTCGTCGGTGCCGGCGATCTGGTGCGGGATGTAGGCGTCCTCGTCGAACGCCCACAGCAGCTCGTCCAGCGCCTCCGCCTGCGCCGCGTCGCGCGCCAGCACCAGCGTCCACAGGTTGGCGTCGTACGCCTTGCGCGCCAGCTCGCACACCAGCCGCAGCGGCTCCTCGCGGAAGCGCGGCTTCTGGATCAGGTAGAAGTCGGCGCGGGGCACCGTCAGCCCTGCGCCCGGTCCAGCAGCCACTGCGCCAGCAGGCCGACCGGGCGGCCGGTGGCCATGCCGAGCTTGCCGTCGTCGTTGGCGACGCCGGCGATGTCCAGGTGGGCCCAGCGCTGGCCTTCGGTGAAGCGCGAGAGGAAGCAGCCGGCGGTGATGGCGCCGGCGTTGCGGCCGCCGATGTTGTAGACGTCGGCGAAGATCGAGTTGAGCTGGCTCTGGTATTCGTCCCACAGCGGCAGGCGCCAGGCGCGGTCGAACACCTGCTCGCCGGCGGCCAGCAGTTCGTTCGCGAGGTCGTCGTGCTTGCTCATCAGGCCGGCGGCGTACTTGCCCAGGGCGGTCACGCAGGCGCCGGTGAGGGTGGCGACGTCCAGCAGCGCCTGCGGCTCGAAGCGCTGGGCGTAGGTCAGGGCGTCGCACAGGATCAGCCGGCCCTCGGCGTCGGTGTTGCCGACCTCGATCGTCTTGCCGGACATGCTGGTGATGACGTCCGACGGGCGGTAGCTCATGCCGTCGGGCATGTTCTCGACCGCCGGGACGATGCTGATCAGGTTCACCGGCAGGCGCATCTTCACCGCGGCGACGAACGTGCCCAGCACCGTGGCGGCGCCGCACATGTCGTACTTCATCTCCTCGATGCCGCCGCCGGTCTTGAGGTTGATGCCGCCGGTGTCGAAGGTGATGCCCTTGCCGACCAGCACGAAGGGCTTGGCGGCGCCGCCGCCGGCGTCGGGGACGCCGTTCCACTTCAGCACGATGAGCTTGGGCGGGTTGGCCGAGCCGCGGGCCACCGCCAGCAGCGAGCCCATGCCGAGGCCGTCCATCTGCGCGCGGTCCAGCACCTCGCACTCGACGCCGGCGTGCTGCGCGGCGAAGGCCTGCGCCTGCTCGGCGAGGTAGGCGGGGTTGCAGATGTTCGGCGGCAGGTTGCCCAGTTCGCGGGTGAAGGCCACGCCCTCGGCGATGGCGACGCCCTGGGCCAGCGCGCGGGCGTCGGCGCCGGCGATGGCGACGGCGGTCAGCTTGCTCGCGCCCTTGTCGCGGTTGCGCTCGCCGAGGGTGGCGGTGTAGCGGTAGCAGACGTGGTTGAAGGCGATCACGGCCTGGCGAAGGTTCCAGGCGTGGTCGCGACCGGCGACCGGCACTTCGGTCAGGGTGAACAGGGCGTTGGTCGCGGCGCCGTCCTTCAGCGCGCGGGCGGCGTCGCCGGCGGCCTTGATGAACTGCGGCACGCCGAACTTGCCCGCCTCGCCCAGGCCGATGACCAGCACCCGCGGCGCGGCCACGCCGGGAAGGTCGTGGAGCAGGGCGGTCTTGCCGGTCTTGCCGGACACGTCGCCGCGGGCGGCGAGGGCGGCGAGGCGGCCGCCGCTGGCGGCGTCGACCGCCTGCCCGGCCGGGGTCAGCGACTGGTCGGCGAACACGCCGATGACCAGGCAGTCGCAGGCGTGGCGGGGAGCGTCGGCGGCGGGCGCGCCGTGGAGGGTGAAAGCGAGGGCCATGGATCGGTTCCGTACGGACGAGAGGAAGCTGCGCGTCGGCGGCGGCCGCGCCAGCCTGAACCGCCGCGGGCGCGGGCGTTCAGGTAGCCTGCCTTTCCGAGGGGGGCCTCCGTACAATCGCCCGGCGCCCCACGGGTCCCGGGACGGTGCCGGCGGCGCCCGGCGCCGGTCGGTCGATCGGCCGTGGCGCGCAGAACCCCGAAGTTTAATGCAAAGCCCCCGCCGGGTGCCCGGCGCCCGGACGCCCCGTGACGATGTCGAAGCTGGACCGCTACCTGAGCCGCGAATTCGCCCAGAACACCCTTGCGGTGCTGGTGGTGCTGCTGATCGTGCTGGTGGGCGGGGCCTTCGCCGACGTGCTGGGCGACGTGGCCCGGGGCAAGGTGCCGGCGGGGATGCTGCTCGCCCAGCTGGGGCTGGTGTTCCTGAAGTGGCTGCCGCTGATCCTGCCGCTGGCGGTGATGCTGGGGCTGATGCTGGCCATGGGCCGGCTGTACCGCGACGCGGAGATGCCGGTGCTGGTGTCGATCGGCGTCGGCCCGCGGCGGATGCTGCGGCCGCTGGCGTGGATGGCGGTGCCGGTGATCGCGGTGGTCGCGCTGTGCTCGCTGTGGCTGGGCCCCTGGGCCGACCGCACCTCGGCGCGGATGATCGAGGAGGCCGGCCGCAACCTGCTGATCGCGGGCATGGAGCCGGGCCGCTTCACCGAGCTGCCGGGCGGTGGCGGCGTGATCTACGTCGGCGCCATGTCGCCCGACAACCGCGAACTGCAGCGGGTGTTCATCTACCGCCAGAAGCGGGACCGCTTCGACGTGACCACCTCGGCGACCGGCCGGCTGTCGGTGCAGGCGGCCCCGCAGGGCGAGCGCGACCGCTACCTGCGGCTGGAGCAGGGCTTCGAGGTCGAAGGGCCGCTGACCGGCGCCGGGCGGGATTTCCGGCTGGTCCGCTATGCCGGCAACGAGGTGCTGTTGCCGGCCGACACCAGTCCGCGGCGGCGGGTCGACGAGGTCGCGCTGCAGCCCACCAGCGCGCTGCTGGGCCTCCCGGGACGAGAGGCGATCGCGCAACTGCACTCGCGCCTGGCGCCGCCGCTGCTGACCCTCGGCTTCGCGCTGCTGGCGATCCCGCTCTCGCGCAGCGGGCCGCGGCAGGCGCGCTACGGCAACCTGGCCGTCGGCTTCCTGATCTACCTGTTCGGCGTGTTCCTGATGATGCTGGGCACGCAGTGGCTGCAGGACGGCATGCTGCCGACCGCAGTCGGGCTGTGGTGGCTGGTGGTGCCGGTGCTCGTCGTCGGGGCGTGGATGTACGCCCGCGACGGCGCGGTCCGCAGGCCGCGGGCGGTGCGCGCGCCGTTGGCGGGGCAGGCATGAAGCCGTTCCCGAAGATCCACGACCTCTACATCGGCCGCGTGGTGCTGAGCACCGTGCTGCTGACCTGGGGCGTGCTGGTGGGGCTGGACGCGCTGATCAGCGGCCTGCTGGTGGAGCTCAGCGACGTCGGCACCGGCCGCTACGACTTCCTCGCCGCGGCCACCAACGTCGCCTACAGCCTGCCGCGGCGCATGTACATGCTGTTCCCGTACGCGGCGGTGATCGGGGCGATGATCGGCCTCGGACAGCTCGCCTCCAGTTCCGAACTGACCGTGCTGCGCGCGCTGGGCCTGTCGCGGCGCCGGATCAGCCTGTCGGTCATCCTCAGCCTCGGCGTGCTGACCGCGCTGATGGTGGTCAACGGCGACACCCTCGGTCCCTGGGCGCAGCGCCGCGCGGACATGCTCAAGGCTGCGGCGAAATCCAACAACGTGATCGTCGCCCAGTACTCCGGCCTGTGGGCGCGCGAGGGCGACGTGTTCCTCAACGCGCAGACCGGCGAGGAGCGCAGCGAGGGCGGCCGCCAGTGGCTGCAGCTCAACGACGTGCGCCTGTTCGAGCTGGGCCCCGACGGCCGGCTGGCCTCGATCGTGCACGCCGGCACCGCGGAGCACTCCCGCGGCGAGTGGCTGCTGCGCCAGGTCGAGCGCACCCGGTTCGAGGGCCGCTCGGCGACCCGCACCACCGCCCCCGAGGAGCGCTGGGCCTCGCGGCTCGACGCCACCGCGCTGGCCGCGACCACCCGCGACATCTGGCGCCCGCGCTACATGACCAGCGACCAGCTCAAGGCCGGCATCGAATACCGCCAGCGCAACGGCCTGGACGCCAGCGAATACCAGGAGTTCTACTGGGGGCTGTGGTTCTACCCGGTGAACGTGCTGGTGCTGTGCCTGCTGGCGATCCCGTTCGCGTTCGGCTCGCTGCGCAGCGGCGGCCTCGGCAAGCGCCTGTTCATGGGCATCCTGTTCTCGCTCGGCTTCTGGCTGATCCAGACCCAGTTCGTGCGCCTCGCCGGCGTGTTCAAGTTCGACTACCGCATCGCCTACCTGATCCCCGCGATCGCGATGCTGCTGCTGTCGGCGGTGCTGTTCAAGCGCAGGACGGGGTAGGGCCCCGGCCTGGTCCTTCGCATGGTGAAGTGCGTTCGGGCTCAGTTCGTGGTCTGCAGCAATCGCTCGATGAACTGGGAGTAGTTGTCGCCGAGCGGCAGGTTCATGTCCTGCGCCAGCCTGCGGCGCGTGGTTTCGACTTCCTTTCCCGTCCTCGGATCTCGCCCGATCTTGAGATGGTTTTCCCAGAAGACTCCAGCGCCGCGCTTTTGCCATGCAGGCAGATCGTTGAAGTTGATGCCGTGCGAGAACAGCAATTCGTTCTTTTCCGCCGAGCTCTGGCCCGATAGTGCCCTTGTCGCCTCGCCTGCACTCGCGCCGCGCTTTCGCAGCAGCCAGTAGCAATGCGCGTTGAGCGAGTTCCGGTGCGCGTCCTCGTGACGCCAGCGGAAATACTCGATCACGAGATCATCCGAGGGAAGTTGGCAAACGCGCGCGTCGAACGTCGCCAGTCGCCCCATCTCCAGGCTGAAGCATGCGCTTGCTTCGCCGGCGAGCACGGAGAGTATCTTGCGGAGCTTCCGGTCGAAGGTGTCGTCACCGGGGTGGAGCAGCAGTGAGATTTCGTCGCTTTGCGTGTATCCGTACAGTGTCGTGAATCCGCAGGACATCAGGTGTCGCGTGGTCGCCAGCATCGCGTCGCGAAAGCGCTCGTCGAAAGGCGCCTCGAGCTTCCATTCGGTCTTGGTCAGGCGCGTGAAATTCCTGCCGTCCAGCCGGACCACGATGTGGATCCCCGGCAGGACGACATCATCGTTGGCGCTCTCGAAGGTGCGCAGCTTGCGATCCAGATCGTCAAATTTCATCGGCAATCTCTTCGACGGAGAATTCTCCGTTGCCGTGCGCGCGCACCGTGTAGATGGCGTCAAAACCCTCCGCCCTGGACGGGCGGTGCAGCATGCGGAGCGTCGAAAGGACAGCGCGCTCGGGAACACGGGCCTTGCCCGTTCTCTGCGCATTTCTGGCCAGGAGATGTTCCGCGGGAACGTCGAAAAAATAGGCGGTCGCCGCGAATTTCGCCGCTCTGGCCTTCTTCAGATAGAAGGCTCGCTGGTCCTGGGTCGGGTTGGTGTTGTCGATCACGAGCGGCTGTTTGAATGCGAGGCATGCATCGATGATGCCGCGTTCGCGATGGCGGGTACGGAGCATGTCCAGATTGATCCGCAGATGCGTATCGCGGAACCGTTCTTGGAAGAAAGTGGATTTTCCCGAACCCTGTGCGCCGATGAAGATGACCATTTCCATTGGCGATTTTCCCGCTATTCCTTCGGAATCCGCACCAGCCGCGTGCCGCTGGCGCGGTCGTGCCAGGTGAGGCGGTCGCGGTCGAGCCAGGCCCACCAGAAGCCGAGGCCGGCGAACAGCAGCGAGGCGGTGCCGACGGCGTAGCGCAGCCACAGCGCGCGCAGCGACGGGGCCTTGCCGTCGCGGCCGGTCACCCGCACGCGCCAGGGGCGCATGCCGAGGGTCTGGCCGCCGCGGCGCCAACTGACGGTGGCGTAGAGCCCGGTGACGGTCCACAGCGCGATCAGTTCGAGCCAGCCGGCGAGGGTGTCGGCGTGGATGGCGTCGCCGCGGTGCGCGATCAGCGCGATCACGCCCACCAGGAACCACACGCCGAGCATCGGAAAGGCGTCGTACAGCAGCGCCAGCAGGCGGCGGCCGACGAGGGCCTGCGGTCGGGCCGGGTCGGCGGCGGCGGTGGGCGATGCGTCGGGGGCGGTGTCGGTCGCGGTCATCGCGACAGGATACGGGATCGCGCCCGCGCTACCCTGTGCGCATGCCGTCCAGCACGTCCTCACGCCCACCCGCCCGCACCCCGGCGCAGCGCCGCGAACAGGTCCTCGCGCTGCCGCCGCTGCGCGACGCCGATGCGGCGGCGATCCACGCGTTCGTCGAGACGATCTGGGCCGAGCACGGGCTTGCGCGGCAGACCCAGGCCAGCTACCGGCGCGACCTCGAAGGCTTCGCGCGCTGGCGCGACGGGGCCGGTGGCGGGCTCGCCGGCGCGGATCGCGCGGTGCTGTTCGACTACCTCGCCTGGCGCACCCGCGAAGGCTATTCGCCGCGCAGCAACGCCCGGCTGCTGTCGACCCTGCGCGCGTTCTTCGGCCTGCAGGTGCGGCGCGGCGCGCGCAGCGACGACCCGACCGCGCTGCTCGACCCGCCGAAGCTGCCGCGGTCGCTGCCCAAGGCGCTGGCCGAGCGCGAGATCGAGGCGCTGCTGGCCGCGCCGGACACCGCCACGCCGATCGGGCTGCGCGACCGGGCGATGCTCGAACTGATGTACGCCGCGGGGCTGCGCGTGAGCGAGCTGGTCGGGCTGCCCGCGACCGCGGTCAACCTGCGCCAGGGCGCGCTGCGGGTCACCGGCAAGGGCGGGCGCGAGCGCCTGGTGCCGCTGGGCGAGGAGGCCCAGCACTGGCTGCAGCGCTACCTCGCCGAGGCGCGGCCGGCGCTGGCCGGGAAGCGCGCGCCGCCGGCGCTGTTCCTCGGCGCCGACGGCGCCCCGCCGACCCGGCAGGCGTTCTGGGCGCTGGTGAAGCGGCTGGCCGCGGTCGCGGGGATCGATCCGCGCCGGATCAGTCCGCACGGGCTCCGCCACAGCTTCGCCACCCACCTGCTGAACCACGGCGCCGACCTGCGCGCGCTGCAGATGCTGCTGGGCCACGCCAGCCTGTCCACGACCCAGATCTACACCCTGGTGGCGCGCGAACAGCTCAAGCGCCTGCACGCGCAGCACCACCCCCGCGCCTGACCGCCACAGCGCGACGAATGGGCGCCGGCGGCCGCCCATCGCCGGGAATCGCGTGCACGGAAGGGGCGCTTCCGGCACGGTCGGCGGCGTCCCGTGCGTGCGACAATCGGCCGACAACGCCCCCTCGGCGCTGAACTCGGCCGCCCCCGTCGCGGTCCCAGTCCCCGCCTTCCCGCCCTTCGATGGAATCGACGCGTATGAAATTCCCGGTGTTCGCCCTGTTGTGCGCCCTGAGCCTGTCCGCCTGCGCGCAGTCCACTCCCGCCGCCGCCGACAAGGCCGCCGCCGCCGGCGACAAGGCGTCCGGCGCCCCGGCGCCCGCGCGCCCGGCGGACGCGTCCAAGGACGCGATGGTCCGCGCCGAGCTGAAGAAGCTCGACCCGCGCCTCGTCCCCGACCGCGTCGGCCCGGCCGCCATCGCCGGCTTCCAGGAAGCCATCGTCAACGGCCAGACCCTCTACTTCAGCGACGACGGCCGCTACATGCTGCAGGGCTCGGTCTACGACCTGAAGGAAAAGCGCGACATCGGCCGCGACGGCCTCAACGCGCTGCGCCGCGAGGAGCTGGCGAAGGTCCCGGTCAGCGACCGCATCGTCTTCGCCCCGGTGGGCCCGGCCAAGCACACCGTCGCGGTGTTCACCGACATCGAATGCGGCTATTGCCGCAAGCTGCACTCGCAGATCGGCGAGTACAACAAGCTCGGCATCGCGATCGAATACCTCGCCTTCCCGCGCGCCGGGCTGGGCAGCCCCGACGCGCTGGCGATGGAGTCGGTGTGGTGCTCGGCCGATCGCCGCAAGGCCCTGACCGACGCCAAGAACGGCCAGCCGGTGCCGCCCAAGCGCTGCGACAACCCGGTCGCCGCCGAGTACAAGCTGGGCCAGCGCCTGGGCCTGCAGGGCACGCCGATGATCGTCGACCTCGAAGGCGAGGTGCTGCCGGGCTACATGGACCCGCCGGCCATGCTCGAAGCGCTGGACAAGCTGGCCGCCGAGCGCAAGCCGGGCTCGGGCACGCCGGCCGGCGGCCGCTGAGCCGCCGCCCCGCGGTTCCCCGGGCCGGGGCCGCACGACCGGCTTCGCCCCCCGGTCCCGCCGGCCGCCCACGGCCCGGCGGGACCGCTTCCGGTACAATCGCCGGCCCGCGCTGACGTGTACCGGACATGATCGTCCTCGAGGGCCGTCCGGCCCTGTCGCCTTTCCGCCGCGAACGGCTCGAATCCCGCCTCCATGCCATCGCCCCGGGCGTCCGCGTCGTCGGCGCCTGGTGGGTGTACTGGATCCGTCCCGAACCGGGGCGGACGCCCGACGCCGCCACCCTCGACCGCATCCTCGAAGCGCAGGCCGCCACCGCCGCGCCGGCCGAGGGCGCGGTCTCGCGCTTCGTCGCGCCGCGGCTGGGCACGATCTCGCCCTGGGCCAGCAAGGCCACCGAACTGCTGCGCGGCGCCGGCCAGCCGGTGCTCCGGGTCGAGCGCGGCATGCGCATCGACCTCGCCGGCTTCCCCGAGGACGCCGCCGTCCGCGCCGCGCTGGCGAAGGCGCTGCACGACCCGATGACCCAGTCGCTGCTCGCCGATCCCGGCGAGGCCGCGGCGCTGTTCTCGGCGCCGGCGCGCGGCGCGCTGGACGTGATCCCGCTGGCCAGCCTGGAAGCGGCCAACGCCCGCCTCGGGCTGGCCCTGGCCGACGACGAGATCGCCTACCTGCGCGAGCGCTACGCCGCGCTGGGCCGCGACCCGCACGACGTCGAGCTGATGATGTTCGCGCAGGCGAATTCCGAGCACTGCCGGCACAAGATCTTCAACGCCTCGTGGACCGTCGACGGCCGCGAGGCGCTGCACAACGGCGGCCCGCAGTCGCTGTTCCGGATGATCCGCCACACCCACGCGCAGACCCCGGCGTACACGCTGTCGGCGTACAGCGACAACGCCGCGGTGGTCGAGGGCTACCCGGCGAAGCGGTTCCGGCCCGATCCGGTCACGCTGGAATACCGCGCCGAGGGCGAAACCCCGAGCGCGTTCTGCATCAAGGTCGAGACCCACAACCATCCGACCGCGATCTCGCCGTTCCCGGGCGCCTCCACCGGCGCCGGCGGCGAGATCCGCGACGAGGGCGCGACCGGCCGCGGCGGCAAGCCCAAGGCCGGCCTCGCCGGCTTCAGCGTCTCGCACCTGCGCATCCCCACGCTGCCGCAGCCGTGGGAGGGCGAACGCGCGCTCAATCCGCGGATGGCGCCGGCGCTGGAGATCATGCTCGACGGCCCGCTCGGCGCGGCCGCGTTCAACAACGAGTTCGGCCGGCCCAACCTCGCCGGCTATTTCCGCAGCTTCGAGGTCCGCGAGCCCGACACCGGCCGGGTCCGCGCCTACGACAAGCCGATCATGCTCGCCGGCGGCCTCGGCGCCGTCGACCGGCCGATGGTGGCGAAGAAGTCGCTGTCGCCCGGCGACGCGGTGATCGTGCTCGGCGGCCCGGCGATGCTGATCGGCCTCGGCGGCGGCGCGGCCAGTTCGGTCGCCTCCGGCGAGAGCGCCGAAGACCTCGATTTCGCGAGCGTGCAGCGCGACAACCCGGAGATGGAGCGCCGCTGCCAGGAAGTGATCGACCGCTGCGTGGCGCTGGGCGAGGACAATCCGATCCTCAGCCTCCACGACGTGGGCGCCGGCGGCCTGTCGAACGCGATCCCCGAACTGCTGCACGACTCGTCGGTCGGCGGCACGATCGACCTGGCGAAGGTGCCCACCGACGATCCGTCGCTGTCGCCGATGCAGTTGTGGTGCAACGAATCGCAGGAACGCTACGTGCTCGGCGTCGCCCCGCACCGGCTGGCCGACTTCACCGCGATCTGCGAGCGCGAGCGTTGCCCGTTCGCGGTCGTGGGCACGGCGACGGCCGAGGAGCGGCTGGTGGTGGGCGAGGGCGCCGTCGCCGGCGTCGCGCCGGTGGCCCCCGCGATCGACCTGCCGATGGACGTGCTGTTCGGCAAGCCGCCGAAGATGCACCGCGACGCGCGCCGTCCGAAGGCCACCGCGTGGCCGGTGCTCAACGGCCAGACCATCGACCTGCACGAGGCCGGCCTGCGCGTGCTCGCGCACCCGGCGGTGGCCGCGAAGTCGTTCCTGATCACGATCGGCGACCGCAGCGTCGGCGGCCTGACCGCGCGCGACCAGATGGTCGGGCCGTGGCAGATGCCGGTGGCCGATTGCGCGATCACGCTGTCGGGCTTCGACACCTTCTCCGGCGAGGCGATGGCGATCGGCGAGCGCACCCCGCTGGCGCTGATCGACGCCGCCGCCGCCGCGCGGATGGCCGTCGGCGAGGCGATCACCAACCTGCTCGCCGCGCCAGTCGCGTCGCTCGACCGGGTCAAGCTGTCCGCGAACTGGATGGCCGCCGCCGGCCACGCCGGCGAGGACGCGCGCCTGTTCGACGCGGTGAAGGCGGTCGGCATGGCGCTGTGTCCCGAGCTCGACCTCAGCATCCCGGTCGGCAAGGACTCGCTGTCGATGCAGGCGCAGTGGCAGCAGGCCGGCGAGGCGCACAAGTCGGTGTCGCCGGTCTCGCTGATCGTCACCGCGTTCGCGCCGGTCGAGGACGTGCGCGGCCAGTTGACGCCGCTGCTCTCGCGCGAGCCGGGCACCGAACTGTGGCTGATCGGACTCGGCGCCGGCCGCAAGCGCCTGGGCGGATCGATCCTGGCGCAGGTATACGACGGGTTCGGCGGTCGCCACGGCGAGGACGCCGTTCCCGACCTCGACGATCCCGAGCGCCTGCGCGCGCTGTTCGAGCTGCTGCGCGACGCCCGCGGGCGCGGCCTGGTCCGCGCCTGCCACGACCGTTCCGACGGCGGCGCCTTCGCCGCGCTGTGCGAGATGGCGTTCGCCTCGCACGTCGGCCTCGACCTGCAGCTCGACGACTGGGGCGACGATCCGCTGCGCACCCTGTTCACCGAGGAGCTGGGCCTGATCGTGGAGATCGCCGAGGAGGATCGCGCCGAGTTCGCCGACCTCGTCGCCCGCCACGGCCTGATCGAATGCGCGCAGCGCATCGCCCGCCCGACCACCGCCGCCGCGGTGCGCGTGCTGGAGGACGGCGAGGTGCTGGCCGAGTGGCGCTGGGAGGCGCTGTTCGACGCGTGGTGGTCGGTCACCCACGCGATGCAGCGCCTGCGCGACAACCCCGAATCCGCCGACGAGGAGCGCGCCGCGGTGCGCCGCTTCGATGCGCCCGGCCTGCAGCCGAAGCTCACCTTCGATGCCGCCGAGGACGTGGCTGCGCCGTACATTTCCACCGGCGCGCGTCCGCGCGTGGCGATCCTGCGCGAGCAGGGCGTCAACGGCCAGATCGAGATGGCGTCGGCGTTCGACCGCGCCGGTTTCGCCGCGGTGGACGTGCACATGAGCGACCTCATCGCCGGGCGCGTCGCGCTGGACGGCTTCGCCGGCTTCGCGGCCTGCGGCGGTTTCAGCTACGGCGACGTGCTCGGCGCGGGCCGCGGCTGGGCGACCTCGATCCTGGAGCGCCCGGCGCTGCGCGACGCGTTCGCGGCGTTCTTCGCCCGCCCCGACAGCTTCGCGCTGGGCGTGTGCAACGGCTGCCAGATGCTGTCGCAGCTCAAGGCGATCATCCCCGGCGCCGAGCACTGGCCGCGCTTCCTGCGCAACCGCAGCGAGCAGTTCGAGGCGCGCTTCGGGATGCTGGAGGTCGTCGATTCGCCGTCGCTGTTCTTCCGCGGCATGGCCGGTTCGCGGCTCCCGGTGGCGATCGCCCACGGCGAAGGCCGGGTCGCGTTCGACGTGCCCGCCGACCGCATGGCCGCGACCGTGGCCCTGCGCTACGTCGCCGGCGACGGCGCCCCGGCGACGAGCTACCCGGCCAACCCGAACGGTTCGGAGGACGCGATCGCCGGCCTCGCCACCCGCGACGGCCGGGTGACCATCCTCATGCCGCACCCCGAACGCACCCCGCGCAGCGCGAACATGAGCTGGCATCCCGGCGACTGGCCGACGGATGCGCCGTGGCTGCGCATGTTCCGCAACGCCCGCATCGCGGTGGGGTGAGCGACGGCGGCTGCGCGGCACTGCCGCGCGCCGTCGCGAACGCCCGCCGCGCTGCGGCGGGCCGGGGGCTCAGGTGTCGTGCCCGACCTGTCCCTGGTCGAAGCCACGGGTCTTGCGCACGGCGAGCTGATTGCTGACGCCCAGCAGTTCGTACTGGCCTTCGAGGGTCGCGAGCAGGCCGTCGACGCCGAGTTTCGGGGTTTCCGTGGCGACGCCGCGGATCTGCTTCAGCAGCGCTTCCTGCCGCCAGTGGCTGCCGCGCAGTTTCGCTGCCAGTCGCGCGAGGCGATTCGGCTTTTTCGGTTTGCCGTACTTCGGAGGCACCCAGAGGTAGTCGTCGAAGATCATCACGCCGCCATCGCGCAGCAACGGCCAGCTCATCACGCCGTCGGCCAGCGCGCCGAACGCCGAGTGCCAGCCGTCGACGTAGACGATGTCGTAGGGGCCTTCGACCCGACGCAGGCCGTCGAAGCTGTAGCCGGGATACTCGCGGATCTTGTGCGCGTGCGCGGCGGTGTTGCGACGGAAACGCGCGTGATAGTCGCCGTAGACGGGGTCTTCGGCGAACAGGTCCAGGCAATCGATCCGGCTGTCGTCGGCGGTGAGGATATGTTCGCAGAGCCACAGCGTGGAGCGGCCCTCGAAGCTGCCGATCTCCAGCGCACGCAGGCCCGGACGCCCGCGAAAGCCGCCCAGCCAGCGCTCCCAGTGCGGGATGTTGTGCTCGAACCAGTTCTCGGAAAACTGCGAACTGTCGACGTGCGGCGGTGCGTCGGTCATGGCGGCGTGTCTGCTGAGCGCCCGCCGAGTGTATCGCTTTACCGTCGGGCGCCGTCAGAGGCGCCGATGGACGTCGTGGAGCGTTCGATGCGCGCGACGGACAGCCGCACCGCTTGCTCCCCGGCGTGCGACCTGTCCGGGTCGGGCGGCGGCCGTCCGTCGATCACGTCGCCACGCGCGCCAGCCAGCGCTCGATCCCGGCGCGGTCGCGGGCGCGCAGCAGGATCGCGGCCCGGCTGCGCAGGGCCGACAGGTCGAGGCTGCGGATCGCCCGGCGCACTTCCAGCAGCGTCCCCGGGTGCAGGCTGAACTCCTCCAGCCCCAGCGCCAGCAGCACCGGCGCGAACAGCGGGTCGCCGGCGATCTCGCCGCAGACCGCCACCGGCTTCTTCTGCGTGCGCGCGGCGCGGATGACGTCGAACAGCAGCCGCAGCACCGCCGGGTGCAGCGGCGAATACAGGTCGCCCAGCGCCTCGTTGGTGCGGTCGGCGGCGAGCAGGTACTGGACCAGGTCGTTGGTGCCGATCGACAGGAAGTCGGTGTCGGCGATGAAGGTCTGCAGCGCGATCGCGGCCGACGGCACTTCGATCATCGCCCCGACCGGCACGTGTTCGGCCATCGCCTGGCCCTCGGCGCGCAGTTCGCGCTGCACGTCGCGCAGCAGCGCGCGGACCGCGAGCAGTTCCTCGCGGCCGCTGACCATCGGCACCAGCACCCGCAGCGGGCCGTAGCCGCTGGCGCGCAGGATCGCGCGCAACTGGGTGCGGAACAGGTCGATCCGCGCCAGCGACAGGCGCACGCCGCGCAGGCCCAGCGCCGGGTTGGGCTCGTCGGTGAGCGCCAGCCCGGTGCTGTCGGCCTTGTCCGCGCCGATGTCGAGGGTGCGGATGGTCACCGTGCGCCCGGTCATGCCCAGCACCAGGTCGCGATAGGCCCGGAACTGCTCCTCCTCGTCGGGCAGGGTGTGGCGCAGTTCCGCCGGGCGGTGCATGAACAGGAATTCGGTGCGGTACAGGCCGACGCCGGCGGCGCCCAGCGCGTGCGCCTCGGCCACGTCCTCGCGCGACTCGGCGTTGGCCCACAGCCTGATGTCGACCCCATCGAGCGTGCGCGTGGGTTCGCGCCGCAGCCGGTGGAGCTGCTTGCGCTCGCGCGCGTACTCGCGCATCCGGGCCTGGTGCGCGCGCAGGTCGTCGGCGTTCGGCTCCAGGATCACCAGGCCGCTGCCGCCGTCCACCGCCAGCACGTCGCCGTCGTTGACCTTCTGCAGCGCCTGCGCGGCGCCGATCACCAGCGGCACGTGCAGGCTGCGGGCGAGGATCGAGGTGTGCGACAGCGGGCTGCCGCCGGCGGTGACCACCGCCAGCACGCCCTGGGCGTGGAGCTGCGCCAGTTCGGTCGGGGCCACGCTGTCGGTGACCAGGATGTCGCCGGCGATGCCCTGCAGTTCGGCCTCGCGCCGGTGCAGCGCGGCGTGCAGGCGACCGACGACCTGGTCGATGTCGTCGATGCGGCTGCGCAGGTAGGCGTCGTCCATGCCGTCGAACACCGCGGCGATGCGGTCGCGCTGCAGGCGCAGGGCGTAGTCGGCGGTGTAGCGGCCGGTGCGGATCAGGCCGTCGAGGCCGGCCAGCAGTTCGGGGTCGTCCAGCAGCAGCGCGTGCAGGTCGAGGAATTCGCCGACCTCGTGCGCGAGCGCGCCGTGCAGGCGGTCGCGCAGCGCGTGCATTTCCTCGCGCACCGCATCGACCGCGGCGTGCATGCGCGCGACCTCGGCCTCGACCAGTTCGGGTTCGATCCGGTCCTCGACCACGTCCAGCGCATGCGGCAGGCGCACGCGCGCGCGTCCCAGCGCGCCGCCGCGCGATGCCCCCTGGCCGGAGAGGACCCGTCTCATGCGTCTCAGCTGTCCTCGTCGAAGCGGCGCTCGAACAGCGCGGAGATCGCGGCCATGGCCGCCTCCTCGTCCTCGCCGTCCACGCGCACGATCACCGTGCTGCCCTGGCCGGCGGCCAGCAGCATGACCCCCATGATGCTCTTGGCGTTGACCTCGCGGCCCTTGGCCGAGATCGTGGCCGCGCAGCGGAACGGCGACACCGTCTGCACCAGCTTGGCGGTGGCGCGGGCGTGCAGGCCGAGGCGGTTCAGGATGGGCAGTTCTCGTTCGATCATGGCGATGTTTCCGGAAAACGGGAGCGGTCGGCGGCGTCAGGCGTCATCGAAGATCGCTCCGTTGCGCGCGCCGGCGGCCGCGACCGCGGGCAGTTCGTCGAGCGGCAGCTCGGCGTAGTTCATCACACGCAGCAGCATCGGCAGGTTGAGCGACGCCACCCGCCGCACCGGCGTGCCCAGCCGGGCGAGCTTCGCCGCCAGGTTGCTGGGCGAGGCGCCGTACAGGTCGGTCAGCACCAGCACCCCGTCGCCCCCGTCCACCCGGCGCAGCGCGGCGCTGGCCTGCGGCAGGGTGAGGTCGAGGTCGGCGTCGAACGCGACCTCGAACGCCTCGGTCTTCAGCGGCAACTGGCGCAGCAGCCGGGTCGCGACGGCGACGAGCGCGGTCCCGACGCCGGGGTGGGTCACGAGGAGGATGCCGACGGCCATCCCGTCAACTTAGCAGACGGATGCGACGGGCCGGAAGCGGGTGTCGCGCTCAGTCGTCGATTTCGTCCAGCACGCGATGGAACAGCGTGTTCAGCGCGGGCAGGGCGTCGCTGCGCGCCGCCGCGTCGGGCTGCAGGCCTTCCAGCCGCGCCAGCGTCTGCTCGATGAAGGCGTTGAGCGACGGCACCGCGTCCCCGACCCAGGTTTCCGGCGCGACCCGCTTGCGCGCCAGCAGGTCGCGGATGTCGGCCAACAGCGCGGGTCGATCGTCGATCAGGGGCAGCAGCGCCTCGAACGCGATCGGCGCCGGGGTCGCGTGCCGCTCCAGCCAGAGCACGGCCAGCAGCGGACGCAGCGCGTAGAAGTACTTCTTCAGCCGCACCCGGTCCTCGCGCAGGTAGCCGCGATGGTTGGTCCTGGCCATGCTGCGGTAGTGGTACAGGCCGTTCGTCACCGAATAGACCTCCGGCAGCCGCCGGCGCGCCTCGGCGGCGAACGCGCCGCGCTCGAGGTAGCGGATCGGCGACTGGATCCATTCCACGAACGCGGGGTTGGACTTGCGGAACAGCCGCAGCGCCTTGCGCACGTCCCAGCCGTTGAGGTCGATGTCGTCGACGATCGGGTACTCGATGACGTCGCGCTTCTCCTCCAGGTCGACCGCCTGGTACCAGCGCGGCGGATGCGCGTAGACGAAGCGCACGTCGTAGTCGGAGTCGGGCGAGGCGAAGCCCCAGGCGCGGCTGCCGGATTCGACCGCCAGCAGGATGCGGACGCCGTGCTCGGCTTCCGCGCGCCGCAGCCGGCGCAGGATCTCGGCGTGGACGTCGGCGGGGATGGCGGGGTGGGGCGGAAATTCGGTCGTCATGGGATCACGCCTTCGCCGGCGTCGCGAACACCGTGATCTCCTCGCGGTCGTGGTAGAGCTGCTTCGCGCGGATCGTCAGCGGGCGGCCGGCCTGGGCGGCGAAGCGGTCGAGGCACAGGCGGGTCTCGTGCCAGCGCTTCTTCATCGGCAGCTTCAGGTTGAACACGGCGTGCCGGCACCAGCCTTCGCGGAACCACTCGGCCATGCGCGCGGCGACCCGCGAGGGCTGTTCGACCATGTCGCAGACCATCCAGTCCAGCGGCTTCGGCGGATGCCATGAAAACCCGTCCGCGCGCAGGTGCTGGACCAGGCCGGTCTCCATCACGTGCGGGCGCAGCGGGCCGTTGTCGATCGCGGTGACGTGGATGCCGTGCCGGGTCAGCACCCAGGTCCAGCCGCCGGGCGCGGCGCCGAGGTCGGCCGCGCGCATGCCCTCGCGCAGCAGGCGCGCGCGCTCGTCGGCGGTGAGCAGGGTCAGCAGCGCTTCCTCGAGCTTCAGCGCCGAGCGCGACGGCGCGTCGGCGTGCATCTTCAGCCGCGGCACGCCCATCGGCCACGGCGCGCTGTCGCGCGGGTCGCCGACCGCGAGGAAGGCGTGATCGCCGGCGACGAAGCACACGTGCAGTCGCGGCAGCCGGTCGTCGTCCTGCGCGGCCAGCAGGCCCGCCTTGCGCAGCGCGGGACGCAGCGCGTTACCGAAGCTGCGGGCGAGGCCGGCGAGCGGCTTGGCGTCGTCGGAGTCGGGATGTTCGACGACCAGCGTGCCGAAACGCCCTGTGTGTAGGAGCGACGTCAGTCGCGACCCCGCGTGCGAAGGATCCGTACCGGGGTCGCGACTGACGTCGCTCCTACGAAAAGCAGTACGAAAGGCAGAGAGCGCCGCCAGCATCGGCGCGATGCGGTCCTTCGGATCGAGGTCGCGCAGTTCGGCGATCAGCCGCAGTTTCTGCCGCGCGAAGATCAGCCCGGCGAACGGCAGCGCCCGCGCCAGCGCGTCGCCGCTCTCGCCGCTGTCGTCGCCATCGTCGCCCGTCAGGAACAGCGCGTAGCCGACGTTGCGCTCGGTGCGCGCGTAGCCGGCGAGCCCCGCCTCCGCGGCGCGATCGGTCAGTTCGCCGGCGAGCTCGGGCTCGAAACCGGCGCGGCAGTAGCAGAGGAGGCCTGGGGTCATGCCGGCATTGTAGGGCGGGCTCCCGGCGAAAGCCGCGGTCCCGCTCGACGATGCCGCCGTGATCCCGGCAGCGTTGCCGTCATCCCCGCGCAAGCGGGGGACCCACGTTTCGGCGGCGACCAAGGTTGGGTCCTCGCATGCGCGAGGATGACGGGGATCAGTATTTCCCGCGCAGCCGCCGCTGCCGTTGCCGCCGCCGCTGCCGCTGCCGCTGCCGCTGCCGTTGCCGTTGCCGTAGGCGCGCGGCATTGCAGGGCGGGCTTCCGGCGAAAGCCGCGGGCCCGCTCGACGATGCCGCCGTGACCCCGGCAGCCTTGCCGTCATCCCCGCGCAAGCGGGGACCCACGTTTCGGCGGCGACAGGGTTGGGTCCTCGCATGCGCGAGGATGACGGGGATCAGTATTTCCCGGCAGCCGCCGTTGCCGTTGCCGTTGCCGTTGCCGTTGCCGTAGGCGCTGCCGTTGCCGTTGCCGTAGGCGCGCGGCATTGCAGGGCGGGCTTCCGGCGAAAGCCGCGGGCCCGCTCGACGATGCCGCCGCGATCCCGGCAGCGTTGCCGTCATCCCCGCGCAAGCGGGGGACCCACGTTTCGGCGGCGACCAAGGTTGGGTCCTCGCATGCGCGAGGATGACGGGGATCAGTATTTCTCGCGCTGCCGCCGTTGCCGTTGCCGTTGCCGCTGCCGTAGGCGCTGCCGTAGGCGCTGCCGTTGCCGTTGCCGTTGCCGTTGCCGTTGCCGTTGCCGTTGCCGTTGCCGTTGCCGTTGCCGTAGGCGCGCGGCATTGCAGGGCGGGATCCCGGCAGTGTTGCCGTCATCCCCGCGCAAGCGGGGACCCACGTTTCGGCGGCGACAGGGTTGGGTCCTCGCATGCGCGAGGATGACGGGGGATCAGTATTTCCCGCCGCCGATGCCCTCATTGCCGTAGGCGCGCAGCATTGCAGGGTGGGATCCCGGCAGCATTGCGGTCATCCCCGCGCAAGCGGGGACCCACGTTTCGGCGGCGACCAAGGTTGGGTCCTCGCATGCGCGAGGATGACGGGGATCAGTATTTCCCGCCGCCGATACCCTTATTGCCGTAGGCGCGCAGCATTGCCGTAAGCGCGCAGCATTGCAGGGTGGGCTCCCGGCAGCGTTGCCGTCATCCCCGCGCAGGCGGGGACCCACGTTTCGGCGACGATAAAGTTGGGTCCTCGCATGCGCGAGGATGACGGGGGATCAGTATCTCCCGCCGCCGCCGCTGCCGTAGGTGCGCAGCACGTCGCACGCCGCGGCGCGCTCCAGGTCGCGGGTCACGGCGATGCCGCGTTTCTCCAGTTCGCCGATCCAGTCCGCGGGCAGCGGGCCTTCGTCGAAGGGGGTCAGCGCCATCACGTCCTCGGCGCGGGCGCCGATCAGCAGGCGGTCGATGCCGGCCCAGATCGTGGCGCCGTAGCACTGGCAGCAGGGCTGCGAGGACGTGGCGAGGGTGATCGGGCCGACGGCGCGGCCGTCGTCGTCGCGGTTGAGTCGGGCGCGCTGGGTGCGCTGTTGCGCCAGCATGTACGCCATCATCTCGGCGTGGGCGACCGAGCAGGTCTGCGGCAGCACGCGATTGACGCCGACCGCGACGATCCGGTCGTCCGCGCCGAAGACGACGGCGCCGAACGGGCCGCCGCTGCCGTGCTCGACGTTGCCGCGCGACAGCGCGATCGCCAGCGACACCTTCTCGGCATCGCTCGCGTAGGCGCGCGAGGCGTCGACCGCGTCGTGGACCCAGACGGGCAGGGTGAGGTGGACCTGGGCGAGCAGCATCACATCGCCACGGGCGCGCCGCTGGGCAGGTTCTCGCAGCGGCCCTGCACGCACTGGCAGCCGCCGACCTCCTGGAAGCCGCAGGTCGAGGCCATACCGTCCTTCGCGCACTGCGCGCGCACGGCGGCAGGATCGACCTTCGCGTCCTTGTTCACGCACAGCGGGAAGCGGCCGCAGCAGTTGCCGACGTCCTTGACCGCGCAGTCGGCGTCGGTGCGGCAACTGCGGTCGGGCGCCATCGGATTGCCGCCGGCGGCGGGCTCGACCGGCGCAGGCGCGACCGGTGCGGGCGCAGCCTTGGGCGGCGTCGGTGCGGGCGCCGCCGGGACGGGCGGCGCGGGCGTCGTCGCGCCGGCCTGCGGCGATTCCGGCGCAGGGGCGGGCGCGCTGCACGCGGTCAGCGACAGCGCGACGAGCAGGGCGGCGAGCGGGAGCGACAGGCGCATGGCGGTCTCCTTGTAGCGTGGGAACGGGGGCGCGATCCGGATCTGCGCTCGCGCCGTCAGCCGCCCGCCGCCCACGTGTCGCGCAGGGTGACGCTGCGGTTGAACACCGGCGCTTCCGGGGTGTGGTCGAAGCGGTCGGCGACGAAATAGCCGGTGCGCTCGAACTGGAAGCCCTGCTCGGGCGCGGCGGTGGCGGCGGCGGGTTCGACGTAGCCGCGGACGCTGCGGCGCGAATCCGGGTTGAGGTAGTCGCGGTAACCCTTGCCGTCCTCCTCGGAGTCCGGGTTGGGCACGGTGAACAGCCGGTCGTACAGCCGCACTTCGGCTTCGACCGCGTGCGCGGCGCTGACCCAGTGGATGGTGCCCTTGATCTTGCGATCGGCGCCGGCCATGCCGGGCCGCGACTCGGGATCGAGCGTGCCGCGCAGTTCGACGATCTCGCCGGCGTCGTTCTTCACCACCTCGTCGCACTTGACGATGCCGGCGCCGCGCAGGCGCACTTCGCCGCCGGGCACCAGGCGCTTCCAGCCCTTCGGTGGCACTTCGGCGAAGTCGTCGCGATCGATCCACAGTTCCCGCGAGAACGGCACGCTGCGGGTGCCGAAGGATTCGTCCTTCGGATGGTTGGAGAACGTCAGCGTCTCCTCGTGGCCCTCGGGCAGGTTGGTCAGCACGAACTTCAGCGGATCGAGCACCGCCATGCGCCGCGGTGCGCGCGCGTCGAGGTCCTCGCGCAGCGTGTTCTCCAGCACCGAGTAGTCGATCAGCGAGTTCTGCTTCGACAGGCCCAGGCGCGCGACGAACAGCTTCAGCGCCTCCGGCGTGTAGCCGCGGCGGCGGATGCCCTGCAGCGTCGGCATGCGCGGGTCGCCCCAGCCGTCGACCAGGCCTTCCTCGACCAGCGTCATCAGCTTGCGCTTGCTCATCACCGTGTAGTTCAGGTTGAGCCGCGAGAACTCGATCTGGCGCGGGATCGCCGCTTCCAGCGGCAGGCCTTTCGCGGTCAGCGGCGCCAGCAGGTCCGGGTGGCTGGGCAGGTCGACCTTCTCGACGCACCAGTTGTACAGCGGGCGGTGGTCCTCGAACTCCAGCGTGCACAGCGAATGGGTGATGCCTTCCACCGAGTCGCTGAGCGAATGCGCGTAGTCGTACATCGGGTAGATCGGCCAGGCGTCGCCGGTGTTCTGGTGCTCGACGTGCTTGATCCGGTACAGCGCCGGGTCGCGCAGGTTGATGTTGCCGCTGGCCATGTCGATCTTCGCGCGCAGGGTGCGCGCGCCGTCGGCGAACTCGCCCGCGCGCATGCGCCGGAACAGGTCGAGGTTCTCCTCGACGCTGCGGTCGCGGTACGGCGAGGGCCGGCCGGGCTCGGTCAGCGAGCCGCGGTAGGCGCGCACTTCCTCGGCGGTCAGGTCGCAGACGAAGGCGTCGCCCTGGCGGATCAGCTGCTCGGCGGCGAGGTAGAACACCTCGAAGTAGTCCGAGGCGTGGCGCAGTTCGGCCCAGTCGTAGCCCAGCCAGCGCACGTCGTCCTGGATGGCGCGGACGTATTCGGGGTCTTCCTTCGCCGGGTTGGTGTCGTCCAGGCGCAGGTTGCAGCGACCGCCGAACTCGCGGGCGATGCCGAAGTCGGTCCAGATCGCGCGGGTGTGGCCGAGGTGCAGGTAGCCGTTGGGCTCAGGCGGGAAGCGGGTGCGGATCTGGGCGTGCCTGCCGCTGGCCAGGTCGTCGCGGACGATCTGGCGGATGAAGTCCTGGCGGCGTTCGGCGTCGGCGGGGAGGGCGTCGGAAGTGGGGTCCGGGGTCATCTGCGGCCTGAAACGTGGGGCGTGAAAACGCGGAGCTTGGGCGAAAACCGCCAGTCTAGCAGGGTGCCGGAGGGCCGGGCCCGGGCGGACGGTGGGCCGGGGGCCGCCGTCGGTCGGGCGTCCGCCAGGCCTCTGCGACGCCGCTGCGGGGCCGATTCGGAGGCGATTCCGGGCGAAGAATCAATCGTTTGCGAAAGCCGCCCCCGACACCCGTCGCAGCGCGCCTGCCGTCCGTCCAGACAGCGGCGGGAGGTCGCTGCGGGCGCCGCTTGCCGGTGCTAGTGTGATGTCGGGAAAGTGGGGTCGCCACGAGGCGCAACGGGTGTGGAAGGATGATGATCGCAGGCGGCGAAAGCGCGGAAGCGGCGATGCCGGTCCGTCCGCGCGTCGCGCATCGATGCGGCGCGCAGTGCGCGTCGGCGGTGGCCTGCGTCCGGCCGCGGGGGATCGGCGAGGGATCGGGAAGGTCCGGATGATCGCGATGAACGGTTGACCATGGCGTTCGTCGAATGGGACCGTCCGCGCGTCTGGCTCCGTGTCTTCGGCATGGCGCTGGCGCTCGTGCTCGGCCTGTACATGCTGTCTCCCGGCCATGCGGAATCCCCGGTGGAGCAGCCGCTGGCGCTGCGCATGACCCCGCTGCCGGACCTCGACGGACGCCTGCCGAGGCTGGGCCCGGACGACCGCACGCTGGCGGTCCGCGCCACCGAGCCGCGTCCGGCGCAGGCCGAACTGCGCTTCGTGCTGCCGCCGCGCACGCCCGAATCGCCGCAGTGGGTGATCTGGATCCCGCGGGTGCCGCTGGCGTCGGTGCGGCTGCGCGTCGACGACGCGTGGGACAGCGGCGAGCGCAGTTTCCTCGACGCCGGGCCCGGCGACGGCCCGATGCCGGTCGGCTACCTGTTCCGCCTGCCGTCGACCTGGGAGGGCGACATCCGCCTGGTGCTGGCGGCCTCGGCCCTGCGCGACACCGCGGTGCGCCCGGCGCTGATGTCCGAGGCCCTGGCCGCCCGCGAAATGCAGCGGGCCACGATCCTGCTGACCCTGGCCTATGCCAGCCTGGTCACGATCGCAATGCTGATGCTGGCGCTGTTCTTCGCCTCCCGCGACGCCAGTTTCCTCTCGCTGTTTTCCTTCTGCCTGGCGGCGACGCTGATGCTGGCGGTGGCCAACGGGCACCTGTACGCCATCGATCCGTTCGGTGTGTTCCGTCGGCTCGGAGGCGCCGGGATCCACCTGGTGTCGCTGGTGTTCGAGGCCTCCGGGCTCGTCATCCTGCTGCGCTACGCCGACACCGCCCAGAGCCGGCCCGGACTGGCCCGCGGCGTGCGCCGGGGTGCGGTGGGGCTGCTGGCGCTGGCCGTGCTGGTCGCGGCGGCGGGCCGCCTCGGCGACGCGGTCGTCGTGTGGCTGATGCCCGCGGTCTGGCTGCTCGGCTGCGGCGTCGCGCTGTGGCTGGTCAAGGACGCGTGGTCGCGGCGGGTGCCGTTCTCGCCCGGCATGGCGCTGGCGGTGGTCGGCATCGCCCTGACCATGGTGGCCCGCGAGCTGGGCGCGCACGCCCTGCTCCCGGATTCGGCGTGGGTGCGGATCGGATACCAGGCGGCGATCGTGGCCGCCGCGGCCACGATCAGCGTCGGCCTGATCAGCCGGATCAGCCGCTACCGCGAACAGCGCGATCGCGAGCAGCGCGCGCGCGCGGACTCCGAGCGGCGCATGTACCGCGAGGCGGTGCGCACCGAACTGCTGACCGCGCTGCAGTTGGCCCTGCGCGGCCTGCCGGAGGAAGAGATCCAGCCGATGGCGATGCGCCTGCTGCTCGACCACCTGCGCCGGATCGTCCCCGCCGACCGGATGCTCGCCATCCTGCGCGGCCATCACGGACGCGACACCCTGGCCGCGCATCCCGGCGCGGCGCTGGAGGCGCTGGCCGAGCGCGCCGTCCCGCGGTTGCCGGCGCTGCGCCAGCAGCTGGCGATCAACATCGACGTGCAGCAGCCGGTGTCGCGCAGCGGCGAAGCGGTGCCGGTCGCGGTGGAGGCCGCGGTGTCGCTGCCGGTGCGGGCGCCGTCGTGGGGCGCGCTGATGCTGGAACGCGCCGGCGCGACGGTCTTCCATCCGGACGAGCTGTCGATCGCGCGCGAACTGGCGCGGATCGCGGTGCTGCAGATCGACGAGGCGCTGACCGCGCTGCAACTGCGGCATACGGCCGAAGTCGATGCGCTGACCGGCGCGCTCAACCGGCGCAGCGTCGACCAGGCGCTGTCCCGCATCTTCCCGCAGGCGCATCGCCAGGGCCTGCCGCTGTCGGTGCTGTACATCGACGTCGACCACTTCAAATCGGTCAACGACCGCATGGGCCATGCCGCGGGCGACCACTGCCTGCGCGAGGTCGCGCGCCTGATCGGCGCCGGACTGGTGGACGAGGACCAGTTCGGGCGCTACGGCGGCGAGGAGTTCCTGGTCGTGCTGCCCGGCCGCCAGACCGAGATGGCGCGCGCCATCGCCGAGCAGCTCCGGCTCGCGGTGGAGGCGGCCGAGCTGCGCCATCAGGAGCGGCCGCTGCGGATGACGGTCAGCATCGGCGTCGCCACGATGCTGGCCCAGGACGCGAACCCGCAGCAACTGGTCGAGCGCGCGGACAAGGCGCTCTACGCCGCCAAGCGCGGCGGCCGCAACCGGGTGAGCGTGGCGCCGGCGGTGTTCGTCGCGCGCCCGGCCACGGCCTGAACCGCGGCTTGAATCCGGCCGCGGCGCGACGCATCTTTGCGGTCGCGACGCACCGGGACGACCGCTTCCGGCCTCCTGCATCGCATCGACCTTGTCCCCGACCCCCGGAGTCCGCCATGTTCGAATCCCTGCTTGGCGTGGGCGCGTGGAAGCAGCGCATGCCCGCACCGGATCGCGCGCTGCCCGGCCGCACCGAGGCCATGCCGCTGCGCAACGTCCACCACGTCCACGGCCGCCCGCTGCGCGACGCCTTCCCGGGGCTGGCGCAGGCGCAGTTCGGGATGGGTTGCTTCTGGGGCGCCGAGCGCAAGTTCTGGTCGATCCCGGGCGTGTTCACGACGGCGGTCGGCTACGCCGGCGGCTACACCCCGAACGCGACCTACCGCGAGGTCTGCAGCGGCGAGACCGGCCACGCCGAGGTCGTGCGGGTGGTCTACGACCCGGCGACGGTGGCGTTCGAGACGCTGCTCAGGACGTTCTGGGAAAGCCACGACCCCACCCAGGGCATGCGCCAGGGCAACGACACCGGCACCCAGTACCGCTCCGCGATCTACTGCGACACCGAGGCGCAGCTCGCCGCCGCACTGGCGAGCCGCGACGCCTATCAACAGCGGCTGAGCGCCGCGGGACTGGGCGCGATCACCACCGAGATCGTCCATCCGGCGCCGGCGTTCTACTACGCCGAAGACGAGCACCAGCAGTACCTGTCGAAGCATCCCGACGGCTACTGCGGCCTCGGCGGAACCGGGGTGAGCTGCCCGGTGGGGCTGGGCGCGGGCGGCTGAGCGGCGCGCCGGGCCGGCGTCCCTGGTAGAGCGGCCTGACCAGCCGTTCGGCTGTTGAAAACACCAGGCCGCTGCGCTTCTCGGCGACCCGGACAATGGCAGCGGCCTGAAGGCCGCTCTACCGGGCATGCCCGTGCGATGGCGAGGCGTGCCGGTGGCGGTCAGAACCTGCGCACGGCGCAGACGTAGACCACTTCGCAGGCGCCGTTGCCGGTGTCGTCGCGGGTGAGCGAGCTGCGCCAGCGCCAGCCCTGCGGCGTGTCCACCTCGACCAGCCAGCCGTCGATGCGCACGCGGTCGCCGGCGTCGATGTCGTCCAGCGCCGCGGCCACCGACGGCCCGGACGGGATCATGTGCATGTTCGCGCTGCTGCGCGCGATCTCGTCCGGCGGCAGCGGCGCATCGCCGGTCCACCAGTAGCGGTACCAGCGCCCGGACTGCGAGATGTGCAGGCGGGAAATCACCGCCTCGTCGCGCATCCGGCCCCAGCCGAGGGCGAGGTCCAGCGGCGCGAAATCGGCCTCGCGGTCGTGGCGGTAGCGCTCGCGCGAGAGCACCCGCGCGGCGACGCTGAAGCCGGCGAGCGGCTGCGCCTGCGCGCCGTCGAGCGCGAACGCGGGCATGCCCGAGGGCACCCCGGTCTGCACCGCGCCGTCGGCGCCGGCCAGCTGCGCCGGCGGACTGCAGTCGCTGGCGACCAGCGCGGGCGCGGCGCCCGGTGCGGGGACCGCCGGAATCGGCGCCGACGGGGTCGCCAGCCACCACGCAAGCAATGCGATCACGACGAACAGCAGCAGCCAGCGCAGCATGCGAACGACTCCGGGAGGTCCCCGATAGTCTACCGGCGGCGACGGTCAGCGATGCGGGCCGAGGTGCGTGCCGGCGCCGGTCAGCGCCTGGTCGGCGTAGCCCATCGGCCGGAACAGCAGGTAGGCGGCGCGCGAGCCGTACAGCACGTAGTCCCGCCCGTCGCGCTCCCAGCGCTCGAGGTGGGCGTGGCGGTAACCGGCATACGCCGCGACGTAGGCGGCGAAGGCGACGGCCGCGAAGATCACGGCCCGCCGACGCCTCACGCGAAATCCGCCAGCAGCGCCGCGCGGGTCTGCGCGGACGGCGTCGCCCGCAGCGGCATCCGCGCATCCTCGATGCCGAACGCCAGCGGCGCGCCGGTGCGCAGCGCGGCGATCTGCGCCGGGGCGAAATCGAAGCGCAGGAAATGGACGGCCGAGGTCTTGTCGGCGTCGCTGCGGTCCATGTCCTCGTCGGCGTGCGTGATCGCGCGGCCGTGGCCCCCGACCTCGGCGTACACGGTGCGCTCGATCCCGCCCAGCCGCGCCAGTTCGCGGTGGCGCTGCACCGGGTCGGGGTATTCGATCAGCATCGTCGCCTTCAGGTCGCGGCCGCCGGGGATCAGCGGGTTGTAGGCGTCGAGTTCGTCCTGGATGGCCTCGGGCTCGAAGATGCGCTCGATCCGCAGCATTTCCTGGATCTGGTACTGGACGGTCAGCCGGTCCTCGAACAGCAGGGTGACGTGCTCGCCGAGCGCGAGCTTGCGCGCGCGCTTGTGCGCGATCACCCGCGCGCGGAACGCCTCGCGTTCGATCGCGTAGGTTTCGAGGGGATAGAGATCGGTGCGGACGAGCGGGGTCATGGTCATATGCCGTAGGCCAGCCGCAGCAGCGACACCGGATGCGCGGCGTCGATGCGCGCGCCTTCGCCTTCTCCGTTGGCGTCGAGGCCGTGGGCGATGTGCGCGCCGGCCATCACGCAGTCGCTGGTGAAGTGGTCCGCGCCGGCCTGCCTGACCCGCTGCTCGACCGGCCTGGCGATCTTGCGCGCCAGCGGATACGTCGCCTGCTTCACGCCGTAGGTGCCGTCGTGGCCGGAGCAGCGTTCGATCGCGACGACCTGGGTGTCCGGCACCAGCTCCAGCACCTGTTTCGTCTTCGGGCCGATGTTCTGCACCCGCTGGTGGCAGGCCGCCTGCCAGGCGACCTTGCCCAGCGGGTTGCGGAAGTCGGTCTTCAGCACGCCGGCGGCCCGGCGGTGCATCAGGTATTCGAACGGATCGAAGATCGCCCGCTTCACCGCCAGCACGTCGGCGTCGTCGGGGAACATCAGCGGCAGTTCCTGCTTGAACATCAGCACGCACGAGGGGATCGGCGCGACGATGTCCCAGCCGTCCGCCACGGCTTCGCGCAGCACCGCCATGTTGCGTTCCTTGTACGCGGCCACGCTGTCGAGATCGCCCAGTTCCAGCTTCGGCATGCCGCAGCACCGGTCCTGCCGGATCAACTTCACCGGCACGTCGTTGTGGCGCAGCACCGCGACCAGGTCCTCGACCATCTTCGGGTGGTTGTGGTTGCCGTAGCAGGTGACGAACACGGCGACCTTGCCGGTGGTGGGGCCCGCGGCCACGGCGCCGTCGCCGCGGTCGTCCTGCTTCAGCCGGCCCAGCGCGGTCGGATGGTGGTACTCGGGCACGTGGGCGTCGCGATGCACGCCGAGCGCCTGTTCCATCAGCCCGCGCAGCGCCGGCCGGCGGTTGCCCCAGTTCACGGCCTCGGCGACCACCGGGATCGAGGCGAGCCGGCCGACGAGGGTGGTGTTCGACAGCAGCTTCGCCGACAGCGGCGCGCCGTGCTCGCGGAAATGCACCGCCTTCGCGCGCAGCATCAGGTGCGGGAAGTCGATGTTCCACGGATGCGGCGGGATGTACGGGCACTTGGTCTGGTAGCACAGGTCGCACAGGTAGCACTGTTCGACGACCTTCGCGTAGTCGGCCTTGTCCACGCCGTCGACCTCCAGCGTGCTGGAGGCGTCGACGAGGTCGAACAGGGTCGGGAAGCTCTGGCACAGGCTCACGCAGCGGCGACAGCCGTGGCAGAGGTCGAACACCCGTTCGAGCTCGCGCTCGAGCGCGGCGCGATCCCGGAAGGCGTCCTCGCGCCAGTCCAGCGGATGGCGGGTCGGCGCGTCGAGGCTGCCCTCGCGCGCGCCTGCTGCGGGCGGCGATGGCGGCGGCGATGGGCGCATGCGGTCCTCCCCGGCGGCAGTGGCGTATGGCGCGCCGCGAACGGCGAACGCCTGCGGCGAACGCGCGCCGGAAGCGGGACGCCGGACGCCGCGTGGCGTCCGGCGCGGCTCGATCAGGCGCCGAGTTCGTTCAGCGCTTTCTGGAAACGATTGGCGTGCGAGCGCTCGGCCTTGGCCAGGGTCTCGAACCAGTCCGCGATTTCGTCGAAGCCCTCGTCGCGCGCGGTCTTGGCCATGCCCGGGTACATGTCGCTGTACTCGTGGGTCTCGCCGGCGATCGCCGACTTCAGGTTCAGGCTGGTATCGCCGAACGGCAGGCCCGTGGCCGGGTCGCCGCACTGTTCGAGGTATTCGAGGTGGCCGTGGGCGTGGCCGGTTTCGCCTTCCGCGGTCGAGCGGAACACCGCGGCGACGTCGTTGTAGCCCTCGACGTCCGCCTTCTGCGCGAAATACAGATAGCGGCGGTTGGCCTGCGACTCGCCGGCGAAGGCGTAGCGCAGGTTCTCTTCGGTCTTGGAACCCTTCAGGCTCATGCTGTCCTCTCCTGTCTGGCTGCGATGACGAGGGTCGATGTCCGGCGCCGATGTCCGCGGGCGGGCCGCGCCGACGATCCGCACGTTGTCCCGATCCGGCGGACATGCGCCGGCGAACGGTACGCCGCGAGCATACGCCCGATCGCGCGCGGCGGGCGACCGGTCTTCGCGCCCGGTCTTCGCCCCCGATCCCGCAAGCGGTCCGGCCGCCGGCGGATGTTGCGCTGCGGGATGGCGCAGTGCCGGCGGGCGCTCAGGGCGCCGCGTCGTCGGCGCCGGGCAGGGCGTCGGTGTCGAGCAGGTCCGGCGGCAGTTCGCGGAACACCTCGGCGAACCGGGTCAGGAACTCGGACATCGCCGAACTGCGGCGCCAGACCATGGCGATCCGGCGCGACGGCGCGGGCGCGCGGAACGGCACCAGGCGCACTTCGCGCGAGGGCGCGACCGGCGGCTTCACCGCGAGCACCGGCAGCAGGGTGATGCCGACGTTCGCCGCGACCATCTGCCGCAGCGTCTCCAGCGAGGTCGCGCGGAACCCGGCCTTCTCGCCGGCGCCGGCCATCCGGCAGACGTCCAGCGCCTGCTCGCGCAGGCAGTGGCCGTCCTCCAGCAGCAGCAGGCTCTCGTCGGCCAGCGACGCCATCGACAGGCTCTTGGCGGCCGCCATCGGATGGCGATCGGGCACCGCGAGCACGAACGGCTCCTCGAACAGGAATTCCAGGTGCAACTGGTCGTCGTGCAGCGGCAGCGCCAGCACGCCGGCGTCGAGGCTGCCTTCGCGCAGGCGGCGCAGGATGACTTCGGTCTTCTCCTCGACCAGCAGCAGCTCGAGATCCGGGAAACGCTCGCGCACCCGCGGAACCACGTGCGGCAGCAGGTAGGGGCCCAGCGTCGGGAACAGGCCCAGGCGCACGGCGCCGGCCTCCGGATTGCGGCTGCGCCGCGCGGCCTCGCGCATTTCCTCCACGTCGGCGACGATCCGCCGCGCGCGCTCGGCGGCGTCGCGGCCGGCCGGCGTCAGCATCACCCGCCGCGGCGCGCGCTCCACCAGCGCCACGCCCAGTTCCTCCTCCAGCTTGCGGATCTGGGTCGAGAGCGTCGGCTGACTGACGAAGCAGGCCGCGGCGGCTCGTCCGAAATGCCGATGATCGGCAAGAGCGACGAGGTATCTGAGGTCACGCAGGTTCATGTCGAAAGCCCCCGGTCCGTCCCATGGAAGTACCAGTCGCAATCCCGACCCGCCATCCAGGGCGGCGTCGGAGCGTCGATTGCGGCAATGCAGTGGAATCGCTGAGGGGGTGACGTTAGCGCGAATCGACGCATATCGGTCACATTGCGCTGCCTGTCTCATCTGACAGGTATCGTTCTGCGCCGATTTCGCGTCCGGAATGCAACCGATCGCGCCGGCCAGGCGAGGCCCGGCGCGACGGTCACGGCGCGGCGGTCACGCCGCGACCGCCGCGGCGTCGGCCGCCGCCGGCGCGGAGGTCCGGATCAGGTGGTCGAAGGCGCCCAGCGCGGCCTTCGCGCCCTCGCTCATCGCGATCACGATCTGCTTGTACGGCACCGTGGTCGCGTCGCCGGCGGCGAACACGCCCGGCAGCGAGGTCTGGCCGCGGTCGTCGATCACGATCTCGCCGCGCGGCGAGAGCGCGATCGTGCCCTTCAGCCACTCGGTGTTGGGCAGCAGGCCGATCTGCACGAACACCCCGTCCAGCGCCAGCGCGTGCGAGGCCTGCGTGGCGCGGTCCTGGTAGACCAGCCCGGTGACCCTGCGGCCGTCGCCCTGCACCTCGGTGGTCTGCGCCGAGACGATCACGTCCACGTTCGCCAGGCTGCGCAGCTTGCGCTGCAGCACTTCGTCGGCGCGCAGCTTGCCGTCGAACTCGATCAGGGTGACGTGGGCGACGATGCCGGCGAGGTCGATCGCCGCCTCCACGCCCGAGTTGCCGCCGCCGATCACCGCCACCCGCTTGCCCTTGAACAGCGGACCGTCGCAGTGCGGGCAGTAGGCCACGCCCCTGTTGCGGTATTCCTGCTCGCCGGGCACGTTCATCTGCCGCCAGCGCGCGCCGGTGGAGAGGATCACGGTCTTCGACTTCAGGGTCGCGCCGCTGGCCAGACGCACGCCGACCAGGCCGTCGTCGCCGGCGGGGATCAGTTGTTCGGCGCGCTGCAGGTGCATCACGTCGACGTCGTACTCGCGCACGTGCCGCTCCATCGCCGCGGCGAGCTTCGGGCCCTCGGTCTCGGGCACCGAGACGAAGTTCTCGATCGCCATCGTGTCCAGCACCTGGCCGCCGAAGCGCTCGGCGGCGAGGCCGGTGCGGATGCCCTTGCGCGCGGCATAGATCGCCGCCGCCGCGCCGGCCGGGCCGCCGCCGACCACCAGCATGTCGAACGGCGCCTTCGCCGCCAGTTTTTCGGCCTCGCGCGCCTGCGAGCCGGTGTCGAGCTTCGCCAGGATCTCCTCCACGCCCATGCGCCCGGCGCCGAAGGATTCGCCGTTGAGGAACACCGCCGGCACCGACAGGATCTCGCGCGCCTCGACCTCGGCCTGGAACAGCGCGCCGTCGATGGCGACGTGTTCGATGCGCGGGTTCAGCACCGCCATCAGGTTCAGCGCCTGGACCACGTCGGGGCAGTTCTGGCAGCTCAGCGAGAAGTAGGTCTCGAAGCGCAGCGCGCTGTCGGGGCCGGTGCCCTCGAGCTCGCGGACGCGCTCGATGACGTCCTGCGCCAGCTTCGACGGATGGCCGCCGACCTGCAGCAGCGCCAGCACCAGCGAGGTGAATTCGTGGCCCATCGGGATGCCGGCGAAGCGCACGGCGATCTGGTGGCCGGGGCTGGCGATCGCGAACGACGGCACGCGGTCGCCCGGTTCGCGCGCTTCGCGCAGCGTGACCTGCTGCGACAACTGCGTCAGTTCGACCAGCAGCTCGCGCAGTTCGCGCGACTTGTCGCCGTCGTCGAGCGCGGCGACCAGTTCGACCGGGCGCACGAGCTTCTGGAGATAGGCCTGCAACTGGGCTTTCAGGTCGGCATCGAGCATGGCCGTGTCCTCGCGGGAAGGGGAAGGGGGGAAGGCGGTCGCATCGTTCGCCGCAGCGGCCACGCGCGCGACGGCGTGCCGGTCGCGCATCGGGGGGTGGGGGCGGTCCGCGATGTGCGGCGCGCACCGTCGAGAGGACGGCCGCTGCGGCGAACGGAGCGTCGGTCGCGCACGGCGCGGCCGGAAGACGAGGCCGACGGCGCATCCTGCGACGCCGGCGTTCGGTGGAGCGTTGCGCGAGGGGACGCGCAGGAGGGTCCTGCAGTGCGGAGGTCCGCCGCGACCGCCGGACGGCGTGCACGCGCCGCCCGGGGCCCTGTTCGTGTGCGGATCGGACTGTGCCGATCAGGTCGTGCCGTTCAGATCTTGCCGACCAGGTCCAGCGACGGCTTCAGCGTCTCGGCGCCTTCCTTCCACTTGGCCGGGCACACTTCGCCCGGGTGGCTGGCGACGAACTGCGCGGCCTTCAGCTTGCGCAGGGTCTCGCTGACGTCGCGGGCGATGGCGTTGTCGTGGACCTCGAGGGTCTTGATCACGCCTTCCGGGTTGATGATGAAGGTGCCGCGCAGGGCCAGGCCTTCCTCGTCGATGTGCACGCCGAACGCGCGGGTGAGCTGGTGGGTCGGGTCGCCGACCAGCGGGAACTGCGCCTTGCCGACCGCCGGCGAGGTCTCGTGCCACACCTTGTGCGAGAAGTGGGTGTCGGTGGTGACGATGTAGACCTCGGCGTTGGCCTTCTGGAACTCGGCGTAGTTGTTCGCCGCGTCCTCGACCTCGGTCGGGCAGTTGAAGGTGAAGGCGGCCGGCATGAAGATCAGGACCGACCACTTGCCCTTGAGGGTCTCGTCGGTGACCTGGACGAATTCGCCGGCGTGGAAGGCGGTGGCCTTGAAGGGCTGGACCTGGGTGTTGATCAGGGACATCGTGTGCCTCGATGGGTGCGGGTGGAGGGAGCGGGCGATCGGTTCCGATCGCGACCCGCACAGTCTACGGATCGGGCAATGATCGATCCAATGAATCTATTGAATCATTGCGATAGTCTTTATCTATCATAATCCGCTGAATGCGCCGCCCTCGGACCCGAACCCGGGCCGACCCTGCGGCCGCGCGACGTTAAGCTGTCGCCCCGCCGTCGTCCGTGACCGCCATGCCGCTCCCCATCCGGCCGCTCCCCGCCCGCCGTCGCCGGTCCCGGCCGTGAGCGACGCGCCCACCGTCCAGGCGTTGCTCCGGGACGCGGCCGGCCGGATCGACCCGACCGACGCCGAGTGGCTGCTCGGCCACGTCCTCGGCCGCTCGCGGACCTGGCTGATCGCCCACCGCGACGATCCGCTGCCGCCGGCCGCGGCCGGACGCTACCGCGCGCTGCTCGCCCGCCGCGCCGCCGGCGAGCCGGTGGCCTACCTCACCGGCCGCCGCGGGTTCTGGCGGTTCGACCTGGCGGTCACGCCCGACACCCTGATTCCGCGCCCGGAGACCGAACTGCTGGTCGAACGGGCGCTCGAGCGCCTGCCCGCGGACCGCACCGTCGCGATCGCCGACCTCGGCACCGGCAGCGGCGCGATCGCGCTCGCGCTCGCCCACGAGCGCCCGCGCGCCCGGGTGCTCGCGACCGACGCCAGCGCCGCCGCGCTCGCGGTGGCGCGCGCGAACGCGCAGGCGCTCGGGCTGGCGAACGTACGCTTCGCCGAGGGCGACTGGTGCGCGGCGCTGGCCGGCGAACGCTTCGACCTGATCGCCAGCAATCCGCCGTACATCGCCGAGGGCGACCCGCACCTGGACCGCGGCGACCTGCGCTTCGAGCCGGCCGCCGCGCTGTCGTCCGGCGCCGACGGGCTCGACGCCATCCGCCGCATCGCCGCCGATGCGCCGCGCCACCTGCACCCGGGCGGCTGGCTGCTGTTCGAGCACGGCCTGGACCAGGGCGCGGCCGTGCGCGCGCTGCTGGCGGCGCTCGGTTACGCGGAGATCGCCACCGAACGCGACCTCGAGGAGCGCGACCGGGTGACGCTCGGCCGCTGGCCCGGCTGAGGGCCTGCGCTACACTCGGGGGTCACGCCATCCGCTTCCCGAGGCGCCCATGCGCACGCTGTACCCCGAGATCGCGCCGTACGACACCGGCGCCCTGCAGGTCGACGATCGCCACGTCCTCTACTACGAACAGTGCGGCAACCCCGACGGCAAACCGGTGGTGATGCTGCACGGCGGCCCGGGCGGCGGCTGCAGCACCAAGATGCGGCGGTTCCACGATCCGGCGAAGTACCGCATCGTGCTGTTCGACCAGCGCGGCGCCGGCCGCTCGACACCGCACGCGGACCTCGTCGGCAACACCACCTGGGACCTCGTCGCCGACATCGAGCGGCTGCGCACGACGCTCGGCATCGACCGCTGGCAGGTGTTCGGCGGTTCGTGGGGCTCGACCCTGGCGCTGGCCTACGCCGAAACCCATCCCGAGCGGGTCACCGAACTCGTCCTGCGCGGGATCTTCATGCTGCGGCGCTGGGAACTGGAATGGTTCTACCAGGAAGGCGCCTCGCGGCTGTTCCCGGACGCATGGGCGCACTACCTGGCCGCGATTCCGCCGGTCGAGCGCGGCGACCTGATCTCCGCCTACCACCGCCGCCTGACCAGCGAGGACGAAGCGACCCGGCTCGCCGCCGCGCGCGCCTGGAGCGTGTGGGAAGGCGCGACCAGCTTCCTGCACGTCAACGACGACTTCGTCGCCGGCCACGAGGACGCGCACTTCGCGCTGGCCTTCGCCCGCATCGAGAACCACTATTTCGTCAACGGCGGCTTCTTCGAGGTCGAGGACCAGTTGCTGCGCGACGCCCACCGCATCGCCGACATCCCCGGCGTGATCGTCCACGGCCGCTACGACGTGGTCTGCCCGATCCAGAACGCCTGGGAACTGCACAAGGCCTGGCCGAAGGGCGAACTCTTGATCAGCCCCGCCTCCGGCCACTCCGCGTTCGAGGCCGAGAACACCGACGCGCTGGTGCGGGCGACGGATCGGTTCGCTTCGTAAACCGCAATCCGATGTCGTAGGGCGGGCCCTGGCCCGCCGCTGCGACGTGTCCGGTCATGGCGTGCGCATGGCGAAGCGGTCCGGAGGATCGATCGTGTGCGCGCCGGAGACGCGACGAAGGCGGGTCGAGGCTCGCGCTACGGTCTGCCGAACTGTTTCGTGGGGTAACGAGGAGCGCAGCGAACTGCGTCTGTCGGTCGTTCGGATCGTGAAAGGCCGCGGGCGGGACGGTCGTGCGCCGGGCAACGTCGTCGTCTCCATGGCGTCGTGGCTTCGATGGTGGGGTTCGTTGTGCTCACCGCCACCCTACGGGGTATGGAATGCGTCCTTCGCGTACCAGCCCAGCGCCAGCAGGTTGATCACGACGATCGCCCGGAACACGGTCTGGAACTCGGCCTTGCTCGACTTGTGCCGGAACCAGCGCTGGGCGAGCAGCGCCCCAGGCCAGCCGCCGAGCAGCGCGAGCAGCTGCAGATGGACTTCCGGCGTGCGCCAGCGGCCTGCGGTGGCGGCCTGCTTGTCCGCGCCGTAGACGATCAGTGTGACGACGCTCATCACGCCGTAGAGCGTGCCGACGTGCACGGGCAGGCGGCCGGTCGCGATCAGGCCCGCGAGCGCCAGCGCGAACGCGCCGGCGAACACGGGCCCGGACCAGCCCGGTCGCGGCGCGGCCGCCGGTCGCACCGGCGCCGTCGCAAACCGGATCGCGGTCGCCTGCAGCCGCCCCTGCGCATCGCGCGCGGTGGCATAGGTGAGGATGTCGCCGTCGACCGGCCGTCGTCCCGCCCGCTCGAACGCCTTGATGTGGACGAAGGCCCGGTCGCCGCCGCCGTTGGGCGTGACGAACCCGAAGCCCTTGTCGTCGTCCCACTGCGAGAGTCGTCCCTGAAGGCGCATGGCGAGCGTGCCGGGTGGTGTTGCCGCGATTGTGCCGGAATCCGGGCGGTGCGTAGGGCGGGCCCCTGGCTCACCGTCTTGGCCGACCCGATCCAACGACGATGGATGGGGCCGCTCCGACATGCGCGCGACGGAAGTGGAAGCGTCACGATGGTGGGCCAGAGGCCCACCCTACGTGGTGTCGCGGCGTTCAGGAGGTGTCGTGAACACGGCGAAGGAGCGCCAGCGCAGGGGGATCGGCGGCGTGGCGATGACGCGCGCGCAGCGCGTCAATCGATCTGCCACGACCAGCTCACCGAGACGATGCGGCCGGCGGCGTGATGCAGCGTCAGGGTATCGATACGCTCTTCGCCCAGGCCGTAGATGACCCGATCCGCACTGCTTTCTGTCGGCACGCCCAGAGCCGTGATCGCGGGTTCGATGGGTCGGCCGACGTCAATGACTTTCGGAAGGCCTGCGTCCGCCTGGCGGATGCTCAGCGCGATGGCGAAGCCTTCGGGATTGGAGGTGGTCGCGCCGTGATACAGCGTCGAGCTGCCGGTCGCGCATTCGCGCGTGTCGATGCGATCGGTCTGTCCGGAGACATGTGGATTGGCGACTTCCTCTGTGCTGGGAGGCGTGCCGGAACAGATCGTGCGTGCGAGTTGATCGCCAAGTTCGTACAGCGCATCCAATGATGTCGCCGTCGCCGTCGCCGTCGCCGTCGCCGTCGCGGCGATGGGAGTCGTTGCGCGTGCCCCGGTCTGTCCCGCCGGTTGTGAGCAGCCGACCAGAATCGTGGCGATCAGGCCGGCGAAAAGTGAGTGAGATGTCATTTCAATCGACGGATCATGGTATGCCCGCGCCGGGCCGGCATCCGTAGTTCCCTTCGAGCGAACTGATCGACAGTTCCGGCAGTGTCGTGTCTCCGGGCGTGCCACGGATTGCGCCAAGGCTGCGAATGCGTCATGGGAGGTCGCCCTCGAACCCTGCCACCTCCTCCTCCGCCAGCAGCGCCTGCAACTGCGCCGCCGACGCGCGCCGCATCGGTTTCTCGTCGATGCTCGACAGCGGGGCCTGGCGCAGGGCGTCGTGCGGGAGGACGGTGAGGTCGAAGGTCAGCTCCTCGGCCGAGAACAGCCAGGTCGGGGCGTCGATGGCGCGTTCGCGGTCGAGGCGGACGCGGCGGCCGCGGGATTCGGCGGGGATGCGGTGTTCATCGAGGAAGCGCGGCACGCTGTCGGCGTCGTCGGTGTAGAGCTGGAGGTGGACGGGCGAGTTGGCGTCGGCGGTGCCTTCGAGCACCGGGCCGACGAGGCGGGCGTCGAAGTCGCCGAAGAAGTCGAGCGCGCGCAGCGCCGCCTCGCGGCGGCGGCGCAGCTCGCCGGCCTGGCTGTCGCCGTGGAATTCGCCCTGGAACAGGCGCTGGTACTCGCGCAGGGCGTCCTCGATCTCCCGGTTGCGCGGCAGCGAGGCGTCGTCGTGGATGCCCAGGCGGGCGGCGGCCTTGAGCTTGGCCTGGTGGAAATCGCGAATGCCGGACTCGGCGATCAGCCGGGCGGCTTCGTGGGCGAGCCGGTAGCGGCGCTCGCGGGTCTTCGTCTCGGCGTGTTGGCGGGCGTGGCGCATGAGCATCGTCCCGGCGTGGCCAGGCTCGACTGTAGCGGATGCCCGTGAAATCGCAAACCGGGCTGCAGCGTCGCCGGCCGGGCCACGGCCCGGCCGGCGGTCCGACCGGCGATGCCGGTCAGAAGATGTCGAACGACTCCTCGCTCGGCATCGCGTCGTCGGCGCCGTAGTCCTCGACGTAGGTTTCCATCTTCTCGAGGTCTTCGACCTTGACGTACTCGACGATCCCGCCGCTGCCGGTGGTCGGCAGCAACTGGCCGCCGGCGGTGACCGCGACCTTGACCATCCCCGGCGGCGGTTCGTTCGGCGCGATCGGCACGTCCTTGAGCGCCTTCTTCATGTACTCGATCCAGATCGGCAGCGCGGCCTTGCCGCCGTATTCGCGGTAGCCCAGCGAGGTGTTGTCGCTCTTGCCGACCCAGACCGTGGTGATGAGGTTGCCGCCGGTGCCGGAGAACCAGGCGTCGCGGTGGTCGTTGGTCGAACCGGTCTTGCCGCCGATGTCCTCGCGGCCGATCGAGCGGGCGTCGGTGGCGGTGCCGTGCAGCACCACGTCGCGCATCATCGAGACCAACTGGTAGGCGATGCGCTCGTCGATCGCGCGCGGGGCCAGCACCGCGTCGGCGGGCGGCGTCGCGGGCTTGTCCGCCGGCTTGGCGGTCGTGACCTTGGGGCTGCCCTTGGGCGCGTCGGCGGGCTTGGCGCCGCCGGCCGGGCCGAAGTCGAAGCCGTCGACCACGGTCGAGGCCGGGGTCAGCGGCTGGCCGGTCGCGCCCTGGCCGCAACTGCGGCAGGCGATGGCGGGCTTCATCCGGAAGATCGTCTTGCCGTCGCGGTCCTTCACTTCGTTGATGAACCAGGGGTCGATGCGGAAGCCGCCGTTGGCGAAGGTGGCGTAGCCGCGGGCGACCGACAGCGGGGTCAGCGACGGCGTGCCCAGCGCGATCGAGAGGTTCGGCGGCAGCTCCTCCTCCTTGAAGCCGAACTGGGTGATGTACTTGCGGGCGTAATCCACGCCGATCGCGTCGAGCATGCGCACCGACACCAGGTTGCGCGACTGCACCAGCGCCTGGCGCACGCGGATCGGGCCGGCGAAGCCGCCGCCGTCGTTCTGCGGCCGCCAGTCCTTGCCGCCACGCATGCGGAACACGACCGGGGCGTCCAGCACGATCGACGCCGGGTTGTAGCCGCGCTCGAACGCCGCGGCATAGATGAACGGCTTGAACGACGACCCCGGCTGGCGACGGGCCTGGACGGCGTTGTTGAACTTGCTGCCGGCGAAGCTGTAGCCGCCGACCACCGCGCGCAGCGCGCCGGTGTCGGCGTCGAGCGAGACCAGCGCGGACTCGGCGCGCGGGAGCTGGTCGAGCCGCCAGGTGACCGGGCCCGCGGGGGCGGCGGGCGCGGCGGCGCCGGCCTTGGCGTCGGCGGTCTTGGCCTGGGGCTCGATCCGGCGCACCCGGGTCACGTCGCCGCGCTTGAGCAGGGCGCCCGGCGCCTTGCCGGTCCAGCGCGAGGCGTCCGGCCCCAGGGTCAGTACGCTGCCGTCGGCGAGCACCACCTGCGCCTCGGCGCCGCTGGTGCCCAGGACCAGCGCCGCGCGCAGTTCGCCCTGGGTCGGGAAGGCGCGCAGGCGGCCGGCGGCGGTGGCCGCGTCCTCGCCGGCGGCCAGCTCCAGGTGCGGCATCGCCTTGGGGTTCCAGCCGTGGCGATGGTCGTAGGTGCCCAGGCCGTCGCGCACGGCGGCGTCGGCCGCGGCCTGCAGCACCGGGTCGATGGTGGTGACGACGTGGTAGCCCTTGGTCAGGGCCTCCTTGCCGTAGCGCTCGATCATTTCCTGGCGGACCATCTCGGCCACGAACGGCGCGTAGACCTCGACCGGGCGCTCGTGCGGGCTGGCGTGCATGGGCACGGCGCGCGCGGCCTGCTCGTCGGCGGCGGAGATCATCCCCAGTTCGCGCATGCGCTGCAGCACGTAGTCGCGGCGGACCTTGGCGCGCGCCGGGTTGCTCAGCGGATTGCCGGTCGACGGGAACTTGGGGATCGCCGCCAGCGAGGCCATCTCGTCCAGGCTCAGCTTGTCCAGCGGCTTGCCGAAGTAGAACTCGGCGGCCGCGCCGACGCCGTGGGCGCGATTGCCGAAGAAGCTCTTGTTGAGGTACAGCTCGAAGATCTCGTCCTTGCTCAGTTCCTGCTCCATCTTGCGGGCCAGCAGCATTTCCGCGAACTTGCGGGTGTAGCTGACCTCGGAACTGAGGAAGAACTGGCGCGCGACCTGCTGGGTGATGGTCGATCCGCCCGGGACGTGCTTGGAGCGGGTCTTCAGGATCAGCCAGATCGCGCGCGCGGTGCCCTTGTAGTCCACGCCGCCGTGTTCGTAGAAGCGGGCGTCCTCGATCGCCAGGAAGGCCTCCTTGAGGTGCCTGGGGACCTCGGCGATCTTCACCGGGTAGCGCCGGGTCTCGCCGAAGATGCCCATCAGGCGGCCGTCGGCGGCATACACATAGAGCGGCTCCTGCAGCTCGACGTGGCGCAGGGTCTCGACGTCGGGCAGTTTGGAGGACACCGAGGCGTAGAGCAGGCCGAAGGCGGCGGCGCCGGCCACCAGGCCGAGGACGGAAAGCAGGAGCGCCCAGCGCAGCAGGCGGCGGAGTCGGGACATGGGCAGGCGGATCCTGGCGTCGTGGCGAACGGTGGGGCAGGGGATTATAGGCGGCCCGGCGGCCGCGGCCCGCCCGCGCGGGCAGGGGGGGCGGGGAGGTCCGGGAGGGGGGCGAGGTCGTGACAGAGTTCACTCTCACGCCATCCGGAATGGGGGGGAGGTTGCCTTGGGGTGAAAAGTCCGTTATTTAATGTATTGGGACACGTAACGCGCGTAAGCGCGCGTGGGAAGGGGAAAAAGTGGGACTGTTCGCAAAAAACCAGTCGCCTCTGGTAGGTGTCGACATCAGCTCGACCGCCGTCAAGCTCCTGCAGCTGTCTCGGGCCGGCGACCGCTACCGGGTGGAACATTACGCGGTCGAGCCGCTGCCGCCGAACGCGGTGGCCGAAAAGAACATCGTCGAGGTCGAGGCGGTGGGCGAGGCCATCCGTCGCGCGCTCAACCGGTCCGGCAGCAAGGCCAAGCTCGCCGCGGCCGCCGTCGCGGGCTCCGCGGTGATCACCAAGGTGATCCCGATGCCGTCCGAGCTCGACGAGGACGACATGGAGTCCCAGATCGAGCTGGAGGCGGTGAACTACATCCCGTATCCGATCGAGGAAGTGAACCTCGACTTCGAGGTGCTGGGCCCGATGCCCGGCAACCCGGAGATGGTCCAGGTGCTGCTGGCCGCCTCGCGCTCGGAGAACGTCGAGATGCGGGCCTCGGCGCTGGAGATCGGCGGCCTGACCGCCAAAGTCATGGACGTCGAGGCCTTCGCGATCGAGAACGCCTATGCGCTGATCGCCGGCGGCCTCAACGTGCCGCACGACGGCATCGTCGCGATGGTCGACGTCGGCGCCACCATGACCACCCTCAGCATCCTGCGCAACGGCCGCAACATCTACAGCCGCGAGCAGGTGTTCGGCGGCAAGCAGCTGACCGACGAGGTCATGCGCCGCTACGGCCTGAGTTACGAGGAGGCGGGCCTGGCCAAGCGCCAGGGCGGCCTGCCCGAAAGCTACGAGATCGAGGTGCTGGAGCCGTTCAAGGAGGCGATGGCCCAGCAGATCGGCCGCCTGCTGCAGTTCTTCTACGCGGGCAGCGAGTACAACCGGGTCGACCAGATCGTGCTGGCCGGCGGCTGCGCCTCCATCGCCGGCATCGCCGCGATGGTCGAGGAGCAGCTGGGCGTGCAGACGATGGTCGCCAATCCGCTGGCCCAGATGACGCTCGGCCCCCGTGTCCAGGCCCACGCGCTCGCGCAGGACGCGCCGGCGCTGATGATCGCTTGCGGCCTTGCCCTGAGGAGTTTCGACTGATGGCACGCATCAACCTCCTCCCGTGGCGCGCGGAACGGCAGAAAGAGCGCAAGAAACAGTTCTTCACCATGCTGGCGCTGTCGGCGGTGGCCGGCTTCGCGGTGTGGTTCGCGGTCGACTACTACTACGACGCGCAGATCTCGGGCCAGCAGGAGCGCAACGCGTTCCTGGACACCCAGATCGCCGACGTCAAGAAGAAGATCACCCAGATCGAGGAACTCGAGCAGAAGAAGAGCAACCTGCTCAGCCGCAAGCAGGTGATCGAGGAACTGCAGGCCAACCGCTCGCAGATGGTCCACCTGTTCGATGCGCTGGTCCGCACCATTCCCGACGGCGTCGTGCTGACCGGCCTGAACCAGGAAGGCGACAAGCTGACCCTGGAAGGCCGTTCGCAGTCCTACGCGCGGGTCAGCAACTACATGGACAACCTGTCCGCTTCGGGCTGGATGACCAAGCCCGACCTGTCGGTGATCCAGGCCCAGGACGACGTCAGCGGCCTGCCGCACACCTTCAAGCTCACGGTCACGCTGTCCTCGCCCAACGCCCAGTCCGCCGACGGCGCCGCCGCCCCGGCCGACGGCAGCGCGCCGGCGGCCAGCCAGACCACGCTGCAGCCGCTGATGCCCGCCGCCGGCCAGCCCGCCGCCGGCGCAGCGCCCGCAGGCGCCGCCCCCGCCGGCAGCGCCCCGGCGGCCACCGGCGCCCCGGCGACCGCGCCTGCCGCGGGCGCGCCGGCGCCGACCCAGCAGACCCCGCCCCCAGCCGGCAAGCCGTCCGCGGGAGGAGCCGCGCCATGAAGAAGAAGAAGATGTCGCTCAAGGAGCTCGACTTCAACAACGCCGGCTCGTGGCCGCGCGAATGGCAACTGGGCTTTTGCGTCGCGCTGGGGCTGCTGATCCTGTTCCTGATGTGGAACTTCCTCACCCGTCCCAAGGGCGCGACCCTGGAAGCGCTGGAGATGGACGAGGGCACCAAGCGCGCCGAATTCGAGAAGCTGCAGGGCCAGGCCGCGAACCTCGAACCGCTGAAACAGCAGCTCGCGCAGATGGAGCAGCAGCTCCAGCAGATGCTGCGCCAGCTGCCGAGCAAGAACGAGATGCCCGACCTGATCGTCGACATCTCGCAGACCGCGCTCGCCACCGGCATCACCAACGAACTGTTCCAGCCCGGCGCGGAAACGCTCCAGGAGTTCTACGCCGAGAAGCCGATCGAGCTGAAGATGGTGGGCACCTACCACCAGTTCGGCGCCTTCGTCAGCGGCGTGGCCTCGCTGCCGCGCGTGGTGATCATGACCATGCACGACATCTCGCTGAAGCCCAAGGACACCCCGGGCGCCGCCCCGGGCAAGAAGCCGGTGGGCCTGGCCGCGGGCGGCATGCTCGAACTCAAGGGCACGGTCAAGACCTACCGTTACCGCGATCCGAACGAGGAAAACGCGGACGGCACCGCCACCGGCGCCACGCCGGGAGCGACGCCGCCGGCCGCCGGTACGCCGCCGGTCCCCGGCGCCGCCGCCGTGACCGCGGGCGCCAAGAAGACCGAGGCCGCCGCCGCCGCGGCGGGGGGGAGCCGCTGATGCGCACACGTCCCGACAACATGGCGCGCCTGGCCGTGCCGCTGCTGCTCGCGCTGGCCGCCGCCGGCTGCGGTCGCGGCATCACCAGCACGCCGGGCGACGCCCCGAACCTGCAGGAGTGGGTCGACGGCATCAAGGCCAAGCCCGCGCCGCCGCTCGATCCGCTGCCGGTGATGCAGCAGTTCGAAACCTTCGAATACTCCGCGCAGAACCTGCGCGATCCGTTCAGCACCGCGTTCGCCTCCGGCGCCGCGGGCCCGCATCCGGACAGCGGCCGCCGCAGGGAGGCGCTGGAACAGTTCCCGCTCGACTCGCTGAAGATGGTCGGCACGATCGGGGGCGGCGGTGCGCTGGTGGCGCTGGTGATGGGGCCCGACAAGGTCACCCAGCGCGTGGTGCCGGGCAATTACATGGGCCAGTCCGACGGCAGGGTGACCGCGGTGCACGAGGACCGCATCGAGCTGGTCGAACTGGTGTCCGATGGTGCAGGCGGTTGGCTGGAGCGGCCGGCGACGGTCACGCTCGACGACGAATAAGACTGAGGGGATAGCGAAATGATCGTACTCAACGCGCATAGCCAGCAGCAGGGCCGTCGCACCAAACCCGTGAAGGCCGCGCTGTTCGGCCTGGCCGCAGGGCTGCTTTCGGCGCTGAGCGCCGTGGGCGCGACCCCGCCGCCGGCGGCCACCGCACCGGCCGCGACGGAAGTCCGGCAGGCGCCGGCGGTCGCCACGGTCACCAGCATCGACTTCAAGCGCGGCGACGGCGGCTCCGGCAAGCTGATCCTGCACTTCGACGGCGACGGCGCCATGCCCGACCTGCGCACCAGCGACGGCGGCGTGGTGGTGGACATCGGCAACGCCACGATGCCGGCCAACCTGCAGCGTACGCTCGACGTGACCGACTTCGCCACGCCGGCGCAGCAGATCCAGTCCAGCGCCTCCGGCGACAAGAGCCGGGTCGCGGTCAGCGCCCGCGGCGGCTTCGAGTCGCTGGCCTACCAGACCGGCCGCGACTACATCGTCGAACTGGTCCCGCGCGCCGCGGCCCCGGCCCGCGCCGTCGGCGCCGCCGCGGCCCCCGCCTCCGCGCAGCGCGCGGCGACCTCGCCCGCCCGCGCCTACAGCGGCCGCCCGGTCACGTTCAACTTCCAGGACGTGCCGGTGCGCACCGTGCTGCAGCTGATCGCCGAGGAGTCCAACCTCAACATCGTCGCCAGCGACACCACCCAGGGCAACGTCACCCTGCGCCTGGTGAACGTGCCGTGGGACCAGGCCCTGGACATCGTCCTGCAGGCCAAGCAGCTCGACAAGCGCCGCAGCGGCAACGTGGTGTGGGTCGCGCCGCAGGCGGAGATCGCGAAGTTCGAGCAGGACAAGGAAGACGCCCGCATCGCGATCGAGAACCGCACCGAGACCGTCACCGAGTACATCCCGGTCAGCTACGGCAACGCCGAGGATATCGCCAAGCTGCTCACCGACGACAGCAAGGGCAACCAGTCCGGTCAGGGCGGCCAGGGCGGCGCCGGCGGCCAGAGCCAGATGAGCCGCGGCTTCCTCTCGCCGCGCGGCAGCCTCAGCTTCGATCGCCGCACCAACACGCTGCTGGTGATCGACATCCCGGCGCGCGTCGCCGAAATCCGCCGCCTCGTCGCTACCCTCGACAAGCCGGTCGACCAGGTGCTGATCGAGGCCAAGATCGTGATCGCCACCGAGGACTTCGCCCGCGAACTGGGCGCGAAGTTCGGCATCAACGGCTCGCGCGACAACGTCACGTTCGGCAACAGCATCACCAATACCACCGGCACCCGCAATTCGATCATCCAGCGCGACAACACCTACGCGAACGCGTACAACACATGGCTGTCGAATCCGGACCGCTACGATCCGGTGAACAACCCCGACGGCGTGCGTCCGCCGCTGCCGGGCACCTACACGATCAACAAGGGGCCCAACGTCGATCTCGGCGCCGCGGTCGGTTCGCTGATCACCAACACCCCGGCGAGCCTCGCCTTCACGATCCTCAACGCCGGCTACTACCTGGACATCGAGCTGTCGGCGATGCAGGAAGAAGGCCGTGGCGAGGTCATCTCCAACCCGCGCGTGGTCACCAGCAACCAGCGCGAGGCGGTGATCAAGCAGGGCAAGGAAATCGGCTACGTCACCACCAACTCGACCGGCGGCGTCGTCACCCAGACCGTGAACTTCAAGGACGTGGTGCTGGAGCTCAAGGTCACCCCGACGATCACCAACGACGGCCGCGTGTTCCTGAACATGGCGGTCAAGAAGGACGAACTCGAGGGCTACGTCACCACGGTCAACGGCTCGGTGCCGCAGATCGCCAAGCGCGAGGTGAACACCGCGGTGCTGGTCGAGGACGGCAACACCGTCGTGATCGGCGGCGTCTACGAGTTCTCCGACCGCAGCCAGGCCGCCAAGGTGCCGTTCCTGGCCGACCTGCCGGTGCTCGGCAACCTCTTCAAGAAGAAGGGCCGCAGCAAGAACAAGGCCGAGCTGCTGATCTTCGTCACCCCGAAGGTGATGGCGGTCGCGCCGCGCGTCTGAGCCGGCGGCATCCGATCCGTTCGCGACGGGGGCTTCGGCCCCCGTCGCGTTTTCCGGGGGCGGTCGTCGCTGCGGCCGTCGCTGCGATCGCCGGCGCTCCCGCGGCGCTTTGGCGGGCGAAGTCCGGCGGCGGTGAACATTCCGGCCCGACTTCGGTCAAACTGCGGGTCGCTCAACCGAACAGGGACGCCCGCCGGACATGACGGACACCGCCGCATTTTCCCGACTCCACGCCGCCTTCGCGCAGCTGCGCGAACGGCTCTCCGCCGAGATCGTCGGGCAAGCCGCACTCGTCGAGCGCCTGCTCATCGCCCTGCTGGCCGACGGCCACCTGCTGGTGGAAGGCGCGCCGGGGCTGGCCAAGACCACCGCCATCCGCGCCCTGGCCTCGCGCCTGGAGGCGGATTTCGCCCGCGTCCAGTTCACCCCGGACCTGCTCCCGGCCGATCTCACCGGCACCGAGGTCTGGCGTCCGCAGGACGGCCACTTCGAATTCCAGCCCGGCCCGATCTTCCATTCGCTGCTGCTCGCCGACGAGATCAATCGCGCGCCGGCCAAGGTCCAGTCGGCGCTGCTCGAAGCGATGGGCGAACGCCAGGTCACCGTCGGCCGCCGCACCTATCCGCTGCCGCGGCTGTTCCTGGTGATGGCGACCCAGAACCCGATCGAGCAGGAGGGCACGTTCCCGCTGCCCGAGGCCCAGCTCGACCGGTTCCTGATGTACGTGCGCATCGGCTACCCCGAGGCGGCGGTCGAGGGCGAGATCCTGCGGCTCGCGCGCGCGAAGGCGCGGCACGCCGATGGCGCGGCCGCCGCGGACGAGGGCCCGTCGGTGCGTTTGACCCAGGAGCAGGTCTTCGCCGCGCGCGAAGCCGTGCTCGACCTGCACGTCGCACCGGCGGTGGAGCGCTACCTGATCGAACTGGTGCTGGCCTCGCGCGATGCGCGCCGCTACGACGCCGCACTGGCGCGCCGCATCGGCTGGGGCGCCAGTCCGCGCGGTTCGATCGCGCTGGAGCGCTGCGCCCGCGCCCGCGCGTGGCTGGCGGGCCGCGATTTCGTCACCCCCGAGGACGTGCGCGCGGTCGCCCACGACGTGCTGCGCCATCGCGTGCTGCCCAGCTACGAGGCGGTGGCCGAGGGCTGGGACGGCGAGCGCCTGGTGCAGGCGCTGATCGACAAGGTGCCGCTGCCCTGAGCGCGGCTCGGCGGCGCGCGACGGCATGAGCGAGGGCATCGTTCCCGCACTGGACGAACTGGTGGCGCTGCGGCGCGCCGCCACCGGCCGGCGTCCGCCCCGGCGCGGGCGCCACGGCATGAGCGGCCAGGCGCCGTCGCCGATGCGCGGCCGCGGCATGGAATATGCCGAGTCGCGCGAATACGCCCAGGGCGACGACGCCCGCCACATCGACTGGCGCCTCACCGCGCGCACAGGCAAGCCGCACACCAAGCTGTTCCAGGCCGAGCGCGAACGGCTCACGCTGATCGTCGCCGACACCGCGCCGGCGCTGTATTTCGGCACCCGCGTGCGCTTCAAGTCGGTGCAGGCCGCGCGCGCCGGCGCCGTGGCGGCGTGGGCGGCGGTGCGCGACGGCGACCGCGTCGCCGCGCTGCGCGGCAGCGTGCGCGAACCGCCGGTGGTGCCGGCCTCGGGCACCCGCGGCGCGCTGCGCGCCCTCGACGCGCTGGTGCGCTGGTACGCGCGCCCGCCCGAGGAGGACAGCGGCCTGGGCGTGGCGCTGGACCATGCCGATCGCCTGATGCGTCCCGGGTCGCGGCTGCTGGTGCTGGCCGACCCGGCCAGCGTGCTGGCGCAGGCGCCGTCGCGCTGGCCGGCGCTGGCGCAGCATCGCGAAGTGATCGTGCTGCTGCTGTGCGATCCCTTCGAGCGCGATCCGCCGCGGGCGCGGCTGCCGTTCCGGATCGAACGCCCCGCGACCTCGACCAGCGCCACCCGGATCGAACTGGACCTCGCCGGCAGCGCCCAGCGCGCGCGCTGGCAGACCGCGTTCGAGGGGCCGCTGCGCGACGCCGCGGCGGTGCTCGCGCGCGGCGGCGTCCGGGTGCGCCCGCTGTCGACCGAGATGCCCAGCGAAAGCTGGCTCGACCTGTTCGAGGGCACGCGCGCGGCATGAAGGCGCTGCTGCCCCTGCTGGCCCAGGGCCCCGCGCAGGGCGCGCCGGCGGCCGATCCGCTGCAACTGCGCGACGTGCACCTGCCGCCGCCGCCGTCGTGGTGGCCGCCGGCCCCCGGCTGGTGGCTGGTGTTCGGCTGGGCCCTGGTGGCGGCGATCGCGATCCTGTGGTGGTGGCTGCGACGCCGGCGCTGGCGGCGCGGGATCGAGGCGCTGTTCGACGCGAGCGTCGCCGCGGCGGCGGATCCGCAGGCGCGGGCGGCGACGATCTCGGAACTGCTGCGCCGCGCCTCGCGGCGGCGCGATCCGGCGGCCGACCGTCTCGCCGGCGAGGACTGGCTGCGGTTCCTCGATGGCGCGAGCCGCTCCTCGGCGTTCGCCGGCGAGGTCGGGCGCACGCTGCTGGAGGGCGCGTTCCGCGCCGACGTGGACGAGGCCGCGTGCGAAACCCTGCGCGCGGCCGCCCGTCCGTGCTTCGTGCGGCTGATGCGTCCGCCGCCGTGGTGGCGACTGCGGAGGCGGACGCGATGATCGACGCCTGGCGCGACGCGCTGCTGCAGATCTTCGCCTGGCCCGGCTGGCTGATGGCCCTGCCGCTGCCGTGGCTGGTGCGCTGGCTGCTGCCGCCGGCCGGCGGACAGGCCACGGCGCTGCGGGTGCCGTGGGGCGAGCGCCTGATCGCGGTCGGCGGCAACGCCGGGCCGGCGCGGACCCGGCCGATCGGCCTGCTGCCGCTGCTGGCCTGGAGCCTGCTGTGCGTGGCCGCAGCGCGCCCGCAGCAGCTCGGCGAGATCGTGCAGCCGCCGCAGACCTCGCGCAGCCTGATGCTGGCCCTGGACCTGTCCGGCAGCATGGACGAGCGCGACATCGAATTGAACGGCCGCACCGTCTCGCGCCTGACCGCGGCCAAGGCGGTGATCGCCGACTTCCTCGAACGCCGCCACGGCGACCGCGTGGGCCTGATCGTGTTCGGCGACCGCGCCTATGCGCTGACCCCGCTGACCCGCGACCTCGACACCGTGCAGGAACAGCTCGACGGCACCGTCGCCGGGCTCGCCGGCCGCGCCACCGCGATCGGCGACGCGATCGCGCTGGGGACCAAGCGCCTGCAGGCGCAGCCGGCCGAACAGCGCCTGCTGATCCTGCTCACCGACGGCATCAGCAACGCCGGCGCGCTCGATCCGCCGAAGGCCGCGGCCATCGCCCGCGACGCCGGCGTGCGCATCCACACCATCGCCTTCGGCGGTTACGGCGCGGGGCTGTCGGTGTTCGGCGTGCCGATCCGCATGCCCGGCGGCGCCGACACCACCGACGAGGAAGGCCTGCGCCGCATCGCCGAACTTACCGGCGGCCGCGCCTACGTCGCCCGCGACGCCGATCAGCTCAAGGGCATCTACGCCGAGATCGACCGGCTCGAACCGGTGAAACTGCCCGGTCAGCGGCTGCGCCCGAAGATCGAGCGCTACCCGTGGCCGCTGGGCGGCGCCGTCGCCTGCGCGCTGCTGGCCTTGCTGCTGCGCCGAAGCGCGCGGAGGCCGGCATGAGCGCCGCCGCCATGCTCGACACAGCCATGCTCGACACCGCCGCGATCGGCAGCACGGTGATCGGCGCCGCGGTGATCGGCACGTTCCATTTCCTGCGGCCGCTGTGGCTGCTCGGCCTGCTCGCGCTGCCGGCGCTGCTGTGGTGGCTGCATCGCACCCGACACGACGGCGACCTGTGGCGCGGCGTGGTCGATGCGCACCTGCTGTCGCACCTGCTCGAGAACGGCGGTGCGGCGAACCGCGGCTGGCGTCGCTGGCTGCCGACGATCGCGTTCGCCCTCGCCGGCACCCTCGCGGTGCTGGCGCTGGCCGGCCCGAGCTGGCGCGAGGTGCCGCAGCCGCTGTGGCAGGACCGCATGCCGCTGGTGATCGCGGTGGACCTGTCGTCGGCCACCGATGCGGCCGACGTGCCGCCATCGCGGCTGCTGCAGGCGCGGGCGAAGATCGCGGAGATCCTGCGCCGGCGCGGCGGCGGGCAGCTCGCGCTGGTCGCCTTCGCCAGCGACGCCTACACCGTGTCGCCGCTGACCGACGACGCCGCCAACGTCGCGCTGTTCCTCGATGCGCTCGCGCCCGACGTGATGCCGCGGGACGGCAGCCGCGCCGATCGCGCGATCGAGGAATCGGCCCGCCTGCTGCAGCGCGCGGGGTTCCGCCACGGCGAGATCCTGCTGATCACCGACCATGCCGGCGGCGCTGCCGACAGCGCCGCGATCGAGGCGCGCACGGACGGCTACCGGGTATCGGTGCTGGGCATGGGCAGCGAGGCCGGCGCGCAGTACCGCGACCGCAGGGGCGAGGTCCATGTCGCGCGGCTGCAGGACACCGCGCTGCGCGCGCTCGCGGTCGCCGGCGGCGGCCAGTACGCCGCGTTCGCGCCGGGCGACGCCGACCTGCAGGCGCTGGGCGTGTTCGCGGCCGACCGCATCGACCAGGCGGCCGCTGGCGACAAGCGCGCCGAAACCGCGCTCGACGAAGGGTTCTGGCTGCTGCCGCCGCTGCTGCTGCTCGGCCTGCTCGCGTTCCGGCGCGGCGTGCTGGCGGTGCTGGTGATCGCGCTGTGGCTGCCATGGCGACCGGCCGCGGCGTCCGATCTGTGGCAGCGCGACGACCAGCGCGCGCAGGCGGAGATGGCGGCCGGCGTCGAGGCCTATCGACGCGGCGATTTCGCCGCCGCCGAGGCCGCCTGGCGCGACCTGCCCGGGGCCGAGGCCGCGTACAACCGCGGCAACGCCTACGCCCGCCAGGGCCGTTACGACGAGGCGATCGCCGAATACGACCGCGCGCTGCGCGCACAGCCGGGCATGACCGACGCCACGATCAACCGGCGCAAGGTCGAGGAGGCGCGCCGCAGGCAGCAGGGCAAGCCGCAAGACCAGCAGCAGAACCAGCAAAACCAGCAGCAGAACCAGCAGAAGCAGGACCAGCAGAAGCAGGATCAGCAGAAGCAGGATCAGCAGCGGCAGGATCAGCAGAAGCAGGATCAGCAGAAGCAGGACCAGCAGAAGCAGGACCAGCAGAAGCAGGACCAGCAGAAGCAGGACCAGCAGCGGCAGGATCAGCAACAAAACCAGCAGCAGAACCAGCAGCAGAACCAGCAGCAGAACCAGCAGCAGAACCAGCAGCAGGCGCAGCGACAGCGCGATCAGGCGCAGCGCGAGCGGCAGGCTCGGGAACGCCCGGGCGCACCGCCGGAGCCGGTCGGTCCCACCGACCCTGCCGACCAGCAGGCCGCGGATCGCGCCCAGCGCGAGCGCATGGCGCGCGCGCGGGCCGGCGGCACCCGGCCGCAGGGCGCGCCGCCGCCGAAGGAGACCGCCGAGGCGCGCGAGCGGCGGCTCGCCAACGAGGCCTGGCTGCGCCGGGTGCCGGACGATCCGGGCGGGCTGCTGCGGGCCAAGTTCCTGCTCGAACAGAAGCGCCGCAAGCGCGAGGGCGATCGCTGATGCGCGCCGCCCGGCGCCGCTGGACGGCCTTCGCGCTGTGGTGGGCGCTGCTCGCCTGCTGCCTGCCGGCCTGGGCGCAGGGCGTCACCGCGTCGCTGGATCGCCAGCGCATCGCCCAGGACGAGACCGTCACCCTCACGATCGACGCCGACATCAGCGCGATCGCCGGCGGCATGCCGGACCTCAACGGCGTGCTGCACGATTTCAACCTCGTCGGGCAGACGGTCGAACAGGACCTGCGATCGGTCGGCGGCGGCCTGAGCATGATCCTGCGGATCAAGCTGGTGCTGCGGCCGATGCGCAGCGGCGAGATCGACATCCCCCCGCTGCGGATCGGGCGCGCGCAGACGCCGCCGCTGCACCTGACCGTCACGCCGCCGCGCGCGGCCCCGCCGGACCCCGCGCAGGCGGTGGCGCCGGCGGCCCCCGAGGCGTCCGGCGAACCGGTGTTCATCCGGACCAAGCTCGACACCACGGCGCCGTACGTGCAGCAGACCGTTGGCTACACGATGTGGCTGTACTACGAACTCGGCACGCTGCTCGAGGGCCGGCTCGACCAGGACCCGCCGGACGGCGCCAGCCAGCAGAAGGTCGGCGACGACCGCGAATCGGTGGTCCAGATCGGCCGTCGCAACTACAACGTGGTCGAACGCCGGTTCCTGCTGATCCCCGAGCGCGCCGGCCGGGTCACGGTGCCGGCGCCGCGGTTCCTCGGCCGGATCTCGGGCGGATTCGGCGGCGCGTTCGGCAGCATCTTCGGCGGCGAGGACACCCGCGTGCGCGGCCCGTCCGCGGAACTGGCGGTGAAACCGATCCCCGCCGGCGCGCCGCAGCCGTGGCTGCCGTTCGACGGACTGCAGTTGCGCTACGTCGCCGCGCCGCGCAGCGCCCGCGTCGGCGAGACCGCGCTGGTGACCGTGCAGGTCGTGGTCGACGGCGCGGTCGCGGCGCAGTTGCCCGAACTGGCCCTGCGGGCCGACGGCGACGCCCAGGTGTTCCCCGAATCCGCGCAGACCGCCGAGGACTTCGTCGACGGCCGCCCGCAGGCGACGATGACGCGCCGCTTCGCGGTGCTGCCGACGCGCACCGGCGACCTCCACATCCGTGCGTCGCGGATCGCCTGGTGGGACGCGACCGCCGGCGTGGCGCGGATCGCGGTGCTGCCGGACATCGTGCTGCCGGTGGCTCCGGCGGCAGCATCGGACAGCGGCGCGGCGGCGGCCGGGCCGACGGACGACGCCGTCGCGGACGACGCCGGCAGCGACGTTCCCCTGTGGCGACGGTGGATGCCGGACAACGTGTGGACGCTGGCGCTGCTGCCGCTCGGCGCGCTGTGGCTGATCTCGATGGCCTGGGGCTGGCGGCTGTGGTCGAGCCGCCACCGGCCGGCGCGCCGCGACGGCGCCGCGCCCGCGGCGGCGCAGCCGGACCCGCGGATGCTCGCGAACGCGCTCGCGCGCGGCGATCGCGCCGCGATCGAGCGGGTGCTGTGCGCGCTCGCGCCCGCGCGCGACCTCGACGGCGTGCGCGCGCGCCTGGCCGATCCGGCGCAGCGCGCGGCGGTCGAGGCGCTGCAGCGCGCGCGCTGGGGCGATGGCGATCCGGCCGCGGCGATGGCCGCGATGCGCGCCGCGTTCGCGCAGGGCCCGCGCTGGTGGCCGCGCCCGCCGCGACGGCCGCCGTCGCTGCTGCCGCCGCTCTATCCCGAACGCTGAGCCCGCGCGCCGCGGACACGCGCGTCGGACACGCCACCGCGCTGCGCCGCGGCAGGGCCCGGCGAGGCGCCTGCTATCCTGCGGGTTCCGCAGCACAGGAGTCGACATGAGCCACGCCAGCGACAAGGCCGCACGCAAAGGCCTGCCGATGCACTGGAAGATCGCCATCGGCTTCGCCACGGGCATCGCCGCCGGCCTCGTCGTCCACCGCTTCGTCGGCAGCGACGCCGCCTGGGTGCAGCACTTCGTCGAGTACGGCACCCAGCCGTTCGCGACCATCTTCCTGCGCCTGATCTTCATGCTGGTGATCCCGCTGCTGTTCTCGGCGCTGGTCGTCGGCATCGGCGAGATGGGCGACGTCCGCGCGCTCGGCCGCATCGGCTGGCGCACCCTGGCCTACACGACCCTGCTGTCGACCATCGCGGTGCTGCTGGGGCTGGCGCTGGTGAACTGGCTCAAACCCGGCGTCGGCGTCGACAGCGCCACCGCGATGACCCTGCTCGACCAGGGCGCGGAGCGCGCCCGCGCCATCGTCAGCGACAGCGGCACCCAGCCCAGCGGGCTCGACATGCTGATCTCGATCGTGCCCGACAACGTGGTCAAGGCCGCGGCCGAGAACACCATCCTCGCGGTGATGTTCTTCGCGCTGATGCTGGGCATCGGCCTGGTGCTGACCCGCAGCGAGGCGGTCGACACGCTCAAGCGCGCCATCGAGGGCCTGTTCGAGGTCTCGATGACCCTGATCGGGCTGGTGATCCGGCTCGCGCCGCTCGCGGTGTTCTGCCTGATGTTCAACCTGGTCTCGGCGTTCGGCTGGGACCTGCTGGTGCGGCTCGGCGCGTACGTGCTGGTGGTGCTGCTGGCGCTGGCCCTGCACCAGTTCGTGGTCTATTCGCTGGCGATCCGGCTGATCGCCAGGCGTTCGCCGCTGGCGTTCTTCCGCGGCGTGCAGGAAGCGATGCTGATGGCGTTCTCGACCGCTTCCAGCAACGCCACCCTGCCGACCGCGCTGCGCGTCGCCGACGACCGCCTGCGGTTGCCGCGGCCGGTCTCGCGCTTCGTGCTGACCGTCGGCGCCACCGCCAACCAGAACGGCACCGCGCTGTTCGAGGGCGTGACGGTGCTGTTCCTCGCGCAGTATTTCGGGGTCGACCTGACGCTGGCCCAGCAGTTCACGGTGATGTTCGTCTGCATCCTCGGCGGCATCGGCACCGCCGGCGTGCCGTCGGGGTCGCTGCCGGTGATCGCGCTGATCTGCGCGATGGTCGGGGTGCCGCCGGAAGGCATCGGCCTGGTGCTGGGCGTGAACCACTTCCTCGACATGTGCCGCACCGTGGTGAACGTGACCGGCGATCTCGGCATCGCCACGATGGTCGCCGGCCGCGACGCGGCGCCCGCGCCGGACGGGCAGGCGCGCGGCTGAGGCCGCGCCGCGCTCAGCTCAGGCCGCGCCGGCGCGGGCGGGATGGGCGACGCAGGGCCCGCAGCGACAGGCCGCGACGACGAGACGGGACGCGTTCATCGGCGGCTCCGGGCCGGATCGGGCCTCCACGCTGCGCCCGCCGGAGCAGGGCAGGATGAAGCGTCCCGGGCCCGTCCGGACCGCGGTCCGGGACACGCCACCCCCGGGGATGGGACAATGGGCGGCCCGCAGCCCGCCGGGCGCCGCCGACTTCCCACGCCCCATGACGACGCCCAGCCGCCGCACGCTCGCCAACGCCCTCCGTTTCCTCGCCATCGACGCCGTCCAGGCCGCCAACTCCGGCCATCCGGGCATGCCCATGGGCATGGCCGACATCGCCGAGGTGCTGTGGAACGACTATCTCAAGCACAACCCGGCCAACCCGCGCTGGGCCGACCGCGACCGCTTCGTGCTGTCGAACGGCCACGGCTCGATGCTGCAGTACGGCCTGCTGCACCTGGCCGGCTACGACCTGTCGATCGACGAGCTGAAGCGCTTCCGCCAGCTCGGCTCGAAGACCCCGGGCCACCCGGAGAACTTCGTCACCGACGGCATCGAGACCACCACCGGCCCGCTGGGCCAGGGCATCGCCAACGCCGTGGGCTTCGCGCTGGCCGAGAAGCTGCTCGCGCAGCGCTTCAACCGCGACGGCCACACCGTCGTCGACCATCGCACCTGGGTGTTCCTGGGCGACGGCTGCCTGATGGAAGGCATCTCGCACGAGGCCTGTTCGCTGGCCGGCACCTGGAAGCTCGACAAGCTGGTCGCCTTCTGGGACGACAACAGCATCTCGATCGACGGCCAGGTGCAGGGCTGGTTCACCGACGACACCCCGGCGCGCTTCGAGGCCTACGGCTGGCAGGTGATCCGCGGCGTCGACGGCCACGATCCCGAGGAGATCCGCACCGCGATCGACACCGCGCTGAAGTCGCAGGACCGCCCGGTGCTGATCTGCTGCCGCACCACGATCGGCTTCGGCTCGCCCGCGAAGGCCGGCAAGGAGTCGTCGCACGGCGCGCCGCTGGGCAAGGACGAAGTCGCCGCCACCCGCGCCGCGCTGGGCTGGGGGCACGGCCCGTTCGAGATCCCCGCGGACGTCGCCGCAGCGTGGGACGGGCGCGCCAGGGGCCAGGCCGCGGAAGCGCGCTGGACCGAGGCGTGGAACGCCTACGCGGCGCAGCATCCGGCGCTCGCCGCCGAGTTCGAGCGCCGCCAGCGCGGCGACCTGCCGGCCGACTTCGCCGCGGTCGCCGACGCCTACGTCGCGAAGCTGCAGGCCGACGGCCCGGTGGTCGCCTCGCGCAAGGCCTCGCAGATGGCGATCGAGGCGTTCGCGCCGCACCTGCCGGAACTGGTCGGCGGCTCGGCCGATCTCGCGCATTCCAACCTGACCCTGTGGACCGGCAGCAAGTCCGTCGCCGGCCAGGACCCGGACGCCAACTACGTCTACTACGGCGTGCGCGAGTTCGCGATGACCGCGATCTCGAACGGCCTGTCGCTGCACGGCGGCTTCCTGCCCTACGACGCGACGTTCCTGGTGTTCAGCGACTACGCGCGCAACGCGGTGCGGATGAGCGCGCTGATGGGCGCGCACGCGATCCACGTCTACACCCACGACTCGATCGGCCTCGGCGAGGACGGCCCGACCCACCAGCCGGTCGAGCACCTCGCTTCGCTGCGCTACATCCCCGACAACGACGTGTGGCGCCCGTGCGACGCGGTCGAATCGGCGGTGGCGTGGCGCGCGGCGATCGAACGCCGCGACGGCCCGAGCTGCCTGGTGTTCTCGCGCCAGAACCTGCCGCACCAGGCGCGCGACGCCGCGCAGGTCGCGGCGATCGCGCGCGGCGGCTACGTGCTCAGGGACAGCGTCGGCGCGCCGCACACCATCCTGATCGCCACCGGCTCGGAAGTCGGCCTCGCGATGCAGGCCGCGGCGCAGCTCGGCGACGGCGTGCGCGTGGTGTCGATGCCCTCGACCGACGTGTTCGACCGCCAGGACGCGGCCTACCGTGAAGCGGTGCTGCCGAAAGCCTGCCGCCGGCGCATCGCGATCGAGGCCGGCACCCGCGATTTCTGGCGCAAGTACGTCGGCCTCGACGGCGCGGTGATCGGCATGGACGGCTACGGCGCGTCGGCGCCGGCCGAGCAGCTGTATCCGCACTTCGGCATCACCGTGGACGCGGTGGTGGCGGCCGCGAACGGACTGGATTGACGCGTCGATCCGCACGCATGGTCTTGCCCGTGGTGGACCGCGTCCTGATGCGTGTCGCGGGCCGCCCCGGCGTCGTGGCGGCGCTGGTTTTCGGACTCGCGGCGACCGTGCCGGCGTCGGCGGCGCCCAGTTGCGCGGCGCTGGAGCATGCCGACGACCGGCCGCTGCCGGCGCCCGCGGCGTGCCTGCGCCGGTTCGGCATCGCCAGCGCCCACGATGGCGCGGGCAACGCCGCGACCGCGCGCCGCGCCAGCGCGGTCGCACTGTTCGCGGCCGCGAAGGCCGCCGACGCCGCCGGCCGCTTCGACGAGGCGGAGGCCGCCATCGACTGCGCCGACGCGGTGCTCGGCCCGGCCGCCGACGGCCCGGCGCGCGAGGAACTGCTGCGCCTGCGCGGCGTGCTCGACTATCACCGCGAGCGCATCCCGCAGGCGCTGTCGCGCTTCGAGTGCGGGCTGCAGCGGGCGACGGCGCGCGAGGACCGGGCCGCCATCGCCCGCGACCTCAGGAACGTCGGCAGCGCGCTGCGCCGGCTCGGCGATTACCACGGCGCCCTGGCCGCGCTGACCCGCAGCCTGGAGATGCAGCGCGCGGCCGGCGGCGAGGTGCAGGGGTCGGTCTACAACAACCTCGCCGACGTCTTCCGCGACCTGGGCAAGTCCGAGCAGGCGATACGCTACTACCACGACGCGCTGGAGACGTTCGATCGACGCGGCGACGCGATGAACGCCGCGCACGTGCGCCAGACCCTGGCGACGCTGGCGCTGGACCGCGGCGACGTGCGCGCCGCGCAGCCGCTGCTGGAATCCGCGCTGGCGGCGTACCGCGACGCGGGCAAGCGGGTCTACATGCTGCGCGCCTACGCGATGCTGATCCGCGCCGCGCTGGCCGATGGCGACACCGTCGCCGCCCGGCGCTGGAGCGCCGACGCGTTCGCGCTCGCCGCCGCCCACGACCTGCCGGTGCCGGCGTCGCTGCAGCGCGAGGCGGCGCGCACCGAACGCCTGACCGGCCAGCCGGCCGCCGCCGAACGTCGGCTGCGCGCCGCCTTCGCGGCGCTGTCCGATGCCGACAGCGATCGCGCTGCGCTGCTCGAGGAACTGGCCGAGGCGCTGGAGGCGCAGGGCCGCCATTCCGAAGCGTTCGCCGCGCTGCGCGAAGCGCACGCGCTGTCCGATCGCCTGGCGCAGGCGCGCCAGGACCGCCAGAGCGAGTGGCTGCGCACGCGTTTCGAGAGCACCGAGCGCGAGCGCCGGATCGCGGTGCTCGAGGCCGAGCGCCGGCAACGCATCCTGCTGACCTGGCTGGCGCTGGCGGCGACCCTGGCGGCGGCGCTGGCGGCGGCGCTGGTGCTGCTGCGCCGGCGCGCGCGCGCGCGCCGGCACGAGATCGAACGCCAGGCGCTGCACGCCGCGGAGCTGGCGCGCTACCGGCGCGAGGCGGAATCGCTGCTCGGAGACCGCGCCCACCTGCAGTCGCTGCTCGACAGCCGCGAGGACGCGCTGTGCCTGCTCGACGCGGAAGGGCAGGTGCTGGCCGCGAACCGGGCGGCGGTCGGCCTGCTGGTCGGCGCGGAGGACATGGCGCTGCCGGTGGCGCTGTCGGATCTGCTCGATCCTGCCGACCGCGCCGCGTTCGCCGCCGCGCTGGAGCGGATGGAGGACGCGGTCGTCCAGCGTCTGGCGCTGACCGGACGCGGCGGCCGCCCGGTCGAGGCGCGGCTGGAGCCGTGGTCGCACGGCGACGGCTGGCTGGTGCTCGCGCTGCGTCCGCGCACGGCGGGCGAGGCGGAGCGGCCGGACGACCCGGCCGCCGCGCAGGCGGCCGGGGGAACGTCCGCCCAGGCGGTCGAGCCGGCCGCGGATCAGGCCGCGGACGCCGGCGGGCCTGCGCCCGCGCCGATCGACGCCGCCGCGGCGCAGGAGGCGTTCCGGCGCGCGCTGGTCGAACTGATGCTGGCGGTGGTCGAGGCCTGGGAGCGCAGCACCGGCAGCGGCCGCCTCGAACTCGCGGAAAAGAGCCGGATCTGGGCGGTCAACATCGACGATGGCCGGCTCCGCGCCCGGGCGATGGAACGCTATCTGTCGCTGGCCAAGCTGCCGCAGCGTCCGCGCTGGCGCGACGTGCTGCGCTCGGCGTACTTCGTCCTCGGCCAGTGTCCGCTGGACGAGGCGACGCGCGCCGACCTGCAGGCGCGGGTCGATGCGATCCTGTCGCACACCCGGCGCAGTGCGCTGCTCTGATCCGTAGCGCTGACGTGCCGCGCTGACGTGCCGCGCTGCAGCGGTGCGTCGATGCGCCGCCGCGGGCGACGGCCCGCGACCGGTCGTCAGGAGGACGGGGCGTTGCTGATGACGCCGGGCGCGGGGGTTCCCGGGCTGGTGCTGCACACGTAGCACGCCCCGGTCAGATTGCCGCTGGAGAAGCCGTACGCCTTGTGGTGGCTGGCGCTGTTGTACGGCGCCGGCTGGCTGACGCTGAACGAGACGCCGTCGGTCGAGAGGCGCATGCTCCGCTGCTGGGTCGCGCAGTAGGCCTTCGCCATCTGGGTCGCCCAGTACCACTCGTCGACGATGCCGCAGTCCTTTTCGATGCAGACGCCTTCGGCGAGCGCCTGCTGCCGGTAGGTCGCGAGCTGCTGCGGCGTGAACGAGAACGTCCCGATGATGGTCGGCGTCGTGCCCGCGACCAGGCAGGTGGGCGGCACCGGCGCGTCGTGGGCCAGGGCGGGCAGGGCGACGAGCAGGCAGAGGGCGGCGAACGGGCGAAGACGCATGCGCAGGATCCGGAGGAGTTCGGTCACCGCAGCTTAGCCAGCGCCGGCGCGACGGGTCCAATGCTTTCGCGGGCCCAATCCGGGAACGAATGAAACGTAAGTTCTTGAGTTTCATGGCCGCGCGGGCGTCTCGACGAACCGCGAACGGCCGCCGTGCCGGGCGTTTCTTCCCGCGTGCGGCCATCCGTACCCCGTTCATGCCCGGAAACGTCCTCGTCGCGGCCGCGGACGGCACGTAGGGTCGTCCGGGTGCCCGGCGTCCCGCGGAGCGCGAGCCCCGCGGGATGTCGAGAGTCACGCGCCCGTCCTTCCGACCTGGAGTTCCCGATGAAACACACGTTGCCGGTCCTCGCCACCGGACTGTTCCTCGCCCTGCTCACCGCCGACGTCGGCGCCGCGCGCATCGGCGGCCCCATGCTGCCGGCCGATCCGCTCCCCGCCGGCGAATGGCACGCGCGGGTGAAGTACACGGATCCGCATTACGGCCCGGACGGCCGCTACTACACCTTCACGTACTACGAGATCGTGGCCCCGACCCAGTCCGGCTGCGAGTACCAGATGCAGTCGGTCCTCGCCGGCGGCAACGTGTCCGTCGTCGAGTACTGCCACCTGGTGCCCTTCTACGGCTGAACCGCTCCCGCGGGCGGCCGCGTCGCCCGCGGTCCCGCTGCCTGCCGGCCTCCCCGCGCGGAGGCCGGCGCCATCCACCCGGCGGGCCCGCGGCTCGCCTCCCGGAGGTGCGTTGCATGAAACCTTTCCATTCGCTGTCCCTGTCGATCGGCCTGCTGGCCCTGTCCACCACCGGCCTCGCCCGCGCCGCCGAGGTGCCGCTGGGCCTGTTCGTGTATTACGGCACCGCCGAATTCGTCGACACGACGGCGGGCGTGACCGTCGGTCCCTACGCCAACGCGGCCGATTGCCAGGATGCCCTGGACGCCGCCATCGACAACGCCGTGAACAACCAGGGCTATCAGATCGAGAGCGTGCAGCCGTGCATGGGCCGCTGGTCCTTCAGCGGCGGCGCGGTGGACCGCGAGGCCACCCTGTACACCGTGGCCGTGCTGGCGGACTCGCCGGGCGAATCGCTGAACGCCGCCCACGCACTGCTGGACGAAGTGGCCGCCACGCGCAAGGCGCACCTGATCGACGAATACGAGGCCACGCTGCAGGCCATCGCGAAGGCGGCGATCACCGATCCGCTGCGCAAGAAGGACCGGCGCGACAACAAGTGAGTCGTCTGCGGCCGCAGGGACGCGGCCGTTGCCTCGCGCCGCCGCGGCATGCCGTCCAGTCGCATGCCGTCCGGCGGCGCGCGGCTTTTTCGCGCCGCGGCGCCGGCGGGGAGCTCAGCCCGTCCGCCGCAGCCCCAGCAGCACCAGCTTCGCGGACACCTTGTCGGCGATGCCCGACGGCGCGTCGTAGTCCATGCGCGCCAGCGCCTCCCGTTCGACCGGGTCCGCGGCGGCGCCGGCCGCCAGCGCCTTCGCGATCGTCGCCAGCTTCGCGCCGCGCGTGGCGGTGTTCGCCTTCAGCCACAGCAGCGCCTTCGCCAGGCGCTGTTCCACCGGCGTGAAATCGCTGCCCAGCGGGTAGTCGGGCAGGGTGCCGTCGGCGCGGAACGGCGCCAGCGCCGACGACAGGCGCTCCGGCGTGTTGCGACCGGGCATGCGCAGGCGAAGCAGGCGCTCGCCGAGCTTGCCGGCCGCGTTCGCCCGCGCCAGCAGGCCGTGCTGGAAGCGGCTGTCGGCCACCGCCGCCATCGCCGCGATGCAGTCCTCGTCGCAGGCGCCGCGCAGGTCGGCGATGCCGTACTCGGTGACGTACACGTCGCGCAGATGGCGCGGGATGGTGGTGTGGCCGTAGTTCCAGACCACGCTGGAGGCCGCCGGCTGGCCCGGCTCCTCGCGCACCGCGCGCAGCATCAGCACCGAGCGCGCGTCGTACAGCGCGTGCGCCATCGCCACGAAGTTGTACTGGCCGCCCACGCCGGACACCACGCGGCCGTCTTCCAGTCCATCCGACACCGCGGCGCCGAGCACGGTCGCCATCATGCAGGTGTTGAAGAAGCGCGCCTCGCGCCGCTGCACGCGCTCCAGCGATTCGCGGCCGCCGTAGAGTTCGTTGACTTCGCCGACCCGGCGCATGCCGATGCCGCTGCGCGCGTCGCCGTCGAGCGTGCGCAGCCAGTCGTAGAATTCGTGCGAGCCGAGATAGAACGCGCCGTGCAGGAACTCGCCCTCGCGCGCCACCCGCGCGTGGTCGGCCTCGCTCGCGTCGCCGTCGGCGATGCGTCGCATCAGCGCTTCGTCGTCGACCACGCGGCGGCGCAGCACGCCGGCCTGGACCAGCGCACGGAAGCCTTCGTTGATCATCTCGCTGCAGCCGTACAGGCCGATCTCGAACGGACCGAGCCCGCCGCTGGCGATCACCGCCGGATGGCGTTCGAGCTCCGGATCCAGCGCCTGCAGCACGCGCCGGTAGGCGGCGTTGTCGGTGTGGCGCAGCACCAGCGCGTGGCACAGCGCGTCGGCCAGCGCGCCGATGCCGATCTGCAGCGTGCCGCCGTCGCGCACCAGCGCGCTGGCATGGAAGCCGATCGCGTATTCGGCGTCGGCCACCGGCTGCCGCGGCAGCGCGAACAGCTTCGGATACGGCCCCGGCGGCGTGACCACGAGGTCGAAGAAGTCCGCGTCCACCGCGGCGCCGCTCTCGATCCACGGCAGCGCCGGGTCGATCTCGGCGATCAGCAGCGGACGCGCGCCGCCGCGCGCGGCGATCGCGTCGAGCACGTCGAAGGTGAGGTCGGTGTTGGACGACAGCGACAGCCGGGTGCCGTCGGCGTTCGCCGCCACCTTCTGCAGCACGCAGTTCACCCCGCGCTCGGCGACCACCCGCGCGACGTGGGTGTAGTTGAGGCTGGCGTAGCGGCGCTGCGCCTGGCGGGACTTCAGCAGCGCGCCGGACTGCATGTAGAACTCCTCGATCTCGACGTGCGCCGGCAGCGCGTCGCGCTTCTCCGCCTGCACGTAGGCCAGGCGCGGGAAGTCGTCGCCGAAGTGGCGCGAGAGGAACGGGTCGAGGAAGCGCCGCTGCAGGTCGCTGGTCGCCGAGGGCGTGTCCAGCGACAGCGCGGTGTAGAGGTGGAACGGTCGCGACGGATCGCGCTCGACGCGCGCGTACAGCGCGTTGAGCAGCCGGTGCGGCTTGCCGATGCCCAGCGGCGCGGCGACGTGCAGCGGGCCTTGGATCGTGGCGAGGAGGGTCTCGACGGCGTCGTCGAGGCTGGACAGGCGGTGCGGGCGGGTCGGGTCGGTCATGCCGGCATGATCGCGGAGTTTGCCCGGGTGCGTCTTGCCCCCGCGCAATCCGGCCGGCGATCCCCGGGCCGGGGCGGGGACGGGGCCGGTTGCTTCCGGGGGCGCTGACGAGGCCGGGCGGGCGAGCGCTTGACAGCATCGTTTACGCGTGTAATCTCGGTTCAATTACAGGCGTAAACGAACATGCAGATCAGCGAAGCCGAATCGGTGGTGATGGACGTCCTCTGGCAGCGCAGCCCGCTGGCCGCGGAAGAGGTGGTGGCCGCGCTGGCCTCGCGCCAGGACTGGCAGGAGGCGACGGTGAAGACGCTGCTCAACCGCCTGCTCAACAAGGGCGCGATCGAAGCCGACAAGGACGGTCGCCGCTATCTCTACCGCCCGCTGCTGCGGCGCGAGGACTGGGTGCTCGACGAAAGCGAAAGCCTGCTGGCGCGGCTGTTCGACGGCCGCGTCGCGCCGCTGGTGGCGCATTTCAGCCGGCACCGGAAGCTGAGCGCGGACGACGTCGCCGAACTGCGCCGGCTGGTGGCGGCGCTGGACGCCCGCGACGACGCGGGCGCGGACGGCGACACTCGCACCGACACCCACATCGATCATCCGGAGGCCGGCGATGGACAGCCCTGATCTGCTCGACCTGCTGTGGCGCATGACCCTGGTCGCGACCGTCGCGCTGGCCGCGCTGCTGGTGCTGCCGCGCTGGCTGCGCGCGCGCTTCGGCGCCGACGTGGCCTACGCCGCGTGGTGGCTGCTGCCGGTGTCGCTGGCCGCGCTGGCGCTGCCGGCGCGCACGGTCCTGCCGACGCTGCCGGCCGCACCGGCCGCGGCGCTGCCCGCGCTGGTGCAGCCGGTGCTGGCCGCCCCCGCGCAGGCGGCGGACCACTCGGCGTGGTGGCTGCTCGCCTGGCTCGCCGGCGCGCTGCTGACCGCGGCGTGGCTGTGGCGCGCGCAGCGCCGGTTCGAGCGCGGCCTCGGCGCGCTCGCGCCTTCCGGCGCTGGCCTGTGGCGCGCGCAGTCCCGCGACGGCCTGCCGGCGCTGGTCGGCGCGCTGCGCCCGCGGATCGTGCTGCCCGCGGATTTCGAGGCCCGCTACGCGCCCGCGGAACGCCGGCTGATGCTCGCGCACGAACGCCTGCACCGGCGGCGCGGCGACCATCTCGCCAACCTCGTCGCCGCCGTATTCCGCTGCCTGTTCTGGTTCCACCCGCTGCTGCCGCTGGCCGCGGCCCGGTTCCGCCACGACCAGGAACTGGCCTGCGATCGCGCCGTGGTCGCGGCCCACCCCGATTCGCGACGCGCGTACGGCGAAGCGATGCTCAAGACCCTCATGGCCGACCGGCAGGCGCCGCTGGGCTGCCACTGGGGCGTCTCACATCCTTTGAAGGAGAGAGTCATGCAACTGGTCACTCCCCCGCCGCGACCGTGGGTCCGGCGGTTCGGCGCCGCGCTGGTCGCGACGCTGCTGCTCGGCGCCGGTTTCGCGGTGTGGTCGGCGCAACCGGCGCGGTCCGCGTCCGCCGTCGCCGGCCCCGTCGGCGATGGCCGCGACTACCACATCGCGATGGAACTCAAGACCGACGGCCTGCCGCCTGCGCATCTCGAAGCGGGCGGCCGTTACGGCACCAGGTTCGATCTGAAGCACCGCAATGGCCGCGGCGGCCACTTCCGCATCGAAGGCAGCGTGCGCAAGGCCGGGCACGACCGCTTCGACGTCGCCCTGGTGCTCACCCGCAACGACGTCGTGGTCGCCCGGCCGCGACTGATCGTCGCCCGCGACACGCCCGGCGTGGTGAAGGTCGGCGAACAGCAGGCCGACGGCCGTTTCGACGGCGTCGAACTGGCGATGCGCGTCGACGACCGACCGCCGCCGCCACCCCCGCCGCCGCCGGCCCCGCCCGCGTCTCCGGCGCCGCCTTCGCCGCCGCCGCTGGCCGAACCCGCGCCGCCGGCCCCGCCCCCGCCGCCGCCGCCGCCGAAGCGCATCAAGGCCGATGCAGTCGATCCGGCCGAGGCAGCCGAGGCAGCCGAGGCAGCCGATGCCGTCGCCGCGGTGCGGGCCGAACGGGCCGCGCGCGCGCAGCGCCAGGCCTCGCAGGCACAGGCGGTCGCCGCCGAGGAACAGGCCCGGGCCGGCGCTGAACAGCGTGAAGCGCAGCAGCGGGCGTCGCAGGCGCAGCGCGTCGCGTCCGCGGAACAGGCGCGCGCCGCAAGCGAACAGGCGGCGCGTTCGGCGGAGATGGCCGCGATCCGTGAAAACATCCAGGCGCGTCGGGATGCGCTGCGCGCCATGGCCGCGGCGCGCGCCACCGCGGCGCCGGCCGCCGAAGCGTCGCCGGCGCCCGCCGCCACGACGCAGTAAAGCCTTGCGCAGGCCCCGGCGGACGCCGTCGGGGTCAGCGCGCGGTCGGCGTCGCCAGCGCGTCGTTGAGCAGCGCCGCCAGGTGGTGCCCGGCGATGCGCAGTTGCTGCTCCGCCACCGGCCGCCACTGCGGCACGTAGTGCGCCGGCAGCTTCGCTCCCCGCGGATAGAACCCGTCGCGCAGCACGATCCGGCACGAGGCTTCGGCCCATGCCTGCGGATCGCCGACGCCCGTCGCGGCGTCCTTCGGCAGCGGCAGCCGCTGCACGGTCTCCAGCAGCGGGCGCTCGTCGATCCCCGCCAGCAGCCCGCTGTCCCACAGCGCATGCAGGTTGGTGCCGCGACCGCCCACCTGCAGCTGGAACGTGTTGCCGCCGCGGTCGCGCGCGTAGCCCGCGTGCAGCGGCTGGTGCGCGTCGCCGACGAAATGCACCAGGAACTTCAGCGCCTGCGCGCGCACCGCGTCGGATTGGCTGCGGTCGGCCAGCAGCGCGCGCTGGCGGCGGATCGCCTCGATCACGCAGTCGCCGCCGGGGCAGTGCTTCGGCGGCGCGTAGCCGCAGTCGTCCTCGGCGAGATTCACGTAGTGCCAGCGCGACGAGCGCTTGCCCAGATCGGGGTCGTCCGCGGGCGCATGGTCGCGCAGGTCGTCGGCCCAGTTGGCGACGCCGGCCAGCGTGGAGTCGGCCTCGCCCTGCAGCAGCCGCGCGACTTCGGCGCGGGCCGCGGGCGAGAGTTCAGTGGCCGCCAGCGCACCGACCAGGCGGTGTCCGGCGGGGCCCCAGGCGCATGCGTCGGCGGAAGCCAGTGCGGCGAGCGCGCCGCAGAGCGTCAGGCAATAAAAACGGGTCATGCGGAGGAGAGTATCCGACATGACCCGCAACGTGCAGCGTGCGTCCCGCCGCCGACCGCGTGGCCGGCGGCGGGGGGACTTGCTCAGAAGTTGAAGACGTAGGCCGCGCCGTAGACCAGCGGGTCGATGTTGGCCGTGCCGAGGTCGGCGCCGTTGAGGCTGACGTCGGTGTCGATGTCGATCCAGCGCGCATCGACGCGGATCGCACCCTTGTCGCCGACCTTGAAGTCGATGCCGGCATGGGCGGCGAGGCCCCACGAGTTGTCCAGGCTCAGCTTGTTGCCGGCCAGCGCGCCGGAGGTGCTTTCGCTGAAGAAGTAGGTGTAGTTGATGCCGGCGCCGACGAAGGGCTTCACGTTGCCCTTGCCGAAGTGGTACTGCAGCGAGACCACCGGCGGCAGGTGCTTGGTCGAGCCGACCTTGCCGAGCCCCTTGATGTCGATGTCGTGCTGGAACGGCAGCGCCGCCAGGACTTCGATGCCCAGGTTGTCGCGCACGAAGTATTCGGCGGTGACGGTCGGACGGACGTTGCTGCCGACTTCGACGTCGAGCGTGTTGCCGGCGAGGCTGCCGTTGTCGGACTTCGGATTGACCTGGTGCGCACCGACGCTGAAGGTCCACTGGCCGGCGTCCTGGGCGAAGGCCGGAGCGGCGAGGCCACCGAAAGCGAGGGCGATGGCGAGCGGGGCGAAACGACGAATCATGGGGTTGCCTCCTTGGGCATTGGATTTGGACTACCGACGTGTTGGGCGGCAGTATCTGCGCGCCTTTCCGGGCGCCGTTTGAGGATGATCAATTTTTTAACAAATGGCCAGATGGCCCCGCCGCCGCCGGATGGGGCGCCGGCTTCCCCGGGGGGGCGGCCCGATCCCCGCGGCCGCGTGCGGGCGCCCGTCCCCCGGCATGCTTCCCGGCATGTTCCCCGGCCCTCGTCCCGGCCCGTGTCCCGGGGGCGGCCGCCGGTCCAGTAGAATGACGGGCTTCCCTCCCCCTGCTCAGGAGCGATCCGCCCATGGCGATCAAGGTTGGCATCAATGGCTTCGGCCGCATCGGCCGCAACGTGCTGCGTTCCGCGGTCCAGAATTTCGGCGACGACATCGAGATCGTCGGCATCAACGACCTGCTGGAGCCCGAGTACCTGGCCTACATGCTGCGCTACGACTCGGTCCACGGCCGCTTCAAGGGCGAGGTCGCGATCGACGGCAACACCCTGATCGTCAACGGCAAGCGCATCCGCCTCACCCAGGAGCGCGACCCGGCCAACCTGAAGTGGGACGAGGTCGGCGCCGAAGTGGTCATCGAATCCACCGGCCTGTTCCTCGACAAGGCCAGCGCCGAGAAGCACCTCGCCGCCGGCGCGAAGAAGGTCATCATGTCGGCGCCGTCGAAGGACGACACGCCGATGTTCGTCTACGGCGTGAACCACGCCAGCTACGCCGGCCAGGCCATCATCTCCAACGCCTCGTGCACCACGAACTGCCTCGCGCCGATCGCCAAGGTGCTGAACGACAAGTGGGGCATCAAGCGCGGCCTGATGACCACCGTCCACGCCGCCACCGCGACGCAGAAGACCGTCGACGGCCCGTCCAACAAGGACTGGCGCGGCGGCCGCGGCATCCTCGAGAACATCATCCCGTCCAGCACCGGCGCCGCGAAGGCCGTCGGCGTGGTCCTGCCGCAGCTCAAGGGCAAGCTCACCGGCATGTCCTTCCGCGTGCCGACCTCCGACGTGTCGGTGGTCGACCTGACCTGCGAACTCGACAACGCCGCCACCTACGCCGAGATCTGCGCCGAAATGAAGGCCCAGTCCGAAGGCGCGCTCAAGGGCGTGCTCGGCTACACCGAGGACAAGGTCGTCGCCACCGACTTCCGCGGCGACACCCGCACCTCGATCTTCGACGCCGACGCCGGCATCGCGCTCGACGGCACGTTCGTCAAGATCGTGTCCTGGTACGACAACGAGTGGGGCTACTCCACCAAGTGCCTCGACATGGTCAAGGTCGTCGCCGGCAAGTAAGCGCCGGCGCGCCGCCGCCAAGCGATTCCACGAAAGCGCCTTCGGGCGCTTTCGTGCTTTCCGGGGGGCGGTGCGTGGGCGACGGGTTCTTCCCTGCCGAAATGGACAGCCGGCGGTGCCGGTCGTGCGGCGCGTGCCGGGGCAGAGTCCGAAAAAACGCGACAATTAGCAGAATGCGCTAATCAATCGCTTTGTTTTTTTGAAGGCCAAGCCGGTTGCGGGCGCGAGGATGGCGCGTCGGTTCGCGCAGGTTTCTTGCAGCGCATCATTGCCCCCGTGCCGTACCCCCGCGGCCTGTCTATCGGAAGGCCGGGAACGATCGGATTTTTCACGAGGAAAAAAGAAAAAAGCCGCCGGAAAAGGCGGCTTTCTCGTGTCGGTGAAAAGCAGAGGCTAGCAGGTTTTCCTTCGATCGCAACAGTGACGACGAAGGACTTGCGCACCGCTCTTCGATCAGGATAAGACAGCCCCAAGGAGCACCGATCCCCGCGTGAAGGAGCACGAAACCCGCCCGATAACCAACCGAGAGGAGGCGCCATGAGCGGCTATACAGAAGCTGCACTGTTCGAGATCACAGACGAACTGCTCGCTCGTCACATGCATTGGCGCTGTACCAACGGATTCGGAGGGCTTCGGTATGAGCACGGGTCGTGAGGATACCTACCGCGAACGGACTTACTACAACATCCTGGTCTGTGGTCCGGGCGAATCCATGTCGCTGTTCGGCGACCCCAATGTCATCCATAGCCAGGTCCGGCGGGCGCTGTTGACCTACCTGGTCAAGACATTCCCCAGGAACAGGCCGGTGCTGCATCCAATGCCGATCCACGGTGGGCACGGCACGCTGTACCTGGTGGTGGTGGTGAGAAGCGCGCGCCGCATCGAACTCGTTTCGCTCGTGCATGTGCGCGAAGTCATGCCGGCAGACCATGGTCGAATGCAGATGTTCCAGGCCAGGGAGTCCAGGTCGGCCAGTGCGTTGAAGCTGTTGACGATGATGCGATTGCTGGATTGGATCGTGGACATGCTCAGGAAGCCATTCGGCTGATGGAAAACATGGATGCCGTTCAGGCACGACCGTCACCTCAACTCGTCCGAGATTGGGGTGACCCTGTTGGGATCACCAAGAAAATGACGAGGGGCGAAACCATGATGAGTCGAAAGTATCGAGTGAGGAAGGCAGGGGTGCTGCGCGACCCCGGCGATGAAGTGCGGTGCTGCTCGGTCTATTCGCCGATGAAGCCCGCGGAATTCCGAAGCTATCGTCTTTCCCTCGGGATGTCGCAGCGTGCGTTCGCGGAAATGCTGGGCGCCGACCTGCAATCGATCCAGAGAATCGAGAGCGAGGCCCCGGATCATCGGCCGTCGGCGCGGGTGGTTGCGCAGAGAAAGTGCAAATCCCGGATCAGGCCCAGGCGCGCGAAGCGCACGGTCCGGCGCGGGGCGCTGAAGCCGATTCCGACGTAAGCGACCTTTCGGCAAGGCGCATGCGGGCAGGGCGCATGGCGAAGCGTCATGCGCTTTCCTCCGGGCGTCGGCCATCGACGACGCGCGTCGGCGCATGACGCCCTCGCGACCGGGCGGTTCGACCCGGTGCAAGGCTTCGATCCCGCAGGCGCGCCACGCCGCGGCGGCGCGACGACCGGCCTCCATCGCTCCGCGCCGGGGCCGCCCGGCGCGGCTTGTCGCCAGCGGTTGCCCTCGAAACCCCCGGCCCTGTAGATTTGCGCCGTTGCCCATGCAGGAAGCCGCAATGGCCAGTGAGACTCCGATCCCCGTCACGGTCGGGAACGCGTTCGAGAAAGGGGTGTTCTTCATTCTCGAACCGAGTTTCTGGGGGCGCGGCAGGTTCGCGGGCATCGAGATCGCCAACGAAGCCGCGCTCGCGCTTCCCGGCACCCACACGGTGGAACCGCCCAGCGGCGATCCGGCGCAGTATCCCGAGCGCCCGCACCTGGTCCACGTGCCCGAACTGGGCGACCTGCCCCGCGACTTCGAGAACCTGTTCGGCATCTGGATCGTGTCGGAGGCGCTGAAGCGGGTGTTCGAATCGGTGGATCCGCAGGGCTTCACGTTCGTCGCCTGCGATTTCACCTTCGCCGACGGCACGGCCGGTCCGCAGTACTACTTCTGCGGCGTGCTGCGCACGCTGGATGCGCTGGACGAGGACGCGTCCCGGTTGAAGATCAAGGTCGGCGATTATCTCAACGGCAAGTTCTACAAGCTCGCCGGCGGCGCGAACCTGGTCTTCAGGAAGGACGTCGTCGGATCCGCGCACGTGTTCCGCACGCCGTTCAGCGAAACCGTTTTTTGCGACCGCCTTCTGCACGATGCGCTGAAGGCGGCGGACCTGAAGGGCGTCGCGCTCCGGGACGCCGCCGACTGCTGATCCCCGCCAGCTTCACATCGCCAAGGAAAGCCACCGATGGGCGACACGCCAGCATTCCAGGGCCATCACGTCATCGAGCAGGAAGCGTACCGGCAGAGCCGCCTGCTGCGCGAACTGTCGGCGCAGGGACTGTTCGATCTGGACGGCCCGCGCAACATGTTGAACCTGCCGCAGGATCGGGCCCTGGCCGCGAGGCTCGGGCTCTCGCCGCATCCCGGTGGGCCGCTCGGCGCATATTCCAGCGGATTGCAGGAAGAACTCCTCGAACTGCAGCGCAGTCCCGACGGCCAGGCCGCCCTGCGCGGCGATCGCGCCGCCGCGGAACGGGTGGCCGGTCGCGTCGGCGAGCTGACCGACACGCTGAAGACGGGGCTGGTCAACGGCGACCTGTATTCCAATACGCCCGAAGGGATGACCCGCGAGCAGGCGAACCAGCGGATCCGCGATTTCTTCGGCGACATCGACGGCTATCGGCAGACGCATGCGACCCAGATCGCCGAGATCGGCCGCATGCCCGCGCAGGAAGCGCGGTGGGCAGCCGTCACCCGGTCGGAGGGCAACGTCAACGCGACGCTCGATGCGATCGAGCAGCCGGGCGTGAAGCCGGCCGCCGGCGATCCCGCCGCGGGCCGGCAGTCGCTGGGCACCGCCATCGCCCAGGCGAACGAAGCGGGACGCCTGCCGTTGTCGGAAACGACCGAAGTGCGGCTGCGCGAAACCTTTCCGCGCGAGATGCCGCCGGCGTTCGTGCGTGCGCCGGCGCTGCCGGAGGCGGGACCGCTGCCGGAAGGCGCGACGGTGCGCGAAGCCGCGCCCGGCGCCGGCCGGGCGATGCGGGTGGTCGGCGCCGCGGGCGTGGCGTTGATGGCCTACGACTTCGTGACCACCGGGCACCGGGTGGTCGAACTGCGCGCGCAAGGCAACGAAGCCGCCGCGGCATCGGCGGAAACGCATTTCGTCGGACGCAACCTGGGCGGCATCGCCGGCGGTCTCGGCGCCGGTTTCCTGTACGGCGCGGCGGTGGGCTCGGAAACCGGACCCGGTGCGCTGCTGACCGGCCTGGTCGGCGCCGGCTTGGGCGCCTACCTCGGCGAGCGCTGGGCGGACCAGCGGGACATCGAGCGGGTGTTCACCCAGGCCGATCGCAGCGGCAACGAGTGGTCGCGCGATCCCGCGGATCCGAACGGCGCCTGGATGCGGACGACGCGTGCGCCGAACGCCCACGGCGGTTACGACGAAATGCGCCTGGTCGCGGCCGGTCGCCTCGTCGACGAACTCAACTATCGCGCCGCCAACGATTCGTACTCGCTGGGGCTGGGCAGTCCGCCGACGCCACGCAATCCGTTCTCGATCGAAAGCGCGCAGGACCAGCCCGGCTGGCAGGCGGGCCCCTGGCAGCGCAACGCGGACACGGGCGCGTGGTCGCGGACGATGGTCGAGCAGGTGATGGTCTCGGAGTTCGGGCCGATACCGCAGATCCGCAGCGAGCCGGCATCGCCCGCGCAGACGGCTGCGCTGGAGCAGCAGTCCGCGCTGATCGTCGCGGAGAACGCGGCCAACACGCCCGCGGCGATCGCGGCGCGCTACCAGATCGCGTACAACCAGTACGGCTGGAGCGAATTCGCCGCGCTGGAGCCGGTCCCGGACGCGATCCGCAATGCCGCCGCGCAGACGCAGACGCTGCAGGCGTCCGACGGGCACGTCTACACCCGCGGCGCGGATGGCGAATGGTCCACGCCCGGCACGTTCTACGGCACCAACCCGGCGACGGGCAACGTGCGCGAGGAGTTGAACCGCACCTGGCAGAGCCAGCATGAGGGCCTGCGCGACATGACCAGCTACGCCGCCGAGGCGCAGGCGCATCCGACGCCGACCCAGAGCGACCTGCGCGGCCTGGTCGCGGACGCCTACGCCAGGGCCGGGTTCACGCCCGGCGCGACCGACATCGATGCGGCGACCCGGGCGGTGACGGAGGATCACGCGCGCGCCGGACTCGGGCAGTCGCCCTACACACTGCAGGTCCGGCCCGATGGCGTCATCGAAACCCTGGTCGGCCGGGACGACCGGCGGATGGAGGTGAAGAGCGAGACGACGCCGGCCGAGATCGAGCGCGCGCGCACCCAGTCCGCGGACGTGCCGCGCCCCGACGCGCCGGCTTCACCGGCCACGCGCGCGCCGGACACGCCGACACCCGATCGCGCCTCGCCCGACCACGCCTCGCTCGACGAGCGGGCGAACCCGCGCCACGAGATGTTCCGCCAGGCGCTGGCGCCGGTGCTGTCGCGCGACGCCGAGCTGGGGCGGACGCCCGACGACGCCAGCGTCCGGCTTGCGGCGGGCATGACCGCCGAAGCGCGGGCGCGCGGACTGGAGTCGATCGCGTTCGCGCAGTTCAGCCCGGACGGGCGTCGCTTCTACATGGCGGACACGGCCGATCCCGCATCGCCCCTGGCCAGGACCGCGGTCGGCGATGTCGGCCAGGGCCTGCAGCAGAGCGTCGCCGACAGCAGCCAGCGCGTGGCGCAACTCGACCAGGCGCAGGCGATGACCCAGCAGCTCGCGGCGCAGACCCAGCAGCAGGAACAGGCGCAGGGCGGCCCCGTCATCCAGGGACCGAGGCTGGTCTGAGCGGGACGGCTCCGACGCCCGCGTCGCCGATCGCGCCGCGCCCGGGATGTCGCGCGCCGATCGTCGAGGACCGGCAGCGCCATGCCGGTGTCGATGCCGGCATCGATGTCGTCCTTGATGCCGTCTTTCGTGTCGTTGCGGCGAAGGGGCCCCCGCTGCCCGCTGCGCGCGCGCATGCACGCCGGCCGCGCCGTTTTGGCGTAACGTACCGAGTGGGGCCGCGCGCCCCGTGACCGACACGTGGCAGGGGACGTCTGGTCGGAAGGCGGCGACGATGGCGACGAGGCCGTCGCGTCCGCGGGACCGGGAAGGCCCCGACACGTGCGCATCGTGAGTTCGATCAGACAAGGAGATCGTCATGCGCGTCCGTTCGCCGTTCCCGTGCCGCCCGTCGCAACGCCGACGCCTCGCGGCCCCGCTCGCCGCCGTCCTGATGTTGCCGTCGTTCGCGACGGTTGCGGCCCCTCCTGCCGTCGCGGTGGTGCAAAGCCCGCCGCTGGCGCCGATCCAGCGCGCGCTGGCGTCGCCGCCCGGGGCGAAGCTGGAGGCGCTGCCCACGGTGCTGGCCCCGGTGCCGAACCACGACGCGTCGCTGTCGCTGGACATCCGGCTCACCGACGGCCGCATCTTCAATCCCGCCACCGGCCGCTACGACCACGTGCGCCTGCGCAGCTACGTGCCCGAAGGCCAGGCGGCCGATCCGGACACGCCGTTCGTGGCGCCGACCATCGCGGTGCTGCCGGGCGAGACCGTGCGGATCAAGCTCAACAATCGCCTCGAACCGCAGCCGGGCTGCACGCCGCCGAACATCAACACGCCGCACTGCTTCAACTCCACCAACCTGCATTCGCACGGGCTGTGGGTGAGCCCCGCCGGCAACAGCGACAACGTGCTGCTGACGATCCGCCCGAACGTCTCGTTCGAGTACGAATACAACCTTCCCGCGACCCATCCGGCCGGCACCTTCTGGTACCACCCGCACCTGCACGGTTCGACCGCGCTGCAGGTGGCCAGCGGCATGGCCGGCGCGCTGATCGTGCGCGGCGCGCGCGTGCCGACGCCGCAGCGCAACGGCGACATCGACACGCTGCTGCGCGGCGCCGACGGGCAGCCGTTCCGCGAACGCGTGGTGCTGTTCCAGCAGGTGCCGTATGCCTGCCGCGACGCCAACGGCAAGATCAAGACCAACCCCGACGGCACCTGGGCCTGCGGCCCGGACGATGTCGGCGAGATCACCGACTACGGCGACCAGCTCGGTTTCGGCACCTGGGCGCCGTCCGGGCGCTACACCAGCATCAACGGCGACATCCTGCCGCGCTTCGACGGCGCGGTGGCCGGGCGCATCGAGCGCTGGCGCAACCTGCACGCGGGCATCCGCGACACCATCCGCCTGCAGTTCGTGCCGATGCGCGCGAGCGCGAATCCGCTGTCGCTGCGCGAAGCGGTCGACCATGCCAAATGGATCGGCCAGAACTGCGTCGGTGATCCGCTGCCGCAGTGGGAGATCGCCACCGACGGCCTCACCCACGCGCAGATCATCCGCAAGACCGAGGTGGTGCTGCAGCCGGGCTACCGCAGCGACTCGCTGATGGTGTTCCCGTCCGCCGGCGACTACTGCGTGATCGACGCCAGCGTGCCGGCCAGCGGCTCGGTGTCGAGCGACGCCGAAAGCCGCCGCCTGCTCGGCACGGTGCGCGTGGCCCCGGGCGACGCGGTCGGCGGCGACATCGGCGCGTACCTGCAGCGCCAGCTCGTCGAAGCCGCCGGGCGCTGGATGCCCGACGACGTGAAGACCCGCGTGGTCGCGGACCTGATGGCCGACCTGCGCACCGGCGCGTTCGTGCCGCATGCGCAGATCACCGACGGCGAACTCACCCCGGGCGGCGGTCAGAAGGTCGAATTCGACATCTCCGGCGCGCCGGCGCAGTTCAAGGTCAACGGCAAGCCCTACGACCCGGCGACCTATCGCGACCTGGTGCTGGGCAACGTCGAGGAATGGACGATCACCTCCGCCGCCGCCAGCCATCCGTTCCACATCCACGTCAACCCGTTCGAGATCGTGAAAGTCCTCGACGCGCAGGGCAACGACCTCAGCCTGCCCGGCAGCTCCGACCCCGACTACGCCGGGATGAAGGGCACGTGGAAGGACACCATCTTCGTGAAGAAGGGCCTGCGCGTGATCGTGCGCACCCGCTACGAGCGCTACATCGGCGAGTACGTCTTGCACTGCCACATCCTCGACCACGAAGACCAGGGGATGATGCAGAACGTCCGCGTGCTGCTGCCGGACGGACAGGGCGGGGCGCTGGTCGGCGGGCATGGCGGACACGGCAGCCATTGAGGGCCGGGCGAAAGCGGCGTTCCTGCACGAGCGCCGGCGGCTGAGCACCGCCGTCGTTGCGGACTGCCGCACCACGGAAGCGCCTTCGGGCGCTTTCGTGCTTCCGGAAGCGACTGCGGGCCGTTTTCTCTGATGCGCCGTTCCGCCGGCCCGTCGTCCTGCGGTTGCCCCGAGTCGGGACGCGCATCCCGCCATCTGCCGTCAGCTCGCGGGTCCTTCCGCGTCGAAGGCGAGGAACCGGTTTCCCCGCTTCCGCGACGCCCCCACCCCGTCGTCCCGGCGAAGGCCGGGATCCCGCTTTTGGCTTTGAGCGCGCGTGGAAGACGGGGCTGACCTCCTCCCTATAATTCGGACCAGCCAGAAGTAGAGGATTCGGCGACACTCAGGCCCCCAGGAGGCCCGTTGCCATGAAGAAGTCGAAGTTCACCGAAGAGCAGATTGCGTTCGCCCTGAAGCA